>Ga0308164_10000136_pt1 | contig 203439 bp, 173 predicted proteins | sample PhyTR2_FD_201031 | JGI IMG/M metagenome (GOLD analysis project Ga0308164, IMG submission 201031) | Phyllosphere microbial communities from UC Gill Tract Community Farm, Albany, California, United States - DLSLT.R2 | ecosystem: Host-associated > Plants > Phyllosphere > Unclassified | place... | reverse complement strand
CTGAAACGCCCGGCACCGGCACGCCTGGTACTGGCACACCTGGCACCGGCACACCTGGCACTGGTACACCCGGCACCGGCACGCCAGGTACTGGCACGCCTGGCACGGGCACGCCCGGTACTGAAACGCCCGGCACCGGCACGCCCGGTACTGGCACTCCTGGCACGGGTACTCCCGGTACTGAAACGTCTGGTACTGGCACACCTGGCACTGGTACACCCGGCACCGGCACGCCTGGTACTGGCACTCCTGGCACGGGCACGCCCGGTACTGAAACCCCCGGCACCGGCACGCCCGGTACTGGCACTCCTGGCACGGGTACTCCCGGTACTGAAACGTCTGGTACTGGCACACCTGGCACTGGTACACCCGGCACCGGCACGCCCGGCACTGGCACTCCTGGTACGGGAACGCCCGGTACTGGCACACCTGGCACTGGTGCACCCGGCACCGGCACTCCTGGCACGGGTACTCCCGGTACTGAAACGCCTGGTACTGGCACACCTGGCACTTGTACACCCGGCACCGGCACGCCCGATACTGGCACTCCTGGCACTCCTGGCGCCGGCACTCCTGGCGCCGGCACTCCTGGTACGGGCATTCCTGGCGCCGGCACACCTGGCACCGGCACGCCCGGCACTGGCACTCCTGGTACGGGCACGCCCGGCACCAGCACCCCGCCTGCCAGCAACGCCGGCCCCGGCACCTCCCCCGACATCACAAAGGCCGTACCCGTCGAGGTCCTTGTCACCGTGGAGAACACGGTCCATGAAGTTCAAGCCCAGGCACCCGGCACCCTGCCCGCCAGCCAAGGTTGCTTCAACGACGCCTATGCACCATCGGCCAAGCCTGTCAACGCCAGCAGCCCGAGTGGTGTGGAAGGCAACAAGCTGCCGATTTATGCCAGTGTTGGTGGACCCGCATCTGCCCGCCCCTGCGCTTCTGATCCCGACCTGTGATCGCTGCGTATCCACACCATGACTGCCACTTTCATGCGCTCCTTTTCTCCCACTCCCCTGAGCCGCGCCCTGGCCCTTGCGCTGCTTCCCCTGGCCGCCAGCGCCCAGGTGCAGCCCGATGCCGGCCGGGCGTTGGAAAGCCTGCAGCAGCAGCGCCCCACCCTGCCCGCGCCGGCACCGATCGAGCTGCGCCTTCCTGAGACACCTGGTGCCGGAGGTGCCGACAGCGGCGGCACACCCGTCCAGGTGCAGCGCTTTGCCGTGGAAGGCAACAGCGTCATTGCCACCGATGAGCTGCAGGCCCTGCTTGCCCCGCTGCAGGGCCAGTCGCTGACGCTGTCGCAACTGCAGGGCGGTGCGGCGCGCATCACCCAGCTGTACCGCGAGCGCGGCTATCCCTTTGCCTATGCGTACCTGCCGGAGCAGACCGTCGAGGGCGGCCTGGTGCGCGTTGCGGTGCTCGAGGGCCGGCTGGGCACGGTGCGCATCGACAACGCTTCGCGCCAGCGCGAAGCAGTGGTGGCCACTCCGCTGGACAGACTGCAACGAGGCGCGGTGATGCGTGCCGATGCCTTGGAAGAAAGCCTGCTGCTGCTCGGCGATGTGTCAGGCGTCAAGGCCCAGGCCAGCCTGCAGCCGGGTGTGGAGCCCGGCACCTCCGATCTGGTGGTGAAGGCGGAAGACACGCCGCTGGCCACCGGCGCCATCAGCGCGGACAGCTATGGCAACCGCTATACGGGCGCCTACCGCGCCTCGGGCAACGTGCAGCTCAATGGCGCGCTGGGTCTGGGCGAGCAGATCGATCTGCAGACGGTGCTGAGCAACGAGCATCTGCGCAACTATCGCCTGGGCTACCAGATGCCGGTGGGGCCCTGGAACACCCGCGTGGGCGCGAGCCTGTCGCATCTGAATTACGAGCTGGGCGAGCAGTTCGAAGCGCTTGACGCCTATGGCAGCGCCAAGGTGGCGAGCCTCTATGCGATCCAGCCGCTGGTGCGCAGCCGGCGCGTGAATGTCAATGCGCGGCTGCAGTATGACCAGAAGCGCCTGGTCGACCATGTGGGCGCGACCAGGACCGACGAGCGCAAGCGCTCGAATCTCACCACGCTGGGGCTGGATGGCAACTGGCAGGACGGCATCGGCGGCGCAGCAGTCAACCAGTGGAGCCTGGGCTGGGTGCATGGCCGGCTGCGCCTGGGCAGCGACGGACAGCAGGCGCGCGACGCGGCCACGGCGCGCAGCGCCGGTAGCTTCCAGGTGCTCACGGCCAGCATTGCGCGCTGGCAGGCATTGAGCGGGCCATGGAGCTTGCATGCACGTGCCAATGGGCAGATGAGCAACAGCAATCTCGATTCGTCCGAGAAGATGAGCCTGGGCGGAGCTTACGGTGTGCGCGCCTACCCGCAGGGCGAGGCCTCGGGCGACGAGGGCGTGCAGGGCACCGTGGAGCTGCGCTATGCGCTGGCCGCGGGCTGGCAGCTCAGCGGCTTTGTCGATGGGGGCCGGGTCAAGCTGCAGCACAGCCCCTGGGCGGCGGGGCGCAACTTCCGCAGCCTGGGCGGCGCGGGCTTCGGGGTGCAGCGTACGGGGGCGGACTGGTCGATCGAGACCGCGCTGGCTTGGCGCGTGGAGAGCGGTGCGGCACGCAGCGCGCCGGACAAGTCGCCACGACTTTGGGTGAAAGCGCAGAAGTACTTTTGAGGGGGCGGGGGCGGGCCGTGCTCTTAGCACGGTCCTCGCGGTGGCTTGAGGGAAGGCCGTTCATGCTTCGACAGGCTCAGCACGAACTACTGTCGATTGATTCCCGCTCGGCGCGAGCGCATGTCAATCCCAGCGCGTAGCCACATTGACGATCGTAGCCTGCCTCAGCGCAATCAGCTTGTAATCCGCCTCACCCGCACCGCAAGCCCGCACCTCCCCCTTCACACCGCTGCGCTGCTGGAGATCGCTCATCGCGTGCAGCGCTTCAGAACGATTCCCACGCACCGTCGCCCGCAGGCTTTGCCGCAATGGCCGGCGCGGGCGCGCGTTGAACTGGCGCAGGGCGCGTCGTCGAGCGCAGTGCCGCGCGTGCCGGTGCCGCTGGGGCAAATGAGGCTGCGCCTGCAGACAGGTGCAGCGCCTGGGTGTCGGCCGCCGACAGCTGGAAGATGCTCACGGCGCGCACCAGTTCCTGGGCCTGGGCGTTGAGGCTGCCGGCGGCGGCGGTCATCTGCTCGACCAGCGCTGCGTTCTGCTGCGTTGCCTGATCGATGTTGTTGACCGCCTCTCCGACCTGGCCCACGCCCGCGCTCTGCTCGGCGCTCGCGGCGCTGATCTCGCCGACGATGTCGGTGACGCGGCGGATGCTGCCCACCACCTCCTGCATGGTGCTGCCGGCGCGGTCGGCCAAGGTGGAACCCGCCGATACACGCTGCACGCTTTCATCGATCAGCTGCTTGATTTCCTTGGCCGCCGCGGCGCTGCGACCGGCCAGCGACCGCACTTCGCTCGCCACCACGGCAAAGCCCCGGCCCTGCTCGCCGGCGCGCGCGGCTTCCACGGCAGCGTTGAGCGCGAGGATATTGGTCTGGAAGGCAATGCCATCGATGACATTGATGATCTCGGCCATGCGCTGGCTGGAGTCGCGGATGCCGCGCATGGTCACCACGACCTGCTCGACCACCTGCCCGCCCTGCTGCGCCACGCCGCTCGCGCTTTGCGCCAACTGGTTGGCCTGGGCGGCGTTGTCGGCGTTCTGGTGCACGGTCGTGCCCAGCTGCTCCATGGACGAAGCCGTCTGCTCGAGCGCACTGGCCTGGCTTTCGGTGCGGGCGGACAGGTCCAGATTGCCCTGGGCAATCTCGGCGCTGGCTGTGGACACGCCCTCGGCGCCCTGGCGCACGGAAGACACCAGCGCGACCAGGTTCTGCTGCATGCTTGCCAGCGCGGTGAGCAGCCGGCCGAATTCATCCTGGCCATCGGCCTGGATCGGGCGGCTGATGTCGCCCTGCGCGATCTGGTTGATGCGCTCGACGGCCAGATCCAGCGGACGCACGATGGCGCGCACGATCATCAGCGCGGCCCAGCAGGCAAGCAGCACGACCAGCACGCTGCCGATCAGCAGCATGCGCTGGCGCTGCTGGTTGCTGGCCTCGGCGTCTTCGACCATGGCGCGTGAGCGTGCGGCGGTGTAGGTGATGTAGGCGTCGGTGGCCTCGATCAACGAAGCCAGCAGCTGGCGGCACTCGTCGTTCATGCGCTGGACCGCGGCGTCGCGCTGGTTGCCCAGCACCAAGCCGACGATGGCAATGGCAATGGGCTCGTAGCGGTTTTCGATGCGCTCGATCTCGGCGACCTTGGCGCGTGCCTCGTCGGACACGCCCGGCTGGGCCGACAGGGTCTTGAGCTGATTCAGATACTTGCGTACATCGCCCACGGCCTGCTCGACGAGGGTCTTTTCCAACGCCACGTCCTGAGGCTTCGTCACCAGCGCCAGGTTGCGCGCGGCAATGGCCCGCTGGTCCACGGCCTGGCGCATGTTGTGTGCGGCGTCGGCGCGCGCCTGGATGCCATGGACGTAATTGCGGAATTGCGCGCTGTCTTCCCTGATCATCCGGATGGAATATGCAGCGATGCCGATGATGACGGCAATGAGCAGGGCAAAGCTGCCGATCAGCTTGGCTTTGACCGATATGTTCTTCCAGGATTTCATGGGTGTCCTATGCCAGAGGGATGCGTGGATTCAATGCGCGATTGAATCGAATCCCAGGCCGGACGCCTTTTCCTGCAGCGCAGGAAAATGCATCGAAAGCACAGAAACTCGCCTATTCCACCATTGCACGGCCCATGCCAGCCAGTTCGCAACTCGCAGGAAGCCGCCTGTTCAGACGGCCCGTGCGTTGCGCGCGGCATTTGCGCGTCGCTCAGGGAAAATGATTCAAAAGCGCAAAATATGCTTCGCTGGATGCATATTAGACCGCGAGCGACGTGCTGCCGCCCCCTCAATGGATAGAATTTTTCTTACACGAACTGTCGAAGGATAGACATTCCATTTATCGAGGAAATATGCTAGCCCCGATTTTAACGGGTTCCATGAAATTAATAAGTGTTTACCCTAATAACCCGCAAAAAACCCGGGAAAACTGCCGCAGCGCGCCGGCAGTTCTCTTTCAAAGCGTGACCTTGGCGTCGCGGATCACACGGCCCCATTTGAGCGTTTCGGCGGCAATGAAGCGGTCGCATTCCTCAGGCGTCGAGCCTTCGGCCACCGTGCCCATGGCTTCGAGGCGCGCCTGGCCTTCCGCGCTCAACAGGATCTTGCGCACCTCGACCGACATGCGCTGCAGGATCTCGCGCGGCACGCCCGCCGGCGCGACCATCGCGGCCCAGGTACTGCCGACCAGCCCGTCGATGCCCTGCTCGATGAAAGTGGGCACTTCGGGCAACGAAGGAATGCGCTTGTCGCTGGCCACTCCGATCAGCCGGATGCGTCCGGCCCTGGCGGGCTGGATGAGGTTCGGCGGCGGGTCGAGAAACAGCTGCACCTGCCCGCCCATCAGATCGACCAGCGCTGGCGACGCGCCCTTGTAGGGCACGTGCACCATGTCGGTCTTGGTCAGCAGCTTGAGCAGCTCGGTCGTCAGATGCGCGCTCGAGCCCGCGCCCGACGAGGCAAAGCTCACCTTGCCCGGATTCGCGCGTGCGTAAGCAACCAGCTCCTGCGCGGTCTTGAAGGGCGCGTTGTTCGACACCGCGGCCACGAGGGGCGATACGCCCATCAGCGATACGCCGACGATGTCCTTGGTCGGGTGATAGGGCAGCTTGTCGTAGAGCGTGGTGTTGCCCGCAAACGCGGCAATCACGACGCCAAAGGTCAGACCGTCGGGCGCGGACTTCGCGACCTGATCGACCCCGATGATGCTGTTGGCGCCGGGTTTGTTCTCGATGACGATCGGCTGGCCCAGCGCCTTTTGCAGGCCGATCTGCAGCATGCGCGCCATCTGGTCGGTAAAACCTCCGGCGGTGTAAGGCACGATGATGCGCACCGGCTTGCTGGGCCAACCGGTTTGTGCCCAGGCGGGTACGGAAGCCACGGCTGCGCCCGCGGCGGCGGTGTGGAGGAAGGAACGGCGGGAAGTCGATGGCGACATGATTTGTCTTTCTGTTGCTGCCATGAAAGGGGCGCCTGCGTTGTCTCCGCCTTGCGGCACAGGCGTGGAAAGGCGCTGCGCTCAGAGCGCGCTGGCAAGCTCCGGCACGGCGGTGAACAGATCGCCCTCGAGGCCATAGTCGGCCACGGAGAAGATGGGCGCTTCGGCGTCCTTGTTGATTGCCACGATGACCTTCGAGTCCTTCATGCCGGCCAGATGCTGGATCGCGCCCGAGATGCCCACGGCCACATACAGCTGCGGCGCGACGATCTTGCCGGTCTGGCCGACCTGCAGATCGTTGGCGGCGTAACCCGCGTCCACCGCGGCGCGGCTTGCACCGATCGCGGCGCCCAACTTGTCGGCCAAAGGAGTGATCACTTCATTGAACTTCTCGGCCGAGCCCAGCGCGCGGCCGCCCGACACGATGATCTTCGCGGCGGTGAGCTCAGGGCGGTCGTTCTGCGCGATCTCGCTGCCGACAAAGCGGCTCTTGCCGGCATCAAGCGCGGCGCTGGCGGTCTCGACGGCGGCGCTGCCACCCGTGGCGGCTGCGGGATCGAAGCCCGTGGTGCGCACGGTGATGATTCTGGTTGCGTCACCGCTCTGCACGGTGGCAATGGCGTTGCCGGCATAGATCGGGCGCTCGAAGGTATCGGCGCTGATGACCTTGGTGATATCGCTGATCTGCGCGACATCAAGTGTGGCGGCAACGCGCGGGGCGACGTTCTTGCCGCTGGCCGTGGCCGCAAACAGGATATGGCTGTAATTTCCGGCAATCGCCAGCACCTGGGCCGCGAGGTTTTCGGCCAGGCCGTTTTTGAGCGCTGCGCCATCGGCGTGGATCACCTTGGTGACGCCGGCGATCTGGCCCGCGGCCTGGGCGGCGGCGGCTGCGCCTTCACCGGCGACCAGCACATGCACATCGCCACCGCAGGCCACGGCGGCCGTGACGGTGTTGAGCGTTGCGGGCTTGATGGACGCGTTGTCGTGTTCAGCAATGACAAGTACCGACATTTAGATCACCTTCGCTTCGTTCTTGAGTTTCTCGACCAGGGCCGCGACATCGGCCACCTTGACACCTGCGCCGCGCTTGGCGGGTTCGCTCACCTTGAGCGTCTTCAGCCGCGGCGTCACATCCACGCCCAGTTCCTCGGGCGTCACAGTATCGAGCTGCTTCTTCTTGGCCTTCATGATGTTGGGCAGCGTCACATAGCGCGGCTCGTTCAGGCGTAGATCGGTGGTGATCACCGCAGGCATCGACAGCGCCAGCGTTTCCAGCCCGCCATCGACTTCGCGCGTGACATTCACCTGATCACCCGACACCTCGATCTTCGAGGCAAAGGTCGCTTGTGGCAGATCCGCCAGCGCCGCCAGCATCTGGCCGGTCTGGTTGGCATCGTCATCGATCGCCTGCTTGCCCAGGATCACCAGGCCGGGTTGTTCCTTGTCGACCAGGGCCTTGAGCAGCTTGGCAACGGCCAGCGGCTGCAGCTCCACATCGGTCTGCACCAGGATCGCGCGATCGGCGCCAATCGCCATTGCGGTGCGCAGCGTTTCCTGGCACTGGGTCACGCCGCAGGACACGGCGATGACTTCGCTCGCAACGCCTTTTTCCTTGAGGCGCACGGCTTCCTCGACGGCGATTTCGTCGAAGGGGTTCATGCTCATCTTGACATTGGCGATATCGACGCCGCTGCCATCGGACTTGACCCGGACCTTGACGTTGTAGTCGACCACGCGCTTGACGGGAACAATGATTTTCATGGAGGGGATTCTCTGAGGAGGTGGAGATGAACGAAGGAACTCATTCCGACGCAATGCGCTTGTCACGGATCAGCTGGCCCCAGCGCGCGTAGTCCTGCTGCACGCGCCGGCCCATATCGGCGGGCGACTGGAAGAAAGCAATGGCGCCGGCGTTGAGCAGCCGGGACTGGATATCGGGCTCGGCCAGGATCTGCTGGACTTCGGCGGCAATGCGCTCGACCACGGGCGCAGGCGTGCCCTTGGGCGCGAGCAGCCCGCCCCAGGAGACGGCGTCGTAGCCCTGGATGCCCTGCTCGGCAATGGTCTTGACCTCGGGAAGCATGGCCACGCGCCGGGGCGAGCCGACGGCAATGGCGCGCAGCTTGCCGGCCTGGATATGCGGCAGCGCGGCCACGAGGTCGGAATACATGACCGGCACCTGGCCGCCGATGGTGTCGGTGATTGCCGGCGTGCCGCCCTTGTAGGGCACATGCTGCATCTCGAAACCGGCCATCTGCTTGAGCAGCTCCATGCTCAGGTGGCCAAAGCTGCCCGCGCCCGAGCTGGTGTAGTTCAGCGGCAGCTTCTGCGCCTTGGCATGCGCAATCAGGCTTTTGATGTCGGTGACTTCGGGCAGCAGACGCGGGTTGACGACGATCACGATCGGCAGGTCATAGACGGTGGCGACGGGCGTGAAATCCTTGACGGTGTCGTAGCTGACGCTCTTGTACAGATGGGGCGCGAGCAGCGTGGGCGTGGCCAGCATCACCAGCGTGTAGCCGTCGGCAGGGCTGGACGCGACCTGGGCCGCGGCAATCGAGCCCGAGGCACCGGGGCGGTTCTCGACCAGCACGGTCTGCTTGAGGCGCTCGCCGAGCTTCTGGCCCACGATGCGCGAAGCGATGTCGGTGGGGCCGCCCGCGGGAAAGGGCACGATCAGCTTGAGCATCTTCTGCGGCCAGGCGGGCTGCTGCGCCCAGGCGCTGCTTGCCAGCAGGGGAGCGGCCGCAAGGGCCAGGACGGAGCGGCGGGTGGTGGCAATGGGGTTCATGTCTCTGTCTCTTTATTGGTTTCGAAATGGCGCCCGCGGTCTCGAGCCGCGGGCCCGCTTTCTCAGGCCGGGGGCAGCGTCAGCACGCCCTTGGCCTGCAGCGCCTGCAGCTCCTGCTCGGACAGCTGCAGCAATTGCTGGAGCACGTCCTTGGTGCCTTCGCCCAGCGTCGGCGGTGCGTTGCGGATCGGCAGGCGCTTGCCGTCGAGGCGGTAGGGCGGCGCAAACACATGCGTCTTGCCCGCGACCGGATGCGGCATTTCCTGGAGCATGCCGGCGGCGCGCGTGCGCTCGCTGGTCAGCGCCTCGTGTAAGCCCGCGACGCGCCCGCAGGGAATGCCATGCACGCTCATGCGCTCGATCAGCACATCGCGCGGCAGGCTGCGGATCAGTTCGGTGAACAGAGGCAGCAGCGCGGCGCGGTTCCTCGCGCGCTCGACGTTGGTCGCGAACTTCGCGTCCTGCAGCACGTCGGGGCGCTGCACCACATCGCGGCAAAAGCGCTCGAACTGCTGGTTGTTGCCCACGGCAATGATCAGCGGGCCGTCGGCGGCCTCGAACATGCCGTAGGGCACGATCGAGGGATGGGCGTTGCCATAGCGCGCGGGGTCGCGGCCCAGCTGCATGGCATCGAGGCCGTAGTAGCCGGTCACCGACAGGCCGCAGTCATAGAGCGCGAGCTCGATCAGCCGCCCGCGCCCGGTGCGCTCGCGCCGGAACAAGGCGGCCAGCACGGCCTGCGCCGCATACATGCCGGTCATCAGATCGACGACGGCCACGCCGAACTTGAGCGGCGGCTGCTGCGCCTCGCCGTTGATCGCCATCAGGCCGCTCTCGCCCTGGATCACGAGGTCGTAGCCGGGCCGCTTGGCTTCGGGGCCCGAGCTGTCATAGCCGGCAATGGCGCAATAGACCAGATCGGGCTTGAGCGCCTTGAGCTGCTCGTAGCCCAGGCCGAGCTTTTCGGCGCCGCCGGTCTTGAAGTTGTGCAGCACCACGTCGCATTGCGGCAGCAGCTCGTGGATGATCTTCAGGCCCTCGGGGGTTTGCAGATCGACGGTGACCGAGCGCTTGTTGCGGTTCATCGCGCTGTAGTAGGTGGTCTCGGTCTTGCCGATGCGCAGGCCCCAGTCGCGCGTGTCGTCGCCGCGCTCGGGATGCTCGACCTTGATCACCTCGGCGCCGAAGTCGGCCAGCACCATGCCGCACATCGGCCCGGCAAACACGCGCGAGAGATCGAGCACGCGGATGCCTTCGAGGGGGAAGTCGGTGGTGTCGTCGGGAGTCTGTGTCGTGTTGTTGTCGCTCAATGCTGTCTCCTGCCTGGGCTGCGCTCAGCGGCGCAGTTGCGTGTAATCCGGCGTGCGCTTTTCGAGAAACGCCCCGATCCCCTCGCGTGACTCTTCGCTCGCCTGCGCATGCACCATGTACTGCGCTTCCTGCTCGAGCTGCTCTTCGAGCGTGTTGTCGTAGGCGCCGTGGCAAAGCGCCTTGATATGCGCCATCGCCTCGTCGGGCCCCGCGGCCAGCTGCGTTGCCAGCGCAATGGCCTGCGCCAGCGCCTCGCCGGGTTCCGCCAGGCGGTTGACGGCGCCCAGCGCATGCAGACGCTCGCCAGAGACCCTTTCACCCGTGAGGCATAGCTCGGTCAGCACCTGGCGCGAGACGAACTGCGCGAGAAACGCCGTGGCGCCGCCATCGGGCGTGAGGCCGATCTTCACATAGGCGACCGAGAACGCCGCATTGCGCGCGGCCACCAGCATGTCGCAGGCCAGCGCCAGCGACACGCCCGCACCCGCGGCCGCGCCCTCGACGGCGGCAATGACGGGCTTGGGGCAACCCCGCACCGCGCGGATCAGGTCGTGCAGGCCTTCGAGTTTCTCGCGCCGCTCGGGCACCGCCAGCTCGCGGCGCTTGGCCAGCAGGCGCAGATCGCCGCCCGCGCAGAAATGCCCGCCCTCGCCCGTCAGCACGATCGCGCCGACGCCCGGGTCGCTTTTCGCTGCCTGCAGCGCCTGCGTCAGCGCCAGATAGAACGCCGGCGACAGCGCATTGCGCGCGGCCGGGTTGTTGTTGCTCAGCACCAGCACCGCACCTTCGCGGCGGATGAGCAGCGCGTCGTTCAGGGCTTCGCTCATGGCGCCGCCTCCCGGCCCAGCGCGATGAAGCGCGCCAGATGGTGGTCTTCATCGCCGAGCTCGTGGTCGATCATGACCAGGCGCTTGGCGTAGTGCGACAGCGGCAGCTCCCAGGTCATGCCGATACCGCCATGCATCTGGATGCTTTCCTCGGACACCAGCGCGCCGATGCGGCCGATGGTGAATTTCGCGGCCGACAGCGCGCGCTCGCGCGTCACGCGGTCGCTGTCCAGCGCGGCGGCGGCATTGATCACCGCCGAGCGCGACTGCTCGATCTCGAGCAGCAGATCGGCCATGCGGTGCTGCAGCGCCTGGAAGCTGCCGATCGCCACGCCAAACTGCTTGCGCGTCTGCAGGTATTCGAGCGTGTCGCGCTTGGCGACTTCCATCGCGCCCAGGGCTTCGGCGCACAGCGCCAGCACGCCGGCGCCGATGGCGATCTCCAGCGTCGCCAGGCCCTGGCCTTCGGTGCCCAGCAGTGCATCGGCAGGCAGCTGCACGTTGCCCAGCGTGATCTCTGCCACGCGCCCGCCATCCATGCGGCCCATGCCGCGGCGGCTCACGCCCGCCGCATCGCCGGGCACGAGAAACAGCGAGATACCGTCTTCACTGTCCACTTCACCCGCGGTGCGCGCCGACACCAGCAGCAGCTGCGCATGGTCGCCCTGCACCACCACGGCCTTGGCGCCCGAGAGCTGCCAGCCTTCACCATTGCGCTCGGCGCGTGTGGCAACGCGGTTCAATTCATAGTGGCTACCCGGCTCGTCATGCGCCAGGGCGGCAATGGTGCTGCCATCGCTCAGGCCAGCCAGCTGCTCCTTTTGCGCCGGCGTGCCGGCAGCCGTCAGTGCGCGCCCGACCATCAGTGCGCCCAGGAAGGGCTCGACGACGAGGCCGCGGCCCAGTGCCTCGAACACCACGGCGATATCGAAGCCCGCGCCGCCAAAGCCGCCATCGTCCTCGGAGAACAAGGCGCCAATCGCGCCGAGTTCGGCAAACTGGGCCCACAGCGCGGGTGCCATGCCCACGTCGCCATAGGCAATCGCATTGCGGGTTTCAAAGCCGTATTGCTCGGAGACAAAACGGTTGAGCGTGTCCGCCAGCATGCGGCGGTCGTCGGTAGGTTCAAAATTCATGCGCCAGCCTCACAGGCCCAGGATCATCTTGGAGATGATGTTCTTCTGGATTTCATTGGAGCCGCCAAAGATCGACAGCTTGCGGTAGTTGAAGTAATTGGCCGCGGCCGTGGCCGCTTCCTTCGGACCCACGGGCTCGCCCGCGTAGTCCGAGTACTGCGCCTCCTCGGTGAAGGGCAGCGCGTACGGGCCCATCGCGCGGCGGATCAGCGACAGGATCTCCTGGCGGATCTCGGTGCCGCGGATCTTGAGCATCGAGCTCTCGGCGCCGGGCACGCCGCCGCCGGCCACCGCCGCGATCACGCGCAGGTTGGTGGTCTTCATGTTCTCCAGGTCGATCTCCACGGCGGCCATGCGCGCCGCGAACTGCGGGTCCTGGTCGAGCGGCTTGCCATTGCGCTGCATGCGGCTCGCAATCGCCTTGAGCTTCTCGAAGCCCGCGACCGAGAAGCCCACGCCCGCAATGCCGGTGCGCTCATAGGTCAGCAGGTACTTGGCATAGGTCCAGCCCTTGTTTTCCTCGCCCACGAGGTTTTCGGCCGGCACGCGCACATCGGTGAAGAACACCTCGTTGACTTCGCGGTCGCCGTCGAGCGTGCGGATCGGGCGCATCTCGACGCCGGGCGTGTCCATGTCGATCAGCAGGAAGCTGATGCCGGCCTGCGGGCGCACGTCGCGGTCGGTGCGCACCAGGCAGAAGATCATGTTGGCATGCTGGCCCTGGGTGGTCCAGGTCTTCTGGCCATTGACGATGTAGTGGTCGCCCTGGGCATCGACGCCGCGCACGGCAGTGGTCTTCACGGAGGCCAGGTCGGACCCCGCGCCGGGCTCGGAGTAGCCCTGGCACCACCAGTCCTCGCCGCTGAGGATGCGCGGCAGCCAGTGGTTCTTTTGCGCCTCGTTGCCGTACTTGATGAGCACGGGCCCCAGCATGTTGACGCCAAAAGGCACGATGCGCGGGCCGCCGGCCAGCGCGCATTCATGGTCGAAGATGAATTTTTGCACCGGCGTCCAGCCCGGGCCGCCATGCTCCTCGGGCCAGTGGTTGGCATACCAGCCGCGCGCATTGAGCCGCGCATGCCAGTCGGACTGGTCCTCGCGGCTCAGGCGCTGGCCGGCCTTGACCTTGGCGGCCAGCGCTTCGGGCAGCTGCTCGCGCAGGAATTGCTGCACCTCGGCGCGAAACGCCTGCTCTTCGGGGGTGAAATTCAAATCCATGGTTTTTCTCAGTAAATTTCGAAGAGTCCAGCGGCGCCCATGCCGCCAGCAATGCACATCGTCACGACGCCATACTTGGCCTTGCGCCGGCGCCCTTCGAGCAGCAGATGGCCGACCAGGCGCGCGCCCGTCATGCCAAAGGGGTGGCCAATGGAGATCGCGCCGCCATTGACGTTCAGGCGCTCCGACGGAATGCCCAGGCGGCGCTGGCAGTACAGCGCCTGCGAGGCAAAGGCCTCGTTCATTTCCCACAGATCGATGTCCTCGACCTTCAAGCCGTGGCGCGCGAGCAGCTTCGGGACAGCGAACACCGGTCCGATGCCCATCTCGTCGGGCTCGCAGCCCGCGACGGCAAAGCCGCGGAACGCGCCCAGCGGCTGCAGGCCCAGGCGCTCGGCTTCGCGCGCTTCCATCAACACGCTCGCGGACGAACCATCGGACAGCTGCGAGGCATTGCCCGCAGTGACGAAATGGCCCGGGCCCTTGACGGGCTCGAGCTTGGCCAGGCCTTCGAGCGTGGTGCCGGGGCGATTGCAGTTGTCCTTGGTCGCCACGACATCGCGCAGCGTGACTTCGCCGGTGTCCTTGTTCTTCTCGGCCATGCGCGTGGCGCAGGCAATGATCTCGTCATCGAACAAGCCCTTTTCCTGGGCCAGCGCGGTGCGCCGCTGGCTCAGCAGCGAGAACTCGTCTTGGTCCGCGCGGCTGATGCCGTAGCGCTGCGCGACGATATCGGCGGTGTCGATCATCGCCATGTAGAGCTCGGGCTTGTGCTTGAAGAGCCAGGGGTCGATGTCGGTGGGCAGGTTGTTGCCCGGGCGCAGGCCTGAAATGGTTTCCACGCCGCCTGCGACCAACGCAGGAACGCCCTCGGCCACGATGCGCCCCGCGGCAATGGCAATCGACTGCAGGCCCGAGGCGCAGTAGCGCGCCACGGTCATGCCCGCCACGGACAGCGGCAGCCCGGCGCGCAGCGCCGCCTGGCGGCCCAGGTTGCGGCCCTGGAACCCATCGGGGTTGCCGCAGCCGAGCACCAGGTCTTCGAAACGCTCGGGGTCGACGCCCGTGCGCTCGACGGCGGCCCGGACGGAAAACGCAGCCAGCTCAGCAGCGGGGGTGACATTGAATTCGCCGCGGTGTGACTTGGTCAGCGGGGTGCGGGCGGTGGATACGATGACGGCTTCACGCATGGATTTGTCTCTTTGGGTGGGTGGCTGGCGTCCGCGCGGACCGTTGTGGGTCGCGCGGCGCTGGCTCTATGGGAGGGATGCCCTCTATGAGGGATAGATACTGTGGGTCTTGGGCCCGACTGGGCGCGCCATTCAGTCGGCCTGATTCAAGCTATCGAAGCCCTTGCCTTCCTTGACCAACCGCACCAGCAACGGCGCCGGCTCCCAGAACAGCGGGTCTTCTTTCGCAAACGACTCGATATCCGCGAGAATCTTGGGCAAGCCTTCCATATCCGCCCACTTCATCGGCCCGCCGCGGTGACGCGGGAATCCATAGCCCGACATGAAGGTCACGTCCACATCGAGCGGACGCAGCGCAATGCCTTCCTCCACGACCTTCGCGCCTTCGTTGACCATCGCCGCCATGTAGCGGCGCAGGATCTCTTCTTCGGTGAACTTGCGCGGGGTCACGGCCTTCTTGCGGCGTTCGTCGTCGACGATCGCCAGCACTTCGGGATCAGGCTGGCCCTGGCGCGCGCCTTCGGGATACAGGTAGAAACCGCGGCCCGTCTTCTGGCCAAACCAGCCGCGCTCACAGATGCGGTCGGCGATCTCGACATAACGGGCTGCGGGGTTGCGCGTGGCCGCGCGGCGCTTGCGCGTGGCCCAGCCGATATCGCCGCCGGCCAGGTCGGTCACCTGGAACGGGCCCATCGGGTAGCCAAAGGAGCGCACCGCGGCGTCGATCTCATAGGGGCTCGCGCCGTCTTCCATCAGATAGTCGGCGGCCTGCTTGTACACGGCCAGGATGCGGTTGCCGATGAAGCCGTCGCACACGCCGGCGCGCACCGGCACCTTCTTGAGCTTCTTGGCCAGCTCGAAGGCTGTGGCCACGACATCGGCCGACACGCGTGCGGGCACGACGATCTCCAGCAGCTTCATGATGTTGGCCGGGCTGAAGAAATGCAGGCCGATCACATCCTGCGGGCGGCGGGTGGCATCGGCAATGGCCTCGATGTCCAGGTAAGAGGTGTTGGTGGCGAGCACCGCGCCGGGCTTGCAGACGCGGTCGAGTTCGCGGAACACCGCCTTCTTGACCTCGAGGTCCTCGAACACGGCCTCGATCACCAGGTCGATATCGGCCAGGTCCTCATAGCGCGTGGACGGCGTGTAGCGCGCCATGATGGCCGCCTTGCCCTCGGCAGTCATCCGGCCCTTGGCGATCAGGCCGTCATAGACCTTTTCGACGTTCTTCTGGCCGCGCGCGATCGATTCGGCATCGCGCTCGATCATCGTCACCTGGTAACCGGCGTCGAGCGCCGACACGCTGATGCCCGCGCCCATCGTGCCGCCGCCAATGATGGCAATCGTCTTGAACGCACGCGGCGCGGCCAGCTTGGCCTCGGGGATCTTGGCGACTTCCCGCTCGGCAAAGAACGCATGCACCAGACCGGCACGCTGCGGGCTCGCGACGCATTCGACAAAGCGCGCGCGCTCGAAAGCCATGCCTTCGTCGAAGGGCTGCTGCACCGCAGCCTGCACGCATTCGATGATCTTGAGCGGCGAGAACAGGCCGCGGCTTTTCTTTGCCGTCTCGACCTTGAGCGCTTGCAGATCGGCCAGCGCCGCATCGGCATTGGCAATAGCGATATCGCGCGTGCGGCGCACGGGCGCGTTCTGCGCGATCATTTCATTGGCGTAGGCCAGGCCCGCGGCCAGTGCGTCCGTGCCTTCGGACAAGCGGTCGACGAGGCCGGCGGCCAGCGCGGCCTTGGCATTGAGCGGCTTGCCGCCGAGCATCAGCTCGGCCGCGGGCTTGACGCCCATCAGCCGCGGCGCGCGCTGCGTGCCGCCGGCGCCGGGCAGCAGGCCCAGCAGCACTTCGGGCAGGCCCAGGCTCGCTGCCGGCAGCGCCAGGCGGTAATGCGCCGACATCGCGACTTCGAGACCGCCGCCGAGCGCCGCGCCATGGATGGCGGCAATCACGGGCTTGGAGCAGTTTTCGATGCCCGCGCAGACGTCGGGCAGCGAGGGGGGCACGGGCGGCTTGCCGAATTCGCGGATATCGGCACCGGCAATGAAGGCCCTGCCCGTACCGACCAGCAGTACGGCAGACACCGCATCATCAGCCTCGGCCTGCTGCATCGCGGCAGCCAGGCCCTGGCGCACGGCCTGGCCCAGCGCGTTGACGGGGGGGTTGTCGATGGTCACGACCAGAACGGCGCCGTTGCGGGCCGCGGTGACAGCTAGAGCTTGGGGGGCAACGCCCATGGTCGAGTCTCCGATATGAAAATAATCGCACCATTGTGGACACGCCAAACAATCTTGACAATTACATGGGCGATTGACAGACTGTCAAACAATTTTTGACAAGCTATCTTTTATGGAACTTCACTCCCTCACGCTGCTGGTCGATATCCTCGACGCCGGCAACCTGAGCCAGGCCGCGCGCAACCTGAAGATGACGCGCGCCAATGTCAGCTACCACCTGAACCAGCTCGAGAAATCGGTCGGCGCGCAGTTGGTGCGCCGCACCACGCGCCGCGTCGAGCCGACCGAAGTGGGCCTGCGCCTGTACGCGCACGGCCTCGCCATTCAAAACGAAATGCGCGCCGCGCGCGAGACCATCACCACGCTGGGCCAGGGGTTGCAGGGCCGCGTCGGCCTGAGCGTGCCCAGCGGCTACGGGCAGATGGTCATGTCCGACTGGCTGATCGACTTCAAGCGCCTGTACCCCTTCATCGTGCTCGACGTGCGCTTCGAGAACCGCGTCGACGACCTGATCCGCGAGGAGGTCGACATCGCCATCCGCGTCATGCCCGAGCCGCCGCCGACGCTGGTCGCGCGCGACCTGGGCCAGGTGCGCTACATGGCCTGCGCCTCGGCCGCCTACGCCGCCGAGCACGGCCTGCCGGCCACGCCCGAGCAGCTGCGCAGTGCCCCGCTGATCACGGCAGGGGTCATCGGCCGCCAGCTGCGCCTGAGCGCCTACCAGGGCACGCGGCGCGAGGAGGTCATGCTCGAGCCGACGCTGATCTCCGAGCACTTCCCGTTTCTGCGCCAGGGCATTCTCGCGGGCCTGGGCGTGGGGCTGGTGCCCGACTATGTGGTGGAGGACGCGATTGCCAGCGGCGAGGTGCTCACCACGCTCGACGACTGGCGCCTGAGCATCTTCGGCACGCAGATGTACCTGCTCTACATGCCCCAGCGCCACCAGACGCGCGCGGTGCGCACCTGCATCGACTACTTGCTGGCGCGCGCGCGGCCTGAAGCGCAGGCCAGCGCCAGCGCTTAGAAATCCCCCGGCTGCGCCCAGTTCGGCCCCCAGCCCTGGGGAATGGCGGGTATCTCGTAGCCGGCGTTGAAGTTGTTTCCCGTCAGCGCGATGGCCCCGCAATTGCCGCCATTCCAATAGGCGCTGTTGGCGCCATTCCTGTTGGTGAAACCCACGGTATTGGCGCGGACCTCAATGCGATCGCAGCTCGCTGCCTTCTGGTTCCAGGCGTAGATGCCGACGTTGGTGAAACCCTGCTGCCTGGCAAAGATCCGGTTGTTGGTGATCTTCATGTCGGTGCCGCCGGCCACGGCCATGCCGTACTGGCCAGGGTCCACCAGGATGTTTTTGTCCGCGGTCAGGAAGCTGCCGCCGTTGTCGCCCAGCATGATGCCGCCGCCGCTGGTACTGGGCCCGCCGCCGCGAATATAGTTCTCGCGCACGCTGATGGGCGAGGCAGCCGTGCCGTGGCTCAGATAGAGACTCACCACATCCTCGGGCTGGCTCGCGCCGGGATTGTTCAGTGCGACATTGAGGTAGATGGCGTTGCCGGCACCCGTGACGTTATTGAACTGGACCATCTGGCCGCGCGGGCGCGGGCCCAGCACGTCCCGGACCTTGTTGTTGTGAAAGCGGATGCCCGAGGATTGGTAGGCATAGAGGCCGCTGCTGGCAAGCTTGATGTAGTTGTGGCGCACCGTGACATTGCGCGAATTGCTCACGGAAACCGCCTTGCCCTTGCATGGGCCTATATAGGAGTTTTCGACCACGACATTGGCGCCCGCATTGACCACGACGCAGTCGCCATTGGGGTTTTGAATGCGCTTGTACGCGATCTGGACATCCTGCTGGTTTTCAATGACCAGCGGCGCGCTTGGCTCCAAGGCTGTGGCTTCATCGCCCCACTCGGACGCCAGCGCGATGCTGGCGTGGCACAAAGCGGCCATGCCGATCACGCTGGTTGCCACGAATATTCGAGGAATACGCATGGTGCAAATCTCCTGAAATGGGCATTGCCAGGAACAGCGTTTCACGCATCGGAAAATTCTAAGACCCCCTGAGCGCTTTTGCGCAAGCCGGCGCCAGCGCGCGGTCGATGGGCAACGCGGGGGCCGCGGCCGCTCAGAGGCTGCGCCGCACGATGATCTCGTAGGGCACCTGGCGCACGCGCGACTCGACCCGGCCGGTCTCGATCTTCTGCAGCAGCATCTCGCCTGCCGCGCGCCCGATCTCGCCGCCATTGGTGCGCACGGTTGTGAGCCCCGGCGGGACTTCGGCCGCAATCTCGTAGTCGCCATACCCCGCCACCGAAAACTGCTCGGGCACGCTCCAGCCGCGGCGCAGGCATTCGAACAGCGCGCCCGAGGCGACGATGTCGGTCACGCAGCACATCCCCTGCAGCCGCGGCTCCTGGCGCAGCAGCGCTTCGATGGCCAGGCGCCCCGTGGCAAAGCCGACGCTTTCGGGCGCGGAGAAAATGAGATCGCTGCGCAGGCCCGCATCCTGCATCGCCTGCTGGAAGCCGCGCTGGCGCTGCACATAGCGGTCGTTGTGCGGCGAGCTGTGCCCGGCCCAGCCGATATGCTGCACGCCCTTGGCGATCATCATCCGCGCGATGTCGCGCGCTGCGTCGAACAGCGAGAAACCCGCGGCCATGTCGATGCACGGCTCCTTGTCCAGCCAGGTCTCCACAACCGGAATGCGCGCCTGCTGGATCAGGCCCACGGTGCCGGCGCTGTGCTCGTTGCCGGTCATGACGATGCCCGCGGCGCGGCGCCCCAGCAGGCTGCGCACCACGCGTTCCTCCTGCTCCGGGTTGTCGGCCACCGCCAGCAGCAGCTCGTAGCCGCGCGGCTGCAGGTAGTCACCCAGGCCCTGCAGCGTCTTGGCGAAGTTGGAGTTGCGCAGCGAGGGCACGAGCGCCGCGACCATGCGGCTGCTGCCCGAGGCCAGGCTGCTGGCAATCAGATTGGGCACATAGCCGATGGCCGCGGCGATCTCCAGCACCTTCTTGAGCGTGGCCGGACGCACCTTGCCCGGGTGCTTGAAGCAGTTCGACACCGTCATGGGCGAGACACCGGCAGCGGCGGCCAGATCGGTCATCGTCATATCACGCTTGCGTTCAACCTTCATTAAATTCCTCTTGCGCCCAAAAGTTGTAGCGCTACAATAAAAGCCACTTCACCCAATTGAGCGATGGATGACACATTGCCAATGGAGACGAAGTGAAGAAGTGGGTTGATAGATCAATTTTATAGCGCTACATCAGCGCTTACTACACCATGAAATCCTTGCATTTCCTGCTTCGCCTTGGTGGCGCCCTCGCCATCGCCAGCACCGGCCTCATCGCGCTGGCCGACACCTACCCCAACAAACTGATCAAGATTGTCGTGCCCTTTCCCGCGGGCGGCGACCTCGAGCCCATGGCGCGCGGCCTGGGCGATCACTTTCGCACCGCTTGGGGCCAGCCCTATATCGTCGAGAACAAGCCCGGCGCCAACGCCATGATCGGCACCGGCCAGGTGGCCAAGGCAGCGGGCGACGGCCACACGCTGCTGATCTGCTCGCCCGGGCCGATGACCATCAACCCGGGCCTGTACCCCAAGGTCCCCTACACGGTGGGAAAGGATATCGTCCCGGTCTCGCTGATCGGCACGACGCCGATGGTGCTGGTCGCCAGCACCCGCCTGCCGGTCAAGAACTACGCCGAATTCGCGGCCCATCTCAAGGCCAATCCGGACAAGGTCTTCTATGCCTCGGGCGGCACCGGCAACATCACGCACCTGGTGGCCGAGATGTACCTGCGCCAGGCTGGCGTGTCGGCCACCCACACCCCCTACAAGGGCGGCCAGGCCGCGATCACCGATCTGCTGGGCGGCCATGTCGACTTCTACTTCAACCCGCTGCCCTCGGCGCAGGGCTACATCCACGCGCAAAAGGACAAGGTCATTCCGCTGGCCGTGACCTCGCTCGAGCGCTCGCCCTATCTGCCCCACGTGCCCACGCTCAACGAGCTCGGCGTCAAGGGCTTCGACATCAACTCCTGGTACGGCCTGTGCGCGCCGGGCGGCACGCCCCCCGACGTGCTGAACAAGCTCAGCGCCGAGACCGCCAAGGCGCTGGCCAGCGGCCCGCTGCCCGAGCGCCTGCGCAGCCTGGGCACGACGCCGCAGGCCAGCACGCCGGCGCAGCTGTCCGAGCGCATCCGCAAGGAAGCGGCCAGCTGGCAGGCGATCATCAAGGAAAAGAACATCACCCCGGATTGAGCAGGAGCGAGACAAGACATGACCCCAGACATCACCGGCGGCATCCCCGCCATCGACAACCACTCGCATGCGTCGATGGCGCGCTTTCGCACCGTCGAACAGATCGACCGGCATTTCGGCACCGCGCATCTCGAATCCAATGTGCCGGCCGAGATCTACGACGCCTTCATTGCCGCGCGCAACCGGGGCGACACGCAGGTGCTCGAGCAGCTGGAAAAGGACCACCGCACCGAGACGCTGATGCAGCAGGGCGTGGACTTTCGCTCCACCACCTTCTTTGCGCGCTCGCTGCGCGAAGGCCTGCGCCGGCTCTACGGCCCGGAGGGCTCCGAGGAGGAGCTCGGGGTCACGGCGCGCGAATGGAGCACGCGCGGCGCGTCGTACACCTATGACCAGGCTGCGCGGGTTGCCAACACTCCGGTCATCCTGGCCGATGTGTCCTATCTCGACCGCACGGTCTGGGACCCGCAGCGCTATCGCCAGGTCATGCGCATCGACCCCTATGTCTATCCCTTCCACGATGGACAGTCGGATCTGCGCGGCACCGAATTCCAGCGCTTCCATGCCGGTTTCGCGGCGGTGCTGAACAAGGAGCTGCAGCGCCACGGCATGCAGCAGCCGCCGCAAAGCTTCGACGAGTACCTGCAGTTCGTCGATGCCTCGGTGCAGCAGCGCGTGGCCGAAGGGGTCGTGAGCCTGAAGATCGCCTCGGCCTATGTGCGGCCCATCGATTTTCGCCCCGCGTCTTATCAGGATGCGGCTGCGTCGTACGCGGCCCTGGCCGCGGGCCAGGCCGATACGGACCGCCGGCCGCTGGAGAACTTCATCGTGCAGCGTCTGGCGCAGTTTGCGGCCGACCAGGGCCTGCCGGTGCAGATCCATGTCGGCATGGGCCACCCCGAGCCCGGCATGCGCATTGTCAACGGCTCGCCGTTTCTGCTCGAGACCTTTCTCAATATCCGCTCGCTCAACCGCCTGAAAGTCACGCTGCTGCATGGCGGCTACCCGTTTTCGAGCGAGATGGCGGCGCTGGCGCAGACCTATGGCAATGTCTTCATCGACTTTTCCTGGATGCCCTACCTGCACCACTTCTACCTGCGCCAGAAGCTGTCCGAGTGGATGGAGATCCTGCCGGCGAACAAGCTGCTGTTCGGATCGGACGCGGGCGCGCCCGAGTTCCATGTGGCATCGGCCCACTATGCGCGCCAGGCCCTCAACCATGTGCTCAACGATGGCGTGCAGCGCGGGGTGTGGAATGCGCAGCAGGTCGACTGGCTGGCACGCCGGGCGCTGCATGACAATGCGGCGGAGTTGCACGGCATTCCGGTTCTTTAAGTGTCGACCAGGCCTTTGAGGCCTGGTTTTCCTTGATCCGCCCCTACGCGCCGGGCGGACCGCGAGCGCATGACAGTGCCTGCATGCCAGGATGGCCGACCGCCAAGGCGCCTGCCCGGGCGCGGCCAGTGTCACCAGACCGCCCTCCACCGCATTCATCAGGGACTGCAGCGGCCCCAGGTACGTCCAGCGCGTCTGCCTGCGCCGTGAGCTTGCCAAGCACCAGGTCAGGGCCGGGATCGACAGGCCCAACCGCACGCGACCGACCTCGATCAGCGGTCTTCCCAACACCACAGTCAGCAGCAGCGCCATGCCCGCGAGCGCATGCACCGCGATCCCGGCCAAGAGCAAACGCTTCCCGACTGAGCCAGCCACAGGCTTGGTGGCCCGACTGCGACGATTTCCATCGCATCAAGCCTGCCTCACAGGCGGACAAAAACCCTGGTGTCATCTCGGTTGAACCTCTCTATTTCCATGCTTCAACAATCATATCTATGACAATAGTTGCCTAAGCAATCAAATACATTCACATACATGCCCTCTGCCCCGCTGCCGCCCTCCGACTTCTACCAGGCAGGTGTCTACACGCCTGGCGACAGCGTGGGCTTCCTGATGCGCCGCGTGCTCAGCTCGATCCTGCAGCAGGCCGATGCCGAGCTTGCGGTGCACGACCTGACCTATGTGCAGTGGTTGCCGCTGTACAAGCTCATGATCTGCAGCGACACGACCAGCGCCGGCCTGGCGCGCGACCTGGGGATCGATCCGGCGGCCGTGACGCGCGCGCTCGACCGGCTCGAGGCCAAGGGCATGCTGCGCCGCGAGCGCTCGACTACCGATCGGCGCGTCGTGCAGTTGGCGCTGACCGATGCGGGCCGCGATGTCGCTTCGCAGGTGCCGCAGGCGATGGCCAGCGTGCTCAATGCCCATCTGGGCGGCTTCAGCCACGACGAATGCCGGCTGCTGATCGACATGCTGCGGCGCATGCTGCACAACGGCGAGGCGCTGCGCGCGGGCGCGCCGGCCTGAGGCTTTTCTTTTCTCACTTCCTTCCAGACCATGCATCCACTTCCCTTGCTGCGCCATCCGCGGCTGCTGGCCCTGTGTGCGGCGCTGGCCCTGGCCGGCTGCGCCCAGACCGGCCCCGACCACAAGGCGCTTGCGCAACTCACGCCGGCCGCCGCGGGCCTGACGGCTACCGCCACCACCGCCGAAGCCCTGCCCACCGCCTCCTGGTGGACCGCCCTGGACGACCCGCGCCTGAACGCGCTCATCGACCAGGCGCTGCAGGGCAGCCCGACCCTCGCCGCAAGCCGCGCGCGTTTCGATCGCACCGCGGCGCTGGCCACGGCCAGCAGCACCGCGAGCGGCCCGCACGCGAGCCTGGCGCTCGACGCCACGCGCCAGCACTACAGCGCCAATGGCCTGGTGCCCGCGCCGATTGCCGGCAATACCTACGACAGCGGCAACGCCCAGGTGGGCCTGAGTTGGAGCCCCGACTTCTTTGGCCGCCATGCGGCCGAGCTCGAAGCCGCGCTGGGCCAGGCGCGCGCGGCCCAGGCCGACAGCGCCGCCGCCGCCAATCAGCTTGCCGCTCAGGTCGCGCGCAGCTATGTCGCACTGGCCCGGCTGCTGGCCCAGCGCGACGTTGCCACGCGCACGCTGGACCAGCGCCAGCAATTGCTCGACTTGAGCCAGCAGCGCACGCGCGCCGGTCTCGACAGCCAGGTCGAGCTGACCCAGGCCGAAGCCGGCCTGCCCGATGCGAGCACGCAGATCGAGATGCTGGGCGAGCAGATCACGCTGGCGCGCCGCATGCTGGCCGTGCTGTGTGGCCAGGCGCCCGATGCGCAGTTGGACCTGCAGCCGCAGCTCGCCCAATTGGCGCTGCAGCCGGTGCCCGCGCAAATCGGCATCGATTTGCTGGGCCGCCGCCCCGATATCGTCGCTGCGCGCTGGCGCGTCGAGGCCGCGGGCCAGGACATTGCGCGCGCGCGCGCCGATTTCTATCCCGATATCAGTGTGAGCGCGTTCATCGGCCTCAACGCCATCGGCCTGGACCAGCTGCTGCAGGGCAGCTCGCGCCAGCTCGGCGTGACGCCCGCGCTGCGCCTGCCGATCTTCGAGGGCACGCGGCTGCGTGCCCAGCTGCGCGGGCGCGAGGCCGAGCGCGACACCGCCATTGCGCAGTACAACGGCGCCGTGCTCGAAGCCGTCAAGCAGGCCGGCGACGCGCTGGCCTCGGTGCAGTCGCTGGGCCGCCAGCAGACGCTGCAGACCGAGTCGGTGCGTAAAGCCGAGCAGGCCTATGACTTCGCGCTGCAGCGCTACCGCGCCGGCCTGAGCGGGCAGACAACGCTGCTGCAGACCGAGAGCCAGGTCATTGCCCAGCGCCGCCTCACGGTGGACCTGCAGGCGCGCCAGCTCGACACCCGCATCGGTTTGATGCAGGCGCTGGGCGGCGGCTGGAGCGACACCACCGCGCAGCTGCAGGTGAGCCGACGCTGACTGCCTGATTTCCCCGACGGGCAGCACGCTGCCCCGGACGCAAAAACTTCATTGATATAACAAAGCGCCGCATTCCATGACCGATCCCAAACAACCCGCCGCACCCGCCGCCGCTACCACCGGCAACCCCCAGGCCCGCCGCAAGGGCCTCACCGTGATTGCCGCCGCCGTTGCCGTCGTCGGCCTCGGCTGGGGCGCCTGGCACTGGAGCCATGGCCGCAACTTCGAGACCACCGACAACGCCTATGCCGCGGGCAACGTCGTGCAGATCACGCCGCAGCTCGGCGGCACCGTCGTGAGCATCGGCGCCGACGACACCGACTATGTGCGTCCCGGCCAGCTGCTGGTGCAGCTCGACGCCGCCGATGCGCTGGTCGCGCTGGCCCAGGCCGAAGCGCAGCTTGCGCAGACGGTGCGCGAAGTGCGCGGCTTATACGCCAACAACGCGCCGCTGCAGGCCCAGGTCGCGCTGCGCGAAGCAGAACTCCAGCGGCTGGAGGCCGACGCCGCGCGCGCCCAGCAGGATGTGACGCGCCGTCGCCCCTTGCTCGAGACCGGCGCCGTCGGCAAGGAAGAGTTCGAGCACGCCCAGACCCAGGCCACGGCCAGCCGCAACGCCGTGGGCGCCGCCCAGGCCGCGGTGCGCGCCGCGCGCGCCCAGCTCACCGCCGCGCAGGCGCAGACCGAAGGCAGCACCGCGCAGGAGCACCCGAACGTCGTGCGCGCCGCGGCCAAGGTGCGCGAGTCGTATCTGGCGCTGCAGCGCACGCGGCTGCTGTCGCCCGTCGAAGGTTACGTCGCCAAGCGCGGCGTGCAGCTGGGCCAGCGCATTGCCGCAGGCGCGCCGGTCATGACCGTGGTCGGTCTGAACGACCTCTGGGTCGATGCCAATTTCAAGGAAAGCCAGCTCGCGGGCCTGCGCATCGGGCAAAGCGCCGAAGTCACGGCCGATGTCTATGGCGACAAGGTCACCTACCACGGCAAGGTGCTGGGCCTGGGCGCGGGTACGGGCGCGGCATTTGCGCTGCTGCCGGCACAGAACGCGACCGGCAACTGGATCAAGGTGGTGCAGCGCGTGCCGGTGCGCATCGCGCTCGACCCCGCGGACCTCGCGAGCCACCCGCTGCGCGTGGGCCTGTCGATGGAAGCCAAGGTCGATGTGGCCAGCCAGGACGGCGGCGCGGTGCTCGCCAGCGTGCCGCGCAGCGCGCCCGTGGCCTCGACCACAGTCTATGAGACCCGCATGGACGACGCCGATGCCCGCATCGCGCGCATCGTTGCCGGACAGGTGCTGCCCGCGCTGCAGGCACTGCCGGCCGTGGCGATGACCCCTGGCGCCGCCCCGGCTGGCGTCTGAGCGGCAAGAGAGTCTTTCCATGAGCACTCCTTCCACCGCCCCCGCGGCGGCGCGCCCGGGCGCGCCGGTGACTGCGCTGAAGCTCTCGCCGCTGCATGGCCCGGCGCTGCTGCTGGGCACCATGGCGCTGTCGCTCGCGACCTTCATGAACGTGCTCGATTCGTCCATTGCCAATGTGGCGATTCCGGCGATCTCCGGCGACGTGGGCGTGAGCCCGACCCAGGGCACCTGGGTGATCACCAGCTTTGGCGTGGCCAACGCGATTTCCGTGCCGCTCACGGGCTGGCTCACGCAGCGCTTTGGCGCGGTGCGGCTGTTCACGATGAGCGTGCTGCTGTTCGTGCTGACCTCGTGGCTGTGCGGCTTCGCGACCTCGCTCGAGATGCTGGTGTTCTTTCGCGTGCTGCAAGGGCTCGTCGCCGGACCGATGATCCCGCTGTCGCAGACCCTGCTGCTGTCGAGCTACCCCACCGCCATGGCGGGCACGGCGCTCGCGCTCTGGGGGGTCACGACGCTGGTCGCGCCCGTGGTCGGGCCGCTGCTCGGGGGCTTCATCACCGACAACTTCTCCTGGCCCTGGATCTTCTATATCAACGTGCCGGTCGGGCTGTTCTCGGCGGCGCTGACCTGGGGCATCTACCGCCAGCGCGAGACACCGACGCGCAAGCTGCCGATCGACACCGTCGGGCTCGCGCTGCTTGTGGTGTGGGTCGGCGCGCTGCAGCTGATGCTCGACAAGGGCAAGGAGCTCGACTGGTTCGCGTCGGGCGAGATCGTCACGATGGCGGTGGTCGCAGCGGTCGGGCTCGCGGTGTTCATCGTCTGGGAGCTCACCGATGCGCACCCGGTGGTCGATCTGCGGCTGTTTGCACGGCGCAACTTCGCCGCGGGCTCGGTCGCGATGTCGGTCGCCTACGGCGTGTTCTTCGGCAACGTCGTGCTGCTGCCGCTGTGGCTGCAGCAATGGATGGGCTACAACGCCACTGCCGCCGGCATGGCGCTTGCGCCGGTGGGCATCTTTGCAATCTTGCTGACGCCGCTGGTGGGCAAGAAGGTCGGCCAATGGGACCCGCGCAAGATGGCGACGGCGGCGTTCATCGTGTTTGCGCTGGTGCTGTGGATGCGCTCGCATTTCACGACCGACACCGACTTCCGGCATATCCTGCTGCCGACGCTGATCCAGGGCGCGGCGATGGCGTTCTTCTTCATCCCGCTCACCACGCTGACACTCGCGGGCCTGCCGCCCGAGCGCATTCCCGCGGCCGCGGGCCTGAGCAACTTCGTGCGCATCACCGCGGGCGCCATGGGCACCTCGATCGCGACGACGCTGTGGAGCAACCGCGCGGCCATGCACCATGCGCATCTGACCGAGGGCCTGGTCGAAGGCCAGGGGGTGTTTGGCGCGATGCTGCAGAACCTGCAGGTCTCGGGCCTGGGCAGGGAGCAGGCGCTGAGCCAGATCAACCGGTTGATCGACCAGCAGGCGTTCACGCGCGCAGCCGACGATATCTTTCTCGGGTCGTCGTATCTGTTCCTGCTGCTGATCGGATTGATCTGGATCACCAAAAGGCCGACGCCCGGGGCGGGTGCGGCGGATGCGGGCGGGGCGCATTGAGCCGCGGCCCTGCGCGGGGCCTCTGAGGCTCCCACAAGAAAAAACGGCCCCGAACGCTGTCCGGGGCCGTTGCATCAGCGCTGCTCAAACATAGGGCACGCCGTAGTAGTCATTGACCCGGCGGCCATATTCATCGGTGTATTCAGGGCCATCCTCGCGTGCATAACGTGGCGCGCCTTCCAGCTGCTCCCTGGCAATGGACACCACATACCCGCCCATGTCCGGCTCGTACTTGAGCGTATCCCAGGGCAGTGGATAGCGGTCCGCGCCGATGCCGAGGAACCCGCCGAACTCCATGACGGCGTAGCGCACCTTGCCGGACAGCTTGTCGATCATCAGCGTGTCGATCGAGCCGAGCTTGTCGCCGGCAGGGTTGTAGACAGTGGTGCCGCTGACGCGGTCGGACGAGATGACGCTGGAGATGGTGTTGGGGATGCTCATTGGGGTCCTCTGCGTGAAGTGAAGCAAGCCTTGAGGCTAGCGCGAGGACCGCGCCCCCAAAGTAGTCACCGGACCGGCCACCGCGTAGGAAAGCCGGCCCGGGGTGCAAGCACTCGCTACGCCGGTGCCGAGCCCGTACCTGGCCCCCAGCTGCCGCCAATCGCGCGGATCAGCATCACCGTGGTCGTGTACTGCGCCGTCTGCACCTGCAGCGCATTGCGGCGCTGGCGCAGCGCGTTGCGGCGCGCGTCGAGCAGCTCGAGCTGGCTCACGTAGCCATTGCGCCAGCGCACATCCGACAGATGACTGGCGCGCTCCGCCGACTGCACCGACTGGCCCAGCACCTCGGACTGCGCAGCCAGCAGGCGCAATGCGCTGAGCTGGTCCTCGACATCGCGGAACGCCGTGAGCACCTGGCCGCGCTGCGCGGCCACTGCCGCTTCGAGCCGGGCCTTCGCGCCCTCCTCCTGCGCCGCGCGCCGCCCGCCATCGAACAGCGGCAGCGACAGCAGGGCATTGAGCCCCCACGAACGCGCCGACCAGCGCAGCAGGTCGCCGAGCTCGGGCGAGGCAAAGCCGCCCTGCGCCGTCAGCGCGATATCGGGAAACCATGCGGCCTGCGCCACGCCGACGCGCGCGAGCTCCGCCTGCACCGTGGCCTGCGCGGCCGCGACATCGGGGCGGCGCGCAAGCACCGCGGCGGGCACGCCGGCGGGGATCACGGGCAGCGTTGCCGGCAGCGCGCCATCGGCAAGCGCCAGCTGCCCTGCGACTTCGCCGCTCAAGAGCGCCAGCGCGTGGGCGAGCGCCGTCTGCTGGCGCTCGAGCGCCAGCAGCTCGAATTCGGTGGCCGAGACTTCGGTCTGCATGCGCGCGACATCGAGCTCGGCCGCGTCGCCCGCCTCGAAGCGCCGCGTCGTCAGGCGCAGGCTGTCGCGGTAGATGGCGAGGCTTTGCGCGACCAGTGCATGCTCGGCCTGCGCCGCGCGCAGCTGCAGATAGGTCTGGGCAACATCGGCCTGCACCATCAGCCGCGTGCTCTGCAGCAGACCAGCGCGCGCCTGCGCATCCTGCAGCGCGGCTTCGCTGGTGCGGGACAGGCGCCCCGACAGATCGACTTCATAGGACAGGTTCAGCCCCGCCGTGGCGATCGTTGCCGGATTCATACCATTGGCGAACTGCGCGCCGGCCTGGCGCGCGGCGCCGGCCGAGGCGCCGAGCTGCGGCAGCCGCTGGGCATCGGCCGAGCGCAGCAGTGCGCGCGCTTCTACCAGACGCGCCGCCGCGACCTGGATATCGGTGTTGGCATCGCCCGCGCGCTCGACCAGCGCGCTGAGCTGCGCATCGCCAAACGCGAGCCACCAGGCGCCGCGCGGCTGGGCTTCGGTCGCGGCCGCCGCAGCTTGCGCGCTGCGGAACGCGGCCGGCAGGTTCACGCCCGCGTTTTCAGGGGGCACCGGCAAGGCGCTGGCGCAGCCCGCGAGCACCAGCGCGGCCAGCAGCGGGGTCAGGAGCGCCAGCCGCGGGCGGGCCAGCAAAGGGGTTGCTTTCATCGAATGAATCCTCTTGTTATTCATGGTCACCGCGCGGCGCGGCCAGCACCGGATGGGCGCTCGCGCCCGACCCGGCGGTATCGGTGGGGGGGTGCTGCAGCAGCGGCCGATTGCCGGCCATGCGGCGCAACACGACATAGAACACCGGCGTGAGAAAGAGGCCAAAGGCCGTGACGCCGATCATCCCGAAGAACACCGCCACGCCCATCGCGCTGCGCATCTCGGCGCCCGCCCCCGTGGCCAGCACCAGGGGCAGCACGCCCATGACGAAGGCCAGCGAGGTCATCAGGATCGGACGCAGGCGCAGGCGGCTGGCTTCGATCGCGGCCTGCACCGGAGTGCGTCCGGCGAATTCGAGCTCACGGGCGAACTCGACGATCAGGATCGCATTCTTGGCCGACAACCCGACCAGCACGATCAGCCCGATCTGCGTGAACACGTTGTTGTCGCCGCCGCTGAGCCACACGCCGGTCATGGCCGCGAGCAGTCCCATCGGCACGATCAGGATGATCGCGATCGGCAGCGTGAGGCTTTCATACTGCGCGGCCAGCACCAGGAACACCAGCAGGATGGCCAGCGGAAACACCAGCACCGCGGAATTGCCGGCGAGGATTTCCTGGTAGGTCAGCTCGGTCCATTCGAAGCCAATGCCCTGGGGCAGCGTCTCGGCCGCCACGCGCTCGATCGCGGCCTGTGCCTGGCCCGAGGAGAAACCGGGCGCGGGCCCGCCGCTCACGTCGGCCGACAGAAAGCCGTTGTAGCGCATCGCGCGCTCGGGGCCGAAGCTGGGTTCCAGCTTCATCAGCGCCGACAGAGGCACCATCTGGCCCGTCGTGGAGCGCACCTGCAGCAAGCCCACATCCTCGGCGCGCGCGCGGAACGCCGCATCGGCTTGCACGCGCACGCTGTAGGTGCGGCCGAACTGGTTGAAGTCGTTCGCATACAGGCTGCCCAGGTAGATCTGCAGCGTCTCGAAGATGTCCGTTACGGGCACGCCGAGCTGGCGCGCCTTGGTGCGGTCGATGTTCGCGTAGAGCTGCGGCACATTGACCTGCCAGCTCGTGAACAGACCGGCGAGCTCGGGGGTCTGCGACGCCTTGGCCATGAAGGCCTTGACGGCCGTGTCCATCGCTTCGTAGCCCAGCGACGCGCGGTCCTCGATCTGCAGCTTGAACCCGCCCGTCGTGCCCAGCCCGGCAACGGGCGGCGGCGGGAACATCGCGATGAACGCTTCCTGGATGCCGCCGAAGGCCTGGTTCAGCTGCCCGGCCACGGCCGCGCCGCTCTGGTCATCCCGCGTGCGCTCGACAAAGGGCTTGAGCGTGATGAACACCACGCCCGAGTTCGAGCTGTTGGTGAAGCCGTTGATCGACAGGCCGGTGAACGCCAGCGCATCCTCGACATTCGGGTTGGTCTTGACGATCTCGCCCATGCGGCGGATCACTTCGTCGGTGCGGTCGAGCGTCGCGCCATCGGGCAGCTGCGCAAAGCCCACCAGGTACTGCTTGTCCTGCGCGGGCACGAAGCCGCCGGGCACGAGCTTGAACAGGCCCCAGGTGGCGCCGACCAGCACCAGATAGATCACCAGCATCAGCGCCTTGCGCCCGATCACGCGCTGCACGCCGCCGCTGTAGGCATTCGAGCCGCGCTGGAACAGGCGGTTGAAGCGCGCAAAGAAGCCGCCGAGCACCCGGTCCATGCCGCGCGTCAGCGCATCCTTGGGCGCGTCGTGGCCCTTGAGCAGCAAGGCGCTCAGCGCGGGCGCGAGCGTCAGCGAGTTGATGGCCGAGATCACCGTCGAGATCGCGATAGTCACCGCGAACTGGCGGTAGAACTGCCCCGTCAACCCGCTGATGAAGGCCAGCGGCACGAACACCGCGACCAGCACCAGTGCAATCGCGATGATCGGCCCCGAGACTTCGCGCATCGCGCGGTAGGTGGCTTCGCGCGGCGTCAAGCCCATCTCGATATTGCGCTCGACGTTCTCCACCACGACGATCGCATCGTCGACCACAATGCCGATCGCCAGCACCAGCCCGAAGAGCGACAGGGCGTTGATCGAGAAACCCAGCAGATGCAGCACCGCAAACGTACCGACCACCGACACCGGCACGGCCAGCAGCGGAATGATCGACGCGCGCCAGGTCTGCAGGAACAGCACGACGACCAGCACCACCAGCGCCACGGCTTCGAGCAGCGTCGTGATCACCGAGCGGATCGAGGCGCGCACGAACTGCGTCGGGTCGTAGGCAATGCGGAACTCCACGCCCTCGGGCATGTTCTTTTGCAGCTCGGCCATCGTGGCGCGCACGTTCGCGGAAATGTCGAGCGCGTTCGAGCCCGGGGCCTGGAACACGCCCATGCCGACGGCCGGCTCGTTGTTGAGCAGCGAGCGCAGCGCGTAATCGGCCGCACCCAGCTCGAGACGGGCCACGTCGCGCAGGCGCGTCACGGCGCCATCGGCGCCCGACTTGACGATGATGTCGCCAAACTCTTCCTGCGTCTGCAGCCGGCCCTGGGCATTGATCGACAGCTGCAGGTCCACGCCGGGCAGGCCCGGCGAGGCGCCGACGACGCCGGCCGCGGCCTGCACGTTCTGGCCGCGGATCGCAGCCACGACATCGGCCGCCGACAGGCCGCGCTGCGCGACCTTCTGCGGGTCGAGCCAGGCGCGCATCGCATAGTCGCCGCCGCCAAAGATCTGCACCTGGCCCACGCCCTCGATGCGTGCGAGGCGGTCCCGGGCATTGAGCACCGCGTAGTTGCGCAGATAGTCGATGTCATAGCGGTTGTTGGGCGAGACCAGGTGCACGACCATCGTCAGATCGGGCGCGCTCTTGATGGTCGTGATGCCCAGGCGCCGCACCTCCTCGGGCAGGCGCGGCTCGGCCTGCGAGACGCGGTTTTGCACCAGCTGCTGCGCCTTGTCGGGGTCGGTGCCCAGCGCAAAGGTCACGGTGAGCGTCATCACGCCATCGGTGGTGGCCTGGCTGCCCATGTAGAGCATGCCTTCGACGCCATTGATCGATTCCTCGAGCGGCGTGGCCACGGTTTCGGCAATCACCTTGGGGTTGGCGCCCGGGTACTGCGCGCGCACCACCACCGACGGAGGCGCGACGTCGGGATACTCCGAGATCGGCAAGGCGCGCAGCGCGATCAGGCCGGCCAGGAAGATCAGCACCGACAGCACGCCGGCAAAGATCGGGCGGTCGATAAAGAAGCGGGAGAGATTCATGGTGTTCTTCTTGTGCGTTCAGGGGGCTCAGGCCGCAGGTTGCTTGGCGGCCATCGGCACTTCCTGCGGATCGATATGCGCGCCCGGGCGCACGCGCTGCAATCCGTTGACCACCACGCGCTCGCCGGCCTTGAGGCCCGAAGTCACGATGCGCAGGCCCTCGAAGGGCGCGCCCAGCTGCACCTCGCGGTACTCGGCCAGCTCCCCGGCGCCGACGACCATGACGTACTTCTTGCTCTGGTCGGTGCCGACGGCACGCTCGCTGACCAGCACCGCCTGGGTGCTGCGCGACTGGCCCATGCGGATGCGCGCGAACTGGCCTGGAATGAGCGCGCCTTCGGGGTTGTCGAACACCGCGCGCACGCGCACCGTGCCGCTTTGCGCATCGACCTGGTTGTCGATCAGCTGCAGATGGCCCGCATGCGGCGTGCCGCCGGCAGTTCCCGTGCCCATCTGCACGGGAATGCGCTCGATGCGCGTGCGCCCGCCCTGGCCGCCGTCCAGGCCGCCGAGCGCGCGCACGACCACTTGCTCGTCGCTGTCGAAGCTCGCATAGATCGGACTCACCGACACCATGGTGGTGAGCACCGGCGCGCCCGCGCCCGAGGCCACGAGGTTGCCCTGCGTGACCTCGATGCGGCCCGCGCGCCCGGCAATCGGCGCGCGCACTTCGGTGTAGCCGAGATTGAGGCGCGCGGTCTGCAGCGCGGCCTGCGCGGCGCGCAGGTTGGCGTTGGCCTCGCTGCGGGCGTTCACGCGCTCGTCGTGCTCGCGCTGGGCAATCGCGCGCTCTTCCCACAGCCGCGCCGAGCGCTCCATCTCACTCGAGGTGTACGACAGGCGGGCCTGCGCCGCGACCACCTGCGCCTGGGCCCGGTCGACCTCGGCGGCAAAGGGCGCAGCGTCGAGGGTGAACAGCAGATCGCCCTTCTTGACCAATGCGCCCTCGCGGAAATGCACGGCCTGCACCGCGCCGGCCACGCGCGGGCGGATGTCGACGCGCTGCACGGCCTCGAGCCGGCCCGAGAACTCGTCCCACAGCGCCACATCCTGCTGCACGGCGCGCGCCACGGCCACGGCAATGGCCGGCGGCGCGGAGCTTTCAGCCGGGGGCTGGGCCGAGGCCTGCAGCCCATAGGCAGCGCCGCCCACGGCGACTACGGCAGCGGCGGCTATTGCCGCAGTGCGCCAGCGCACCGGCAGGGAAGAAAGAAAATGGGTTGTCATGGTCGGTCTCTCAAAGGAAAAGCGCAGGCAGGCAGCGTTTTTGGACGCAACGCGGCCTTCCGGCGCAAAGGTCGGAAAAAATCAGCGAAAAAGGAAAAAGAGGAAAACGGCTCCGCCAGCGCGGCCCGGCGTCAGCCAGGGCGCGGTGCGTTCACGCAGCGAGCGTCAGGAGATCAGGGAGAGGGTGGACATCGCGTCGCGGCAAAGAAACGTTGGAATTGTTCCTGCACTTCCTTGGCACAGGGACAGGGCCGCGCGTCCGGGATCAGCAGCGCATCGGGCCACTGCTGCGCCTTGTCGAAGACATGGCGCGTCACCGACAGCCCCGCGGTTTCGAGCCGCGCCGCATAGGCCAGCGCCTCGTCGCGCATCGGGTCGTCCTGGCCGACCAGCATCAGCGTGGGCGGCAGGCGCGCCAGGCGCTGCGCGGCGCTGGGCACCGCATAAGGGTGGTCGGCGTCATGCGCCGAGCGCAGGAACTGGTGCCAGCCCTGGGCCCACTTGCAATCGGTCGCGGTGCCAGTGACGGCGCGCAGCGAGGGGGTGCCCACGCAGGGGTCGAGCATCGGCGACAGCAGGATCTGCCCGGCCAGCGGCGGGTGGTGCTGGTCGCGCGCCATCATGCACACGCCGGCCGCGAGGTTCCCGCCCGCCTCCTCGCCCGCCAGATAGACCAGCGCCCCCTTGCCCGCGAGCCGCGCGCGGTGCTTGAAGGCCCACTGCAGCACGCCGTAGCCGATCTCGAGCGGCTGCGGAAACGGATGCTCGGGCGCCAGCGGATAGGCCACCGACACCACGCGCGCGCCGGCCGCTTCGAGCAGATGGGCGACGGTGCAGCCGCTGTCGAGCGTGCCGGAGATGAACGCTCCGCCATGGAAATGCACGACCAGCGGCCGCATTGCCTCGGCGTTCTTGCTGCCGTAAGTGCGCACGGCGACCTCCCGGCCGCAGGCCAGCGCAATGACGCTGTCGGTATGGGGCGCAGGCTGTGAGCGGTCGGGCGAAGTGGAGGTCATGGTGTGATCCGGACGGAACCGTGGAGACACAAATGTAATCGCTGCATTGCACCGCATAAACCCGGCAAATGCAGCCGCAGTGTTTCCAAAACCCGAACAATCAACGCACCGGGCACATGTCAGAATTCGTTACCGCTGAACCACCACCACACCAGGAGCACCCATGGATCAGATACAAGCCATGCGTACGTTTGCGCGTGTGGTCGAAGCCGGCACCTTCACGCATGCGGCCGATTCGCTGGAACTCCCCAAGGCCACCGTCACCAAGCATGTGCAGGCGCTCGAGGAACGGCTGCGCGTCAAGCTCCTCAACCGCACCACCCGGCGCGTGACGGTCACCACCGACGGCGCCGCCTACTACGACCGCGCCGTGCGGCTGCTGGCCGACTTCGACGACATGGAAGCGAGCATGACGCAGGCGCGCGCCACGCCCCGCGGTCGGCTGCGCGTCGATGTCGGCACCTCGGTCGCGCGGCTGCTGATCATCCCGCACCTGGCGCAGTTCCAGCAGCGCTATCCCGACATCCAGATCGATCTGGGCGTCACCGACCGCACCATCGATCTGATCAGCGACAACGTCGACTGCGTGATCCGCGGCGGCGAGCTCTCCGACCAGTCGCTGGTCGCGCGGCGCATCGGCAACCTGGAGTTCGTCACCGTCGCCACGCCCGGGTATCTGGCCACGCACGGCACGCCCATGCATCCGCGCGAGCTCGAGACCGGCCACCGCTACGTGACCTACTTCTCGCCGGTCTCGCTGCGCCGCTACCCGCTCGAGTTCCACCGCGCGGGCGAAGTCATCGAGATCGGCGGCAACGCGCACCTCACGGTGAACGAAAGCAATGGCTATGTGGTGGCGCTGGTCGCAGGCCAGGGCGTGGGCCAGATCACCACGTTCCAGGCACAGGGGCATCTGGAGCGCGGCGAGCTCGTGGCGTTGCTGCCCGACTGGCCGCAGCCCACGCTGCCGGTCTATGTGGTGTATCCGCCCAACCGGCATCTGAGCGCCAAGGTGCGCGCCTTCGTCGACTGGACGGCCGAGCTGTTTGCCGCCCACCCGCTGCTGCAGCGCGCCTGAACGCGCTGCTCGCCCAGATCAGCCCGTGGACAGCGCCCGGTCGGTGTGCACCGGCGCCGTCCAGCCCAGCGCCGCGTCTTCCTGCGCCACCACCTGGATGCGCGGCTGGTCGCTGTAGACGCTGCCGAAGATGGTCGCGAACGCCACGTCGGCCGCATCGCGCCCAGTCGCCATGCGCATCATGCCCATCGGAATCGCGGTGCGCGAGGGATCGAACAGATACCAGCGCCCGCCCAGGTACACCTCGACATAGGCGTGGAAATCCGGCGGGCCCAGGTTCGGGTCGGCGCCGAAATCGGTGCCCGTGGCAAAGCGCGCGGGCAGGTTGATGGCGCGGCACAGCGCGATCATCAGATGCGCGAAGTCGCGGCACACGCCCACGCGCTCGACCAGCGTGTCCACGGCGGAGGTCGTGGCATTGGAGCTGTTGGAGCGGAAAGTGACATGCTGGCCCACCCAGTCGCAGATCGCCTTGGCACGCGCATAACCCTGCGGCAGGTGGCCGAACAGGCCGCCGGCAAAACTGTAGAGGCGGTCGGACTGGCAGTAGCGGCTGGGGTAGATATAGGGCAGCACGTCGAGCGGCAGATCGCGCACCGGCACCTCGGGCACCGACGCCGGGTCGGCCACATGGTGCGTGATCTCCACGTCGGCCTCGTAGCGCACCGACAGCGGCCCGGGCTGCGCATTGAGGCGCAGGCAACGCTGGCCCATCTCGGCGCACGCATCGAGCTGCCAGGGCGCGTCCGACTGGCTGATCACCAGTTTCTCATTGGAGACCGCTTGCTGCGGCGTGTGCGCAGCATGGAAGAAGAAGAAGAAATCCGCGCCGGGCGCAAGTACCGTGTAGGACAACTCGAGCTGGAGTTGGAGTCTGATCATCGTCGTATTGTTCTGCCAGGGTCACAAGGAGGATTCCTGCGTCAGTGAAGCATCCCTCTGCGCTGCGCATGCTGTCTGGCGTACAGGGCATGCGTTGGATGGAGTATGCGCTGCAGCCATGTAGCCAGATGTCAGCAAACACCACCTGTTCCTATCAGCTTGCGAAGCCGGAGCGCTGCAGCGATCCATGCCCGACAACGGCGCGCCCCCGAGCGCGTGCACATGCCGCGCCGTCGGGCATCCGCCCATGGCAATACAAGCTCCCTTCCCACACGCAGACCGTGGCGCATCCCTTACCGTGGGAAGCTCTGGCGTGCCCCATCGCCGGAGCCCCTTTCCCCATTCCCCACGAGGTATGCAATGAACAATAACGAGCAACAGACCGGCCAAATGACGCTGGACCATCAACGCCTCGAAGCCGTGAAGCAGAGCCTGGACGAGGGCGCCGTCACGCCCGAGCTGCAGCAGTGGCGCGAGCCGATCATCAAACTGCTCAACGACTCGCTGGCCACCGAGCTGGTCTGCGTGCTGCGCTACAAGCGCCACCACTTCACCGCATCGGGCCTCGAGTCCCCGGCCATTGCCGAGGAATTCCTGGTGCATGCCAAGGAAGAGCAAGGCCATGCCGACAAGATCGCCAAGCGCATCGTGCAGCTCGGCGGCAAGCCCGACTTCAACCCCGACACCTTGACCAGCCGCAGCCACGCCGACTACAACGAAGACGAGGACCTGCAGGCAATGATCCGCTCGAACCTGATCGCCGAGCGCGTGGCCATCGAGGCCTACACGCAGATCATCGAGCTGATCGGCGACAAGGACCCGACGACGCGCCGCCTGATGGAGCAGATCCTCGAGGACGAGCAGGAGCATGCCGACGAACTGTCCGACTGGATGGAGCGCGCCTGACAACGGCTTGAATGCGGCGGGTTGGCCATCGGCCCGCTGCGTTCGAGGCTTTCTACGCCGCAGGCCCCATCGGGGCCTGTTTGCATTGTTGTTGCAGCCACCCCAGCACGCGCGCCGGTGAATCGACCACGCAGTCGGCATGCTCCGCCACGCGCGGACCCACGGCAATGGCCCAGCCGCCCAGCGCGCGCGCGGCCTGCATCGCACTGATATCCGTGAAGTCGTCGCCGATGAACACCGGCTTGCGGCCACGGTAAGGCGGCTGCGCCATCAGCGCGCGCAAGGCACTGCCCTTGCTGGCCGCCCGAGGCACCAGCTCCAGCACCTTCTTGCCTTCCTTGAGTTCATGGCTTGCCAGGGCCCGCTCCATCTGCGTGCCCAGCACCCGGATCGCGGCTTCGGCCGGCGCCGCCAGGCGCCAGTGCAGCGCCAGCCCGCAGGGCTTTTGCTCGACCAGCGCGCCGGGCCAGGGCTGCAGCGCCTGCACGCACTGCGCCGCCAGCTGCGCGATGCGCGGGTCGGGTGCGGCGGGCCGCAGCATCTCGGCGCCATGGCTGCCGACCAGCGCCACGCCCGTGCTTCCCACCAGTCGTGACAGATCCACATGGGCGCGGCCGCTGATGCAGGCCAGCGCCCCGCCCAGCCGCGCCGACAGCTGGGTCAACGCGGCCAGCAGCTCTTCGCTGACATGCACCGCATCGGGCGTGGGCGCGATGTCGATCAGCGTGCCGTCGACATCGAGAAACAGCGCGATCGGCTCAGCCAAGGGCGGCTCCCGCGCCCGCTCCCACGCCGCCATCGAAGACGCTGCGCTCGAGCTTGAGCAGAAAATCGCCAAAACCTTCGCGCGCGCGCGCATCGCGCCGCGCGCTGGTCACGACGCACGGCTCGATGCGCCGGGCGATGCGCAGCCCGGCCGCCTCGCAGCGCCGGATCAGGCTCACGTCCTCATGCGCCTTGCCCGGCAGAAACCCGCCGGACAGCAGGTACGCCTCGCGCGACAGTCCCATGTTCGCGCCATGGATGTGCGGATGGCCGTCCTGCGGCACGCTCGCATGGAAAGCGCGCACGACCTCGGGCGCATAGTCGCCCCAGTCGTCGACGCGCACGATGCCGCAGAACACGTCGGCCTGGCAGGCCCACTGCGCATGCAGCCAGTTCTCGGGCACCTGGGTGTCGGCATCGGTGCAGGCCAGCCACTCGGCACCCTGCTCGATCAGCCACTGCGCGCCCGCGCGGCGCGCCTGGCCCACATCGCGCGCATCGATCTCCAGCACCGCGTCGGCATGCGCGCGCGCGATGCGCGCCGAGCCGTCGGTGCAGGCATCGAGCACCACCACGATGCGTGTGGGCAGGCCGTGCTGCGCGAGGTGCGCCGCGCTGCGCTGCACCGACTGCAGGCAGGCCTGCAGGCGCTGCTCTTCGTTGTGCGCGGGAATGACGACGCCGATCATGCCAGGCCCTCCTGGCGCGCGACGCTCGCACCCGAGGCGCTCAGCACGTCGACCAGCAGGTCCTCGTCCGCATAGTGCGCCAGGCGCTGCCAGCCGGTTTCCTGCCGCAGCAGATCGTGCGCGGCCTGCGCCGGTGTCACCACCTGCTTGAAGTCATGGCGCCAGTGCGCGAGCAGCAGCACGCCTTCGGGCTGCGCGCGGATGTTGCGGGCCAGCGCGCGCAGCTGTGCCTCGGGGAGGTAGTACGCCACGTCGCACAGCAGGATATGGTCGAACGCCTGCTCCGGCCAGTCCTGCGTGATGTCGGCATGCAGCACCTCGACCTGGCGCAGGCCTTGGAGGCGCGCGCGCGCCAGCTCCACCGCCTTGGCCGAGATATCGACGGCCAGGACGGCGCTCGCGCGTGAGGCCAGCAGCTGCGTGATCAGCCCGGTCGAGCAGCCGATCTCGAGCACGCGCCCGAGCTTGTCCCGGGGCAGCATCGCGGCAATCAGCTGGCGGCGGCGCTTTTCATACCAGCTCTTCTGGTAGCCCCAGGGGTCGGGGTCCAGGTGGGGGGCGTCGAAATCAGGTTTCATCGAGGTAGTACTCGTTTTCTTGGGTGAAGGCCGCCAGGAATTCTTCGCGGATGATGGCGCCGGCTTCGGAGCCTTCCTCGGCGTTCGGGCTGATGAACTGCGTCTGGAACAGCCCGGCCGCCTGCTTCTTGAGCTGCAGCGGCCCGGGCGCGAGCGCCAGCGTATGGACCTGCGGCTGCGCGAAGAACTGCGCGCGCCGCGGCGGGTCGACCAGCGTCCAGACGGGGTAGTAGATGCAGTGCTCGGGCGCGGCGATGCGGCGCAGGCAGTGCGCGAGCGCCTCGTGATCGGGGTGGCCGTCGTGGCGCCAGGGCGCGAGGTACAGCGCATCGGCGCGCCAGAGGTTCTGCAGCTGGCGCTCGAGCAGCGCGGTCTGCTCCATCAGCTGCGAGTCGCCGAGCTGCCAGAACTGCGGCGCGGGGTAGCCCAGCAGCGCCGCGGCCTCGCGCGACTCCTGCTGGCGCGCCGCGCGCAGCGTCTGGTCCTCGGACGAAGGCAAGGCGCCAAAGCAGCGCTCGCCGTCGCTGGCGATATGCACCTCGACTTCGAGTCCCAGTTGCTGCGCCAGGCGGATCAGGCCGAAGCAGCCGAAGATCTCGTCATCGGGATGGGGCGCGAGTACGACCAGCGAGCGGTAGCCGCGCAGGCGCTGCTCGAGCGAGGGCAGCGCGTGCATGGCTACAGCTCCCAGACCACGGCCGGTGGCCGGGCCAGGCGCGCGAGTTCCGCGTCGTCTTTTTCGGCGTGCTGCTGCGTGCACCAGACCGCCAGATCGGCGCAGCGCTGCGCATGCACCGCGTCGCTGCACAGCGGCCCCGGGCCCAGGGCCCGCGCGCTGCGCTCGATGACATCGCTGGCCAGCCGGCGCATGAAGCTGCGCAGCGCCTGCACTTCCTCGATCCACGGTTCGCCCGGCTGCGCATCGAGGCGCTGGGCATCCAGGCGCTGGGCATCCAGGCGCTGCGCGAGCTGGTGCAGCATGGCGCGCGCCGCGCGCAGCTGGGTGAACATCGCGCCCAGGTGCGCCGCGGCATGCGGCTGATCCGGGTGCAGCCGCTGGCGCAGCAGCTGCGCGATCGCGCAGGCCGCGCCATACCAGCAGGCCGCGATGCCCGCGCCGCCGTGCCAGAAACCCGGGCGCTGCAGATAGACCGCGCGCTCTCCCAGCCGCTGCACGGGCGTATGGTCGAAACGCAGCTGGGGCGTCTGCACCTGGCGCATGCCCAGCGCCTGCCAGCCCTGGCCTTCGATCGAGATGCCGGGGGCGTCGAGCGCGAGCAGCACGAAGCCGGGGCCGCGCTCCGCGTCCTCGCAGGTCAGCAAGGCATGGCTCACCAGATCGGCGCCCGAGCACCACGACTTGCTGCCCACCAGCACATCGCCCTGCGCGCCGCGCTGCAGCATCAGCGGCGCCTTGGGGTTGTCGGCGGCCCAGACGCCAAAGCTGTGTGCGTCTGATGGGGGTTCGATACCGAGGTCTTCGAGAATCGCCAGCGCATCCCAGTGCGCCTCGGCCAGCTTGCAGGCCGCGAGGTCCTGCGCGCCCAGCGCCGCGAGCGTGCGCCAGCGCTCGAGCGTGGCGCCGCTGCCGGGCAGCGGCAGCCGCGGCGCGGCCTGCAGCGCCAGGCGAAACAGTTCGGTGCTGGCCGCGCTCATGAGCCGGTTCTTTCCAGCGCCTGGCCGTGGCGCGAGAACAGGTCGAACAGGAAGCGCTGGTGCCACCACTGGATATCGTGGCTGCGCAGCTTGCGCAGCATCGCGCGGTGGCGCTGCACGCGCTCGAGCAGCGGCATCTGCAGCGCACGCTCGATGGCCTGCGCCACGCTGCGCGCGTCGAAGGGGTTGACCAGCAGCGCCTCGGTCAGCTCCTGCGCCGCGCCCGCGAACTCCGACAGGATCAGCACGCCCGGATCATCGGGGTCCTGCGCCGCCACATATTCCTTCGCCACGAGGTTCATGCCGTCCTTCATCGGCGTCACCAGCGCCACGCGGGCGAGCCGGTAGAACCCCATCAGGAGACCGTGCTCGTACACCGTGTCGACACAGCGGATCGGCGCGTAGCCGGGCGCGCCATGGCGGCCATTGATGCGCAAGGCCAGGGAGTCGAGGTCGGCGCAGAGGTGCCGGTAGCTCGCCAGATCGCTGCGCGACTTGCCTGCGATCTGCAGCAGCACGGGCCGGTGGCTCTCCTGCGTCTGCTCCAGATATCGGTCAAAGGCCTGGAACTTGGCTTCGAGGCCCTTGCTGTAGTCGAGCCGGTCCACGCCGATCACCAGCGGGTGCGTGCCCAGCGAAGCATCGAGCTCCTGCACCGCCGTTTGCTGCCGGGCCTGCGGCGCGCCGGTTTCGATGCGCTGGGTGTCGATGGAGATCGGATAGACGCCAAAGCGCGTGCTGCGCCCCGCGAAATGCACATGGAGCACCTCGTCGCCGGCCTGCACGATCAGCATGTCGGGGTGGCGGCTCTTGAGGGCCTGGAAATAATCGGCGAGGTTCTTCAGGTCGGCGCGGGTCTGGAAGCCCACGACGTCGTAGCAAAGCAGGCCCAGCAGCAGCTCGGCATGCTGGGGAATCATGCGCAGCAGCTCTGGCGGCGGCACGGGAATATGGTGGAAATAGCCGATGGCGCCGCCATGCCCGCGCCGACGCATGGCATGCGCCGTGAGCAGCAGGTGGTAGTCGTGCACCCAGATGAAGTCGCCCTCGCCGGCGCAGGCCAGCACCTCGGCGGCAAATTTCTCGTTGACCTGCCGGTAGGTTTCGAAGGCCTCATCGCCCAGCCGAAGATAATCAGGCCGCAAATGGGAAACGGGCCAGATGACCTCGTTGGAAAATCCCAGATAATAATCGCGATATTCTTTTTCCGTCAGCGAGAAAACCTGATACTCCAGATTTCCCGTGGCGCCGGATTTGCGCTCGCAGGACTCGCAAATCTCGCCGCTCCAGCCGATCCACAGCCCATCGACGGTCTCGAACGTGTCCTGCACCGCTGCTGCCAGCCCCCCGGATTGCGGTTTTTCATCGTAGCAGACCCGGTTGGAGACAATTATCAGCTTCATTCTTATATTGGGCGGTTATGGATATTCAAGCTTGCTCCTCATTATTGCCGAGGATGAAACAGGAGGTGTAGGAGAGCTGGCCCTGTAGCTGTCGGAGATCCATAAAGGATTTCAACGCACTGTATTTAGTGCAATAGCTTCATTCAATGCCCCGGCGGGGTACTGCAGCCTGGACCCGATTGACGCAGACCGCGATGCGCCCCACATTGGCGATGTGTCCCGAGGAACCCTCCCATGACCCCCTCCCCTTGCATCGTGATCACCGGCGGCTTCGGCGCGCTGGGCAGCGCCATCGGCCTGGCCGCCGCGGGCGCCGGGGCGCGCGTGTGCCTGCTCGGCCATGGCAGCGCTCCGGACATTGCAACGCCGCTGCCGCAGGCGCTGCACTGCATCGGCAATGTCGATCTCACCGACCCCGAAGCCGCGCAGGCGGCGCTCGGCCAGGCGGCGCAGGCCCTGGGCGGCATCGATGCGCTGGTCAACGTGGCCGGCGGCTTCCAGTGGCAAAGCGCGTCCGGCGATGCGTTCGACGCCTGGGACCGGATGTATGCGATGAACCTCAAGACCGCCGTGCTGGCCACGCGCGCGGCGCTGCCCTGGCTGCGCGCGCGGCCCCATGCGCGCATCGTCAACGTGGGCGCCACGGCGGCGCTGTCGGCGGCGGCGGGCATGGGCGCGTATGCCGCGTCCAAGGCCGGGGTGATCAAGCTCACCGAGGCGCTGGCTGCCGAGCTTGCCGAGGCCGGCATCAATGTGAACGCCGTGCTGCCGAGGATCATCGACACCCCGCAGAACCGCCGCGACATGCCCGATGCCGACCCGCGCCAATGGGTGCGTGCAGACGATGTCGCGCGCGTGGTGCTGTTCTTTCTGGGTCCGGGCGCGGTGGCCGTCACGGGCGCAGCGCTGCCGGTGACGCTGGGGCGCGGCGCGCACTCCGATCCGCATCTCTAGCCTGAGGTGCCAGGCGGCGCTGCGGATCGCGAACCGCGACGCCTGCGCATCGATGCCTACACGTTTAATAGCAATGAGCTATTCCGCAAATAACGTGAATAACTAAAGTTGGGTCGATCGAATGCCCCAGCCGGCAATGGGCCGCCTGGGCTTGCCGGACCACAGCAACGGAGGATGCAATGGAGAGCAATCAGGCGTTATGGGAAAAGGGCGACTTCACACAGCTTGCGGCGTTCATGCGGGACAGCGGCGAGGAATTGGTGCAGGGACTGGACATCGTGCCGGGCATGCAGGTGCTGGACGTGGGCTGCGGCGATGGCACGACGGCGCTGCCGGCCGCGCGGCGCGGCGCGCGGGTGCTGGGCATCGACATCGCGCGCAATCTGGTGGCCGCGGGCAATGCGCGCGCACAGGCCGAGGGCCTGGACGACTGCCGTTTCCAGCAGGGCGACGCCTCGCGCCTCGAAGCCATCGCCGACCACAGCATGGACCTGGTGCTGAGCATCTTCGGCGCGATGTTCGCGCCCGATCCGCTGGCGGTCGCGCGCGAGTTCGTGCGCGTGGTGCGCCCCGGCGGGCGCATCGTCATGGGCAACTGGATTGCCGACGACCCGAGCTTCATCTCGCAGGTGCTCAAGATCAGCGCGCGCTTTGCGCTGCCCCCGCCCGAAGGCTTCATCAGCCCGCTGGCCTGGGGCGCCGAGGGCAATGTGCGCGCGCGCTTCGGCGCCGCCGGCGTGGCGCCCGGGCAGATTTCCTGCGCCCGCGAAACCTACCTGTTCCGTGCGCCGATCGAGCCCGCGGCGTTCATTGCCGTGCTGCGCGACTATTACGGTCCGGCCATGAGCGCCTTCGAAGCCGCGCAGCAGGCCGGCAACGCCGAGACGCTGCAGCGCGAGCTCGAGGCGCTGGCGAGCGCCCACAATACCAGCGCCCGCCCGGATACCACGACCATTCCCGCGACCTTTCTCAAGGTGGTGGTGTCGCTCTGAAGGCGCGATCAAGACTGCTGCCGGCGCGGGCAACGGGATGGGCGGCCGGCGCCGTTCCTAGAATCAGCAAGAAGACCCGGTTTGAAGGAGCCTGCCATGTTCCGCATCCGACTGCTGTGTGTGCTCTCCTGCCTGCTGTGGGCCGTGTCGTGCAAGGCGCCGCCACCCGCCGCGCCCCCCGTGGCGATGGCCCCCGAGCGGCCCTTCGCCCCCGGTGCCCCGGACACGCCGCTGAGGCCCCCCGCCGCGTTTGCCACCGGCGAGCAACCGACGCGGCTGCGCATCACCAACCAGTGCAGCGAGCCGGTATGGCTGCAATATGCGGTGGGCTCGGGCCCCTCCGACCAGGGTGATGTGCTGGGGCCGCAACAGATCCAGCTGCAGTCGGGCGAATCGCACGACTACCCGATTCCTGCCGGGCGGCTCGACGCCACGCGTTTTTGGCCCAAGACCGGCTGCGACGCGGCGGGGCTCAACTGCAAGATCGGCCAGTCCTCCCCGCCCTGCCCCGACGCGGGCTGCATGCCGCCGATCGAGTCCAAGTTCGAAGCCACGTTTGCCGCGACCGACTGCGTCAACGAGGGCTACCGCTGCATGACGTACTGGAACGCCAGCCAGGTCGACGGCTACACGCTGCCGATCTCGGTCTTCCCCAAGGGCCAGGGCGTTCAGCCCCCCGGCACCCCGGGCATCGAGCAATGCGTGGAGTCGCGCTGCGATGCGCTGGACCTGCTGCAGTGCCCGAGCAGCGAGCCCAGCGGCCAGCGCAAGCTGGACCTGCGCGTGTTTGCGCCGGGCGACCGCTCGACGCTGGTCGGTTGCCTGTCGCCCTGCAAGGCGCACAACTACCCGCCGCCCTACGGACTGGGTCTGCCCGAGACCGACGAACAGGGGCTGGTACTGTGCTGCCCCGAAGGCGTCAGCCCCGAGGAATGCCGCCAGGGCCCGGTTGCCAGCACCGAGTATGTGCAGTACATCAACCGGGTGTGCCCCAACGTCTATGCCTACTCCTATGACGACCGGGTCGGCCTGCACAAATGCCCGGCGCAGACCCAGTACGAAGTGGTGTTCTGCGGCGGCACCGGCTCCGGGCCGACGGCCACGCTGCTGCCCAAGCGGGTGCGGCCAGATTACCCGACGAGCTTCGGGCCCTGAGCGCGGCACCATCGCTGGCACGCGCGGTGGCTTTTTTAGCCGCTAAAAACGCAGCGCCCCGGCGCTGAAAAGCAGCAAAATACCTACGCTTTTAATAGCTTTCAGCTATTGTTATAGTTATATCAATAGGTAAAGTGATATTTGGTCGCCGACCAGAGGCCTTGCGGCGCTGCCACGAGCGGTGCCCGCGGTCCTTCACTCCCTCCTTTGAAAGAGCACTTCCATGCCCCATTCGCATCACCATCACCACCGGCATCACCACCTGGAGCACCGCTTCAAGGAAATGACCACGGATCTCCAGCAGGCCGTCCACGAACTGGGCCATCGCCCCTCGGTCAAGGCCTTCGAGGCCGAGCTGCGACACAGCAAGGCGGATCTCAAGGAGGCCGGCGCCGAGATCAAGGCCGTGGTCAAGGAAGCCGCCCACGAGGTCGAGGCCGTGCTCAAGCACGCAGCCCATGACCTCAAGTCCATCGTCAAGGAAGCGGCGCACGATACCAGGGCAGCGCTTGACCACGCGCATCACCATGCCGCCGGCCACGAACCGGTCCAGGCCGATGCGGCGCAGGCATTGCCACTGCAAGCCGCATCGGCGGCCCCGGCTGAAGCAATACGGCTTGGCGACCCCTTCGATCTCGAGCCGATGGCCGACCCGGCCGTGGCCACGCTGACCGGGGTACAGATCCATGACCCGATGATGGCGCCGGCGCACGCCTGAGGCTTTTGCCCCCGCCCCTGGCGCCTGCCCGCAACTGCGGGCCAGGCGCTTTTTCCTGGGGGCTGCGTCGCCGCGCCGAGGCCGGGCCAGCGGCTCAACCCGGTGCCGGCGGCCCCGCCGGTGCACCGCGCATGCGCGCCTGCAGGTCGCGCGCCAGCCGTACATAGTCATCGACGGCCTGCGCCGAAGGCTGGAACTGCAGCTGCTGGCGGGCTTTCTCCTGCAATGCCTCGAGCTGCTCGTACAGCGCCACATCCTGCGCCAGCAGTGCCGGCAGGCGCGGCGCGGCCTGCACGCGCGCGCGCACCGCCTGCTCCAGATCGCGCCACGCGGCGGCAATGGTCTCGCGCGCCGGCACGGCCGTGCGCGCCACGGCAGAGGCCGACGCGCGCGGGGTGCCCGTCGCTGGCGCTCGCGCAGCCAGCACCTGCAGCGTCTGCTCGAACTCGAACTCGGCCGGCCCGAGCCGGCCCCGGTTGAGCCGGGTCAGCAGCGCGCGCAGCTGGGGCCGGAACATCAGCGCAATGCCCACGGCCGCCGCCGGCCAGGCCGCGGCCTTGAACATTTCGGCGGTGAAAGTCAGCCAGTCCATGGATTGCTCCTGTACAGCCAGTGTCCCGCAGCCCCGCGCGAGCCGCCGGCGGTGAATGAAAAGAAAGGCCGGCCCGTTCCCTGCAACGGGCCGGCCTTCAAACCGCACCTTGCCGCCACAAACACAAGGTGCGTCATGCTGTATGCCTAGGCGAGCTCCTCGGCCAGGACACCTGTCAACAACGCGGATCCCTGCAGGCCCGCTGCATCGCTGCCGGCCCAATGGACCCATACATAGCCCGCGGCCACCTCCTCATCCACGGGCATCACCGCGGTGCCGTCCTCCGGCGGGCCGGCCTGCAGGGCTTGCGGCGCCTGGGCCGCTGCGGGGGTCTCGGCGGCGCAGCTGGCCTGGGCTGCTTCCAGCGCCTGGGCCGAACTGCGGTGGTACGCCTGTACGATGTGCAGCGCTTCGGCGCAGCTGGCATGCGCCGCGGTGGCGATATCGGCCGCTTCGTGGGCCTGGCTGGCCGCTGAAGTGTCCGATGGCATGCACGTCAACGCGGCGTCCACCCTCTGGGCCGCCGCACGCGCCTGCATCGCTGCCTGCGCCTGGGCCGCTTTAAGCAGCTGCATGGATTGCAACAGCTCGGCGGCCGCGCTTTCCCAAGCCTGCGCCGCTTCGAGCGTCCGGGCGGGGGCATGCGTGCCAAGCTCGGGGCCTGCCGCTAGCGCGCCCTGGGCCGGCGCTACCACCGCCGCTGCTGGTTCATGGATGTCATGGGGCATATCGATCTTCGAAAAAGCTTGTCGTTTGGAAGCTTCGACCCATGCGCCTCAGCGCACGGACTCGGTGGAAACCTCAGCTTCACTGCAGCCGATCCATCGATAGCTTCCACCGCGGCGCAAATAAAAAACAAGGCCGGCCCATTCCCTGCAACGGGCCGGCCTCGAACCGCACCTTGCCGCCACAAACACAAGGTGCGTGAATCTTCTGTGCCTACGCGAGTTCCGCGGCCGGAACACCGGTCAGCGTCACCGCTTCCTGCACGGGCGCGGCATCGGCGCCGGGCTCGTGCACCGGCGCCTCGCTGCTGGCCGCCAGCTCCACCGCTTCAGCGGCTTCCTGGGCGACGGCGGGCACGGCGGCTTCCACGGCATGCATGGCTTGCAATACATGGGCGGCCTCGAGCGCCTGGGCGGCTGCCATTGCCTGAGCCGCGTCATGGGCCTGGGCGTCTTCGTGCGCCTGAGCCGCCGCGCGCGCCTGGGCGGCCACCGCGGCCTCGGCGGCTTGATGGGCGTGCGCCGCTTCCAGCGCCCGGGCTGCAGCCTGCGACTGCGCGGCAGATGCCGCCTCCGCGGCTTCGCGGGCGTGCGCAGCCTCCAGTGCCTCGCTTGCCACGCGTGCCTGGGCGGCTTCGAGCGCCTGGGCCGCTTCCTGCGCCTTGACTTGCGCGGCTTGCAGCGCCTGCGCCGCTGCGCTTGCCTGGGCCGTGGCGTGGGTCTCGGCCGCCTCGTGGGCCTGCACGGCCTGCGCTGCCTCGGCAACGGCTTGTGCCTGGGCTGCGGCTGCGGCGTCCGCGGCCTCATGCGCTTGTGCGGCCACGAGCGCCTCGGCGGCAGCGCGCGCCTGGGCCGCAGCGGCGGCTTCGGCGGCGGCATGCGCCTGGGCCGCAGCTATGACCTCGGCGGCGGCGCGGGCCTGAGCGGCCTCGAGTGCCTCGGCGGCGGCGCGGGCCTGTGCGGCAGCCGCTGCCTCGGCGTCGGCGCGGGCCTGGGCGGCGGTTGCAGCCTCGGCGGCCTCATGGGCCTGCGCGGCCTGCAGTACCTCGGCGGCCGCGCGCGCCTGGGCCTGCGCGGCTTCGAGCGCGTGGGCCGCGGCGCTGGCCTGGGCCTGGGCCGCTTCGAGCGTCTGGGCGGCTTCTCGGGTCTGGGCCGCAGCGGCTGCCGCGGCCGCCTCATGGGCCTGCAGCGCCGCGCGCGCCGCCGGTGCTGTCTGCTGGACTGGCGCCTGCGGCGCGGCTGCTGGGTCATGCGAATCGTTGGACATACCTGGATCTTTCGAGAAAAGGTTGTGACTTGGAAAGTGCAGCCCGAAGCGCCGATACGCGCAGGCTTTCTTTGAAACCAGGTCCAACTATAACTATTGATAAAAACAAATCAATAGTTGTTTTCTACTAGATGTGTAGGAGCGCGGCGACACCCCAAAGCACCCGTGCAGTGGCCGGCAGGCGCAGGCGGCGCCGGCTATGCGCCAGCACGCGCGCCATGCACATGCGCCCAGCGAAAGCTCGCCAGCGCCAGCCCGGTGATGCACATCTGCGTGACGGCGCAGGAAACGACCGGGTCGTCGCCATAGCCGACCAGCAGCGTGCCGACCGCGCCCATCGCCATCTGGCCGAAGCCGTAGAGCCCGGCGGCCGAGCCGGCCAGTGTCGGCATGACCGACAGTGCGCAGCCCAGCGCCGCCGGGCTCGCGAAGCCCGCGCCAAAGGTCATCGTCACGGTGATCGCGATCAGCCAGCGCGGCGTGAGCCAGCCGAGCGCGTGGAAGGCCAGCAGCGTGGCGGCCATCGCCAGCCCCAGGCCCGCGCCCAGGAACAGGAAGCGGTCGGCCGGCCAGCGCCCCGACAGCCGGCGCGTGAGATAGGTGCCCAGGCTCGCGCCGACGATGGTGCTCGCCGCGAACCAGCCGATGGCACTGATCGGCAGCCCCATCTGCCCATGCACGATGTACGGCACCGATGCGAGATAGGGATAGAGCGCCGAGGTGATGCAGGCGCCGCCCAGCACATACCCCGCAAACGCCGGGTGGCCCAGCAGCTGGCGGTAGTCGCGCGCCATCGAAGCCAGCCTGAGCGGGCGCGGATGCCGATTGGTTTCCGGCAGCAGCCGCCAGGTGAACAGCAGCATCGCGCTGCCGATCGCGACCAGAAACACATAGACCGCGCGCCAGCCGAAATGCTCCGCCAGATACGCACCGATGATTGGCGCCAGGCCCGGGCCGGCCAGCGTCAGCAGATTGAGCAGCGCCAGGTCGCGCGTCACGCGCGCGGGCGCGGCCGTGTCGCGCACGATGGCGCGCCCCAGAGCGATGCCCGCGGCGCCGCCCAGCGCCTGCAGCAGCCGTGCCACCAGCAGCCATTCGAGCGTGGGCGCGAACAGCGCCATCACGCCCGCGCTCAGATACACCGCGAGCCCCAGCAGCAGCGCCGGGCGCCGGCCGACCGCATCCGACACCGGCCCATAGACCAGCTGCCCCAGCGCCAGCCCGATCACATAGAGCGTGATCGTCTGCTGCATGCTTGCCGGCGAGGCGCCCAGCGCCGCGCCGGCCACGGGCAGTGCCGGCACGAAGATGTGCATCGCCATGGTGCCGCTGAAGGTGACCAGCACCAGCAGCCACAGCGGTGCCCGCACGTTCATGCCGCGGCGAACGCCGGCTGCATGCGCGGATGGCGCTGGAACAGTGCCGCCGCGGCCATGCCCAGCACGATCACGACGCTGCAGAAGATGCGCACTGCCGCGTCCATGCCCCAGTGGTCGGCAATCCAGCCGATGCCCAGCATCGGCACCATCGAACCGATGTAGCCAATGACCAGATAGGTCGACAGCAGGCCGGTGCGGTTGTGCGGCGTGGCGATGCGGTTGACCATGCTCATGCCCGCGAGCATGCTCATGCCGTGGCCCGCGGCCGTGCACAGCACGCCCAGCGCGAACAGCGTCGCCGAGCCGGCCCAGAGATTGACCATCAGCAGCGCATTGCTCAGCGCCAGCCCCAGCAGCCCCAGCGCGCCGCACCAGTGCGTGGGCATGCGCCCCGCAAGGATCTGCGTGCAGGCCGACAGCAGCAGGATCAGCGCGATCGCCGTGCCGCTCACTACCGGGCCATGCCAGGGCACGAGCCGGTCGAGAAACAGCGGCGCCATCGCGGCATAGAGGCCAAACACGCCAAACGCCAGGAATGGCAAGCTGCTGGTCAGCGCGAACGCCTTCGAGGCCTCGCCCGTGGGCCAGGTCAGCTTGGGCAGAACGTCCTTCCACTGCAGCGGCTGCCGGTCCTTGGGGCTGGCGCTCTCCGGCAGATCGAGCTTCACCAGCGCCAGCATGCCCAGCGCCGCGAGCACCAGCGTCGGCACATAGGTCGTGACCAGCGGATACGGCGCCCACTGCCCGATCAGGCCGCCGACCAGCGGCCCGACACCGAAGCCAAACGCGATCAGGAAACCGCTCACCATCGCCACGCGCTGCACATTGCCCGGTGGCGAAAGCTTGGCCAGGCCCAGCGTCGCGCTGGTCGTGACCATGCTCGACGCCACGCCGACGATCAGCCGCCCGACGCTCAGGCTCGCGACGTTCCACGCAATCAGGCTGATGAAGGTGCCGACGATGGCCATCGCCAGCCCGAACAGCATCACCGGCCTGAAGCCCACGCGGTCGGGAAGGCGCCCGAGGAACAGCAAGGTGCACAGCGCGCCCGCCATGTAGATCACATAGATGTGCGAGATGTCGCTGGCCTGCAGGTTCCAGGCTTCCTTGTAGAGCGCATACAGCGGGCTGATCAGCGCCGTGCCCATCACGCCGACGATCATTGCAAAACTCACCCACGCAAAGGGCGATGCTTTCAGTTTCATGGGTCTACCGTTTTTCTCTTCGGGGGCGGGCGCTTCAGAGCGCCGCAAAGCGTTGCGAAATCTTCTCGAGCACGGCGCGCGTGACCTGCAGCTCCTCGGGCGCCAGATCGGCCAGCAGCTGGCGCTCGATCTCCAGGCTCTTGGCCAGGATCAATGCCGCGGTGGCCTGCCCTTTGTCGGTGAGCACGATGCACTTGGTGCGCCGGTCGGCCGGATCGCACGCCCAGTCGACGAGTTCGAGCCGGCGCAGCTGCTCGAGCACCCGCACCAGCGACGAGCTGTCCAGATACAGCGCATCGGCCAGGTCCTTTTGCCGCAGCGGCCCGCCCTGGTCGTGCAGCACCAGCAGCGGCGTGCGCGTCGCATCCGACAGTCCCAGGTCCTTGAAGCCCAGATCGACCTGGCGGCGCCACTGCCGATAGACGCGCGCAATCGACAGCCCGAAACGCGAACGCGCCTGGGAGAGCCCAGGCGCGTCGGAAGAAGCCAGCGCGGAATTAGTTTGCATGCAAAGTATTTTGCCACGGGTTTACCCGGGGTGCTGGGGGGCTGACAAAAACCTTGCGGGGATCGCGAGGGCGGCGCCGTCAGTTACAAGGCAATATGCAGTGGTGGCAAATATTTGCCTTACCATCAAGACATACTTTTTATGGGTTACGAAAGTTTCTCGAGACTGTCGACCGCCCAGCTTGCCAAGCACATACGCGGTCTTGCAAGAGACACTGCGAACGTGGTTTTCACCTTGCATGTGAAGCAACGCATGCTGGAGCGCGAAGTGACCAACACGGAAGTGCTGCAATGCCTGCGAGGGGGAACCATGCGTCGCGCGCCCGAGACGAACGAAAGAATGGGCGCCCTTGAATGCCGCATGGAACGCCAGGTGCTCCAACGTGAGCTGGCCTGCATTGTGGCCCTGTGTGATGAAGATCCAAGCCTCATCATCGTCACCGTATTTGAAAGAAGCCGTTGAAAGGAGGTCCCATGTACCACTACACCGAGTGCGGCCTGAACAATGTCTGGCTGAAGAATGGCTATCGCACTGTCGAGACGCCTTACGGCCCCGCTACCTCCGTCGCCGACGTAGATGGATTGAATCAGGCCGTCGCACTGAGCCTGACTGAGAAAAAAGGACAGATCGACGGCAAGGAGCTGCGCTTTCTGCGCATGACGCTGGAGCTGACACAACTGCAGCTGGGCCAACTGCTCGGAGCACAGGAGCAGACCGTCAGCCTGTGGGAGCGCAAGGGAACCATCACACCCACGGCAGACATGGTGGTGCGGCTGCTGGTGGCAGAGAAGCTGCAGAGCCCACCCAAACCGCATCGGACAGCGGCTTGCGCCGGCACTGAGACTGCGTCCAGGGAAAAAATCGTGGCCTGCGAGCGGCAGCAGCGCTGGGAAGCCACGCGTACCAAGGATGAGGGTCATGCCTTGACGGCATAGGCTTTTTGCCTTGGCAGGCTCAGGAAAACGGCCTGAAGCCAGCAAGCCTGCCAGATGCCATCGCCCGCCTCCCTTTACTTGATCAGAACACTCACCACCCCAGCGAAATCCTCCCCAGCGCCATCGACACCGCGGCCTGCGTCGGCTCGACCACGGGCAGGCCGGTCGCCTCCTGCAGCGGCGCGCGAAACGCCGCCATGCCGGCGCAGCCCATCAGCAGCACATTGGCGCCGTGCTCGTCGCGCAGGCGCAGGCCCGCGGCCACCATCGCCGACAGCGTCGCCTCGCGGTCCGCCAGCGCCGTCACGCCGCGCCCGATCGCCACTTCGCCGGCCACGCGCTGGGCGATGCCCATCGCGCCCCAGTTGCGCCAGTGGCGCCCGATCGAGCCCTGCAGGATGGCGATGACGCCAAAGCGCTGGCCCAGCGTCATCGCGGTGAGCGCGCCGCATTCGCTGATGCCCAGCGACAGCGCGCCGGGCAGCTCGCGCAGCATGTGCAGGCCCGGGTCGCTGAAGCAGGCGGTGATGAAACCTGCGGCAGTGTCCTGGTGCTCCTGCGCGAAGCGCAGCACCGACAGCGCCGCGCGGTCCACGTCCTGCTGGGTCTGCACGCCCGGTGGGCCGTCGGCGAGCGTCACGCACTCGATGCGCGGGCCGCCCGCGCGGCGCAGCGGCGCCATCGCGGCGTCGATGCCGTCGGTGACGGACTGGCTGCTGTTGGGATTGATGACATAGAGCGTGTCGCGCATGGGGCGGCCTTCCAGGATGCGGGTGGGAGCCTGCGAAGCGGGCTCCGGGGTTTTGCAGTGTAGAAGACACAGGGCACTTCGACACTTGCCAATTCATGCGCCATGATTAACACCTTGTTATCCATTCGCAGGTCCCATGGCATTCAATCTCCGCCAGATCGAGGTCTTCCGCGCCGTCATGATCACCGGCTCGATCCGCGGCGCGGCGCAGCTGCTGTTCGTGTCGCAGCCCGCGGTGAGCCGGCTGCTGTCGCACACCGAGGCGCGCGTGGGTTTTCCGCTGTTCGAGCGCATCCGCGGGCGGCTGTTTGCGACGCCCGAGGCCAAGAAGCTGTTCCATGAAGTCGAGCAGGTCTATGCGGGCGTCAAGCGCGTCAACGAGCTGGCGCGCGAGCTCAGCGAGCACCAGGAAGGGATCCTGAACCTGGTCTCCAGCCCCAGCGTGGGGCAGGCGCTGATTCCGATGGCCATGGCCGAGTTCCGCCACAGCAACCCGCAGGTCAAGCTCACTTTCCAATACCTGGGCCATGCGCCGCTGACCGAGCGGCTGCTCAACCGGCAGGCCGACCTGGCCGTGACGATCCTGCCCGTGATCCATCCCAACCTCGAGATGGAGGAGCTCGGCAGCGGGCGGCTGGTCTGTATCTGCCCCTGCAACCACCCGCTCGCACGGCGCGCGACGCTCACGGTGGCCGACCTGCTGCCCTTTCCCCTGATTGCCTACGACCGCGAATCGCCCTTTGGCACCATGGTGCATGCGCTGTTTGCCGCCAGCGGCGAGACCGCGCGCGCCGCGATCGAGGCCGGTTCGCCGCAGAACGCCTGCGCGCTGGTGCAGGCCGGCGCGGGCATCGCGCTGGTCGACGCGTTCTCGGCCCACAGCTGGACCGCGGGCAAGTTCGTGCTGCGGCCGGTGCTGCACGCACCCGTGCTCACGGCCACGCTGGTGCGGCTGCGCACCGAGCCGATGTCGCAGCCGGCGCAGGCCTTCGTCGAGGTGCTGGCGCGCGTGATGTCGCGCGAAGGCTTCAGTGTTTCCCCCGACGACCATTAACACGTTGTTAATGACGACGGTCAAAGTGTCACGCGACATGCCAGGGGGCGCTCGGAATAATGGTTGCAACTCCAACGCATCCAGGGCCGCCTTCCATGCACTGCCTCCTCCCCCAGACCGCCTGCACGGCGCGCGCTTTTTCCCCCACTGAGATCCACTGCGGGGAGCGGGCATGAAGCTCGGACTCGAAGGCCGTCACGCGCTGGTCTGCGCTTCCAGCAAAGGCCTGGGCCGGGCCTGCGCCGAATCGCTCGCTGCCGAGGGCGTGAGCCTGACGCTGCTGGCCCGTGGCCGCGAAACCCTCGAGGAAACCGCCGAACATATCCGCCGCACGCATGGCGTCGTGGTGCATGCGGTCGTGGCTGACATCACCACGCCTGAGGGCCGCGCCGCGGCGCTGGCCGTCCACCCCGCGCCCGACATCCTCGTGAACAACGCCGGCGGCCCCAAGCCCGGCCATTTCCGCGACTGGGACCGGGGCACCTGGATCGCCGCCCTCGACGCCAACATGCTCGCGCCGATCGAGATGATCCGCCTCACGCTCGACGGCATGGTGCAGCGCCGCTTCGGGCGCATCGTCAACATCACCTCGGCGGCCGTCAAGGCGCCGATCGACATCCTGGGCCTGTCCAACGGCGCGCGCTCCGGCCTCACCGGCTTCATTGCGGGCATCGCGCGGAGCAACGTCCAGCACAACGTCACGATCAACAACCTGCTGCCCGGCCCCTTCGAGACCGACCGCCTGCGCGAGACCGCGCGCCAGTGGGCCAGGGACAACGGCCTGCCCGAGGACGAAGTGCTCGCGCGCCGCCGCGCCGCCAACCCCGCCGGGCGCTTTGGCGAGCCCCATGAATTCGGCGATGCCTGCGCTTTCCTGTGCAGCGCGCAGGCCGGGTTCATCACGGCCCAGAACTTGCTTCTCGACGGGGGTTCGTACCCCGGCACCTTCTAGTTTCCCGCCATGACCTCTACCCCTTTCGACCTCACGATCCGCAACGGCCGCATCAGCAATGCCGACCGCACCTTCCACGCCGACATCGGCGTGCGCAATGGTGTGATCGTGGAAATCGCCCCCAACCTGGAACCTGGCCTGCAGGATGTGGACGCCGCCGGCCGCTGGGTGCTGCCCGGCGGCATCGACAGCCACTGCCATATCGAGCAGCTCTCGGGCATGGGCGTGATGTGCGCCGACGATTTCTACTCCGGCACGGTGTCGGCCGCGTTTGGCGGCACCACCACCATCCTGTCTTTTGCCGCGCAGCACCGCAATGACTCGATCCCCGAAGTGGTGCAGGCCTACTCGAAGCTCGCGGCCGAGAAGGCGGTGATCGACTATGGCTTCCATCTGATCCTCACCAACCCGGACGAAACCGCGCTGCGCGAGCACCTGCCGAAGGTGATCCGCGACGGCATCACCTCGCTCAAGGTCTACATGACCTACGACCGGCTCAAGCTCGACGACTACCAGCTGCTCGAGGTGATGTCGGTGGCCGGCGAGGAAGGCGCGCTGGTCATGATGCACGCCGAGAACCACGACATGATCCGCTGGATCGCGCACCGCCTGCTCGAGCGCGGCCATGTCGCGCCCAAGTTCCACGCGGTGGCGCACGACAAGCTGGCCGAGTCCGAAGCCACCAACCGCGCGATTGCGCTTGCGCGCCTGGCCGATGTGCCGGTGCTGATCGTGCATGTCGCGGGCCGCGAGACCGTCGAAGTCATCCGCAACGCGCGCCGCCTGGGCGCTGCCGTCTATGCCGAAAGCTGCCCGCAGTACCTGTTTCTCGAAGCCGATGACAGCGACCTGCCCGGTGTCGAAGGCGCGAAGTTCTGCTGCAGCCCGCCGCCGCGCGACAAGGATTCGCAGGAAGCCGTATGGGACGGTCTCAAGGACGGCACGCTGGGCGTGTATTCCTCCGACCATGCGCCGTATCGCTTCGACGAGACCGGCAAGCTGCCCAAGGGCGACGCCACCACCTTCAAGGAAATGGCCAATGGCGTGCCCGGCATCGAGCTGCGCCTGCCATTGCTGTTCTCCGAAGGCGTGATGGCGGGCCGCATGACGATCGAGGAGTTCGTTGCGCTGACCTCCACCAACCATGCGCGCATGTATGGCCTGGCGCCGCGCAAGGGATCGATTGCCGTGGGCGCCGATGCCGACTTCGCGCTGTGGAATCCCGAGCGCCGCGTCGAAGTGAGCACGACCATTCTGCACGACAACGTCGGCTACACCCCCTATGAGGGCCGCGTGCTCCAGGGCTGGCCCGAGCAGGTGTTCAGCCGCGGCCGCTGCGTGGTGCGCGACAACGAATTGCAGGTCGAGCGCGGCACGGGCGAATACCTGGCGCGCGGCCGCCCCGATCCGCTGGCCAGCCGCCCCGCGCAGTCGCTCGAACGCGGGCGCTTCAGCGAACTCGTCGGGCTCAAACGCGCCGACTGACCTCTTTTTTCCGGGCCGCACCGGCCCTTTCCGATCATTCCAGGAGTTGCCCCATGAAGTCTTTTGCATTCAATCTGTCCCTGCTTCCCTTCGCGCTGCTGGGCCTTGCCACCGCTGCCGTGGCCCAGACCGCTCCGCTGCGCACCGCCGTGGACGCTACGTTCGCGCCCCACGCCATGGCCAAGCTCGGCGGCGGCGTGCAGGGCTTCAACGTCGATCTGGGCGAGGAGCTGGCCAAGCGCCTGGGCCGCAAGATCGAGATCGAGGGCGCCGAGTTCTCGGGCCTGGTTCCCGGCCTCAACAGCAAGCGCTATGACTTCCTGGTGGCTCCCGTCACCGTGACGCCCGAGCGCGCCAAGTCGCTGCTGTTCACCGAAGGCTACCTCGACACCGACTACACGTTCCTCGGCACCAAGGCCGCTCCCGCCATCGCCAAGCTCGAAGACCTCAAGGGCAAGACCATTGCCGTCAACAAGGGCTCGAACTACGAAGGCTGGGCACGCGACAACGCCGCCAAGTACGGCTTCAAGTTCGACGTGTACGGCGCCAACGCCGATGCGGTGCAGGCCGTGCAATCGGGCCGTGCCGACTACAACCTCGCCGGCACGACCGTCGTGGCCTGGGCCGCCAAGCAAAACCCCAATCTGAAGACCAGCTACACCATCAAGACCGGCCTGGTCTGGGCCCTGCCCTTCCGCGCCGACGACAAGGCCGGGCGCGACGCCGCGTCCAATGCGCTCAAGTGCATGAAGAAGGACGGCACCGTCGCCAAACTGGCCGTCAAGTGGTTCGGCTTCCAGCCCGGCGCCGAAGACGCGGCCGTGAAGATCGCCCCCGGCACCGGCGTTCCCGGCACCGAAGGCTACGACGCCACCCCTGTCACGCCAAAGTGTGCCTGATGCCGATGATTGAAATCTCGGGACTGAAAAAGTCCTATGGCGACAACCAGGTGCTGCGCGGCGTGGACCTGAAGGTGCAGGCCGGCGAGCTGGTCTGCGTGATCGGGCCTTCGGGCTCGGGCAAGAGCACCATGCTGCGCTGCTGCAACCTGCTCGAGACCCCGACGGGCGGCACCATCGTCGCCAACGGCCACCAGGTGACGGCGTCCACCGTCGACATCAACCGCCTGCGCCAGGACGTGGGCATGGTGTTCCAGCAGTTCAACCTCTACCCGCACCTCACGGCGCTCGACAACGTGGCGCTGGCGCTGCGCACCGTGCAGCGCCGCTCCAAGGCCGAAGCCCACAAGCTGGCGCAGGAGGCGCTCGAGCAGGTGGGCCTGGGCATGAAGGCCAAGGCCTATCCGTCGGAGCTGTCGGGCGGCCAGCAGCAGCGCGTGGGCATTGCGCGCGCGGTGGCGCTCAAACCCAAAGTGATCCTGTTTGACGAGCCCACCAGCGCGCTCGACCCGGAGCTCGTCGAAGACGTGCTCAACGTGATGCGCGACCTGCGCCTGCGCGGCATGACGATGCTGGTCGTGACCCACGAGATGGCGTTCGCGCATGCCGCCGCCGACCGCGTGGTGTTCATGGATGGCGGTGTCGTGGTCGAGCAGGGCACGGCCGCCGAGATGTTCGAGCACCCGCGCGAGCCGCGCACCCAGAGCTTCCTGGCGCGCTACGGGAGCCGACTCACATGACGCCAGACAGCGGCTTTCTCTTCACCTTCTTCAACGCCGAGGTGGCGCGCCAGTACTGGCCCGTCATTGCCACCGGGGCGCTGGTCACGGTGGGCGTGGGCGTGGCCGTGGTGATCACCGGCACGCTGCTGGGCCTCCTGCTGGCGATCGTGCGCTCGCTGGGCTTGCGCGCGCTTGCGCTGCCGATCATCGCGTTTGCCGACATCATGCGTTCGCTGCCGCCGCTGGTGGTGCTGATCGTGCTGTATTTCGGGCTGCCGGCGCTGGGCCTGCCGCTGTCGGCGTTTGCCGTGACCTGGCTGTCGCTGTCGCTGGTGCTCGCCGCCTATGCCGAGGAAAGCATCTGGGCCGGCATCTCGGCCGTGCCCCCGGGCCAGCTCGAAGCCGCGCGCTCCACCGGCCTGCGCTGGCCGCAGGCCATGCGCCTGGTCGTGCTGCCCCAGGCGCTGCGCCGCGCGCTGCCGCCGCTCACCAACCGCGTGATCTCGATCACCAAGAACACCGCGCTGGGCTCGGTCGTCGCGCTCAACGAGATCCTCAACAACGCGCAGGGCGCGAGCAGCCATGCGGGCAACCCGACGCCGCTGATGATGGCCGCGGGCGCCTACCTGGTCGTTTTCCTGCCGCTGGTGGTGTTTTCCCGCTGGCTCGAACAACGCTGGCAGCAGAGGTAATCGTGGACAGCCTGATTCAAAACTTCTTCAACCTCGAGATCTATGCGCAGGTGTTTCCGCACCTGCTCAATGGCCTCTGGACCACGATCTGGCTCGCGGCGCTGGTGATCCCGCTGGGCGCGGCCGCGGGCCTGGCGCTCGCGCTGGGTCTCACGCAGTCGCGCCGGCGCTGGGTGCGCTGGAGCCTCATCGGCTACATCGACTTCTTTCGCGCGTTTCCGCCGCTGGTGCTGCTGATCCTGGTCTATTTCGGCGGCCCGTTCCTGGGGCTCGAGCTGGGCAAGGTCGCGGCCGTGGCACTGGCCTTCGTGCTCAACAACGCGAGCTACTACGCCGAGGTGTTTCGCGCCGGGCTCGAGGGCGTGGCCAAGGGCCAGATGGAGGCGGCGCGCTCGACGGGTCTCACGCGCGCCCAGGCGATTCGCCATGTGGTGATTCCGCAGGCCGTGCGCAATGTGCTGCCCGATCTGGTGGGCAACAGCATCGAGATCGTCAAGCTCACGAGCATTGCCAGCGTCGTCGCCATGCCCGAGCTGCTGCGCGCGGCGCGCGACGCGCAGTCGCTGGTCTACAACCCGTCGCCGGTGATGCTCGCGGCGTTCATGTACCTCGCGCTGCTGTGGCCGCTGACCCGCTGGCTGGGCCGGCTGGAGCACCGGCGCGTGCGCCGCTAGGCGCGCCCTCCCCCCGTTTTTCCAAAGGACCCCGATGACCCCCGAAAAGATCAGCGAGACGACCAAGGGCGTCTACATCATTGCCGCCACTCCCTTCACCGACAGCGGCGATCTGGACCTCGAGAGCACCGACAGCCTGACCGACTTCTATCTCGACAAGGGCGTGACCGGCTTCACCATCCTCGGCATGATGGGCGAGGCGTTCAAGCTCACCGAGGGCGAGACGCTCACGGTGATGGAGCGCGTGCTCAAGCGCGTCGATGGCCGCGCGCCGGTCGTGGTCGGCGTGAGCCATGCCTCGAACCGCCATGTCGAGCGCCTGTCCAAGACCGCGATGGACCAGGGCGCGGCCGGCGTGATGCTCGCGCCCGCCGCCAACCTCAAGACCGACGAGCAGGTCTACAACTACTACGCCACGCTCGCCCGGCTGATGGGCCCCGAGATCCCGATCTGCGTGCAGGACTTCCCGCAGGTGACCGGCGTGCACATGTCGGTGGCGGTGATCCTCAAGCTGATCGACGACTTCCCGCAGATCGTCATGCTCAAGCACGAGGATTTCCCCGGCATGCGCAAGCTCACCGAGGTGCGCGAGCAAAGCGCGGCCGCTGCCCGCCGGCGCATCAGCATCCTGGTGGGCAACGGCGGCCTGTTCCTGCCCCAGGAGATGCTGCGCGGCGCCGACGGCGCGATGACCGGCTTTGCCTATCCCGAGATGCTGGTGCAGGCCTGCGCGCTGTTCGAGCAGGGCCGTGGCGACGAGGCCGAGGACCTGTTCAACCTCTACCTGCCGCTGCTGCGCCATGAATTCCAGTACGGCCTGGGCCTGGCGCTGCGCAAGGAAACGCTCAAGCGCCGCGGCGCGATCCGCTCGGCCTATGTGCGCCGCCCCGGCCCGGTGCTCGGCGCCGTCGACATGGCCGAGCTCGGCCGCCTGATCGAGCGCCAGGAACGCGCGCTGCGCGAGCGCGGCCTCTGACACCCAGGGTCGCGCGCCCAGCGCCCTTCTTTTTGTTCAACCCCACCAGCGCCTGCCGGCTGGAGATCTTCTGGAAAGCACAGCCATGCATCGTCGTCATTTCCTGCAGGCCTCGGGCGCTGCCCCCTTTGCCACCGCCCTGCCGGCAATTGCCCAGTCGTACCCGGCAAGAACCATCCGCATGGTCGTGCCCTTCCCCCCGGGCGGGCCGGTCGACAGCTTCGCGCGCTTCTACGCCGAGGCCCTGGGCAAGCAGCTGGGCCAGACCGTCATCGTCGAGAACAAGGGCGGCGCCTCGGGCGCGCTGGGCAGCCTCGATGTCAAGAGCAGCGCGGCCGACGGCTACAGCCTGCTGTTTGCCACGGCCTCGACCCACGCGCTCTACAACCTCACCGAAGCCAAGCCGCGCTACAGCGCCGCCGACGATTTCGACTACATCGCGGTGCTTGGCGGCGCCCCGATCGCCTTTGCCGTGGCCCCGTCCATGCCCAAGACGCTCAAGACCCTGGTCATTGCCGCCAAGCACAACCCGGGCAAATACAACTACGGCTCGCCCGGCACCGGCACGCTGATGCATGTGGCCGTCGAGCGCTTCAAGCAGTTGACCGGCGCACTCCTGATGCATATCCCGTACAAGGGCACCGGCCCGTCGATGCAGGACCTGATGGGCGGCGCGATCGAGATGGCCGTCGGCACGCTTGGCGTGATGCTGCCCTTCCACCGCAGCGGCCGCATGAACATCGTCGGCGTGGCCACCGCCAAACGCCTGCCGCTGGCCGCCGACATTCCCACCATTGCCGAGTCCGCGGACCTGGCAGCGCCTTTCGAGGCCATGCTCTGGAACGTCGTGGCCGTGCCGCGCGGCACGCCCGATGCGGTCAAGAAAACCCTGGCCGATGCGACCAAGGCGGTGATGGGTTCACCGGCCATGGCGGCGACGCTCGCCGAGCAGGGGATCTTTGCGGATCTGCATATCGGGGATGCGGCGGCTTCTGCCTATGTGAAGGCGGAAACGGCCAAGTGGAAGCCGGTGGTGGCGCAGCTCGGCGGTGCGGGCGCCATTGGTCAGTAAGGCGCAGGCCTCGCAGCGCTTCGCGCGCTGCGTTCCGCCACGCCCCGGCTTTCAGACCACGGCAGCACTGAAGGGCTCGGGCCGCCGCGCCAGAAGATCCGACAGCCGCCGAAGGCCCGCCTGCAGGCGTGCCCGGTCCTGGATGCTGCCCAGCGAGATCCGGATGGCATTCACGGCAGCGCTCTCCGTCGCAAATGTCTCGGCGGGCGTGACGGCCATGCCCTCGTCGCCCGCGGCACGCGCAAACTGCGCCGCGCTCCAATACCCCGGCAATTCGAGCCAGACATGCAGGCCCTCGCCCGCGCCGCTGCAGCGCCCGGCGAGGATACCCCGGGCCATGCGGTGGCGCGCCCGTGCCTCCTGGCGCACGCCTTGCATCAATGCCTGGGCCGAACCGTCCATGATCCACTGCGTGGCCAGCGCAGCCGTCAAGGGCGCGACCATCAGCGCAAAGGATCTGAGCGCGACCAGGAAACGCTCGCGTTCGTGCGCGTCACGGATGAGCACGAAGGCCACGCGCAGGCCGGGCGTCAGGCATTTCGACAGCGTGGAGAGGTAATAGACCTGCTGCGGCGCCAGCGCGGCAAGCGGCGGCGGCGGAGCATCGGCAAGAAGCCAGTAGGGATCGTCCTCGAGGATGCGGACATCGCAGCGCCTGGCGATGCCCGTGAGCTCCTTGCGCCGACGCTGCCCCATGGTGGCAGCCGTCGGGTTCTGCAGTGTCGGATTGAGGTAGACCAGCCCGGGCTGGTGCGCGCGGCACGCCTGCTCGAGCGCCTCGGGCAGCATCCCCTGCGCATCCGCTGGCACCGCCACGATGCGCCGCCCGAACTGGGCCGCGGCCGCGCGCAGGCCGGGATAGGTCATGGGTTCCGCCAGGATCACTGCGCCAGGCTCGGTCAGCGCAAGAATCAATGCAGCGATAGCGGCCTGCGCGCCCGGACAGACCACGACCTGCCGGAAATCCACGCTTCTCAACATCGGCTCGAGCCACCGGGCGCCGGCGCGGCGGTCGGCATCGCTTCCGCCGCCCAGGTGGTAGGTCATGAGCAACTGGGTATCCGCGCGCATCAATACCTGGGACAGGCCTTGCTTGAGCAGATCGTCGAAGTCCACGCCCGCCGGCGGCGGCGGGGTGTTCATGCCCAGATCGAGCACCGGGCTCAACTCGACCTTGGGTGCGGCGACATAGGTGCCGCGCGCGCCGCGGCCCTCGAGCAGGTGGCGGCGCCTCGCTTCGTCGTAGGCGCGCGTGACCGTCGTCAGGTCGACATCGAGCTGCGCCGCCAACCGGCGCTGCGGCGGCAGGCGGTCGCCCGGCTGAAGCGATCCACCCGCCACCGCCGCCTGCAACGCATCGGCGATCTGCAGGAAACGCGGCCCGCCCTGCGCGGCCAGGCGCGGCAGCCAGACGGGCAAAGGCTTATCTTGCATGGTTTTCAACCCCGGCGTAGGGTCTCGATGTATGGAAATTGCTTTTCAGTAGTATGGCGTGGAACGTGCAGCCATGCGCTCCTTGCATGGCCGTCGCCGGTGTCTTCGCCGCTCCCATCGGGGAAGGGGCGCTGCGCGCGACAGACCGTGTCAAGTCACAGCCAGGAAATTTCAAATGATCGATTGGGTCCCCGTCGCCTTCGTGGTGTTCAAGCTTGTCATCCTCGGCACCTGCATGTTCTTTGCCGTCAAGTGGCATTACGACCAGGGCCAGCAGGGCGCGGACAAGCGCGCGCTGCTGCGCGCGGGCGGCAAGGTCGTGGCCGTCTTCGTGCTGGTGCTGGTGGTGCTGGGGGTGGGCACCTTTGCCCTGGCCAGGATGCTGGGGATGGACTTGAACCTGCCGTGAGGCCTGGCGATCAGCTGCGACTTTTGCGCAGCGCAGAGCCAATCCGGTAGAGCAGGTACGCGCAACCCAGGCCGATGACGGCCCCGGGAAGATACTGGGACAAGGAAACGAATTTCCAGAGCGCTCCTTCGCCAACGTACGCAGGCGAGTGCAGCAGGGAAAGTTTCAGCAGCAGCGTGGCCGCTGTTGCAGCGCAAATGCCGATCGCCATCGCTTTGCCGGCCCAGCTTTCAAGCGCATAGTTCATGGCGGTCACGGCGAAAAGCAGGTAGCCAGCCAGGGAAAACACCGCCACCCCCTCGAAGGCCGCGGTCCCTGCGGGAATGACCGAATGCGCCCAGGATTGGAGTGTCGTGATGATTTCGCTCAAGCTCGAGAGGGTGTGGGCCTGTGTCAATCAGTACGCGCCCATATAGTCCCGCTTGCCTACTTCCACCCCGTTGTGGCGCAGGATCGCATAGGCAGTGGTCACGTGAAAGAAGAACTGCGGCAGACCGTAATGCAGCAGATAGGCGCTGGCGCCGAGCTTCTTTTCCTTTGGCGTGCCAGGGCGCAGCACGATCTCGCGGGTTTCGCCGAGATCGAACTGCTCGGGGGTGAAGGACTCCAGATGGACCAGTGCCTTGGCAATCAACGCCTGCAGGTCGGCGAAACTGGCCTCGGTGTCGGGCCAGGAAGGCACTTCGGCGCCCGCCAGGCGGGACGCGATGCCCTTGGAGAAGTCACAGGCGATCTGCACCTGGCGTGCCAGCGCAAACATGTCGGGATACAGCCGTGCCTGCAGCAACACATTGGGCTCGATGTTCTTTTGCGCCGCGTGCGCTTCGGCCTTTTGGAGCACATCGGACAGGGCGCCCAGCATCTGCTGCAAGACAGGGACGGAGGCGGTGTAGAGCGGGCTGGTCATGGTGAGTCACTTGTAGAGAAGAGAGGATCGGCAGGCCCCGAGGCCGTGCCAAAATGCAAAGGCTAACAGCAAAAGCCGCAGGCTTTGTGGATGCCGCGCGCAAGCGGCCTCGCTCAACCCCTTGGCGGCAGAAGGATTGCCGTAGTACTGCGTATGCGACGCCAGCGTATCCAGCGCGAGCAGCAGATTCCAGGGTTTGGTGCAAACCGCCCGCGATTGGCTGGGGATCAGCGGCCCCGCGTCGACAGATAATTTTCGACTTCACTGACCCACCATGGATGCGCCGCGAGCCATCTACGTATCAAGAGCACCTAACAAAACCCGGTGAATCGAAGATTTGCGGTTGAGACCAGGCGTCCCCGACTAGGCGCGTTGCCACAGATCGTGCAATAGCAAGGCAACGCAACGACGTCTCAAGGGCTTTGTGAGGTGCTCTAATGAAGTAACCATATATGAAGAATCCAATCGCTGGAGGCTGATGCATACGAGCAAAATCCCAATGCTCCTTGGGTATGATGGTCGAAAACCATAAGTACCAGAGGGGAAAAACTTGTTCAAACCAGTCCTCGGCCTCATTGCCGCATTTGCCACGTCCCTTGTCATCGCGCAAACTCCTTACGCGCCTGCATCAGTACCCGATGCTTCGCCAACGGCTGTGGAGGTGGATGCAGTTCTTGGCATCATCAAGGAGAAGACTGCATCCGCTGCGCACACGTCCGACTTTTGCAGCCTGAACTCGTCCAGCAACCTGCCAAGTCAAGCGCTGGTTGTCGTCATTCGCAGTGTGCCGTGCGTGTCACGTTATGGGTCCTCCTACAGCAAGGATTTGCTTGAGGTGCTTTATGCCGGAGAAAGACGCTTGGTGCCAACGGATACCGTGTTTATGTCCAGTGATCATGTGAAGCGATTGGCAGCCCTGGAGCCAGGCCAGATCGAAGCCAGCATCGATCAATGGCGATTGGTGTCTTTGTTGGCGCGGAAGAAGGAACTGGAGCGGGTGATGGCGGCTCTCAACGCGACCAGCAAATACGGTGTCGCGCTCCTCAAAGCCAGCATCTTTGATGTCAGTGAACACACCGAAGGAACAGGGTTCGAAGCCACCGTCTATAACCCGACCAAAAAGACCATCAAATACGTTAGCTTCACAGTCGTTGGTCTGAACGCTGTCGGTGACGCGGTCACTGCAGGCATTCGGGGTGGCTCCGCGCCGCTGCTGCGCGGCATTGGCCCTATCGGACCTGGTGAGAGTGGCTCTTACTCCAAAGACTATATGTGGATGACGGATGTCGTTCAATCTTTCCGCATTCGCAGCATTAAACTGGAGTATATGGATGGCTCCAGCAAAGTGGTTTCCGACATGAAGAAAATCCGGCTCAGCACGCAGGATTATGAGGCGATGACAAACGGCGACGACTGACCAGACGCCAGCCTTTCAGAGAGACTCAACAGTTTGTGCAGCGGGATCACATTGGCCATGTATCGCCGCTCCAAGCAAAGCGCTCATGCATGCTGAGCCCCTTTGAGACAGTAGCGGTCGCCCTGTTGGTTATTTCAACTCGACCGACAGCGACCTCCTCCTACACTGCTTCCCGGCCAGGTCGGAAATGGCACTGTCGCCTGCCATCAGGCGTTGTCCATGCCTGTCCGCGCTTTGCTCATGAGACAAACAACGAAAATCGAAGAGGTTGTCGAACGCTTCGCACCAAGACTGTATGGGCACGGCGATCGTGGCTTCTCTGTGCTGCTCCGAGGACCTCAGACCGTATTTGGCTTTCGAGACGTCCGGCAGGCATATTCCACCGATATCGGACCGCCTTTTGTGCTCTCAATAGCTTTGAACCATCAAAACAAAGGAAAAAAGTGAATTCTGAAGAAGCCTGGAATCGGCTCGGCATGGTCACGAATGTGGCCATGCGTCGCTGGACCCAGGAGCGGCCTGGCCACAAGACTTTCAAGTTGGAGCGCAGAGGCGATGGTGAACGTGCCGTCTACCACATCCTCATCGAGGAAACGGAGCGTGAGGCTCGTTGGTTCGACAGAGCGCGGTTCGATGCATTCTGGGAACTCTGGGTCGAAAACAAGCGCGATCCTGACGACTATCGAAATATCGGTCCAGGCAAAGGCATGTACAAACATGCCTACTACATGCTGCCGATGGCCGCCGCCCTCGAAGCGGGGAGAGATGCTCAGTCGAGCCCAACGGCACACGAATTCAAATATGGCGAGAAGCAGACATGGCAGATGGCTGTCAATGCCATCAGGGACTTGGGTGGAACCGCGACGATTGCTGAGGTAGAGCAATATCTCGCAGACAAAAATCCAATTTTCAAGACAACGAACGTGCGACCCGACCTTGATCTGGTCTCCGTGAACGCCTTTGGCCGGGCGAACTGGCCTGCGAACCAGAAGCCACGTATCGTCGACGGATCCAACTCCTTGGATCTCCTGTTTGTCGAGAAGCGAGGCGTCCGTACATATACTTTCTACGATCCCGAAATTCATGGAATTTGGAAACTGGCGGCTGTACCGGGTGATGCGAAGCTCCGTCCGTTGCGCCTGGACATTCAGCCAACGGAAAGCGCGCTTGGTACGCTGCGAAAGGCGCTTGAAACAGAAGATGAGTTCGACCCGGACGACGACACTGATGCGCGAACAAAAACGCTGGGTTCGATCGCCAGACGACAGGGCCAAGCGGCCTTCAGGATGGCACTGTTGAAGGCTTACGACCGATGCTGCGCTTTCACCGGCTGCGATGTCGAGCAAACGCTCGAAGCTGCGCATATCAGGCCATATTTGGGCACGCGCACGAACGTGGTGGCAAATGGCTTACTGCTTCGCTCAGATCTCCACACGCTGTTTGACTTGCGCTTGCTTCGCATCAATCCAGGTGACATGAAGATTGAGATATCACCCAAAGTGAAAGCCAACCATTACCAAGCGATTACTGGAAAGATGATGACCCTTCCGCGAAACAGTGCGGAACAACCCAGTGCAGCAGCTTTGATATGGCACTGGAACGCTTGCGCCTTGAATTTTCCACACGATGGCATTGGAGAGCCCACCGCTCAAGCCATCGAAGCCTAGGCGAGGAATCGCCACGCCATAGACAGCTTGCGGCACAAAGGGATGAGACCTATCAACAATATCGCCTCATCTCGCCATCAACGCTTGTCAGTCCCCGTCCCCAGCTTCGCCGCCAGCACATGCGCCGTCCTGCGCAGCAGATCGATATCCGTCTGCGCCCGCACGCCGCGGCTGAAGCAGCACAGCGTGCCGTACACCGAGCCGTCGGGCATGCGCACCGGCGTGCTCAGATGGGTGCCGATGGGAAAGCCCGGGTCGGGGGCCTGGCCCGAAGCCACGTAGGGCGCGGCATCCTTCATGACCTCGGGCAGCCGGCCCTCGACCACGCGTTGGCACCAGCTGCTTTCCACCGGGCCCGACATGCCCGCCTCGAGGTGCGGCTCGAAGCCGGTCTCGCTGTCCACGGCCTTGAAGACGCGCCGGCCGTCGGTGATTTCGGACACGAACGCCACGTCCATGCCGAGCTTGGTGCGGATCAGCTTCAGCAGCTCGGCCACGGCCGCAGGCAGCTCCGGGTCCGAGGCATCGCTGGTGGCGACCAGCAGCTCCGAGATCTTCACGTCGAGGTCTTCAGGGTTGTAATCAAGCATGGGCGTCAGTCTAAGCCTACAAACCGACCCCACGAGGCAGCGGCTTGTGACAGTTGGTGACATGGTTTGGGGTAGCCGGATTTCAGTTTGCGCTCACTGTCGCGCACCGCCGCGCTGCCCGCGCAGGCGCGGCGTTCACGCCCGCAGCGACCGGCCCCGCTCCAGATACGCCAGGAAATCCGCTTCCGAAAACGGCTTGGCAAACAGGTAGCCCTGGAAATAGCGGCAGCCGCGCTCGCGCAAGAAGGCATGCTGGCTCTCGGTCTCCACGCCTTCGGCCAGCACCTTGAGCCCCAGGCTTTCGCCCAGCGAGATCATGGTGGCGACGATGGATGCGTCGAAGCTGTTGGCAATGACATCGCGCACGAAGGACTGGTCGATCTTGAGCTGGTCGAGCGGCAGGCGCTTGAGGTAGTTGAGCGAGGAGTAGCCGGTGCCGAAGTCATCGAGCGAGAAACACACGCCCAGCGCCTTGAGCGCATGCATCTTCTCGGCAATCTGCTCGATGTCCTGCGCGAAGATGCTTTCCGTCAGCTCCAGCTCCAGCTTTGCGGGATTCATCTGGCATTCCTCCATCAGCGCCAGCGTCTGGGGCAGGAAGTCGGGGTGGTGGAACTGCTTGGCGCTGACGTTCACCGCCAGCGTGAGATGCGCGAGCTTTTCGTCGACGCCCCAGCTGCGCAGGCGCTGGCAGGCCTGCTGCAGCACCCATTGGCCCAGTTGCAGGATGAAGCCGCTTTTCTCGGCGATGTCGATGAACACCGCCGGGGAGATCATGCCCTTTTGCGGGTGCTTCCAGCGGCACAGCGCCTCGGCGCCGATGACGCGGTCGTGCTCGTCGAGCTGCGGCTGGAACATCAGATAGAACTCGCCGGTGTAGAGGCCGGTGCGCATGTCCTGCTCGAGCGCGGCGCGCTCGGCCAAGACGTTCTGGAGCTCCTGGTCGAAGAAACGGTAGGTGTTGCGGCCGTCGTTCTTCGCGTGGTACATGGCGGAGTCGGCGCCGCTGATGATCTCATCCATCGTGCGGCCGTCGCCATCGAACATCGCCACGCCGACGCTCACCGAGGCATGGTATTCACGCGCATCGAAAGACACGGGTTCGGCGATGCTCGCCAGGATGTCCTGGCAGGCCTTCTCGGCGGCAATCTTGGCAGGCTCGAAGGTGGTGCCCAGGTGGTTGAGCACCACGATCAGCTCGTCGCCGCCAAAGCGCGCCACCACATGCCGCGCGTCGAGCGCCTGCAAGGTGCGCGTGGCGACATGCTTGAGCACCTCGTCGCCGCACTGGTGGCCCCAGTGGTCGTTGATCATCTTGAGGTGGTCGATATCGACCATCAGCACCGCGCCATAGCCGTCGCGCGCGGTGTTGTCCTCGATCAGGTGCGGTGCGATCGACAGGAACTGGCGCCGGTTGGGCAGGCCCGTGAGCACATCGAAGAAAGCCAGCTGGTGCACCTGGCGCTCGGCGCGGGTTCTTTCGGTGATGTCGCGCGAGACCACGATGAAGCTCGGGGCCATGCCGGCCGGGCCGTGCTTGCGCGCCACCGACAGCTCGAAGCAGCGCTGCTCGCCGTTGACCTCGGTCTCGAGGCGGTTGCCGGTGCTGCGGCCCAGCACATGGGCCTCCTTGATGGCGTTGTGCAGCGCCTGCGCGGCCTTCGGGGGCAGCACGTCCCAGATGGTCCGGTGCAGCACTTCGTCCATGGGCAGGTTCAGGCTCGCCTGGTTGCTGGTGCGCACGGCCAGGTAGCGGCCGTCGAGGTCCATCTCGAACAGCAGGTCGGGAATCGCGTCCAGCGTGCCGTTGAGGTCGGCCGTGGTCTGGCGCAGGCTCGAGGTCATCTCGATGGCCAGCGCGCGGGCGCGGTCGCGCGAGGTCAGCAGCAGGAACAGGATCAGGCCCAGCGAGGCACTGAGCAGAAAACCAATCGAGGCGATCCAGTGGTGCGTGGACTTGTGCTTGCGCTCCAGATAGGCCTCGGTGGGAATGACCTGGAAATACCAGCGCCGCCCGGCAAATGCCAGGTAATCGGTCTTGGAAAACTCCAGTTCCTCCGCTTTTGCCGTGGCCAGTGAGGCACCGGGCGGAAATCCGTGGGAAAACAGCGTTGCCGAGGAATCTTGCTTTTCAAAGAAAACCAATTGCAGGCCGGGCCCGAGATTTTGCGCAATGGGCGCGAGCACATCGACCAGGCGAAACGGCAGATCGACCCAGCCGCGCAGATGCTGCATCTCGGCCACCTGGGAGGGGCCAGGCATGAAAACCGCGAGATACAGCACGAATCCCGGCAGCTTGCGGTTGCCCACATCCTGAATCAGATTGATTTTCTCCGTGGAAATCAGGTCGCCGGTTTCTCGCGCCAGGTCGGCGGAATTGCGCGCTTCGGGCACGGAATAGATATCGAAACCGATCGAGTTTTCATTGCCCTTGCGCGGCTCCATGAAAACGATGGGTGCATAGGCCGCGCGCACGCCTTCGGGCTTGATCGCATAGTCACTGCTGCCCTGCTTGCTTTGCAGCAGCTCCTGCGCGCGCGCCAGGGCATCATCCCCCGTGACCCAGCGCACGTAGCCCACGCCCTGCAATCCCGGAGAAATCGTATGCAGGTTCAGCGAATCGATGAAAAGGTGGAATTCCTGCTTGGTGACGTTGTCCGAGCCATCGACAAAACCCTTGACGCTGCGCGCGATGAGCTCGAATCCATTGAACTGGTTTTGCAGCAGGTATTTAATGTTGCTGCTTTCCATCGCGATGGCCGAGCGCAGGTCCTGGTCGGCCAGCTGGTTTCTGGAAAGCCAGTAAATCGCCGGCAGCAAGGCCGCTACCAGCGTGGTGGCGACAGCCACCGTCAGTGCCTTGGCATTGAAAGCAGGCCGGACTTCGAGAAAATCCTTGCGGACGCGCGGCCTCCGTGGAGGCGGGCTTCCATCGGCGGCGGCGCGAGGTGTCACTAAGCGTCCTTCAACACAAGAGATGGCATGGACCATCCTACATTTTCTGTCCAGCCCAATGGTACGGTAATCGCCCTGACCTGCCGCAATTGATTAATGGCTTGTCGCTATCGTAAAACGATGTCGATGCAGCCCATGTAATCCAATACGGATGGATTTCGTGCGCGGCGCCGGCCATAGGGTTTCAGCGCATGGGCTTGAGCGCCGTGAGTTCCTGGGCGCGCTGCGCCGTCATCTGCAACATGCAGGAATTGGCCGCCACGCGCGCCAGGCTGCCGCCTTCGGGGTCTTGGTAGAAGCTGCAGTTGGCCTCGCGGTATTGAAGCCACAGCCGCTGCGCGGCCTGCAGCTGCTTCTTGCGCGGCGGCGCAAGCTCGGTCATCAGCGCATGGTAGACGGTGTTCAGGCGCTTGTCCTGGCGGCCATGTTCGGAGACCATGCACTCGACCATCGACAGCGTGACGCCACCGGCTTTGTCCATGCAGGCCGTGTATTGCGCGGAAAAGGCGCTCTCCTGGGCCAGTGCCGGCATGGCGCCGGCAGCGCAGCCCAGCAGCAGGACAGGGATACGCAGGAAAGACAATGTGAATCGCATGATGTGAACCTCGATAGGCTCCCATCCTACCCGCGTGCCGGGCTCATGAATCGCTTGCGGCATCCAATGCCTGCACTTCGATGCGGTTGCGCCCCTCGCGCTTGGCCTGGTAGAGCATTTCATCGGCGCGCTGCAGTGCCTCGCCGGGCCGGGCGGCGCCGCCGGGCCAGTGGGCAATGCCGATCGAGACCGTCACGCGCGGCACGGGCGACATGTCGGCGCGCTCGACCTGCTGGCGCAGGCGCTCGGCGACCTGCAGCGTCGCCTGCCGGTCGGTGCGCGGCAGCAGAACCAGGAATTCCTCGCCGCCGACGCGGCAAAACACATCGTTTTCGCGCGCGCATTCACGGATGTGCTGCGCGAGCTGGCGCAGCACGCCATCGCCCACATGGTGGCCGTAGGTGTCGTTGACGCGCTTGAAGAAGTCGACATCGACGCTCATGACGGCAAACGGGGTCTGCTCGCGCTCCCAGGTCTGCAGCGTCTGCTCGAGCGCGCGGCGGTTGCCCAGGCCCGTCAGCGGATCGGTCTGCGCGTCCTGGCGCAGCCGCGAGATGTTCTTTTGCAGCAGCCCGATGCCCAGCAGCATGGCCTTCTTGAGCTCCGCCGATTCGTAATACCAGGACTTCACGCGCTGGATCTCCTGGGCCGTGGCCGGATCGTCCATCGCGCGCGCGCCGCTGGCGAGCTGCTGCAGCGGCCGCGCAATGCGCCGCGCGCACCACCAGATGAACACCAGCGTCGCCAAAGCCAGCGGCAGCGAGTTCAGCAGCACCTGCAGCATCAGCGCATCGAGCGCCGCCAGCGTGGCCTGGAGCGGGCGCTGGGACACGACGCCCCAGCCCGTCGCGGGAACGCTGTCATAGCCCGCGAGCATGTCGATGCTGCGGCTGTTGATGACCTGCTTGCTGCCGGAAATGCCCTGGATGACCTCTTCGATCGCGGCGTTGCCGGTGACCGTCGTGCCCACGCGCTCGTTGTCCGGGTGGTAGATCAGGCGGCGCTGCTGGTCCACCACAAAGAGATAGGAGCCGTCCTTGGAGTAAGGCGAGGCCAGCAGCCGGTTGAGGAAGCTCTCATGCTTGAGGTAGATGCTGCCGGCCACCGCGCCCAGGTAGTCGCCCTGGGTGTCGAATATGGGCTGCGAGATGAAGACCAGCAGGTTGCCCATGGGCGAGAGCAAGGGCTGGCTGATCATCGGCTTGCGCTGCGCCGTGGCCTGCACCAGGGCGGGCGTATCGAGCAGGCGGCCCACGAGCGGCAGGTTCAGCGGCGAATTGGCCAGCACCTCGTTGCGGCTGTCGACGATGACGATGGAGTTGAAGCTGTCGGTCTGCCGAAACAGGCGCTCGGACTCGGCCGCGAGAAATTCCGGGTTGTCGAAATCGGTGGCGATGACCCCCGCCGCATATCCCAGCTGCTGTATGACCTCCTCGAAGAAGTCGTCGGTGCTGGCCGCCAGCTTGATCGCATAGGCATGGTTGCTCTCGAGCTCGGCGTCGATCAGCTGCTGGCGCTGCACCTGGTAGCTCGCATACAGCGCATTGGCCAGCGACACCAGCACGCTGGCAATGGTCAGCGCCAGGATCAGGCGGCCCAGATCCATTTTCGCGATGGACTTCAGGTTCATTGGCAACAGTCTTTGGTCTCGAAAGATGGGTGGGCCGCAAGGCGGGCGCCGCGCCGGCCATTGTCGTTACAAGATGTTTACAGCACAAGCCGTGAAAAACCGACACCCCCCCCTTTTTCGACGCGGATCTGCGCCGGGATGCGCTGCTTGAGTGCCTCTACATGGCTGATGATGCCGATCATTTTGCCACTGGCGTTGAGCGCGTCGAGCGCGGTGAGCGCGACCTCGAGCGTATCGCCGTCGAGCGTGCCGAAACCTTCGTCGAGAAACAGCGAATCGATCGACGTCTTGCGGCTCACGAGGTCCGACAGCGCGAGCGCCAGCGCCAGGCTCACGAGAAACGACTCGCCGCCCGAGAGCGTGCGCGTGTCGCGTGCGCTGTCGCCCTGCCAGCCGTCGACGATGTCGAGCTCGAGCGCGCCCGTGGCCTTGCGCACCAGCCGGTAGCGGCCGTGCAGGCGCAGCAGGTGCTGGTTGGCCAGGTGCAGCAGGTGCTCGAGCGTCAGGCCCTGCGCGAACTTGCGGAACTTGTCGCCGCGCGCCGAGCCGATCAGACCGTCGAGGTGTTGCCACAGCGCGCAGTCCTGCGCCTGCAGCGCCACTCGCGCGAGCAGCGCCTGCTGGCCCGCGCGGCGCTGGGCGTCGTCCGCCAGGCGCGCGCGTGCCGCGCCGCGCTGCGCGCCCAGCTCGCTGCGCTGCTCCTCGAGCGTCTGCAGCCGTTCGAGCAGCTGCTGCGGCGAGAGCTCGGTAGCCGCCTGTGCCTCGATCTCGGCATGGCGCGCCCGGGCTGCCGCCTGCAGCGCCTCGCGCTGGCGCAGCGCCGAGTGCCGTTCCTCCTGCAGCGCCGCGAGCCGCGCGCGCTCGGCGGGCGCGAGCAAGGCCTGCAGGTAGCCGGACTCATCGGTCCAGGGGCTCGACTGGAGTGCCTGCTGCCAGGCCGCTTCGGCCTGCGCGGCCTCGCCCGCCTGCGCCTGCTGCGTGGCCTGCGCCTGCTGCGCTTGGCCATGCAGGCTCGCGAGCTGCTGCGCGCCCTGCTCGATCAGGCGCTGGCAGGTGTCCAGGTCCGCCGAAGGCGCGCTGGCTGGGCCCGTGTCATGTGGCCGATGTGCCTGCCAGCGCTCGGCCCAGTGCCGGGCCTGGGCCTGCGCCGCGTCGCGCGCGGGCTGCTGGCGCGCGATCTGCGCCGCGAGTTGCTGCAAGCCGGACTCGCTGGCCTGCCACTGCTGCCAGGCCGCCTGCTGCGCCTGCAGCCAGGCGGCGGCGGCCTGCGGCGCGGGCAGCTGCGCGTGGCCGGCTTCGGCCAGCGCGGCCTGCAGCTGCGCGTCGAGCTCCGCACTGGCAGCGGTCTGCGCCTGCAGCGCGGCGGCGGCGGCCTGGGCGCGCGCCGCTGTTTCCTGCGCGCTTTGCTGCGCGAGCGCCTGGGCGTTGCGCGCCGCCAGCAGCGCGTGCTCGCGGTGCGTGAAAGCGTCCTTGGCCGTGGCCAGCCGCTGCTCGGCGCGCTGCACGGCCTGCAGCGCCTCGCCCGCTGCGCCCAGCGCCTGCGCGCAGCGGGCCTGGGCCGCGGCCAGCTCCCGGGGATGCTGCCAGGCCTCGACATCGGGCATCTGCGCGGAGGGCAGCTGCGCAAGCAGTGCATTCCAGGCGGGCAGCCAGCGCGTGGCCAGATCGTGGCCGAGCTGCTCGCGCTGGTGCTGCAGCGCGCGCTGGGTGCTTTCGCTGCGCGCGAGCGCCGCGCCCGCGGCTTCGCCCTGCTGGCGCAGTTGTTCGAGCTCGGCCCTGCGCTGCGCGAGCCGGGCGCGCGTGGCCGACGCATCGAGCGCCTGGTAGCTGGCAACGGCCGGGTGCTCCAAGGCGCCGCACAGCGGGCAGGCTTCGCCGGGCTGCAGCGCCTGGCGGTGCTCGGCCAGGCTTTGAATGAGTTGCTCGCGCTCGAGCAGCTGCTGCCCGCTGGTGACCAGCTCCTGCATGAGCTTCCACTGGCTGCGCAACTGCGCGCGCTCGGCGGCATGCGCCTGCTGTGCCTGCGCGCATTCGCGCTCCTGCTGCGCGAGGCCCTGCAGTTGCTGGTCGATCAGCTGGCGCTCGCGGGCCCGCTCGAGCACATCCTGCCAGCCGTGCGCCTGCGCCTGCAGCTGCTGCCAGCGCGCGCGCAGCGCGCCGCTGTCCTCGGCGGGCAGCGCGGCCTGGGCGGCTTGCAGAGCGGCTTCGGCATCGCCGTGCGCCTGCAATGCGGGCGCGATCTGCGCTGCCGCGTCTTGCGCCTGGCGCTCCCCCTGCGCGGCCTGGAGTTCGAGCGCCGTCAGCGCCTGCTGCTGGGCGTGGACCTGCTGCTGCAGGGCGCCCCGCTGCGCGAACTGCGCGCGCCAGCCGCTGAGCTGCTCGCCCAGCCGGGCATGGGAGGCGTGGCGATGCCGGTAATCGTGCAGCGCCTGCTGCTCGGCCAGCAGGGTGTCGAGCTGCCGCTGCGCCTCTTCGGCCGCCTGGGCCGACAGCGCCGCGGCATGGCGATGGTGCCGTGCCTGCGCCGCCTGCGCTGCCTGCCGCGCGCCGGCCAGCTGCGCCAGGCGCGCCGCGCCCTCGGCGTTCGCGGCGTTGGCGCGCTGCCAGGCCTGGTGCAGCGGCTGCAGTGCAAGCGCCGGCGCGTCGAGCGCCAGGCGCTGCAATTCGGGCGCGGCCGCGTCCAGTGCCTGGCGCGCCGCGTCGCAGGCGCCCTGTGCCGCATGCGCCGCCGCCTGCGCCTGCGCGCGCTGCTGCTGCCAGTGCTGCTGCGCCTGCGCCGCCGCATGCGCCTGCTGCACCTGCGCGAGTTCCGTCTGCAGCCGCATGTCGTCGGCTTGCAAGGCGCTGCGTTCTTCCTCGGACAGCAACTGCACGCCATCGGCCTGCGCCTGGTGGTGCTGCAGCTGCTGGCGCGCCTCGCGTGCGCTTTCAAATACCGCCACCGAGATCTCGCCGTAGATCTCCGAGCCCGTGAGTTCTTCGAGCAGCTCGGCACGCTCGTTGGCGCTGGCCGTTAAAAAGGCCGCAAAGCCGCCCTGGGCCAGCAGCATCGATTTGGTGAAGCGTGCGAAGTCGAGCCCGGTGATCTGCGCCACGCGTTTGAGCTTGTCGTTGATCTGGGTGCTCAGGATCTGGCCCTCGCGCGTGGCCAGCTCGACCCTGGGTGCCTGCAGCGCGCCGTCGACGCGGTCGCGCGCGCGCCGCTGGCTCCACCAGGCGCGGTAGTGCTGGCCCTGGACCTCGAACTCCACCTCGGCCAGGCAGTCGCTGGTGTGGCGCGTCATCAGCTCGTTGGCGGAGGCGCTGAGCGTGTTCAGCCGCGGGGTTTCGTGGTAGAGCGCGACGCAGATCGCATCGAGCAGCGTCGACTTGCCCGCGCCCGTCGGGCCGGTGATCGCGAACAGGCTGCTGTCGGTGAACGGCGCCTGGGTGAAGTCGATGGCCCACTCGCCCTTGAGCGAGTTGAGGTTCTTGAAGCGCAGCCGGGTGATCCTCATGCGGCGGGCTCCTGCAGGCAAGCCAGCACGGTGCGGTAGCGCGCGCTGAGCGCGGCATGCAGCTCGGGGGCAAGCGCCTCCTCGGCCAGCCGGCGCGCGAACACCTCCTCGGGCGAGAGCTCGTCGAGCGACTCGTGCGCCGCGCCGCCCAGCCGGGCCGCAGCCGCGCCACGCTCGCGCTTGATGCGCAGCAGCTCGAGCGGCAGGCCCTGCAGCAGCGCCTCGACGCGCCCGGCCAGGTCCTTGAGATAGTCGTCGCCCTGCACCGTCACTTCGAGCCAGACCGGGCGCTCGGCGGTGCCCGCCCCCGCCGCGGCCTGCAGCAGCGCCGGCAACGCCTCGAAATCCCCACCCAGCGCAGCCAGCGGCTGGAACACCGGCACCGCCAGCGCCGTCACGGCCTCCAGGCCTTCGGGGCCCAGGTCGACGCACAGCATCTGCTTGGCCTGGCGCGCCTCGTCGAAACCCAGCGCGATGGGCGAGCCGCTGTAGCGGATGTGCTCGAAGCCGCCGACTTTCTGCGGCTTGTGGATGTGGCCCAGCGCGATGTAGTCGGCTGGGGGAAAGGCGCTCGTGGGAAAGGCCTCGAGTGCGCCCACATAGATCTCGCGCACCGATTCGTTGCTGCTGGCGCCCACCGTGGTGAGGTGCCCGGTGGCGATGATCGGCAGCCGGCGCCCGAGCGACGCCTGCACGCGCGCCTGCAGCGCCTGCGCGCTCGCATAGACCGCCTGGTAGGTGGCCTGGATCGCGCCCTGCAACGCCAGCTGCTTGTCCTCGGCGCTCTGCCCGGCCTGGCTTTGCACGACGTCGCGCGCGCGGATGAAGGGCAGCGCGCAGACGATGCATCCGGGCTGGCCGCCGCGTTCGGGCAGGGTGACGACATGCGCCTCGGCCCTGCCAACGGCCGCGATCAGCGTGGTGTTCAGGCACGCCAGCAGCGCGCGGCTGTCGTCGAGCACGCTGACCGAATCATGGTTTCCGCCGAGCAGCAGCAGCGCCACGCCGGCCGCATGCAGCCGCGCCACGAGCTGGCTGTAGAGCGCGCGCGCGTAGCTCGGGGGTGCGCCGGTGTCGAAGATGTCGCCGGCAATCAGCACCGCATCAATGGCCTGCGCCTGGACCTGCGCGAGCAGCCAGTCGATCAGCGCCTGGTGCTCGGCCTCGCGGCTTTTGCCCATGAAATGCTGGCCCAGATGCCAGTCGGAGGTGTGGAGGATGCGCATGGAGGGGAAAGGAAAACGCCGACGGACTGCAATGCCCGGCAGAAAACGCCTATTGTGCTCCCGCGTTCACCACCCCCGGCTCACTTGCGCCGCAGCCACCACGCCATCCAGACCACGAGCCGCGGCATCACGACATAGGACATCAGCGACACGACCAGCACCGTGACGACAAAGATCCGCGCGATAAAGGGCCAGGTCTGCAGCAGCGGCGCGATCAGCCCCAGGCACAGGGTCACCAGCGGGAAGATGCCCATCCAGCTGACCACGGTGAGCTTCCATTTGGGCGGCATCACTACCGGCACCAAGGGCGCGGCCCAGGTCCGCAGGCCTGCTATTGGATGGAAGTGGGCCGCGCCCGGCGCCGCGCGCGCCAGGCGCTCGCGCCACGCAGCGTGCGCGGGCGAGGCGTTCCACTGCGCAAGATCGTCGGGCGTCGCAAAGCGCTGCACCAGCTGGTAGGGGTCGGCGGCCGTGGCGGGCGGGACGAGGCTCGCAAAGACGCAGCCGGGGATCTGATCCGAGGCTTCGAGCAGCTCGTGGAGCAGCGCCAGGCAATCTTGCTGGGCGCCGGGCTGGACGTGGCAGCGCAAGACGCAGGCCACGGGGTTCGATTCACTCAACATTCACTCCAGGTTCGGACGATCGAGGCCTGTCGGGACGAAAGGGGGGCGCGCCGGTGAGTGCCGCACCATATCGAGATGCGCAATGCCATCTTCCTCATACACCTCCCCCACGGCCTCGAAGCCAAAGGAGGCATAGAAATTCTGCAGATAGACCTGCGCGCCGATCTGGATGCCCATGCCCGGGAACTGGAGTTCCGTGAAGCGAATGGCTTCAGCCATCAATGCGCGGCCGAGCTGGCGCTGCCTGAACTTCGCCAGCGTCATGACTCGCCCGATCGAGGGCTGGGGATATTTCACGCCCGGATCCACGACCCGGATGCAGGCGACAAGCTCCCCGCCCACGCGCGCCCGCAAATGCCAGGCATGCAGGTCCATGTCGTCCACCTCCTGGTAGGGGCAGTTCTGCTCGACGACAAACACCGCCACGCGTGCCTTGAGGAGTTCATGCACTTCGATGCCCGAGAGGGCGTCGAGCCGCGCCCAGTGAAATTGCAGGTCCATGGAAAATCCTTTGCAGCGCTTCGAACGTCAAACGAATTCAGCTATTGGCCGCCACGGCCCGGCGCCTGGGCCACCCATAGCGCGCAAAATGCATCGTCGCCATCCCCGCCACCGCAATGCCGCCGCCGAGCAGCAGCGACGCCGGCAGCGCCTCCCCCAGCCAGAGGCTGGAAAACAGGATGCCGAACACCGGCACCAGCGCGATATATCCGGCAGCCGCGCCCGCGCCCAGCACCTTGACGCCCTCGAAGAACCAGGCATAGGCCAGCGCCGTCGCGCCCAGCGCCATCGCGGCCAGGCAGGCCCAGGAAGTCCAGGGCGCGGCCGGCAGGCGGCTCCAGCCGGCGGTGCCCTCCATTGCCAGGCTCAGCGCGCCCAGCATCACGGCGCCGATCAGCGAGGTGACCGTGGTGGTCGTGAGCGCATCGAGCCCCTTGAGCACGACGCGCCCGATCAAGGTATAGGTCACCCAGCTGGCAACGCAGCCCAGCAGCAGCAGCTCGCCGCGGCCGGTGTGGTGGAGCCAGTTGCCAACGTTCGCGCCCCCGGCAATCGCAATCCAGGCGCCGACGACGGCCAGCACCATGCCCAGCACGATGCGCGCGTTGAGCCGCTCGCCAAACAGCAGCGCCGCCAGCAGCAGCGTGGCCGCTGGATTGAGCGTCACCACGATCGAGGCCTTGCCGGCCGGCACCAGCTGCACGCCCAGCATGAAGAAAGTCGAGTAGCCCAGCACGCCGGCCGCCGCGGCGCAGGCCAGGCCCAGCCATTGCTTCGACGACAGGCGCGCGATCGGCTGCAGCCCGCCGCGCCACTGCATCCACAGCAGCAGGGCGACGCTGGCAATGATGAAGCGCAGGCTGGCCGCGGCCAGCGGCGGCATGGTCTGGGCCAGCACCCGGCCCCAGGGCCAGGAGGCGCCCCAGAGCGCAGCCATGCCGAGCAGTTGCAGGTGGGTGGTGCGAAGGGAAACAGGGGAAGAAGGCATGGTCGGGGTCGGGGCAGGCGCCTGCCGGCGATAGCCGGTGGGGCAGGCGCGGCGCCAAGCCTAACCGTTTTGGCGCGGATGCGCCGGGAACTGCTCTCAAGACCACCCAGGCACCTCAAGCCGGCATTCGGGCGCATATCGCTGCGACATATTCCGGGCCCAAAACCATGGCTGTCGACGATATGACAGCGAGTCAGCAAATCCGCATGCATCGAAGCATGGTTGCGAAGTCACCGATGGGAAATCGATTAACCCAAAAAGCAGCAGAGCAAAAGCGATATGAAGCAGACAACGAAGCCGGTCACGTGGAAGAACCTGCGCCAGAAATCTCCTGCCGGGTCCCAGGCTTTGTTTTCGACGCGGTGGCAAATTTCCTTGATGTTTTGAACGTTCATGATGAATCCGAATGGAGTGGGCTCTACTCTTCCCGGATTTCCTGGCGCCATGGTTTGCCATCCGCTGCAGCAATTCATGCAGATGGATGGAACCCACGACCGGGAAATCCGGAGCGGCAGCAACCGAGGCGCGCGGGCCGTGCGGGCTGGCTTAGCCCAGGCTGCCGGCGCAGCATCGTTGCAAGACTCCATTGAAACATCCAATTTAGTTAAAAGCTATCAGTATTAATACTTCGATAGCCATAGATAAAACCGCCACAGGCCTTTGGCTTCGCTGGTGGTGGCCGGCACGCCGCAGAGCGCAGGGCGCAGCTGGCGCGCTCAGCTGCCCGCCAGCGCATCCGCCAGATACGTCGCCGTCCGCGAGCCCGCATGCCGCGCCACCTCCTCTGGCGTGCCGCTGGCGACAATGGAGCCGCCCTCCTCGCCCGCGCCCGGGCCCATGTCGATCACCCAGTCGCTGCGCGCAACGAAATGCATGTCGTGCTCGACCACGACCACGGTGTTGCCGGCCTGCACGAAGGCATCGAGCTGCTGGAGCAGGCGGTCGATATCGGCGGGGTGCAGGCCCGTGGTCGGCTCATCGAGCACATAGAGCGTATGGCCGCGCTGCGTGCGCTGCAGCTCGGTCGCGAGCTTGATGCGCTGCGCCTCGCCGCCCGAGAGCTCGGTGGCCGGCTGCCCCAGGCGCAGGTACCCGAGGCCGATGTCGCGCAGCACCAGCAGCGAGCGCAGCACCGCGGGCTCGGGCGCAAAGGCCTCGCAGGCGGCTTCCACCGTGAGGCCCAGCACATCGGCGATCGTCAGGCCGTTCCATTTGACGGCCAGCGTTTCGGGGTTGTAGCGCGAGCCGTGGCAGGTCGTGCAGGGAGCGTAGGCCATCGGCAGGAAGGCCAGCTCGACTTTCACGAAGCCCTCGCCCTCGCAGGTCGGGCAGCGCCCCTTGGCCACGTTGAAGGAAAAGCGCCCCGCATCGAAGTGCTTGCTGCGCGCTGCAGGCGTTGCGGCAAACAGCTTGCGCACCACGTCGAACAGTCCGGTGTAGGTCGCGAGATTGGAGCGCGGCGTGCGGCCGATGGGTTTCTGGTCGACCAGCACCAGCCGGCGGATCTGCTCGGTGGCGCCGCCCAGCGTACCGCGCACGGCGCCCGTCTCGCCCGCGCCCGCCGCGGCACCCGGGTCGTCGTCGCCTACGGCGGCCTCGGGCGGCAGGTCCTGGGCGCTGTCCTCCTCGGCCGCCGGCGGCAGCTGCCCCAGGTGGGCGCTGACCAGCTCGAGCAGCGCCTGGCTCACCAGACTGGACTTGCCCGAGCCCGACACGCCCGTGACCGAAGTCAGGCAGCCGATGGGAAAGGCCGCATCGACGCCCTGCAGGTTGTTGCGCTGCACGCCGTGGAGCGTGAGCCAGTCCGTGGGCGTGCGCCGCGCGCGGTCCGGCCGGGCCTCGGTGCCGAAAAGGTACCTGCGGGTGTGCGACTCGGCGACCTGCGCCAGCCCTGCGGGCACCCCGCTGTAGAGCACCCGGCCACCGCGCTCGCCCGCGTCGGGGCCGACATCCACGATCCAGCCCGCGCGGCGCATCGTGGCCGTGTCGTGCTCCACCACGAAGATCGAGTTGCCCGCGTCCTTGAGCCGGATCAGCGCCGTCAGCAGTGCCTCGCTGTCCGCGGGGTGCAGGCCGGCCGAAGGTTCATCGAGCACATACACGACGCCAAACAGCTGCGAGGACAGCTGCGTCGCCAGGCGCAGGCGCTGGAGCTCGCCTGGCGACAGCGTCGGGGTCGCGCGGTCGAGCGACAGATAGCCCAGGCCCAGCCCGGTCAGCGCGCCGATGCGCCCGAGCAATTCGTGCGCGATGCGCTGCGCCACCAGCTGCTTTTCTGCCGGAAGCTTGGACTTCTTTCCCTCGGCGGCCGGCCGCAGCCGCTCGGCCAGGGCATTGAGCGGCAGGTGCGTGAACTCGGCGATATCGAGCCCGTCGAAGGTGATCGACAGCGCCTCGGGCTTGAGCCGCTTGCCGTGGCACACCGGGCAGGCGGTGCCGACCATGAACTGCGCCGCCTTGCGCTTCATCATCGCGCTCTGGCTGGTCGCAAAGGTCTGCATCACATAGCGGCGCGCGCCGATGAAGGTGCCCATGTAGCTCGGCGGCTGCTTGCTGCGGCGCAGCCTTTGCACTTCGGCCAGCGCCAGGCCCGAATAGACCGGCACCTGGGGCTGCTCGTCGGTGAACAGGATCCAGTCGCGCAGCTTTTTGGGCAGATCACGCCAGGGCACGTCGATGTCGTGCCCCAGGCTCGTCAGGATGTCCTTGAGGTTCTGGAACTGCCACGCGCCGGGCCAGGCGGCAACCGCGCGTTCGCGCAGCGTGAGCGAATCGTCGGGCACCATCGACGCTTCGTTGACGTCATAGATGCGCCCCAGGCCGTGGCAGTGCGGGCAAGCGCCCTGCGGCATGTTCGGCGAGAACTCGGTGGCCACCAGCAGCTCCAGGCCCTTGGGATAGGTGCCGGCGCGCGAATACAGCATGCGCACCAGGCTGGAAATCGTCGTGACGCTGCCCACCGAGGAGCGCGCGGTTGCCGTGCCGCGCTGCTGCTGCAGCGCCACCGCGGGCGGCAGCCCCTCGATGCTTTCGACCTGCGGCACGCCGACCTGGTCGATCAGCCGGCGCGCATAGGGCGCGACCGACTCGAAGTAGCGCCGCTGCGCCTCGGCGTAGATCGTGCCGAAGGCCAGCGAGGATTTGCCCGAGCCCGAGACGCCGGTGAACACGACGAGCTCGTTGCGCGGAATGTCGACATCGACATCCTTGAGGTTGTGTTCGCGCGCGCCGCGCACCTGGATGAAGGCGCTGATGGAATCAGACGGTGATGTAGTGGACAAGCGGGACCTCCATTTTTGGTCCAGTATCCGTGCGCGGCGCGGCGCGCCGCGTCATCCAAAGCCGGTGCTTGGGCAAGCTTGCGCCGCTTACCCCGCCGGTGGCCCGGCCCGCGCGGCCGGCAGCTCGCCCAGCGCCACGCGCAGGTGGTAGCGCGCAATGCCAAGGTATTCATGCAGCGCGGCATCGGCCAGCACGAAGTTGTGTGGCCGCGGCAGCAGCGAGCGGTGCGCGCACAGCCAGTCGGCGCGCACCTGCGTGGCGTGCACGCCGAAGTGCGAGAAATACAGCTGGCTGCGGCGCAGGTGCACGCCCGAGGACACCAGCGCCACATGGTCGGCGCAGAAATGCTGCAGCACATCGCCCGCAAAGCGCGCGTGCTGCCAGGTGCTGGTGCTGTAGGGCTCGATCAGCACATCGTCGCCCTCGAGCCCCAGCGCGAGCAGCGCCTGGCGGTGCACGGCGGCCTCGGCGGTGCCGGTGCGCGCGCTGTCGCCGCCGATCAGCAGGATCTTGCACTGCGCGCCCGTGCCGCGGCACACGCGCTGCAGCGCCGCGGCCTCGACCAGGCGCGCATGCGCTGCCAGCCCCGGCTCGGCGCGTCCGGTGTCCGCTATCCGCTCCATGCCGCTGGCCAGCACCACGATCGCATTGCGCTGGCCCCAGGCATGGGCCGGCTTCATACCATGCGCGCCCTGCAGGTCCTGCAGCAGCCAGGCCGGCACCCAGCCGCAGCCCACCGCCAGAAACCAGGCGGCCGACAGCGCGCACAGCACCTTGCCAGGGCGGCGCCAGCCCCAGGCGATGCAGCCAGCGCCCAGCGCGGCCAGCACCATCACGATGACCAGCGTCATGGAGACCTCCCGGGTATCGGGTAGAGGGATGAACAGCGAACGCGCATGCGGACTCCTTCAAGGCAGAGGTGAAAAGAAAAGGGGAATTTCAAGACAGCTTGAGCAGCAGCACGCCCAGCACGATCAGCGCAATGCCCGCGCAGCCGCGGCGCGCGAGCGCCTGGCGAAAGAACACCCAGCCGGCGGCTGTGGTCAGCACGATGCCCGTGCCGCCCCACAGCGCGTAGGCCACCGACAGATCGATGCCCTTTGCGGCCTGCGACAGCGCGGTGAACGACGCCAGGATGCAGGCGATGCCCAGCGCCCCCCAGGTCTTGCGGCGCCAGCCGGCCGAGCATTTGATGAAGATATTGGCCGCCACCTCGAGCAGTACCGCGAGCGCCATGAAGGCATAGTGGATGAACTGGGCGTTTTGCATGGCTCACTCCTGGGCCGGCGCGCCGCCCGCATTGACCAGCACCACGCCCGTCACCAGCACCGCCATGCCCAGCAGCTTGAGCAGCCCCAGCGTCTCGTCGAAAAACTGCCAGCCGATGAAGGCCACGGCCAGCAGGCCCAGCGTTTCCCAGGTTGCATAGCTCACGGCCATCGGGATATGTTCCATGGCGGTGGCCAGCAGGAAGAACGACAGGCCGACCATGGCGTACATGAACAGCAGCGCCGGCCAGGCGGCGTGCTGCGACACGATTTTCATGACGCCGACACCGGCAATCTCGGTGGCGACGGCGGTGAGCAAAAATATCCAGGGGCGCAGCGACATAGAGGTCCTTGTAGATGGATGGAACTGGCGCAGGCCTTGGTGTGACAAACCCTTCGGTGCGCAATGGAGCTGATTTTCCAAGCGCCGCCTGAATTGAAGAAGTCAACATCCATCTGATTAATCGATGCATACCTGGACCCTCGATCAACTCCGGCAATTCGTGCTGACGGCCGACAGCGGTTCGTTCAGCGAAGCCGCACGCCGCCTGGGGCGCGCGCAGTCGGCCGTCAGCACCGCCATCGGCCTGCTCGAGGCGGACCTGGGCGTCGAGCTCTTCGACCGCTCGCGGCGCAACGCCCAGCCCACCGACGCGGGCGCTTTGCTGCTGCTCGAAGCGCGCGAGCTGCTGCGCCAGGCGCAGTCACTCGACCAGCGCGCGCTGTCGCTGAGCGCGGGCAGCGAGGCGCGCCTGGCGCTCGCGCTCGACGAGGCGCTGCCCGACACCGCGGTGGGCACGCTGATCCGCGAGATCGCGCAGCGCTTTCCCGACCTGGAGCTGACGCTGCTCAACGGCACGGCCGCCGAGGTCGCCGAATATGTCGACCAGCAGCGCGCGCAGCTCGCGATCCACTTCGTGCGCGGGCCGATCGCGGCGCGCTTCGACCAGCGCCACATCGGCACCGTCGCCCAGGGCCTGTTCGTCGCCGAGGGCCATGCGCTGGCGCGCCACCAGCCCCTGCTGCGCAAGCACCTGGTGCCCTACCGCCAGTTGATCCTGCATGCCGACGACGCGCACGAGACCGCCTACAGCCCCAAGGTCTGGCGCGCCGACAGCTTCTACGGCCTGGCGCGGATGGTGGCCGACGACCTGGGCTGGGCGATCCTTCCGGTCCATGTCGCCACGGACGAAACCTACCGCAAGCCGCTGCAGCAGCTCGACTGCCCGGCGCTCGCGCTGGCGCAGCTGTCGGTGCGCGTGCTGTGGTGCCAGGGCTGGCAGCCAGGGCAGGCCGCCAGTTGGGTGCAGGCGCGCTTCACCGAGCTGCTGCGCTAGGCCAAGCTCTCGCAAATCGCACGCAGGACGGGCTGGTATCCGACGTGATTGGTAGAAACCCGCCTTTAGGATGGGTCCACAACCATGCCGACCTCCCTCCTCCGGGGAAGCGCGGCCAGATCGAGGACCCACGCCCATGAACCATCCCGCTGAATTCACCCTGTCGCGGCGCGGCCTGCTGCAGACCGGAGCCGCCTCGCTGGCGGTGCCGGTGCAGCTCGCTGCCGCCGCCACGCCCGCATCGCCCCCCGCCGCTGCTGCCGAGTCCAGCCGCGCCGGCGTGCCGATGTCCGTCAACCTCACGGTGAACGGCAAGGCCCAGCGCCTGGCCGTCGACCCACGCACCACCTTGCTCGACGCGCTGCGCGAGCACCTGCACCTCACGGGCACCAAGAAGGGCTGCGACCACGGACAGTGCGGTGCCTGCACCGTGATCGTCAACGGCCGGCGCATCAACTCCTGCCTGACGCTGGCCGTCATGCAGGAAGGCTCCGAAGTCACCACCATCGAAGGCCTGGGCCAACCCGACAACCTGCACCCGCTGCAGGCGGCGTTCGTCAAGCACGACGGCTACCAGTGCGGCTACTGCACGCCCGGACAGATCTGCTCGGCCGTCGGCATGCTCCAGGAAGTCAAGCAGGGCATTCCCAGCCATGTGACGGGCGACCTGACGGCGCAGCCGCTGCTGTCGCCCTCGGAGATGCGCGAGCGCATGAGCGGCAATATCTGCCGCTGCGGTGCCTACAGCAACATCATCGATGCGATCAGCGAAGTCGGCGGGGTGAAAGCATGAAGGCATTCACCTTTGAACGCGCGGCATCGCCCGCCCAGGCGCTGGCCGCGGCCGCACGCGCACCCGGCGCCCGCTTCATTGCCGGCGGCACCAATCTGCTCGACCTGATGAAGCTCGAGATCGAGACGCCCCAGCACCTGATCGACGTCAACGGCCTGGGCCTGGACAAGATCGAGGCCACGCCCGAAGGCGGCCTGCGCATCGGCGCGCTGGTGCGCAACACCGACCTCGCGGCCGACGCCCGCGTGCGCCGCGACTATGGCGTGCTCTCGCGCGCGCTGCTTGCCGGCGCCTCGGGCCAGCTGCGCAACCAGGCCACGACGGCCGGCAACCTGCTGCAGCGCACGCGCTGCCCCTATTTCTACGACACCGCCCAGCCGTGCAACAAGCGCCAGCCGGGCAGCGGTTGCGCCGCGCTTGGCGGCATCAGCCGCCAGCATGCCGTGGTGGGCTCGAGCGACGCCTGCATTGCCACGCACCCGAGCGACATGGCGGTTGCGATGCGCCTGCTCGACGCCGGCGTCGAAACGATGCAGCCCAATGGCGCGCGCCGCACGATCCCGATTGCCGACTTCCACCGGCTGCCGGGCAATACGCCGCACATTGAAACCGCGCTCACGGCCGGCGAGCTGATCACCGCGGTGACGCTGCCCGCACCGCTGGGCGGCAAGCACATCTACCAGAAGGTGCGTGACCGCTCCTCCTATGCGTTTGCGCTGGTGTCCGTGGCCGCGGTGCTGCAGCCCGACGGCACGGGACGCGTGGCCCTCGGCGGTGTCGCGCACCGCCCGTGGCGCGTCGAGGCCGCCGACCAGGCGCTGCCCCAGGGCGCCAAGGCGACCACTGCCTTGCTGCTGGCCGGCGCCCGTCCCACCGAACACAACGCATTCAAGATCACGCTGGTCGAGCGCACGCTGGATTCAGTGCTCGCCGCCGCACGGAGCCGCGCATGAAATTCGATACCCCCGCCACCACCAACCCGATCGACCAGCTCAAGGTGATCGGCAAGCCGGTCGACCGCATCGACGGCCCGCGCAAGACCACGGGCACCGCGCCCTATGCCTACGAGCACCATGATGCCGCGCCCGACGCCGCCTATGGCTACGTCGTTGGCGCCACCGTCCCCAAGGGCCGCATCGCCTCCATCGACCAAAGCCGCGCCGAAGCCGCGCCGGGCGTCATTGCGATCGTCACCGCGAAGAACGCCGGCAAGCTCGGCAAGGGCGAGAAGAACGTCGCCAAACTGCTGGCCGGCCCCCAGGTGGAGCACTACCACCAGGCCGTGGCGCTGATCGTGGCCGAGACCTTCGAGCAGGCGCGCAGCGCCGCCAAGCTGCTCGAGATTCGCTATGACACCTCGGCGGGCAAGTTCGACCTGGAGCGGGCGCGCACCTCGGGCGCCAAGACCATCGACAAGGACAAGAAGGTCGGCGATTTCGGCAGCGCCTTTGCACGCGCCGAGGTGCAGCTCGACCAGACCTACACCACGCCCGACCAGTCGCACGCGATGATGGAGCCGCATGCCAGCACCGCTGCCTGGCGCGGCGAGAAACTCACCGTCTGGACCTCGGCGCAGATGGTCGATTGGGCGGTAGGCGACCTGGCCAAGACGCTGGGCATCCCCAAGGAGCGCGTGCGCCTGGTCGCGCCCTATATCGGCGGCGGCTTCGGCGGCAAGCTGTTCCTGCGCACCGACGCGCTGCTCGCGGCACTGGGCGCGCGCATCGCGCAGCGCCCGGTCAAGGTCGCGCTGCAGCGCCCGCTGATCGCCAACAACACCACGCACCGCCCGGCCACGATCCAGCGCATCCGCCTGGGCACGAGCAAGAGCGGCCAGATCAGCGCCATCGCGCATGAAAGCTGGTCCGGCAACCTGCCCGGCGGCGATCCCGAGGAAGCCACGCAGCAGACGCAGTTCCTCTACGCGGGCGCGCACCGCCTCACCGGTACGCGCCTGGCGGTGCTCGATCTGCCTGAAGGCAATGCGATGCGCGCGCCGGGCGAGGCCCCGGGCCTGATGGCGCTCGAGATCGCCATGGACGAGATGGCCGAGCGCCTGGCACTCGACCCGATCGAGTTCCGCGCGATCAACGACACGCAGGTCGACCCGGCCAAGCCCGAGCGGCGCTTTTCGCAGCGCCGCCTGATCGAGTGCATGCGCACCGGCGCCAAGGAATTCGGCTGGTCCGAGCGCCATGCCAAGCCCGCCATGCGGCGCGAAGGCAATGCCTGGATCGGCATGGGCATGGCCGCGGCGTTCCGCAACAACATGGTGATGAAATCCGGCGCACGCGTGAAGCTCGACGGCCGCGGCATCGTCACGGTGCAGACCGACATGACCGATATCGGCACCGGCAGCTACACCATCATTGCGCAGACCGCGGCCGAGATGATGGGCGTGCCGCTCGAGCGCGTCGTGGTGGAGCTGGGTGATTCGAGCTTTCCCGTGTCGGCCGGCTCGGGCGGCCAGTGGGGCGCGAACAGCTCGACTTCGGGCGTCTATGCGGCCTGCGTCAAGCTGCGCGAGGCCGTCGCGCAGCGCGCGGGCTTCCCGGCGGACGCCGAGTTCACGGACGGCATGATCCGCGCCGGCGGCCAAAGCCGCACGCTGGCGGAAGTCGCGGGCGACAAGGAGTTCTCGGTCGCCGACTCGATCGAGTTCAGCGAAGAGCTCGAAAAGCGCTACCAGCAGTCGACCTTCGGCGCGCATTTCGTCGAAGTCGCCGTCGATGCCTACACCGGGGAAGTGCGCGTGCGCCGCATGCTGGCCGTGTGCGCCTCGGGCCGCATCCTCAACCCCAAGTCGGCACGCAGCCAGGTGATCGGCGCCATGACGATGGGCGTGGGCGGCGCGCTGATGGAAGACCTGGCCCTGGACAAACGCAAGGGCTTTTTCGTCAACCACGATCTCGCGGGCTACGAAGTGCCGGTGCATGCCGACATTCCGCACATGCAGGTGATCTTCCTCGATGAAACCGACCCGGTCTCCTCGCCGATGAAAGCCAAGGGCGTGGGCGAGCTGGGCCTGTGCGGCGTGGGCGCGGCCGTGGCCAACGCGATCTACAACGCGGTGGGCGTGCGGGTGCGGGACTATCCGGTGACGCTGGATAAGCTGCTCGAGAAGATGCCGAGGATTTGAAATGTCGATGGTCGGCTGAAAGTCCGCCAAGCTGCTGGAGTACGGGCCGTTCATGGTTCGACAAGTTCACCACGAACGGTTTTTCCGTTCGCCCTGAGCTTGTCGAAGGGTGGACGGCCTGCCCTCGACCAAAGCCCTCCCCCCGCCAGCGTCCTACACCCTCTTACGAATTGATCCTGCCCCCATTTGACCCCCCATACGGAGGATAGAGCGCTGCAGCGCCCTACCCCGCCCCTCAACCCTTTGCCCCGTTTTCATATGACACAACGCCCTCCCGCCTCGGACTTTCAACGCCTGCGCACCAGCACCGCTGGTTTGCTTTTCGCGGCCCTCGCCGCTTCCGCCAGTGCGCAATTGCCGCCTGGCGACGGTCCCGTCCAGGTGGTGGCCGGCGTGGTCGAACCCACGCCCGTCCCTTTCAATGAAAACCTGCTGTCCAACCTGCGCGTGCCCGCGGGCTTCAGCATTTCGGTGTTTGCCAAGGACCTGAAGAACGTGCGCTGGCTGGCCGTGGCGCCCAATGGCGATGTCTACGCCAGCCGCCGTGAGCAGGGCGACGTGCTGCTGCTGCGCGACACCAATGGCGACGGCAAGGCCGACGAGCAAAAGGTCGTCATGCAGAACGTCATGTACGTCAACGGCCTGACGCTGCGCGAAGGCCGCCTCTACGCCGTCACCGACAAGAAGGTGCTGATGGCGCCGGTGCAGCCCGACGGCACGCTGGGCCTGACCACCACCCTGGTCGACGACCTGCCCGATGCCGGCCAGCACCCGAACCGCACGCTGGACTTCGGGCCTGACGGCTGGCTCTATGTCACGGTGGGCTCGACCTGCAACAACTGCCGCGAACCCAACCCCGAATCCGCCACCATCGTGCGCATGCGCCCCGATGGCTCGGCCCGCGAGGTCTATGCCACGGGCCTGCGCAACACCATCGGCTTTGGCTGGCACCCCACCAGCGGTCAGCTCTATGGCTTCGACCACGGCTCGGACTTCCAGGGCGACAACGAGCCGCCCGAGGAACTCAACGCGATCCTGCCCAACAAGCATTACGGCTGGCCCTTCTGCTGGGGCGACCGCAAGGTCACGACCACGCAGTTCAACGAGCCGCCGCAGACCACCAAGGCCGATTTCTGCCCGACGACCACGGCGCCCGTGCTGACCTACACCGCGCATGCCGCGCCCCTGGGCTTCCAGTTCTACACCGGCGAGCAGTTCCCGCGCGAATACCGCGGCGACGCCTTCGTCGCCTTCCGCGGTTCGTGGAACCGCTCGCAGCCCAGCGGCTACAAGGTGGTGCGCGTGCGCTTCGATGCGAATGGCCAGCCCCGCTCGACCGAGGACTTCGCCACCGGCTGGCTGATGACCCAGCTGCCCGCGCAGCTCAACCAGCCCGGCGCGGCCGGCACCCCGGCAGAGAAGGCCAAGGCCCAGCGCCCGGCGCATTTCGGCCGCCTTGCCGGTCTCGCCCAGGCGCGTGACGGCTCGCTGCTGCTGGCCGAAGACCAGAACGGCGTGATCTACCGCATTCGCTACGCGGGCCGGTAATTGACCGTGCCCCACCCACGAAACTTTGAGGAATCTGCCGCCATGAAACAACAACGTCCCTTCATTCCCGCCAGCAGCGCGCTGCTGTCCGCTGTCGCGCTGTTTCTCACCGGCTGCGCCGCCAGCGGCAACTACGACATGCCCGCGCCCGGCGCGCCCGCCCCCATTGGCAGCGCCGCGCCGATGGCTGGCGCCGCGCCTCAGTCCAATATGGCCCAGGCCGATGCCATGCAGCAAGCCCGCGTGGCGCTGATGACTCCCGCCGGCCAGCCCGCGGGCAACGCCACGCTGCGCGAGCTGCCCGGCGGCGCCGGTGTCGAGATCGCCATCGAGGTGCGCGACATGGCGCCCGGCCCGCATGGCTTCCATATCCACGCCCATGGCGCCTGCGCGCCCGGCCCCGATGCCGCCTCGGGCGAGGTCGTGCCCTTTGGCGCCGCCGGCGGGCATTTCGACCCATACTCGACGCGCAACCACGGCCGCCCCGGCCAGTCGGCGCACGAAGCGCATGCGGGCGAAGCGCCCAACATCATCGTGGGCGCCAACCGCCAGGGCACGCTGCGCTTCACCAACCCGCATGTGACGCTGCAGCCGGGCAAGACCTCGGTGCTCGGCCGCACGCTGATCGTGCACGACCGCGAAGACGACTACGCCAGCGACCCGGCCGGCAACTCGGGCGGGCGCATTGCCTGCGGCATCATCGAGTCGACGGCGCCCGGCATGGTCCAGAACCGCACGCTCTTCGAGGGCGCGAACGTTTTCCCCGAAGGCATCGCCATCGACCCCCGCAGCGGCACCGCCTATGTGGGCTCGAGCACCGAAGGTCATATCTACAAGATCGCCAAGGGCGCCACCAAGGCCGAGATGCTGCAGATGGGCGGCTCCCAGGGCCGCCAGAACGCCTATGGCATGAAGCTCGACGCCTCCGGCCGCCTGTGGGTGGCAGGCGGCCAGTCCAATACCGTGGCGATCGTCGATCCACAGCGCGCCGCGACGCTGGCCGTTGTGAAGGGCCCCAAGGATGGCCATGCCTTCCTCAACGACCTGGTGCTGACCTCGAGCCATGCCTATGTGACGGACTCGTTCCGCCCGATGCTGTGGCGCATCGATGCCAAGCCCGGCGCCGCGATGACGCTCGAGCCCTGGCTCGACCTGCGGAGCACGCCCGTGCGCTACAAGCCCAACGACATCAACTTCAACGGCATCGTGGCCTCGGCCGACGGCCGCTGGTTGCTCGCGATCCAGCAGGCCACGGGCCAGCTCTGGCGCATCGACACCGGCAGCCGCGCCGTGACCGAAGTGCGCGTCGAAGGCGGCTCGCTGGTCAATGGCGACGGTTTGGTGCTCAACGGCGCCAACGAGCTGTATGTGGTGCGCAATGCCGACAACGAACTGGCGCGCGTGTCGCTGGCCAATGGCTGGGGCAGCGCGCGCGTCGAGCAGCGCCTGCGCGACCACCGCCTGAAGTACCCCACGACGGCCGTCAAGGTCGACAACGCGCTGATGGTGGTCAATGGCCAGACCGACAAGCAAAAGGATCCGCCACCGCTGCTGCCTTTTGATGTCTTGACCATCGGCCTGCCGCGCTGAGAGTAGCTAACACCACCCTTGCTGCGTCGTTGCTTTGCCTTGCCGTGCTATCCGCACTGTCTGCGTCAAAGCGCCTAGCATCAACCGCAAATCTTCGATTTGCTGGGCGGTCTTAGCTACTCCATGGTTCCCCTTCGCCCGACTGCGCATACCACTGCGCATAGGGCGTATTTTTTGCCAGAAAGCGATTGAAGTCCGGCGCGCCATCGGTCCACCAGGGCGCGCCGCGCTCGCCCAGGCCGAGCTTGGCCTGGTGCACGGCGGAGCGGGCTGCGGCCAGGGGCTGCGGGTCTTCGAGCGCCAGCGCCGCCTTGACGGCGCGGCGCGCGGCCGACAGATCATGCACCAGCGCCGCGCGCTGTGCCTCGCTCAGATGCGGATTGCTGGTGCGCCACAGGCGCCCGCGCACCACGATATATCTTCCGTCAGGGGTCGTCAGAGGCGGCACGGGGCTCCAGGTGCATGTGGCAGAACCTCGTTTATCGCCCATTTCTGCGGGTGCTTCCCCGGGTTCTCGTCGCCGTCCTACAGCAGCGCCCCGGCACGGCGCATACAACCTTTGATGAACACCGCAGCGCGCCCCCCGGGCCGCTCCATCTCTCTTTTTCATCGGACGACACTATGGCCCTCTCCCCCCAAGCTTCCTTCCAACGCCCTGCCTCGACCAGCCCGCAGGTGGTGGTGATCACCGGCGCCTCGAGCGGCATCGGGCATGCAACGGCGCTGGCCTTTGCCCAGCGCGGCGCGCGCGTGGTGCTCGCGGCGCGCGACGCCGACACGCTCGAGCCCGTGGCCGAGGCCTGCCGCGCGGCGGGCGCGGCCTCGGCGCTGGTCGTGCCCACCGATGTCACCGATGCCGAGGCCGTGGGCACCCTGGCCCAGACGGCGCTGACCCAGCACGGGCATATCGATATCTGGATCAATGGCGTCGGGGTCGGCGCCGTCGGTCTGTTCGACGAAACACCATTGGCCGCGCACCGCCGCGTGATCGAGTCCAACCTCATCGGCCACATGCACGGCGCACACGCGGCGCTGCGCCACTTCAAGAAGCGCGGGCGCGGCACGCTGATCAACATGATCTCGGTGGGCGGCTGGATCCCCGCGCCTTACGCCGCGGCCTACACGGCCAGCAAGTTCGGGCTGCGCGGACTGTCCGAGGCGCTGCGCGCCGAGGTGTCCGATCTGCCCCAGGTGCATGTCTGCGACGTGGCCCCGACGGTGGTCGACTCGCCCGGCCTGCTGCATGGCGCCAACTACACCGGCAGCAACCTGCGCCCGCGCATCCCGATGGTCGACCCGCGCCGCGTCGCGCGCGCCGTGGTGGCGCTGTCGAGCCGTCCGCGCGCCATCACCTGGGTCGGCGCCTCCGCTGGCCCGGGGCGCCTGGCGCACGCGATTGCGCCGCAGTGGGTGGGTGCGGCAATGCAGCGCACCATGCGCTGGGCGCTGGGCCGCGCGCAACCGGTCGCGCGCACTGACGGCAACCTGTTTGAATCGTCCAAGGGCACGCAGATCGACGGCGGCCAGCGCCATGCCAACAAGCAGGCCGCGGGCACCGTGGCCGCGCTGGGGGTGCTCGGCCTGGCGGCCGTGCTGTGGATGAACCGCCGCCCCGCGCGGCCTCTGCCGACCGAGGAATAACGCCTCAGCGCACGGGCCCGAAGCCAAAGAACGGCTTGCGGCCCGCGCCGCGCGGCGCCGCGCTCTCGCGCGGGCCTTGGTCCACATCTTCAATCATTGCCTGCAGCGCCAGCAGGCCGTCGGCCATCGCCTCGCGGTAGGTGGCCGCTTGTGCGTGCGCGCGCTCGATCTCGCGCCAGGTGTCGGCGGTTTCACGCTCGATCAGCACCCAGGCAAATGCGCCGCGCTGGGGTTCCTCGACATGGACGGCAATGTTTCGCAGGTGGAGCATGCCGCCGAGCTTAGGCGCATCCTGCGAGGACGCGAAGGGCCGGTCGCCTACTGGTCATGCAAGCAAAGGCCTACAGATGCAGCGCGAGCCCAATCGCACACTTCGACCCAACGCAGATCACAGGAGTCGCACCGCATGGCCACTGGAAGCCGCATTCTCTGGAAAGGCGCCATCAGCTTCGGCCTGGTGCATATCCCCGTGGGGCTGCACACCGCGGCCACAGAGCAGGGCATCGATTTCGACTGGCTCGACAAGCGCTCGATGGACCCGGTGGGCTACAAGCGCATCAACAAGCGCACGGGCCGCGAGATCAACCGCGAGAACATCGTCAAGGGCGTCGAATACGAAGACGGCAAGTACGTGCTGATCAGCCCCGAGGAAATCGAGGCCGTGTTCCCCAAGACCACGCAGGTCATCGACATCGAGCGCTTCATCGATGCCAGCGAGCTGCCCTTCATCTTCCTCGAGCGGCCCTACTACATCGCGCCGATCAACAAGAGTGACAAGGTGTATGCGCTGCTGCGCGAGACGCTGATCGCCACCGGCAAGATCGGCCTGGCCAAGGTCGTCATCTCCACCAAGCAGCACCTCGCGGCGCTCGTGCCTTCGGGCCCGGCGCTGGTGCTCAACCTGCTGCGCTGGGGCGACGAGGTCAAGACCCTCGATGCGCTCGACCTTCCCGCTGCAGGCAGCAAGAGCGTGACCGCGGCCGAGCTCAAGATGGCCAAGCAGCTGGTCGCCGAAATGTCGGGCAAGTGGGACCCGGCCGATTTCAAGGATGAATTCCGTCTCCAGGTCATGAAGCTGGTCGCCAAGAAAGCCAAGGCCGGCGAAGGCCGCACCGTGGTCGAGCCCGAAGAGGAAACGCCGCAGACCGGCGAGGTACTGGATCTGACGGCGCTGCTGCAGCGGAGTTTGCGCGGGGGGAAGGCTCCCGAGAAGGAGCCGGCGGCCAAGGCGGCGGCGAAGAAGAGTACGGGGCGGGCGGCGGCTACCCAGAAAAAGGCGGCTTAGCTTTCCTGGTGCAGACCCAGGGGGCTCACCACCAACGGTCACTTCCACATTCGTTTTTTCATCCCAAGGAGCATCAAATGCCAGACAACAAATCCCAACCCGGCGGCCAAGACCGCACCCGCATCAGCCTCAGCGAGGACTACGAAGTGCGCGACTGGTCCAAGAAATTCGGCGTTTCGGCCGAGGAGCTCGAGGCGGCCGTCAAGGCCGTGGGCAATGAAGCCAAGGATGTCGAAGCGCATCTGAAAAACAAGCGCTGAAAGCCCGCCATGGCCCGCAAGAGCGCGCCTGCGGCCGCGCCCCTGGCCGATTACAACGCCAAGCGCGATTTCGGCAAGACGGCCGAGCCCGCGGGGGAGCTTGCCTCCCGGGGCGCGGCCGAGCCGCTGCGCTTCGTCATCCAGAAGCACTGGGCGTCGAGCCTGCATTACGACTTGCGCCTGGAGCTCGATGGCGTGATGCGCAGCTGGGCCGTGCCCAAGGGGCCGTCCTTTGATCCGTCGGTCAAAACGCTGGCGATCCAGGTCGAGGACCACCCCGTCAGCTACAACACCTTCGAGGGCGACATCCCCAAGGGCCAGTACGGCGGCGGCACCGTCATCGTCTGGGACCATGGCACCTGGCAGCCCGTGGGCGATGCGCGCGCGGGTCTCGCCAAGGGCAAGCTGGTGTTCTCGCTCGACGGCCACAAGCTCGCCGGCCTGTGGGAACTCGTGCGCATCTCAAAGGCCACCGACAAGAAGCAGAACCAATGGCTGCTGTTCAAGAAGCGCGACGCCTGGGTGCGTCCGCGCGCCGAATATGAAGTGATCACCGCGCTGCCCGAGAGCGTGATCAAGAACCCGCTGGGGCTGCTCACGCAGCGCGAGCCGCGCGCAACGGCCGCACCCGTGGCACTCAAGGCCCCGCTGCCCGACACGCTCGAGCCCCAGCTCGCGACCCTGGTCTCCGACATTCCCGAAGGCCACTGGCTCGTCGAGAGCAAGTTCGATGGCTACCGCGTGATGGTGCGCATCGATGGCGATGCCGTGCGCATCTTCACGCGCAATGGCAACGACTGGACGGACAAGCTCCAGCCCCTGGCGCGCGCCATTGCCGCATGGGGCGTGACCCGCGCCTGGCTCGATGGCGAGATCGTCGTGCTCGACGACAACGGCGTGCCCAACCTGCATCGGCTGCAAAACGCGATCGACAGCGCGCAGGCCGCCGACATCGTGCTGTTTGCGTTCGACCTGCCCTATCTGGACGACAGCGACCTGCGCGCCCTGCCCCTGCGCGCGCGCCGCGAGGTGCTGCAGCAGTTGCTCGAGGGCCGCGAAAGCGCCCAGCTGCGTCTGAGCCAGGTCATCGACGCCACGCCCGACCAGTTGCTGAGCGCGGCCTGCAAGCTCGGCCTCGAGGGGGTCATGGTCAAGAATGCCGATGCGCCCTATGTCTCGGGCCGCACCGAGAGCTGGCTCAAGCTCAAGTGCCAGCTGCGCCAGGAATTCGCCGTGATCGGCTATATGCCGCGCGCCGGTGCCACGCGCGATATCGGCAGCTTGCTGCTGGGCTATTACGAGGAGGGCATGCTGCGCAGCGCAGGCGCCGTCGGCACCGGCTGGGATTCAGTGACCGGCCGGCAGCTCTACGACCTGCTGCACCCGCTGGAAATTCCCCAGTCGCCCGCCGGCGCCGCAAAGGCCGGCTCCGGGCGCTGGCCGCGGCGCAAGGCCGGCAGCGAGCACTGGGTCACGCCCTCGGTCGTGGTCGAAGTCGCCTTTGGCGCCTGGACCCCGGACCACCAGGTGCGCCACGCGGTGTTTCGCGGCCTGCGCACCGACAAGCCGGTGCACGAGATCGTGCGCGAGCATGCCAAGAAACCCGCGGCGCGCAGCAAGGCGGCGCCCGCCTCCTCCGCGCCCAAGCGCGTGCCCAAGGCCGTGGCCGGCGATATCGCCATCACCAACGCCCAGCGCATCATCGACCCAAGCACCGGCCTGCGCAAGATCGACCTGGTGCGCTACTACGAAAGCATCGCGAAGTGGATGCTGCCGCACCTCAAGCAGCGCCCGGTCTCGCTGGTGCGCGCGCCTTCGGGCATTGCCAAGGCGCTGTTCTTCCAGAAGCACGCCGAAGGCCAGATCGCCGGCGTCAAGGAGCTCGACCCCGCGCTGTGGCCCGAGCACGCGCCGCTGCTGGTCGTCGACTCGTTGCAGGCGCTGCTCGGCGCGGCGCAGATGAACGTCGTCGAATTCCACACCTGGAATTCGAAGATCGCCCGCATCGATCGCCCCGACCGCTTCGTGCTGGACCTCGATCCCGGCGAAGGCGTGGACTGGGACATGCTGGTCGAAGCCGCCGAGCTCACGCGCGTCATGCTCACCGAGCTGGGCCTGCAAAGCTGGCTCAAGACCAGCGGCGGCAAGGGCCTGCACGTGGTCGTGCCGATCACGCCGCGGCGCGACTTCCCCGAGGTCAAGGCCTTCACGCAGGCACTGGTCAAGCACATGGCGCGCGTCATCCCGTCGAAGTTCGTCGCGGTGGCGGGCGACAGGAACCGTGTCGGCAAGATCTTCATCGACTACCTGCGCAACGGCCACAGCCAGACCACGGTAGCGGCGTTCTCGGCGCGCGCGCGCCCGGGCATGGGGGTGTCGATGCCTGTCAGTTGGGAGCAGCTGCCCCAGCTCACGGGCGGCGCGCACTGGACGGTGCTGACTGCGCTGGCCCATCTGCAGCAGCAAAAAGACGACCCGTGGAGCGAATACGGGAAAACGAAGCAGACCATTACCGAGGGGCTGCGGCTGCTCAAATGAGTGGGCGGCCTTGGCGTATCAATGAAGAATCCATTGAAAAACTGCCATATAGAAGGACACTACGGAAACCATTACTGCCATCAGACTGAAGACCGACGTTAAAAATATGACGCCCGGAAAGGGTTCGACAATCTGCGCAAGTTCTCGATTTTCCGCATCTGCTGGGATTTTCACTTTTTCGACAAAATCCCCACGCTCAATTACCGCTGCCTGGTATTGCCGCACGGTGCAGTTGCGCTCTACCAGAGTGCTCTGGAATGCTACAGGCAGACTCCTGGCAAAGAAGAAATTTTCGCCATCTTGCACCTGCAGATGCAGATGCGGCTCGGTCGACAAACCGGAGTTGCCGCAGCGCCCCAGGTACTCTCCTGCATGAACCCGATCGCCCACACGGTGGATGCACGATCCCTGCTGAAGATGAGCCAGCAGCACGAAAGCCGGCATCGAATCCGCGCGAATCACGATGTGATTTCCAAGAAAAGACCTCAAAGTGAGAAAATGCACAAACAGTCTCCCGACCGCATGATCCTTTGACCCATCCCTGACGCGCACCACCACGCCAGAGGCAGGTGCGTACAGCGGGCGGTCCCATGCGGCATGGTCTTCGGCGACTTTGCTTGCGGAACATAATTCTTCTTGCGGCTCGGCAATCAGAAAATCATATGCATAGCGCTGCGACAGCAGTGACCAGGAGTGAGATGCAGCTCTGCAAACGCCTCCATTGAGCACCTTCCAGCGCCCCGCAAAAGGAAGATCGATAAAGCTCCACTCCAATGGAGCTCCATATCCGAGGCGCATGGAACGCGCGGACAGATAAATCTGTCCCAGGAGTTGAAGCACTATCCCGGCGAGATAAGAAAAATTCAAAAACAAAGCCGTGAATGCAGCAGTATGAAAAATCATCCGCGGCCAGAATTCACGGGCCACATTACTCATCCCATGGAAAATTCCTTGGCATCGTGTAACGAGTATCCACATGGCCGGATTCTGGCGCAGACGGTATTCACCCTGACACTCTCGCGACTGTTCGAAGTTGCCAAAGGCATGAATGACCGCATACCACGGCCGCTGCTGGCACTGGCCGACAGCTATCGATCCAGCAAACCGCCGCGCTGCGCTGCAAACCCCCGGCTCAAATAACGCGACCCCTTGAGCCCAAAGCGCCACGGCACATCCACCGCCTTGGAGATGCCGATGCGCGGCCCCGTCAGCACCTCGACCTCGGCCGCTGCATCGCGCGCCAGCAGCTCGAATGGCGGCTCGGACAGCGAGAGCCCGTTCAACTGGGAATCGATGCCCATGGCCTGTGCCAGCCGTCCGGGCCCGGCGCACAGCAGCTTGAGATCCTGCATCCCGCGCCGTGCGCGCATGGTGTCGATGCCATGGGTCGGCTCGATCGCGCGCAACAACACACCCGCGCCATGGCCCGCCTCGCGGCACACGGTGTTGAAGCACCAGTGCAGGCCATAGGATCGATAGACATAGGCATGGCCCGGCGGCCCGAACATCGAGGCATTGCGCGGCGTCTGCCCGCCAAAGGTGTGCGAGGCCGCATCGGACTGGTCATAGGCCTCGGTCTCGACAATGCGCCCCCCGACGCCATCGACCAGCAGCGTGACGCCGATCAGTTGCAGGGCCACTTCATGGGCGGGGGCGGAGAAGTCGATGGAGGCAAGCATGCAGAAGGGCTGGGATCAGGGCGGAAAGTCAGTGCAAGCCATCTTCGCCGACCTCGAGGCAGTGGTCAAATGGCATGCAGCGATGCCTTCTGCAACCGCTGCAGCGCACATTTCAAATGCTGCAGAACATCTCGCAGAAACACCTGCAAAAACATCGCTTTTTCAGAGGCAAAACAGTGCGCGCTGCATCTCGCAAAAGAACGCGCGGAGTGGCCAACAGCCCTACCTGTTCTCAATGCGCGCCAAACACCAGCGACTGATGCGCCGCCACGCCCGCCAGCATGCCATCGCCCACCGCCAGCGCCACCGAGCCCCCCGCGCGCGCGGCATCGCCGCAGGCAAAGACACCGGCCACCGTCGTGGCCTTCATCGCATCGGTCTGGATCACCGCCCCCATCGGCCCTTCGACGAACCCGCAGCCCAGCGCGGCCGCGATCGGGCTGGCGACATGGCTGCGCGGGGCGGTGAATAGACCCTCGAATGCCAGCACCCGCCCGCCCTGCAGCACCACATCGGCATGGCCCGTGATCTCGCGCACCGCGCCGGTCTCGACGGTGACACCGCGGGCCTGCAGCTGCGCCATTTGCTGCGTATCGGGCTCGAAACTGCCGTTGAGCAGCAGGGTGGTCGTGCCCCAGTCGGGCAGCAGCAACGCCTGGTGCAGCGCCAGCGCCGAGCTGGCCAGCACGCCGACGCGGCCCTGCTGCAGCTCATACCCGTGGCAATAGGGGCAATGGAACACATGCCGGCCCCAGCGCTGCGCCAAGCCGGGCACCTCGGGCAGCGTATCGACCACCCCGGTGGCCAGCACCAGCCGCCGGGCCATGCGCGCCGCCCCGCCGTCGATCTCCACCTCGAAGCCCTGCTGCGTGAGCTGCGCGCCCAGCACCTTGGCATCCAGCCATTCGACCGTGTCATAGGCCATGAGCTGCGCGCGCGCCACCGCCGCGATGTCGGCGGCCTTGCTGCCGTCCTGGGTCAGGAAACCATGGGAATGCTCGGCAAAGCGGTTGCGCCGCTGGCCGGCATCGACCACCAGCAGCTTGCGCCGGGCGCGCGCCAGGGGAAGCGCGGCGGCCAGGCCTGCGTAGCTGCCGCCAACAATCAGGGCGTCATAAAGCATAAAAACCAATCACGAAACTTATGGAGTTTCATGATAAACAAAGCACGAATCTCACGCAACCTACAATGCTGCATGACACCCATCCCAGGAGCGCCCCATGAGAAGCGATAGCCGCCTGTCCCGCATGCTGCATGTGCTGCTGCACATGGCGCGCCAGGACGCGCCCTTCACCTCCGAGCAACTCGCGCGGATGTTGGCCACCAACCCCGTCGTCGTGCGCCGCACCATGGCCGGCCTGAAGAAGGCCGGCTACGTGCAATCGGAAAAAGGCCATGGTGGCGGCTGGAAGCTGTCGTGCGATCTTGCCCAGGTCTCGCTGCTCGACATCCACGAGGCCGTCGGCGGGCCGCGCATCTTTGCGATCGGCAACACGACCGACAACCCGGAGTGCGGCGTTGAAAAAGTGGTGAACGCCGCCCTGGACGATGCACTGGCCCAGGCCCAGGCGCTGCTGGCCCAGCGGCTGGCCGCGGTGAAGCTTGCAGACTTGGCCAAGGAATTCGATGTGCTGTGCCAGGCGCAGCCGGCGCATGGCCAGCGCCAGCCGCACGGGCACTGAAGCGCATAGATTCAGTCTTCTTCCACCCCGTTCAGCGCGGCCTGGGCCAGGCGCTGGGCTTCATCGAGAACTTCCGGTGCGCATCCTTTGCCCACGAACATCTTGCGCTTGCTGGCCGACAGCACGCCCTGGTTCTGCGCCAACAGCCGTGCCAGCAGATTCATGAGATTGTTGTTCATGTCGATCTCCCGGTTGAGGCGCGCGTAGACGCGGTCGAACTGCTGCAGGAACTGCACTTCCTCATGCAGGTCATGCTGCAAGGCCTCCTGGGCCATCTCCAGCCCGAATTGCACGCAAGCGGTCGCATCCCAATAACGGTAGATCTCGGGCGCCCCCTCGAAGCTGCAGTCGAATTCCATGTCCGAGACCTTGGCCACGGTCCACTGCTCTCGCGCCAACGCCGAAAAGGAGCACAGCGCCTGCAAATAGCGGTCTTCATGGCGTGCCATGGCCATGGAAATGGGCAGTACCAGCCCGTTGGGTAAAGCGGCATCGCGGCAGGCGATCTTGTGAAACAGGAAGCGCGACAGGCGGCCGTTGCCGTCCATGAAGGGATGGGCAAAAACAAAGCCGAAACTCACCAGTGAGCCCAGCACCAGCGGAGGAATGCCGGTGTGCTTCTGGTTGGCGAGATCGAGCAGCCCGTCCATGACAGGCAGCAGATGCTCGGGCGCCGGAGGCACATAAGTGACGCTCATGTCGCGGCGCAGCCAGTTCTGCTCTACGCGGTACTGCACCGCTTGGTCCATGGGGGACTGCACGGCGAGGTTCTGCAACTCCACAAGATAATCCTCCGTCAGCGCCACCTCTTCATGGGCGCGCGACAGCAATCGTGCAAAAGCTTCGGCCCGGTTGCCCGTGGGCGATTCGCGCTCGATCGCAAACGAACCTTCGGTCTCGCTGAGATACGCCCAGCGCACCGCGCGCTGCACCATGTCCGCGTTCATGGAGCCGATGAAAGTCCGCGCCTGGCCCAGAATGTCTTGCGCCAGCAGCGCCTTGATTTCCGGGGTGAGGCGGACACTGGGGCTGTAATGCAGCGAGCCGATGCCGTTGAAATTTACACGCCAACGCGTGAACTTGCGCGAAGGCCCGGTCAGGAAGATGTCTGGATCGAACAGCCCCCGGGTCGGCCCTTTGGCCTCGGGCGCATCGAGCTTCTGCTGGTTCGCCAGCTCCCAGAGAAAACAGGCCTGCTGCATATAACGGCTGCCCGGAGCCTGCGAAAACTGCTGCTCCAGAGGCTGCGCCGGTATTTTTTGCAGGGCCAGAAGCGCCCCCTGCAGATCCAGATGCTCATGCTTGAGCGCAAACAGCAGATGCTCCAGTGGCGTAGCATTTGGCGCTGGAGCCGCCTGTTCAGGCACCTGCAGGCAGTCGGCCAAGCGCACGAACTTCTGCACCGGGTACACCGTGGCCGGACATGCTGGCTCGAAAGCAACGGTGTTCAGGACTTGCCGTAGATAGGCATAGCCCACTTTTCGATGATGTGCCATCTCACCCTCGGGAAAATTCCACTTTTGGAATGCGTACTTGGATTTTTGCCACTTTACTCAAGAAAAAAATACTTTCGGGGGTTTTTTCGGGATTTTTATTACTTTCTGCTTTCTACAACAGGAGTGCAAACGCATTCACAGCAAGGCCAACGCAAAAGTCAGCGCTCATCAACCAGCTCTCGAATCTTCTTGAAGCTTCGCAACCAGCACGCAATACCTTGATACAAAAAGCCAACGCGGTCGATATACTGTGTTTAAATACAGCCAATCGACCATGTCCGTCCTCACCCCCACTCCGCCCCCCAGCCCCAGCGCTTTCGATCGCTGGCAGTTGCCCGCGCATGTGGCGCAGGCGGTGTGGCGCGGCACGGAGGTCGGAGGCACGGCCGGGCGCACGCTCACCACGGGTTACGAGGCGCTGGACGCCGCCCTGCCCGGCGGCGGCTGGCCCACCCAGGGCCTGAGCGAAGTGCTGCTGGCGCAGGCCGCGCTATGCGAATGGCGGCTGCTCGCGCCCGCGCTGCCGACGCTGCTGGCGGATCGAAGCAGCCGCATCTATCTGGTCGCGCCCCCGAAGGCACCGCATGCGATGGGCTTGGCGCAGCTGGGCCTGGCGCCCGAGCAGCTGGTGTGGATCGATGTGCGCGGCCCGGCCGACAGCCTCTGGGTCACCGAGCAACTGATCAAGTCCGAAGCCTCGGGCGCGGTGCTGGCCTGGCTACCGCAGGCGCGGCCCGAGCAGGTGCGGCGGCTGCAGGTGCAGGCGCTGCATTGCGATGCGCCGGTGTTTCTGTTCCGCCCGGAGTCGGCATTGCGCGATGCCTCGCCCGCGCCATTGCGTCTGTCGGTGGCGCTGGGCAAGGGCTGGGGTCTGGAGGTGCGCGTGCGCAAGCGCCGGGGCGCGGTCAGCGACGATGTGTTGCATCTGCAGGCCGTGCCCGGCAACCTGCATTCCGTTCTTCCGCCCCGGCTGCGCGATCTGCCCGCGCCCGGGGTGCAGCCACAGGAGGAGCGCCATGCATTGGGCCGCCCTGCTACCGCGACCGCTGCCCGGCTGCGCATCGCCCATTGAGCCGCAGGCGCTGGCGGTCTGGGCGCTGCAGTTCACGCCGCGCGTGGCCGGCGTCGAGGAAGCCGTGCTGCTGGAAGTCGAAGCCAGCCTGCGCCTGTTTGGTGGCTCCGAGGCCCTGCATGCGCTGATTGAAACCGGCGCCAGCGAACTCGGCGCGCAGGTCGCCTGGGCGCCCACGGGCCTGGCGGCGCTGGCCTTTGCGCGCCAGGGCGCGAGCGATGGCTTTGCCGGGCCGCTCACCGCACTGCTCGATGCGGTGCCGATCGAGCACCTGAGCGCCGTTGCGCGCCACCAGGCCACGCTTGCGCGCGTCGGCTGCCGCACGCTGGGCCAGGCGCGCGCGCTGCCGCGCGGTGGCATGGCGCGGCGCTTCGATGCGGCGCTGCTCACGGCATTGGATCAAGCCTATGGCCTGCGCCCCGAAACCTATGAGTGGATCAGCGTGCCCGAAAGTTTCGAGGCCCGGCTCGAACTCCTGGGCCGCGCCGACACCGCGCCCGAAATGCTGCTGGGCGCGCGCCTGTTGCTTTTGCAGATGGCCGGCTGGCTGCGCGCGCGCCAGCTCGGCGCCACCGCGTTCACGCTGCGCTGGCAGCACGACGCGATGCGCTCGCGCGCCGCGGGCCCGGGCGGGGAGCTGACCATCCGCACGGCCGAGGCCACACAGAACCTCGAGCATTTCGCGCGGCTGCTGGGCGAGCATCTGGACAAGACCGAGCTGCTCGCGCCCGCGGGCGAACTCATGCTGATCGCCACCCAGGTCGAGCCGCTGGTCGAAGCCAGCCATTCGCTGATCCCCGACCCGGCGCACAGCGGCGCATCGACGCGGCTCGCGCTCGAGCGCATCCAGGCGCGGCTGGGCGAGGCCTGCATCCGCCGCCCGCAGCTCAGCGCCGACCACCGCCTCGAATGGATGCAGCAGTGGAGCGCGGCCGAGCCCCGGCGCAGCCCGAAGCCGCCGCCGCTGCATGTGCTGCCGCTGCCGACCTGGATACTCGACACCCCGCTGCGCCTGATCGAGCGCGCCCACCGTCCCATCTACCAGGGCACGCTGCAGCTGCTGCTCGGGCCCGACCGCGTCGAGGGCGGCTGGTGGGACCGCACGCAGATCGACGGCGCGGAGCTGACCTGCAACGTCCAGCGCGACTACTGGCTCGCGCACAGCGAGCATGCGGGCCTGCTGTGGATCTTCCAGGCGCGGCTGGCCGGCGACGAGACCGCCTGGTTCCTGCACGGCCACTACGGCTGAGACCCCATGGACCACGCCCTGCCCGCCTATGCCGAGCTGCGCTGCATCTCCAACTTCACCTTCCTGCGCGGCGCAAGCCACCCCGCGGAGCTCGTGGCGCGCGCCAAGGCGCTGGGCTACAGCGCGCTGGCCCTCACCGACGAATGCTCGCTCGCGGGCATCGTGCGCGCGCATGTGGCGGCCAAGCAGGAGGGCCTGACGCTGCTGATCGGCGCGCAGTTCTGCATCCAGCCACGAAGTAGCGACGAGGCGCCCTTCACGCTGGTGGTGCTGGCGCAGAACCTCGACGGCTACGGCAACCTGTGCCAGTTCATCACCAAGCTGCGCCGCGCCTCGGAAAAAGGCACGTACTTCCTCGATCTGGACCACATCACCGGCCAGGAGCTTGAAAACTGCGTGGTGCTGCTGTGCCCCGAACGCCAGGCGAGCGACGCGCAGCTCGAAGCCATGGGCCGCTGGACGCTGACCGAATTCACGGGCCGCTGCTGGATCGGCGTGGACCTGGTGCGCCGGCTCGACGACGAGCTGTGGCTGCACCGCATGCGCGCCCTCTCCGCCCTCACCGCGCTGCCCCTGGTGGCCGTGGGCGACGCCCACATGCATGTGCGCTCGCGCAAGCCGCTGCAGGACGTGCTCACCGCCACGCGCATCGGCAAGGCGCTCACGGACTGCGGCTACGCGCTGCTGCGCAGTGCCGAGCGCCATCTGCGCAGCCGGCTGCGGCTGGCCCAGACCTTTGCGCCCGACCTGCTGGCGCAGACGCTGCAGGTCGCCGCGCGCTGCAGTTTCAGCCTGGACGAGCTGCGCTACCAGTACCCCGACGAGGTCGTGCCCCCGGGCCACACCGCCGCGAGCTACCTGCGCCAGGCGACCTACGAAGGCGCGGGCCGGCGCTGGCCGCTGGGTATCGCGCACAATGTGCAGGCGCAGATCGAGCACGAGCTGGAGCTGATCTGCGAGCTGCAGTACGAGCCCTACTTCCTCACCGTCTATGACATCGTGCTGTTCGCGCGCTCGCGCAACATCCTGTGCCAGGGCCGCGGCTCGGCCGCCAACTCGGTGGTCTGCTACTGCCTGGGCGTGACCGAGGTCGACCCGGCGCGCATGTCGGTGCTGTTCGAGCGCTTCATCTCGCGCGAGCGCAACGAGCCGCCCGACATCGACATCGACTTCGAGCACCAGCGCCGCGAGGAGGTCATCCAGTACCTCTACACCAAGTACGGCCGCGACCGCGCCGCGCTGGCCGCCGCCGTCACCTCCTATCGCCCGCGCTCGGCCATCCGCGATGTCGGCAAGGCGCTGGGCTTCGAGCTGGGCACCCTCGACGCCATCGCCAAGGGCCAGCAGTGGTTCGATGGCGAGAGCATCCGCCTCGAGCGCTTCGTGGAGCTGGGCCTGGACACCGGCGCGCTGGCCGTGCAGCAGCTGATCACGCTGACCGAGCAGCTGATCGGATTCCCGCGCCACCTGTCACAGCACACGGGCGGCTTCGTGCTCACGCGCGGCCTGCTGTGCCGCATGGTGCCCGTCGAGAACGCCTCGATGGCCGAGCGCACCGTCATCGAATGGGACAAGGACGACCTCGATGCCGCGGGCCTGCTCAAGGTGGACGTGCTCGCGCTGGGCATGCTCTCGGCCATTCGCCGCGCACTTGACTTCATCAGCCGGCGCCGCGGCTTCGATTTCAGCATGCAAGACATCCCCGCCGAGGACCCCGCGACCTACGAGATGATCAGCCGCGCCGACACCATCGGTGTCTTCCAGATCGAAAGCCGCGCCCAGATGAGCATGCTGCCGCGCCTGCGCCCGAACAAGTTCTACGACCTGGTGGTGGAAGTCGCGATCGTGCGCCCCGGCCCGATCCAGGGCGGCATGGTCCACCCCTACCTGCGCCGCCGCCAGGGGTTGGAGCCCGTGACCTATCCCAACGAGGCACTGAAGGAAGCGCTGGGCCGCACGCTCGGGGTGCCGGTGTTTCAGGAACAGGTCATGCAGATCGCGATGATCGCCGCGGGCTTCACCCCCGGCGAAGCCGACGGCCTGCGCCGCGCCATGGCCGCCTGGAAGCGCAAGGGCGGCCTCGAGAAGTACCACGGCAAGCTGGTCGACGGCATGCTCGAGCGCGGCTACGAAAGCACGTTTGCCGAGCAGATCTTCGAGCAGATCAAGGGCTTCTCGGAGTACGGTTTCCCCGAAAGCCACGCGGCGAGCTTCGCGCTGCTGGTCTATGCGTCGAGCTGGATCAAGCGCCACGAGCCTGCCGCCTTTCTCGCCGCGCTGCTCAACAGCCAGCCCATGGGTTTTTACTCCGCCAGCCAACTCACGCAAGACGCGCGCCGCCACGGCGTCGAGATACGCCCCGTCGACGTGATGCACAGCGCCGCCGACTGCACCCTCGAAGACATCGACCACCGCCCCGCCGTGCGCCTGGGCCTGCGCATGATCGCCAGCCTGCGCAGCACCAGCGCCCAGGCCATCGAAGCCGAGCGCCACAAGGCCCCCTTCGACAGTGCCCAGGAACTCGCCCAGCGCTGCGCCCTGCAGCAACCCGAAATGCAAGCCCTGGCCGCCGCCGGCGCCCTAGCCACCCTCTCCGGCCACCGCCGCCAGCAAGTCTGGGACGCCGCCGCCCTGCACGCTCCGCCCCGGTTGCTTGCTCAGGCGTCTATCGACGAAACCCTGCTGGAACTCCCGGAAGCCCCCGAAGGCGAGGAAGTGCTATGGGACTACGCCTCCACGGGCCTGACATTGCGCAGCCACCCCATGCAACTGCTGCGCCCCAAGCTCGATAAATACAAGCTCAAGACCTCCCAACAACTGCGCCGCATCCCTGACGGGCGTGTGGTGCGCACGGCCGGCATCGTCACCCTGCGCCAACAGCCCCCCACCGCCAAAGGGACGGTGTTTGTGACACTGGAGGACGAGCATGGGGTGACGCAGGTGATTGTCTGGAAGGATGTACGGGAGGGGCAGCGGGAGGTGTTGTTGGGGGCGCGGTTGTTAGCGGTTGAGGGGCGGTGGCAGAGGCAGGGTTCCGTTTGTAACTTGATTGCCGGGCGTTTAGCTGACCTCTCGCACCTTCTGGGACGGTTGCGTACCGAGAGTCGGAATTTCAAATGAGGTTCACCGCATGAATCAAAGCAGTTTGTTTGGGAATGAAGAGGTGCAGGCCTCGATTCCTGGTTTGATTTATCAGCCGGAATTTCTGAGTATTGAAGAGGAGCGGGAGCTGATTGCCATCATCCGCACGCTGCCTCTGCACGCGGCCAAGTACAAGCAGTACCTGGCGCGGCGGCGTGTGGTGAGCTTTGGGGGTCTTATGACTTCGATACGAACCAGCTGCTTCCTACCAGTTCGCTTGACGAGCGACTGCTGCCGCTACGGGATCGCGTTGCTGCGTGGCAAGGGGTGCCTGCTGAATCGCTGGTGAATGCGCTGGTGGCTGAATATGCGCCTGGAACGCCGCTGGGGTGGCATCGGGATGTGCCGAATTTTGAGCGAATCTACGGAATCTCACTGGGAAGCGAGGCCACGCTGCGGTTTCGGCCTTATCCGTATTGGGCTGAGGTGCCGAGGCAGGTGGTGGAACTTTGTGTGCAACCGCGGTCAATTTATGCGATGGCTGGGGAAGCGCGGTAGGGGTGGCAGCACTGCCTGGGGTGCTACACGGGGGTTGAGATGTTCAGTTACTTTAGAGATTTATGTTAAGGCAGCCAAATGAATGCGCCCTGAAGCTCTAAAAAATACGAAGGGAAGCTAGCAAGCTGCAAAAAAGTAGTAGTTAGGAAGTCGGAAGCAGAGCCTGCTGACACTTGCTAATCTACGTCGGCTGCTCATGACCAAAGGTGTAACCGGAAGTAAACAAGTTCGTAAAAGTGAAGGACAAGACTGGATTGCATGATCCGCATAGATTGCGGTTACGCATGATGTGTGTCATAGTGTAATCCGATCAAATTTAACGTAGCAACAGTGGAATCTTTTCAAGCTTCCATACATATATTGATGACAACAGGCTTTGCATGCAGTTACATGCGTCATGCTTCTAATTCGGAGAAAATTTAATGAATGCGGTCGTTGCGCCAATATTCAGCCGATTGCTTTTAAGCACAACGCTGCACCATTTAGATTTGAACAACAGCACATGTATAGCTGCCACCATCCCATCAGGAAATTCAGATTTGAGTATTTATCTGGATGAACTTTTACATGAAATCAGTGGTAAGCCACAGCATCGTGCATATCAGCTTTCCAGCAGCACGACTGAGTTTGCCACTTCATTAAATGGCTTCTATCAAGCACAAGGTTTGTCGCCGAATGGCGCAGAAGCGCTTGCGGCACGCTTACTACGCATTGAACTACAAACGGACTCAAAGTATGGGCACTTGAATCCGTTAGGCACTCACATTCGCAAGGGTAGTTTCTTGCAATACATGTACCGTGAGAATTCTCTTTTCTTTTATCTTGGAGTAAAAGTCGAGCACCATGCCTATATCGATGAAACGGACCTCCGTAAGCGGATTGGACTGGGACAGACCCAGAAAATTTTTAAAGCATGCCGCGTCACGTTTGATGTCCATGGTGCGCCTCAAGAAACACTAGTATTTGATACTAACGCACGTCCATCCGTTTACTGGTGGCGTGAGTTCTGGGAGCTTCAAGAACTCAGGAGTGATCAGCACAATACTGAAACAGCTATCCGAGCCGTTATAAAGTGTCTTAACCCCATAAAAAAAACAGCCCCTAGCGACTACACGCATTTAAGAAATGCAGCAATCACGGCTTTTAAGCAGACTGGAACGCTCGATTTCCCATTCTTTGTTGATAGCATTTTTACAAACTATCAGCCGATCGAACAATCACTGGTACAGACCCTACCTAAAATTGTACAGAAGATCAAAGAACTGCCAAAAAACAATAAATTTGATGCCCAATTCACACTTGCTCCAGCCGCAGTTCCCTTCAAGCGCATGAATATCGCAGTAAGTGAAGAGATTTCACTCAGCTATAACGAGGACTTAGCCAACCTCGAGGACAAGATCTGGGCTTCAAAAACCAAAGATGGCCAGGATGTCGTTGTAATTCGAGCCACAGAAGCAGCGGATCGCTTTAAGTTCAAGCCTTTGACATAATATGGCAATTGACTTCCGCACGATCTTCTCTTGTATAGATATCAATACTGCCACGCGCGTCGAGCGCTTTGACGAGTTTGAGTTCTTTATTCAAGATGAAATAACTCAGGCCCAAGCTCATGTGGTTGCTCTTGCCTTGCTTGGCATGGGCTCCTCACTTCCAGCCCGTGATCGCTTCGAGGTTACTATCAGCGTTGATGGTGAAGCTGCCAGTGCCAGCGACGATTGCAAGGATAGCCGCTCCAAAATTAACCAGCTATTTGATCTAGGAAGCACTGCACTAGCCGAGGTTGGTTTTCGAATTATCATCCGCAAGCAGATGCGCGATGACGTACTAACTATCTATGACCTCGAAGCGTTCGGTCAGTACCTTTACGATCAGCCGCTGAAGCAAGTCCTTGATGCTATTTCATCCCGGTTAAACGGACACATCAAACTGGTATGTAGCGGATTATTAAAACCAAGTGGAAGCGCTACAATTCAGTTTTTACCGGAGGATTATTTAGGCCCGGCGACCTCTTCTGTCTCACGGGCTACGCGCGAGCGCACCACCGCACTTTTTAAGGAAAACTCTTTTAGCGCATCTCTTCCCGCCACACTCATTCCATTAGATTTCCAGCTTAATGAGGCCACTGGTCAGAATAAGATCGATAATTTTTTCGTGCGTGCAAGCGCAGTCCTGAGTGCTGCCTATTTATGCAACAATCTTGAGTTAGAATTAGATAATAGTTTAACCTACCGCTTGGCCGGTTACAAAGTATTGGAAGAAAAGCGAATTTCACAATCTACGATCGCCAATGCACAGGAGGTATTGAGCAAGATAGCTAATTGGGCCTACGATGCTGGAGGAAGCACAGATAAGGTTGGCCTAGCCCGCAATGTACTTTCCTTGCATGTCTCGTCCTTACCAGAACTCTCTGGTCAACCTCATGTTCTAAGCGCAATATTATCCAATTACCAGATATACCTCAAGGACAATATATCCTCCTATCTGGATATTCGAAATCGCATGGCAGAGCTATTATCAGAATCCACTGCAAAAACTAGTAACCTAGTTGAGAGCTTACTGGACTCCGTGCGAAATGGCATCTTGGTTGTATTCACATTTCTGTTGACTGTAGTTGTTGTAAATGGATTAAAAGATACAAACGCACAAGTAATTTTTTCAGCAGAATATCTTTGGATTGTCATTACAATAGCAGTGCTCTACAGCATCTGGATTCAACTTGCTTGTCAGGACGCTGTAACGAGAGTTGATAGTGCAGCAAGAATTACAAAACAGCTCCTGCGAGATAGCTATCGGAGCATTTTAATTGAAGATGAGGTTGACCTGCACACAAACGCGACGTTTGAAGCTAATAAGGCTCATTTAAAATCACAAGTTAAGACGTACCAGCGTATGTGGTATCTGGTGTCATTTTTCTTGGTCGCAGCATTTGCCATCGGCCACCTTATAAGCTATCAGATTCCTAAGATCAAGGCCTTCCAAGTGCTTGAAGAAAGTTCCCGAGCAGCCTCAACGACTTCACCTAGTGTGTTACCAAAAGGCAAGAGCGAGCATATTGCTGATTTTTCCCGCCTACTGTCTTCGACCGAAAATCCGCCCGAGACAATGTCAGTAATTAGCACTCCTGAGCCCCTTAAAAATTTGTCGCCAAAACAGATTCCACCACAATAATTTCATCTCCAAAATAAGGTTAAACAATTAAGCCAGTTGCTGCTCAGCAGACCGGATCTAAAGTGCATGAAGCATGTTCAGCACGAAGAACATGTATTAGACATCGGAAAATAGAAAAAGAAATACACTGTCTACCTCTGTAACTCTTGCGCTTATCGCTACCAAGGGGCTTACACGCCTTCTTATACTTCATCAACCATTCTAAAGAAGATCATATGTCATTCATCCCCAACCTCGGCGCACCACCCGCCCAGCCTATTGCTTCTCTACAAATTCGCACATCAAAGAGAGATGTCATTGCATCGGGCACAGTTATTACCGCTGACAACCAAAATCTAGAGTTTCAGCTTGCTCATTTACGATTTGTCTTTTCCTTCGTTTCCGACTCAGGTCAAACGCGTATAGATCCTGGGGCTGCGTCAGGTACTACGCTAAACCTAACGCTTTATAACTTCAATAACAGCATCGGTTCAGGCACGACTTCACCGGTCGAAATTGGAACGCTGAACGGGCGCAAACTTTGGTTGTCGTTTATGGTTTACGCGATTAGCGCAGAGAGCAGCAAGACTGTTCACTACACGTTCATGCTGGGGAACTAATCATGAGCGATCAAGCACAGCCCGAAACTCAACGAGTCCAAGGCGAGCTCCGCGCACCGTCCATCCCATCCGCAGAAGGCTCCATTGCTTTTCCAATTCCGGGGGCCGTGACGCATCAAATCGGATCAGGAGAACATGCTCAAAATTCTATCGTTTATCGCACGATTCTTTGGTCCTTTATCGGTGGAGGAGCACTATCCACAGCCTCGGTCATCATTGCACTATGTAATAGCAATGAAAGTGCGCTAAGTGAAGTCAAAGACATCTGGTCAATCTTCGCACCTCTTATCACACTCGCTCTTGGATACTTATTTGGTAAGGGAAGGTAACTTTACTTCATAAATTGATCATATTGCTATTCAGCAAAATTCGCCAAAATTATAGATTCATTTTTTAGACATTGGGAACGCTTGTTCTCGATCTACAGAAACCTAACCAGACGTGCACCGTTGGACTTTCTGAATATTGATGCATGATATATGGCCAACTCTAATAGAAAACAAAATTAATGATAAATCTTACATTTATTATCTTAACAATCAATCTTGCACATAAAAACCAGTTGCTTGCCAATAATAATCCGCGGGGTGAAGCCGCTAACTACAGCTCTTTATCACTCACTTTACAATAATTTCTTCGATTGAAGAAATTTCATTTGATCCCAGTATATCAACTGCAAAGCCAGACCCAGAAGACAAATTAAAAGTGGTCGTACTGGATCTGTGTCATACGCCGCATTTTAGAAGCGATCGGCCTTTAATCACCACCAGCACCCTCTCCGAGCACCCAATAAAACTCTTCAACGTAGGCGGACAGTAAGCCGGATTCCACACCAACATCGCCGGAGCCAGCACCTGTTCCCCTTTGATTTTCACAAACCGAACCCCGTGAACCCGCGACCGCGCCAACGTACTAGGCACTACCGAAATACCCAGTCCATTCGCAACCATAGCGATGATCGTCAACCACTGCCGAGCCGCATGCGAAATCCGCGGATGTATCCCAGCACGCGAGAAGATAGCAATCACATTGTCATAGTTCGCCAGCGCCACATCCCGCGAGAACATCACGAACCGGTCATGCTCCAGCTGCTTCAGCTCCACTGATTCACATCCAGCCTTGGGATGATCCTCCGGCAAACAGATCACAAACTCATCCTCCGCCATAGGCAGCGATGCCAACTGCGGCGGAACAGTAGAAGCATTAATGAACCCAGCATGAATCTGCCCCCGCAGCAGCTCATTGATCTGGTCCGCGCTAGACATTTCCCTGAGCACCACATCCACATCCGGCGCCTGGGCGTTGAACTGCTTCACGATCTCGGGCACCTCGCGGTAGATCTGTGAACCGGTCATGCCGATCTCCAGCCGCCCGCGCATTCCCCGGGCAACGATCTTTGCCACATTCGATGCGCGTGCTACCTGCTCCAGGATCTGGCGCGCTTCTTCGAGGAAGGCTTCGCCGGCCTGGGTCAGCTCGACATGTTTGCTGTCGCGGATTAGCAGTTGCACCTCCAATTCTTCCTCCAGCGACTTGATGGCACTGCTCAAGGGTGGCTGAGTCATTGCGAGCTTGTTAGCGGCGCGGCCGAAATGCAGTTCTTCGGCGAGGACGACAAAGTAGCGGAGAAAGTGAAGCTTCATGCGCTGATTGTGATTCAACGATTCCCAAAAAGAATCGCACCAACCAAAAACAGGATTGGACGCGAATGGTCGCGCCGTTGAAGATGGTCACGCACCGCTAGCCGGGACGGTGCGAATTCAAACTACAACGGAGACAAGACATGAAACCCATTCCTCGCGCCCTGGCCCTCGCGGCCAGCCTGCTTGCAGCTTCCGCGGCGTTCGCCCAGGCCTATCCTTCCGGGCCGGTCACGATGGTCGTGCCCTTTGCGGCCGGCAGCGGCACCGATGCGGTGGCGCGCGTCGTGGCCAAGAAGCTCGGGGAGCGGCTCAAGCACCCGGTGGTCATCGACAACCGCGCCGGCGCCAATGCGCAGATTGCCGCGCAGTATGTGGCCAAGGCCAAGCCCGATGGCTACACGCTGTTCATGACGACCAATACCTCGCACTCGGCCAACCCGAGCCTGATCAGCAATCTCAAATACGACCCCATCAAGGATTTCACTCCGGTGGCGCGCGTGGGCGAGCTGCCCTTTGCGCTGGTGGTGAACAAGAGCAACCCGGCCAAGACGCTCAAGGAATGGATCGAGCAGGTGAAGGCCCAGCCCGGCAAGTTCTCCTATGCCACGCCCAACAGCACCTCGCTGGTGGCGTCCGAAACCATCAAGCGAATTGCCGGCTTGGATGTCGTGGAAATTCCCTACAAGTCGAGCCCGCAGGCGCTCACCGACCTGATTGGCGGGTCGGTGCAGATGTACGTGGTCGATCTGGGGTCGGGCATGGGAATGATCCAGGCGGGCAGCGTGCGGGTGCTGGGCGTCACGACCAAGGAGCCGCTGAAGTCCATCCCTGACGCAGTGCCCATCGTCAAGGAGGTGCCGGGGTTTGACCTGACCTCATGGAACGGCATCTTCGGGCCGGCCGGCATGCCCAAGCCCATCGTCGACAAGCTGAACCAGGAACTGCAGCAGGTGCTGGCCGACAAGGAAGTGCAGAAGTCGCTGAGCCACCTGGGCTTCGAGACTTGGCCGAGCAAGACGCCCGAGGAGTTCACACAGTACGTGGCGGACCAGCTCGCGCACTGGAGCAGCCTGGTCAAGCAAGCCGGCATCAAGCCGCAATGAGCATGGCCGCTGCACATCCATCGACCACCGGGCCGCTTGCGGGCGTGAAGATTCTCGACCTCACTTCGGTTGTGATGGGGCCTTTTGCGACGCAGATCCTGGCGCAGCTGGGCGCCGAGGTCATCAAGGTCGAAACCCCCGAGGGCGACAACATGCGGCATGTCGGGCCGATGCAGCATGCGGGCATGGGGCCGATCTTCCTGCATGCCAATGCGGGTAAGCGCAGCATCGTGCTGGACCTCAAACACCCCGAAGGCCGCGAGGCCGCGCTGAAGCTGGCCGAGAGCTGCGACGTTTTTATCAGCAATGTGCGGCCCCAGGCGCTGGCACGGCTCGGGATGGATTACGAGGCGGTGCGCGCGCGCAACCCGCGCATCATCCATGTGAGCTGCTGCGGGTTCGACCAGGACGGGCCCGATGCCGCGCGGCCCGCCTATGACGACCTGATCCAGGGCGCGACCGGCGTGCCGTGGCTCACGCAGCAGTACGGCGCGCCCGAGCCCGCCTATATGCCGACCACGCTGGCCGACCGCGTCACGGGCCTGCACACGGTGTACGCCGTCACCGCGGCGCTGTACGCGCGCAGCCAGTCCGGCGTGGGCCAGGCGGTGGTGGTGCCGATGTTCGAGGCGATGGCGCAGTTCATCCTGGGCGACCACATGGCCGGGCTGACCTTCGACCCGCCCCTGGGCAAGCCCGGCTACGCGCGACTGCTCACCCCGCACCGCAAGCCCTATCTCACCAGCGACGGCATGCTGTGCGTGCTGATCTATAACGACAAGCACTGGAACGGCTTCTTCGCCGCCATCGGCGAGAGCGAGGGCCTCGCGCGCGACCCGCGCTTTGCCACGCACAGCGCGCGCGCGGCCCACATCGACGCGGTCTATGCCGAGGTCGCACGCCTGATGCGCACGCGTAGCACCGCCCAGTGGCGCGCGCTGCTCGATGCGGCCGATGTGCCCAACATGCCGATGAACAGTCCGCAGGACCTGCTGGACAACCCCCAGCTGCGCGCAACGGGCTTTGTCAGCGACACGGTGCACCCGACCGAGGGCCCCATGCACACGCTGGCCCATCCGACCAAATGGTCGGCCACGCCCCCGGCGCGCAGCTTCTCGCCCGCGCCGCGCCTGGGCGAGCACACCCGGCAACTGCTGGAAGAAGCCGGCTACACGCCGGAGCGCATCGACACGCTGCTCGCGCAAGGCGCCTGCCGCACCGACCACTGAAAGAACCAAACCTATGACCCCCAGCTACCTGGTCCGCACCGCCGATGTGCAGTCCTACCAACCAGCCAATCACCACCACACCTTCAACCAGCGCCTGATCGGCCCCGAAACCGTCGGCGCCCGGCAGATGGAAGTACTGCTGGGCACGCTGCACAAGGGCGGCGGCGCCCTGCCCCATGCACATCCCGGCATCGAGCAGGCTTGCCATCTGCTCGAAGGCACGGCGCATGTCGAAGTGGCCGGCCAGTCCTTCGAGATGGTGCCGGGCGATACCTGTTTCTTTCCGGCGGACGAGATGCATGTGTTCACCGTGACCAGCGACACGCCGGTAAAGCTGCTGGTGATTTACAGCCCGCCCTATGATGAATCGCCGGACAAGGTGATCCGCCCTGCTGCCACGGAGGCGCACCCATGAATTTCGCCTTGACCCCTGACCAGGAACAGATCCGCGACGCCATCGAGCGCGTGTGCGCGCCCTTCGATGCCGACTACTGGTTGCGCAAGGACCAGCAAGGCGGCTTCCCCGATGACTTCCACCAGGCGCTGGCCCAGTCGGGCTGGCTGGGCATTGCGATGCCCGACGAATATGGCGGCGCGGGGCTGGGCATCAGCGAGGCGGCGCTGATGATGCACACGATCTCAGCGACCGGCGCGGGTCTGTCCGGCGCGTCCGCGGTGCACATGAATATCTTCGGCCTGCACCCGGTCGTGGTGTTTGGCACCGATGAACAAAAGCAGCGCTGGCTGCCGCCGCTGATCAAAGGCACCGACCGCGCCTGCTTCGGCGTGACCGAGCCCAACACCGGGCTCAACACCCTTAAGCTCAAGACGCGCGCGGTGCGCGATGGCGACCACTACGTGGTGCACGGCCAGAAGGTCTGGATCAGCACCGCCCAGGTCGCCAACAAGATGCTGCTGCTCGCGCGCACGACGCCGATCGAGGAGTGCAAGGGCACCGAGGGCCTGAGCCTGTTCTATACCGACATGGACCGCAGCAAGATCGAGGTGCATGAGATCGAGAAGCACGGCCGCAAGTGCGTGGACTCCAACCAGGTGTTCATCGACGGCCTGCGCATTCCCGTCGAGGACCGCGTGGGCGAGGAAGGCAAGGGCTTCAGCTACATCCTGCACGGCCTGAACCCCGAGCGCATCCTCATTGCCAGCGAAGCCGTGGGCCTGGGCCGCGCGGCGCTGCAGCGCGCGGCGGGCTATGCCAACGAGCGCGAAGTGTTCGGCCGCCCGATCGGGCAGAACCAGGGCATCCAGCACCCGCTGGCCAAGTCGTGGATGGAGCTGGAGGCGGCGCATCTGATGGTGCAGAAGGCGGCGTGGCTCTATGACCAGCATCTGCCCTGCGCCGCAGAAGCCAACAGCGCGAAGTATCTGGCGGCCGAAGCCTGCTATCACGCGTGCGAGAACGCGATCTTTACCCATGGCGGCATGGGGTACGCCAAGGAGTACCACGTTGAACGGTATCTGCGCGAGTCGTGGATTCCGCGGCTGGCGCCGGTGAGTCCGCAGCTGATACTTTGTTTTATTGCGGAGAAGGTGTTGGGGTTGCCGAAGTCTTACTGAGTGAACGTTGGCTTGGCAGATTTGGAGCCTGCCAGAGCCAGCGGCTCGATTGCCTCAAATGCTCAAGGACCGCTTCTCACTTTTCTAGTCGTCTATTCGGCCATTATCCTTGCCCACATATATCGAAGGCGTGGTAGTTGTTATTTTGCCATGGGCTTCAAAGTTGGTGACACATAGGCCAGAGAACTTTTTGTGCATGATGTTGGCAGCGGTTTCATACTGGTTATCTCTGAGCTGATGTCTCGTTGCACTTGCCACCTTCAACCACTCGATGCCAATGCATTTTGTAACATCTTTCGACTTACACAAAGCAAGTTTTTCAGGTTCACTATCTTCCGACAAGATAGCAAGTCCTATCATCTCATCAATGCGAAGAACTTCGTATAGGGATAACAAATATTTTATATCTTCAGGAAGTTTTTTTCGAAGGTAACCCGATTCAAGCTGATTTTCAAAAAAAGTCGTCAATTTCTGCAGGTATCTATCTTCAACTGCCGTCTGATCGCTTGGCTTCAAACCATCGAGATCCTGACGACTGAGCAGAGCGTTGTCTGCTGGGCTGATGCTTTCAAGCAGTAGCGGAAAAAATTTGTTCTGCCGCAGATAATACAACGCAGAAGCTGCCATCCACGGGCCTTTTTCTCCGGTGTTGATATCGATGAAGCCGCTAGCGATTCGCCGCTCAGCTTCCTCGAAGGATAAGTACTCTATTAAATCGTCGTATCGAGGCGAACTCGAAATTTCTCTAATTAAATCGATCTGATCGTCCGTCAAGTCATTCTGAACTGCTGCGTTTCGCAGCCGATCAATGACTGTAAAAATAGTGAGCACTTCCGGATCGGACGAACCCATATCTCGGAGAATTTCCTCAGCAAATGCGTCGAACTTTGGACTCTTGATTGACTCCCGATAACTTTTGCACCTGCTGAGCACTAGGGTCCGATAGGCCAGTTCACGAGCAATTGCCAAGTGATAGGTGCGATGTACGAGTTCGATCTGCTTCGGTGTCGTGCCTTGGGTGACATCACGCAAAAATTTCGGAATGTCTTGTGCGTGCCCGGCACCACAAAAAAACAGCATGGCAACCATTGCGACTTGAAGCTGCAAGTTCATGAAAATTTTTCGCATGATGCAATCCTCTCTTGATGCCGACGCTAACGGCCTGCATAGAATGCATCATGGATTGTGTTCCGGAAATTTCAAAAATCGTCAGATTGATAAGAAAAACGATTCCGTCTGGCAAGCCATCTCTCCAAATTCCACGTAGTCGTCGGACACCACAGGATGATGACTGATGCGACCGAGGTTAATTTAGACAATGCATCGGGTGAGCGCCGTATTATTGACTTCGAAAAAGGCCCCAATTTCCTTGCCACAAATGATCATCAGAAAAGACTGAGTTGATGCAGCCACTGCAGTTTGATCGTAGATTGGAGCTTAAAGGAGCGAATATCTTGACACTTGTCCATGAGGCCAATGCTCAAGAGCCCCCAATGCCCGCCAGTTCAACAACACGCGCAACATGACCTTGCTCGATGGCCTGACGCGGTGTCTGGCCACCCAGGGCGCCCAAGGGCGTCTCCAGGAATGTGAGCAGTGCCCAGCCTTCACGGGTACCCAAGGCCTTGGAAAGCTGGGGTACAGCGTCCCATAAAGCGGGTTCGAATTGCCAACTGGGCAGCTTGAAACCACGCCGGGTTTGGGTCAAGCCAATGGCCCGCCCTTTGGCGATCCAGGCATTGATCGTCACCCGGGTAGTGCCCACCAGGTCGGCGGCCATATCGGTGCTGAGCATGTCATCGGCTTCCAGGCGGGCCATCCGGGCAGCCAGACTGCCGGCCATCAGAGCGTTGGTCTGAGCCGCAGAGACATAGGGCGACGGATGAACAACTGCGCCTGGGCTGTTGGTTGAACTTTGGCGGCTCGTCGAGGTTGATGTGGAGGAAAGTGTTTTCATGGAACCATTCATCAATCGCGCCTCAAGGCGCATTTTGGCCGTTGACCTTGCTGCCGAAGTAGGAGGAAGAGGGCAGATTCGGTACCAAAGAATGCCTGCGCTTGATCACCGGACGGAATGACCAAATGCCTGTGTCAGGGCTTAGGCGAGCCAGAGGCTGAATACAAGACCGTGAGGACCTTGTCTTGGGTTGCCTTCAACACAATCATGATGATTTTGATTAGTTGGGATAGTTCGTTAAGTTTGATTATTGCACTTTGGGTGATGAGAGAAAATCGAGACGAACGGAACCGCTACGAATGCAGAGCTATTCGCGCGCCGTCGGCCGGCTCACCACTATGTTCAAGCCGTACACAGCGTGCGTTCGAGATGACCAAGGTGCAGGGGCACTCGATCCAGCAGCTGAGCTCCAGCACTTCGCCATTGCCCAGCTGCCAGTCGAAAAAATCCGAGAAGTCCTGGCGAGCAAGTGCACGGATCGTCTTGGCGACGAATCCGTGTGCGACGAGAACGACGACCTTTTGTGCATATAAGTCGATCAACGCGTTGAGATGCACGCTGACACGCGATACGACGTCTACGGCAGACTCTCCATCGGTCGGCGCCGCATGCCACTGACGTGTGATGTTCCGTGACCAAAGGTCGGGATATCGTTCACGCGCCTGTTGCTGCGTAAGGCCCTCGAACACGGCTACGTTTTTGGAAGTTGGCCGTTCATCCTTCGACAGGCTCAGGACGAACGGTTTTTCTCCGTCTATATGACGGCTACTCACCCTGTGACAGGCTTAGGACAAACGGTTTTCCGGATCATATGACGGCTGCTTCATCCTGGGACAGGCTCTTTTTGAGGATCGAGCTGTCCACAGACGCAGCGTGTCAACGCAGCCTCAACTCCGCCGCTCCGTATAAAGCTCCATCCCACTCGCCCGCATCCGATACCCGCCCTGCCCCATCTCCGTCTTCACCCGCCCGGTGCGCAAAACGCCCGTCAGCCACACCGCATCCATCGATTTCGCCAGGCGCGAGGGTTTGTCGAGCACCACGTGGATGATCTGGTTGGCGGGTGGCGGGGGCGTGTGGATGCAGGCGCCGAAGTATGGGACCAGCAAGAATTCGCGCAGGCCGTCGCGGCCCTCCTCCAGGGGGACCACGTAGCCGGGCAGGCGCACGGCGCGGCCGTCCATGGCGGTGTTGACCGGGGCCTCGTCCCAGCGCTTGCGCATGCGCTCGAGCATTTGCTGGGCGCGGGGGTCGGAGTCGGAGAGCTGGTTGGGGTTCACGCCTTCGAGGCCGGCCGCGGGGTCCCAGCCGGCAGGCACGAGGGCGTCCCAGGAGATGGTGGTCGGCGCGGCCTTGCCGGCAGGCGCGGGCTGGGCCGATGCGAGCGGCAGTGCGCCGGGCAGCAGGGCCGCGCAGCTGGCGGCAAGCCAGCGGCAGGCCTGGCGCCGGGGAACGGATTCGGGTGCGAGGATCATGGGCTTCTTCTCGAGAGGCTTTCAGCGGCCCAGCGGCGAGGCCGCCATGCGCGGGCCGGAGAAGCTGCGGATCTCGTGTTCGTGGTCGTCGTGCGGGGCCACGCCCTCGCGCGAGCGCTTGAGCCAGACCTGGGCCAGCGTGGCGTCTTGCGGCACGCCGTGGCCGCGCGCGTAGTTCTGGCCCAGCGTCTTTTGCGCCAGCGGGTTGCCGGCCAGCGCGGCTTCCTGCAGCCAGTGCAGTGCCTGGGGCAGGTCGCGCGGCACGCCCAGGCCGGCTTCGTACATGCGGTAGAGCTCGTACTGGCTCTTGGAGGCGCAGGGCTCGGCGCTGGCCGCGGTCTTCAGGTACCAGGTGCGGGCTTGCTTGGGGTCCTTGGGCGCACCACCTGTTCCGTCGCGGTAGAAGTCGGCCACCATGCATTGCGCGGTGACCGATCCGGCAGTGGCGGCCTTGCGGAACCCGCGAAAGGCCTGCGCCAGGTCGCGCGGCGCGCCGAGGCTGCCGTTGAGATGGGCAAAGGCCAGTTCGAGCTGGGCCGGAGTGTGGTTCCTGGCCGCCGCTTGCTTGAGCAGGTCGAGTGCGCGCGGCAGGTCCGCCGGGCCGCCGGTCTGGCCGCGGTGGTGGCGGCTGAGCGCATGCAGCGCCGCGCCATGGCCGCTGGCCGCCGCCTGTTCGTAGAGCTGCAGGCTCTTCGTGCGGTCGAGCGCCACGCCCGTGCCCAGGCTGTAGCGCTGGGCAAGTTCATAGCGCGCCGCGGACGAGCCCTGCTGCGCTTCGCGCTGCAGTTGCTCGAGGCTGGCCGCGCCGGGCTGCGCGCCAGCCAGGGTGCAGCCCGCCAGCAGCAGCGCCGGCAGAAGGTGGCGCAGCCCGCTTCGGGGCGACAGTGGGTGGGCCAGGGTCATCATCGTGCAGAGCCAAAAAAGGAGGTCCCCGCGGTTGCAGGGACGGACGGCGCGCCGGGCAGGCCAGGCGCGCCAGGGGGCATCAACGGAAGGTCTGCGCCGGATCGGCCGGCACCACGATCTCGCTGGCGGGAGTCAGCGAAATCGTAACCGTATTGCCATTCGTGATCCGCGCGAGGATCGTCTGCGCCTCTGCCAGCGTCGCGACGCGCTGCGTGCGCAGCACTTCGGGCGGATGGAAGCTGCCCTTGGCCGAATGCACCGATTCGACCGGGCCGCCGTTGTAGGTCACGCTGCGGCCCAGGCCCGGGCTGTTTTGCACGAAGCCCTGCGGGATGAAGCCCTTGTAGCCCGGATCCTGCACATCGATCGCGACCTGCACGAAGTAGCCCGTGGGGTCGTTCGTGTACTGGTCGGTCGAGGTGACGATGCCGTTGGCCAGCAGCGGCAGCGCCGGGTTCTTGTTCTGCGCGCCGACGAAGCCCTGGATGATCTTGCCGCCGTCGAGCAGTTTGGCCGACACATTGGTCAAGCCGTTCTCGCGCCCGGGCTTGAACGGCCCCGAGGTCTCGATGCTCTTGTAGGTCGCGTTGGCCGCATCGCTGGCCTTGTACGAAGCCACCGAACGGCGCTTTTCCAGCTGGTTCGAGAACTCGCCGGTGATCTTCTGGCCGTTGACCAGCGGCGAATCGAACACCTTGCGGTTCATCGCATCGAACATCGTGAGCTGCTTCGACACATTGGCCGGGTCGCGGTTGTAGGCCTTGAGCGCCTGGAACACCTCGACGATCGGGAACTGGTTCGTGTGCTGGGGCGACACGAAATCCACGTCGACATTGTTTTGCAGGTAGCTGAAGCCATGCTGGAACGACAGGCGCAGCCAGCCGTTGGCGGGCGTCGGGGTGTTGAGGCCGTTGAAACCATAGCCGCCGTGGTAGCCGAAAGTGTAGAACTTGCCGTCGTCGGGGTTCTTCACCTTGAACAGCATGTTGGTCGTGCCGGGCGTGTGGCCGGGCGACCAGATCACCTTGATTTGCACGTTGCCGTAGTCATACCACTTGTCGTATTCGTAGAACTGGTTAGTGCGCGCGCGGATCACGGTTTCCGAGGCGGGCAGCGCGCCGGGAATGTTCCAGGTGTTGCCCTGCAGGTCGCTCTTGACGCCTTCGACATCTTCCTTCGATGCCCAGAGGTTGATCGGCTTGCCCACGTTGTCCATCATCTTGAGCTGCTCGACCACCGTGCCGTAGTGGTCGCCGTGGCCGTGCGTGAGCCAGATGTCGGTGACCGAGCGCGGGTCCACGCCGATGAGCTCCATGTTCTTCCAGTACTGGTAGCCGCTGTTGGCCCAGCCGGCGTCGATCTTGATGACCTTGTCGTCCGAGGGATCGTTCGGCGTTCCCATGTCGGCCTTGAGGATGTACGACGCGACTTCGTTGTCGCCCACGTAGTACATCGCGCCCTTGACCATCTCGAAGGGTTCGGTGCTGCGCGTGTAGGGGGCGGCGGTCACGCCCGTCGCATTGATGCTCATATAGGGCTGACCAGACACCGGGTCGTTGCCCTTGTCGGCGAGCAGCGGGCTTTGCGAAGGCACTTCCCACACCGGCTTGCCGTCCGAGGTGGACTGCGGCGTGAAGTACCAGAGGGCCTTGACGCGGGCGTTCTCGGCGTTCTCGAAGTTGTCGTCGAACAGCACATAGACGGCCTGGCGCGAGGTGGTGGCGTAGTCGTAGTTGGCGGTGACGGGCAGGTCGGCGAGCGTCGCCACCCGGCTCTTGCTGTAGTCCGAGGTATCGACGTTGTAGATCTTCGCGTCGGGCGCGAGCGTGTAGGTCTCCTCGTAGCGGCGCACCGGCTGCGCATAGGCGCGGCCCGCCTGGTCGGCCGTCACATTGGTGCCGTCGCCCACGGTGATGGTGCTGGCGCTCTTGTTGTAGACCCAGCCCGCCGCGACCATGCGCCCCGGCGTGCCGTCATGGCGCGTCACGGCCGCGCCGTATTTCTTCAGGTTGAACTGGGCGTTGGCCGATTTGCCTTTTTGCAGGATCACATTGAAGGTCTGCGCGGCTTGCGGCGCCAGCGCGACGCGCGTGCCCGCGCCCGGGATCCAGTCGACCAGGTTGCCCTCGACCAGATTGGCCTTGAGCGCCGTGGCCACTTCCGACGTCACCGAGGGCGTGCTCAGCAGCTCGACACCCTTGGCCGTGAGCACCGGCACCGTGACAAGCTGCCCGCCGGCCGCGTCCGAGGTGACGCTTGCCGCGCCATAGACCAACCCCGCGTCGCGGAAGTTCTTCACGACCGGCACCGTGGGCTCGGGGGTGGGTGCCGGGCCGGGGGCCGGCGCCGCATTATCGTCACTGCCGCTGCCGCCGCAGGCGACAAGTGCCGCCGTTGCCAGCGCCACGGGCAGCATCTGCCATTTGAATCGAACCGTTTTCATGTCGTCTCCTTGTTGTAGCGTGGGAACACGCTCTGGTTTTCACGGCGTGCATCCGCGGCGCGGCTGCAGTACGGGAATGTCCTGGCGCCAACTCGGCATTGCTTCGGGCGCCATGGGCCCCCGGGATGAAGACCGCAATGCAGTCGACAGCCACGGAGAAAGGGCCGCTGCCGGTGCGCAAGACCCTGTCTTTCATCCGTCCGTTAACGTTAACATCGGGGTGATTGTTACCGTTATCTGGTTGAATTTAATCCGTGCAAACCCGAGGAAGCGCCACCCGAATGGCCGATGGCCGAAGCGTTGACTCAGGGTTTTCCTGAGCGCCGAGGTAATGAATGGATCTCGACATATTGATAGACAATAGCTATCATTCCGGGAATCCAATAGAAATCCAGGCAAGCACCCTGGAGGCAGTGTTTAGGCGCGGCCCCGCCGTTGCTCCCCGGACAACACCGAGGTGCATCTTGAAAACCAGTCACCTTCTATCGATTGCCATTGCCATCATTGCGCTGGCAATGGCTCTTGCCGGCTATCCAAAACTTGCTTTGCTCCTCATCAAATTGATCGTCGTGGTCTTGCTGGGCAAGCAGAGCAACGGGGGGCAGGATTGAAGCCGACGGGCACCCATGAACCATCATTTGCTGCACGGGAGCTTTCGATGCTCTGGATACGACCGGCCAATGTCTTCGATGCGCCCGTGCTGGGCGATCTGCATGCGGCGAGCTGGCGCAATGCCTACCGGGAGATGCTCAGCGCGGCCTTCCTGGCAGGGGACGTGGCTGCGCAGCGGCGCGCTGCATGGACCCAACGCCTGGCTTGCCTTGGCGCCAACGAGCATGTCTTCATCACGGGCACGGGCCATGCGGCGCTGGGCTTTGTGTCGATGTTCGGCAACCAGGACCCGCAATGGGGCTCTTTCCTCAACAACCTGCATGTGCTGCCTTCGCACCAGCGCCAGGGAATCGGCACGCGGCTGCTCCATGCCTGTGCCCGCCTGTGCGCGCAGCGCTACAGCCACCCCGGCCTCTGGCTCTGGGTCGCCCAGGGCAATGTGCAGGCGCAGCGTTTCTACCTGCGCCACGGGGCGCAGAACCGGGGCCATGGCACCTGGCTGTCGCCCGAGCAGCGCGAAGTGGCGCTCTACCGCTTTGCGTGGCCGGATGTGAAGCAGCTCGAGCCGGCTACTATCCGCCGCAGCGAGTGACCCTTTGCATGGATGCTCTCAGGGATGATGTCCCCAAAGCCATTTGTCTGGCTGACCATCGATCACGGTGCGGCCGGCGCACCAGCGGCGCGCGCCAGCGCATCGGCCACGCCATTCTTGTGGCGCGGAATCCATTGCACGCGCAGGCTGCCGAACTGCGCCGCGAGCGCGCGCGCCTGGTCATAGACCGCGGCCAGGCGCTCGATGCGCTTGGGGTTCGGCAGGCCGAGCTGCTCGGCCAGGATGGAGCTGTCCGTGTGCAGCAGCACCGCGCGCACCTGCTGCGCCTGCAGCCACTGCAGCGCGTGGATGGCCGCGAGCGCTTCGGCTTCGTTGTTGCAGCCCGAGTGCGCAAGCGCCTGGCTGAAGCTCTGGGCGCTGCCGTCGGGGGCGTAGGCAATGCCGCCAATGCACATCTTTCCCGGGTTGGGAAAGGCGCTGCCATCGATGTAGACCGTCCAGAGTTGCGCATCCATGGACCAAGCTTAAACGCAATTACTGCGGCTGCGCCGGTCGCGCCGAATGCCGGCTGGCGCGGGTCCCGAAGGCCGCCCTTTTCCTACAGGGCTGCGTGTGGCGACGGACTACAGTGATTCTCAGCGCCAGCCCGGAACAGTTTCCGGCCCTGGCAGCGTCCCATCCGGTACGGGTGCGCTGCGCCCTGCAGCCCAGATCTCCCAACCATCCTTGCATCCCCCTTACTTCAGGAAAATTTCGCCATGAAGAAAACCGACAAGAAATCCACTGCTCCCGAAAAAGCCGCGGCCAAGCCCAAGGGCGCCCAGCTCAAGCACGACGCCCCCGCCGTGGAAAAGACCGTAGCCAAGCAAAAGGCCATCCAGGCCCAGCAGGACGCCGCGGACAAGAAGCCCAAGAAGGCCAAGTCCGCCGCTGCCGCGCCCGGTCCGCACCGCGACGAGCCCACCGCCCCGATGAGCGGCCAGCATCTGGAAAAGCCCGGCAAGGAAAGCCAGATGGAGCAGCAGCCCCACTACGACGCGCCCGGCTACAAGGGCAGCGGCAAGCTGCAGGGCCTGAATGCATTCATCACCGGCGGAGATTCGGGCATCGGCCGTGCGGTCGCCGTGCTGTTCGCGCGCGAAGGTGCCAACGTCGCCATCGGCTACCTCAGCGAGCACGAGGATGCCGAGAAGACCTGCGCGCTGATCGAAGCCGAGGGCACGCAGAGCCTGGCGATCTCGGGCGATGTCAAGGACGCGAAGTTCTGCGCGCGCGCGGTGCAGCAGGTCGTGGACAAGTTCGGCGGCCTCAACATCCTCGTCAACAATGCCGCGTTCCAGGAGCATGCCGAGTCGCTCGAGGACCTGACCGAGGAGCGCATCGAGGAGACCTTCCGCACCAATATCTTCGGCTACATGCACATGGCCAAGGCCGCGCTGCCGCACCTGTCCTCGGGCGACTGCATCATCAACACCGGCTCGGTCACGGGACTGAGCGGCAGCAAGCAGCTGCTCGACTACTCGGCGACCAAGGGCGCGATCCATGCGTTCACCAAGGCGCTGGCGTCGAACCTGGTCGAAAAGGGCATCCGCGTCAATGCGGTGGCGCCCGGCCCGGTCTGGACTCCGCTCAACCCCGCGGACAAGAGCGGCGAGGATCTCAAGGAGTTCGGCGCCGACACCGACCTGGGCCGCGCCGCGCAGCCCGAGGAACTCTCGCCCGCCTATGTGTTCCTGGCCGCGCCTTCGTGCTCGAGCTACATCACCGGCATCGTGCTGCCGGTGACGGGCAGCGTCGGCGCGTAAAACGCGCCATGGCACGGGCCCTGGGCAGGGCCTGTGCCGCTCGGTGCACTTGGCTGCCGAACGGCAGCACCACGGGTCATCCAAAAGCCCGGCGCCTATGCCCGAAAGCGTCGAGAAGCGCCTGCGGTGGTGCGTCCCAAGAGGTCGAATCGCCTGGATGTGGTGATTACACTGCGCTCAAGCCATCGGAGACACCTCATGCCCCGGAATCTCGAAGAAAAATTGCAGGCCCTGCTTGACCGCGAAGCCATCCGCGAAGCCATGTATGCCTACTGCCGCGGCATCGATCGCGGCGACGAAGCCGCGCTGCGCTCGGCTTATTGGGAAGACGCCACCGACCGGCATGGGGCCTACAGCGGCAGCGCCAGCGGTTTCATCGACAAAGCGCTGCTCTCGCGCCGCAGCGGGTTGCGCATGATCCACCAGGTCAGCAACATCTCCATCGTGCTCGAAGCGGCGCAGGCCGCGGTCGAAAGCTATTTCCAGGCCTTCCAGTACGACACCGATCCGGCGACGGGCCGGCTGCGCGAGACCTTTCTGTGCGGGCGTTATGTCGACCGCTTCGAGCAACGCGGGCAGGAATGGCGCATTGCGGCGCGCACGGTGGTGTATGACTGGATGAAGCAAGCGCCGGCTCCCGAAGGGGACGAAGCCACGCGCTTTGGAGTGCGCGTGCCGCAGGGGCAGATGAAGCCGGGGGATGCCTGGTATGAACTGCTCAGGCAGGAACCGTTCGCAGGGCAGGCCTTGCCCTGAACGCAACCCGCGCGCTGGCCAGGCGCACGCTCGATCGGGAGGTTTCGATCGGTACGGTGCCAGCGCGCCAGGTCGGCATATTCAGCCTTGCAACGCCGCCGTGCGTTTGGCCAGCTCCAGCTTGGCAATCGCGTTGCGGTGCACTTCATCGGGCCCATCGACGATGCGCACGGTGCGCTGGTGCGCATAGGCTTCGGCCAGCCAGAAGTCCTGGCTCACGCCGGCCGCGCCATGCGCCTGGATGGCCCAATCGACCACCTTGCATGACATGTTGGGCGCAACCACCTTGATCATCGCGATCTCGGCGCGCGCGTTCTTGTTGCCCACGGTGTCCATCTTGTAGGCGGCGTTGAGCGTGAGCAGCCGCGCCTGGTCGATCAGGCAGCGCGACTCGGCAATGCGCTCGTGCCAGATCGATTGCTCGGACAATGGCCGGCCAAAGGCCACGCGCGCGTTCAGGCGGTCGCACATCATCTCCAGCGCGCGCTCGGCGGCGCCGATCGAGCGCATGCAGTGGTGGATGCGCCCGGGGCCCAGGCGCCCCTGCGCGATCTCGAAGCCGCGGCCTTCGCCCAGCAAAATGTTGGCCACCGGCACGCGCACGTTCTCGAGCAGCACTTCCATGTGCCCATGGGGCGCGTCGTCATAGCCGAACACCGACAGGTGGCGCAGCACCTTGACGCCAACGGTGGCGCGCGGCACCAGCACCATCGACTGCTGCGCGTGGCGCGGCGCCTCGGGGTCGGTCTTGCCCATGACGATGAAGATCTCGCAGTGCGGGCTGCCCGCGCCCGAGGAGAACCACTTGCGGCCGTTGATCACGTATTCGTCGCCTTCGCGCCGGATCGTGCACTGGATGTTGGTCGCGTCCGACGAGGCGACAGCCGGCTCGGTCATCAGGAAACCCGAGCGGATCTCGCCGCGCAGCAGGGGTTCGAGCCACTGGTCCTTTTGCGCCTCGGTGCCATAGCGCTCGATAGTTTCCATGTTGCCGGTATCGGGCGCCGAGCAGTTGAACACCTCACCCGACCACGTCACCCGGCCCATCACCTCGCACAGCGGCGCGTAGTCGAGGTTGGAGATACCGGGCACGCCGCGGTACGCGTGCGGCAGGAACATGTTCCACAGGCCCGCGGCGCGTGCCAGCGGCTTGAGCTCCTCGATCAGGGGCGAGACCTGCCAGGGATTGCCTGCGCGGCGGAACCCATCCATCTCGCGCAGGTAGCGCTCCTCGTTGGGGTAGATGTGCGCATCGAAGAACGCATTCAGGCGCTGCAGCAGATCGCGGGTTTTCTCGGAGGGTTCTGCAAACATGGAGGTCCTTGTCAAATGGCAGGCCGCTCGCCCGAGCCGCCCGATGAAAAATATTGGAGCATTGCCCGGCGGCAAAGTGCGTCCCGCACGCGACGGCGCCAGGCGCCGGGGTGCGCACGGGCGTCGCGCAGGTGACGGCGTGGGAGACAGCGCAGGTGCAAGGGCGCGTGTGGGCGCCCGTGCACCATAGGGGGCGCGGCGGTCTCAGCCCAGTCGCAAGCCATTGCCGCCGCGCTCGGCCGACTGCGCCTGGCGCAGCACGCCTGTCTGCAGCGTCTTCTTCGCCACCGCGTCATGCACCGCCGAGCGCACCTGGCGGTCGAGCGCCTCCCTGCCCAGCACGCTGCGGTTGGCCAGGTCGTTGAAGTCGGTCACCTGCTTCATCTGCTCGAGCGCGGCCAGCTGCTCGGCGTTCAGCGCATGGCCGGTGCGCAGATGCTCGCGGTACTTGTGCGGCGTGATCGCGGGCAGGTGCGCGGGGTAGCTGTTCTCGCCCACGCCGAAGATCGGCAGCAGAAGCGTCGCGCCCGTGCTCCTGGCGGCATCCTGGCCCTTGACCTTGCCGGGGTTGATGCCCTGCGTGAGCTCGAGATGGCGGTCGTCATCGGCGGCAATGATGATCGGCTTGTCCGGAAAGCGTGCATGCAGCGCCTGGGCCACGGCGGGCAGGTTGGCAGGCTCGAACGCGGCCACCGTCGCAAAGCCCAGCGACTGCGACAGGCTGCCCGCCGTCGCATAGGCCTCGCCAATGACCAGCGCCGGCGCGCGCGCCAGCGCGTCGAGGCCCCCCACCGCGTGGAAGCACCCGTCCTTGCGGCTGTGCGGTGCGAAGTGCTCGGCTCCGTCTGCCTCGATGGTCTGCATCGACCATGGCCTCCCCTGCACATCGATTACCGGCACGCAGGTCAGCCGGCCGTCGCGGTCGGTGAAGACCCCAGGCTGCGGCGCAATGCCTTTGGCTTGCATGTACGGGGTGGGCTGCGACGCGGGTTGCAGCTCGGCGAGCTGCTCGCGCACGCGTTCGGCCGCCTGCTCGTGCGCTTTCACACGTGCGTCGGCACGTGCCTGCAGATGGCTGCTCGCCTCGGCCAGCAAGCGCTCCTTGTCCTCGGGTGCGAGCCGGTAGCCCTTGGACTTCCACTGCATCTCGATGCCGGTCTGCAGATTCTTGATGTAGCCGCTCGCACGCGCCTCCAGGTGCCCGATGTAGAAGCCCTCGGGCCCGCCCGGCGCCGCGCCTTCGAGGGCAATGCGGTGCTTGCGCCCGTCCATGACCGGGTGCTCGCCATCGACCACGCAGCCCATGGCGCGCAGCGCCTGGGCAAACTCCTCTTGCGGGCGCATGGCGGGGTCCTGCTGGTGCGCGACGTTCTCGGGCTGCCAGCGTGCGAGCTTGTGCGGGTCGGCGTCGGGCCCGACAAACCAGGATTTGGCCGCCGGGTCCCAGGCGGCGCCCGCGGCCTTGGCCGCCTTGCGCTCGCCATAGGGCACGGCCAGGTACGCACGGTCGGGCTGGAGCTGGCGCTCGTGCCCGGCCGGCGCACGCGTGGGGTGGCTCCACTGCGCAAACGGTGCGGCATCGACGCCCGCGGGCACGAACCAGGCCTGTGCCTGGCGGTGCCACTTCGCGCCCAGGGCCTTGGCTTCCTCCTTGTCCTCGAAAGGCACATGCAGGAAGGTGGCACGCGGCGTCAATGGACTGCGCCGCTCCAGGATTTCAGCGGCGACCTCGGCGGGCGCCGGTGTCTGCAACGGCTGCGCGGCCTCCTGACCCTGCTCCTGCCGATGCGCGAGCGCCATGACAAAGCCGCGGATATCCTCGGCGTCCGCGGCCGCGCGGAGGATTTCACTCGGTTGGTTGCGCAACACCCTGACCCAGTTGCCCACATAGGCCGCGTGCTGGCCCGGATCGTGCCCGATGCCCAGCTCCTCCCCGAGGATCATGCTGGCGATCTCGGCGCGCAGCTCTTCCATCGCGTAGCCCTCGCTTGCATAGGGGTGCGACTGGTCCCGGTCCAGGCGCGACGGGTGGCCGCTCCAGTGGCCGAGCTCATGCAGCGCTATCGCGTAGTACTGGGCGGGCGTGGCGAACTGCTCGCGCGGGGGCAGATGGATGGTGTCGGTTTCAGGCCGGTAGAACGCGCGGTTGCTCTCGGTATGCTCGATGTGGGCGCCCGACGCCCGCAGGATCTGCTCGGCACGCTCGATGGGGTTCCACTCCTGCAGCGGCACCACCAGTGGTGCCAGGCCGTCGATCTGCTCGGCGTTGTAGACCGTGGCATGGAATGCGTGCGGGCGCTCCATGCCTGCGGTCTGCGCATGCGCCCAGTCCGACCCGTCGCCAAACTTCCAGTACTGGACCGTGACGCCTTCCGCATCCGGGCGTATCTGAGCACCCAGGCCCTCGGCCTGTTTTTCGGTCATCCAGCGCGGGTCTGCATGCCCTCGGCTCATCAGCTGGACGGCATTGCTGCCTCTATAGCGCCTGCCGGTACTGGGGTTGATCGGCAGCAAGCTCGGCGGCACACCCGTGCTCCAGGGCTTTTGCCAGGGGGCCGTGCCCGCCTCCAGCTGGGCCATCAATCTCCTGGCCACCATTTCATATAAGGGCTTTTGCACTTCCATCTTTGTCTCCTGTTCATGGCTCTTCGGCCTGTCTTGCGGATAAGGCGGGCATGGCGGTGTGCGGGGCGCGTTCTGGGCGGTCCCTCAGTTGTCGTTCCTCGGGTCATACATGGCGGCCAAGGCATCCTCCTCGCTCAGCGCGTCTTCGATGAACGCGCCGGCGTACTCGGCTTCTTCCGGGTCGAACTCGACGATGGCACCGGGCGTGTTCAATTCGATGAATTTCTGGCGCACGATGGCTTCCAACTCTTCGGCGGTTCGGCGGGCTGGCACGGCAGGCAGCGGTTTTTTGGATTCGGTCATGTCATTGGCTCCTTGCTTGGGTTGTGGTGGCGAAGATCGCCTGGTTTGCAGATACAGCGCCGGCAATGCCAGGAGCCGCTCCACAAATGCGGGGTGCCGGGCCGGTGAATACCGGTGCCAGCGGGGAAAAGTCTTTGCTTTGCCGCATGACGCTTCTCAGGCTGCGGGCCAGGTCAGCAGCGGCACGATCACGCTTTGCACCTGGGCCCGCGCCACCGGACCGAAGTAGCGCGCATCCCATGCGCCGCGGCGGGCCGACATCAGCAGTAGTTGGTCCGGGCCCAGCGTCAGAGCGCCTGGCGCGTGCTGCGGCAGGCGCCGCCCGGCTGGATCGAGCGGCAACGCGGCGCTCGCAGCCAGCAAATGCCCATTGACGCGCACCCCATCGGCCGCGAAGCGGACCTCGTCGGCTTCAGCGGCTGCAACCTGCTTCATCAGATAGCCATAGCCGCCCGGGCAGAACCCTGCACCCACATAACCGCGCTCCAGTGCCAGCGCAAAAGCCGGGGTGCGCGGCGGGCACAGCAGCACATGGGCACCGCGCGCCACCGGCTGATCGCTCACGCGGTACAGCCCGAGCGCAATGCTGGGGCTGGTGTTGACGCGCAGCCCGGCCAGTCCCAGGCCCGCGGCGCACAGCAGCAGCAAAGGTCCCGCCACCGAGAGAACCAGGCGCCGGATATGCCACGTGAAGCGACCAGGCGTTTTCACAGCGCGACTCCTTCGCCAGGCGCGAGCGCGCGCACCGGTCGCAGCACATCGCTGAACGTGGGCTCGGGCACGGCCGCGCGCGCCACGAAAGTGGGGTCCTGGAAGTACAGCGGCTGGCGCCCGTAGATCGCAGGAAAGCCCGCGACATACACGACCATGTCGCCGGCCTCGGTGATCTGCCCCTGTGCGTCCTTTTTCGGGCCGGGCATGCGCAGGCATTCGTCGGGCGTGAGCAGCGGGCGCTGCGTTTCCTGCGTCGTGCGCGACACCTGGCTCAGGATCGCGCTGGTGCGCCGCCCGCTGGTGGTGATCTGCGCCTTGGTCACGGTGGTCTGGCCGGTGAGCTTCGACAGATGCTCGGCGGTCTCGATGCGGTTGGGCGGATAGGCGTTCTGGATATGGCAGTTCGAGGTGATGGTCTCGTCGGGCCCATAGCCGGTTTCCTTGCTCTTGAGCTGGTTCAGGTCCTGGCAGATCAGGTAGAACTTGATGCCGTAGCTGGCAACGAAAGCCAGCGACTCCTGCAGGATCTCGAGCCGTCCCAGGCTCGGGAATTCATCGAGCAAGCCCAACAGCCGATGCCGGTAGGCCTGGCGCGCGCGCACCACCACCGTGGCCGGCGCGCGTCTGAAGTGCCACCAGCGTGCATGCGCCGCGACCTCGACGCGCTCGAACTCCATCCTGTCAGCCAGCAGCCGCACGATCATGTTGACCATGATCCGCACCAGCGGCCGCAGCCGCGCCTTGTCATTGGGCTGCGTCACGATATACAGGCTCACCGGGCTGCGGTGGTGCATCAGGTCGTGGATGCGGAACTGCGACTGGCCCACATTGCGCGCCACCACCGGGTCGCGGTAGAGCGCGAGATAGGACTTGGCCGTCGACAGCACCGAGCCGCCCTCCTCGGGCGGACGGTCGAGCATGTCGCGCCCCGCGCTGGCCACCACCGGATGCGGCTGGCCCGCGCAATGCGGGTAGCGGGTCATCTCATGCCACAGCGCGCTGGTGTCGCGCGTGGGGTCGGCCAGCATCGCGTCCACGGCCGGCAGCGTGGCCGGCGGCCCGTCAGCGCGCGCCTTGTAGAGCGCATGCAGGATCACGCCCACCAGCAGCGCCTGGCTGGTCTTTTGCCAATGGTTCTCCAGGCCCTTGCCATCGGGATCGACGATCAGCGTCGCGAGGTTCTGCACATCGCCGACCTCATGCTCGGTGCCGATGCGGATTTCATCGAGCGGGTTCCAGCACAGCCCGGCATCGGGCGCGGCCGGCTCGAAACGGATCACCAGGTTGCGCGCGTGCTTTTGGCGCCAGCCCGCCGTCATGGCCCAGAGCTCGCCCTTGAGATCGGTGACCACGCAGCTGTGCGGCCACGACAGCAGCGTCGGCACCACCAGCCCCACGCCCTTGCCCGAGCGCGTGGGCGCGTAGGTCAGCACATGCTCGGGGCCGCTGTGGCGCAGGTAGTGGATGGCGCCGCGCGCATCGGCCCAGGCGCCGACGTAGACCCCCTCGCCCGCCGCGCCCGGCCGGCCGCGCAGCCGCTCGGCCCAGCTGCGCGGCGGTGCGAGCAGCCCGGCGCGCCGGATGTCGCGCGCATTGGCCCAGCGCGCCGAACCATGCAGATAGGCATCGGGCCGGCCCGAATGCGCCTGCAGCATGCGCACCACCGCCAGCGCCAGCAGTGCGATGGCCGACAGCACGATACCCACGCTGGCCGCGCGCAGGAAGACATCGGGGTAGTGGCCATACCACTGCGCGGCCCACCGCAGGCTGGCCCAGGGTGGATAGAAACCGCGCCAGTGCGCGCCCAGCGCCGCGTGGTACTGCAGGTCATGCGCGAGAAACTGCGTCGTGGCCTGCAGCCCGGCGAGCAACGCCAGCAGTGCCAGCAGCGGCACCACGGAGCGCACGCGTGCCTTGCCCGCCCTGACCTGGGGGCCTACTGCGTTGTTGAAGCGATCGTTCATTTCGGCAGCTTTCGGACATTTGCAGATGCGGGCATTGGCAAGCGCAGCCCCGTCTGGGGCGGGAGTATAGCCACGACCATTCGATATAACGAATTATTTCGTTTCCATGCCCACGAATCAAAAGATGGATTTATCGTTCTCTGAAATTTTTAGCCGCTAAAAATTCCTCTCTCCCAGGACGACACGCCCTGCCCGACCCTGCCACCACAACGTTTATAACGAATGCCTGACGCCAGATCCCTACAATGCCACCCAGCATTTGCGGAGGATTGAAATGGCCAAGGTGCATTGCGTGATGCAAGCCAAGGGAAGCACGGGCAAGTCGCTGGTGGCGACGCTGCTGGCGCAGTACCTGGGGCGCGGAGGGCACGCCCCGCTATGCCTCGACGCCGACCCGGTGCACGGCACCTTCGCGGGCTACCAGGGCCTGCCGGTGCAACGCCTTCCCTGGCGCAGCAACGCCGCACATGCCACCAACCTGTCCGATGCGCGACCATTCGACATGCTGCTGCAATGGATCGCGCAGTCGCCGCGCGATGCGGTCATCGACTGCAGCGCCAGCATCTGTTTGCCGCTGCTGCACTACCTGGCGAGCCCCCGCGCGCACCCGCGGCTCGCGCGTATCCGGCACGGATGGGTCGTGCATGTACCGATCGCCGGCGGTCCGGCGCTTGCCGATACGCTGGACGGCTTCGCGCAGCTCGCGGCGCGCTGGCCCGCGGCCACGCGCTTCGTGCTGTGGCTCAACCCGTTCGGGGGCGCGCTTGTGCACCAGGGCCAGGGCGTGGAAGCACTGCCCACCTATCGGGCGCATCGACACCGCGTGCACGCGCTGCTGCGCCTGCCCGCGCTCCATCCGGCCACCGATGGACGCGCGCTCGCCGAACTGCAACAGAAGCGCCTGACCTTCGACGAAGCGCTGGCCATGGCGTCGCTGGGCATTCTCGAGCGCCAGCGCCTCACGCAATGGCAGCGCGCGCTGTTTGCGCAGCTCGACCTGGCGATGGTGCATTGATGCCACACGCATTCACCAGCGTCGAAGCGCTGCTCGAGGAAATCGCGACGCACAACCATATCGGGCTGTCGCCCGACGATCCGATCCTGGTGCTGCACACCATCCACCGCCGCGTGCTGCAAGACAGCCTCGAAGCCCAGCAGGCCCAGCTCGACCAGTACCAGCAGGCGCTTGAAAGCCTGAGCCTGCGCTGGAGCCACGACGCCAAGGACAAGGCCGAACGCAGCCTCAACGCCGCTCTGACCGCGGGCCGCAATGCGCTGGCCCAGGCCGTGCAAGACAGTGCCGGCGCCTCGGCCCTGGCCCTGCGCGCCGAGCTCGATACCGCGCTCGAACGCCTGGGCACCACGCTCGAGCGCGCACACCGCATTGCGCTGCTGCAGCTGCTGGCCGCGGGCCTGACGCTGTGCGCCGCGGCGCTGGCCGGCTGGCGCCTGCTGGCTTGAGGCGCGGGTTCCGCACGCAACCGCCGCGGGGTCGGCGATGATATGCGCCTTTGACCTTGTGTCCGGCACTTCAGACACCCCACCGCCCTGCCCCCATGCAACCCTCCGTCTCCCCCTCCTTCATCTCGGTGGAAACCGGCCTGCAAAGCGCCGGCGTCGGCAAGTTCCAGTACCGGCTGTTCGTGATCTTCGGCTTGGTCTGGATGGCGGATGCGATGCAGGTGCTGTCGATCGGCTTCACCGCTCCGTCCATCGCCAGGACCTTTGGCATCAGCCTGCCCGAGGCCCTGCGCACCGGCACGCTGTTCTTTGTCGGCATGCTGATCGGCGCCTTCGCGTTTGGCCGCCTGGCCGACCGCATCGGGCGGCGCCCGGTACTGCTGCTGGCGGTGCTGATCGATGCCTGCGCGGGCGTGGCCTCGGCGTTCGCGCCCGATCTGGCCTGGCTGCTGGTGCTGCGTTTCATCACCGGCATCGGCGTGGGCGGCACGCTGCCCGTCGATTACACGATGATGGCCGAGTTCCTGCCAAGCCAGCGCCGCGGCCGCTGGCTGGTGCTGATGGAGTCGTTCTGGGCCGTGGGCACCATCTTGCTTGCGTTACTGTCGCTCGCGGCGCTGTCCTGGGGCTCAGATGCCTGGCGCCTGATCTTCTTCGTGACCGGCATTCCGGCGCTGATCGGTGTGGTGCTGCGCTTGTACGTTCCCGAGTCGCCGCTCTATCTCAACCGCAATGGGCGGTCGGACGAGGCACGTGCCGTGCTGCAGCGCGTGGCCGATACCAATGGCAGCGGCGTGACGATCGGCGCGCTGCAACCCGAGGCGCCGCAGCGGCGCTCGGCTTTTGCCCTGTTCTCCACCGAACTGCGACGGCGCAGCATCGGCCTGCTGCTCGCCTGGCTGCTGGTCTCGATGGCCTACTACGGCGTGTTTGTCTATCTGCCGATCCAGCTGGCCAGCGCGGGCTTTGGCTTCATGCGCGGCCAGGAATTCCTGGTGCTGCTGGCGCTGGTGCAGCTGCCGGGCTTTGCACTGGCGGCTTACGGCGTGGAGCGCTGGGGGCGCAAGCCGACGCTGATCGGCTTCCTGCTGCTCAGCGCCATCGGCTGCCTGCTCTACAGCCTGGGCACCACGACGCCTGTGGTGGTCGGCTCCACCTTGCTGTTGAGCTTTGCGCTGCTGGGTACCTGGGGCGGGCTGTATGCCTTCACGCCCGAGGTCTACCCGACGAACCTGCGCGCCAGCGGCATGGGCCTGGCCGGTGCCGTGGCGCGCTTTGGCGGGCTGTTTGCCCCTGCCCTCATTGCGCCGCTGATGGCCACGCAGTTCACGCTGTCGCTGTTTGTGCTGGCCGGCATGCTCGTCGCAGGCGCGTTGGCGATTGGGGCGGTGAATGTGGAGTCGCGCAATCGCGTGCTGGATTGATCACCTACGCATCCCGCCTTGGCCGCGCCTGCGCTTTCAAGACTGGCGGCGTTTCAGGCAGGGCCGGCATCATTCGCCAGGGACTCGCGCAGCCAGACCAGCAGGCTGCGGTCTTCGATCTCGTACTCGCCCTTGTTGCCCGTGGGCGCGACGAGCCCGTGCTTGGCAAGGCGGTTGAGCGATGTCTGCACCTTGCTGGCCGTGACCTTGAATTCACCGCCGCAAAAGCCCTGCACGCATTGCACGCCCTCGGCACTGAAACATGACGGATGGCCGGGCAGCGCCAGCGCCAGCAACAGCCCCAGGTCGATGCCGCTTAGCTTGTCGAGCACTTCATCGAACACTTCCATGCGCTGGTTTTCAAGCCAGGCATGCATGGCTGCCTGCACGTCACCCTGGCCCCGGACCATGATGTCGACAATCAACCAATTGAGAAATTCGGGTGATTTTCCCAGCCGCTCGAAGGCGCTCTCCAGCGCCTCGAGATCGACCGCGATACCCGTGCGCTGCGCCAGGAAGGCGGCTCGATCCGCGACAAAGCCGCGCCCTAGTTCCGGCAGCGCCAGCGCATGCGCCGATTGGAACAGCGGCGCCTTTGCACGGCGGAACATCGCATTGAGTGCCGAGCGCGAGGAGCCCGTGTAGAACACCAGCAAGCGGCCGCGGTGCTTTTGCAGCGCCGTGCGGAACGCGGCAACGAAATCGTCGCGCTCCACTGCCGCCAGCGCCTGAAACTCATCGAGCACCAGCAGCGTGACATCTGCGCGTTCGACCAGCGCATCGAGCGCCGCCGCCAGACGATGCTCGAGCGGTGGTGCGCTGCCCGCGGCTGCCGGCGCCTTGTCCGGCTCGGCTTCGATCTTGAACTCCGCCAATGGCGGCTTGAAGCTTCCCGACAGGCGCGAGAGCTTCCACTGCGCCAGCAAGCCCGTGGCTGGCTTGAACACCTGGGCCTCCAGGCCTTCGACCAATCCCCTGGCAGGATCGCTGCGCAGCCGCCAGAGATCGAGGTAGACCGCCTGCCAACCCGCTTCCTGCGCCGCAGGCAGCAGCTCGTTCATCACGAAACTGGTCTTGCCCTGGCGCCGCGGTGCAAACAAGGTCACACCCTGTTGGAGGCCCGAAGTCAATACGGTCAGTACCCCGGCCAGAAAGTCGGGGCGGGGATAGTAGGGAAGCGCAAAAGGGGAGCTCATACACGGCATTATGCATTTTTATGAGAATCTCATAAATTATGAAAAATGCATAAATTTCCATATTTTTTTCTGGTTGTTTTGCCTCAGAAGCTGTACGCGAGGTTGAACCCCAGATAGGTATGCGCCGTGCGGAGGCGCTCAGCCTTCCAGCGCCAGCTGGATACGCTAGTAACGCCCGCCATAGGCCTGCGCTCCTGCAGCGTCAGTGGCGTGGGTTTTACTGGCTATACCATGCTGTCGACCAGCGCAGACGCCGGACAGTGAGCTGGAACAGTAGGCTCAGCGCCTGGTCAACCAAACGCAGCTTCATGCGCGAGCTGCCTTCCTCCCAGGGCTCCTTGGGCGCGCGCAATGCGCCAAACGCGCCAGTGCCGCGCCGCAATGACAGGCTGACGTCGAGATACTGCCGCCCCAATTCAGCTGCGCTGCCTCAGTACCTTGTCGAGTGGCGAGGCTTGCGCTTTGTGGTGAGCAAAGACTGCTTGGTGTCATGGGTTCGCACCATAGCCCGGCAGGCCAGTTATTTCCATTGGATTCAGTCTCGTTCCATTTTTTCATCCTGAATTGCTGTCTTCCTATCTTTCTGCGCTTTGAATACTTCTTCTTCACTCCGGAATTCCAGGGAATTTCCAACATACCACTCGCCTTTAGATCTGGAAACCATATATTCCAAAAATTCGTCAGGCCCCGCCAATACGACTCCTTCTCCAAGTTCACGCAGGAGAATAAATTCACATCTCTCCCTTTCATCAGGAATTATCAGAAAAGGTTCCACAGAAGCCATATTCAAAGCATCGAGCATTGGCATATTTCCGTCTGACTGGGCCCCCCATAGCGCTTGACACAACCCTGTCCAAGTCGCATTAAATACCCTTGCTTTCGCAGCCTCTTGCCTATCCATAATAAAAAAAACGGATAGTGCAAGCATTTTTTCAATTTTCTTTCTCTTGCAATATCTAATGAGGCTAACCATATCGTAAGTCTCGAAGTCACCATCGCGGGAATAGCATACCTGCCAACCTTTACGCTTCAGCCAGTCGCAGTGGACCTCACAAAATCTCCCAACACTTCCCTCCAGGCGATTCAATACTTCGTCCTCAACCTGGTCAACAGTTGTTATTTCCAGCCAAAGCAAATCTCCTTTAAAGTCTACATATTTAATCATTTTTTTCCTTTACCAAAACGAATTTCCTGGACAGTTCTTGGCTTGGGCCGATTCATATCCCTTATTTCCATAGTTGGAGCTCCATCACTACTTCCAGGCCGAATGATTACCCTCGTTCCATCTGGCAGATGACCTTGCTTCCCCACACCATAAGAAGTTGGAATCTCACGGACATCCTTCAATTTCAATGCATCAAAAACTCTTTTTGCATCTTCGTATGTCCCATTTTCGTACCGACTAATCGTATTGCTCGACTTTTTATCCCGTTGCGCTACAGGCATTCCACCCATCACCACTTGCAATCCAGAATTCATTATTCTTTTATCTCGGGCAGAAACAGCCAGCGTCAGAATATCATTTTTTGGCTCAGGCATCGGAGTTGCGACAATACCTGATCTGCCAGATTCATCCTCCAATTGATTTCCACCCGTATGCAACGGATGAGACGGCTGCTCTGTAGGAAACTCCGTCGACGAGCCCCCTTTCACTGGATTCTCCAAATCATTGTTCCCTGTATGATCCGGCCCAAAATCCGGTCGATCTCCTGCGGCATAGCCAGGAATCTGATCCGCCAGACTCGGCGATGGAGCATCTGGCGTGTTCTGACCGACGAACCACGCCACTGCGCCTGCAGGCAAAGCAGCTTCGGCAAATGTCTTGCAGGACGGATTGGCAAAGCAGCTTTGTATTGCTGCGACCTGTGCAACCGACAATTTGTCGCCTGCACGCTTGGCAATTTCCAGTACTTTCAACAGCGTGGCAACACTGTTATTGGATGCCTCATTGAGTCCAGCTGCGCCGCCCTCCTTTCCCCCAACAGCAGCGGCAACGCCGGTACTGGCCGCCTGGATCAGTAACAGTTTGGTATCGACTGAAAAATCCGATTTGGCGATCTCCTCGATCAGCACCGGTCCGAGCATTGCGCTGGCGCCCGCGCCAAGTGCGCCACCGGCGCCTGCGGTCAGACCTCCTGCCAGGCCATGCATTCCAACCCGTCTGACACCGCCTTCCGACCACTCCCTGGCCTCCTGCAATAAGTGCTCTCTTTCCTCGCCTTGTGCACCCGCGGCACGCTCAAGGACTTCTCTTTCCTTCGCGTTTGCAATTTCGCCCACCACCTTGCCGGCCTGTCTGCCAGCTGTTTTGGTGATGTCCACCCGAGAATCAATTTCCCGCTGTACCTTGCGCGCATCAAATGGGTTGGCGACGCCGGTTTCAGCGTCTCCGGTCCGCATGTCCTGCTTGCCTGCGATGCCACTGATGCCGGCATGGGTGGTGCTGGTGACCTCACCGCTTTTGCGGCCCACGCCCATGCTGCCGGCTGGCGTGAGGCCTTTGGTCGTAGGGGTAGTGCCTGCGCTGGCGCTGAAGCCCTCGGCCTGGTAGCGCGAAAAGTTTTGAATATCGCTGGCCCGGACTTCACCACCGGTATCAAAAGCGTTCTTCCCGTCATCGATGGCCTGCTGGGTGCTGGTGATCGCGCCGCCCTTCAGGATGGTGTTTTTCGCGACATCGACCTTGAATCCTCCACTGCCGGCCTTCAGACCGCTTTGCTCCGTGACGCTGGCATAGTCACTGTCGATGTCGCTCTTGCCCAGCTGCAGGCTGCCACCCACCTGGCCATAGCCGGCAGCAAGGCTTGCGCCGCGGCTTTTTTGCCGGCTGTCGTAGGTACTGGTGTCTTGCAGGCTTTCGATCTGCAGATGGCCCCCTACCTTGGCGGTGATCTGTTCGGCTTCGACGGTAGCGCCCTTCAGCTTGGTGTCACCGCCCGATTTCATCGTCACCCGTTCGCTGGCCCGCAAATGGGTGTTGCTCCATGTCACGTCGGCGCCATCGGCATTGCCGCGGGCATTGCCGGCGCTGGCGGACAGCAGCAACCCATCCGAGCCGGAACTCAGGCCCGCACTGGCACTGCGGCTGCGGCTGGCGCCGTGCTGCTCGGCGCTGTTCCTGGCCGCCAGCAGGTTAATCCGGTTCTCGGCATCGAGCTCGATGCGTTTGGCGTCGACATCGGTGCCTTGCAGCGTGATGTTGCTGTCCAAACCGGCGCCTCTGGCTTTGAGCTTGATGCCCTTGCCTGCCTGGAGCGCAGAGCCTCTTGCGCTGCGGCTGCTTTGCATTTCATGGGCGCTGCTGCTGGAGCGGCCAAGATTCAGGGTGAAGTTGATGCCGCCGATGCGGTCCGCAGCCGTGGCGTCACGGGTTTCCAGACTGCCATCCACATTCCTGTTGCCAGTGAGTATCTGGTTATCCTTGCCGCCGATGGTGCTGCCTTGCCCCTGCCGGATGGAATCCATTGCCTCGTAAGCCGAAAAACCCATGCTGGCTGCGCCCAGCAGGCGCAGCCGGGTGCTGTCGGTGCCCTGGGCTGCCTTGCCTGTTTGCCTTGCAGTCTGCAGCGCGCCGATGACGGGCGAGCTGATGCCCAGCGACAGCCCGCCTTGCTTGCGCTGCATCTGCTGCGCGTTTTCAGTGCTTTCCTCGGCTTCTGTGATATCGATCTTCTGCGCATCGACATCGACCTCGCCCTCGAAGGCCAGCACATCGCTGCCCACTTGCCGGAAGCGTCCGCCGGCGTCGATCTGTACATCGCCATGGAAGCTGCCCACGGTGGAACCAGCGGAACGGGTGGCGGTGCGCGTCTGCTGCGAGCCTTGCTGCCTGCGGCCTAAAGTGACGCCCAGGTTGCCCGTACCGAACAAACCGCTTTGGGTGGATTGACTGAAGTTCCGTTGGGACATTTCCTCCGTGTCTGCCAGAAGATGGACATCCCGCGCGGCTTTCATCTTCGTGCCGTGGTCGGAGAACACCTGGCTGCCCCGCACCGCGACGTCCCGTCCCGAAGTGATCAGGACGGTGTCGGCATTGAAAATGCTGCCCAGCGAATGGGTGGCATGCAGCTGGTCGATGCGCCGGGCGCTGCTGGAGCCGAGCAGGTCCTTGCGCTTCACGAAAGACGCGCTGTCCACGGTCTGCGTCGCTTGGCCTGCAGCGATATCGACATCCTTGCCCGCCTTGATTTCCAGGCCGCCGGTAGTCCGCACCCGCGCGGCCCGGGCGCTGAAATTCCCACCTGCATCGAACTTCGTGCTGCCAAGGGTGTCGATCTGGGTGCCCACCTCCTGGCTTTGGCCCAGGGACAGATGGTTTTGCGCGTTCCAGCCGATGCGCTGCTGGCTGGAGGTACCCACCGCGGACAGGACGATGTCGCCGCTGGCCTTGATGTTGCTGCTCGCGCCCTTGATCGCGTTGCCGATGCGCGCGCCCTGGAGTTCGACATTCCGGCCGGCATCCAGGACCAGGCTGGGCGGCACCGTCGCACTGCCGTCCACCGCATCGTCGGGGCCGAGAATCAGCTGCGCCACGCTGTCCACCGCCGTATTGGCATAACCGTTGGCCTCGGTTCCGCCGTGGCTGCTGCTGGTCGTGGTCTTCAGCTTGATGTCATTGCCGGCCTTGGCCAGCAAGGACAGCGCGGCGGTGACGCTGCCGCCCGCCACGTTGATGTCGCGTTCGGCCTCGAGCGCCACGGATTCGCCCCGGATGCGGCCACCGGCGTTGTGGATGTTGCGCGCCTCGATGACCACCGCACGGCGGCCCGCGATGGTGCCGCTGTTGTGCACATCGTCCTGGCTTTTGGAAATGACACGGTCGGCGCTGATCAGTGCGCCCGTGGTTGCCAGGTCGCCCACCTTGGAGACCACATAGACCCTGGGGACCAGCACCGTCTGCACCGAGCCGTCCGGCAGCTTGACCTCTTCATTGACCAGCCACACCAGGTCGCTGGTCATGTGGGCGACCTGCTCGGCGCTCAGCGCAATGCCCGGACGCAGGCCGAAGGCCCGGGCGAAGCTGATGCCGTTTCGCAGCAGCGCGCTGTACTGCGCATCGTTGCTGGAGTGCTCGCCCAGAAAGCGCCGCCCCGTGAGTTGACCGACCTGTTGCTGGACCACCTGCTGCTCGTAGAAGCCGTCGCCCAGACGCTTTTGCAGCAAGGCCGGATCCGGGTGCAAGGCATCGATCATCTCCTGCGATGACGACCAGTGCTGACCATCGGTGAAGGCGGGGTCGGTCTCGACCAATGGCTTGTCGGGGCTGGCGGCATTGACGATATGCAGGCTGCTGCGCGGCAGATACTGCGGCAGTGCCGAAGTACGGACCTCGAGTGCACGTACCGCGGCAGGCGGCGCTTCAGACTTTGGCGTCGGCGCTTCGGGGGGCTGCTGCGGCGCGATCGGCGGCCTGCCGTCCATCGGGCGCACCACGCGGGTGACTTCGGCGCCGCCATCCGGGGCACTGTGGCTGGAATCGATCTTCGGGATGGCATATCTGCGGGTCATTTCCCCGGTGTAGTTTTGCCGGAAGACTGCGGTATCAAGATCGATTTTTCTGGTCTGTGAACTTTCAAAATTCACCGGACCGGACATTTTGTTCTTGGTTTTTTTCTTGAAAAGGTTTTTCCAACTTCTTGAAGAACTGTGATAGTGATCAGTGGCCACCCCCGTGATTATTGTCGTTTCTATACCTTTGGTCGTTTCATTTATCGGCTTGACATTTATTTCGCCTCGCGCCAGCACGGTGGAGTCGGCATTTTTCAGAACGCCGGAAAATTTCATATCCTTCTGGGCAAGTATCTGTCCAGGCTTCGAGGACCGGACTTCATCCCGGTAAATATCCTTTTTGACATTTTCTATGCTCCTGAAATCCGTCCAGAAGCCTTCGACCCGGTTGAATTCCTTGACGTCCGCCAGGATGGCAGCGTTGAGTTTTTTCGCCGCATCGACCGAATTGTTGAACACCGACAGCGCTGCTTCATATCCAGCCTGGTTGGATCCTTCAGGCCACTGCAAATAGCCGTCATCGTTCACCACCCCACCAAAATTCCCTGTAACTGGCTCTATGGTGTTGTAGTCATGAGGCTTTTCAATTTCATATTCGGAAAATCTGGCGGAATCATTGGGCTCATATTTATATTCATATAAAATGTTTTCATCATGATTGTTGGTGATCTCGATGGCTTCATAGGCCAGCGGCAACCGGCTCAGGAATTTGTCGGGATGCGCCACCTTGAACAGGCCGCGGCGGGACCATCCAGAGGGAATCTTCCCCGGCTTGACATCGCTCATATCGTAAAAAGGTATTTCGACGCCTTTTTTCAACCATTTGAACTTCGCGACGCTTTCCGGCGGCAGGCCATCGACCTGAAAGAGATCCTCCGAGTCATGCATTCCTTTATGCACCTGTGGCGCCGGCTCGATTCCCGCATTGAGGTTGTTCACCGCGTCCACGTTGAAATCAATAGTGCCTGCGGCATCGATGACCGCATCCTGGTTGTTCACGACGCGGGCAGCTCCCGTGGCCCGGCGGTTTTCGTCCAGTGCGCCGCCGAAGCGAATATCTCCATCCATGGTGCGCAGCGCAGCGCCATCGAGGTTGTGGACCTCCGAGGCACCGATATCCAGATCCTGGCGGGAGGCCATCACGGCGCCCGTTGCACCCTCGGCACGGTTATGCACCGTGCGCGCGGCAATCGACACATGGTCGCCATAGATTCGGCCGCTGCCGAGGCTGTCCAGGATCTGTGCGTCGACCCGGGTATCGCTGCCATTGATCAGCCCGCGGTTGCCGATCCAGTTGCGCGCCTGGACGACAGTAGCTCCTGCGCCGCCGATCTGCGAATCCCGGTGGCTGTTGTCGATATCGTGCGCCATGACGGTGACGCCATTGCCGGCCACGATTTTCCCCGGGTTGATCAGCTTGCCGTCGCTGGCGATATGCAGATGGCCTTCCACTGCCATTTCGCTCTGGTGCGTATGGTCTGCGGCAAATTCCAGCCGCATCGCGCCTTGCGTTTGAAGCTTGCCGGCTCCTGACAATGCGCGGTTGCGCAGCTTGAAATCGTTGCCGGAAAACAGCGTTCCACCCTGGTTCAGCACGGTTTGCACGGCACTGCCGAGCGCGGCGCCCGCGGCCGCCTCGCTGTCGATCACGGACAGCTTGTGGCCTGCCTTGATGCTGCCTTCGGTGTTGTCGAGCACGCCGCGGCTTTGCACCAGCACAGCGCCGTTCGAGAGCACGGTGCCGCGCATGTTCAAGATCGAGGCCGCGCCGGCGTGGAGCTGGAGGTCGCCGATGGCCTGAAGCGTACCTCCGGCGCTGTTGTCGACACCGGTGTCAGTGCCGGCAGTGCTGGTCAATTGCAGCGCACCGCCGGCGCTGACCGCGCCCTGCGCGTTGGCAAACCGGTGCGCATCGAGCCGGATGTCGCCCGCAGCATCGATCCGGCCGCCGTCGGCGTTGTTGAGGGTGCCGGCCGGCGCACTGATCTCGAGCGTTCCCGCACTGGCTATGCCGGCTTCGCTGCCGGACCGCGGGTTGTCGATGTCACCGTGGTGGCTGGTCAGGATCAGCGCACTGCCTGGGCGCGTGGTCTTGATGCTGCCCGCGGCATTGTCGATGGCGGCGGCATCGATCTGCAAGCGTTCGTCCGCAAGAATGGCGCCTGCCGGATTGCGCACCGCCTCCTCGCTCTGGAGTTTGAGCTCTGCAGCCGTGATGCGACCGGCTCCGTTGTCCACACCCTGAACGGTCAACTGCATTTTCTGCGCCGCGGCAATGCGCCCGCGCTGGTTGTCCAGAGGGCCGCTTTGCAGCTGCAGCTCGCCGCCGCTGGCCAGCAGTTCGGCGTCGGCATTGTTCAGGGCCTGGCCCTGGGTATCGACGGCCACAGACGCGGCGCCGATCCCGCCGTGGGAATTGTCCAGGGCCGCGCTGGTGATGGTGGCCGCACCCGTGGCCATGATCTTGCCGCGCTGGTTGCTGAGGATGCCGGTGGTGATGGCGACCGGACCCGCACTGCTGCCGATCGCTGCCTGCTGGTCATTGAGGAGACTGGCACTGTGCAGCGCCACTGCCGCATTGCCCATCATCTGCCCGGCCGTATTGGTCGCGACGCCGGCAATGCGCGCCGTGAGCGTGGCGCCGGCGCCGATTTCACCACGCGCATTGTCGAGCTCTGCAGCCGTGAGCCGCACATCGCCGCGCGCCACCATGCTGCCATCGGTGTTGCCAAGCTTGTGTGCATGGGTGTCGATCGTCAGATGCTGCGCGGCGTCGAGCCGGCCCTGGCCCCCCTGCAGCACGCCGCTGTCCACTTTCAGATCGCCATCGAACGCCTGGATGCGGCCAGCGCCATTGGCCAATGGGCCTTGCCGGGTATCGATAGAAACCGATGCGCCGCTGATCTGGCCGCAGGTGTTGTCCAGCGCGGCGCTGTCGAGCTGCAGCGCCTGCGGCGTGGCAATCGTGCCCCGGGCATTGCCCAGGGCGCCGGCATGCAGCGCCATTGCCTGCAGGCTGCCAAGGGTGCCGTCATCGTTGGCCAAGCGCTCTTGCACCCGCGCCGTCAACGCGCCGGCGCTGGCGATGCGCCCGCCCGTGTTGTCGAGCCGCTGCGCCGCCAGCACCAGGTCGCCTTCGACATCGATGGCGCCGCCGCGGTTGTCCAGCGCGGCATGCGTGCCGCTCCACTGCCGGGCGCGCAATGTGCCCTGGTTGTTGTCCAGTGCACCGTCGCTGTGCAGATGGCGCACCTGGAGCACTGCCCCATTGGTCAGCGCCTGCGTGGTGCGCAGATCGGTGGCACCGCTGGCGAGCAAGGCGCCGGTGTTGTCCAGGTGCTGCGCCACCGCGATCCGGCCGGGCTGCAGTACCAGCGGTATGGCCGGCGCGACCGGCTCGGCCGCAGTGGTCTGGATCACGCTGCCGCCCCGGCCCGTGGTCGGGGCGGGCAGACTTGCCTGCGGCAGGGGCTCGCCAGCCGACTCCTCCACGTTCTGCGCGGCAGCCGTGGGCAGCACGGGCGCGGGCCGCGCGCCCAGCACGGCTTCCGATCCCGTGCTGGCCAGCGTCGCACTGGAAATCTCGAGGGCCTGCGCGCCGGTCTGCTCGATGCGGCCCGCATTGCCCAGCGCCGCGGCGTTGATCTCCAGCCGCTGGGCGCTGATCACGCCAGTGGTCTGGTTGCGCAAGTGGCCTGCCTGGGCCAGCAACTGCCGCCGCGCCTGCAGCGTGCCGGCGTTGGTCGTGCCGGCGCTGCCGTCGTCCAGGTGCAGATCCTGCTGGCTGGCCAGCGTGCCGCTGTTGTCGATGCCCCGCGCCGTGATCTTCAGGTCGCCCGCTACCGCATTGCTGGCCATGGCGCCGGTGTTCTGCAGCTGGCCGTCAACCGTCAATGTCAGGCCGCCATCGGCCCCGGACAGCGTGCCGGCATTGCGCACCCCCAGCCCGGCTTCGGTGCCGATCACGAAGATCCGGCCCGCGTACATGCCTCCGAGCTGCGCCACATCGAGCGCGAATGGCGGCTTTTGCGCGGGGTCCGCGGCGGCGGCCACCGGCGTGCCGTCTACCGCAATCTCGTTGCTTCCAGCGACCACACGCAGATCCCGGGCCCAGACGCCCGCATTGAGCGACACGGCGCGCGCCAGTACCTGGGCGTAGTCGGCCGCGCCTGCGTCCAGCCCCTGGCCCTGGGCATGGATCAGACCGTTGTGCACGCTGAAGCCGTCGAGGCTGCCGCTGGGGCCATATAGCGGCCGGCCCGTGGTCAGGGTCACGCCCGCGGCGTTAATGAAAGACAGCCCGTCGACCACCAGGCCCGATGGATTGGCTATGACCACATCGGCGCGTTGCCCGGCCACTTCCAGCGGTCCCATCAATCGCGAGCCGGCCTGCGACTGCACTTCGTTGACGATCACCCGGGCGCTGCCGCGGGCCAGCCATTCGTTGCCTCTGACCCGTCCGCCGATCCGGCTTTGCACCGCCGTGCGGCTGTTGCTGAGGATCGCGCCCCTGGCATCGATGTCGAACTGCTGGTAGCGGTTGCGGCTCACGCCCGCGGCCGACGGTGTCTGGATGTTCACGGTGGGCGTGCCGTTGGCGGAGTGCAGCACCGTCGGGCGCTGCGGGCCGGGCGCGACGCGCTCGGGCAGGATCTGCGCCCAGCCAGCGGACGCGCCCAGCAGCAGCGCCAGCGCCGCCGCCACCGGCTGGAGCGCAAAGCTGCGCGCGCAGGTATTGCCCGCGCTGGCGCATGCGCGCCCGCTGCTCGCCGTTTCCTGCACCGCGACGCGCATGCCCCGCGCCCGGTTGAAGATGGTGCGGAAGAGATGCTGGTTCATGTCGCCTCCTCAGAAGCTGTATGCGAGGTTGAAGCCCAGATGGGTATGCGCCGTGCGAAAGTGCTCGGGTTTCCTGACCGGCGCGCCCACCAGCAGCTCATAGGAGAAACCGCGCCCCGCGCCGCGCACCCCCAGCGCCGCGCCCGTGAGCGACCGCCCGGCCAGATACCGGGCCGAGGGCCCGCTGACCCGTCCGGTGTCCAGTGCGAGAAAAGCTTCGGCGCCCGCGCCCAGCGCCAGTGCCAGCTCGTTGCGCCAGTAGCGCCCGCGCTCGGCCAGCAGCGTGTTTTCGCCGTCGAAGCCGCGCACGGTGTAGCGCCCGCCAATGGCGATGCGGTCCTGCGGCGTGAGCGGCGTGCGGTTCCACTGGCCATGCCAGGCCGTCGACCAGCGCAGGCGCTGGTCCCCGAGCCGAAACGGCCGGCCCAGCGCCAGGTCGACGACCTGCAGCTTCATGCGCGAGCTGCCTTCGCCCCAGGGCTCCTCGGGCGCACGCAGTGCGCCAAACGCGCCGGTGCCGCGGCGCAAGGCCACATTGGCGTCGAGCACGGTGGATCCGAGGTAGCTGCGCTGCGCCAGCGCCCACTCGTGGCCCGAGGTGCGCCGGCGCTGGACCTCGATTTCGGTGTCATCGATGAAGCTGGACGAGGCGCGGTGGAAGGCGCGCACGCTGGCGGTGGTGCGCGAGCTCGCGCTGCGGTGGATGACGCGGCTGAGCCGGGCATCGAGCTGGCTGGATTTGCCGCTGTAGCGGTAGTCCTCGTAGGCGCCGGCCACGGTCTGGTGGTAGCGGTGGGTGGACGCCGTCAGGCCCAGCAGCCAGTAGTCCCATGGAACGGAATAGTGAAGCGCCGCATTGCGCGTGCCGCGGCCCCCGCTGTTGCGCAAGCCCCGGCCCAGGCTCAGATAGGCCAGGTCGTTGCGCTGCAGCGGGTTGTCCCAGGACAGCGTGGCCGCGCCCTGAATCCTGCCGGTCGATTTCGTGCCGCCATCGTCGAGCGCCAGGTTCATGCGCCAGGGCCTGGCGCTGCGATAGCGCACGCGCAGATCGCTTTGCCCGGGCACGGCGTCCGGGCCCTCGCTGGGCACGATCTCGATATCGGCATCGGCCGTCGGCACGCGCTGCAGGTTCTCGAGCCCCTGCTCGATATCGCGCAGCTGCAGCAGCTCGCCGGGGCGCAGCGGCAGCGCGCCCAGGATCGATGCTTCGCCCGCACTGTCCGGGCCGAAGCCCACCTCGCGCAGCACGCCGGGCAGGAACGCGATCTCGAGCACGCCGCCTTGCAGGTTCTGCGGCGCGACCATGACGCGCGAAGTGATGAAGCCGCGCGCCACCAGCGCATGCTGCATGCGCGCCAGGATGACCTGCACGCCCTGGGCGCCGATGCACGGCCGGCGGCGCAGGTCCAGGCCGGATGCCTGTTCGAGCCACGGCAATTCGTTGGCATGCACGCCCGTGATCCGGATCTCCTGCAGCGCAAAGCACGGCGATTCGTTTTCGGGCAACTCCAGCGCCGGTGGCGCGGCGGCCCCGGGCAACGCATCGACGTCGGGCGCAATGCGTTCGCGCAGCGCCCGGTCGCGCTCCTGCTGGCGCTGCAGTTGCTGCTGCTCGAGCTGCTGCGCGGGCTGCGCCTGGCCGGCGCCACACCACACCAACGCACACAGGAAAAAAGCCATTCCTTGCTTGATCATCGTTTGCTCACGAGGAGTTGCAGCGGCGGTCTCCGGGACTTTTTGACAGCCAGCTTATTCAATTCATAGCCGCAGTCTTGTAATCAAATATCCTTGATAGCTATTTACTTAACCGCATGGGTATGTCGCAACGTGAGACTGCTAAGCTGACCCGGGCCCCTGCCCTCGGGAGGTTGCAATGCCGTTGGATGCCACCGACTATCTGATCCTCACGCTGCTCCAGCAGCACGGCCGCGCCAGCGCGCGCGCCGTCGCCGAGCGCGTGCACCTGTCGCCGCGCGCCACGCTCGCGCGCATCCGCGCGCTGGAGCACCAAGGCCATCTGCGCGGCTATCACGCCGTGCTCGATCGCGCGCTGCTGGGTGCGCATGCGGTGGTCTTTGCCGAGGTCGCCTTGAAGGACCAGCGCCCGGCCACGGCCGCGCTGTTCGAGCGCCACGCGCTGGCCTGCCCCGAAGTCGTGGCCTGCCATCTGCTGAGCGGGCGCTTCGACTACCTGGTGCGCTTTTGCTGCCGCGACCTGGCGCACTACCAGGCGCTCACCGACGCCTGGCTCGAGCAGCCGCTGCTGGGCATCGAGAAGATCGTCACCAGCACCGAGCTGAAGACGGTCAAGGAGTTCAGTGGTTTCCCCCTCCCCGCAGCGCCGCGCCGAAGCGGCTGATACCGGCAACGCCTTCAGCCGTTTCGGCGGTGCGGGCGCAGGATTTGCGCGTTTGGCGTGCGCGCGTGCGTCCTAGACTGGCTCCATGGCCGCGCTGACGCGGCAGGAGGCATTCACATGACCAAGTACCTGGGCGTTGCCGAGCTGCAGCGCATGCTGGCGCAGCTCGGCGCCGAAACCATGATCGCGCGGATTGCCGATTGCATCCGCGAAGACTTCGCACGCTGGCAGAGCTTCGAGAAGTCGGCGCGCACCGCCAACCATTCGCCCGAGGGCGTGATCGAGCTCATGCCGGTCTCGGACGCGCAGTTCTTTGCCTTCAAGTACGTCAACGGCCACCCGCGCAATCCGCTGCGCCGGCTGCCCACCGTGATGGCGTTTGGCGTGCTGGCCGATGTCGCGACCGGCTACCCGCTGCTGCTCAGCGAGCTGACCATCACCACCGCGCTGCGCACCGCGGCGACTTCGGCCGTCGCGGCGCAGCTGCTGGCGCGCCCCGCCAGCCGCTCGATGGCGCTGATCGGCAACGGCGCGCAAAGCGAGTTCCAGGCCATTGCCTTCATGCATGCGCTGGGCATCCGCGAGATCCGCGCCTACGACGTCGACCACGCAGCCACCGAGCGCATGATCTCCAACCTCGTGCCCTATATCGACGCGGGCCGGCTCGAAGTGCATCCCATGGACTCGGTGCGCGCCGCCGTGGCGGGCGCCGATATCGTCACGACCATCACCGCCGACAAATCGCGCGCGCGCATCCTGTCGCTGGACATGGTCGAGCCCGGCATGCATATCAATGCAGTGGGCGGTGATTGCCCGGGCAAGACCGAGCTCGACCCGCGCATCCTCGAGCGCGCCAGCGTGGTGGTCGAATACGCGCCGCAGACGCGCATCGAAGGCGAGCTCCAGCAGATGCCGGCGGATTTTCCGGTGCGCGAGCTGTGGCAGCTGCTGGGCGGAGGCGCCCGCAGCAGCGACGCCGAGATCACCGTGTTCGACTCGGTGGGCTTTGCGCTCGAGGACCTGTCGGCGCTGCGCTACCTGCACCAGACCGCCGGCGCGCTCGATCTGGGACAGTCGCTGGAGCTGATCCCGCAGCTGCACGACCCCAAGGATCTCTATGGCTGCGCGCTCGGCCGGTCGGCCGCGTTTGCGCTGGCCGACTGAGGAGCACGCCATGCACCGCGATCACCTGCCCCTGCACATCGTCAGCGCCGCCATTGGCGAAGGCGCGCGCGACAGCGGCTGCAAGTACGCGGCCAGCGCGCTGCTGGCTTCGGGCATCGCCCGGGCGCTGGCCGCCGCGGGCCGCGAGGTCCACGCCGAAACCGCAGTGACTTCCAACCCGCTGCAGGCGCAGGGCCGCATGGACACCGTCGCGCGCTTCAACCGGGCGCTGGCCGAGGCGGTGCTGCCGCTGGCGCGCAGCGGCGCGCAGCTGCTGGTGCTCGGCGGCGACCATTCCTGCGCGATTGGCAGCTGGAGCGGCGTGGCGCAGGCGCTGCGCCCGCGCGGCCCGCTGGGGCTGATCTGGATCGATGCGCATCTCGACGCGCATACGCCCGACTCCTCCGAGTCCCATGCGCCGCACGGCATGCCGCTGGCCGCGCTGCTGGGCCACGGCAGCGCGGCGTTCACGCAGCTGTTTGGCTGGCGCGGCAAGGTCCGCCCCGGGCACCTGGCCATCCTGGGCGCGCGCAGCTATGAAAGCGCCGAGCGCGCGCTGCTCGAATCGCTGGGGGTGCGGGTGTTCTATATGGAGGAAGTCGCGCGCCGCGGCTTCGCGGACTGCTTTGCGCAGGCGCAGGCCCTGGTGACAGCGGGCTGCGCGGGCTGGGGTGTGAGCATCGACATCGACGGGCTCGACCCGCGCGACGCGCCGGCGACCGGCACGCCCGTGGCGCATGGCATCTCCCTGGCCGAAGCCACCGCGGCGCTGCGCGGCTGCCGCGGCGACCCGCGCTTCGCCGGGCTGGAGATCGTCGAATACAACCCGCTGCAGGACCTCGATGGAAAGACGGCGCGCGCCGTGCAGGCGCTGGCGCTGGCGGGGCTGGGGGAAGAGACCTGCGCCGTCAGTGCGGCGCTGGTCGCCCGAAGCGTTTGAACCGACTCGGGCTCAGACGCTGCCGTGCACCGGCAGCGCGCCGTGGCGCATCGCCGAAGTCAGCTCGGCTTGCACCTGGTCGCGGCTCTTGGCCTGCTCGGCGGCGCGGGCCGGGTAGTTGCCGGGCGCGAGTTCATTGGCCTTGAGGCCCGTCACGCTGTCCACGGGGATGTCGCCGCTGCGCAGCGCCTGCGCGAGTTCGGCCTGGACCTGTTCGCGCGTCATGCCTGGCTCGGCGGCCTTGGCGGGGTAGTTGGCGGGCGCCACCTGATTGGCCTTGAGGCCGGCTTCGGCGTTGGCCAGAAGGTCGCCATTGCGCTGGGCCTGCGCCAGCTCGGCCTGCACCTGCTCGCGGCTCAGGGGCGCGCCGGCATCGGCGGCCATGGCCGGAACGGCGCTCCAGGCGGCAACGGTGATGGCGATAACGGAAAGAATGTTGGTTTTCATGACTGGGATCCTGTTGTTGTTGCGGAAGGTGGTGGACTGCAGCTGCTGCCCGGTCCATGGGATGTACTTTAAAATTTCTGCGATCAAAGATAAACAGCACGAAAAGAATACGTGTGTTTCCAAAAATGAAATAATCGAGTTTTGATCGACCGGGGTGACCCATGGACCGTTTGCTTTCGATGCGGGTGTTCGAGCGGGTGGTGAACGAAGGCGGCTTTGCCGCCGCGGCGCGCGTGCTGGACCTGTCGGCCCCGGTGGTCACGCGCCTGGTCGCCGATCTCGAGGACCATCTGGGCACGCGGCTGCTGCAGCGCTCCACGCGCCGGCTGTCGCTGACCGAGGCCGGCCAGAGCTATCTGAGCCGGGTGCGCAATATCCTGCAGGATATCGACGAGGCCGACGCCGTGACGCGCTCGCAGAGCACCGAGCTCGAAGGCCTGCTGCGCATCCATGCGCCGCCGGTGCTCGCCAGCCATGTGCTGGCCCCGATGCTTGCGAGCTTTCGCCAGCGCTACCCGAAGATCCAGTTCGATGTCGAAGTCGAGTCGAACGGCGCGCCGCCCTTCGAGGAGTTCGACATCACGCTCGTCGGTGCGGACGAGAACCTGCAGGGCGAGGTCGTGGCGCGCAAGGTGATCGAGACCGAAGCGATCCTGGTCGCTTCACCCGCCTATCTGCAGCGCCGCGGCGTGCCGCTGCAACCCGAGGATCTGCTGGAGCACGACTGCCTGCGCCTCAAGGCCTCGAACGGCCATACGCGTGCCTGGCGCATGTGGTGCGAAGCCGATCCCGGAAATGCGCGCGAGATTGCCGTCAAGCCGGTGATATCGGCCAACCACACCGACACCCTGCTGCGCGCCGCGCTCGACGGCGCGGGCATCACCTCGGTGGCGATGGACACCGTCGTGCCCTGGCTCGCGCGCGGCGAGCTGGTGCGCGTGCTGAGCCCCTGGATCACCGGGCGCCTGGTCATGTACGCGGTGCTGCCCAGCCGCAAGTTCATTCCGCAGCGCACGCGCGTGTTTCTCGACGATCTGGTCGAGCAGGCGCGCGCGCAGGCCCGCACGGCGCTGCAAGCCTGCGAGGAATGCCACAAGGCGGCGCGGCGTCAATGACACACGCAGGCCTCCCCCTGCGCCGCGCCCACGAGCTCCTTGAGAATGCCGCAGCTTTCGTGGTCATGCGGGCCGCGGCAGGAGCGGCGCAGCTGCAACAGCTGGCGTTCGAGCGCCTGCATGCTCAGCAGCCGGGCGCGCACGCGCGCCAGCTGCGCATCGACCAGTGCGTCGACATCGACGCAGGCGGCGTGCGGCGCGTCGATGGCCTGGAGCAGGCGGCGCACCTCGGGCAGCGCCATGTCCAGCGCGCGGCAATGGCGGATGAAGGCCAGCCGCTCCAGATGCAGCGGCGCGTAGTCGCGGTAGCCATTGGCCCGCCGCGCGGGAGCGGGCCACAGGCCCTCCCTTTCGTAGAAGCGGATGGTTTCGGTGTCCACGCCGGTGGCGCGCGCCAGGTCCTTGATCTGCATGCTTGTCTCCCGTTGCCATGGTCGCCACCAGTGTATTTCTCCAGGCGCTTGACCCTGTAGCAGCTCCAGGGTTTTCAATGCGGGAATTCACTTCTGGAGATCCCCATGTCAAGCCATTGCTGCCACCACGACACCCCCGATGCCAAGCACATCCAGAACCTCGCGCGCATGCGCCGCGTGCTCTGGGTGGCACTGCTGGTCAACGCCGCGATGTTCTTCCTGGAGATCGCCGCGAGCCTGGGTTCGGGCTCGCTGGCGCTGCTCGCCGATGCCGTGGACTTTGGCGGCGATGCGCTGAACTACGGCGTGTCGCTCGCGGTGCTGGCCTCGGCGCTGGCCTGGCGCGCGCGCGCCGCGGTGCTCAAGGCGCTGTGCATGCTGGGCTTTGGCATCTATGTGCTGGGCAGCGCGCTGTGGGCCGTGTGGAGCGGCGGCGTGCCGCAGGCGGCAACGATGGGGGCGGTCGCCGTGCTGGGGCTGCTTGCCAATCTGGGCGTGGCCTGGATGCTGTATGCGTTTCGCGAGGGCGACGCCAACATGCGCAGCGTCTGGCTGTGCTCGCGCAACGATGCGATCGGCAACCTCGCGGTGCTGCTCGCGGCGCTCGGGGTGTTTGGCACCGGCAGCGCCTGGCCGGACCTGGTGGTGGCAAGCCTGATGGCGGCGCTGGCGCTGCACGGCGGCGCGAGCGTGCTGCGCCAGGCGCGCGCCGAGCTGAAGATGCCTGCCGCAACGCCCTGAGCGCGGCTTCAGCCGACGACGCCGGTATGCAGCTGCAGCACCACCGGCACGGCCTTGGAGGTCGGCGTGCCCGCGCCGATGGCGGTGGCGGCCAGCGGCACCAGCGGATTGGTTTCGGGATAGTAGGCGCCGATATTGCCGCGCGGGATGTCATAGGCCACCAGCCGGAAGCGCTCGGCACGGCGCTCGACCCCGTCGTCCCAGGCGGAGACCAGATCGACCCAGTCGCCATCCTGGAAACCCAGCGCGCGAATGTCTTCGGCGTGGATGAACACCACGCGGCGCTGGCCGAACACGCCGCGGTAGCGGTCGTCCAGGCCATAGATGGTGGTGTTGTACTGGTCGTGCGAGCGCATGGTCATCAGCGAGAACACCGTTGATGCAGGCAGACGTGCGCGCGCCAGGTGCAGCGGCGTGTCGCGCGGCACGGCATGTGCCATGAAGCCGGCCTTGGCGCTGGCCGTGTTCCAGACGCGCTCGCTCGCGGTGTTGCGCAGCCGAAAGCCCCCGGGCGTCGCGACGCGCGCGTTGAAGTCCGCAAAGTCGTCGAACACCTTCGCAATCAGGTCGCGGATGCGCGCATAGTCCTCGACCAGCCAGAGCCAGGGCGTGTGGCTTTGCGTCAGCGTGGCCGCGGCCAGGCGCGCGACGATCGCCGGTTCGGACAGCAGCAGCTCCGACGCCGGCGCATTGATGCCCCCGGACAGATGCACCATGCTCATCGAATCCTCCACGGACACGCTCTGCACGCCGCCGGCCTGCACATCGACCTCGGTGCGGCCCAGGCAGGGCAGGATCAATGCGTCGCGCCCATGCACCAGGTGGCTGCGGTTGAGCTTGGTCGCCACATGCACCGTGAGATCACAGCGGCGCAGCGCGCGCCAGGTGGCATCGGTGTCGGGCGCGGCGGCGGCGAAATTGCCGCCGAGCGCAAAGAACACGCGCCCCTGCCCTTCGAGCATCAAGCGGATCGCCTCGACGGTGTCGACGCCATCGGCACGCGGCGGCGCGAAGCCGAAGACCTGCTCGAGCCGGTCGAGCAGCGCGGCCGGGGGCTTTTCCCAGATGCCCATGCTGCGGTCGCCCTGCACATTGCTGTGGCCGCGCACGGGACAAGCGCCCGCGCCCGGGCGGCCCAGGTTGCCGCGCAGCAGCAGCAGGTTGACGAGCATCTGCACCGTCGCCACCGAATGCATGTGCTGCGTGATGCCCATGCCCCAGCAGACGATGGTGCTCGCCGCGCCGATATAGACCTCGCCGGCCGCGCGCATCTGCGCTTCGCTCAGCCCGGACTCGCTCTCGAGCAGCGCCCAGTCCTCGGCCTGCAGATCGGCGGCCAGCGCCGCGAAACCGGTCGTGTGCTGGGCAATGAAGGCGTGGTCGAGCACGCCGCCGCGCGCCGCTTCCTGCTCGAGCACATGCTTCATCATGCCCTTGACGGCCGCCAGGTCGCCGCCCGCGCGCACCTGGAAATAGTGCGTGCTGATCGGCGTCGCGCCCAGCGTGGCCATCTCCAGCTTGGCTTTCGGGTCCTGGAAGCGCTCGAGGCCGGGCTCGTGCAGCGGGTTGAAGCTGACGATGCGCGCGCCGCGCTTGTGCGCCGCGCGCAGCTCGCCGAGCATGCGCGGGTGGTTGGTGCCCGGGTTCTGGCCAAAAATGAAGATCGCTTCGGCATGCTCGAAGTCGTCCAGCGTCACCGTGCCCTTGCCGACGCCGATCTGCGCGCGCATGCCGTTGCCGCTGGCCTCGTGGCACATGTTCGAGCAGTCGGGGAAGTTGTTGGTGCCGTATTCGCGCACGAACAGCTGGTAGAGGAACGCCGCCTCGTTGCTCGCGCGCCCCGAGGTGTAGAAGATCGCCTGGTTCGGGTCGGGCAGGGCTTGGAGCTGCTGCGCGATCAGCGCGAAGGCCGCGTCCCATGCGAGCGGCAGATAGCGGTCGCTCGCGGCGTCATAGCGCATCGGGTGCGTGAGCCGGCCCTGGTCCTCGAGCCAGAAGTCGCTTTGCGCCAGCAGCTCGGCCACCGTGTGGCGCGCAAAGAACGCGGGGCCGGCGCGCCGCGCGGTGGCTTCGGCGGCCACGGCCTTGGCGCCGTTCTCGCAGAACTCGAAGCTCGACGCATGGTTGCGGTCGGGCCAGGCACAGCCCGGGCAGTCGAAGCCGTCCGGTTGATTGGCCGACAGCAGCGTCTTGGCGCCCTTGAGCGCGATGTCGTGGTGCAGCAGCGCATTCTTCACGCTGCGCAGCGCGCCCCAGCCGCCTGCGGGGCCGTTGTAGAACTCGATTTTTTGCTCTGCCATGTGTCTAGCGATCCGGATGAAGCGGTGCAGCGCCAGCGGGCGCCGCACGGGACAGCATCCTATCCGGGATTGGCGCCGGGCCGGAGCACCACAAAAAAACGCCCACTTGATAGCAATAAACTATTAGAATATAAATTCAGTTGAAAAAGTAATGATCTGCTGCGGCGTGCAAGGCGCAGAGGGTCTGCGGCACCGACTGAAGCACGCCGGCCCGGCCCATGCGCCCTGCCGCTTCCTCCACCTCTTGATCGACGAGACACCATGCCTTTGCCAAAACCCACCGTCCTGCCCCCGGACTTCCACAGCTTCACGCTTCCGCCTGCCGCCCTGGACGGCTTCAACATTGGCCCCTCGGGCTTTGAATGGGCGCGCCAGGAAATGAACGCCGTGGTGCCCGCCCGCCCGGCGCATGCTGCATGGCCATCGGATTCCGCGGCCGAGCCTTTTCCGAGCCTGTTGGCACTGCACAGGACGGCCGAGCGCGAGCGCCACGGCGAGGATGGCGTCGTGCGCATCGTCGTCGCTGGCGCCAGGGCCGAGCAGGCAGCCGAGCTCGAGGCGGTGCCAGCGATCGATGTCCTGGATGTGCATGTCGCGTTCGAGGTGCTCAATCTGTGTGATGCGTCGGCTTCGCCCACGGCGTGCGAAGGCTCCGGCGCCCAGGCCCCGGCCGATGTGATCGGACTGTACCCCGAGGGGCCTTCGGGCGGCCTCTGAGAGCGGCGCTGCGCGGCGCAAGCAGACTTTCTCGGCGGCGGGAATGCAAAGTTATCCAATAATGCACGGCATCCGCCCATGCAACCGCAGCGCCCGGCTGCACCGATGGGCACCCCAACCGAGGAAAGCTTATGAAATCCCGCGCCGCCGTTGCCTTTGCCGCAGGCCAGCCCCTGCAGATCGTCGAGATCGATGTCGAGCCCCCGCGCAAGGGCGAAGTCCTGGTCCGCATCACCCATACCGGCGTGTGCCACACCGATGCGTTCACGCTCTCCGGCGACGACCCGGAAGGCATCTTCCCCGCCGTGCTGGGCCATGAAGGCGCGGGCATCGTCGTCGAAGTCGGCGAAGGGGTGACCAGCGTGCAGCCTGGCGACCATGTGATCCCGCTGTACACCGCCGAATGCAAGGAATGCCTGTTCTGCAAATCCGGCAAGACCAACCTGTGCGTGGCGGTGCGCGCCACGCAGGGCAAGGGCCTGATGCCCGACGGCACGACGCGCTTCTCGTACGAAGGCAAGCCGATCTACCACTACATGGGCTGCTCGACGTTCAGCGAGTACACCGTCGTGGCCGAAGTGTCGCTGGCCAAGATCAACCCCGACGCCAACCCCGAGCAGGTCTGCCTGCTGGGCTGCGGCGTGACGACGGGCCTGGGCGCGGTGAAGAACACCGCCAAGGTCCAGCCCGGCGACTCGGTCGCGGTGTTCGGCCTGGGCGGCATCGGCCTGGCCGTGCTGCAGGGCGCCAAGCAGGCGCAGGCCGGGCGCATCATCGCCATCGACACCAACCCCTCGAAGTTCGAGCTCGCACGCACCTTTGGCGCGACCGACTGCATCAACCCCAAGGACTACGACAAGCCGATCCAGCAGGTCATCGTCGAGATGACGGGCTGGGGCGTGGACCACTCCTTCGAGTGCATCGGCAACGTCAACGTGATGCGCGCGGCGCTCGAATGCGCGCACCGCGGCTGGGGCCAGTCGGTGGTCATCGGCGTGGCCGGCGCGGGCCAGGAAATCTCCACCCGCCCCTTCCAGCTGGTCACCGGCCGGCGCTGGCTGGGCTCGGCCTTTGGCGGCGTCAAGGGCCGCTCGGAGCTGCCGGGCATGGTCGAAGACGCGATGCGCGGCGACATCCAGCTCGAGCCCTTCGTCACGCACACCATGCCGCTGACCGAGATCAACGAAGCCTTCGATCTGATGCATGAAGGCAAGTCGATCCGCTCGGTCGTGAACTACGCCTGAGCCGCGGCACACCACAAACCGCCAGCCGCGCTGGCCGCCCTGCGCGGGCCGCCCTGCGCGGGCCGCCCGGGCGGTTTTTTTACGGCTGGGGACGGCGCGGCGGCGCCATGCTCCAGACGATCAATCCCAGCAACGCCACCTGCAGCGGCAGGCGCGCCACCAGCATCCAGTAGGGCACGGAGGGGAAATCGGCGGCGTTTTGCAGCATGAAGACATTGGCCGGCGTCACGGCCAGCGTCAGCAGCGCCAGGCCCCAGCCGGCGCTGCGGCGCGTGGGCCGCCAGAGAATGCCGAAAGCGCCCAGCAGTTCGAGCACGCCGGTGAACAGCACCGCCGCGCGCGGCCAGGGGATCCACGGGGGAACAATGCGCATTTCGGTCTCGGTGGCCACGAAATGGGCGATGCCGCCGATGAAGAACCAGAGGAACACAAAGGCGAGACCGGCTTTGCGGCCCGGACTCAAAGACACGGTGGGGTGCATGGCTGCGTCGGGAAAAGTGGCTGGCATGCCAGTGTGCGGCAAATCGCGCCGGTCTGGTGGGCGCTCGGCTCGACATTTTCAGCGCCGCATGAGGAGGTGTTCTGCACTGCGCGGCGCAGCATCGGCAACCACGGCTTTTACGCTATCGGGCGCGGCATCTTGTCCGACCTCCCGGCCCTCGGCGAGGCCTTACTTTCAAGCTCGGTTTCCGGTATTGCCGCGCCTGGTGATCCGGGGACCGCCATAAAAAAAACCGCAACCATTCTCCGAAAGCAGCGTATGCCCCAATCCTTTGAAGCCTCCGATCTGCTCCAGCTCAAGACCATCACCGACCTCAGCTGTCCCTGGGACGAGGGCCTCGTGGCCTGCAGCGTCGGCGCCGTCAACCAGGCGGCCGACAGCGCCACCAGCACCCTGTGGATCTATCCCACTAACGGCGACGCGCCGTGGCAGCTGACCGGCGACAGCTCCTTCGACAACCATCCGCGCTGGTCGCCCGATGGCCAGCAGCTCGCGTTTCTCTCCGACCGCTCCGGCCCGATGCAGCTGTTCGTGATCGCGCGCGGCGGCGGCGAGGCGCGCCAGCTGGGCGTGTTCGATGGCGGCGTCACGGACTTCGAGTGGAGTCCGGACGGCAAGCGCCTGCTGGTGATCGTCTCGCTGCGCGTGGACCCCAACCTGCGCGGCGCGCGCCCGGCCCCCGATGCCGCGCAGCCCCCGCAAGGCGGCCCCCAGGTGGTCTGGAAGCTGCCCTACAAGAGCGACGGCACCGGCTACAAGCTCGACCATGAAAGCCATCTGTTCTCGGTCGATGCCATCACCGGCGAGAAAACGCAGCTGACGGACGGCCCCTTCAATGTGCTCAGCGCCATCCATTCGCCCGACGGCCAGCGCATCTGCTACACCCGATCGCGCGAAGGCGACGCCTCGCACCGCAGCGATGCCTGGCTCATGGATCCGGACGGCAGCAACGCGCGTCAATTGACGACCGAGCACGCACAGGTGCTGTTTCCCGCCTGGTCGCCCGATGGGCGCTGGCTGGTGTTCTCCGGCACCCTCGAGGAGGGCAACGCGCAGGTGCGGCTCTGGTCCATCGCGCTCGATTCGGGCGAGGTCCAGCCGCTGGGCGATGATTCGATCGAGATCGCGGGCGAAACCGCCAGCGTGCAGTTCGCCGGCAAGGACAGCACCCGGGTGCGCGCCCTCATCGTGCGCCGCGGCGTGCAGGCGGTGGCCGAGGTCACGGTGCCGCAGGGCGAGATCCAATGGCTGGTCGAGGGCGAGCGCCAGATGTCCCAGCTCGGCGGCTCGCGCGAGTTCCTGGTCTACACGGCCGAAACCGCGGTGCAGCCCCTGGAGCTGTACTGCTGCCGGCTCGACGGCTCGCACGAGCGATGCCTCAGCGATCTCAACCCCTGGTGGAAAGAGCGCAAGCGCGCGAACGTCGAGCGCCGGGGGTTCGAGGTGCCCGACGGCAAGGGCGGCACCGAGCGCGTCGATGGCTGGCTGATCCGCCCCGAAGGCGCGACCGGCGCTGCGCCGCTGCTGGTCGATGTGCATGGCGGGCCGGCAAGCTTTGCGCTGTTTGCCTTCGCGCCCTCGGCTTACTGGGCCATGCTGTGGTCGCAGGGCTGGTCGATCCTGGCGCTCAATGCGGTCGGCTCGGCCAGCTATGGGCGCGACTTCAGCGAGCGCCTGCGTGGCCACTGGGGCGAGATCGACCTGCCCCAGCACCTGGCGGCCGTGAAGGCGCTGCAGGACGAAGGCCTGGCCGACCAGCGCGTGGCGATTGCCGGCAAGTCCTATGGCGGCTTCATGTCGACCTGGGCCGTGGGCCATACCGAGGTGTTCAAGGCCGCGGTGCCGATGGCCGCGCTGACGCAGATCGATGTGCACTGGGGCAGCTCGGACAGCGGCTATTACACCGATGACTACGCCATGCAAGGCGAAGACGCCCAGGCGCGCGAGCGCATGCGCGCGCATTCGCCCGTGGAGTCCCTGTATGGCGCCACGACCCCGACGCTGCTGCTGCACGGCGACTGCGACGAACGCTGCCCGCGCAGCCAGGCCGAGGTGGCCTTCGTGGCGCTGCGCCGCGGCGGCAATCCCGACAGCGAGCTGGTGCTCTACCCAGGCGAGGGCCACAGGTTCACCTCGCAGGGCAAGCCCAGCTACCGGGTCGATGTGATGCAGCGCCTCGTGGACTGGGTGACGCGCTGGACGCTCTGAGCGCTCACGTACCCCCGGCCCTGGGGCGCCGGGGGTATGCGCGCCCCGAACCACCGCACCCATCGGTCGCGGACTTGTACAAATAACCAGTGTTTTCATCCACTGTTACAATGCATTCAAGTACAACCTCTATCGAACGCGCGACGCTGGCGTTGCGCGCCGCTCCAGGCTGAACATGCTGGCGCAGGACACTGCGCCAGCGCTGCCAGGGCTTTCATATGATCCCAGGCAGCCAGTCCCTGATGCACGTCAGCAGGGTCCGTGTGCATCCCTCCCCTCGATACAGGTTGCCTTTGAACGCTGATCTCCACTGCGCCCTCTACCACAGCCGGCTGGCGCCCGATGCCCCCCTGAGCTGCGTGTCCGACGTCATCAAGACCGCGCGCAGCTTCAATGCCAGCCACGGGCTCACGGGCATCATGGTGTTCGACGGCCAGCATTTCCTGCAATACCTCGAAGGGCCGCAGCAGCCGCTGTGGGATCTGCTGGTGCGCATTGCCCAGGACCCGCGACACGTCAATTTCACGCTGCAGCACCGCGGCCCATGCCCGGGCGAGCGCCTGTTCAGGAACTGGTCGATGGGCTATGCGCTGGTCGATGATGCCGACCCGCTGGCCGAGCTGGGCGCGCTGGTCGGCGAGGAGGCGCTGGCCAAGCTGCATGAGATGGTGCCGATGCTGGACATTGCCTGAACCGCGCTCAGGGACCCTCTGCATAAATCAGCGCGAGGGCTGGCAGTGCGGATCGGGATGGGATGCTAGGCGCGTTTTGCAGCCAATAGCCGTAGCTATTGGCAAGAAACGCAACGCCGCAGACCGCCCGAGTCCGCGCTGCCATGCACCGCGGTGATTTATGCAGAGGGTCCCTAGCGTTCATCCTCCAGGGCCGGCAGGCCCGCCACCGCCCTGGGCGGCCAGTCACCGGCTTTCACCCGGTTCTCGAACCAGCGGTGCATGGCCACGTCCTCGAGCGCATATTCTCCACGGGCTGATTTCCAGACCAGCGCCGGCGTGCGCTGGCGCAGCACTTCCAACGCTTTTTGCGCCTGCGCCACGCTGACCGGGTGCGCGGCCTTGTCACGGTAAAAACGCAGCGCCTGCGCATCGTAGGGCCGAAAGCGTGGCCCCTGCTCCAGCGTGCGCCACAGCACTGCCTGCTCGACCGGCCGCAAGCCGCAGTAGTCGGATTCCATCTGCGCCTCGTCCTGGGTCTGCTGCTGGTCCGCTGCCTGCAGCATGGCGGGCTCGAAGCGCCCGGTCAAAGCCGCCAGCGGGCTCAGCACCTGGCCCAGTGCGGCCATGAAGAACTGGGGTCGATCGCCGAACACCGCAAAAGCCTTTTGCAGCATCGCCTGGTCCACGGGCGCCAGCTCGGGACGCTGGGCTTCGATCAGCCGCGCCACGTGGGCGATGAAGTCGAGCCCCAGCGGCGGCAGGCGCTGGATCTGGGAGCCGTAGAAGGGTGCAGCAGCGGTGTTGACCAGGCGCAGCAACTTGTCCCGGTCCGATCCCGACATGACCAGCATGAGATTCACCACACCCGGCTGATTGAGCTGATCGCGCGCCGATTTGAGCGCCGTCATGGCCGTTTCGCCGTCTTCGCTGGTGAGCGCGTGCTGCGCTTCGTCGATGATCAGGGCCACCGGCTGGCCTGCGGTTGCATGCAGCAGACGCAATGCTTCGGTCAGGGTCAGTCCGTCGATCTTGCCGATGCGGCTGGTATCCACCTCCAACCCGCCCACCTTGACCTTGTCCAGACCGGCCTTGCGCGCCATGCGCGCCACCAACCCCAGTTGCGGTGCGAGTGCCCCGGCAATGGCTTCGGCGATCAGCTGCCCGGGGTCGCGGCGGGTATCGGCCCACAGGTCCACATAGACCACCACGACACCGGCCGCCTGCAGTGCGGGGCGCAGATCGCCCTGCAGGAAGGTTGATTTCCCGGTGCGGCGCGGCGCTGTCAGAAACAGACCATTGTGGGCATCGCCCAGCAAGGCGCGGCCCTGAAGTGCCGCCACCAGCTCCTGCGCGAGCGCAGCGCGTTGAAAGGCAATCATCGCAACTATCCTTAATTATCTGCGAATGGATATTTTATCTATTTTTAGATAATTTCAGATATTTCCTTGACAGCCCTTTTGAAACGTCACCGGCCCTGGCCCATTCGCGGCAGCGCCGTCACGGTCCCGTCCCCGGTCGCATAGCAGCAGATCGTGTCTTTCGGCACTTCCAGCGTGGTGCCGGTAAAGGCGCCAAACGCCGGCAGGATCATCAGCCCCGGCGCCTCGCAAAAGCAGGGCAGCCGCGCGCTGTCGTAGGCGCGCCCGCGCAGCTGCACGGCGGGATGCAGGTGGCCGGCGAGCACCTGCGCGCCCTGCACGGTCTGCGGGTGGTGGCAGGCGGCAAAGGGGCCGATGCGAAACGGCTCGTCGACGATATCGAAGCGCAGCGCCGGTGGCGGATCGCCCGCGTGGCTGTCATGGTTGCCGCGCACCAGCACGCAGCGCAGTTGGGCATGCCGCTCGCGCCAGGCCACGACCGGATCGATCACCTGCGCCTGCTGCGCCGTCGCGGCGTGCAGGAAGTCGCCCAGCACCACCAGGCTGCGGACGTCGAGCGCGTCGATCAGCTCGCTCAGGCGCTCGAGATTGTCGCGCGTCGTGCCCGAAGGCACGGGCTGGCCCAGCGCGCGAAAGCTTGCGGCCTTGCCCAGGTGCACGTCGGCGACAAACAGCGCGCGCTCGCGCGGCCACCACAGCGCGCGCTCGGGCAGCAGGGCCAGGGTTTCGTTGGCCAGCGACAGCGCCAGCGCGCCTTGCGGGGGTTCGTAGGGTTTCATGGGGATTTTCCTGGCCGGCCGCGCTCGCGCTTGCGCCGCGCAGGAGCTTCGCTGCGCGTCTCGAGCGCGAGCGCCGCGTCGATGGCCCACTCGGGCGATTCGCGGTCGGCAAATACCTGCTGCGCGGGCGCATGCGCCGTGCCGACGGCCTCGCCGCCCGCGCTGCGCTCGAGCTCGGCGACCATGCGCGCGATGCGCTGCGCCAGCGGCTCGTTGCTGAGCTTTTCGCGAAAGCGCTCGACCATCAGCGGAAAAGCCAGCGGCGAGGGCTTTTGCAAAGCGTGCAGCGAAAGCCGCTGGCCCTGGATGCGTTCGAGCGCGCGTGCAAGCTGGCGCACATCGAGCTCCTGCGTCAGCAGCTCCTGCTCGGCCTGGGCCAGCAGGCCGTTGTGCGGATCGTAGCGCTGGAACACCTCGTAGAACAGGGTCGCCGAGGCCTGCAGCTGGCGGTTGCTGCGGCGCTCGCCAGGGTGGCTCTGGAAGATCAGCCCGGAAATGCGCGCGATCTCGCGAAAGCGCCGGCGTGCGAGTTCCGTGGCGTTGAGGCTGCCGAGCACCTCGACCAGCAGTTCGTCCATGGGCGGCAGCACCAAGAGCGCGGGAAGCCGCTCGGCCCAATCGATGGGCGTGGCGCTGAGCAGCTCGAAACCATAGTCGTTGAGCGCAATCGAGAAGGTGCCGGTCTGGGGCTGCGCCGCGCGCCAGGCAATCAGGCTCGCGAGCCCCAGGTGCACCTGCCGCCCTGCAAAGGGATAGACAAACAGATGCCAGCCCTCGCGCGACTTGAAGGTTTCGGCCACCAGCGTGCCGGGCGTGGGCAGGCCCGACCAGCGCTGCTGGATCTCGAGCAGCGGCTGCACGCAGCGCATCTCGGGGCTCTCGAAGCGCCCTTCATCGGCGGCCTGCAGTTCGCGCAGCACCGCATCGGCCAGCGTGTTGGACATCGGCATGCGCCCGCCGTTCCAGCGCGGAAGCGCGGCGCGCCCCGCCGTGGCGCGGCGCACGAAGGCCGTCATCTGCTCGACGCGCACGAGTTCGAGCAGCCGGCCGCTGAACATGAACGCATCGCCGGGCTTGAGCCGCGCCACGAAGCTTTCCTCGACGCTGCCGAGCTTGGCGCCGCCCAGGTACTGCACGCTGATCGAGGCGTCGCTGACGATGGTGCCGATATTGACGCGGTGGCGCCGCGCGAGCCGCGCATCGGGTACGCGCCAGACGCCCTCCTCGTCGGGCACGACGCGGTGGTAGTCGGGGTAGGCCGCGAGCGACGGCCCGCCCTGGCGCACGAAGTCCAGGCACCACTGCCACTGCTCGTCACCGAGCCCGGCATAGGCCACCGTGCCGCGCACCTCAAGCAGCAATTCCTCGGGCTTGAAGCCCCCGCCCAGCGCCACCGTGACCAGGTGCTGCACCATGACATCGAGCGGCGCGCGCGGGCTCGTTCGTGCCTCGATCTGCCCGGCATGCACCGCCGCGCGCGCCGCCGAGGCTTCGAGAAGCTCCAGGCTGTGCGTGGGCACCATGGTGATGCGCGAGGGCCGGCCCGGCGCATGGCCCGCGCGGCCCGCGCGCTGCACCAGCCGCGCCACGCCCTTCGCCGAGCCGATCTGCAGCACCCGGTCGACGGGCAGGAAGTCCACGCCCAGATCCAGGCTCGAAGTGCAGACCGCGGCCTTGACGCGCCCTTCCTTGAGCCCGAGCTCGACCCATTCGCGCACGCCGCGGTCGAGCGACCCATGGTGCAGCGCCAGCACGCCGGCCCAGTCGGGGCGCGCCTCGAGCAGCGCGCTGTACCAGCGCTCGGCCTGCGAGCGCATGTTGGTGAACACCAGGCAGCTGGCGCTTTCCTCGATCGCCTGCACCACCTGCGGCAGCATGCGCAGCCCCATGTGGCCGGCCCAGGCAAAGCGCTCGGCAGCGGCGGGCAGCAGCGTGTCGATGATCAGCGTCTTGTCGGTCTCGCCCTGGACCATGACCGCGGGCCGCTCGGCCGTCTCGGGCCCGGAGCCCAGAAGCGTGCGCAGCGCCTCGTCGAGATTGCCCAGCGTCGCCGACAGTCCCCAGGTCATCAATGCGGGCTGGAAGGTGCGCAGCCGTGCGAGCGCGAGCTGCGTCTGCACGCCGCGCTTGTTGCCCATCAGCTCGTGCCACTCATCGACCACGGCCACGCGAATGTGCTTGAACAGTTCACGCGCATCGGCGCGCGCCAGCAGCAGCGTGAGGCTCTCGGGGGTCGTGACCAGCACCGTCGGCAGGCGCCTGTCCTGCGCCGCGCGCTGGCCGGAAGTGGTGTCGCCGCTGCGCAGGCCCGCGCTCCAGTTCGGGCACAGCGCCTGCATCGGCGCCTCGATCGAGCGCAGCGTGTCGGCGGCCAGCGCGCGCATCGGCGTGATCCACAGCACGGCCAGCGGCGGCGGCTTGGCCTTCGCGCCCTCCGAGACAACCTCCTTGCGCAGTGCGCCCAGCGCGCCCAGCCACACGGCCAGCGTCTTGCCGCTGCCGGTGCTCGAATGCAGCAGGCCACTGGCGCCGCGCGCCATCTCGGCCCAGACCTGGCGCTGGAACGGGAAGGCCTTCCAGCCGCGTTCGGTCACCCAGGCTTGGAGCGCGGGATCGGCGCGCTGGGGTCTGCCGGCTGCCATCAACCGGGCCCCGGCAGCAGCGCCTGCAGGGTGGCGAGCGTATCGGCTTCCTCCACGGATTTGTCTTCGCGCCGGCGCAGCATGCGCGGAAAGCGCACCGCGATGCCGCTCTTGTGCCGGCTGCTCTTGGCGATGCCTTCGAAGCCCAGCTCGAAGACCAGCGTCGGCGTGACGCTGCGCACCGGGCCGAAGGTCTCCTGCGTGGTCTTGCGGATCACCGCGTCGACCGCGCGGATCTCGGCGTCCGTCAGGCCCGAATAGGCCTTGGCAAAGGGCACCAGCTGGCGCGCGGGGTCGTCCTGCGGGCCGTTCCACACCGCAAAGGTGTAGTCGCTGTAGAGGCTCGCGCGCCGGCCGCTGCCGCGCTGCGCGTAGATCAGCACCGCGTCGATGGACAGCGGGTCGATCTTCCACTTCCACCACACGCCCACGTCCTTGGTGCGGCCCACGCCATACTGCGCATCGCGCCGCTTGAGCATCATGCCCTCGACGCCCAGCGCGCGCGCGCGCTCGCGCTGGGCCGCCAGCTCTTCCCAGCTGCGGGCGCTCAGCACCGGGCTGAGTTCGAGTTGCAGGTGCGGGAAGGCCACGGCCAGGAGTTCGAGCCGTGCGCGGCGCGCGTGCTGGGGCAGCGCGCGCAGATCGGCACCGTTTTCTTCGAGCAGGTCATAGACGCATAGCACCACCGGCAGCTCGCGCAGCATCTTGGGGCCGAGCGTCTTGCGCCCGATGCGCTGCTGCAGCTCGGCAAAGGGCTGGGCCCGGCCATCGCGCCAGACCAGGATCTCGCCATCGAGCACCGTGCCGTCGGGCAGGCCTTCGCCCATCGCCTGGAGCTCGGGATAGCGGTCGCTGACCAGCTCCTCGCCGCGCGTCCAGACCGACACCTGCCCCGCGCGCTTGACCAGCTGGGCGCGGATGCCATCCCATTTCCACTCGACCAGCCAGCCATCGGCCGGGCCCAGCACCGCATCGAACTGCGCGAGCGGCAGGTTGAAGGGGTGCGCCAGAAAGAACGGATAGGGCTGGCCGCCCTGCGCGCCGGTTTCGGCGTTCTCGGACGAGACCAGCGCCGCATAGTCCTCGGCCGAAGGCTGCGCGCCAATGTGCGTGTAGCCCATCAGGCGCTGCGCGATGACCTTGGCATCGATGCCGCTGACGGCCGCCAGCGCCTGCGTGACCTGCAGCCGCGAGACGCCGACACGGAACGCGCCCGTGATCAGCTTGAAATACACCAGCCGTTGATCGGCCGCCAGCATGCGCCACTGCGTCTGCAGCAGGCCCGGCAGCTCCTCGGGCGGCTTGCCGCGCAGCGGCAGCAGGTGCTGCTGCATCCAGTCGGCCAGCGGCAGATCGAGCGCCTCGCCCGGGTCGGGCAGCAGCAGCGAGATGGTTTCGGCCAGATCGCCCACGGCGTCATAGCTCTCGTCAAACAGCCATTCGGGCAGATCGGCGGCCAGCCGCGCCTGTTCGCGCAGCAGCTTCACCGGCACCAGCTGGCGCGGCTTGCCGCCGGCAAGAAAGTACACCGCCCAGGCCGCGTCGCGCGCGGGGGCGGCGCGCAGATAGTGCTGCAGCGCGGCCTGCTTGGAGAGACTCGCGGTCGAGGCATCGAGCTGGCGATAGAGTTCGGCAAAGGCTTTCATGCAGCGGGGGGTAATTCTTCGGTGGGGCTGTGCGCCGATGCATCGTCGGCTTCGTCGTGGTCGCCATATTCGGTCGTGAAACCCTGGGCCTGCAGCCCCTGCTCGCACAGCCAGCGCACCATGACGTCGACGCTGCCGTGCGTCACGAAAACGCGCTCGGCGCCGGTGGCCAGAATCGCGGACTGCAGACCAGGCCAGTCGGCATGGTCCGAGACGACAAAGCCCCGGTCCACGCCGCGGCGCCGGCGCGTGCCGCGCAGCTTCATCCAGCCGCTGGCAAAGGCATCCGAGGGGTTGGGAAAGCGCCGCATCCAGCTGGTGCGCCCGGCCGAAGGCGGCGCGATGACCAGGGACCGCCCGAGCATGGACTTGTCCAGCGCCGGATCGGTCGCATGGAAGGTCGGCGGCAGCACCACGCCCGCCGCCCGGTATATCTCGTTGATCGGCTCGACGGCGCCATGCGCGATGATCGGCCCGATCGAGGCATCGACGCCAAACTGCAGCCGCTGCGCCTTGCCCAGCGCATAGGCATAGAGCACCGACGCGCGCCCGGCTTCGGCGTTCGCGCGCCACCAGGCGTTGATGTCGGCAAACAGCTCGGGCTGCGTGGGCCAGCGGTAGATCGGCAGGCCAAAGGTCGATTCGGTGATGAAGGTGTCGCAGCGCACCGGCTCGAAGGGCGCGCAGGTGCCGTCGTCCTCGAGCTTGTAGTCGCCGGACGCGACCCAGACGCGCCCGCCATGCTCCAGCCTGACCTGCGCCGAACCCAGCACATGCCCGGCCGGGTGCAGCGACAGCCGTACGCCATGGTGCTCGATGCTCTCGCCATAGGCCAGCGTCTGCAGCGTGATGTCCTCGCCCAGGCGCCGGCGCAGGATCGGCGCGCTGTCGTGGTGCGCGAGGTAATGCGCGCTGCCATAGCGTGCATGGTCGCTGTGCGCATGGGTGATGACCGCGCGCTCGACGGGCCGCCAGGGGTCGATGTAGAAATCGCCGGGCGGGCAGTAGAGCCCTTCGGGACGGGCAATGATGAGGTCCGCTTCAGCTCGCATGCTGAGGATGCTATGCGGGGCGCGGGAGGCAGGGTGTAGGACGGCGGCACGAAGCTCGGCGCCCCGTGCTCACGCAATGCGCTCGATGCGCTCCAGGGCCTGGGCCAGCTGCGTTTCGGTCGCCGCCACGCAGGGCGCGAAGCGCGCGCTCAGGCGCTCCTCACTGCGCAGGCGTTCGGCATAGCGCAGCGCCAGCGCGTGCGCCTGGCGCCATATCGGTCCGCTGATCGCGGCCACGATCGTTGCGGGGCGCAGGGTGTCGGCCATCGCGCCGCTGGTGCGCGGCGCAAACGCCATTGGCGTCATGTCATAGGCCGGCGCCAGCCGGTAGGGCCGGCCGCTGTCCGAGGTGAACGACAGGTTGCCTGCATGCATGTCGCTGTTGCCGATCAGAACCCCGTAGGCCCACAGCAGCTGCGCCGCCGGCACGGCCTCGGGCACCACTTGGCCTTCGCGCACCAGCGCCTGGGTGCTCTCGAACCAGTTGCCGCCCTGGCCGACAAACTCGGCGTCGAGCGCGGCCAGCGACAGCAGCGCGGATCGGCCCAGCGCGCCGATGCGGTCGAAACGCACCACCTCCAGAAAGCGCTGGCCTGCGCTGTCGACGATGGCGCTGCGCGCCGCGGGCACGCCGGCCGCATGCAGCGTCTCGAGCGCATGGTGCTCGGCCAGCAGCAGATCGCGCCAGCGCTCGGCGACGGCGTTGTCCACGCGCGCGCTAAATTTGACGATGACATGGGCCGCGCCGGTGGGCGTCTGGGCATAGGCCGTGAACTTGGGCTGCTCTCCACCTGCCGATGATCCCGGCAGCTCGCCGGCATCAGCCAGAGCAGACAGCGAGGCGTAGGCAGCTGCCCGGTTTTTGCGTGCGATCGGCTCGGGCAGCGGCCGATCGATGAACATCTGTTCGGCGCGCTCGCCCACCAGCAGATTACCCGCCAGATCGTGCCCATGCTGCTGCAGCGCCTGGATCACATCTGCATCGCTCCAGTCCCCCAGGCGCTCGGGCAGATGCAGCGCCGCAGCGTTGCTGCGCGCATAGGCGCGGCCCAGATAGCCTTGGGGGCGCATGTCGAACAGCCACCAGGGCAAGCCGTCGGTGTAGCCGTCCTTGCCCTCCTCGGCGACAAACACGAAAGCTTCCGGCCGCACTGGCAGCAGAACGCCAAGACGTTGCAATTGGCCCGAGGGTGTCACGCGCGAGATATTGGAGCGCAGGTGACTGCGCATCCGGTCATGCAGCGCATAGTGAATGACACCTTGAATAGCAACCTTGACCACATCCGTGGCCATGCTCTTGAGTATGCGCGACATGGTGGGCTGACTGACTGCCAGCGCCGTGCACAGCTCCTGGCTCGTGCGCAGCTGCACACTGAGCAATTGCGTTACGCGTTGGGCATGGGAAGTAGTGCTGCCATTCATACCGGCATGATGCCAGAATGAATAGCTTCATGAATAGCGAAGTGAATAGCTATAAAAACTGGAAGCTGTGTTTTGCTCTGTGGCTCGCCAAGCCTGCCTCAATCGGTATCCACGATCTCCACCCAGTTTGCCCCCTTGCCCGCAGGCGCGGCCCCGGTGCGGCGCAGCGCGCCCGAATCGGGGTCGATCGCATACAGCCCCACCTCGGCGCTTTTCTCGCCCGTGACGACCAGCCAGCGCCCACGCGGATCGATGGCGATGCCGCGTGGCTGCTTTTCGACTTCCAGCGAGGACAGATAGGAGAGCGTTCCGGTGAGGGGCTCGGCGCGGTACCAGCTCACGGTGCTGGTGGTGCGCTCCGTCGCATAGACAAAGCGGCCATCGGGCGAGACCTTGATATCGGCGGCCCAGATGCGTGGTGTGGGGTCCGGCGGACCGCCCGCTCGGATCACGCCCTTTTGCAGCTGCTGGCGTTTTGCGGGCTCGTTGTCCACGGAGCCCAGGCGGAACAGCGCGCCGGTGTCACGGTGGATGCCATAGGTGGTCACGGCACCCGACAGTTCATTGAGCACATAGAGAACCCGGCCATTGGGCGCCGGCGCAATATGCCGCGGCCCCGCGCCCTGCGCCGTTGCCGCAAAACCTGCGCCGATCGGTGTCAGCGCGCCGCTGCGTTCGTCAAAGGCCAGCTGCAGTATCTGGTCCGCGCCCAGCACCGCCACATAGGCAAAGCGGTTGCTGGGATGGACGACGATGGAATGCGCATGGCGCCCGGTCTTGTGCAGCTCCACCGGCTCGCCCTGCGCCATGCCGCCCGGCGCGATCGGGCTCACGCTCACCACATCGCCGTCATAGGATGCCGACAGCAGATAGCGCCCGCCGCGGTCAGTGGCGATATAGGCCATGCTGTCGGGCAGGCTGGAGCGGGCCACGCGATCGAGCGCGCCGCTCGTGCCATCGATGCGGTAACTGACCACCGCATAAGGCGGCGCATACAGGCTCGCGTAGAGATGGCGCCCATCGGGACTTTGCGCCAGCGGCATGACCAGTGGCCCGGCCGCCGTGGTGCCCAGCGGCTGCAGCGTGCCCTGCGCGCGGTCGATGCGGTAGCTGGAGATGGTGCCGTCCTGCGCATTGGAGACATACGCAAAGGTACCGGCCTGCGCGGCCAGACTGAACGCCGCTGAAACTATCAGTGTGATGGTTTTCATGGTGCGCACAGTCTAGGCCGGCGCCCGGGCAGCGGGTGGCAGCGAGCTTGCGCGCGCCGCGGGTATTGCGCTGCGCGTGTCAGGCCGCGGCGGGCTGTGCGATCGTCGCCATATCGACCACGAAACGGTACTTCACATCGCTCTTGAGCATGCGCTCGTAGGCTTCGTTGATCTGCGCCATGGAGATGACCTCGATGTCCGACACGATGCCGTGGCGCGCGCAGAAGTCGAGCATTTCCTGGGTCTCGGCAATGCCGCCGATCAGCGAGCCCGCCAGGCGCCGGCGCTTCATGATCAGGCTGAACACCGAGGGCATCGGGTGCGGCGTGGCGGGCGCGCCCACCAGCGTCATCGTGCCGTCGAGCTTGAGCAGCGCGAGGAACGGGTCGAGGTCGTGCGCTGCCGCCACGGTGTTGAGGATGAAGTCGAAGCTGTTGGTGTGCGCCGCCATCTGCGCCGGGTCCTTCGAGACCACGACTTCCTTGGCGCCCAGGCGCAGCGCGTCCTCGGTCTTGCCGGGCGAGGTGGTGAACAGCACCACATGCGCGCCCATGGCCGCCGCGATCTTCACGCCCATGTGGCCAAGGCCCCCCAGGCCGACGATGCCGACCTTCTGGCCGGGGCCCACTTTCCACTGGCGCAGCGGCGAATAGGTGGTGATGCCGGCGCACAGCAGCGGCGCGACGGCGGCCAGATCGGATTCGGCATGCGACACGCGCAGCACGAATTTCTCGTGCACGACGATGTGGTCGGAGTAGCCGCCCAGCGTGTTCTCGCGCGAGACCTGCTCGGGGCTGTCGTAGGTGCCGGTGAAGCCGTTGTCGCAGTACTGCTCCAGGCCTTCGGCGCAGGGGTGGCAGCGCTGGCAGCTGTCGACCATGCAGCCCACGCCGACGATGTCGCCGACCTTGAACTTCGACACGCCGTTGCCGATGGCAGTGACGCGCCCGACGATCTCATGGCCGGGCACGCAGGGGTACTTGGCCGGGCCCCACTCGCTGCGCGCGGTGTGCAGGTCGGAGTGGCAGACCCCGCAGTGCAGGATGTCGATCGCGACATCGCGCTGCTGCGGCGCGCGGCGCTCGAAGGTGAAGGGCGCGAGCGGCGTGGTGGCAGACTGGGCAGCGTAGGCGTGGGCCAGGGTCATGGGGATTCTCCGAAGATGGGGGACGCGCTTGTTCAAACCGAGGACAAGGCTTTGATGGAGTATGCAGGCTGCAGGTTTTTTTTAGCGGCTAAAACCCGCAGCCCAGCAAGCCTTCACCTGCGCAACACGCGCCGATGGAAAAACGCAAACAGCGCCGCAAAGCAGCCCAGCCCCAGCCACGTGGCCGGCGCGAAGTCGTGGCCCACCAGCGCCAGTGGCCCGTCAGTGCCGCTGAAACCGATCAGCGCCGCGATCATCAAGCCCATCAGGCTTTCGCCGACGATCAGGCCCGAGGCCAGCAGCAGACCGCGCTCGTTGGCCGCATCGACCCATGCCTTGCCGTTGCGCGCGCCCCGGCGTGCAATGGCGCGCTGGAGCAACCAGCCCAGCAGCGCACCGAGCGCCAGCGTCATGCCGATGGTCGGCGGCAGATAGATGCCCAGGCCCACGGCCAGCGGCGGCAGCGCACCCTTGCCGGCCTTGCGCAGCGCGATATCGGCGACGATCACTGCCACCCCCACCGCCATGCCCAGGCCCAGCATGGTCCAGTCGAGGTTGCCGGTGAAGATGCCGTTGGCGATTTGCGTCATTAGCGTCGCCTGGGGCGCGGCCAGCGCCTGCGAGGCATCCATGCCCTCGCGCGGCATCGCGCCGGCAAAGCCATAGGCGTTGTAGAGCAGCTCGAGCACGGGCGGAATGACCATCGCCCCGACCAGCACGCCGATGATCAACACCACCTGCTGGCGCCACGGCGTCGCGCCCACGAGGTAGCCGGTCTTGAGATCCTGCAGGTTGTCGTTGGAGATCGCGGCCATGGCCAGTATGGACGACACCATGAACAGCACCAGCGCCACGCCGAGCTGCCCCGAGACGCTCTGCGCATAGGTCGGCACCGCCGCATGCAGCGCCAGCAGCGACAGGCCCATCAGGATCGTGGCAATGATGCCGATGCCCGAGATCGGGCTGGCCGACGAGCCCACGAGCCCCGCCATGTACCCGCAAGCCGCGGCGACGAGAAACCCGAACACGCCGGCAAACACCACGCACAGCGCCGACAGCCCGTGGCGCGCCGCGCCCGACAGCTCGGGCATGTGCTGGGCAATGAAATAGTCCACCACCGCGAACAGCACGCCGAGCGCCGCCAGCCCGATCAGCAGCATCCAGCTGCGCGGCATGTCGCGGTCGGTTTCATCCGAGGTCGTTGCCGTGTCGGCGCGGCTGGCCGGCTGGTTGCGAATCGCCTGCAGGATCGGGCGCGCGAGCGTGCCCACGGTCCACAGCGCGGAGATGCCGATGACGCCCGCGCCCAGAAAGCGCGCCTTGCTGCCCCACAGCTGCGTAGCCAGTGCCGATACCGCCTGCCCGGCCTCGGGCGTGGCCTGCGCCGTGAGCCAGGGCACGACGAGGCCCCAGCACAGCACCAGGCCCAGCAGCACCGCCGCCCCTGCGGCCGCGCCCATCAGATAGCCCGCGGCCAGCAGCGCCGGCGAAAAGCCTGCGGCAAAGCGAAAGGCCACCGACCCTGCAGGGATCCAGACATTGATAGCGTCGCCCAGCACGCGAAAACCGCTGCTGAACAGGCCAAACAGTGCCGCGAGACCGGTGCCCCAGCCGAGCTCGCGCAGGCCGCTGCTTTTGGGCGCGGCGCTGTCCTTGGACTGGTGGCGCTGGGCATCGCCCACGCGCAGCACCTCGGCGGCCGCCAGGCCCTCGGGGTACGGCAGATGCGGCGACTGCACGACCATCACGCGGCGCAGCGGCACCGTGTAGAGCACGCCCAGCGTGCCGCCGGCCGCGCAGATCAGCGCCGTCTGCCAGAACGGAAACCCGGTCCACAGCCCGAGCATCAGCAGGCCCGGCAGCACGAAGATCACCGAGGACAGCGTGCCCGCCGCCGAAGCCTGGGTCTGCACCAGGTTGTTCTCGAGGATGTTGGAGTCCTTGAAGCGGTAGAGCAGCGCCATCGAAATGACGGCCGCAGGTATGGCAGAAGCAAAGGTCAGCCCGACCTTGAGGCCCAGATAGACATTGGCGGCGGTGAAGGCCAAGGTAATGAGCGCCCCCAGCAAGACGCCGCGCAGCGTGAACTCGCGCCTGTTATTTGTGTTTTCCATGGGGCGCGATGTTAAGCCTTGCAGCCGGCACCACTGACGGCAAGCCTATTGAATGCGCGCGGCCTGGCGGGCAATGGCGCCTTGACCCGGCAACTGAGAATTGCCTTGGGAACGAGCCGCCAAAACGCGCCCCGCCATTGCACCAATGGCTGCACGCATCCCTGAGACAATGGCCCCCGAGCGTCGCGCCAGCTTCTGCGCGATGCATCCATTCAGGCTCACGGGACGTCATGCGCTTTCAAGGAATTATCAAATCCTGGAACGACGAAAGAGGCTTTGGCTTTATTCAACCAGACCAGGGCGGGCAGGAAATCTTTGCCCACATGAAGGCGTTTGCAGATCCGCGCAGTCGTCCACAGCCCGCGCAGCCTGTCACTTTCGAAGTGGAAGTCGGGCCGCAGGGAAAGAAACGCGCAGTCAACGTGCAATGGGTTCGGTCTTCACGCAAAGCCGTGCCCAAGATGCAGCACGAAACACCTGCACGGTGGAGCGCGGCAAGCCTGTGGGCTCTCCCCACGCTGCTGGCTCTGCTTCTTGCGGGCCACCTGCTGGGCGCTGCACCGCGCTGGACCCTGTGGGCCTACCCTGCGCTCAGCGCCCTCACCTTTGCGGTTTACGCCCGCGACAAGTCTGCGGCCAGGCAAGGGAGTTGGCGCACCTCGGAAAAAACGCTTCACCTGCTCGCGCTCATGGGCGGCTGGCCGGGGGCGCTGCTGGCGCAGCAGTGGCTGCGGCACAAATCATCGAAGGCTGAGTTCCGCGCCGTGTTCTGGGGCACGGTGGTGCTCAATCTCGTTGCCTTTGTTTTTCTGGCGAGCCCTTACGGGCAATTACTGGGACGTTTCTAGAATCTGCTCACTGTGGGGTCTGCCGCGTTGCTGACAGACTTTGTTGTAGCCGCATTGCCTATCGCCCAATGCATGTGCTTCGATCCTGGTGGGCAGAACATGCCGAGCGATGCACACAGCCTTTGCTGAATGTGGGGCGCATTACGGACGATGCATGCGGAACTTCTGCTCGTCGCCGATCGCGAAATAGTCTGCCGGCCCCCCCGCGCGCAGAATCACCCCGGAATTGGCCGTGTCGAAGACACCGTCCTTGAGCAGCCGATGATCGATGTAGACCTTCACCACCTCCCCAAGCACGAGCCAAGACGCAATCGGCTCATGGCTCGCGGTACGCAACTGGTGGATGTCGGTCAATCGGCATTCGAAGGTCACGGGGCTCTGTGCGACTCTGGGCACCCGTATCAGCTCCGAATCCACGGCTTGCAGCCCTGCCAGTTCGAACTCATCCACCTCCGGCGGGACGGCGGCACAGGTCTGGTTCATGGCATCGGCCAGCTCACGCGTGGCCAGATTCCACGCGAATTCGCCAGTCTCCTGGATATTGCGCACCGTGTCTTTCCAACCGATGCTGGAGAAGCCGATGATGGGAGGGACGTAGTTGAAGGCGTTGAAGAAGCTGTAGGGCGCCAGATTGACCCTTCCGCTCGCGCTTCTGCTCGAAATCCACCCGATCGGCCGCGGGCCGACGATGGCGTTGAAGGGATCATGTGGCAGTCCGTGCCCTTTGCGGGGCTCGTAGGTATGCGAGTCAGTTCTCATGACACTCCTGGGCAACTCGAGCCTGCAAGCAGGATCTTTGTGGGGCGCGCACGCTCATACCTTGGCGAGGAAGGCCGCAGCATCACCCGCTTCACACTTCCAGTCAGCGAAGACCCCGACCAGATTGCATTCCACGCAGTGGCAAGCGATGTAGTACCAGCGCACGTCATGTGTGCCCTCGTACACGCAGACGCCGGACATCAGCTCGAACGCCTCGTTCTCGCACACGCACTCGTGCGCCTCGGGGGCGGCTTTTTCAACGTAGTTCGCGCTGTCGCCCATCAGGTGTTCCTGCCCGCAGTCGGTGCAGGTGCGGATGGCCACGCCGGCTTCTTCATCTGTCTGCAGCGCAAAAGTCCGGCACCCGCAATCGCACTTGGACGAGGCAAACCGGACGGCCTCATGGGTGTCGCCGGACGTCGTCCCGTACCAGAACTCGCCCTTCTTCGTCAGTGCCATTGATGCTGTTCCATTCTTCAAGGTGGGCTTCCCGGCAGACCTGACGCCAGGCTTGCCCCGATCATCCGGATTTTGCCTGAAGGCTCGGTAAATCGTCGTCAAGGGGCCGGATTGGCTCCCGGAGCGTGAAGTCACCATCCTGGATCACAGGCACCATCGCATGGGGATTCAGCGCCAGAAAACGCGGGTCACCGGTTGGCTGAAAGCCGGTGCCCCAGTCTTCCTGCACAAAAGGAATGCTCGGTTCGGCGCAGGTCCACAGCACCTTGCGCACATTGATCGAGCTGGCCTTGCCCAGGATCCGCGGCATGTCCTGTCCCTTTTGCCCGGCAGACCTCAACGCAGCGCTTCTTCCACCGCGGCGTGAAATGCCCGGGGCTGGTCCAGCATCACGAAGTGGCGACTGTCATCGATGCGCACCAGTCGCGCCCGGTCCAGGCCGCGATACGCCGCAGCAAACGCCGCATCGACCTGCTCTGCCGGACCATAGGAGGGATGGTAGGCATAGATGACCGTGGTCGGCGCTTTGATGAGAGGCAGTTCGGGCCGCAGGTCGGTGGTGGAGAGCTCGTAGGCGGCCTCGGCCACGGTGCGCAGATCGGATTGGCGGCCCCAGCGGCTGATGGCTGCGCGGCTTTCGGCGCCGGTGGCCAGGCGTGCCGCGCCGGCCTCCTGGATCGCGGCCAGCTGCTGCTCCGTGGCCGCCAGGAACGCATCGCGCATGGCGCGCGCGCCGGGCGCCGCGCTTTGCTCGGTGGCCGCGGGGTCGAACAGCAGGCTGTAGAAGGGCAGCGCATCGACCACCACCAGTCGGCCGACGGCTTGCGGGTGGCGCGCCGCCAGCATCAAGGCGACCTCGCCGCCAAAGGAGTGACCTACCACCGCTGGGGGAGGCAGTTTGTTGCGCGCAATGTAGTCCGCCAGCGCGCTTGCCAGCTTGGCGGCCAGCGGCACTGCATCTGGCACGGGCGGGCGGCCCGCGAAGCCCGCGACGTCGATGAGATGCACGCGATGGCGCGGCGCCAGCTGCGCGGCCAGCGCGGCCCAGACCTGGGGGCTCGAAGCCAGGCCGGGGAGCAGCAAGACATCCGGGCCGCTGCCCTGGATCTCGACGCCAAAGAGTTCGGAAGATGGCGCAACGGCGGCCGCCATGGCGGGCCCCAGAAGCAGGGCAAGGGCGGCGGTGCGCCGCGAAATGAGGTGGTCGGTCATGGGTTTTGAAACCATAGCACAGGGCCTGCAGCCAGCGCCCGTCCGGGTTCGTTACGCCTGGATGCAATTGCCCGCCCTGCTCTTCGGCCTCAATGCGCGTTCGTCCTACGGAGAAATCGCAGGACAAATTTAGTCTATTGGTTCCACCATCCCCCACGAAAGATCCCATGACGAAAGACAGCAAGAGCCCGGGTGCGAACGGCAGTGCCGACAAGGCCCCAGCCCGCAACACCGACAGCGCTCCCTCGGCATTAGGAACCGGTGGCGATGACGCCCTGGCAGTTCAGGCAGTAGAGACCAATGATCTGGTCGCGGCCCGTCCTTACAATCCCAACAAGGCCGGCGAGCACGGCTTCAACAATGGCGTGGCACCGGCTGCCGGCGCCACCGCCACTCCCGCTTCGCGCCTGCCCACGGCCAGTACGCTGACCGAAGGCAATTCCAACGACAAGGTGGGTACCGTGGCGCCCGAAGGTGTCAATGCGACCATTGCGCCGCTCGACCGCGTGCGCGTCGACTCCTCTGGCCAGGTGCTGACCACCAACCAGGGCGTGAAGATCGCCGACAACCAGAATTCGCTCAAGTACGGCGTGCGCGGCCCGGCGCTGCTCGAGGACTTCATCCTGCGCGAGAAGCTCACGCATTTCGACCACGAGCGCATTCCCGAGCGCATCGTGCATGCACGTGGCTCTGCTGCGCATGGTTTCTTCGAGGCCTACGAGTCGCTCAGCGACCTCACGCGCGCCGCACCGTTCCAGGAAGCGGGCAAGATCACGCCGGTGTTCGTGCGTTTCTCCACGGTGGCGGGCGAGCGCGGCTCCAAGGACACGGCACGCGACGCGCGCGGCTTTGCCGTCAAGTTCTACACGGACGAAGGCAACTGGGATCTGGTGGGCAACAACATCCCGGTGTTCTTCATCCAGGACGCGATGAAGTTCCCCGACCTGGTGCATGCCGTCAAGCCCGAGCCACACAACCAGATGCCGCAGGCCGCCAGCGCCCATGACACCTTCTGGGACTTCGTCTCGCTGATGCCCGAATCCACCCACATGCTGATGTGGAAGATGTCGGACCGCGCGATTCCGCGCAGCTACGCCACCATGCAGGGCTTTGGCGTACACAGCTTCCGCTTTGTCAATGCCGCGGGCGAGTCGGTGTTCGTCAAGTTCCACTGGTCGCCCAAGGCCGGCACGCATTCGCTGGTCTGGGACGAGGCCGTGAAGATCTCGGGCGCGGACCCGGACTACCACCGCCGCGACCTGTGGGAACGCATCGAGGGCGGCGCCTACCCCGAGTACGAGCTCGGCGTGCAGGTGTTCACGGAAGAGCAGGCCGAGCAGTTCAGCTTCGACATCCTGGACGCAACGAAGATCATTCCCGAGGAGCTGATCCCCGTGCGCCCGATCGGCCGCATGGTGCTCAACCGCAATCCCGACAATTTCTTCGCCGAAACCGAGCAGGTCGCATACTGCGCCGCCCATGTGGTGCCCGGCATCGACTTCTCCAACGATCCGCTGCTGGCCGGACGCCTGCATTCCTATGTGGACACGCAGCTGCTGCGCCTGGGCGGCCCGAACTTCCACGAGATCCCGATCAACGCGCCCGTGGCTCCGGTGCACAACAACCAGCGCGATGGTTTGCACCGCCAGGCCATCCACCGCGGCCGTGTGAGCTACGAGCCCAATTCGCTGGCCGGGGGCTGCCCCTTCCAGGCCGGTGCCGACCAGGGCTTTGTCTCCGTGCCCGCGCGCATCGAGGCCAGGGAAGCCCAGGGCAAGGTCCGCGCCAAGCCCGAGAAATTTGCCGATCACTACACCCAGGCCACGCTGTTCTATGAAAGCCAGACCCCCGTGGAGCAGGCGCATATCGCTGCCGCCTTCCGCTTCGAGCTGAGCAAGGTGACGGTGCCGGCGATTCGCGAGCGCATGGTGGCTTCGCTGCGAAATGCCTCCGAGGATCTGGCTGCCAAGGTCGCGGATGGCCTGGGCATGGAGCTGCCCGAGGCGCTGCCGAAGGCGCTGGCCAATCCGGCCACGCCCGAGGTCACGCAGTCGCCCGCGCTGTCGCTGTTTGCACGTCCCGGCGACGGCTCCATCCAGGGCCGCAAGATCGCGATCCTGGTGGCGCATGGCGTGGAAGGCAAGAGCGCTGTCGCGCTGCATGAAGCGCTGTTTGCGCAAGGTGCGGTGCCGCGCTTCGTGGCGCCGCGCATCGGTGCCGTGAAGACCTCCGACGGCGTGGCGATCAACGCCGATGCCTCGCTCGAAAACGAGCCTGGCTTCCTGTTCGATGCGCTGGCGCTGCCCGATGGCGAAGCCGGCGTGAAGACGCTTGGCGCCGATGCCCACACCATGGAGTTCATCACCAACCAGTACCGCCACTGCAAGCCCATCCTGGTGATGCCGGCGTCGCTGGAGCTGGTGCGCAAGGCGCAGGTGCCAGCCGAGCTGCCCTCGGGCGACCCGGACCCGGGCCTGTTCGTAGGCGCTGACGAGGATGCCTTCGAGGCCTTCATCAAGGGCATCGCGCAACACCGCTTCCCCGAGCGCGAGACCGATCCGCCAGTGGTCTGATCCAGTGCGGGCTGCATCGGCCCGCATGCCCAAAAGCCGACGGGCCAGGAAGTCTTGCTTCCTGGCCCGTCGGCATCTGGCGCGTCACACAGCGGGACGGGTTATTTCTTCTCCGGCCCCATCACATAGTCCGGCAGCCAAGTCACGATCTCGGGGAAGATGGTGATCAGCACCACGCAGACGATCAGGCAGAAGAAAAACGGAATCGCGGCGCGCGCAATGGTGTTGCTGTCTTTGCCGGTCATGCTCTGCAGCACGAACAGGTTGAAGCCCACCGGCGGCGTCACCTCGGCGATTTCCACCAGCAATACCACGAAGATGCCGAACCAGATCAGGTCGAACCCCGCGAGCTGGATCATCGGCAGCACGACGGCGCTGGTCAGCACGATCATCGAGATGCCGTCCAGCGCCGTGCCCAGCACCAGATAGACGATGACCAGCGCGCCGATCAGCGCGTAGGGGCTCAGCTGCATCGCATCGACCCATTCGGCCAGCGCGCGCGGGATGCCGGTGAAGGCCATGGTCTTGGTCAGGAACGCCGCCCCCGCCAGGATGAACATGATCATGCACGACAGCCGCGTGGCGCCCATCAGCCCGGCCTTGAAGTTGCTCCAGGTCAGGCTGCGCCCGGCTGCCGCGATCGCCAGCGAGCCGAGCACGCCGTAGGCCGCGCATTCGGTCGCCGTGGCCCAGCCCGCGATCAGCACCCACACGATGAACACGATCAGCAGCGCACAGGGAATCAGCGAGGCGCTGGCGCGCAGCTTCTGCGCGAACGTGGTCTTGGGCTCGGGCGGCGGCATCAGGTGCTTGTTGCGGATGCTCCACCAGGCGATGTAGCCGCAAAACAGCGCCATCAGCAGGAAGCTGGGCAGGAAGCCGGCCAGGAAGATGCGGATGATCGAGGCATCGGCCGCCACCGCGTAGACCACCATCGTGATCGACGGCGGAATCAGGATGCCCAGCGTGCCGGCCGTGGCCAGCGAGCCCAGCGCGAGCTGCTCGTTGTAGCCGCGGCGCTTGAGCTCGGGCAGCGCGACCTTGCTGATCGTCGCGCAGGTCGCGGCCGACGAGCCCGAGACCGACCCGAACACGCCGCAGCCGAGCACGGTGGTGTGCATCAGCCGCCCCGGCACGCGGTTGAGCCAGGGCGCAAGGCCCGAGAACATCTGCTCCGACAGCTTGGTGCGAAACAGGATCTCCCCCATCCACACGAACAGCGGCAGCGCCGCGAGCTCCCAGGAGACATTCGACTCCCAGAACGCCGAGAACAGGTTCATGCCCGGCGGCGTGTTGGTGAAGAAGGCCTGCCCGATCCAGCCCGTGAAGCCCAGCGTCATGCCGATCCACACGCCGCTGGCCAGCAGCACCAGCATCGCGACCAGCAGTATCGCTCCAATGGAAATCAGCATATGCGTCGCGTCCTCTCGAGCGCAGGCAAGCCTGCGGCGGGTTCAATGAATTTCATGGGAGCCTTCATACATCGCTGGAGAAATCGCCCGCCGCGTGGCGCTCTTCGACCACGGTGACATAGCGCGGCTTGAAGCCCCGCGCCACGCGCTGCAGCTCATCGACCACCGCCAGCCACAGCAGCGCCGCGCCGACCACGAAGGACAGCTGGGGAATCCACAGCGGAATCACCACCAGCCCGCCGGCCATGTCGTTGAACTGGTAGCTGTCCCAGGCCGAAGCCGCGGCCCACCAGGCCAGATACCCGGTGCAGACGCTGGCAATCGCCAGCGACATCAGCTCGAAGCCGCGGCGCAGGCGCGGGGGCAGCTTTTCCAGCAGCAGCGTCACGCGCACGAAATCACCCTCCTTGAACGCATGCGCCATGGACAGGAACGCGGCGCCGGCGCTGAGCCAGGCGACCACGTCGTTGAAGCCGCCCACGCGCCAGCCCAGCATGCGCCCGACGGACGCGGCAATCATCAGCACGAAGATCGCGAACACGCAAAAGGCCGCCAGCCCACAGGCCGACGCGAACACCCGGTCGAGAAAACGCCGCGGCATGCTTTACTTCCGGTAGGCGTCGACGATGGCCTGGCCCTCGGGGCCGGCCTTCTTGAGCCAGTCGGCGAGCATGGTGTCGCCCATCTTCTTGAAGTCGGCGTTGAGCGCGGCGCTGGGCTCGACGATGTTCATGCCGCGCGACTTGAGCTGGTCCAGGTACCAGGCGTTCTTGTCCTGGCTCGACTTCCAGCCGCGCTGCTCGGCCGCGGCGGCGGCCTGCATGACGGCGTCCTGCGTGGGCTTGTCCAGGCCGTTGAAGGCGCGCAAGTTGACCATGACGACGTTCTTGGGCAGCCAGGCCTGCACGTTGTAGAAATACTTGATGTGCTCGTAGGTCTTGGAGTCATAGCCGGTCGAGCTCGAGGACATGTACGAGTCCACGACGCCCGTGGCCAGCGCCTGCGACAGCTCGGCGGCCTGGATCTGCACCGGCTGGGCCTTGGCCAGCTCCGCCAGGCGCAGCGTGGCCGGGCTGTAGGCGCGCCATTTCAGGCCGACCATATCGGCCGCGCCATTGATCTGCTTGTTGGCATACATGCCCTGGGGCTGCCATGGCACGGTGTAGAGCAGCTTGATATTGCTCGACGCCAGCAGTTTCTCGAGCGCGGGCTTTTGCGCCTGGTAGAGCTTGAATGCATCGGCATAACTCTTGGCGAGAAAAGGCACGCCGTCAAGGCCGAAAAGCGCATTTTCATTCTCGAAATTATTCAGAATGATTTCCCCGGCCTGGACCTGGCCGCTTTGCACCGCGCGCTTGATTTCCGGGGCCTTGAACAGCGAGGCATTGGGGTGGGCCTGGATTTTCAGCTTGCCGGCGCTTTGCTTGTCGACGTCGGCGATAAACTGCATCAGGTTTTCGGTGTGGAAATTGGAAACTGGATAGGCAGAGGGCAGATCCCACTTCGTCTGAGCGGCAGCGCCCACGGCAACGCCCACCAGGCCTGCAGCCACCAAGCATTTTTTCAACATACCAACTCCCAGTGATGAATAAAAGAAGAGAACAAAACCAGCATTGCAAATTGCGTGCCATTGTATTTTGTTGAACAATATGCCTGATACTGGTGGAAACACCGAGTTACGAACGGTTTTCGCACCAATTCCGGGCAAGGAAAATGCAAAGCCAGTACACGCTTCGTTGCCGTGCGCCAATTTGGCCCATGCACTGTTTTTCAGACCAGGGGCACAAAGGCCGAAAATGCCCGGATACTAATGGCGTGTCCAATCCGTTGCCCACCATGTCCACTGCCCGTCCATTTAGTTCCGAAAGCCTGAGCGATCGTATTGCCGAACAATTGCGCCTGAAAATCGTGCAGGGCGAACTGTCCCCGGGCCTGCGCCTTTCGGAGCAGGCGCTGTCAAACGATCTGAATGTCTCGAGAAACACCCTGCGCGAAGCGTTTCGCATCCTGACCAAGGACGGACTGGTCAAGCACACGCCCAACCGGGGGGTGTTCGTCTCGGTGCCGACGATCGCCGCCATCATCGACATCTACCGCGTGCGCCGGCTCATCGAATGCCAGGCGCTGCGCAACGCCTACCCGCTGCACCCGGGCAAGCGCCACATGCGCGAGGCCGTGGAAGCGGCCGTGCGCGGGCGCGAGCAGTCCGACTGGTCGGTGGTCGGCACCGGCAACATGGACTTCCACATGGCCATTGTCGAGCTGGCCGACAGCGAGCGGCTCAACCAGATGTTCGCGCCGGTGCTGGCCGAGCTGCGCCTGGCCTTCGGTTTCATGAAGGACGCGGAGTTCCTGCATGCGCCCTATGTCGATATGAACCAGCAGATCCTCGAGCTTTCCGAGTCCGGCGACTACGCCAAGGCCGCCGATGCGCTGCACGAGTACCTGGTGCACTCGGAGCGCATCGTGCTGGCGGTCTATGCGCGCAGCCTCTCGAGCGAAGGCATGCAGGAGAACTAGCCCGGTGCCGGGCCCGGGCTGGCCGGCGCTGCCAGCGCGCGCAGGGCCAGCGCCGCATCGATGCGCGGCTGCTCCCGGGCCGTGAACAGCTGCTGGCGCAGCGCCGCGGCGTCGCTGCCGGGCTGCGCCAGCGCCTGGCGGTACGCGTCCAGGCGCTGCTGCCACAGCTGCTCCTCGCGGTCGAGCGCCGCGAGCGCCTGCGCCGCGCCCTCGCCATAGCGCGCGCTGCGCGCGGCGTGGCGCGCGGCGGGGGCGGCGTGACCAGCGTCGAGGTCGGCGGTCTGCTCCGCGGCTGCCAGATGCTGCGTGATCGCACCATAGTGTGCGCGCTGCTGCACGGACAGCAGCGCCTGCGCGGCCTGCAGCGCGCGGGCGCGCTGCGCGGCATCGAGCCGGGGGTCGGCAGCCTCGAGCCGCGCCAGCGCATAGCGGTCGAGCTCGTCCTCGCGCGCGAACAGTGCGGCATATTCCGGATCATCGAAGAATTGCAGGCGCGTCACGCGGCGGGCCTGGAGCGCGTCGCGCAGCGCGCCCGGATCGGCCGGGTCCCGCGGCGCCTGCAGCGGGCCCAGCGCCACGCGGTAATCGACATAGCGCTCGGCCAGCGCCAGCGCACGCGCGGCAAGCTCGGCCGGGAATTGCGTGCCGATCGTCTGGCCCAGCCGCTGCTTGAGCCGGGACGGATCGCTGGCCTCCCCCGCTTCGAGCAGCAGCAGCTCCAGCGTATCGCGCACGCCGGGTGCGAGCAGCGGGTCGTGGACCGGCGCCGGTTCCGGTGGCGCGGCCGCCGCAGGTGCGGGCCGGGCTGATGCCGCCCTGCCCTGCACTGCCAGCCGCACCCCTTCTTCAGGCGCTATCGGTCGTACTGAAATCCCGAGCACCGCCGCCAGGGCCAGTGCCATGGCCACCGCGGTATCCACATGCCTTGCCATGGCCTACAGCCCCAGCCCCTGGAGGCGATGGGCATGCTGGCGAAACAGCGCCACCGGATCGACCGAGAACCAGTTGCGCAGGCCCGCGAGCTGGTTGATCAGGTCCAGATGGTTGAGCGGATAGTCGCCCAGGTGCGTGCCCAGGCGCGACGAACAGGTGGTGACGAGGCCATCATTGGAATCGCCAAGCATGCGCCCGAGCAGCGCCAGCGGCAGGTCGCTGGGGTCGAGCGGATTGGTCACCAGCCGGGTGCCGGTCCACGAGTAGTAGCGCACGCCATCGACCACCGCCGCGCCATCGCCGCAGCCGCTGGGCAGGGCCTGCGGAAATTTCCGGTTGAACTCGGCCATGCCCGCGGTGGTGAACGAGTCCGCCGCCGCGGGTGGCAGCTGCGGCAGCGCGCCGCCGCCGGAGAACAGCCCGATCAGCGCCACCAGCGCCCGGGCCGCGCCGCTGGCCAGCGCTTCGGGCACCGACCCCGGGGGCGCCGCCTCGCGCACCATGTCCGCCAGGCGCGAGCCCTGGTTGGGCGCGGCAATCGCGGTGACCGAGGCCACCAGCTGCGGCGCCACCGCCGCGACATAGCGCGCCGTCAGCCCGCCATGCGAATGCCCGATCAGATGGACCTTGTCCGCGCCGGACAGCGCGAGGATGTTCCTGACCTGGCCCAGCAGCTGCTCGCCGCGGACCTCGGTGCTGTGCGCGCCGGAGACCTGCGCCACATGGACCTGCGCGCCGCCCGCGCGCAAGGCATCGGGAATGCCATAGAAATAATCCAGGCCCAGGGCAGAGTTGAAACCGAACAAGCCATGCACCAGCACGATCGGGTAGCGTGTTTGCGTGTACCCACCCTGTGCCTGCGCGCTGGCGCCGGCAAGCAGCAGCCCGGCCATGGTGATCCACCACAGTCGATGCAGGAAACGGTAAAAGCTTCCAGCCATGGTCTTGCCTCGGTTGACGCAGACTATTCTAGGAGCCGGGGGGACGGGCTCCTTGCGCGGCCCGACCGGGTCTATTGCCTATTGACGCGCCGCGCTCCTGCCGCAGTCGGAGGGGAGGACGGCGTCTTGAACCCCAGCGCGGCCGACAGCTGCGCCGCCTCCTGCACCAGCAGCGCCCCGTAGCTGTGCACCAACTCCTCGCTGAGCCGCGCGCTGGGCCCGAACAGCCCCAGGGACCCGACGACCCGACCGCTGCTCTCGAAGAAGGGCGCGGCAATGGCCACCGCGCCCTGGATCAGCTCGTCCCGGCTCATCGCATAACCTTGCTTGCGGATCTGTGCGAGCTGCTGCATCACGCGTTGCGCGTCGGCCGCGTCTTGCGCGCCAAAAGCACCCAGATCGCCGGCCTGGGTATCGAGCCAGGCAAGGATCGACCGGCCGCTCGCGCCGCGCACCAGCATCTCGCGGTAGCCCACGCCGCGCCTGAAGCTCAGCGGCTGGGTGCTGGGCAGCTCGGCCACGCACACCCGGTAGGCGCCTTCCTGCACATGCAGCGAGACCGTCTCGCGCGTGCTCTCCCACAGGCGCCGCATCATGGGATGGGCCACGGTCTCGTAGCTCATGCCCGAGGACCAGGCATGCGCCAGCTGCGCGACGGCCGGTCCGAGCCGAAAGCGCTGGGGTTCGCCTTCGGAGACCAGGAATCCCTTGGCATCGAGCGTGTCCAGCAGGCGATACAGCGTCGGGCGGCTCAGGTCCACGCGCCTGAGCAGTTCGGACACCAGCAGGCCGTCATCCGCGGGCCTGAAGGCCAGCAGGATGTCCAGGGCGCGCTGGACGGCGCGCACGCCGCCTTCGGATTTGTCGGGGTCGGCCTTGTCGGCAGCGGTAGTCGAAGTCATGGCAGCACTTTAACTCGAGTGTCCGCCTGACGGACAATCACCGGACATTGCCCGCGCGCGCATCAGCAATCGAGCACCAGCGTGCCGGAGCGGCACCCCGACACGCAGATCATCATCGACCGGTTGGCCGCCTGCTCCTGCCGGGTGAGGATCAGATCGCGGTGCTCGACATCGCCCGAGATCACCTTGACCTCGCAGGCCCCGCACACGCCTTCGCGGCAGCTGTATTCGGGATTCAGGCCGGCGTCGATCAGCGCGTCGAGCAGCGCGACGCCGGGCGCCACCTGCACGCTCCTGCCCGATCTGCGCAGCTCGACGCAGTAGCCCTGCTGCGCCTGCGCGGGCGCCAGCGGCGCGGCGCCAAAGCGCTCCAGGTGCACCTGCGCCGGCGCGCGCGTCGCGCAGGCACGCTCGTAGTCGGCGAGCATCGACAGCGGCCCGCAGGCGTAGAAATGGGTGTCCGCGGGGTAGCCGGCCAGCAGCGGCCCGAGTGCGGGCCGTGCGCCGCGCTCGCTGCTGAACTGCCAGTCGACCGTGAGGCGTCCATCGGAGCGCGCAGCCAGCGCCTCGATCTCCGGCACGAAGGCCGCGCGCTCGCGGCTCGCGGCGCAGTAGATCAGATGGGCGCGGCGGCCCAGCGCCACCAGCCGCTGCGCCATCGCGTAGATCGGCGTGATGCCGATGCCGCCCGCTAGCAGCACGCTGCGCGCCGCGGACTCGTCGAGCGCGAAGTGGTTGCGCGGCCCGCCGATGGCAATCGTCTGGCCCACGCGCAGCTGCTCGTGCACATGGCGCGAGCCGCCGCGGCTGGCGGCGTCGCGCGTGACGGCCACGACATAGCGCTGGCGCTCGCCGGGGTTGATAAGCGAGTAGCTGCGGCTGAGGCCTTCGGCCAGATGCAGGTCGATATGCGCGCCCGCTTCCACGGCCTGTGCGAATTGCGTGGCCGGCGCCAGCGGACGCAGCTCGACGCTCACGATGCCCGCGGCTTCGTGGCGCAGCTGCCAGACCAGGGCGTTCAAGGGATTCGAGGCCATGGCATTACATGATGTGCAGGCCGCCATCCACCATCAAGGTGGTGCCGGTGATGAACGAGGCTTCGCCGGATGCGAGCCAGACGATCGGCCAGGCGATCTCCTCGGGCGCGGCCCAGCGGCCGATCAGCGAGGTGTCGTTGCGCTCGGTCTTGAGCTGCTCGACGCTCTTGCCCTTGACCTGGGCGCGCCCGACGTGGAAGTCGGTCAGCGTCGAGCCCGGGCACACCGCGTTGGCGCGCACGCCGTGGGGCGCTTCCTCGAACGCCAGGCTGCGCGTATAGGCCAGCTGCGCGGCCTTGGTCGCGTCGTACAGCGCCATGCCCTTGCGCCCGGTCACGGCGTAGCACGACGACACGTTGACGATGCTGCCCGTGCCCGATGCGCGCAGCGCCGGAAGCGCCGCACGGCAATAGTTGGACATGCCCACCAGGTTCACGCCGACTATGGCCTGCCACTCGGCGGCCGTGGCGTCGGCGGCGGCGCTGTAGTTGCGCATCGCGGCATTGTTGACCAGGATGTCGAGGCCGCCCCATTGCGCGCTGCACTGCCGCACCGCGGCGAGCGCCGCCTCCTCATCGGCGACGTCGGCCACGGCGCAGGCCAGCCGCGCGCCGGGCAGCGCAGCGGCAATGGCCAGGCGCGTGCGCTCGAGCGCCGGTGCGTTGGCATCGACCAGCAGCACGGCCGCGCCCTCGCGGCAAAACAGCTCGGCAGCCGCGGCGCCGATGCCCGCGCCGGCGCCGGTGATCAAGGCGGTGCGTCCCGCCAGTCTCGAATGGTTCATGTCTAGTCTGCCTTTGCGCCGGTGGCCTTGATCACGCTGCCCCAGCGGCCGATCTCGGTGCCGATCCAGTCGCTGAACTGCTTGGGGGTGCCGGCCACGGTTTCGAATTCCATGTCCTGCAGGCGTTTGCTGATGTCGGGCGAATGCAGGATGCGCACCATCGCCTGGTGGTAGGTGTTGATGATCTGCGGCGGCGTGCGCGCGGGCGCCAGCAGGCCGATCCAGGAGGTCGCCTCGAAGTTCCTCAGCCCCGACTCGGCCAGCGTGGGCACCTCGGGCGTGCTGGGAAAGCGCTGGGGCCCGGTCGAGGCCAGGAGCTTCAGGCGCCCCTCCTTGACGAAGCCCTGCACGTTGCCGGGCACGAAGAAACCGGCGTGGATGTTGCCGGCAATCAGGTCCGTGACGGCCGGGCCCGCGCCGCGGTACGGCACATGCGTCATCTGGAAATGCGCGGCCGACTTCATCATCTCCATCGTCAGGTGCGAGGCGCTGCCCACGGCCACCGAGCCATAGCTGTATTTCTTCGGGTCGGCCTTGACCTTGGCCAGGAAGTCCTTGATGTCGGTGAAGCCGCTGTCGGGGCTCACCACGAGGAACTGCGGCGACTTGACGGCCAGCGTGATCGGCGCGAGGTCCTTTTGCGGATCGAAGGGCATCTTGTCGAACAGCGTCACGTTGATCGCCAGCGGCCCGTTGTAGCCGATCAGCAGCGTATGGCCGTCGGGCGCCGCGCGGCTGACCTCGTAGGCGCCGATGTTGCCACCCGCGCCCGGCTTGTTCTCCACCACGAAGGGCTGGCCCAGCGCCTCCTGCAGCTTGGGCGCGATCAGCCGCGCCAGCACATCGTTGGTGCTGCCGATGATCGGCACGACGATGCGCACGGGTTTGGTGGGACGCCATTCGGGCGCGGCCTGCGCCCAGGCCGAGGACACTGCGCAGGCGCAGACCGCCAGGACCGGGCCCAGCTTCCAATGGATCTTCATGGGGTTTGTCTCCGTTGTTCTAATAAGGGGGCGGCAGGGCTGTGCGCCCCGCCGCGGGGTCGGTCAGAGGCTGAAGACCGGCTTGCTGGTCGCGTCGGCCAGTTCCTCGCGCGCCCAGGCAACCGGGTCCTGGTCCTTGGGCAGCAGCACGCCCGCGGGGCGCACATGCTGCGCGCTCGCATCGAGCGCCGGCGGCGTCTGGCCCTGCTCCAGGCCCAGCGCCGCTTCGTGCAGCATGCGCCGCGCCATGACGATCGCCTTGTCGGTGGGCAGCAGCTTCTCGGCCGCGTGGTCCTGGATCGTGCCCATGCTCTCCTGCAGCGAATAGTCCTGCGCCGAGAAACCGAAGATGCCGCTGTACGAACGGTCCTCGCGCTGGGCCACGCGGTCCATGCCGTAGTCGTTGTCGCGGTTGGCCTTGGGAATGAAGCTGCCCGGCGCCTCGTATTCGACGTGGATGCCCTTGCCCTCCTCCATGGCCTGGCGCTCCTCCGCGGTCAGCGGCTGGCCCGGCTGCCAGTTGATGCTCCAGGCCCAGCAGCTGTGGTCGTCGATCGGCACCCAGACATGGCCGCCCAGCGCATGCTCGCCAAAGGGCGCGATCAGCGTGAACCAGGGAAACAGGTACTGCGTGATGCGCCAGTAGTAGGAGTCGGGCTCGCCATTGCGCCGCCCGAACAGGCTCAGGCCGAAAGGCGTCTGCTCGATCTCGAACTTCACGTTGCCGTCGGCCTTGATGTAGTCAAGTGCCTTGACGCCCTGGTGCATCGGGTCGGTGTCGACCTCGTAGCGGTGCACATAGGACACATGCGCGGTGTCGATACCGCCTTCCATGGCCTGCAGCCAGTTGCTGTACTGCAGGCGCTTGGAGACAAACACATGCTCGGGCGGCAGCGTGCACCACTCGAGCTCGGGCGGCGCGGGCTGCTCCTCGGCCGGGCCCATGTACGCCCAGACGATGCCGCCGCGCTCGACGCAGGGGTAGCCCTTGATATGCATGCGCGAACAGGCCTGCGGCGACGAGGGCACGTCCACGCACTGCCCGCGGCCATCGAACTTCACGCCGTGGTAGGCGCAGCGGATGCCGTTTTCCTCGTTGCGCCCGAAGTACAGCGACACGCCGCGGTGCGAGCAGAACTCGCCGATCAGGCAGGCCTGGCCGTCGGTGTTGCGAAAGGCCAGCAGCTTCTCGCCCAGCAGCTGCACGCGCACCTGCGGGCCATCGGCCTGCGCGATCTCGCTCGATGCCAGCGCCGGCACCCAGTAGCGGCGCATCAGATTGCCCATGCGTGTGCCGGGACCCACGCGGGTCAGCGTTTCGGACATTTCTTGGTTCAAGGTGGTCTCCGTGGGACAGTTGGAATAATGTGTTCGTCTGGTAAGACTGCTGTCCATTTTTATGCATTGTTTGGCGCATGTCAATTTTTCAGACAAGTGTTCGCCTGATGGACACGCTAGGGCGCACCCCTGCCTGGTGGGGGTTACTGAAAACGGTGGGGGTCCACTGCAGCGAAGGCGCTGCACTGAAGCGACGTCGGGATGCGCTGCAGGCCGCCATGGCGGTGCCGCCAGGGAAGGCGCAGGGGCTGCGGAGCAGGCCGCGAAGGGAGAGGCTAGGGCTGGCGCAGGCCGCCTGCATGCTGCGGCAGGGGCTGTGCAGCCGATGAAAAATGGGACCGGGGAAATCAGAGGCCGCAGCCAGGGCGGCATGACGCTATCGACCCCCCCTGCCCCGGGGGATGTCGATGGCATCGCAGGCGCGGATTATTCGGCGCGGATATTGCCTTCGCGCATGACCTTGCCCATGCGCTGGACCTGCAGGTCGATGAACTTCTTCACTTCGGGGGTGCCGCCGGTGAAGGGCTCGCCGCCGACGCTGGTGATGCGTTCCTTGACCTCGGGCGCGGCCAGCGCGGTGTTCAGTGCCTGCGTCAGCTTGGCGGCCACTGCCGGGGGCACGCCCGCGGGCATGAACATGCCGTTCCATTCGTAGGCTTCGGCATTGGGCACGCCGGCTTCGGCCAGGGTCGGCACGTCGGGCAGCAGCGGCGAGCGGCGCGCGGCCATGACGGCGAGCGGGCGCAGCTTGTTGGCCTTCATGTTCGACAGCGACGAGCCGATGTTGGCGACATAGACCGGCACATGGCCGCCCATCACGTCGGCCATGGCCGGGGTGCCGCCCTTGTAGGGGATGTGCACCATCTTGATCTTGGCCTGCTGCAGGAACTGCTCGGTCGCGAGATGCTGGGTCGAGCCCGTGCCGGGCGAGGCGTAGGAGATCGAATCGGGCGCCGAGCGCGCCATCTGCACCAGGTCGGCCGTGGTTTTGGCGGAGTGGTTCGGCGTCACGGTCAGCACCAGCGGGAACACGCCCAGGATGCCGACCGGCGCGAAGGCCTTGGCCGGGTCGTAGGGCAGCTTGGGGAACAGCGTCGGGTTGATCGCGTAGCCGCCGCCATCGACCAGGATGGTGTAGCCATCGGCCTTGGCCTGGGCCACATAGCCCGCGCCGATCTGGCCCGCGGCGCCGCCGCGGTTCTCGATCACGACGGGCTGGCCCAGCACGGCCGACATCTTCGGCGCGACCAGGCGCGCGAGCATGTCGGCGGCGCCGCCGGCGGGATAGGCGACGACCATGGTGACCGGCCGGGTCGGCCAGTTGGCCTGGGCCGAGGCGGTGAAGGACGCGGTGCACAGTGCCGCGACGGCAAGGGCCGAGAAGTGGATGCGAAAAGCCATGTCTATATCTCCAGTTTTTGAATTCAGTAATCAGTGCGGCTCTGTGGCCACATCGGGCACGGCGCGGGCGATCTCCAGATCGAGCCCGGCTTCGCGCATGCGCTGCTGCGCGGCTTCGGACAGCGTATCGTCGGTGACGATCAGATCGAACTCGCCGAGCGCCGCGACGCGGTAGGTGCCGTAGGTGCCGTATTTGGCGCTGGTGGCCAGCAGCACGCGCTGCGAGCCGATGCCCATGGCCGCGCGCTTGACCTCGACCTTGGGCGCCGAGGGCGTGGTGACGCCGCGCTCGAGGTCCCAGGCGCTGGCCGAAAGAAAGGAAATGTCGGCTACCAGCTCGCGCAGCGTCGCTGCAGCCAGCGGGCCGATGCTCGAGCCGTTGCGGTGGTCGAGCACCCCGCCGGTGTGCACCACCGTGACCTGGGGCGCGTCGGACAGCATCAGCGCGATATGGAAATCGTTGGTGATCACCGTCATGTCGGCCAGGGCGCAGATGCGCGGGATCAGGCAGGCCACCGTGGTGCCCGCATCCAGATAAAGCGTCATGCCGGGCTTGAGCAGGTGCGCGGCCCGCGCCGCGATGCCGCGCTTTTGCGGCAGCTCGGTGACGGATTTGGCCTGGTGCGTCGGCTCGACGGTCTGGTGGCTGGCGATGCGCACACCGCCAGGCACGGCGTAGACCCGGCCCTGCTCCTCGAGCGCCGCCACATCCCGGCGCACCGTCATGTGCGAGCAGCCGAGCAGCTCCGTGAGCTGGTGCATGCTCAGCACCTGGTGCTGGCGCAGCTGGCGCACGATGGTCTCGCGGCGCTGCGCGGGAATCATCCCTGCAGCGCGGACGCTGGAATGCTCGGCGGGCTCGTTCATGGCGCTGAGTATCAGTCTTTCAGGCCGGCGAGCCAGGCGGCGCGCAGCGCGGGATCGTCGCCCGTGATGTCGTCCAGCGTGATCAGCGCGCCGGCTTGAATCTCGCGCGCCGTCGTGGCGTGCGCCGCGAGGTACAGCGGGGCCACATCGGCAGCGCTTTCGGCACGCGCCAGCAGCACCGGCTTGACGCCGGTCACGTCGTGGTGGTGGCCGCCCATGCGCAGCACGGTGCCGGCGGGAATGTTCTCGATCGCGCGGCCCGCGAGGATCGCATGCTGGGCCGGCTTGTCGCTGCCCGAGGCGCGGCCGTGCAGCACGGCGTTGAGCAGGCTGATCGGCGTTTCCACACCCATGAAGTGATAGGGCAGGTACATGCAGGCGTAGCGGCCGTTGCGGCTGACCACATGGCCCTTTTGCGCCAGCAGCTGCCACGTGGGAGCGTCGCCGGTGCGCACGATGACGAACACGCCGCCGCCAAAGCTCGCTTCGTCGGGCAGGCGCAGCACGTTGAAGACGTCGATGACGCCGGGACGGCTCAGGACACCGCCGTCTTCGCGCAGCGCGTAGATGTCGGCCAGCTCGGCGGTGCGCGCCACGGGGTAGTGCATGGCTTCGACATCGGCGGTGAGGCCGGTGTTCGAGGCGACCACGGCCATCTCGCAGTAATCGGCGGTGGCGTTGGTTTTCCAGCCCTTGAGCGCGGCGCGGCGCGCGGCCAGCGTGGCGGGAATGTCGTCGCCCAGGCTCAGGAGATCGGCCATCTCGGGGATCGAGCGGGTTTCGTCGAGCTGGCGCACGTTGCCGGTGCGCGGATCGAACACCAGGTCGTACTCGCCCGACTTGCCGGCAGCGACGATCTCCAGGCCCAGCGTGCGCGCCCAGCTGACCCAGCCGATCAGGTTCGCGGGCTGGTCGCCGTCGGCGGTGGTGTATACCACGCCCTTGGCCTTGGCCAGGCGCGACATGGTGATGCCGGCGACGGTGTCGACTTCCTTGCTGACCATGGCCACATGGCGGCCGGCCTCGATGGCCTCGCAGGCGACGCGGTAGCCGACCTTGGGATTGCCCGTGGCCTCGACCAGGATGTCGTGCGGCACGTCGCGCAGCAGGCCGGCGTCGGCCACGAGGCAGATCGCGTCGGCGGGCAAGGCGGCGATATCGGCGCTGCTGTGGCATTCCACGAGCTGGTCGGCGGGGAAGCCCAGTTCTTCACACATGGCGCGCAGGCCGGGCACGTCCAGATCGCACAGCGCGGACGGGATCAGGCGCGGCATCAGGCGCGTCTGCGCCAGCAGCGTGCGGGCAAAGCCGCCCTTGGCGCCGGTCAGGCTGTAGCGCACCTTGCGCTCGGGTTGGTCGGCAAACAGAAGCTCGAAATTCATAGTGTGTCCATTGCATTGAAGGCAGCGCGTGCGTCTATTATTCACAAAACCTCACAAGAAATCACAGGGATTCCCCTTGGTTGTTCAAATTTGTGAAGTCGCGTACCATTTATTCACACTTTCACAACGACTATGAACAAGCTTCCACCCTTGCTGGGCTGCATCGCCGACGATTTCACCGGCGCCACCGACCTGGCCAACATCCTCGTGCGCGGCGGCATGCGCACGGTGCAGGCCATTGGCGTGCCTTCGGACTCGCTCGCCGCTTCGCTCGATGCCGACGCAATCGTCATTGCGCTCAAGTCGCGCACCGCCCCGGTGGACGAAGCCGTGGCGCAAAGCCTCGAAGCGCTGCGCTGGCTGCAGGCCCAGGGCTGCACGCAGTTCTTCTTCAAATACTGCTCGACCTTCGACTCCACCGCCGAAGGCAATATCGGCCCCGTGGCCGAAGCATTGCAGCAAGCGCTGGGCACCGACTTCGCGATTGCCTGCCCGGCTTTCCCCGGCGCCGGTCGCACCGTCTACCAGGGCCACCTGTTCGTCAACCAGCGCCTGCTGAACGAATCCGGCATGGAAAACCACCCGCTCACGCCGATGCGCGACCCGGACCTGGTGCGCGTGCTGCAGTCGCAAAGCCAAGCCAAGGTCGGGCTGATTGCCCAGCCGGCCGTGGCCGAGGGCGCGCAGGGCGTGCGCGAGCGCATTGCCGCGCTGCGCGCAGACGGCGTGCGTCTGGCGATTGCGGATGCGATCAGCGATGCCGACCTGGTGACGCTGGGCGAAGCCTGCGCCGACGCGCAGCTGATCACCGGCGGCTCGGGCGTGGCCCAGGGCCTACCCGCGAATTTCCGCCGCCTGGGCAAGCTGCGCGACAGCGACGCGGCGCAGCTGCCGCGCATCAACGGCCGCGCCGTCGTGCTCTCGGGCAGCGCCTCGAAGGCCACCAACGGCCAGGTCGCGGCCTGGCTGCGCAGCGGCCGCCCGGCCTACCGCATCGACCCGCTGGCGCTCGCGCGCGGCGAAGACGTCGTGGCCGCGGCGCTGGCGCTGGCACGCGTGGGCGACACCGCGCTGGTTTATGCGACCAGCAGCCCCGAGGAAGTGCGCCGCGTGCAAGCCGAGCTGGGCGTGGCGCGCGCCGGTGCCCTGATCGAAGAGGCCTTGGGCCAGGTCGCGGCGCAGCTGCGCGCCTCGGGCACGCGCCGCTTTGTGGTCGCCGGCGGCGAGACCTCGGGCGCGGTGATCCAGGCCTTGCAGCTGCAGGCGCTGCGCATCGGCCGCCAGATCGATCCGGGCGTGCCCGAGACGCAATCGCTGGGCGACGAACCCGCGCTCGCCGTGGTGCTGAAATCAGGCAACTTCGGCAGCGAGGATTTCTTTGACAAGGCCTTGAAGCACCTGGGTGGAGACGGCGCGTGACGACTGTTTTGAACGACGAAGCGCGGCTGCGCGAAGAGATCTGCGAGGTCGGCGCGAGCCTGCACGCACGCGGCTACACCACCGGCACCGCGGGCAACATCAGCGCGCGGCTGGCCGATGGCTGGCTGATCACGCCGACCGACGCGTGTCTCGGCAAGCTCGACCCGGCACGCCTGGCCAAGGTCAGCGCCGACAACGAATGGATCTCCGGCGACAAGCCCTCGAAGACGCTCGCGCTGCACCGCGGCATCTATGCGCGCAACGAAAAAGCGCGCTGCGTGCTGCACACGCACTCGACGCATCTGGTCGCGCTGACGCTCGCCGGCGTGGCATCGCCCGATGCGGTGCTGCCGCCGATCACGCCCTACCAGGTCATGAAGATCGGCCGCGTGCCCTTGATTCCCTATGCGCGCCCCGGTGCGCCCAGCGTGGCTGAACAGGTCGCAGAACTTGCTGCGGATGTGCGCGGTGTGCTGCTCGAACGCCTGGGCCCGGTGGTGTGGGCCGACAGCGTCACGCGCGCCTCGCATGCGCTCGAAGAGCTCGAAGAAACCGCGCGGCTGTGGCTCATGCTGGCCACGCCTCCGGCGCCGCTGACGCCCGCGCAGGTCGCGGATCTCGAAAGCATCTTCGGCGTGCGCTGGTAAGCAGCCGACCAACGTCCCGGCCTTCGGCATCGCCGAGGGCCGGCCTTCTCCCATAACAAAATATTTGACATCCTCTCCGCCATAAAACGGAGATTCCTACGGTGCTACGCATGAGAAACCTCACGCATAGTCGCTTCGGTGGGTTCCTGCTTCACTGAGGCTGGTTTCGTCGGCGTCTTTCGACCCCGGCCAGAGCCCTCCTCTCCACAGGCTAAAAAGCGCTGTCCGCGCTCTAGAACATTGATCGCGCCAACCACATCGGCGTTTTCGGCATAGCCACAATCGACGCACAGGAACCTGACTTGCGTTTGCCGATTCTCTGGGGCAACGTGGCGGCAACAAGGACAAGTCTGGCTGGTGTGGTGTGCCGGCACGGCCAGCAAAATACCGCCAGCCCAGGCCATTTTGTATTCCAGCTGGCGCCTGAACTCCCCCCACCCTTGATCGAGGATGGCGCGATTCAGACCCGACTTTTGCCTGACCTGCTTGCCGTGCTGTTCGCTGTTGCCCCTGGAAGACCTGGACATATTCCTGATCTGCAAATCCTCGATACAAACGAGCGCGTGGTTTTGGCTGATCGTTGTGGTGGTCTTGTGCAGGAAGTCTTTTCGGGCGTTGGCTATGTAGCGGTGAACCTTTTGAAGCTTGGCTTTTTCCTTTTCC
>Ga0308164_10000135_pt1 | contig 204051 bp, 187 predicted proteins | sample PhyTR2_FD_201031 | JGI IMG/M metagenome (GOLD analysis project Ga0308164, IMG submission 201031) | Phyllosphere microbial communities from UC Gill Tract Community Farm, Albany, California, United States - DLSLT.R2 | ecosystem: Host-associated > Plants > Phyllosphere > Unclassified | place... | reverse complement strand
CCCGAAGGGGACTCGGACTGCCGGGTCGCCTTTTCTTTCGTTAGTTTCTTTTGGCGAAGCAAAAGAAAGTGACCCGCAGCCGGGCGGCTCCCGGCCTCAGCTCCACGCCAGTGGAAAAAGAACTTCTCAATCGCCAGTGCGGTATCGAGCAGGCGACCTGAGCAAAAGCACATAGCCCGCCTCGCAGGCCGAGTGCAATCAAGCACGCGACCACCGCAAAGGCACAAAGCCCGCCTCGCAGGCACAGCGCGATCAAGCAGGCGCCCTCCGCAAGCGCAGGGCGATATCGAGCAGGCGCCCCCAGCTCAGCTATAGCGCCTCTCCAACGCATCCCACTCCGGCTTGCCCACCAACCTCTGCCGCTCGGCAAAAGGCGTCACCAGCGCCGGATCCTCATCAATACGCTTCGTATCCCGCAGCACGGTCAGCGCCTTCTGCATCCCCGCAACCGCGCCCTGCAGCGCCGCATTGGCGTACAGCACCACGCCATACCCCAGTTGGGCAAGCTCCTCGGCACCGAAGATCGGCGTGCGCCCCCCGATGACCATGTTCATCAACTGCGGCTTGGCCAGCCGCTGCGGCAACGCGCGAATCTCTTCGGCGGTGGTGACCGCCTCGACAAAAAGGATGTCAGCCCCGGCCTCGCTGAAAAGCTGCGCCCGCTCGATGGCGGCCTCGAAACCCAGCGTGGCGGCCGCGTCGGTGCGCGCCATGATGAGCAGGTCCGAATCGCGCCGCGCATCCACCGCCGCCTTGATCTTGCTCACCGCTTCCTCGGTGCCGATCACCTCCTTGCCCGAAAAATGACCGCAGCGCTTGGGTGCCACCTGGTCTTCCAGCTGGATGGCGTCGGCCCCCGCCCGCTCCAGCGTGCGCACCGTGTGATAGACGTTCAGCGCGTTGCCGAAACCGGTGTCGGCATCGACCAGCAAGGGCACGTTCACCGTGTCGCGGATGCGGGCCGTGTGGTCGGCGATTTCGGCGAGGCCCATGAAGCCCTGGTCCGGCATGCCGAACCACATGTTGGTGACACCGGCGCCGGTGACATAGATGGCCTCGAAGCCCAGGTCCTCGATGACCTTGGCGGACAGGGCATTGAACGCCCCCGGCACCAGCAGCCCGCGACGGGCCTCGACCAGGGATTTGAGTTGTTTGCGAGTCGACATGTCAGAACTTCCGGTCATTTCAAAAAACTGTCGCCGGGCACGCGCACCCAGCCTTCCATCAGCACGCGGGCACTGCGGCTCATCAAGGCCTTGGTGACCTGCCACCGGCCATCGACCGACTCCGCCTGCGCGCCCACCCGCAAGGTGCCGGACGGATGGCCGAAGCGCACCGATTGCCGCTCGCCGCCGCCCGCCGCCAGGTTCACCAGCGTGCCGGGCACGGCGGCCGCCGTGCCGATGGCGACCGCCGCGGTGCCCATCATGGCGTGGTGCAGCTGCCCCATGGAGAGCGCGCGCACCAGCAGGTCGATGCTGCCGGCATCGACCTGCTTGCCGCTGGACGCGGCGTAGCTGGCGGGCGGCGCCACGAAGGCGACCTTGGGGGTGTGCTGGCGCTTGGCGGCCTCGTCGACATGTGCAATGAGGCCCATGCGCACCGCCCCGTGGGCGCGGATCGCCTCGAACATGGCCAGCGCCTTTTTGTCGCCGTTGATGGCCGGTTGCAGCTCGGTGCCGGTGTAGCCGATGGCGGCGGCATCGAGAAAAATGGTCGGGATTCCGGCGTTGATCAGCGTCGCCTTGAAAGTGCCCACACCGGGCACGTCGAGGTCGTCCACGACATGGCCTGTCGGGAACATCGCACTGCCACCACCGCCCTCCCCGTCGCCCTCGTCGGCCGGGTCCATGAATTCGAGCGCCACTTCGGCGGCGGGGAAGGTCACGCCGTCCAGTTCGAAGTCGCCGGTTTCCTGCACCGCGCCGCCGGCCATCGGCACGTGCGCGACGATGGTCTTCTGGATGTTGGCCTGCCAGATGCGAACGACGGCGATGCCGTCCCGGGGCACGCGCTGCGCATCGACCAGCCCGTTGGCGATGGCAAAAGGCCCGACCGCCGCCGACAGGTTGCCGCAGTTGCCGCTCCAGTCGATGAAGGGCTGGTCGATGGAGACCTGGCCGAAAAGGTAGTCCACGTCGTGGCCGGGCCGAGTGCTGGTCGACAGGATCACCGCCTTGCTGGTGCTGGAGGTGGCGGCGCCCATGCCGTCGATCTGCTTGCCGTAGGGGTCCGGGCTGCCGATGACCCGCATCAGCAGCCGGTCGCGCGCCGGGCCGGGTTGCCGGGCGGCTTCGGGCAAATCCTGCAGGCGGAAGAACACGCCTTTGCTGGTGCCGCCGCGCATATAGGTGGCGGCGATTTTGATCTGCGGTGCGTGGGACATGTCAGGCCGCCTCTGCGGTGATTTGCGATACGGGTTTGGAAGCGGCCAGGAAGTCCTGCGCAAAACGCTGGAGCACGCCGCCGGCCTCGTAGATGGAGACTTCCTCGGCGGTGTCCAGCCGGCAGGTCATGGGCACGTCGATGCGCTCGCCGCTCTTGCGGTGGATCACCAGGGTCAGGTCGGCACGCGGCCGGCGTTCGCCCGCCACGTCGTAGGTCTCGGTGCCGTCCAGGCCGAGCGTGATGCGGCTGGTGCCGGGCTTGAACTCCAGCGGCAGCACGCCCATGCCGATCAGGTTGGTGCGGTGGATGCGCTCGAAGCCCTCGGCCGCGATCACTTCCACACCGGCCAGCCGCACACCCTTGGCCGCCCAGTCGCGCGAACTGCCCTGGCCGTAGTCGGCACCGGCCACGATGATCAGCGGCTGCTTGCGCAGCATGTAGGCCTCGATGCCCTCCCACATGCGCACCACCGTGCCTTCGGGTTCCAGCCGGGTCAGGGAACCCTTTTTGACCTTGCCGTCCACGACCGCCATCTCGTTGACCAGCTGCGGGTTGGCGAAGGTGGCGCGCTGCGCGGTGAGGTGGTCGCCGCGGTGGGTGGCGTAGGAGTTGAAGTCCTCTTCCGGCAAACCCATCATGTGCAGGTACTCGCCGGCGGCGCTGTCGCGCAGGATGGCGTTGGAGGGCGACAGGTGGTCGGTGGTGATGTTGTCCGGCAGCAGCGCCAGCGGGCGCAGGCCGGTCAGCGTGCGTTCTCCGGCCAGTGCACCTTCCCAGTACGGCGGGCGGCGGATGTAGGTGCTCTGCGGCCGCCATTTGTAGAGCGGGCTGATGTGTTCATCGGTCACCACGCCGATCCTGAACATCGGGTCGTACACCCGGCGGAAGTGTTCTGGCTTGACGCTGCTCGCCACGATGGCGTTGATTTCCTCATCGGTCGGCCAGATATCTTTCAGCGTGACGGCCCGCCCCTCGGCGTCGGTGCCCAGCACGTCCTTCTCGATATCGAAACGCACCGTGCCGGCGATGGCATAGGCCACCACCAGCGGCGGCGAGGCCAGGAAGGCCTGCTTGGCATACGGATGGATGCGCCCGTCGAAATTACGGTTGCCCGACAGCACTGCCGTGGCGTACAGGTCGCGCTCGATCACCTCCTGCTGGATGGCCGGATCGAGCGCGCCGCTCATGCCGTTGCAGGTGGTGCAGGCGAAGGCGACGATGCCGAAGCCCAGTGTCTCCAGCTCGCTCAGCAGGCCGGCTTCTTCCAGGTAGAGCTGCACCGCTTTCGAGCCCGGTGCGAGCGACGACTTCACCCACGGCTTGCGCAACAGCCCGCGTGCGTTGGCGTTGCGGGCCAGCAGCCCGGCGGCGATCACGTTGCGCGGGTTGCTGGTGTTGGTGCAGCTGGTGATGGCCGCGATGATCACCGCGCCGTCCGGCATCTGGCCGGGGGTCTCGGTCCAGGGCGCCGCGATGCCGCGCGCCGCCAGTTCGGACGTCGGCAGGCGCTTGTGCGGATTCGACGGGCCGGCCATGTTGCGTACCACCGTGCCCAGGTCGAAATGCAGCACGCGCTCGTATTCGGCGGTTTTCAGCGCGTCGGCCCACAGCCCGGTTTCCCGCGCGTACAGCTCGACCAGCCGCACCTGCTCGTCCTCGCGGCCGGTGAGGCGCAGGTAGTCGATGGTCATGCGGTCGATGGCGAACATCGCGGCGGTGGCGCCGAACTCGGGTGTCATGTTGGAGATGGTGGCGCGGTCGCCCAGGGTCAGCGCCGCCGCCCCCTCGCCGTAGAACTCCAGGTACGCGCCGACCACCTTCTGCTGGCGCAGGAATTCGGTCAGGGCCAGCACGGTGTCGGTGGCGGTCATGCCCGGCGCCGGCCGGCCGGAGAGCTCGACGCCGACGATGTCGGGCAGCCGCATCCAGGAGGCGCGGCCCAGCATCACGCTCTCGGCCTCCAGCCCGCCGACGCCGATGGCGATGACGCCCAGGGCATCCACATGCGGCGTGTGGCTGTCGGTGCCGACCAGCGTGTCGGGGTAGGCCACGCCGTCTTTCGCATGCACCACCGGGCTCATTCTCTCGAGGTTGATCTGATGCATGATCCCGTTCCCCGGCGGGATCACCTCGACGTTTTCGAAGGCCTTTTTCGTCCACTCGATGAAGTGGAAACGGTCCTCGTTGCGGCGGTCTTCCACCGCGCGGTTCTTGGCGAAGGCGTCCGGGTCGAAGCCGGCGAACTCCACCGCCAGCGAGTGGTCGACGATGAGCTGGGTCTGCACCACCGGGTTCACCTTGGCCGGGTCGCCGCCCATGTCGGCGATGGCGTCGCGCAGGCCGGCCAGGTCGACCAGCGCGGTCTGGCCCAGGATGTCGTGACAGACCACGCGGGCGGGAAACCACGGAAAGTCGAAGTCGCGCCGGCGTTCGATCAGCTGGCGCAGCGACTGTTCCAGGATGGCCGGGTCGCAGCGCCGCACCAGGTTTTCGGCATGCACCCGCGAGGTATACGGCAGCCGGTCGTAGGCGCCGGGCCGGATGGCATCCACGGCGGCCCGGGTGTCGAAATAATCCAGCGCGGTGCCGGGCAGGTTTTTTCTATGTTCGGTGTTCATGGTGGGTCGGGATGCTTCCGGCGCTGTGCCGAAGGTTCAGGCCCGCTCGGCGAGGGGCACGAAGGCCAGGTCTTCCGGTCCGGTGTAGTTGGCGCTCGGCCGGATGATCTTGTTGTCGACCCGCTGTTCCATCACGTGCGCGGCCCAACCGGCCGTGCGGGCGATGACGAACAGCGGGGTAAACATCGCGGTCGGCACGCCCATCATGTGGTAGCTCACCGCGCTGAACCAGTCCAGGTTGGGGAACATCTTCTTGGCCTCCCACATGACCGTCTCCAGCCGCTCGGCGATGTCGAACATCTTGCGCGAGCCGGCCTCGTCCGACAGCTCCCGGGCCACCTGCTTGATGACCACGTTGCGCGGATCGGCGACGGTGTACACCGGGTGGCCGAAGCCGATGACGACCTCCTTGGCCTCGACCCGGCGGCGCACGTCGGCCTCGGCCTCGTCGGGCGAGTCGTAGCGCTTCTGCACCTCGAAGGCGACCTCGTTGGCGCCGCCGTGCTTGGGGCCGCGCAGGGCGCCGATGCCGGCGGTGAGGGCCGAATGCATGTCCGATCCGGTGCCCGCCACCACCCGGCAGGCGAAGGTGGAGGCGTTGAACTCGTGCTCGGCATACAGGTTGAGCGACACGTGCATCGCGCGCTCCCAGCTGGCCGGCGCCTTGTGGCCGTGCAGCAGGTGGAGGAAATGGCCGCCGATGGAGTCGTCGTCGGTTTCCACCTCGATGCGCACGCCGTTGTGCGACCAGTGGTACCAGTACAGCAGCATGGAGCCGAGCGAGGCCATGAGCTTGTCGGCGATGTCGCGGGCGCCGGGAGCGTTGTGGTCGTCCTTCTCGGGCAGCACGCAGCCGAGCGCCGAGACGGCGCTGCGCATGACGTCCATCGGGTGGGCCGCGGCCGGCAACTGCTCGAGTACCGCGCGCACCACGGCGGGGATCCCGCGCAGCGACTTCAACTTGGCCTTGTAGCCGCGCAACTCGGCCTCTGCCGGCAGCTTGCCGTGCACCAGCAGGTAGGCGATCTCCTCGAACTCGCAGCGGGTGGCGATGTCCAGGATGTCGTAGCCCCGGTAGTGCAGGTCGTTGCCGGTGCGGCCCACCGTGCACAGGGCGGTGTTGCCGGCGGTGACGCCGGACAGGGCGACGGATTTCTTGGGCTTGAAGCCCGGGGTGGCGGCGGTGTCCGTCGGGGTGGCGGGGGTCTGGCTCATGCGGTCTCCTGTTTCCGGTCTGTAGGGGTGACGCCTGCGGCGCCAGCGGCCACTTTTGTTCGAGTACGACCCGTACGGTACGTGCATTGAAGCGGCTTGCGAATCGGTGCGAACGATAAACCCGCCACATGCGGACGACGCGTTTGCTTAGGCGTTATGGTCGCAATCGCAGCGCCGGCGCCGCCCTAAAGTGCCCGCTTCCCAGCAACCTGAGGGATTTCGGCCGTGAATTCCATCGCCCCGCCGGCCATCGCCAGCCAACTCGAACCTTTTTTCAACGACGCGCTGCAGGAACGCCTGGGCCGGCCGGTGCTGGCCCTGCCGCGCGGCTTGCCGACAGCCCTGCCGGCGCACATCGGCGCGCTGGTCGCCGCGCCCATCGACACCGCGTCGGCGCCGCCGCCGGGCTGGCCCTTCGGCCTGCGCTGGATCCAGCTGGTCACCTCCGGCCTCGACAAACATCCCGACTGGTTGCTGCGCAGCCTGCCGACCAGCACCGCCCGGGGAACCGCCGCCGACACCATCGCCGAATACGTCATGGCGGCCCTGCTGGAAGACGCCAAGTCGTTTTCCGAACTGCGCGTGACCGACGCGGCGCAATGGAAGAGCCGGCCGACCTGGTCGGTGCGCGGCAGCACCGTCGGGCTGGTGGGCTTCGGTGCCATCGGCGAGGCGGTCGCGGCCAAGGCGCTCGCGCTCGGTGCGCAGGTCGTGGCGCTGCGGCGCAGCGCGCGGCCGGCCGGCGTGCCCGGGGTGCAGATCGTGGGCACCCTGCACGAACTGATGGCGCGTACGGATCATCTGGTGCTGGCCGCACCCGCCACGCCGGAAACCACGCACCTGCTCGATGCCGCGGCCTTCTCCGCGGCCCGGCCGGGCCTGCATGTCGTCAACGTGGCGCGGGGCGAACTCATCGACGATGCGGCACTGCTGCAGGCCCTCGACTCCGGGCGGGTGCGGCGCGCCACCCTGGACGTGACCGCCCCCGAATCCCTGCCCGCCGGCCACGCCTTCTATCGGCATCCGCGCATCTGGCTCACGCCGCACAGCGCGGCGATGGGGCAGGCCTCGCGCCTGGCGCTGGTGGAAAAGACGGCGGTCAACCACGAGCGCTGGAGCCGGGGCCTGCCGCTGATCGACGCGATCCAGCGCGCGCCGGCCTGAGGCGGTTTTCTCCCATCGATATACGGATTCGGTCGTTTGCGCGCAGGGCCGGCGCCGCGAACATGACCGGTCCACGCAACCTGCGAGAACCCATGACACAAGCCCTCAAAGTCGTCGCCGTATCCGGCAGCCTGCAACGCCCCTCCCGCACCCTGGCGCTGGTGGAACACCTGGTCGAGCTGATCGGCGAGGCCGTGCCGGTGCAGACCCACCTGATCGAACTGGGCGCGGTCGGCCCACGCCTGGCCGGCGCCCTGGCCCGCAACCAGTTGCCCGCCGATGTCGAGGCCGAGATCGCCGCGGTCGAATCGGCCGACCTGCTGGTGGTGGCCAGCCCGGTGTACCGCGCAACCTATTCCGGCCTGTTCAAGCATTTCTTCGATTTCGTGCACCACGAGGCGCTGATCGACGTGCCGGTGCTGCTGGCCGCCACCGGCGGAAGCGAGCGCCACGCACTGATGATCGACCACCAGCTGCGCCCGCTGTTCAGCTTCTTCCAGGCGCGCACCCTGCCCATCGGCGTCTACGCGACCGACAAGGATTTCACCCACTACCAGTTGACCGACGAGGCGGTGCTGGCCCGCGCGGCGCTGGCCGTGAAACGCGCAGTACCGCTTCTGAGCCTGCGCTCCACCGCCGGGGCCGCGCCCGAACTGGTGGCCTGAAAACGGTTTGCAGCCCGCGCCACGCCCCACCAGGCGGCGCGGGCTTTTTTATGCCGCGCGCAGTTCGGCGGAACGATCCCAGAGGTTGGGCAGCAAGGTGTTGGAGTAGCCCGAGACGAAGGCCTTGCGGCCGCCCTCCGCCGGGTAGGTGTGGCGGCGCACCGCGCCGATGTTGGCGCCGTACACATGGATGCTGATCGACACCCGGTCGTCGAACAGGTTGTGCACCCGGTGCACGTCGCCCACCGTCGGCGAGACGGCCTCCACATCGCCCGGAAGCAGGCGCACCGCCTCGCCTTCGGGCGCCCAGGCGCCGCCACGCTCGGCGTATCCCTGGCTGACCTCCGCGCCGCGCAGCATGCCGATCAGGCCCCACACGGTGTGATCGTGGATCGGCGTCGCCTGCCCCGGTCCCCAGACGAAGCTGACCACCGAGAAGCGCTCCGTGGAGTCGGCATGCAGCAGGAACTGCCGGTAGCGCTCGGGGTCGGGCTGCGCGAAGGCATCGGGCAGCCAGTCGTCGCGGGCCACCAGCCGGCGCAGCAGGGCGCCGCCTTCCGCCAGCAGGCGCGGCTCGTCGGGTGCGCCGTCCAGCAGCCGGCCGAAGCCGGTGACGAAATCCCGCAAGGGCGCGATGTCGCGGGTGGCGGCGCCGGCTGCGGGGCGGACGGGGGTATCGAGTTCAGGCATGGGATTCGGCTTGCTGGCGGGTCGGTCGACGGGCTGGACGGACATCGGGCAGATCGAGACCCAGATGGTGCCGCAAGGTGGTTCCCCGGTACTCGGTGCGGGCGTGGCCCTGCGCCTGCAGGATGGGCACGACCTGTGCATTGAACTCGTCGAGCCCGCCGGGAAAGTACGCCGGCATGATGTTGAAGCCGTCGGCCGCGCCCTCTTCCACCCAGCGCACCATGTGCGCGGCCACCTGCGCGGGCGTGCCGACGACGATCTGGTGGCCGCGCGCACTGGCCACCAGGTGGTACAGCTCACGCAGGGTCAGTCCCTGCTCCCGGGCCGAGCGCAGCAGCAGGTCGCGCCGGCTGTGGGCACCGGCCACCGGCGGCAGCTCGGGCAGCGGGCCGTCGAGCGGATAGCCGCTGACGTCGTAGTCCAGCTGTTCCGACAGGATGGCCAGCGCATTCGACTGGTCGGTGAAGGATTGCAGCAGGGCCAGCTTTTCGCGTGCCTCCTTGTCGGTGCGGCCGACGATCGGCATCAGCCCCGGCATCACCAGGCACTGGTCGGCACGGCGGCCCTCGGCGCGCACCTGCGCCTTGAGCGAGGCATAGAAGGCCTTGGCGGCGGAGATGTCCTGCTGGGCGGTGAACACCACTTCGGCGTGGCGCGCGGCCAGCGCCTGGCCCGGACCGGACGATCCGGCCTGGATCAGCACCGGCTGGCGCTGCGGGCTGGGCGTCACGTTGAGCGGGCCGGCCACGTCGTAGAAGCGGCCCTTGTGCCCCAGCACATGCATCTTCGCGGTGTCGATGTAGACGCCGGCCTGCTTGTCGCGCACGTAGGGGTCCGGGTCCCACGAACGCCACAACCCTTTCACCACCTGCACGAATTCCTCGGCGATCTCGTAGCGCAGGGCATGGTCGGGATGGCGATCGCGGCTGAAGTTGATGGAGCCGTCGGCGAAGGTGGTGACGATGTTCCACGCCGCCCGGCCCTGCGAGATCAGATCGACCGACGCCAGCGTGCGGGCGAGGTTGAAGGGCTCGCTGTAGGTGGTCGAGGCGGTGCCGGCCAGGCCGATGTGTTTCGTCACCATGGCCAGCGCCGACAGTACCGCCATCGGGTCCGGGCGGGTGATCATCGAGGGATGCGAATCGGGCGTGGTGAGCAGCCGGTCGCCCAGGAAAACCATGTCGAACCTGGCGCGCTCGGCGGCTTGCGCGGCCCGCACGACGAGATCGATGTTCTCGGTGCCGGACTCGGCGTCCGGATGGCGCCAGCCGCCGGCGTGATGGCCCGCGGCGAGCAGGAAGAGGCCTAGTTTCATCGGATGCTCCCGCGCCGCTCAGTCCGCACGGACCTTGCTCGACGCAATGAGCGTGCGGGCCAGGTCGTGTACGCCGCGAATCTGCGCGGCCGCCTGCTGCGGCGTCATCGGCTGGGCGATCACCTGCACATCGGCCAGGGCCTTGACGATGGCCGGCTCCCGCAGCACGCCCGCGACCGTCGCCTGCAACTGCGACAGGATCGCCGGCGGCAGGTGGCTCGAGGCCACGATGAAGAAGGAGCCGGCCAGGCCGTCTTCCCAGCCGCTGAGCCCGGCCTGCTTGACGGACGGCACGCCCGCCAGGTCGGCCGGCGCGGTGGGCCCGCCGAAGAAGGCCAGCGCGCGCAGCTTGCCGCTGCGCACGAACTGGTTGCCCAGCGGGTCGAACGCGATGTCGACATGGCCGGCGACCACGTCGGCCACCGCCTGCGCACTGCCGCGATAGGGCACGTGGCGAATCTCGACACCCGCCAGCTGCTTGAAATATTCGCCCGCCAGGTGGCCCGGCGTGCCGTTGCCCGAGCTGCCGTAAGACAGCTTGCCCGGGTTGGCGCGGGCATAGGCGATCAGCTCCTGCAGCGTATTCACCGGCAATTGCGGGTTGACCGCGATGGCGGTGCGCGCGCCGCCGACGAAGGCGATCGGCGTCAGGTCGGCGAAGGGGTCGAAGCGCACCGGCACCAGTTGCGGCGCGATGGCCAGGTTGCCGATGGAGGCGTTGAGCAGTGTGTAGCCGTCGGCCGGCGCGGCGGCGACGAAACCGGCGCCGATGGTGCCGCCCGCGCCCGCCTTGTAGTCGATCACCACCGGCTGGTGCAGCTTCTCCGACAGGCGCTTGCCGATGATGCGGGCCACGTTGTCGTTGGTGCCGCCGGGCGTGTAGGGCACGACCAGGTTGATCGGCCTGGCGGGGTAGGCGTCGTGCGGCTGGGCATGCGCCGAGGGCACGAACGCGGCGGTGGCGAGGACGAGGGGCAGCGCGGCTGCGAGAGTCTTGAGACGGGCAAACATTGGGGCGATCCGATCGTGTGATGCACCCATTCTTCAAGCGCGCGGCGGCGCGGCAAAGGAAGGTTTTCGTATTAGCTTTACACAAAGGCTTCCGTTGCCGGAGCGGGGTTTTTTTCAGTGGACGAAGCCGCCTTTGACGAAGCGCACCGGCTCGGCGTCCATGCGCGCGACGAGTGCGCCGAGGCCGTCCGCGGTCGAGGCCGGTTCGGCGGCCGGGGGCACCGGATCCGAGCGGCACAGCAGGTCGTCCTCGGACCACGCCGTGCGGCCGGGCTGGCTACGCGCGCGCAGCCAGCCGTCCCGGTCGGCGATCCATTGCGTGCCCGCCAGCGCTTCGGGTGCGGTGCCGGACACCAGGGCGAGCGCGCGCCAGGCCTCCGGCGCGTCGGCGCTGCAGTCGATGCCGGCGCGGGCCGCGCCGGGCGATGCGCGCAGCAGCACCGTCGCCATCCGTGGATCTTCCGGCGGCAGCGGGCCGGGGCCTTCGGCCACCAGGCGCAGCCGCTGCCGGCGCACCCGCCAGTCGGACAGCATGCGCGCCGGACGGCCCTCGCAACGCACCACGAAATCGGGTACTGCCACCGGCCGCTCCCAGGTGCCGCTGCGCTGCATGCTGCGGCCGGCGGCCTGGGCCTTCAGGTAGTCGATCACGGCCCAGGTATCGGCATCGGACAGGCGGTCGCCGAAGCCGGCCATGGTGGGCGCGCCATGGCGGTCGCGCAGGCCGTTGCGGATGCGCCAGAACAGGTCGCCGTCGGCACGCCGCCACAACAGCGGGCCGGCCAGGTCGGGCGGCCAGACCGGCTGCGCTTGCGCCTGCGGCCCGTGGCCGGTTCCGTCCGCGCCGTGGCACGCCGCGCAATGCTGCGTGTAGACCCGCCCACCAAGCGCCACCGCCTGCGCGGTGAAGCCGGTGGGCGAACGGTGAAAGCTGGTGGGAGCCGCCGGCACCAGCACCACCCGGGGATCGGGCCAGGGCGCGAACACCAGCATCGCCAGCGCCACGCCGAACACAGTGGCGGCCGTGCGCGTACGGCGCCGCCACAGCAGCAGCGCGGCTGCCGGCAGCGCCAGCAGCGCCAGGGCCGCCAGCACCAGCGATGCCGCTGCCTGCCGCGCCTGTCCCATGTCGATCAGCAGGTTCTCGCCGGACAGGCGCTGCGCCCATGGCCAGGCGGCCTGCCCGTGGCTGTCGCCGACGAGGCCGGCCCCGTGCAGCAGCGCCAGCAGGCCGACCTGCGCGGACTGCACCAGCGCCAGCAGCGTGTTCAGCCATTCGGTGGCGGGCAGGACGCCCATCAGCCGGCCGCCCCGGGCGCGCCCCGCTCACCAGCTGGCATCGAGCCCCAGGTGGCGCAAGGCCTCGTGCCGCAAGGCGGTCAGGGCCGGGTCGCCGCGTCGACGCGGGTACGGCAAATCCACCTTCAATTCGGCCTGGATGCGCGCCGGGCGGTCGCTGAAGACGATGACGCGCTGCGCCAGGAACAGCGCCTCTTCCACGTCGTGCGTCACCAGCAGGGCCGAGAAACCCTGGCGCTGCCACAGCGCCACCAGCTCGCTCTGCATCTGCAGGCGGGTGAGCGAATCGAGCTTGCCCAGGGGTTCGTCGAGCACCAGCAGCTGCGGGTCGTTGACCAGCGCGCGCGCCAGCGCCACCCGCTGCGCCATGCCGCCCGACAGCTGGTGCGGGAAGGCCTCCGCGAACTCGGTCAGGCCGACGAGTTTCAGGGCGTCGTCGACCCGGCTCTTGTGGTGCCTGAGCAGGCCGCGCGCCTGCGGCCCCAGGGCGACGTTGTCCCAGACGGTGCGCCAGGGGTAGAGCGTCGGGTCCTGGAAGACGACGATGCGCGACGGGTCCGGCCGGGCGATGGCCTCGCCGTCCTGGGTGATGGCGCCGGTCGTGGCGGGCTCCAGTCCGGCGACCAGCCGCAGCAAGGTGGACTTGCCGCAGCCGCTCGGTCCCAGCAGCGCGACGAACTCGCCGGGCTGCACCTGCAGGTCGACATTGTCGAGCACCTGCAGCACCCCCGAGGGCACCTTGAACCAGTGGCTGACGTTCTGCACGTCGATGCGGGCACCCCGAACCGGCGTGGCGGCACCATGGACGACGCTATTCACCATTTGACGGTCCCTCTCTGCCACGACAAGACCCGGTCGCGCACGGTGAACAGCAGCGTGATGAGGCCGGAGCACAGCACCGCCATCACCAGCAGGGCCGCATACATGTTGGCGTAGGCCGCCCAGCCCTGAGCCCACTGCAGGTACCAGCCGAGGCCGGCCTTGACGCCCATCATCTCGGCGGTGACCAGCGTGGAAAACGATGCGCCCAGGCCCATGAACAAGCCGACGAACACCTGCGGCAATGCGGCGGGAACGGCCACCCGAGACACCAGGAACCACTCGGACGCGCCCACCGTGCGGGCCACGTCGTAATAGGCCTTGTTGACCGACGCCACGCCCGACCAGGTCAGCACCGCCAGCGGAAAGAAGGTGGCCAGCGCGATCAGGAAGACCGCTGCGGCATAGCTCGACGGCGCGAAGAAGAAGGCCAGCGGCAGCAACGCCGAGGCCGGCACCGGCCCCAGGAAGCGCAGTACCGGATGCACCCAGTAGCCGGCCACCCGCGACCAGCCGATCCACACGCCGGTGACGAAGCCGACCGCAGCGCCCAGCAGGAAACCGGTGGCGAGCAGCCGCGCCGAATGGGCGGTCGACAGGCCGAGGCGGCTCCAGTCTTCCGCAACCACTTCGACCAGGCTCTGCGGCGGCGCGAAGAACGGCGGTGGCAAAAGGCCGAGCTTGGCGGTGAAGATTTCCCACACCGCCAGCAGCAGCGGCGCCGCCACCAGCCATTGCCCGGCCGGCCGCAGCCGCACGCCGACGCGGCCGGCGCGGCTGCCCAGCGACGCGACCGCCAGCAACCACAGGCCGGCCACGCCGGCAGCGATGCCGAACTCGGCGGTATACGCCCACTCGCTGAAGCCGATTTCCTTGTTGGGCCAGGCATAGGTCAGCACGCCCAGCGCCAGCCAGGCAACGGCGGCGACGAGGCCGGTGGTCCAGAGGCCCTGCACCCGCACCTCCTCGAAGCCGGCGGGGACTGCGGAGCCGCGCGGCCGGATCGGCGCGGGTTGTGCGACGGGCAGGGGCGCGGCCGGCCGCACCAGCGTGTGGTCGAAAGGAGTGCTCATGCGAGGCTCCGCTTCAGGCCAGCACGTCGGCCGTCACGTGCCGGGCGAATTTCTGGGGGTTGGTGCTGCCTTTCAGCACGCCGACGGACTGGAAATCGCGGGCGTAGAACTCCACCTCGGCCAGCAGGCCGGAACCGGTCGGATGGTGGCCGTGGGTCAGGGTGCCGAGCAGCGCACGCAGGTCGGCCACCGACACCTTGGGCGAGTACTTGGCGAACAACTTTGCCGACTCGTTGGGGTTTTCCGCCACGTAGTCGGAGGCCTGCAGGATGGAGCGCACCAGCGCGGCGGCGCTCTTTTTGTCGTTGCGCACGAACTCGCCGCGCGCGCCGACGATGCAGCAGACCTTGTCCTTGTATTCGCCGGACAGGTTGCTGGCGATTTCCCGGTAGCGCGCCGGCTTGCGTTTTTCGATCAGGTAGATGTTGGGGTCGCCGTCGGCTATCGCCTGGATCTCGCCCTTGTCGACCGCGATGTCGAGCAGGTCGGCGGGGTACTGGCGCCAGGTGACGTCGCGCTCGGCGTCGATGCCGTTCTTCTTCAGCAAGATCGAGAAGAAGTTCTTGCCCGGGCTGGCGATGTCCGAGACACCGATGACCTTGCCCTTGAGCGACTGCAGCGAGGTCACGCCCGCTTCCTTGACGCCCACCAGCCGCACGCACCCGCCGTGCGAGCTGCCGATGATCTTCACGTCGAAGCCCGCCTCCAGCGGCTTCAGCCAGCGGTGGATCATGCCCACCGCCGCATCCGCCTTGCCGGTCGCCAGCGACTCCAGCAACTGGTCGGTGGAGCCGGTGTAGTTGATCAGGTCGACCTGCAGGCCGTTTTTCTCGAAGTAGCCCAGCTCCTGCGCCACCACCACCGGCGACAGGCAGAAGGCCGTGGCGTTCCAGGCGAAGGTGAGTTTGCGCGGCTGGGCTTCGACCCGGCTGCCAACCAGGCCGGCGGATGCGGCCAGGGCAACGGCGCCGCCGGCTCGCAGCAGGTGGCGGCGCGACGGATCGGGCGACAGGATCGAATGGCTGGAGTCGGACATGGAAAAAGGCTCCCTCCCCGTGGTGACGGGTTTTTGGTTTTGATCTGGAAAAAACAGGCGGCGAGCCGGGTCAATCCAGCACGTCGGGCTCGGCCTCGACCAGGCCCTGGTACAGCGACTCGAAGGCGTACTGCGCGCCACCCGGACGGCCGACCCGTTCGTGGGTGAAGGCGGCGGTGGCGTCGTCGATCGGCACCGGCTTGCCGGCCGCTTCGGCCAGCAGCTGCACCCGGCAGGCGTTGTCCAGCGCGATGTACCACCACGCGGCGGCCTCCACGCTGGGGCCGGCGGTGAGGATGCCGTGGTTCTTCAGGATGACCGCCTTGCGGTCGCCCAGCGCCTCGGCGATGCGGAAGCCCTCGTCGGTCTCCAGCACCACGCCGCGGAAGTCGTCGAACAGGGCATGGTCGTTGTAGAAGCCGCAGCTGTCCTGCGTCAGCGGATCGAGCTTGCGGCCCATCGCCGCCCAGGCCTTGCCGTAGGTGGAGTGGGTGTGGGCGGCGGCGACGATGTCGGGCCGCGCCTCGTGCAGCGCAGCGTGGATGGCGAAGGCCGCGCGGTTCAGCGGCCGGTTCCCCACCACGATCTCGCCCTGCGCGTTCACCAGCAGCAGGTCGGACACCTTGATGCGCGAAAAATGCAGGCCGAAGGGGTTGACCCAGAAATGGTCGTGCAGCTCGGGATCGCGGGCGGTGATGTGGCCGGCCAGGCCCTGGTCGAAGCCGTAGCGCGAAAACAGCCGAAAGGCCACCGCGAGGCGCTGCTTGCGGTGCAGCCGCTCGGCTTCGGGGTCGGTGCGGGGCGGTGTCGGGTCGAACCAGTCGCGCCGTTGCGGCACCGCGTTGCGGATGCGTTCGATGCTGGCCGGGTAGACCGGGGCGGCCGGCTCGACGGGCTTCAGGACTGCGGACATGTTCAGGCTGCCTTGCGTTGTGCGGCGCGTTCGGCGTCGCGTTGCGCCACCAGGGCGCGGGTGATCGGCAGCAGTTCGCGGCCGTAGTCGGTGGCGTCCTCGATCGGATCGAAGCCGCGGATCAGGAAGGTGGTCACGCCCAGGTCGTAGTAGTCGAGCAGCGCCTCGGCCACCTGCCGCGGCGTGCCGACCAGTGCGGTGGTGTTGGAGCGCGCGCCGGTCTCCTGGGCGATGGCCGTCCACAGCCGCTTGTCCGCCCGCGAGCCTTTTTCGGCGGCGGCCAGCAGGCGGCGGGCGCCGACGCTCTGCTGCGGCCCGCCCTTGGCGAAGCCCTGCACCACCCGCAGCCGGCGGGTCTCGTCGAGGATGTGTTCGGCGCGTGCCCAGGCGGCGTCCTCGGTCTCGGCCAGGATGGGCCGGAAGGACACCGAGAAACGCACTTCGCGGCCGTGCCGGGCGGCTTCGGCGCGCACCCGCGAGGTCAGCTCGCGTACCTGGTCGAGCGACTCGCCCCAGAGGGCATAGACGTCGGCGTGGCGGCCGGCCACGGGGATGGCCGCATCGGACGCACCGCCGAAGTACACCGGGATGTGTGGACGGCCGGCCGCATCGCGCTGCAAGGGTTTCACTTCCGAGAAACCGGACTCGAAACGGTAGTGCTCGCCCTGGTGGTCGAAAGGCTGTTCGCTGCTCCAGATGCGGCGCAGGATGCCCAGGTATTCGTCGGTGCGCGCATAGCGCTGGTCGTGGTCGAGCCAGTCGCCGTCGCGCTTCTGCTCGGAATCGGAACCGCCCGAGATGTAGTGCACCGCCAGGCGGCCGCCGCTGTAATGGTCGAGCGAGGCGAACTGGCGCGCCGCCAGCGTGGGCGCCACGAAACCGGGGCGGTGCGCCAGCATGAAGCCGATGCGCTCGGTGACCGAGGCGGCGTGCGACACCGTCAGGGCGGCGTCCGGGCCGGTGGAATGGTGCGGCACCAGGATGCGGTCGAAACCGGCCTGCTCGTGCGCCTGGGCAAACGCTTTCACGTACGCCGGATCGATCGCCGGGCCTTGCGGCAGGTGGATCTCCGAGGCCTTCTGGCTCTGGATCATGCCGATGAATTCGACTGACATGCGGTGCTCCTGTTCGATGCGGACGGTGGGCTTCAGGCAACGTGGATCACCTGTTTCAGACATGAAGTTAACCGCATGACATGCACAATCAAAATGATAAAAATGCGCTTCCATATCCGGGATCGGCAGTTGGTGCGGGGACGGCCACTCGATACGCTGGAGACACGCCCAAGCACCCCTATCGCTTCGCATACCGCCCCGGATACCGCCCATGACCGCCCAATTTCCTTCCGCACCCCCGCGCCCGTCGCTCGCCGCGCCCGTCCTGCTGCCCCTGCTGGCACGGCTGCGGCCACCGCTGGCGGCGCGCGCGGCCGAACACGACCGCGACGGCAGCTTTCCCCACGAGAACTTCGCGCTGCTCCAGTCCCACGGGCTGGTCGGCATCACCGTGCCGGTGGCTTTCGGCGGCAGCGGCGCCACGCTGGGCACGGCGCGGCAGGTGGTCCGCGCGGTCGCCTACGCCGACCCGGCCACCGCCCTGGTGCTGGCCATGACCTACCTGCAGACCCGCCAGCTCAACCGCGCCGGCAGCCGTTGGCCGCGCCACCTGCGCGAGCGGGTCGGCCGCGACGCCGTGGAGCGCGGCGGCCTGATCAACGCATTGCGGGTCGAGCCGGATCTCGGCAGCCCGACCCGCGGCGGCCTGCCCGGCACGGTGGCGCGCCGTACCGCGGACGGCGGCTGGCGCCTGGACGGCCACAAGATGTACTGCACCGGCATCCCCGGCCTGAGCTGGCTGGTGGTGTGGGCGCGCACCGAGGAAGCCGACGGCGCGGCGCCACGCGTCGGCGCCTTCCTGGTGCCGCGCGACGCGCCGGGCGTACGGGTCATCGAGACCTGGGACCATCTCGGCCTGCGTGCCTCGGGCAGCCACGAGGTCGTCTTCGAAGGCGTGTCGCTGCCGGCCGACCACGCGGTGGATGTCCGCCCCCAGGCCGACTGGGCGCCGGACGCGCTGACCCCTGTGGACCGCGACGCCGCCGCCGACCAGCAGGCCTGGATGGCCGTCCTGCTGGGCACGCTGTACGACGCGGTGGCCCAGGCCGCCCGCGACTGGACGCTGGAATTCGTCCGCGACCGGGCGCCCGGCAGCCTGGGCGCGCCGTTGTCCACCCTGCCGCGCGTGCAGGAAACGCTGGGCGAAGTCGCCGGCCTGCTGCACGCCAACCACCTGGTGCTGAACCAGCTGACCGAGACCACCGACGACGGCGCGCCGCCCTCGGGCACCGACAGCGGATTGGTCAAATGGACCGTCACCCACAACGCGATACGGGCGGTGGAGCGCGCCATGAAGCTCACCGGCAACCACGGGCTGTCGCGCCGGAACCCGCTGGAGCGCCACTACCGCAACGTGCTGTGCGGCCCGATCCACGCGCCGCAGGACGACGCCCTCCTGGTGGCGGCCGGGCGCGCCTTGCTCGCGGCACACGCATCGGCGCCGCTCGCCCCGTCGCCGCAGGCAGCGCCCGCCCGGGCCGACAGCCCGGCGCCGGAAGCCCATGCACCGGCGGTCTGAATCAGGCGGGGGCCGCCGTCGGTTCGCCGCGCAACTGCCGCACGATGCTCGCGGCGAAGTCGTCCACCGGTGCCTGCAGCCGGCCGGGCGCCTTGCCGTGCAGCAGCCACAGATCGACCTCTGGCTTGAAGTCGGACACCGGCACGATGTCCAGCCGGTCGACGAAGCCGCTGCGCTCGAAGAGCGGCAGGGGCAGCAGGCCCAGCCCGACGCCCTGCTCCACGCTCTGCATCTGCAGGTCGCGGGTGTAGGTGTCCAGCCGCACCCGCAGCGGCAGGCCTTTTTCGGTCAGGGCGCGCTGCAGGCCGGCGCGAAAACCGCAGCCGTCGGGGTTGAGCACCCAGCCCGGATCGCTGCAATCGGCGAGCCGGTAGCTGCGCTTGCTCCAGGCGCCCTTGCGGCCCAGCACGACCAGCCGGCTGTGCAGCAGCACGCGGCCCTCGACGTTGCGCGGCAGCAGCTTACCGCGCCCCTGGAAAACCACGGCCGAATCGAGTTCGTCCAGGCCGATGCGCTCGGCAAGTTGCGCGCTCCAGCCGGTGCTGACCTGCGGCGCCAGTTCGGGCCATCGGCGGTGCAGGTCGGCCAGCAACGGCAGCAGCGTGAGTTCGCCCAGGCCCTGGGTCAGGCCGAGCCGCAGCCCGCCGGAGGGCGGCAGATCGGACGCCGCCAGTTCCCGCACCGTATCGACCGACTGCAGCACGCTGCGGCACGGCTCGAACAGGCGCTGGCCCAGCGCCGTAGGGCGCATCGGCTTGGTCTGCCGGTCGAACAGCGCGGCGCCCAGTTCGGCCTCGAAACCCTGCACCCGCCGCGTCAGGATCGGCTGCGGCAGCCCCAGTTCCTGTGCGGCCCGGCTCAGCGATTGGCTGCGCACCACCGCCACGAAGGCTTCGATGTCTTCTATTTTCATGCGGAAAACGTATATCAGAGCGGGTAAAACAATGCCCAATCATCATATCCCCGATCATTTTCCGGAGAGCCGCCCATGACCGACACCGCCACCCTCGACCGCCCGGCCGCCGACGCTTCGCACAGCGCCGACATTCCCGTACTGCAGCCCGCCGCCGTGCGCCAGGCGCTGCTCGACCGCAGCGAAATCGCCTTGCTCGACCTGCGCGAGGAAGGCCCCTACGCGCAGGAGCACCCGCTGTGGGCGGCCAACCTGCCGCTGTCGAAGCTGGAGCTGGAAGCCTGGGACCGCATCCCGCGCCGCGACACGCTCGTCGTGCTGTTCGGCGAACACGATGGCCGCGACCTGGTGCCGCTGGCGGCCCGTCGACTGGCTGCGCTGGGCTACACCCGGGTGCACGCGCTGGCCGGTGGGCTGGAAGGCTGGAAGGCTGCGGGCGGCGAGGTCTTCCGCGACGTCAACGTGCCCAGCAAGGCCTTCGGCGAATGGGTGGAACACCACCGCCACACGCCCTCCCTGCCCGCCGAGGAGGTGCAGCGGCTCATCGACAGCAAGGCCGACGTGGTGGTGGTCGATGCCCGCCGTTTCGACGAGTACCGCACCATGAGCATCCCCGGCGCGACCAGCGTGCCGGGCGCCGAGCTGGTGCTGCGCATCGCCGAGCTGGCGCCGGACCCGAAGACCCGGGTCATCGTCAACTGCGCCGGTCGCACCCGCAGCATCATCGGTACGCAGTCGCTGGTGAACGCCGGCATCCCCAACCCGGTGGCGGCGCTGCGCAACGGCACCATCGGCTGGCTGCTGGCCGGCCAGACCCTGGACCACGGCGCCGACCGCGCCGCGCCCGCGTCGAGCGACGAAACCACCGCCATCGCGCGCGACCGCGCCCAGGCCGTGGCGCGGCGCGCGGGCGTGCGCCGCACCACCCTCTCCGGCTTGCCGGCCTTGTCCCCGGCCGACCGCACCGTCTATCGCCTGGACGTGCGCACGCCCGCGGAATACGAGGCCGGCCACCTGCCCGGTTTCGCCAGCGCGCCCGGCGGCCAGCTGGTGCAGGAAACCGACCACCACGCCCCGGTGCGAGGCGCGCGCATCGTCCTGGACGACAGCGACGGCGTGCGCGCTCCCATGACCGCCTCCTGGCTGGCGCAGCTGGGCTGGGAGGTCTATCTGCTGGAGGGCGCCGCGCCGGCCGACCGCAGCGACTCCGGTGTGTGGCGCAAGCCGCAGCCCGCCACGCCGCCGGTGCGCAGCGTCGACCCGCAGGCGCTGGCGGGCTGGCTGGAGGCTGCGCGGCACGATCCGTCGGCGGTGCAGGTGCTCGACTTCACCACCAGCGCCAACCACGTCAAGGGCCATGTGCCCGGCGCATGGTTCGCCATCCGCGCGCAGGTGGCCGAGGCGCTGCGCCGGGTGCCGGCCGCCCGCCGCTACGTCGCCACCTGCGGCAGCAGCCTGCTGGCCCGCTTTGCGGTGCAGGACCTGCAGGCCGCCCTGAAGGCCGCCGGCAGCGAAGCCGAAGTGCTGGTGCTGGAAGGCGGCAACGCCGGGTGGGCGGCCGCCGGACTGCCGCTGGAGACGGGCGACGCCCGCCTGGCGAACCCGCGCACCGACCGCTACCGTCGGCCCTATGAAGGCACCGATGCGCCACGCGAAGCGATGCAGGCCTACCTGGACTGGGAGTTCGGCCTGGTCGAGCAGTTGAAGCGCGACGGGACACATCACTTCACGGTGATCTGACAGGGCGGGTTAGCCAAACGGACCTGCACGGTCAAGACCCGCCCGGCCATCGATTCGATAGGGAAATCGAGCTTCGCGATCGATGGGCGCACGCCATCATTCAGGCCGGCGAGCCTGAATCCAGGTCAATAAACCGTGCGTATTGATGCCGCCCCCCGCGTGGGGAATCTTCGCGCCATCGATAACAAAAAATGTCCAAAGAACTCCGGCTTTCCAGCAAACTTTCCCTCGCCTTCGGCGCCCTTGTCGTCCTGATATCGGCCATCGGAGGCCTGGGCCTCTACCAACTCGGCGCGACCAACTTCCTCATCGGCACCATCTATGTCGACCGGGTGGTGCCGCTCAAGCAACTCAAGCAGGTGGCCGACATGTACGCGGTCAACATCGTCGACACCGCCAACAAGTTTTCCCGCGACCTGATGGAATCGGCGCCGGCGGTAGCGGCATTCGACGAAGCCAGCACCCGCCAAAAAACTCTTTGGGCCGAGTACACCGCCACCCACCTCACCGATGCCGAAAAAATCGGCGTGGCCAATGCCGAGGCCTTGTTCGTCGCGGCCCAGCCCACCATGGACCAGCTGCGCCGGGCGCTGCAGGCCAACGACCACGAGCGGGTGGCGGCGCTCGTGGCACCCATCTACGCGACGGTCGATCCGATCAGCGGGGAGATCGAAAAACTGGTCCAGCTGCAGCTGGACGTCGCCAGATCCCAGTACGAAACCTCGCAATCCGCGTATGCGCGGGCCGTCTGGTTGTTCAGCCTGCTGATGGCCGCCGCCGTGCTCGGCGCGGTGCTGATGGCGTGGCGCCTGGTGCGCTCCATCGTCGGGCAGCTGGGTGGCGAAGTGGCCGACGCCACGGCCCTGGCGACCGCCATCGCAGCCGGCGACCTGACCGGGCAGATCGCCGTGGCCGCGGGCGACGACAGCAGCCTGGTATCGCGCCTGGCCGCCATGCAGGACAACCTGCGCCAGGTGGTGTCGAACGTGCGCGAAAACTCCGAAACCGTGGCTACCGCCAGCGCCCAGATCGCCCAGGGCAACGAGGACCTGAGCCAGCGAACCGAACAGCAGGCCAGCGCCCTCCAGCAGACGGCGGCGACCATGGAAGAGCTCGGCACCACCGTGCGCACCAATTCGGAAAGTGCCCGCCAGGCGGACCGGCTCGCCAGATCGGCGTCGGACGTCGCAGTGCAGGGCGGCGACGTGGTCGGCAAGGTGGTCGCCACCATGCAGAGCATCAGCGACAGCAGCCAGCAGATCGGCAACATCATCGGCGTCATCGACGGCATCGCGTTCCAGACCAACATCCTGGCGCTGAACGCGGCGGTGGAGGCCGCCCGGGCCGGCGAACAGGGACGCGGCTTCGCGGTGGTCGCGGCCGAGGTGCGCAACCTGGCGCAGCGCAGCGCCCAGGCTGCCCGGGAAATCAAGACGCTCATCGGCCGCAGCATCGAGCATGTCGGCCAGGGCACCACGCTGGTGGACGAGGCGGGCGAGACCATGGACAAGGTCGTCGCCGCCATCCGCCGGGTGAGCGACGTGGTGGCCGAAATCACCCTGGCCGGCAGCGAGCAGAGCGCCGGCATCGACCAGGTTGGCGATGCCGTCAACCAGATGGACCAGGTCACGCAGCAGAACGCCGCCTTGGTCGAGGAAAGCGCCGCCGCCGCTGCCAGCCTGCGCAGCCAGGCGCAACGACTGGTCGAGATCGTGGCCGTGTTCCGGCTGCCGCCGTCGCTCGCCTGAGGAATCGCGGCGGGCCGGTCAGACGCCGGGCAACCAGGGGTCGATGACCGGCACGCCGCCCGCTGCAAAAGGGCCGTGTCGCGGGACGCCACCGTGAAGCCGCGCGAAGCGGCGATGCCGGCGATGTATCCGTGCGGGGTGAGAAAGCCTCTGCCTTTCTTGCGGGCCAGGGCGGCGAGATCCGCGTAGCGGCTCGCAGCGTCGATATCGAAAGGCAGCCTCCGGTCCTGGAAGAGCAGCAGCAAGCCATCGACGACGGCCGAGAGCCCGGTTTTGCGCGAGCCTTTCGGCAGCAAGGCGATTGCGAACTGCAACTCGGCCACGGTGATGCTGCAAACGAAGTCAGTCTCTGCCACCTGCCGATCGAACCAGGCCAGTACGTTCGCATCCGGCTCCGGCTCCATGACCTCGGACAAAACGTCAGTGTCCAGGAGGATCATTCGAACTTCCAGGGTTCGGCCCTTGGCAAACATGTATTTTTTCTATGTTTGCTTGATTTGATTATTTCTTCTCCGGATGACCTCGCACTAACCTGCCAAATCGTTTTCCACCGGCGAAGAAACATGTCCTCTTCTCAAACACTAGACCGGGCGCCGCTGTTGACGGGCGCGTCGCAGGTCTCCGCTCCCCCGGCGTCGCGGACTGTCCGCACCCTCGGCCCCAACGCCCTCCTCGCCATCTCCTGGCTGGCGCCCGCCGTGCTGGTCGTGCTGTGGGGAAATCCTGGCCCGCCTCGGCGAACTGTCGCCGCAGGTGCTGCCGGCGCCCAGCAAGGTCGCGGCCACCGCCTGGCAGCTGATCCAGGAAGGCCGGCTGATCAGCGACCTGGGCACCAGCCTGCTGCGCGCCGCCGCCGGCTTCGTCATCGGCGGCAGCATCGGTTTTGCCCTGGGCACGGCCGTCGGCTTCTCGCGGCTGGCCGAGGCGCTGCTCGACCGCAGCATCCAGATGGTGCGTGCCGTGCCCTTTCTCGCCGTGCTGCCGCTGGTGATCGTCTGGTTCGGCGTGGACGAGGGCGGCAAGATCTTCCTGGTGTCCCTGGGCGTGATGTTCCCGATCTACATCAACACGGTGCTGGGCATCCGGCAGGTCGACCCCAAGCTGCTGGAGCTGGGCAAGGTGACCGGCCTCGACAACATCCAGCTGATCCGCCGCATCGTGCTGCCGGGCGCCCTGCCGTCCATCCTGGCGGGCGTGCGCTACGCCCTGGCCGTGGCCTGGCTGGCGCTGGTGGTGGCAGAGACCATCGCCACCAGTTCCGGCATCGGTTTCCTGGCGATGGACGCCCGCGAGTTCCTGCGCACCGACGTGATCGTGCTGACCATCGTGATCTACGCCGCCATCGGCGTGATGTCGGACGCCATCGCCCGCCTGCTCGAACGCCGGCTGCTGGCCTGGCACGCCAACTACGCCACCGGAGGCCGGCGATGAGCGCCGGCACGCAGCAAGGTGATACCGCGGTCGATGTGCGCGGCCTCACCCGCCGCTACGGCGAACGCACCGTCATCGACCAGCTCGACCTGCGCATCCGGCGCGGCGAATTCGTCGCCCTGCTGGGTGAAAGCGGTTGCGGCAAGACCACCCTGCTGCGCGCGCTGGCAGGGCTCGACCCGGTAGACGCCGGCCGCATCGACGGCCCGCGCCAGCCGGCCGTGGTGTTCCAGGAACACCGCCTGCTGCCCTGGGACAGCCTGTGGCGCAACGTGGCGCTGGGGCTGGACGACCGCACCGGCCGCCCGCTGGCGCAGGCTGCGCTAACGGAAGTGGGCCTGGGCGACCGGCTCGACGACTGGCCGCGCAACCTCTCTGGCGGCCAGGCCCAGCGCGTGGCGCTGGCACGTGCCCTGGTGCGCGAACCGCGCCTGCTGCTGCTCGACGAACCCTTCGCCGCGCTCGATGCACTCACCCGCATCCGCATGCACGGCCTGGTCAAGCAGTTGGTGGCGCGGCACCGCCCCGGCGTGCTGCTGGTGACCCACGACGTGGACGAGGCCGTCGCTCTGGCCGACCGGGTGCTGGTGATGCGCGACGGCGCCATCGCGGGCGTTTACCCGGTATCGGCGGCGGCCAACACCCACCGCGCGCACCCGGATGCGGTGGCGCTGCGCGAACGCCTGCTGGCCGAGCTGGGCGTGGACGCCTCCGCACCGGCCGACGCCTGAACCCCTTTTTTTTAGCGATCCCCCATGACCATCGACGCCTCCTTTTTCTCCGCTTCCCGCCGCCGCCTGATGCTCGCCGCCGGCGCGCTTGCGCTGCCGCCACTCGCCCGTTCGCAGCCCGCCCGCAAGCCTGCCCGCAACACGGACACGGTGCGCCTCGGCTGGGGCCGCGGAGGCCTGCCGCTGCTGGCCAAGGTGCGCGGCGATTTCGAAAAACAACTCGCCAGGGACAAGATCAAGGTCGAGTGGATCGGGCCGTTTCCCAACCATGCGCCCTCGCTGCAGGCCGTCACCGGCGGCAGCGCCGATTTCGGTTTCGGCGGCAGCACCACACCCGCGCTGGCGGCCATGCTGGCCGGCTCGCCGCTGGTGTTCACCCAGTTCGGCGTGGTGGAGCCGCGCAGCACCGCGATCATCGCCAAGGACGGCTCGGGCATCGACAAGGTGAGCGACCTGGTCGGCAAGTCGGTGGCGGTGAACCGCTCCGGCCTGGGTGAATTCCTTCTGGTGGCCGCGCTGGAAAAGCACGGCATCGACCGCAGCAAGGTGCGCTTCGTGTACCTCAACCCGCAGGACGCCGGCCCGGCGTTCTCGCAGGGAAAGATCGACGCCTGGTCGATGTGGAGCCCGGCGGTGGACATCGCCCGCTCGGAATACAAGGCGCACGACATCTTCTTCGAGGGCCGCGATCTGGACTTCCTGATCGACTTCAACTCCTGGGTGACCACGCGCCGGTTCTCGGAAGAAAACGCCGACATCGTGCGGGCCGTCAATGCGGCCTATGCCGAGGAAGCCAGCTGGGTCGGCGCGCATCCTCTGGAGGCCGAGACGCTGGCCCAGAAAGAAGGCGGCTACAGCGACGCGGTGCGCAATGCCCAGGCCGCCTACCAGCGCCGCTGGGACATCCACGGCGTACAGGACACCGCCTTCGTGCAGAAATTCCAGCAGGCCGCGGACTGGTTGTCCGAGCGAAAGATCCTGCCGCAGAAGGTGGTGGTGAAGAACTACCTCGCCCGCATCTGAGCCTGGTCCACACCCTGCAACTCATCCACAGGAGACCCGACATGTCCCTCGAATTCATCGGCTACATCGGCACCCAACACAGCTCCGAAATCATCGACGCGCCCCGCTCGGGCCTCGACCTGGCGCATGTGGAACGCACCGCCCGCGTGCACGAGGAAGGCGGCTTCGACCGCGCCCTGGTGGCTTTCCATTCGACCTCGCCGGAAAGCATCCTGGTGGCGCAGCACGCCGCATCGGTCACCAAAAAGCTGGGCTTCATGGTGGCGCACCGGCCGGGCTTCACCCAGCCCACGCTGGCCGCGCGCCAGCTGGCCACGCTGGACCAGATCACCGGCGGCCGCTCGGCCGTGCACATCATCACCGGCGGCAACGAGTTCGAGATGCGCCAGGACGGCAGCTTCATCGACAAGAACGAGCGCTACGCCCGCGCCGACGAATACCTCGAGGTCGTGCGCAAGGTCTGGACCGCCGACGAGCCCTTCGACCACCACGGCCGCTTCTACCGCCACGAGCAGGCCTTCTCGCACGTGCGCTCGCCGCAGAGCCCGCACATCCCGGTGTACTTCGGCGGATCGTCGGACGCCGCCATCGAGGTGGCCGGCAAGCATGCCGACGTGTACGCGCTGTGGGGCGAGACCCATGAGCAGGTGCGCGAGACAGTGAAACGGGTGCGCGAGGCCGCTGCCCGGCACGGCCGCAGCGTGCGTTTCAGCCTGTCGCTGCGCCCCATCCTGGCCGACACCGAAGCCGCCGCCTGGGCACGCGCCGAGCGCATCCTGGAGCAGGCCCGCGAACTGGCCGCGCGCCAGGGCAAGCTGAACAAGCCGGCGCCGGGCAACGTCGGCTCGCAGCGCCTGCTGGCCGCCGCCGCACAGGGCGACCGGCTGGACAAGCGCCTGTGGACCGGCATCGCCGGCCTGCTGGGCGCGCAGGGCAATTCGACCGCGCTGGTCGGCACGCCCGAGCAGGTGGCCGACGCGCTGCTGGACTACCGCGACCTGGGCATCACCACCTTCCTGATCCGCGGCTTCGACCCGCTGGCCGATGCCGTCCAGTACGGCCGCGAACTGCTGCCCCTGGTGCGCGCGCAGGCCGAAAGCCGGGTGAACCTGGCCGAGGAACACGCGGTCGCCGAGGCGGCCTGAACGAAGGACCGGATGAGCTTCACCTCCACCCACTGGGGCGCCTACCGCCCGGTGGTGACCGACGGGCGCCTCACCGGCATGGAGCCGGCGCCCTGGGATACCGACCCCTCGCCCATCGGCCGCTCGATGCCGGGCGCCATCGATTCGCCCACCCGCGTGCTGCGGCCCGCCGTGCGGCGCGGCTTCCTCGACCCGGCCACGCGCCACACCAGCGGCCACCTGCGCGGGCGCGAGGCCTTCGTGGAAGTGCCGTGGGACGAGGCGCTGGACCTGGTCGCCGGTGAACTGCGACGGGTGCGCGAACGGCACGGCAACCGGGCGATCTTCGGCGGCAGCTATGGCTGGTCGAGCGCCGGGCGCTTTCACCATGCGCAAAGCCAGCTGCATCGTTTTCTGAACGGCTTCGGCGGCTACGTCTACAGCAAGGACAGCTACAGCCTGGGCGCCGGCCGGGTGCTGCTGCCGCATATCGTCGACACCATGGACGCGCTGCTGCAGAAGCACACCTCCTGGGAGGTGCTGGAGCAGCACTGCGAACTGTTCGTCTCCTTCGGCGGCCTGCCTTCGCGCAACGCACAGGTCAGCCCCGGCGGTGCCAGCGTGCACGGCGTGCGGCCGGCGCTGCGGCGCATGGCCGCGGCCGGGCGCACCCGGTTCGTCAACATCAGCCCGGTGCGCGCCGACATGGCCGACGTGCCCGGCGCGCAATGGCTGCCGGTGCGGCCCGGCACCGACGTCGCGCTGATGCTCGGCCTGGCCCATGTGCTGATCGACGAGCGCCTGCACGACCGCGCCTTTCTGGCCAGCCACACCACCGGTTTCGAACGGGTGCGCGACTACATCCTGGGCCATGCCGACGGCGTGCCCAAGACGCCGGCCTGGGCGGCAGAGCGCTGCGGCATCGACGCCGCCACCATCGCCACGCTGGCGCGCCGCATGGCGGCCAGCCGCACCGTCGTCAACGTCGTCTACGCCCTGCAGCGCTCGCGCCACGGCGAGCAGCCTTTCTGGATGACGGTGACGCTCGCCGCACTGCTCGGCCAGGTCGGCCTGCCGGGCGGCGGTTTCGGCCTGGGCTACGGCTGCATGAACTACATCGGCAGCGGGCAATCGAGCTTTTCGGGGGCGCGGTTGCCGCAGGGCCGCAACCCGGTGGCCGATTTCATCCCCGTGGCGCGCATCGCCGACATGCTGCTGCAGCCCGGCGCGGCATTCGACTACAACGGCGGCCGCCACCGCTACCCGGACATCCGGCTGGTGTACTGGGCCGGCGGCAACGTGTTTCACCACCACCAGGATCTCAACCGCGCCGTCGCGGCGTGGCGGCGGCCGGAAGCCATCGTCACCCACGAGCAGTACTGGACCGCGCAGGCCAAACACTCGGACATCGTGCTGCCCGCCACCACCGCGCTCGAGCGCGACGATATCGGCAGCGCCGGCAACGAGCGCCATATGGTCGCCATGCGCGCGGCCATCGGGCCGGTGGGCGAATCACGCGACGACTACTCCGTGTTCGCCGAGTTGTCGCGCCGGCTCGGCTTCGAGCAGGGCTACACCGAAGGCCGGGACGCGATGCAGTGGCTACGCCATCTCTACGACGAGGCCCGCCCGCGCGCCGAGGCCCAGGGCATCGACCTGCCGGCGTTCGACACCTTCTGGCAGGCCGGCCATTTCGAAGTGCCGCGCCCGGCCCGGCCCGTCGTGCTGCTCGAGGCTTTCCGTGCGGACCCGGTGGCGCATCCCCTGCCGACGCCCTCCGGCCGCATCGAGCTGTACAGCCAGACCATCGCCGGCTTCGGCTACGACGACTGCCCCGGCCACGCCGCGTGGTTCGAGCCCGAGGCGGATACGGCGCATCCGATCCACCTGCTGTCCAGCCAGCCGGCGACACGGCTGCACAGCCAGTACGACCACGGCGCGGTCAGCCGCGAATCGAAGATTTCCGGGCGCGAGCCGATCACCCTGAACACGGTGGACGCCGCCGCGCGCGGCATCCACGCCGGCGACGTGGTGCGGGTGTTCAACCGGCGCGGCGCCTTCCTGGCCGGCGTGCTGCTGTCCGATGGCGTGCGCCCCGGCGTGGCGCAGATCGCCACCGGCGCCTGGTACGATCCCTTGGACGCCGACCATCCCGGCAGCCTCGACAAGTACGGCAACCCCAACCTGGTGACACCCGACATCGGCAGCTCCCGGCTGGCGCAGGGCTGCGCGGCGCAGAGCACGCGGGTGGAGATCGAGCGGTGGGCCGAGGCGCTGCCGCCGGTCACCGCTTTCGAGCCGCCGGCCTTCGCCGCGCCGGCCTGAGGCTTCAGGCCGCCTGTTCTTCGGCCAGCGCGTGCTGGAAGTACGCCACCGGCACCGGGCTGGCCGCGGTGATGCCCGAGGGGATCGAATCCAGCAATGCCATCGTGTAAGGCTGGCGCGGCCGGTCGAAGATATCGGCGACGCAGCCCTGCTCCACGATGCGGCCGTGGCGCATCACCGAGACGGTGTGCGCCAGCTGGCGCACCAGCGCCAGGTCGTGCGACACGAAGACGTAGGTCAGTCCCAGCCGGGCCTGCAGCGACAGCAGCACCTCGACGATGTCGGCCTGCACGCTCACGTCGAGCGCCGAAGTCGGCTCGTCGAGCACGATGACCTCCGGCCGCAGCACCAGCGCGCGGGCGATGGCCACGCGTTGCCGCTGGCCGCCCGACAGCGCTGTCGGCCGGCGTTGCAGCAGGTGTTCGCCCAGGCCGACATCGGCCAGCGCCTCGCGCACCCGCGCGGCCCGTTCCTGGCGCGTGCCGACGCCGTAGCGCTCCAGCGGCTCGGCCACCAGGCGCTCGACCTTCCAGGTGGGATCGAGCGAGGTGAACGGGTTCTGGTAGACCAGTTGCAGGTTGCGGCGCAGCGTCCGCAGCGACTCGGCCGAACGTCCGGAGACGGCCTGGCCGCTGATCGAAATATCGCCGCCGTCGGCTTGCTCCAGGCCGAGCAGCAGGCGGATCGCCGTCGTCTTGCCCGAACCCGACTCGCCGACCAGTGCATGGGTGGTGCCGGCCACGACCGAAAACGAAATCCCGTCGACCGCCTTCAAGGTGCGGCCATCGGTGTGGAAGGTCTTGCTGACCGAGCGCAGCTCGATGCGCGGCACCCCGCCCGCCGGCTGGCCGAGCCGGCGCCGGCCGTGGGCGCGCAAAACCTCGTAGCGGTCCGGGTGCAGGGAGGGCACGTCGGCATGCAGCTTGCGGGCATAGGCCGACGAGGGCGCGGCGAACACCGCGCCGGTGCGGCCGGCCTCCTGCACCGCGCCGTCCTTCAGCACTACCAGGGTGTCGGCCCGTTCGGCGGCGATGGCCAGGTCGTGGGTGATGAGCAGCAGGCCGATACCGCGCTCGCGCTGCAGTTTCGACAACAGGTCGAGGATGCGTTTCTGGATGGTCACGTCGAGCGCCGAGGTCGGCTCGTCGGCCACCAGCAGGGCCGGCCGGGGCAGCACCGCCAGGCCGATCAGCACCCGCTGCAGCATGCCGCCGGAGAGTTGGTGCGGATAGGCGTCGTAGACGCGCCGGGGGTGGTCGAGCCCGACCTCGGCGAAGGTCTCCAGGACCCGCGTGGTGCGCACCGCCCGGCTCGGTTCCCCGAGCAGCGCGGCGGCCTCCTCGGCCTGCGCGCCGATGGTGCGCACCGGGTTCAGCGCATGGCCCGGGTCCTGCGGAACGAAGCCGATGGCGCGCCCGCGCAGCGGCCGGAACCGGCGGTCCGGCAGGCCCAGCACCTCGGTTCCGTCGAATTCGACCCGGCCTGCGGCATGCGCCGCCTCGGGCAGCAGCCGCAGCACGGTGCGCGCGATGGTCGACTTGCCGGAACCCGATTCGCCGATGAGCGCCAGGCTCTCGCCGCGCGCCAGTTGAAAGGTCACGCCGTGCACGACGCGCTGTGCACCGTAGGCGACCGAGAGGCCTTCGACCCGCAGCAGCGGCGAGGCCTCCGAGCCGACGAGTTTGAGGGACGTGTTCAGTGGGTGTTGCGAAGCCATCGGCTGATCCTGTTCATGGAGAGGACGGTCACGATCGTGGTGAAGGCCGGCGCGTAGACCAGCCACGGCCATTTGAGGTAGTCCTTGCCGATGGCGATCAGCAGGCCCCAGTCGGACGCCGGCGGCGGGTCGCCGTAGCCGAGGAAAGCCAGGCTGGCGATCACCAGGATCGACAGCCCGAACTGCAGCACCGCCAGGCTGAGCACCGAACGCGAGGCGTTGGGCAGCACATGGCGCGTCAGCACGTACCAGCGCGAGCCGCCCAGCAGGCCGGCGGCCTCGACGAAGGTCGCCTGCCGCGTCTTGATGACCTCGGCACGCATCACCCGGGCGAATACCGCCACCGCGGAGACGCCGGTGGCGATGGCCGCGTTGGTGGTGTCGAAACCCAGCGCGGTGACCACGATCACCGCCAGCAGCAGGTTGGGGATGGCCAGCAGCACATCCACCAGCCGGGCCAGGACGACATCCACCCAGCCGCGAAGAAAGCCCGCCAGCAGGCCGATCAGCCCGCCTGCGAGCACGCCGATGGCCACTGCGATCAGCGCACTGGCGACCGAGGAAGACGTGCCGTACACCACGCGGGCATAGAGGTCGCGGCCCAGGTGGTCGGTGCCGAACCAGTGCGCTGCGCTGGGGCCCAGGAGCTTGTCGGCCGGGACGCCGCCGGCCGGGTCGTGGCCGGTGAACAGGCCCGGCACCAGCGACCAGGCGACGATCAGCGCGACGACCACGAACGACAGCGCCACTGCCAGCGGCAGGCGCACGACCGAGAAAAACCCGGGCGCACGCGCCAGCGTGGGAGACAGGACGGTGCTCATGCGCCCACCGCACTTTCCGCGCGCGGCCAGGCGGCGGCGCCCAACAGTTTCACCCGCGGGTCGAGCAGCGGATAGACCAGGTCGGCCAGCAGGTTGACCAGCACGAAAACCACTGCCGCCAGCGAGACCACCGCCTGCAGCACGGGGATGTCCTGCGTGCTGACCGAGCGCTGCACCAGGCTGCCCACACCGGTACGGCCGAATACGGTTTCGGTGATGAGCGAGCCGCCCAGCAGCTCGCCGACGGTGAGGGCGACGACCGTGATCACCGGCAGCGACGAAGGCTTGAGCAGATGACGGGCGAACAGGCGCGCCTGGCCCAGCCCGCGGCCTTTCGCCACCGTGGCGTACTCCTGCCGGGCCTCGTGGTCGAGGTTGGCGATCAGCACCTCGGCGATCTGCGCCGACACCGGAATACCCAGCGCGAAGGCGGCGAACACGGTGGCCCGGAAGCTTTCCGGCTCGATCACCCGGAACAGCCCGAACTGGAATCCGAAAGTGTGGATGAGCACCAGCCCGATGACGAAATTGGGCACCGACAAAAACAGCGAAGGGGTGGCTCGCAACACGCCCTGCCCGTAGCGCCGGGGCAGAAACTGCGTGCCGTAGGCGATGGCCAGGGCCAGCAGCAAAGCGACCAGCAGCGCCGTGGATGCCAGCACCAGCGTGGACGGCAGCACCTCCGCGATCAGCGTGGCAACCGGCCGCCCCGAGCGCATCGACATGCCGAGGTCGCCCTGCACGAAGCCGGTCAGCGATGCCCACAGCTGGACGGGAATGGGTTTGTCCAGCCCGTGGCTGGCGACGATCTCCTGGATCTCGGCCTCGGTGAAGCCGTTCTGCGGATCGCGCAGCACGTTGGTGACCGGGTCTCCCGGCAGCACGCTGACCACCACGAAGGTGAACACGTAGGCCAGCAGGATGACGACCAGGGCTTGCGCCAGGCGCTTGGCGGCGTAGGTCAGGTAGGCGTGGTTCATGCGGGGCGGCTCGGTCGGGTCGGGCATGCGCTCGGCGCTTAACGGGCCTTGGTGGCCGTGTAGTAGCTGGCGTAGGCGATGCCGTTGTACTTTTCGCCCTTCACCTTGGGCGACTGCACGTAGATGCGCTGCACGATCTGGGTGCGCGGGATGTAGTAGCCCTGCTCCAGCACGTATCGCTGCAGTTCGTCGAGCAGCGGCCGGCGGATGTCCACCGAGCCGGCGCCGGCGATGCGGTCGCGCAGGTCGTTGAGCTTGCTGTCGCTCTCGCCCAGGGCGAACCAGTTCTCGCCGTTGTTGGCGTCGGTGAGGATTCCGGCGACGGTGCCGGCGTCGATGAAGCTGCGCGTCACCTCGTAGGCCGGCACCGCCGCGCCGCCGAAGCGCACTTTCTCGCCGTAGGTCGGCACGTCGTAGGCGCGGATGAAAACCCGCCAGCCGATCTTGCCGAGCTGCTGCGCCAGCAGTTCGTCCACCGCCTTGGAGGTGGCGAGATAGGGGTTGGAGTGCAGCGTCAAGGTGAGCGGCTTGCCGTCCTTGCTGCGCACCCCCTTGGCGTCCTTCAGCCAGCCGGCCTCGTCGAGCAGCCGGGCCGCCCTGGCGGGGTCGTAGGCCAGCAGCCTGCTCTGGTCGGTGGCGCCCGGCACGTTGCCCTGGACGAAGGAGGTGGCGAGCTTCCAGTCCGGCGTGTAGACCGTGTCGATGATTTCCTGGCGGTCGATGCCGGCCTGCAGCGCCTGGCGCACTTTCAGGTCGTCGTACGGCGCGATTTTGGTATTGACGGCCCAGCCGTTGACGAAGCCCAGGTAGCGCGGCGTCGCAACCGTGAAGCCGTCTTTTTGCAGCGACTTCAATTCCTGCGGCGAGGCGTTGTAGGCCACGTCCGCCTGGCCGGACTGCACCGCCGACACCCGCAACGATGGCTCGGAGACCAGCTTGTAGGTGATCGAATCCAGGAAGGCCGGACCCGTGTGGCCGACCGCCGACGGTCCCCATTGGTAGTCCTTGCGCTTGACCAGCTTGACGAAGCCGCCTTCTTTCCAGGACTCGACGATGAACGGGCCGCTGCCGGATGTCTTGCCCAGGTCGGCCTGCTGCGCGGCGGGCAAGGCGAGCGACCTCGGCGAGACCAGGATCGATCCGTGATAACCCAGCGTGGGAATGAAACCCAGCGTCGGCGCCTTGAAGAACACCTTCACCGTGTTGGCGTCGACGGCTTCGGCGCGGTCGTAGGTCTTGGGGAACAGGCCGATGGGATTGATGCCGTCGCGCTTGCGGCCGGCCGACCAGATATCGAGGTTGGCCACCACGGCGGCTGCGTCCAGCGGCGTGCCGTCGGAAAAGGACACACCCTTCTTCAGGTGCAGGGTGAATTGTGTGGCGTTGGCGTTCTGTTCCCAGCGCTCGGCGATCCAGGGGCTGGCCTTGCCGTCCTGGTCGACATACACCAGCTTGTCGGTGAGGTGGCCCCACACATGTCCCTGAAAGCTGGAGATGGCGCTGTTGTTGGGGATCCAGGTGTTGCCCAGCGAGTCGATCAGGAAGGTGATGTCGCCACCGTTGCGCGGGCCGTCGGCGGCCTGAACGGGAAACATGGCCGAGGTCGCCAGCACCACGCCGGCAGCGGCCAGGGAGATGCCTGCGAGCGAGCGGCGGCGGCTGATGGACGAAAGGGAAGCGCGAGCGGTCATGTGCGATACAAGAGGTTGGATGCGGTGTATTGCAGCAGCTTTGGTCATGATCGCTTGCGCATAATTCGAGTCTCGTTATGTAGGTTCTGCATGTTCGCGAAAACACCTGGCCGAGCCGGACACAGCAGGCGGCATGGCAAAACCATGGAGCTTTTATGAACCCCACGCCAAGCGAAGCGGACGCACCGTCCGACCCGATCCCGGTCGCCATCCCGACGCAGGACGGCGTCTGCCGCGCCTGGCTGCTGACGCCATCCACCCCAGGACGCTGGCCCGCCGTGATCTTCTACGGCGATGCGGGCGGCATGCGCCCCGCCATGACCGCCATGGCGCGGCGCCTTGCCGACGCCGGCTACGCCGTGCTGCTGCCGGACCCGTACTACCGTTACGGCCCCTACGACACCCTGGTGCCGGCGGAAGTCTTCAAGGGCGACGTGATGGCGATCCTCGGGCCGCTCATGGCGACCACTGGCAACCGCCAGGCCGGAGAGGACACGCGAGCCTACGTCGCCTGGCTGGACGATTGCGAAAGCGTCCGACCCGGCCCGATGGGCGCGGTCGGTTTCTGCATGGGCGGCGGCATGGCGCTGACCGCCGCGGCCGCGCTGCCGGATCGCTTCGCGGCGGTCGCCAGTTTTCATGGCGGCAGGCTCGCCACGGACGATCCGGCCAGCCCGCATCTCGCCGTCGGCCGGCTGCAGGCCGAGGCCTATGTGGCGGGCGCCGAGCAGGACGACAGTTGTCCGCCGGAGATGGCCGAGCGCCTGGAACAGGCCTTGATCGACGGCGGGGTGAAGTACACCGCCGAAATCTACGAAGGCGCAGCGCACGGTTGGATGGTGCCGGACTTTCCGGTGTACGACCCGTTGGCGGCGGCACGCGGCTGGCAGGCGATGCTGGAGCTGTTCGAGCGCAAGCTGCGGACGGCGCGATAGGCGGGCGGGCGGGCCGGGCGGGCCGGGCGGGCCGTCGCAAGCGTGGGGTGCGGAGCCGGCACCGTCGACGTCGCGTGTGAACGAAGCCACCCGGCGCGAGGGCCTCGCCGGCGTTCGCCAGGCGACTGTCCTACGGGTGGCCCGCGAGGCGGGTGCTACATTTTTTGGCCTCCGGGCCAGCGCTTGGTCGCCCCGCGTTCCCGCCTTTCCCGCTGCCGTCCCGCTGCCGTCCAACTGCTTTTACGCTGCTTTTCCGACCGATGCCGACCGCCCTTCCGCCCCCATCCGCCTGCGACGACGTTTTTATCGGCGACAGCGAAAGCGCCCGAATCCTGCGCGCCCACGACTGGAGCGACTCCCCGCTCGGCGAGCCCTCGGGTTGGCCCGAAACCTTGAAAGTGGCGTTGCGGCTGATGCTGACCTCCCGCTTCGAGATGTGGGTCGGCTGGGGGCCGGACGTCCTGTTCTTCTACAACGACGCCTACCGGCCGACCTTGGGCAACAAGCACCCGGAGGCGATGGCGCGCCCGACCCGCGAGGTGTGGCCGGAGATCTGGGACGACATCGAGGGCCGGGTCCGGATGGTGTACGGCCAGGGCTTGTCCACCTGGGACCGCGCACTGCCGCTGATCCTCCAGCGCTCCGGCCGGCCCGAGGAGACGTACCACACGTTTTCGTACAGCCCGCTGCTGGAACCCGGCGGCGGCGTCGGGGGCCTCTTCTGCACGGTCACCGAGGAGACCGACCGGGTCATCAACGAGCGCCGGCTGGCCTTGCTGCGCACGCTCGCAGCGGGGCTCGTCGGCAGCGCCAGCCGCGCCGCCGTCCTGGACGCCGCGCGCCTGTCGCTGCAGGAGGCGGCGCACGACCTGCCCTTCGCTCTGCTGTACCTGTTCGACGAGAGCCGCCAAGCGCGGCTGGCCTGGACCACCGGCATGCCGGACGGCCATCCGCTGGCGCCCGGCCTGCTGGAGGCAGACACCGGCTGCTGGCCGGTGGAGTCCATGCAGGCCGCTTCCGAAGGCATGGTCATGGATCTGAACGACCTGGCAGGCCCGGGTGAACATCCGGACATGCCCGTGGGCGCCTGGGGCCAGCCGTCCCGCCACGCATTGCTGGTGCCGCTCGCCGGCCAGGGAACGGCCTTGCCCGCCGGATTTTTGGTCGCCGGGCTCAGCCCGTACCTGGCTCTTTCGTCCGACTACCGCAGCTTCGTCGAACTGATGGCCGGCCAGATCGCCGCCAGCCTGGCCAACGCCGATGCCTTCGAGCAGACACGCGCCGCACGCGACCGCGTCTGGCAGAACTCGCGCGACCTGCTGGTGCTGGTCGGGCCGGACGGCGTGTTCCGGGCGGTCAATCCGGCCTGGACCGAGATCCTCGGCCATCGCCAGGAAGACGTGGTGGGACGCAGCTTCCTGGATTTCATCTGGCCCGACGATGCGGGTGCGACGCAGCAGGGACTCGACGACGCCGCCGCCGCGCACGACCTGACCAATTTCGAAAATCGCTACCGCCACCAGGACGGCAGCCCTCGGTGGATCTCCTGGCACACCTCGTCCGACCGCGGCGTGGTGTACGGCTCGGGCCGCGATGTCACTTCGCAGAAGGCAGCCCAGGCCGAGCTGGTCGCCACGCAGGAACAGCTGCGCCAGTCGCAGAAGATGGAGGCCATCGGACAGCTCACCGGCGGCATCGCACACGATTTCAACAACCTGCTCGGCAGCATCGGCGCCAGCCTTCAGGTGCTGGACAAGCGCGTGGCGGCGAACCGCCTGGACTGCATCCAGCGCTATACCGCCATGGCCCAGGAATCGCTGCGCCGTGCCGCCGCGCTCACCCAGCGGTTGCTGGCGTTCTCGCGCCGGCAGACGCTGGACCCGCGGCCGACCGACATCAACCGGTTGATCGGCGGCGTCGAGGACCTGGTGCGGCGTACCGTCGGGCCGAACGTGGAGGTCGAGGTGGTCGGCGCGGGCGGCTTGTGGAACACGCGGGTCGACGGCCCGCAGCTGGAGAACGCGCTGCTCAACCTGTCCATCAACGCGCGCGACGCGATGGCCCCGGCCGGCGGCAGGCTGACCATCGAGACATCCAACAAGTGGCTGGACGAGCGCACCGCCGGCGAGCGCGACATGGCGCCGGGCCAGTACGTGGCGATTTGCGTCACCGACACCGGCACCGGCATGAGCCCCGAGGTGGCGCAGCGCGCTTTCGACCCCTTCTTTACGACCAAGCCGATGGGCCAGGGCACCGGCCTGGGGCTGTCGATGGTCTACGGCTTCGTGCGCCAGTCCGGCGGCCAGGTGCGCATCTATTCGGAGGTGGGCCAGGGCACCACGATGTGCCTTTACCTACCGCGCTTCATGGGCGAGGCGGACGAAGCCCCCGCCACCACCACGCTGGCGCAGGCCGGCCGGGGCGACGGCGAACTGGTGCTGCTGATCGAGGACGAGGCGACCATCCGCCAGCTGATCGCCGAGCAGCTGGAAGACGCCGGCTACCGCGTCGTCGCGGTCGCCGACGGGCCGGCCGGCCTGCTGGCGCTGCAGGGTGATGCTCCCATCGCGATGCTGCTGACCGATGTCGGCCTGCCAGGCGGCCTCAACGGCCGGCAGGTGGCCGATGCGGCCCGGGTGCGGCGGCCGGAGTTGAAGGTGCTGTTCATCACCGGCTATGCCGAAAACGCCGCCGTGGGCAACGGCTTGCTCGAGCCCGGCATGGAGGTCATCACCAAGCCTTTCGACATCCACGCGCTGATCGACAAGGTCAGGATGATGATCGACCGTTGATGTGGGGGTGCGGCGGCGCCGGTAAAGTGCGGTATGACGGCCAGAAACCGCGAGGGCTTATCTGCACGCGCTACACCTAGAAGGTCTAAAAAGCGAACCGGCGGCCTGATCGCCGCAGCGTTTCGGACCGGTTTGACGTCTCGGTCAAGCGCTTCGGCGAGTTATTTTTGAAAGAATCGGTTTGCGGAGCAGAAAAACCGCAATTCAAGATGATAATGACGACACGTTTGTGCAGATTCCCTGCATGAATGTGTCAGTGATTGGTCAGTTTCGCGCCACAGCGCCATTTTGTTTGTTGTGATTTGGGACTCCATCGCTTTTTTCGGTTCAATTTGGAGTCCTCATGGGCAAAAAACTCTACGTAGGCAATCTGTCCTACAGCATTCGTGACAACGACCTTCAACAAGCCTTCGGCGAATACGGTGTCGTCACCTCCGCCAAGGTCATGATGGAACGCGAAACCGGCCGTTCGAAGGGCTTCGGCTTCGTCGAGATGGGTACCGACGCGGAAGCCCTGGCTGCCATCGAAGGCATGAACGGCCAACAACTCGACGGTCGCGCCCTGACCGTCAACGAAGCTCGCCCGATGGAACCCCGGCCGGCAGGCGGCGGCTACGGCGGCGGCGGCGGTGGCCGTAGCGGCGGTGGCGGCGGCGGCTACGGTGGTGGCGGCGGCGGTGGTGGTTACGGCGGCGGTGGCGGCGGCTACGGCGGCGGCGGCGGTGGCCGTAGCGGCGGTGGCGGTGGTTACGGCGGCGGCGGCGGTGGCCGCGGCGGCTACTAAGCCCTGCGCACTTAAAACAAAAAGGCTCCTCTGGAGCCTTTTTTTCGTTTCAGAATCGGTCGATAAAATTTATCTGGCTTCGGCATGAAAACCCTCTGGCTCACCCTGCTCCTTGGCGCCACACCGACCCAGGGTTTTCCCGCAGATTCCACCCAGAAACTGGTCGATCAATATGGCTGCATGGCCTGCCACGGCTTGGTTCACAAGCAGGTCGGGCCGGGGTTTGCACAGATCGCGGCGCGTTATGCCGCCGACCCCAAGGCGGCCGACTACCTGGCGGGGCGGGTTCGCAACGGAGCCGTCGGAAATTGGGGTCGCGTGATCATGCCGCGACAAGCGCGGATGAGCGAAGCGGAGTCGCTGGTGCTGGCCCGCTGGGTCCTGTCCCAGCCGGTTCGTTGACTTCGACAGACCCATGTCCAGACACCTGACCTGGCTCGAACCCGGCGATCCGTTTCCGTTGCTGGACGAGGCGTGGGGCTCCGGTGACCCGGCCCCCGGCCTGCTGGCCGCCGGTGGCGCGCTCGACGCGGCCCATCTGCTGCGGGCCTATCGGCGAGGCATCTTCCCGTGGTTCAGCGAGGGCCAACCCATCCTCTGGTGGAGTCCCGATCCGCGCATGGTGCTGCAGACCAAAAACTTCCGGCTGCATCGATCGCTGCGCAAGACGCTGCAGGCATTCGCCGCCTCGCCAGCAGCGGAGATCCGCATCGATCACGACTTCGACGCCGTCATCCGCGCCTGTTCGGGCGTTTCTCGCCGTCACCAGGATGGCACCTGGATCCTGCCGGAAATGGTTCAGGCATACGGCGCACTGCACCGGGCCGGCTATGCGCACAGCGTCGAGACCTGGATCGACGGCGAACTGGTCGGCGGCCTGTACTGCGTCAACGTGGGGGCTGCGGTGTTCGGCGAATCGATGTTCGCGCACCGCACCGACGCCTCCAAGATCGCGCTGTCGGCGCTGGTGGCGTTTTGCCTCGCCCAAGGCATCGCGGCCATCGACTGCCAACAGAACACTGCACATCTGGCATCCCTGGGCGCGGCTGAAATGCCCCGCTCCGAATTCGTCGCCGCCCTGGACCGGACGGCGCTCTCGGCGTCGCCCGTATGGAAATTCGATTCCTTATACTGGCGCGAACTCCTTTCCCGCCCGGCGGCAGCGTGACGCATCTCAAGGAACTCCCCCTGCATGCCTTGCAGTTCTATGCAACGGCGCCCTACCCTTGCAGCTACCTGCCGAATCGACAGGCGCGCTCGCAGGTCGCCACGCCCGGGCACCTGATCCACAACGACGTCTATAGCGAGCTCATCGCCAAGGGTTTTCGCCGCAGCGGCATGTTCACCTACCGGCCGTATTGCGATGGCTGCCAGGCCTGCCAGCCGCTGCGGGTGAGGGTCGCCGAATTCCGCCCCGACCGCAGCCAAAGGCGCGCCGCCGCGAGGCACGCCGACCTGCAGGAGCGGGTACTCAAGCTGTGTTTCGTGCCGGAGCATTACCAGCTCTACCTCCGCTACCAGAACGGTCGGCACGCGGGCGGCGGAATGGACCACGACAGCATCGACCAGTACACCCAGTTCCTTTTGCAGAGCCGGGTCAACTCGCGCCTGGTCGAGTTTCGCGATCCCGCCGAGGACGGCCGGCCGGGCACCCTGCGCATGGTCGCCATCGTCGACGTGGTCGACGACGGCATCTCGGCGGTCTATACCTTCTACGACCCCGACCCGAGCGCCAGCTACGGCACGTACGGCGTGCTCTGGCAGATCGAGCAGGCACGCAGCCTCGGCTTGCCTTTCGTCTACCTGGGCTACTGGATTTCTCAGAGCGACAAGATGCGCTACAAAACCCGTTTCAACCCTTTCGAACTCCTGGTGGACGGCGAATGGCGCGAACCGCCGGAACACAAGGCCTGATTTCACCTTATAAAATGGCGGCACTCCAGCTCCGGTGGTTTGCCCCATGAGAAAAACAGACAGCGACGTTCCGGCGACTCCCAGCGTCCAGGTGATCGAGCGCATGTTCGCCCTGATCGACGTGCTGGCTTCCCGCGAGGAAGCCATCGCGCTCAAGGAGATCAGCGAGCGCACCGGCCTGCATCCCTCCACCACCCACCGCATCCTCAACGACCTGGCGACCGGCCGTTTCGTCGACCGTCCCGAGCCCGGCTGTTACCGCCTGGGCATGCGCCTGCTGGAACTGGGCAACCTGGTCAAGGCGCGGTTATCGGTCCGCGATGCCGCCCTGGCACCGATGCGTGAACTGCACCGCCTCATCCAGCAGCCCGTCAATCTCAGCGTGCGCCAGGGCGACGAGATCGTTTATGTCGAGCGCTCGTACAGCGAGCGATCCGGCATGCAGGTGGTGCGCGCCATCGGCGGGCGCGCGCCGCTGCACCTGACGTCCGTCGGCAAGCTCTTCCTGGCCGCCGACGACGCGCAGCGGGTACGGGCGTACGCCACGCGGACCGGGCTGGCCGGACACACCCGAAACAGCATCACCGAATTGCCGCTTCTGGAGCGCGAACTTTCGCGGGTACGCCAGTACAGCACCGCCCGAGACAACGAAGAACTCGAACTCGGCGTGCGCTGCATGGCCGCCGGCATCTACGACGACCAGGAAAAGCTGGTGGCAGGCCTTTCGATCTCGTCGCCTGCCGACCGGCTGGACGAAGGCTGGCTGGTCAAGCTGGAATCGACCGCGCGGGAAATCTCCACCGCGCTCGGCCACCGCCCGCCGGACGATCCGCTGGTGCGTCGCAGCTGAACCAGCGGCGGTTACAAGTCTTCGCGCACCGGAGCGCGCAGGCTCCTAGCATCGTCCGCACGAACCCGCCGCCGCGGGAGTTGGATGCCACGATGCCCTTTTCTTACCGCCTCTTCGCGCCGCGCCTGCAGTTGCTGCTGGCCACCGGGTTGCTGGCTTGTTCCGCCGCGTCGGCCCAGGCGCCCGCAGGCGCCGACCCAGCCCTGCGGCAACGCTACGACAGTCTCGGCGACGCCCTGCGCAGCAACGCTTTCGGGCGCCCGCTGGTGCTGGAGTCGTCCGAAAACAAGGACCAGCTGGCCGGCAACATCTACGCCGTGCTGGACCGGCCCTTCGCCACGGTGAGCAATGCACTTCGCAGTCCCGCCAACTGGTGCGAAGTGCTGATGCTGCACCTCAATACCAAACACTGCGTGCCCCAGCAGGCCAACGGCGGCACCACGCTGGCGGTGAGTGCCGGACGCAAGTTCGACCAGCCGCTGGACCAGGCGCAAAAATTGTCCTTCGCTTTCGCCGTGGCGGCTGCCGACGAACGCCAGCTCAACGTGCGCCTGAGCGCCCCCGAAGGCCCGTTTTCCACCCGCGACTACCGCATCTCGCTGGAGGCGATTCCGCTGCCCAACGGCAAGAGCATCATCCACCTCGGCTATTCGTACGCCTACGGCACCGCCGCCCGACTGGCCATGCAAACCTATCTCGCCACCTTGGGCCGCGGCAAGAACGGCTTCACCAGCGGCGGCATTCGCGGCGTGGTCGAGCGCAACACCATGCGGTACTACCTGGCCATCGACAGCTTCCTCGCCTCCCCGGGCGTGTCGCAGCGCGAGGCACGCGCCGCGGCCTGGTTCGATGCCACCGAGCAGTACGCGCCGCAGTTGCACGAAGTGGAGCGCGACGACTACCTGGCCATGAAACGCAACGAGTTCAGCCGCCTGAACCAGCCGCCACCGTAAGGCTCCGCACGCTCAGGCGGGCGGGTATTCCCGGGTGTGCCAGGGCCATCCGCTGCCGATATGCCAGCTATATTCGTTCGCCGTCCGAATGGCGGGCGGCGACACCACCGGCATAGCCCAAGGAACCAGGCAGCGTGTTCGACAACATGAAGATCGGGTCGCGACTGGCCCTGGGTTTCGGTGTTCTGCTGGCCTTGATGGCCGCACTGATCGCGGTAGCGCTTTTTCACCTGGGATCGGTGGGCCAGGCGGTGCAGGCGTCCGCACAGGGTGCCGCCGCCACCGCTGTCGCGGCGGAGGTGCGATCGGCTTCCCTGCAATTGATCGGTCTCGGCGTGGTGGCCCTGGTCATCGCCGCGATGCTGGCGTACAGCCTGTCGCGCAGCATCACCGAGCCGCTGGACGAGGCCATCCACATCGCCGAGACCGTCGCCGCCGGCGACCTCAGCCAGGAGTTCGCCACCGAACGCGGCGGCGATTTCGGTCGCCTGCTGGGGGCTCTGGGCACCATGGAGGACACCCTCACCGACCTGGTCGGGCGCATCGCCGGATCCACCCAGGCCATCGCGCTGGCATCCGGCGAAATCGACGGCGGCAACCGGCATCTTGCCGAGCGGACCGAGCAACAGGCATCGTCCCTCGAGCAGACCGCCTCGAGCATGGAGGAACTCACCGCGACCGTGCGGCAGAACGCCGAACGTGCGCAATCGGCCAGCCGCCTGGCCGTGGAAGCGTCCAGCACCGCCGAGCGCGGCGGCGCGGTGGTCGGGCAGGTGGTCGACACGATGAACGCCATCAGCGGCAGTTCGCGCAAGATCGTCGACATCATCCAGGTGATCGAAGGCATCGCCTTCCAGACCAACATCCTCGCGCTCAATGCGGCCGTGGAGGCCGCGCGGGCGGGCGAGCAGGGGCGCGGCTTCGCCGTGGTGGCGAGCGAAGTTCGCAGCCTGGCGCAACGCAGCGCGGTCGCCGCGCGCGAGATCAAGGAACTCATCGCCGGCTCGGTGACCCATGTCCAGAGCGGATCGCAACTGGTCGGCCAGGCCGGTGAAACCATGCACGAGATCGTGACGTCGGTCCGGAGCGTGAGCGCCATCCTGGGCGAGATCTCGGGCGCCCTGGCCGAACAGAGCGCGGGCATCGATCAAGTCAACCAGGCGGTATCCGGCATGGACGGCATGACGCAGCAGAACGCCGCGCTGGTCGAACAGGCCTCTGCTGCCGCCACCGCGCTTTCCGAGCAGGCGCGCCAGTTGCAGACCGCGGTCGGCGAATTCAAGCTCGACTGACCGGCCGCCCGCCACCCGACCCCGCCCACTTGCCCACCCCAGGTTTTCGTCGGGATGGCACCAAATTTGCAACCCCGATTTCGATGCACCGTTCGAGTGTGCGCACGGCATTGCCGATGCGCGCCGACGTTGCGCCTTTTTGTCCCCGAACCGCCGCCAGGAGCCTTGCCGTGAACCGTTTTCGACTGCCCTCTTTCCGCACCGCCGCCGCTGCCGCCGCGCTGGCCCTGACCGCGTCGAGCGCCATGGCCCAGGCCCGCTGGGACCTGCCCACCGCCTACCCGCCGGCCAACTACCACACCGAGAACATCGTCCAGTTCGCCAAGGACGTGGATGCCGCCACCGGCGGCAAGCTCAAGATCACCGTGCATTCCAACGCCTCGCTGTTCAAGGCTCCGGAAATCAAGCGGGCGGTGCAGAGCGGCCAGGCCCAGGCCGGTGAAATCCTGCTGGCCAACTACGCCAACGAAAACCCCATGTACGCACTCGACGGCGTGCCCTTCCTGGCGACCACCTACCCCGAGTCGCGCCGCCTCTACGACGCCTCCAAACCCGCGACCGACAAGCTGCTGGCCGCGCAGGGCATGAAGATTCTTTTCTCGGTTCCGTGGGCGCCGCAGGGCATCTACAGCAAACGCGAAGTCAGCTCCGTGGCCGACCTGCGCGGCATCAAGTGGCGTGCGTACAGCCCCGCCACCGCCAAGATCGCCGAACTGATCGGCGCACAGCCGGTGCAGATCCAGCAGGCCGAACTCAGCGCAGCCATGGCCACCGGCGTCATCGAGGCCTTCATGACCTCCGGCTCCACGGGCTACGACACCAAGACGTACGAATACATCAAGAACTTCTACGACACCCAGGCCTGGATTCCCAAAAACGTGGTGCTGGTCAACCTGAAGGCCTTCAACGCGCTGGACGCCGCCACCCAGGCCGCCGTCACCAAGGTCGCCGCCGAGACCGAAGCCCGCGGCTGGAAAACCGCCGAGGACAAGAACGCCGAATACAAGCGCCTCCTGACCGAACGCGGCATGCGCATCATTAAGCCCTCCCCCAAGCTCGACCAGGACATGCGCCAGGTCGGCGGCATCATGCAGGCCGACTGGCTGAAGGCGGCGGGCGCCGACGGCCAGACCATCGTCGACGCCTACCGCGGCACCAAGAAGTAAGCCGGTGAACGCCTTGCGACGCGGCCTGGGCCGCATCATCGACGCGGCCGGCGCACTCGGCGCCTGCTGCGTGGTGGCGATCTTCCTGCTGATGATCGTGGCCGGCGTGGGCCGCCAGCTCAACCTGCCGGTCAGCGGCGTGAACGACGTGGTGGCCTGGCTGTGCGCCGCCGCCGCCTTCCTGGCGATGGCCCACGCCTTCCGCCACGGCGACTTCGTCCGTGTCACGCTTCTGCTCGAAAAACTCCCCCGCCCGGTGCGCCGGGTATTCGAGCTGGCATGCCTGGCGATCGCGGCGGTATCGGTGAGCTACCTCGCCTGGTCGGCCACCGCCTTCACCCTCGAAAGCTACGAATACGCCGAAATGGCGACCGGCCTGGTGGTCATCCCGATCTGGATTCCCCAGGCCACGTTCGTGATCGGATCGTGGCTGCTGCTGGCCGCCGTCCTGGACGAACTGCTCACGGTGGTCCAGGGCGGTGTACCGGGCTACCAAAGGGCCATCGAAGAACGGCACGCGGCCGGCGACTTTTCCTCAGACGTTTAACCGGTCTCTCCATGTTCGAAACCCTCATGATCGGCGCGTTGCTGCTGGTCGTCATGCTCTTCCTGCTGGCCGGCGGTGTCTGGATCGCGATGACGCTGGCCATCGTCGGCTGGGTCGGCCAGGCCTTTTTCACCCATACGCTGCCCGGCAAGAACCTGTTCTCGGCTTTCTGGGAATCCAACGCTTCCTGGGAACTGGCGGCCCTGCCGCTGTTCATCTGGATGGGCGAAATCCTGTTCCGCACCAAGCTCAGCGAAGAGATGTTCGAAGGCCTGCGCCCCTGGCTCAACAGGGTTCCGGGCCGGCTGATGCACACCACCGTCCTGGGCTGCGGCGTGTTCGGCTCGGTCTCGGGCTCTTCCGCCGCCACCTGCGCCACCATCTCCAAGGTGGCGCTGCCCGAACTCAAGCGGCGCGGCTACGACGAAAACCTGGCCATCGGTTCGCTGGCCACCGCCGGCACGCTGGGCATCCTGATCCCGCCGTCGATCACCATGGTGGTGTACGCGGTCGCCGCCGACGCCTCCATCATCCGCATCTTCCTGGCGGGTTTCCTGCCGGGACTGCTGCTGATGGTGCTGTTCTCGGGCTACATCGGCTGGTGGAGCCTGCGCAACCCCGACAAGGTTCCGCCGGCAGACCCGCCGACCACCTTCATGCAGAAGATCAAGGCGTCGGGCAACCTGATTCCCTGCACGGCGCTGATCGTCTTCATCGTCTGGGTGCTCGTCGCCGGCTGGGCCACCGCGACCGAATGCGCCGCCTTCGGCGTGCTGGGTTCGCTCGCCATCGCCGCCTGGGGCCGCAGCCTCACCTGGCTGAACTTCAGGGAAGGCGTGATGGGCGCCACCCGCACCAGCTGCATGATCATGTTCATCCTGGCCGGCGCGGCATTCCTGACCAAGACCATGGCCTTCACCGGCATCCCGCGCGAACTGGCCGAATGGGTCGACAGCATGCACCTGTCGCCCCTGGCGCTGATCTCGGCGCTGGTGGTCGTCTATCTCGTCCTGGGCACCGCGCTGGACGGCATCAGCATGATCGTGCTCACCAGTGCGGTGGTGCTGCCGATGATCCAGAAAGCCGGCTTCGATCTGGTCTGGTTCGGCATCTTCATCGTGCTGCTGGTGGAAATTGCAGAGGTGACGCCGCCGGTGGGCTTCAACCTGTTCGTGCTGCAGAACATGACCGGCAAGGACAGCAACCTGATCGCCAAGGCGTCGATCCCGTTCTTCATCTGCCTGGTCTTCTGCATCGCGCTCATCACCATCTTTCCGCAGATCGTGACGATCGTGCCCGACCTCGTCATGGGCAAGGAACGGATCGGCTAGCAACCCGGGCGGGCAAAGGCACCCGAAGCCGGGCGGGCCCGCCCGGCCTTCAGCAGGCCCTGCCGGCCACGGTGGCGCTCGCCAACATGGCCCGCTGGCGCGCCTGCGTCGCCAGCTCGGCCGCCACCTTGAGAGGCACCGGCCGGCTCATGTGGAAGCCCTGCACCTTGTCCACGCCCAGATGGCGGAGGGTCTGCAGTTCGGCCTCGGTTTCAACGCCTTCCGCGGTCACCACGCTGCCGATCTCGCGGGCGAAGGCGATCAGGGCGGCGGCCAGGGCGCGGCGTCGCGGATCGGCGTCGATGTTGCGCACCAGGCTCATGTCGAGCTTGATGTACTCGGGCTGCAGATCGAGGATGTGCCGCATGCTGGCGTAACCGGCGCCGGTGTCGTCGATGGCGATGCGGGCGCCCTTGTTGCGCCACACCGCCAGCGACTCCCACAGCTTGCGGTAGTCCGGCACGGTGGCGTGCTCGGTCACCTCCAGGACGATGCGGGTCGGGTCGGTGCCCTCCAGGGCCGCGCCGAGTTCCGGGCTCATGAAAAGCTCCGGTGATCCGTTCACCGCCAGGTAGATGTCGCGCGGCAGCCAGTCGACCGATTGCAGCGCCTGCCGGATGGCATAGGCCTCGAGCTTGATGCCGAGGCCGACGTCCGCGGCGTCGGCAAACCAGCGGTCCGGCGTGGCGTGGAAGTTGCCCTCGAAGCGCGCCAGGCATTCCACGCCCGACACCGTGCCGTCGTCCATCCGGTAGATCGGCTGGTACATCACCGACAACTGGTCGTGGGTGAAGACGTTCTCGATGCGGCTGCGCTTTTCATCGCGCAATCGGGCGTCGACAATTTCGGTTTCCAGCCGATCGGCCACCAGATCGGCGAAGACGTTCATGAACTGCAGGTCGCGCGGGCTCAGGCTTTCGTTGGGCTGGTGGCTGAAGCAGCACAGCGTGCCGTACAAGGAACCGTCGCTCAACCAGATCGGCACGCTCAGGTGCGCACCGATCGGGATCGAGGCGGTTTCCGCGATGGCCTGCGCCAGCGGCACCCGCGACGTATCGGGGATCAGGCCCGGCAGGCGCCCCTCGACCACGTGACGGCAATAGCCGGCGTCCAGCGGTATCGACATGCCTGTCTGCAGGATGCTGCGATCGTCGGCATCGACATGGCGCATCACGCGCTCCGTGCCGCCGAACTGGGACACGAAGGCGACATCCATTGCCAGGTGGCGCCGCACGGCGGCCAGAGCCTTGTCAACGCTGGCGGCGCCACTTCGCTCGTCGAAGATCGAGCCGATCGCATCGGTAAGAAGTTGGGCGCTGTCTGGCATACCGTGTTGCTCCAAATTGCTTTAAATGTGTGAATTTGCGTCCACTCTAGAGCAAAAACATGACGGATTGAACGCGTGTCCAATCCATCTGCAAATTTTGTGCGGAAATCCGGCGAATAACGCGAGACGGTGCGCACTTCGGTCCGGCAGAAAAAAAGCCGCCCGCATTGCTGCGGGCGGCCGTGGCGTCGAGCCCTGCCGGTATCAGTTGCCGGAGGCCAGCGCCTGCCGTTCCTTGCGGTTGGCGCGCATCTTCATCAGGCGCGGCAGGATCAGCACCGCGAGGATCACCACGATCAGCGAAATGGACATCGGACGCTGCACGAAGACCACCGCGCTGCCCTCGCCTATCGACATGGCGTTGCGCAACTGGGCTTCGGCGAGCGGGCCGAGGATCATGCCGACGACGACCGGGGCGGTCGGGAAATCGAAGCGGCGCATCACCACGCCCAGCACCCCGATGGCGAACAGCAGGAACAGGTCGAAGGAGCTCTGGCGCATGCCGTAGGCACCGACGGTGGCGAAGATCAGGATGCCGGCGTAGAGCTGCGGCTTGGGAATCTTGAGCAGCTTCACCCACAGGCCGACCATCGGCAGGTTGAGCACCAACAGCATCACGTTGCCGATATACAGCGACGCGATCAGCGCCCACACCAGGGCGGCGGAACTGGTGAACAGCTGCGGCCCGGGCTGGATACCGTAGTTCTGGAACGCGCCGAGCAGGATGGCGGTGGTGTTGCTGGTGGGAATGCCCAGCGTCAGCAACGGGATCAATGCGGCGGTCACGGTGGCGTTGTTGGCCGCCTCGGGACCTGCCACGCCCTCGATGGCGCCCTTGGTGCCGAACTCGGCGCGGTCGTCGCCCTTGGCCAGCTTCTTTTCGGTGGCATAGCTCAGGAAGGTCGGAATCTCGGTGCCGCCGGCCGGGATACAGCCGAAGGGCGTGCCGATCAGCGTGCCGCGAATCCAGGCCGGCACCGAGCGTTTCCAGTCCCGGGCGCTCATGTGCACCCTGCTCAGCTTGTTCTGCGACTCCGCCACGCGGCCTTCGAACAGCACGGCGTACAGAACCTCGGCCACCGCGAAGAGGCCGACTGCGACCAGCACGATCTCGATGCCGTCCAGCAATTCGGCCTGGCCGCCGGTGTAGCGGCCCTGTCCGGAAATCTGGTCCAGGCCGATGCAGCCGGCGGCCAGGCCGATCAGCAGCGCCGTCATGCCGCGCAGCGTGCTTTTGCCCAGCACCGCGCTCACGGTGGTGAAGGCCAGCACCATCAACAGAAAGTATTCCGGCGGGCCGAGTCGCACCGCCCACTCGGCCACGAACGGCGCGAACAGCGTCACCACGATGGTGGCGATGGTGCCGGCAAAGAACGATCCGATGGCCGCCGTGGCCAGCGCCGCACCGGCGCGCCCGCTCTTGGCCATCTTGTTGCCCTCCATGGCGGTCACCATGCTGGCGGTCTCGCCCGGGGTGTTGAGCAGGATGGAGGTGGTCGAGCCGCCGTACATGGCGCCGTAGTAGATGCCCGCGAAGAAGATCATCGAGGCGGTCATGTCGACCTTGGCGGTGATCGGCAGCAGCATCGCCACCGCCGTCGCCGGGCCGATGCCAGGAAGCACGCCGACCGCCGTGCCCAGGGCACAGCCGACCAGGCACCACAGCAGATTGACAGGGGTGATGGCCGCGCCGAAGCCGGCCATCAGGGCGTTGAAGATATCCATGGGAATTCCGCTCGTTCTTCTAGGGAATCAGAGCCAGCCGGTGCTGGTGATGCCGGGCAGGTTGATGGCCAGGAACTGGGTGAACATCCAGAAAACCGGAGCGGAAATCAGCACGCCGGTGATGGTGTCGGTCAGCAGCACCTTCGGCGCGCCGGCGGCCTGGCCGCTGGCGCGGCGCAAGCCCTGGCAGGCGAACACATAGCAGAGCGTGCAGCTGAGAATGAAGCCGATGTGCTCGATCAGCGAGGCGTTCAGCATCAGGCCTGCCGCAACCCAGGCGAAGCCGAACCAGTAGGCCTTGGCGGCGCCGGTCGGCGGGTCCATCTCGTGGAAGCCGCCGGTGCGGGCTTCCCAGACGATCATCAGCCCGGAAATCAACAGGCCGACCGCGCACAGCCACGGCAGGAAGTTGGGGCCGACGCCCCCGTACCCCGCTTCCGACGAAATGCCCAGGGCGCCGTAGCCCATGCCCAGGGCGACCAGCACCACGGCGGCGCCCACCGCCGTCTGCGGCCAGCCGGTGGTGTCCGGCTCGGCGCCGGGGGAGATGGTTTCGTCGGGTGTTGTCATGGTGTTCTTGGGGACGGAAATCGAGGGGAAGGACCTTCACGCAAAAGCGCCGCGCGAGGGGCGCGGCGGCGTTTTGCAGGTCGGCCGGTGCCGGGCTGGCGTCAGACCATTCCGGACTTGGCCATGATGGCGCGCAGGCTGGCGAACTCGTCGTCGACGAACTTGTCGAAAGCCGGGCCGCTCAGCACCGCCGGCGTCCAGTCGTTCTTCTTCAGGGCTTCCTGCCAGGCGGGCGACTGCAGCGCCTTCAGCAGGTTGTCGGTCAGGGCCTTGCGCTGCTGCTCGTTGATGCCGGGTGCGCCGTACACGCCGCGCCAGTTGCCGATGACCACGTCGAGGCCGATTTCCTTCAGCGTCGGCGCGTCCACGTTGGCGAGGCGCTTCTCCGAGGTGACAGCCACCGGGCGCATCTTGCCGGCGCTGATGTATTCGGCGAATTCGCTGTAGCCGCTGCCGCCGACGGTGACGTTGCCGCCCAGGATGGCGGCGGTGGCTTCACCGCCTCCACGGAAGGCCACGTAGTTGATCTTGGACGGGTCGACGCCGGCCTTCTGGGCGATCATGGCCGCGGCCACGTGCTCGGTCGATCCACGCGAACCGCCGCCCCACTTCACGCTGCCCGGATCTTTCTTGAGCTGCTCGATCACGTCCTTCATGGTCTTGAAGGGCGAGTTGGACGGCAGCACGAAGACGTTGTATTCGCTGGTGATGCGGGCGATGGGCGTGGCCTTGTCCAGGCTGACCGGCGGCTTGCCGCTGATGATGCCGCCGAGCATCACGGCGCCCATCACCATCAGGGCGTTCGGGTCGTTCTTGCTGCCGTTGACGAACTGCGCCAGGCCCAGCGCGCCGGCCGCGCCGCCCTTGTTGTCGTAGGTGACGGTATCGGCCACCTTGGCGTCCTGCAGGGCCTTGCCCAAGGCGCGGCCGGTCAGGTCCCAGCCGCCGCCGGGATTGGCCGGGATCATCATCTTGAAGTTGGCCGCCGCATGGGCGGTCATGGGCAGGGCGCCGGCTGCTGCAAGGGCGGCCAGGGTCTTGAGGAATACGTCGCGGCGCATGGGCTGTCTCCGGATGGTTGTTGTCGATCTCGCAAAGCCGCCGAAAAGGCCGAGCCAGCGAACGAGCGCGATGATGCGGCCCACGCCTGTCATTTGGCTGTCGCCGGCACTAGGGAAAGCCCGCAGCGCCGATGCCGCTACAGTGCGGCCCCATGCGATTGATGCTGGTGGAAGACGACCCTGTACTGCGCGCCACGCTGGCGCGCACGCTGCTGCGCCGGGGTTTCGAGGTGGTCGAGATGAACGACGGCCGGCTAGCCCTGGACGCCTGGGCCGCCGAACCGCCCGACGTGCTGTTGCTCGACCTGAGCCTGCCCGGGCTCGACGGCCTGGAAGTGCTGGCCGCCGGCCGGCGCCGCGGTCTCACCACGCCGGTACTGCTGCTCACCGCCCGCGCCACGGTCGGCGACCGGGTCATGGGCCTGAACGCGGGCGCCGACGACTACCTGCCCAAGCCCTTCGACCTCGACGAACTCGAGGCGCGCATCCGCGCCATCGCCCGGCGCCGCATGCCGCTCGTCCCGGGCAGCGCGGCCGACACCGATCCCGGCGTGTTCCATGCCGGCAGCCTGCGCTACGAAAAATTCAGCGGCGCCATCTACTGCCGCGGCGAACCCATGGAACTCACCCCACGCGAACTGGCGATGCTGCAGGCGCTCATCCAGCAGCCCGGCCGCGCGGTCGCCAAGGAACGCCTGTTCGAGCTGGTGTTTCCCGGCGCCGCCGAGGTGCAATACGAGGCCATCGAGGTGGTGGCCTACCGCCTGCGCAAGAAGCTGGCCGGCACCGGCACCGCCCTGATGACCTTGCGCGGCCTGGGCTACCTGCTGAAGGTCGAGGCCGCGTGATGCGCTTCGGGCGGCGACCCGGGCGGGCGCGCACGCTCTCGCTGCGTCGGCGCCTGCTGCTCGGCATCCTGCTGCCGGTGGTGGCGCTCATCGGCTTCAATACGGCGGCCCTGTATCGGCAGGCGCTGGCCGCCGTCAATACCGCCTACGACCGCACGCTGCTGGCATCGGCCAAATCGATCGGCGAACAGCTCGAGGTGCAGGGAAAGGACGATTCGGCGCGGCTCTACGCCACCGTGCCGTACTCGGCGCTGGAGATCTTCGAGGCCGACAACCAGACCCGGCTGTTCTACCGGGTGTCCGAGCAGAACGGCCGGCTGGTGTCGGGCTACGAAGAATTGCCGCTCTGGCGCGGCCATATTCCCGACCGCCCGCCCTACTCCGCCCTGGTGGATTTCTACGACGCCGAATTCCGCGGCAACGCGGTGCGCGTGGCGGTGCTGCTGCAGCCGGTGGCCAGCAGCACCGGCCACGCCATCGCGGTGATCCAGGTGGCCGAAACCCTGCAATTGCGGCGCACGCTGGCGCGCGAAATCCTTGTCGAGACACTCACCGGCCAGGCCGGACTGGTGCTCGTGATCGTGCTGGTGGTGCTGCTGGTGGTGCAGGGCGCGACCCGGCCGGTGCGCCGTCTCAGCGCCGAGCTGCACGCCCGCCCCGAAGGCGACCTGCGCCCCCTGGCCGCCCGCGATGCGCCACGCGAGCTGCTGCCGATGGTCGACGCCACCAACCAGCTGATGCACCGCCTGCGCCACCAGCTCGACCAGCAGCAGCGTTTCATGCGGGACGCCGCGCACCAGTTGCGCACTCCCCTGGCGGTGCTGAAGGTGCAGGTGCAGTCGGCCTTGCGCGGCGACGTGCCGCCCCAGGAGGCGCTGCGCGAGATCGGCGACACGGTCGACCGCGCCACCGCCCTGGCCCAGCAGATGCTGTCCCTCGCGCATGTCGACCAGGCGCGCCACGAGCCGTCGGCCATCACCGGAACACCGCAGGACCTGGGCGCGATCGTGCGCGAACTGGCCCTGGAACTCTCGCCGCTGATCGGCGCCAAGGATCTCGACTTCGGCATCGCCATCGTGCCCGCGCCGGTGGCTGCACCCGACTGGATGCTGCGCGAACTCGCCCGCAACCTGCTGCACAACGCCATCCGGCACAGCCCCGAAGGCGGCGACCTGCAATTGCGCGTGAGCCGCGACGGCGGCCACGCGGTGCTGACCGTGGCGGACAGCGGCCCCGGCATCGACGACGAACTGCGCGACCGCCTGTTCCGGCCTTTCGCCGCCGGCAGCACCTCGGGCGGAACCGGCCTGGGTTTGGCGATCTGCCAGGAAATCGTGCGGGCGGTGGGTGGAGAGATCGCTTTGCCGAACCGGGTCGACGCCTCCGGACGGGTGCAGGGCCTGGACGCCACGGTACGCCTGCCGATGGCCGCGCACGCTGCCGTCTGACATCCCGGCAGGGTCGAGTCGGCGACAATCGTCCCATGACGCCACCGGATACGCTGCGCCTCGACAAGTGGCTTTGGAGCGCTCGATTTTTCAAGACCCGCGCCCTCGCCGTGGAAGAAGTCGGCAAGGGCCGGGTCCAGGTCAACGGCGCCCCTGCCAAGCCCGCCCGCGAACTGCGACCTGGCGACACGGTTGCCATCCGTACCGGACCGGTTTCGCGCATCGTCGTCGTGCGGGGCCTGAGCGCCCAGCGCGGCCCGGCGCCAGTCGCGCAGAAGCTCTACGAGGAAACGCCCGACAGCCTGGCCGCCCGCACCGCCTGGGCCGAATCGCAGCGCCTGGCGCCGGAACCCGGTGCGGGTCGCGCGCAGGGCCGGCCAACCAAACGCGATCGCCGTGCCCTGCAGGAGGCGCCCCAGGGCTGGGGCGACCGTTGGAGCGCATCGGTCGATTGATGCCAAGCGTCTGCGCAGTCCGCCCACCCCCAACAACAAGAAAGCCAGCCATGACCCTGCGGACCTACCTCATCGAAGACGATGCCGAATCACGCGACACGCTCACCACCCTGCTGCAGCAGCAGTTGCCCGGGCTGGAGATCGTCGGTTTCGGCGACAACGAGCGCAGCGTGACCCACTGGCTGTCCACCAACGACCGCAACTGGGATCTGGCCATCGTCGATCTGCAACTGCGCGAAGGCAGTGGCTACGCCGCCTTGCGATGGTGCGCGACCCGACTGCCCGAACAGCGGGTGGTGGTGCTGAGTGCGATGGTCACCGAAGAAGTCCGTGCGCGCTGCATCGCCGAACGTGCCGATGCGGTTTTCGACAAGACCAGCGAACTCGACCAGCTGGTCAACTTCTGCCAGGGCCTCGGCTCACCCTGAGGTTGGCGAAGCGGCCGCCGTCCGATGGCCGAGCCTGTCGCATCCATCTTCCCCGGGGTTCGGTGAGAGCGGAACCCGTTCGCACCATCCGGCACGACACCGGCTACCCGACGTGAGCATCGGGCGACCGGGCCAGCTTCAGTCCGGCATGCCCTCATCCACCGGGAGTGTCCATGTTCGATTCCACTTTAGGCGCAGCCGCTGCTGCGCGTGCTCGCAGCCAGCAGGCCGTGCGGCCAACCTCGGCCAACTCGCCCTTGCAGGCCGAGCCGTTACAGGAATCGGTCCCGAATGTCCTGCAAGACTTGCCGGCCCGCCAGCCGGGCGACCGCCTGCAAAGGCTGGGGGGCGCGATCACCGAACTCTTCATGGGCCGCCGCCCGGCATCGGCGACCGGCGCGCAGGGCTCGAACCGAATCGATCCACCGCCCCGGCCGCTGCAGTCGCTGACCTTCGCCGAACTGGTACGAGACATCGAGACAGACACCGCACGGCGCTCCGACATCGCACGCGAACTGACCCGGCGTCTCGAGGGCGCCGGGCTGCAGATGCCGGCCACCCGGCAAGGCCCCGACGAAACCATGGCCTTGCTCTCCGGCGTGGACTGGCTGGTGCTCATGAGCGAAGGCCACGTCAATATCTCGGAGTCACTCGACGCCGCTGCGCACGCCACCGGCCTGCAGCAGCCCGGCGTGGACGCTCAGGGTGCTCCTGAGGCGCCGCTATCCGCCCGGGCGATGCAGCGGGTCAGGTCTGCGGTCGAAAACAACCTGCGGCGCCTTTCGCGCAACCACGAAGGCGTCCGCGATCTCTTTGCGCCCCCGTCACCCGGAGCGCCGCCGCTCACTGGTTCAGGATCAGGGAGGCGATGACACCGGTGGCGATGGCCACCAGCACGTAGTCGCCGCCGGTCTGCACCCAGTGGTAGCCGCGCGGCGGTGCGCTCAGCCGATGACCGCGCCAGTCGTCGACCACGTATTGCCGGCTGCGGTATTGCACGGGCAGACGGTCGCCACGGTGCCAGTTGTGGTCCGGGCCGGCGCCACGACCGTCGGCCCGGCGATCGGGACCACGATGGTCCATGCGGCGATCGGGGCCGCCGCGATGATCCGGACCGCCGCGATCGGCCCGTCCGTGCTGCTGGCCGGGAGGGCCGCCGCGGTGGTCGTCACGACCGTCGCGCGGCTGGGCCGAAGCGAGGGTGGCGAAGCCCAGGGTCAGAGCGAGGACGGCAGCGGTGATTCTTGTGGTCTTCATGGAGATGACTTCCGTCTGTGAATGAGCCTCCACCTTGCCTGCCACACGTTTCGCTCGAATGATGAAATGTAAGCAGACGTCTGTTCAACGCGCCGCAGCGGCGCGGTCGAGCAGGCGGTCGAAGGCCGAATACAGCGCGTCCATGCAGGCGCGTTTGTAGGGAAACAGGTCCGGCGGATCCATGCGGTGCACTACCGCACCCGGGTCCACCTCGAACACCAGCAGTTCGCCCTGCGCGGTCTCGGCGCAGTCGACCACCAGGTATTCGAGTCCGATGCGTTCGGCCAGCGCGTGCAGGCCGACACGATGGCGCACGGCGAAACCGCCGGCGAAGTCGCGCATGAACACGGCTTCTTCTTCGCGCTTGACGGCGCTCTCGGTCATGCCGGCATTGAGGTAGTGAATCATCCAGTGCGCCGACACGCCCATGTGCGCCGCGAAAGGCACACCGTCGACCAGCACCACCCGGTACTTGCGGAACAGTCCGTCGGCCTGCGAATAGTCGATGAAGTTGGATACGAAGAACTCGTCGGCGCCCTGTCCGGCCAGGTACACCGACAGCTCGATTGGCGTGTCGACCCGCTCCAGCCCGTGCCCGGCGTGCGAGTCGACCGGCCGCACGATCAGCGGAAACCGGCCGTCCTGCAGCAGTTCGATGATGGGCAAGCGGCCGTCGGCCAGCGCCTGCAGCGACAGCCGGCCGGTGCGCGCGGAGTCCGGCATGGCGATCCCCGGCGCACCGCGAAGCGCCCCGAAAGCCTGGTCCCGTGCAGTGCGCAGGATGGCCTCCGGATGGTTCACCACGGCACCGTGCGGCAGCTCCGTCGCCAGGCGCTCCAGCAGGCCGTGGGTGGCGTCGGACTCCGATATCGCCATGAACAGCAGATCGTGCGCGGGCAATTGCGCCGGCAGACTCTCGCCGGGCAAAAGGTAGAGCATGTCGAGCGCCACCTCGCCGTCCTCGACCAGGAAGGACAGCGGCGTGTTGGTCATCAGGTCGCCCGGCGCCATCACCGCCAGCACCCGCATGCGCGGCTGCATGCCTTCGGGCAGGCGCAAGCGGTAGTGGCGGCACATGTGCAGCGCCTGCGCCTGGGTCGCCAGGCCGAGATCCCGCAGGCCTTGCAGGAAAAGCGTGGTCGAAAGGTCCATCAACGCCGCCGCGTCGTGTTCGTCGCGTTCGGCCCGGGCGATGAGCGCGGACGCCACCGGGCGCAGATCCTGCCCCCGGAAGGCGAGCGTCATGAGGCGGGCCAGCCCGGCGATCTCGGCGACCGCGCGGTCGGCCGGTGCGGCAGCGGTCGAGGCGATGCCGGTGGTGGGTGACTGCGGATTCATGCGATGTTTTCGGTGAGGGACAGGTTGCGGGCGTGGCAACCCGGGCTGCGACGCCTGCCGAACGCGAGCGTGGCGTCGACGAGCAGGTCGACATCACTCGCCACCGTGCGGTGGTTGACGATGGCCGCGCGGATGGCCAGCCGGCCGCGGATGCGGGTGGTCGACGGCACCACGATGCCGGATTCGTGCAGGTCGGCGACCAGCTCGGTGTTGATGGCGTCGGCGTCCTCGTCCTTGGCGCAGCGGTAGCGGAAGCAGACGATGTTCAGTCCGACCGGGGCCAGCAGTTCCAGCTCGGGCTCGGCCAGCACGCGCGCCTTGAGGCGTTGCGCCAGGTCGCAGCTGTGGGAGATGGCCGCGCCCAGCCGGTCGGTGCCGTGGGTGACCAAGGTGAACCATGTCTTGAGCGCGCGGAAACCGCGCGACAGGTCGGGGCCCAGGTCGCAGGGCCAGGGCGAGCCGCCCGCCAGGCCCCGGTGGTGCCGCGACAGGTAGGAGGCCGGCGAGGCGAAGGTGGCCAGCTGATCCGCCTGGTTGCGCACCAGGATGAAGCCGGCGTCGTAGGGAACCTGTCCCCACTTGTGGAAATCGAGGGCCAGGGAATCGGCGCGCTGGATGCCCGCGAGCTTGGGCGCGACGTCGGGCGACATCATGCCCAGCGCACCGTAGGCGCCGTCCACATGGAACCAGGCGCCGCAGGTGCGGGCCACGTCGGCGATGGCGTCCAGGTCGTCCACCGAGCCGGTGTCCACCGTGCCGGCGGTGCCGGCGATCAGGAAGGGCGTGAGGCCGGCGGCCATGTCGGCCCAGACCATGGCGCGCAGCTGGCCGAGATCCATGCGGTGGTCGGCATCGACCGGCACCATGCGCAGCGCGTCGCTGCCCAATCCGGCGATGGACATCGCCTGCGCGATGCAGCCGTGCGCCGCCGCAGACGCATAGGCCACCAGCTCGCCGCCACCGGCCATGCCGATACCGGTCTTGCGTGACTGGCCGCCCAGCACCGAGGTGCGCGCCACCAGAAGGCCGACCAGGTTGGCCATCGAGGAGCCGGTGACGAACAGGCCGCCGGCGGTCTGCGGAAAGCCGAACAGTTCGGCCATCCAGCGGACCATCTGGCGCTCCAGCTCCAGCGGCATCTGGTCGCGGCCGCCGAGGTTGGCGTTGAGGCCGGCGGCGAGCATCTCCGCGAGCATGCCCTCGGCGGTGCCGCCTCCGTGCACCCAGCCCATGAAACGCGGGTGGGTGTTGCCGACCGAATAGGGCAGTACGTCGCGCATGAAACGCCCGTGCGCCTCGGCCACGCTGACCGGCTTTGCGGGCAGCGGGTCGTTGAAGGCATGGCGCACCGAATCGGGGATCGGCTGCCACACCGGCTTGTCCGCGAGGCCGGCCAGGTGGTCGAACATGTCGTCCAGCATCTTGTGGCCCTGGGCCCGCAGGGCGGTCCAGTCGGAAGGGTCGAGCGTCGTGGCGGCACGGGTTTCGTTCATGGGAATCGAGGATAGGCCGTGCACCGGTCGTCTTAGGCCGGAACTACCGGCCGGTTTCCCGCCCAGTTCCGGGCTTTGCCCGCCCGCCTGCCGGCGCCGAAGTGAGCGGGCGTTAGCCCGCAATGCTCCTATCGGTGCAGCGTGCCCTTCGCCAAGATGGCAGACACGTTTGCCTACGCATGGCCGCACTGCATGCCCGCATGCTCCGGGCTGGTCATCAACTACAGGAATATATCCATGAGCATTCTCGGCACCATCTTCAGCAAAATCTTCCCGTCGTCGCATGCAGCGCCGGCACCCGCGCCTTCGGCCCAGGTGCCGGTCGATGCGCCGCTGGCGCCCGCTACCGCAGCGCCGATCTCGCAGGTCGACGTGCAGCAGATCCTGGACGGCCTGGCCGCAAAGTCGGCTGAAAAGCTGAACTGGAAGACCTCCATCGTCGACCTGCTGAAATTGCTGGGCCTGGACAGTTCGCTGAACTCCCGCAAGGACCTTGCCAAGGAACTGGGCTTCACCGGCGACACCAACGATTCGGCCTCCATGAACATCTGGCTGCATCGCCAGGTGATGAACAAGCTGGCCGCCAACGGCGGCAAGGTTCCGGCCGAACTGAAAGACTGAGGAAGACACCACCATGGGAATCATCTCCACCATCGTCATCGGTTTCATCGTCGGTCTCATCGCACGCGCGGTGCTGCCCGGCAAGCAGGCCATGGGTTTCATCCTGACCGTCGTGCTGGGTGTCGTCGGCTCGCTGCTGGCCACCTACGCCGGCCAGGCCATGGGCTGGTACGAAGCCGGCGCGGGCGCGGGCTTCCTGGCATCGGTGGTCGGCGCCGTCCTGGTGCTGGTCATCTACGGCATGGTCGCCAAGCGCGGCTGATTTTTTCTTCGTGAACCTGATGGCCGCGAGGCCGGGAGTAGCCACCATGGCATTGAATGACCTGTTGCAAGCCGGCTTGAAGCTGGCGACCGGCGCCGGGGCCACTCCGCAGGCACCCGGCCAGGTGACGCAGAACAACGTGCCGGGCGACATCGGCGCGGCGCTGTCGCAGGCCATGCATGCCAGCGGCACGCCGCCGTTCAGCGAATACGTGGGTCAGTTGTTCGGAAAATCGTCTCCGGGTCAGCAGGCCGGCCTGCTGAACCAGATTCTGGCCGCCGTCGGCCCGACGGCCCTTTCGGGCGTCGCCGGCGGCGTGCTGGGCCGCTTGCTGACCCCCGGTCAGACGCAGCTGACGCCGGAGCAGGCCGCCAAGGTCACTCCGGCGGACGCCGCCGCCATCGCCGGCGCGGCGGAGGCGCAGCAGCCCGCCGTCATCGACCAGGTGGCGCAGTTCTATTCGCAGCACGCAAGCGTGATCAACACCCTGGGTGTGGCGGCGCTGACCGCGGTGGTCAGCCACTTGCAGACGCCCGCCAAGAAATAAGGCGCGGCCCCGGCCGCTGGAGGCCGGCGGCACGGGCTCAGGGGCGGCGGGCGCGCTGCCACCGTTTAGGCAACCAAGCGCCTACATGGCCTCGTCATATTTATTCACGACCATAGGCGTTGAATAAATAACGACAACAGGCCCATGAAACTCCTGCCTTCCAATCGCCGCGCACAGGTCATGTGCAGCGGCGCTGCCGCCGTCCTGGCGATCACCCTGGTCTCTTGCGGAGGCAGCAACGACCCCGTCGTCGCGGCTTCGTCCACCACCGATCCGCTGGTCCAAGCCGCCTGGACCGAGATCGGCGCCAACGGCCAGACCATCGTTCGCGCGGTGACCACCGGCAACCGCTGCCCGAGCATCGCGATCGATGCGCAACTGGGCACGATGGGCCTGCGGGCGCCCGCGGCGACCGTCGCCCAACGTCCCACCGCCAGCGCCGCCGCCGACTCCAAGCCGTCGGCTTTCCCCGTCACGACGTGCGAAACCACCGTGGCCGCCAACGCCACCAGCGTGTTCGTCGGCGGGCGCACCCTGCCGCTGCCCAAGGCGTCGCCAAGCCGCATCGCCATCCTCGCCGACACCGGTTGCCGGATGAAGAAGGCCGACAACGCTTTTCAGCCCTGCCTGGACGCCACCGCCTGGCCTTTCGCCACCATCGCCGCGACCGTCGCCGGCATGAAGCCGGACCTGGTGGTGCACATCGGCGACTACCACTACCGCGAAAACGCCTGCCCGGCCGACATCGCCGGTTGCAAGGACAGCCCGTGGGGCTATGGCTGGGACACCTGGGCCGCCGACCTCTTCACCCCCGCCGCGCCGCTGCTGGCGGCCGCGCCCTGGGTGGTCACCCGTGGCAACCACGAGGAATGCGCACGCGCGGGGCAAGGCTGGAGCCGCTTCCTGGACGTGCGCCCCTTCACCCCCGCCATGAGCTGCGACGACCCGGCCAACGACAACCTCGCCAACGTCAGCGAGCCTTACGCGGTGGCCCTGGGCGCCGACACGCAACTGGTGCTGTTCGACTCCGCCAAGGTGGGCACCGCGGGCCTGGCCGCTACCGACTACAAGTTTCCGATCTATCAGGACCAGTTCCGCAAGGTGGCGGCCCTGGCGGCCGACTCCGGCAAGACCACGCTGTTCGCCAACCATCATCCGATCCTGGCATTCGCGCCGCTGGCCGGTGCCAATCCCAACCCGGGCAACACCGGCCTGCAGGCGGTCATGAAGACCCTGAACCCGGTCACCTACTACCCGGAAGGCGTCAAGATCGCGCTGCACGGCCACGTTCATGACTTCCAGGCCATCAGTTTCAGCACCAACCACCCCGCCACCTTCGTGGCCGGCAACGGCGGCGACAACGTCGACGTCAACCTGCCCGACCCGTTTCCGGCCGGCGTCACCCCCGCCCCGGGCGCGGTGCTGGACAAGATCACCCACACCAACACCTTCGGTTTCATGATGATGGAGCGCAGCGGCAGCCAGTGGCTGTACAAGGCCTACACCAAGACCGGCGCCCTGCTCACCACCTGCGTTCCGACCGGCTCGAAGATCGCCTGCGACAAGACCGGCTACCTGGCCCCGTGAGCCTCACCCGCAGCGCCCTCGCGTCGTTGCTCCTGGCCGCCTGCGCGGCCCGGGCGCCGGCGCAAACCCAGCCAACAGAGCCCCTTCGGCCGGTCGAGCACATCGGCAGCACACCCCGCTACGCGGCCATCATCCCGGCGGCCCGGCCGCTGGAGGCACCGCTGCCGGCGCGGGTCGCGCTGGGTCGCCAGCTGTTCACGGACGCCCGCCTTTCACAGCCCCGGGGCACCAGTTGCGCCAGCTGCCACGACGCGGCGAAGGCCTTCACCAGCTTCAACGGCGGGCGCGACGGCGTGGCAGGCGGCAGCCTGCGCAGCCGGCTGGGCTTTCGCAACCCGCCCTCGCTCACCTACGCGAAGTTCATCCCGCCGCTGTACTTCTACCAGGACGACGACGCCCAGCAGCCCGCCCCGTTTGGCGGGCTGATGCTGGACGGCCGCGCCGACACGCTGGCCGCCCAGGTGCGCGAACCCCTGCTGGCGCGGCACGAGATGAACCTCGGCACCGAGACAACCGCCGCCGCGCGCCTCGAGGCATCGGGCTATCGCGAAGTCTTCGAACGCCTCTACGGCTCCGGCGTGCTGAACGACCCCAAGCGCGCGATGCAGGCCTTCGGCACCAGCCTGGAGGCCTATCTGCAAAGCGACGAACTGTCGCCCTTCGACTCCCGCTTCGACGAATTCCTGCGCGGCAAACCGCAGGCGCTGACGCCGCAGGAGACACGCGGCCTGGCGATCTTCCGCAACCCGAACCAGGGAAACTGCGCGTCTTGCCACAGCGTCAGCCACACCTCCAGCAACCCGGCGCGCTCGCTGTTCACCGACTTCGGCTACGAAGCCCTGGGTGTGCCCCGCAACACCCGGCTACCGGCCAATGCCGACCGCCGTCACTTCGACCTGGGCCTGTGCCGGACCGCGGCGGCCCGTCACTGGCCGGAAGCCGATACATGGTGCGGCTACTTCCGCACGCCGAGCCTGCGCAACGTGGCGGTGCGCACGCGTTTCATGCACAACGGCGTGTTCACGACGCTGCGCGAAACGGTGCGTTTCTACGCCATGCGCTCCACCCGGCCGCAGGAGTTCTACGGCAACGGCCCGGTCTTCGACGACCTGCCGGCAAAGCTGCGCGGCAACGTCAACACGCAGTCGTCGCCGATGAACCGCAAGGCGGGCAGCCAGCCGGCGATGACGGAGGAAGACATCGACGCGGTGGTGGCGTTTCTGGGCACGCTGACGGACAAGCGGTATACGGCCAAGCCTTGAGGGCGTGGCCTAGACGGGGTCGCGGAGCGGCGTGACGGAGATGCGAAGGCCCGCCGCCTTCATCACGCGCGCGACCGTGTCGAATCGCGGCTTGGCGCCTGGCGACAGTGCCTTGTACAGGCTCTCACGTCCCAGGCCCGAGGACGCGGAGATTTCCGCCATGCCCTTGGCACGTGCCACATGCCCCAGGGCGCTGACCAGTTCGGCGGGATCGCCCTCGGCCAGGACCTGGTTCAGGTATTCCGCGATCAGTTCCGCGTTGCCAAGATATGCGGCGATGTCGAATTCAATCAGTTTGTCCATTTCAACTCCCTGGCAAGCCCGATGGCACGCTTGATGTCACTCGACTGGGTCGATTTATCTCCCCCCGCCAATACGACGATCACCTGTCGGCCTCGCCGGATGAAGTACACGCGATAACCCGGCCCGACGTCGACACGCAACTCGGCAACACCTTCGCCGACCGGCTTGAAATCGCCGGGATTTCCAGCCTGCAATCGCCAAAGACGGCGCACCACGGCTACCTGTGCCCTTGCATCTTGAAGCTGCTCGACCCACTTCTGAAAATCTTTGGTTGTCTGCAGATGGAACGTTGGATCGTATCCAATTGGATACCAAATAACAAGCATCCAACCATCGCTATCAAGACCGTTAATCGCAGCGCATCCAGTACAGATTTGTCCCCCAAGGCGAAAATCCCACTTTGTTGCCGCTTGCTTTTCTATCGGTCCACAAGCCCATGCATTTCCACCGCTTCATCCCCATGCCTTGCCGCGGCTTAAGCAGCTTCGGATACCTGCTTGTCTGGCTGCTCTGCGCAAGCTCGGCCCTGGCTGCCGCACCTCTCCCCGAAACCGTCCAGATGATCCCCAAGGGCTCCGGCCTGCTGGCCACCGAACTGGAAACCACCATCTACCGCCCCGACGGCGCCGGACCCTTCCCCATCGTCGTCATCAACCACGGCAAGGCCCCGGGTGATCCGCGCTTCCAGGGCCGCTTCGAACCGACCATTGCGGCACGCTATTTCCTGATGCGGGGCTACGCCGTCGTCGCACCGATGCGCCAGGGCTTTTCCAGGTCGACCGGCCACTACATCAGGGGAGGCTGCAACGTGGAGAGCAACGGCCGCACCCAGGCCGAGGACGTCACCACCGCGCTCGACTACACCGTGGCCCAACCCTGGGCCGACAAGAGCCGCATCCTCGTCGTCGGCCAGTCGCACGGCGGCTGGACCACGCTGGCCTTCGGCGCCACCGCTTACCCCGGCGTCAAGGGCCTCGTCGACTTCGCCGGCGGCCTGCGCCAGGAAGACTGCACCAGCTGGAAGGAGGGTTTGATCGGTGGCGCCGGCGCCTACGGCGCGCAGACCACCGTGCCCTCGCTCTGGTTCTACGGCGACAACGACAGCTATTTCGCGCCTTACATCTGGCAGAACATGCACCAGCGCTACCAGGCTGCCGGAGGCAAGGCCCGGCTGGTCGCCTACGGCAAGTTCGGCAGCGACTCGCACGCCTTGTTCCGCTCGCCGAAAGGCGCGCCGATCTGGCAGCCTGAGATGACGAAATTTCTGCGCGAGATCGGCCTTCCCTCCGAGCCCCTCCCCGAATTCGCGCGATACGGTGTCGAGCCTGCGCCGCCGCCCAGCGGGTTCGCCGCCATCGACCAGATCGACAGACTGCCGGTCCAGGCGGAAGGCGCGCTGCGCGACTACCGGGTGTTCCTGCAAAAGAGCGTCCCACGCGCGTTCGCCATTGCACCGGAAGGCGGCTGGGGCTCAGGCTGGGGCGGCGAGGACCCGCGCGCACGTGCGCTCGAAAACTGCAGCAAGAGGGCTCCGGCGGGTGGATGCCGTCTCTATGCGGTGGATGCGGATGTGGTGTGGAATGCCGGGCAGTAGCTTCCTGGCCCACCGTCGGCCGAGACAGTCGGCGCAAGCCCTCGGCCATTTGCGGAATGGTTTCAGGACAATGGCGGGCAGCATTTGGTCATAACCAAAACGCCTGAACACAACGAGACAATTCCGCCATGACTCAAGCCACGCCCTTCCTTCGGCCGATGACGCGCCGCACCGGTCTGCTGACACTCGGCAGCAGCTTCACCCTGGCCGCGGGCCTCGGACGTATTCCCTTCGCCCAAGCCGAGCCGCTACTGGACTCGCCGCTGCACCTCGTCGTCGGCTACGCACCCGGCGGCGCTACCGACCGAGTGGCGCGCATCGTCGGCGACCGGCTGTCCCAGAAGCTCGGCGTGCCGGTGCTGGTCGAGAACAAACCCGGCGCGGGCGGCCGGCTGGCGGCGCAACAGGCCAAGGCGGCGCTGGCCCAGCAGAACGTGCTGATGCTGGCCAACCCGGCGGTGATGGTGGTCGCGCCCCTGGTCTTCAAGGACAACAACTACGACCCCGAGCGCGACTTCGTTCCCGTCTCCCACGTCAACGACTACGACTTCGGCCTGGCTGTCTCACCCGAACTGCCGGTGCGCGAACTCAATCACCTGCTGGCCTGGATGCGCGCCAACCCGCTGCAGGCCAACGTCGGCGTGCCGGCCACCGGCAGCCTGCCGCACTTCTTTGCTCTGATGGTGGGCGACAAGGCCAGGGTTTCCACGCAGGTGATCGGCTACAAGGGCTCGGCCCCGCTGCTCAACGACCTGCTGGGGGGCCAGGTGCCCATCGCCATCGACACCGCCGACGTCCTGCTGCCCCAGCACGACGCGGGCAAGCTCCGCATCCTGGCCGTATCCGGCGCCCGGCGCTCGCCCTTCGCGCCCACGGTGCCCACCTTCAAGGAAGCCGGACTCGACCTGTCGGCCACCGGCTGGAACACCTTCTTCGCCCCGGCCGGCATGCCCCGGGACAAGGTCGAACGCCTCGCCGCCGCCATCCGCGAAACGATGCAGGAGCCGGAGACCCAGCGCCGCTTCAAGGATTCGCTGATGGTGCCGGTGGTGAGTACTCCCGCGCAGACCGCCGCCATGCTGGCCGGCTACCGCGCGCAGTGGGGGCCGGTCGTCCGCAAGTCGGGCTATCAGCCATGAAACGACCCGACATCGTCTTCATGTCGCCGACGATCTCGGCTGCGTCGAGCTGATCTGCCGCGCCACCCGCAGCAGGTCTGTCCCGCAGACCCGGCCGGCGCCCGGCAGCCATCGCGCCGGCCGGTGTCACGGGCGCGCCTCGGCAAGACCGGCCGGACGCTTCAGGCCGAAGTCGTGCGCCTTGAGCCAAGCCAGCACCAGCGAGTTGCTTTTCGCAGAATGACCCACAGGACCGGGGGCTGGCTCGGCCGCGTCGGTAGTGGGCTTGACCGCCGGCGTCGCGGGGCGCTCCTTCGCGAGCATCGCGGCCTTGCTTTTTGCGATGTCGATTTCCGGTTGTGCGGCCGCCACCATGATTTGCATCTCGAGCGACATCAATTGGACGACGGCGGCTTCGAAGCCCTCGTCGATGTGACGTTTGCGGGCAAAACGAATCGGATCGTCAGCCAGCGGCGGCGCGCAGTATTTGCGCTCCTTGAAAAACGCCGCCACCCGGGGCATGGCTTCTACGGACACCCTTCCAGGCGTCTTCAAATATGTCTCCAGTTCGCTTTCATAAGCCTTCAGGCAGGCACCGGGTGAGGACGGCGCGCCCAGCGGCCCGGGCAGGTTCGCCGGCATGTCCAGCGCCTCGGCCCATAGCAGCTCGTTCACCAGGTTCAACCAGCCGGCACTGACGAAAAGCGTGTTGCCGTCGACCCGCGGCTGAGCACGCAGCATGGGGATCGGCGTAGGGACCACCACCACCCGCAAATCGTTCACCAACCGCTTCACGATGGGTACCGCTTCAGGCGTTTTTTCCGCGGGGTTGCCGACCGACCCGTCCAGATATCTCGACCGGTTCCTGCGCCAGCCGTCCACCACGCTGAAGAAATGCGCCTGCAGGCGTTGTGACACCGTTTTAGGAATCGGCGCGGGCGCATCGGCTGCGGCGGCGTCAGGCAGCACGCCGGCCGCAAAAGCGGCAGCCAGACAAACGGCGACGAGAAGGCGGCGGCTCATGGTGCGCCCTTCCAGTCGGCTACACAGCGCTCGACCCAGTGCTGGTGCAGGTAGTTCGGCAAGGCTCCGGACACCGGCTCGAAACGGCTGCCGCCATCCTTGCAGTACAGCGTGACCGCCACCGGCAGGCGGCATCGCTGCAGTGCGCCATCGACCCTGAACAGGCGCAGCCCGCCGGGTTCCACATCGGACACGCCGAACATCGACGAAGCGCCCGTGCCAGACCGGACCGGATTGACCACGACCCGGTCGATCTGCAGGTCGGCCTGGCCTTCGTTGAGCAGCGCCAGGTAGACGGCGGGCGCAGCTGCGGCTGCCGGGTCGGCACCCGCGGCCTCGGGCCCCAGGTACCACGCGACACGGAAGGGTTCGCAGGACGGCGGCGCCGTGGCGCAAGCGCTCAGCGCGGCAAGGCACGCCAGAAGCGCGGAGCGTGTGACGGCCGTCATCGCGCACCTTCCTGCCCGCGCACGTTGCGGCGCGGAGCGATTTCCAGGATGGAACGGTTCAGGTCCCGGATGGCCGACGCCAGGTCCGGATCGGTCGGAAGCTTCTGCTCCAGGGCCAGCAGCGTTTGCTGCAACTTCAGCATCGCCGCCGTGAGCTCGGCTGTTTCGCCGGGGGGCCGGTTTCGGCCGATCTCGCCGATCCGCACCGTGAGTTCCCGGACCTGGAAATCCACACCGCGCAGCACGCCGACCAGGGCGAGGATGGTCGAATCCGTCAACGGTCCGGCGGACCCCGGACCCAGCCTCGCTGCAGCGCCGGAAATGGCCTGCGCAGCGGCGGTCAATGCACCGGCCGGCGCATCGAAAGCCGACGCGTCGGCGCTGACCTTGATGCCATGGTCCAGCGCGGCCCGGTCGGCAGCTTCCATCCGGACCGAGAGGCCGTCGCGCAGCAGCGCACGGTCGGCGGCCGACAGCGACACTTCGCCCGGTCCCAGCGCCACGCTGCCGGCGACGCCCAGGGTGCCGCCGATGGTCAGCGCCGTCGCCAGCGCCGCAGTGGTGCCGACGCGCTCCACCAGCTGGCCGAGACCACCGCCGGCGGCCACGCCGGCCGCCGTCGGTAGCAGGCCCGAAGATCCACCGGCCGCGGCGAAGGCCGCAGCGGCTGCGGTCGACGGGCGTTCGTCGCAGCGCCGCTTGCCGAGCACCTCCTGCGCGGTCTGGAAACCCAGCAGGCGGTAGCTTTCGAACTGCTGCTCGTCGAAGAAGGGATCGGCGGTGGTCTGATGCGGAAAGCGCCTCGGGTCATCCGGCCCGCTGCCTCTGGGCGCACTGGCGTCTGCATAGGCGACCAGTTCCGGCGCGTCCCGGCCGCGGATCAGCATCGGCTTGAGCACGGTCAGTTCGCCGTCGTGCGCCGCGTCGCCGCCGTCTCGCGCCGCATAGCGGATGGGCGCCACCAGGCATCGCTGGAACTGTGTTTTCCGGTCCGGCCCCGGCAGCACCGCCGGCAATTCGATCTCGGTGCCGAGGTCGACCCGGATCTTGCGCACGGTTTCCAGCAGGTCTCCCCAGCCGTAGCCGCCGTCGCAGGTGCCGTCGACCACCACGATCCTGCGGCAACGGCGGCGCACCATCTCGTAGATGCCGAGGTTGTCGAAATGGCCGCCGTCGGAGAGGTAGACGAAATCGTCTTTCTCGCCGGTGGAGCCGGTCGCCTCGGCAATGGCGATGCGAATGCCGATAAGCGGTTGCCTGCGGTCCCAGAACCTGCGTGCAGGATTGGGCGACCACCAACCCAGCCGCACGTTGAACAACGTCATCACGAACCCCACCAGGGGCGAGCTGTGGTAACCCATGTTGGGGCTCGCGGCGGCGCCGGAGATGGTCATCGCCCGGCCCAGCGTGGCACCCTCCGTGTAGGTCCGGCTGGGGCGGTAGCCGACATTCGCCGCGCCGCACGCCAGCGGCGTCGCGACGAAGGGCGCCGCCTTGCGCTGTTGCCAGTCGAGGCGTTCCGGCGAAGGCCGCACCATGTTCAAGGCGATGTTGATGACGGGATAGAGGCGCGGCTCTTTCAGGGCCGTCATGAGCGGCGACATGAAGACCTCGAGCTTCTTGTCGTCGCTGGCATCGAAATCGGTGAACCAGTGCGCGTTTCGCTTCGACCGGCCGGTGCCCAGGTAGGCGCGCACGAGCCGATTGCGATACATGCCGTGCAGCGAGAAGTTGTTGACACCCATGGCCCAGGCGAATGCCCCCGAGAACAGGAACAGCATGGACGCGGCGATGAAGATCACCCACGGCTCTCCGGCAAGCAGGACATGGCGGTAGGTTCGGGCCGCGGTGGAGCCGCCGACCTGCAGGCCCTGGGGGTCGACTCCGAGTGTCTCGGCGTCCAGAACGGATCGCTGTGCACCGCCCTTGCCGGCTTGCTCGCTTTCGTCCAGCAGCGCGGCCTGTTCCCGCAGGAAGTTGGTTTCGGCGGAAATGTCTTTTTTGCAGATGATCGCGGTCCAGTCCCAGTGGTGGCAGCGATCCAGTGCCGCGTTCCAGCCCAGCGAAATCGCCAGCAGGATGGTAAGAACCACCAGGCCCGCCATGACTTCCAGCAGCTTCAGGCGCAGCGCCCGGACGACGTTGAGCGCCGTGCGCCGGATGTCGTTGCCGTTCTTGCTCCAGTAGCCGATCAGGCTGGTGACGACGCCGAGCACGCCGCTGCCGATGCCCACCCGCACCGCCGTGTTGCCGAGCGCGCCGACCTGGTCGAGGACGGGCATGGGCAGCCAGACGACAGCGCCGAAAGCCGCCATCCAGATCAACGAAAAACGCAGCCACTGGCCGGTGGCCCGTGCCCACCATTCGCGATCGCCTTCGCTGGTGGGCCGGCTCATGAGACCGGCGTACAGCGTCATCGCCACCCAGAAGGCCCCCGTCATGGCGGGCACCGCGAAGGTCGCGTAGGCCAGGCGCTCCTGCGCACTCAGGCTGACAGCGGGATCGTCCGGAGAAAGATTCGACAGTACGAGATAGAGCAAAGCACCGCCCGCGAATCCGACCGCCACGACGACGAGGGCGCTCCCCGTCGTGGGCCGGCCGCGCGAAAGCCCGCGCGATGCCCGTACCGAGCCGCCCAGAGCGGCCCCGATCACGTGCGCGACCGCTCCCGCCCCCGCGAAACAGCTCCAGTGCAACCCGCGCAGCTCCACCGCCCAGGCCCCCAGGATGCTGAGCAGGACCGCAGCGAGCACCACGGGAGAGAAGCCGAGCCAGCGGAAAGAAGATCTCCGCTTGCGCTTTTCCTCCGGTGTCGGCGGAACATCGCCCTGCCCGACCGCCGGCAGGTCCGCGGCGACGGAGGTGATGCCGACGACGATACAGATCAGGCTCAGCCAGAGCACCAGCGGAAAGAAGGGCTGCGTGTCCGGGGCGGCCCCGAGCAGGGCGATGTAGAACCGCGGCAATGCGACCGCGCCTGCCAGCAGCGGCAGCCAGACCAGGGTGTTGAGCAGCAGATTGCGCACGAAGATCGCCGCCAGGCTGAAGGTGTCGCCCGAGAGCCCACCGGTCGGACTCAGGTAGTTGCTGAAGGCACGCAACTGCGCCACCGGATCCGGCGGGACGCCCGGCGCGGGCCGGGCCGCACCGAAGCCGTGGGCCATGCGCGCCAGCCAGCCGCGCGCCCCGCCGGCCTGCTCGCGCGCCTCTCTCAAGGAATTGATCAGCCAGCCGCCGACATAGCCGCCACCGCTGACGGTGGAGAGATAGTGGTATTCGTCGAGCTTCCCGTGGGAGGCCATCCACTGCAGGACGCCGAGGCTGAAGGTGGCGCTGCGGATGCCGCCGCCGGACAGGCACAGTGCGCTGGGCGCCGGGTGTTGTGCGTCCGAACCCATCGCCTTCAGGCGGTTCCTGAAGGTGCCCGCATGCGAATACATCCAGCTCTCGTCCTGCAGCAGGTGGGCGAATTCCGCTCGCAGCACGTCGTCGGTCTGGAGCAAGTGTCCTGGCGGATCTCTTTGCCAAAAGCGCCAATGAATCTTCATTTGCCGGCACCTCGCGGAACGGGTCGAGTGGGGGCAGGCCGGTCGCCGTGCTTCAGCGAGGGCCACCCGGCGATGCGGGACCGAAGTTTCACTTCCTTACCGTCCGCCCGCATCACCTCATCGGGTGATGCGACCCGAACACCGTGTCAGGAAAACACCTACAAGCCCGCCGCGAAACGAGACACCACGCACCGGCAGTCCCCGACTTAAGTTTTGATTGGCCTGTCTTCACAATTCACTTCACCGAATCGGCCTCGTCGCAATCGTGCAGCAGAGGGTAGAAATCGGAATCCGAAAGGTTTGAAGATGAACACCGAACACATGCTGGCCGAAATCCGCGACGCCAACCTGGGCTTCCTGATGCTGGCGCAGAAGCTGATCGCACAGGACAAGGCAGAAGCGGTCGACTGCCTCGGCATCACCGGCGCGTCGGCCGATCTGCTGGCCGGCCTGTCCAACGCGCAGGTCATGAAGCTCGCCAGCGGCAATACGCTGCTGCAACGCTTCCGCATGGACGACGACATGGTCTTCGGCCTGATCACCAGCCACCGCACTCCGGCGAGTGCCGGCGGGATCGGCGGCCTGCTGGCCGGCCGCACGCTCGCCGCCGCCTGATCGCCCTGCCCACCCGGCACCGGGCACCGGGCACCGGGCGGTGCGGCAGGCTTGCGTCGAGAATGGCGGGCATTTCTACGCCGCCCCGGAGCGACCATGCTGGACCCTACTTTCATCGTTTATGTGAGCGACCTCGAAGTCAGCCGCCGCTTCTACACGCGGCTGCTGCAGCTGGAGCCGGTCCCCTTCGATACCAGTTTCGTGATGTTCTTCCTGGAGTCCGGCGCCCGGCTGGGACTGGTCGAGAGAAGCACGGTCGAGACGTCTCCCGCCAGGCCCTCTTCCGGATTCGAACTCGATTTTCCGGTGGGCACCAATGCCGACGTGGATCGCCTGCACCGCGAATGGATTGGGCTGGGCGTCACGGTGCAGGGCCCGCCGCACGATGTGTCATTTGCCTATAACTTCCTGGGCAGCGACCCGGACGGACATTGCCTCCGGGTGTTCTGCCGCCGGGTTTCCGGCCTGTAGGAAGAATGCCGACAAAACGGGCACCGAACCAGACACGATGCACCGGCACTCCCCGACTTCATTCCCGACGGGCCTGTCTGCACAATTCACTTCACCGAATCGGCCTCGGCGCAATGGTGCAGCAGAGGGTTGAAATCGGAATCCGAAAGGTTTGAAGATGAATACCGAACAAATGCTCGCCGAGATCCGTGATGCCAACCTGGGCTTCCTGATGCTGGCGCAGAAGCTCATCGCGGACAACAAGACGGAGGCGGCAGGCGCCCTCGGCATCAGCGACGCATCGGCCGATCTGCTGGGCAGCCTGTCCGGCGCACAGGTCATGAAACTCGCCGGCGGCAACACGCTGCTGCAACGTTTCCGCATGGACGACGACATCGTCTTCGGCCTGATCACCAGCCACCGCACTCCCGCGAGTGCCGGCGGCATCGGCGGCCTGACGGCCGGCCGCGCTCTCGCCGCGGCCTGAAAACCCTCAGGTGTTGAGCAAGGCCCAGGCCTTGTCCAGCCGCTTCACGCTCACCGGCCCGGGTGTGCGCAACTCCTGCGCGAACAGGCTCACGCGCAACTCCTCCAGCAGCCAGCGCAGCTCTTGCATGCGGGCGTCCACATTGCCCTTGCGCTCGGCCACCAGCCGCCAGAAACGCTGTTCCTGCAGTTTGATGTCTGCCATGCGCTGGGTATCCCGCGCCGGGTCGGCGCGCAGCTTGTCGAGCCGCAGAACGATGGCTTGCAGGTAGCGCGGCAGGTGCTGCAGCTGCGCCCACGGCGTGGCGGCGAGAAAGTCCTTGGCGACCAGGCGCTGCAGCTGCTGCTGCGCGTCGCCGGTGGCGGCCGGCTGGCCCTTGGTGTCCTTGATCTTGCGTACCGCCGTGGCGTAGTCGCCCAGCACCCGCAGGGCGAGCCGCGCCACCTCGTGGGCGATCAGCGTGAGCCGGCCGCGGCCTTCGTCCACCCGCTTCCTGAAGGCGGCGGCGTCGGTGGGCAAAGGCTCCAGCAGGAAGGCCCGGTCCAGCGCCACATCCACGATCTGCTGGCGAAGTTGTTCCTGCGTGCCCAGCGGCATGTAGGCGACCGCCATCTTCTGCAGGTCGGGAATGGATTTCTCCAGGTACTTGAGCGCTTCCTTGACCTGGATCGCGAATAGCCGGCGCAGGCCCCCGCGATGTTTGGCGGCTGCGGCCTCGGGCTCGTCGAACACCTCGATATGCACCGCGTCGCCCTCGTCGATCAGCGCCGGGAAACCCACCAGCGTCTGCCCGCCCTTGCGGATTTCCATCAGCTCCGGTAGTTCGCCGAAGGTCCAGTCGGTGTAGCGCTGGCCGGCCGGCACGGCGGGGGTTGCCGGAGCGGGCCTGGCGGAACGGTTGGCCGCGCTCCTTGTCTCGGCGGCGGGCGCGGGCGCCGGCGGTGCGGTGGCACGAATGCCGGCCAGGGCCTGGAACGCGCCACGCGCCTGGCCCCCCAGCTCGGCCTTCAGCGCGGCCAGGCTGCGGCCTTGTCCGAGCTGCCGGCCATGCTCGTCCACCACACGCAGGTGCATGAAGAGGTGCGGCGGCACCATGTCGGGCTTGAACTCGGCGCGCTTGACGTCCAGCTGGGTGATCTCGCGCACCTGCTTCAACAGCGCATCGATCAGCGTGCCGTGGCCGAACACCGTCGGCTCGGCCAGCGCCTGCGTGATGCGGGCAGCGCTTTCCGGCAGCGGTACCAGGCGGGAGCGCGGCTTCTGCGGCAGGCTCTTCAGCAGCGCCTGGACCTTGTCCCTGAGCATGCCGGGCACCAGCCATTCGGCACGATCCTCGCCGATCTGGTTCAGCACGAAGATCGGCACGGCCACCGAAACGCCGTCGCGCGCATCGCCGGGCGCATGCAGGTACTCGACGGCACAGTCGACGCCGCCCATGCGCAGGGTGCGCGGGAAGGCGTCGGTGGTGATGCCCGCCGCCTCGTGGCGCATCAACTCCTCGCGGTTGAGGTGCAGCAGCTTTCCATTGCTGCGCGAGGCTTCGCGCCACCATTGCTCCAGGCTGCGGCCGTCGAACACGTCGGGTGGCAGGTGCTGGTCGTAGAAGGCGTAGATGAGCTCGTCGTCCACCAGCACGTCCTGCCGCCGGGACTTGTGCTCGAGTTCTTCGACCTGGCGCACCAGCTTGCGGTTGGCCGCCAGGAAGGGCAGCTTGCTCTCCCATTCCTCGTTGACCAGCGCCTCCCGGATGAAGATCTCCCGGGCCGCCGCCAGGTCGACGCGCGCATACGGCACCCGCCGGCCGCTGTACACCACCAGGCCGTACAGCGTGGCCCGCTCCAGCGCGACGACCTCGGCGCCGCGCTTTTCCCAGTGCGGGTCGAGCAGTTGCTTCTTCAGCAGGTGCGCGCCGGTTTCCTCGAGCCACTGGGGCTCGATGGCGGCGATGCCCCGGCCGAACAGCCGGGTGGTCTCGACCAGCTCGGCGGCCACGATCCAACGGCCCGGCCGCTTCGACAGATGGGCCCCCGGATGCTTGTGGAACTTGATGCCGCGGGCGCCGAGGTATTCGCCCTGCCCCGCCGCGCCGCGCCCCGCCCCGGCGGCCTGCGTGCTGCCCGCGCTGCCCTGGTCTTCCGGCCGGAAGCCGATGTTGCCCAGCAGCCCGGCGAGCATCGCCATGTGCAGGTGTTCGTAGCTGGCGGGCTGGGTGTTGATCTGCCAGTGGTGCTCCTGCACGGTGGAGACCAGCTGAGAATGAATGTCGCGCCATTCGCGTACCCGGCGAATGTTGATGAAGTTGGCGCGCAGCAACTGCTCGTACTGGCGATTGCTGAGCTTGTGGGTGGGCGCGTCGGGCACGGCCGGCGACGGTGCCGGCGCGGGCGCCTCGACCGGGGCTGCGACCAGGCGCTGCGACACCGGCAGGAATGCCGCGTTGGCGGTCCCGACCTTCCTGCCGCCGGCGTTCTGCTGCGCCGCCATCTGCCGGCGCGAAGTCGCCACCGGCGCGCCGCCGCGTGCGTCGTGGATCCACTTCCACAGCTTGAGATAGCCGCTGAACTCGCTTTTCTCGTCGTCGAACTTGGCGTGCGCCTGGTCGGCCTGGGCCTGGGCCTCGATCGGGCGGTCCCGCACGTCCTGCACGCTGAGCGCGCTGGCGATGATGAGCACTTCGTCCAGCGCGCCCCGGTCGCGGGCGTCGAGGATCATGCGGCCGATGCGCGGGTCCAGCGGCAGCTTGGACAGCTCGCGGCCGACCGGCGTCAGCTGGTTGTCGTCGTTCACCGCACCCAGTTCGGACAGCAGCTGGTAGCCGTCGGCGATGGCGCGCTTCTGCGGTGCTTCGAGGAAGGGAAACTCTTCCACGTCGCGCAGGTGCAGCGACTTCATCCGCAGGATGACGCCGGCCAGGGACGAGCGCAGGATCTCGGGGTCGCTGAAGCGTGGCCGGCCGGTGAAATCTTCCTCGGCGTAGAGCCGGATGCAGATGCCGTTGGCCACCCGCCCGCAGCGCCCGGCGCGCTGGTTGGCCGCAGCCTGGCTGATCGGCTCGACCAGCAGCTGCTCCACCTTGCTGCGATAGCTGTAGCGCTTGACCCGCGCGGTACCGGTGTCGATCACGTAGCGGATGCCGGGCACGGTGAGGGAGGTTTCGGCCACGTTGGTGGCCAGCACGATGCGGCGGCCGGTATGGCCGTCGAAGATGCGGTCCTGCTCGGCCTGCGACAGCCGGGCGAACAGCGGCAGCACCTCGGCGTTGCGCAACACCGGATGGTGGCTGAGGTGGCCGCGCAGGTGGTCGGCGGCCTCGCGGATCTCGCGCTCGCCGGGGAAGAAGATCAGGATGTCGCCGGTCTGGCGGGGGTCTTGCCAGAGTTCGTCGACCGCATCTGCCAGCGCGTTGTTGACGCCGTAGTCGCGCGACTCTTCATACGGCCGGTAACGCTGCTCCACCGGGAAGGTGCGGCCCGCCACGGTGATGACCGGCGCGGGGCCCTTGGCCGAGGCGAAATGCTGGGCGAAGCGCTCGGCGTCGATGGTGGCCGAGGTGACGATCACCTGCAGGTCGGGCCGGCGCGGCAATATCTCGCGCAGATAGCCCAGCAGGAAGTCGATGTTGAGGCTGCGCTCGTGGGCCTCGTCGATGATGATAGTGTCGTAGGCCTTCAGCAGCGGATCGGTCTGCGTCTCGGCCAGCAATATGCCGTCGGTCATCAGCTTGACCGACGCGTCCCGGCTCAGCCGGTCCTGGAAACGCACCTTGTAGCCGACCACGTCGCCCAGGGGCGTTTTCAACTCCTCGGCGATACGCTTGGCGACCGACGACGCGGCGATGCGGCGCGGCTGCGTGTGGCCGATGAGCTTGCCCTTGCCGGGCGGCGCGTTGAGCTTGCCGCGCCCCATCGCCAGCACGATCTTGGGCAGCTGGGTGGTCTTGCCGGAGCCGGTCTCGCCGCTGACGATGACGACCTGGTGCTGGGCGAGCGCAGCCATGATTTCCTCCCGCCGGGCCGATACGGGCAGCGATTCGGGGAAGGTGATCTCGAGCGGATGAGTGGTTTCTGGCACGGGCAAACAGCGGGCTGGCGTGTGGGGGCGAGCCGGGGAACTTGGGGGACAATCCGTGATTATCCAGCCCTGCCTCCGGGGTTGCCCTCCCCTGCTCTCTTCCCGCTGCATGTCCGCTGTTTTCAATTTCACCTTCGTACCCTGGTTTCGCTCGGTGGCGCCCTACATCCACATGCACCGCGGCAAGACCTTCGTGGTGGCCATGGCCGGCGAGGCGATCGCCGCCGGCAAGCTGGCCAGCGTCGCCCAAGACCTGGCGCTGATCCAGTCGATGGGCGTCAAGCTGGTACTGGTGCACGGCTTCCGGCCGCAGGTCAACGAGCAGCTGCTGGCCAAGGGGCACGAGCCCCGGTACTCGCACGGCATCCGCATCACCGACACGGTCGCCCTCGACTGCGCCCAAGAGGCCGCCGGCCAGTTGCGCTACGAGATCGAGGCCGCCTTCAGCCAGGGCCTGCCCAACACGCCGATGGCCGGCGCGCAAGTGCGCATCGTGTCGGGCAACTTCATCACGGCGCGGCCGGTGGGCATCGTCGACGGGGTCGACTTCAAGCATTCGGGCCTGGTCCGCAAGGTCGATACCGACGGCCTGCTGCGCTGCATCGACATGGGCGCGATGGTGCTGCTGTCGCCTTTCGGTTTTTCGCCGACCGGCGAGGCCTTCAACCTGACCATGGAAGAGGTGGCGACCAGCGTGGCCATCGAACTGGGCGCCGACAAGCTGATCTTCCTGACGGAATCGCCCGGAATCCACATGCAGCCCATGGAGCCGGGCAGCGAAGACAACCCCATCGACACCGAGATGCCGCTGGCCGCCGCCGAGGCGTTGCTGGCTCAGCTGCCGCCGGCACAGCAGCCGAGCGACGTCGGCTTTTACCTGCAGCACTGCGTGCGCGCCTGCAAGGCGGGCGTGGAACGCAGCCACATCATCCCGTTCGCGGTGGACGGCTCGCTGCTGCTCGAGGTGTATGTGCACGACGGCATCGGCACCATGGTGATCGACGAGAAGCTGGAAGAACTGCGCCAGGCCACCAGCGACGACGTGGGCGGCATCCTGCAGCTGATCGAGCCTTTCGAGAAAGACGGCACGCTCGTCAAGCGCGACCGCACCGAGATCGAACGCGATGCAGACCAGTACACCGTGCTGGAACACGACGGCGTCATCTTCGCGTGCGCCGCGCTCTACCCGTATCCGGACGCTCGCACCGGCGAGATGGCCGCACTGACCGTCTCGCCTCTCAGCCAGGGCCAGGGCGACGGCGACAAGGTGCTGCGCCGCGTGGAGCAGCGGGCCCGCGCGCTGGGGCTGACCAGCATCTTCGTGCTGACCACCCGCACCATGCACTGGTTCATCAAGCGCGGCTTCCAGCCGGTCGAGCCCGACTGGCTGCCCGAAGCCCGCAAGCGCAAGTACAACTGGGACCGCAAGAGCCAGGTGCTGATGAAGAAACTCAGCTGACGCCCGCGCGGCGCCGCTTGCTCAGCCGCCGCCGGCTCCGAGCGGCCAGTAGACCCGCAAGCGGTGCCCGTCGGGGTCGGCCGCCACCAGGCTGTATGCGAAGGCCGTGCTCCACGGTTCCTTGACGATGGTGATGCCCAGGGCCTTCCACTGCCCATGGATCTCGTCGACGGCCTCGCTGCTCGGGGCGAAAAAGCTGAGCTCGAAACCTCCGGGCGGTGTCGCCTCCGGCTCGACCCTGGCGCGCGCCCACAGGGCGATGCGGGCGCCCGACTCCTGGAAGAACACCGTGAACGTGGGTGAAAAGGAGACGGGGTCACGCCCCAGCAGCCGCTTGTAGAACGCCGTGCTGGTTTCGAGGTTGTCGACGTAAAGGGTGGTGGTGTGGGCGTCGAACACGGGATCCTCCGTTGGGCGCCGAACGAATCGCGGCGCAGATGGACTGCGCCATTCAAGCATATCCGGCTAGCGGTCGCCAACGCGGCGAGGCCGTTTGGCGGGGCTGGCGACCACCGCCAGCAGCACCAGGCCCAGCGCCACGAAACACACGAAGGACCAGTTGGCGATGGAACCGCCGAGGAAGGTCCAGTCGACCGCCGAACAGTCGCCGCTCCCCTTGAAGATCATGGGAATGGCGCGTTGCAGCGGGAAGGTCTCGATCATTCCGTAGAAGTCTCGGCCGCAGGAGGCGAACTCCGGCGGATACCACTGAAGAAAGCTCTGCCGAGCCGCCACGAAGGCGCCGAACCCCGCCGCCAGCACACCCAGGACCGCCGCCGTCTTGCGGCCCCCGGTGGCCTGCATCAATGCGCCGACGAGCGCGAATACCGCCAGGGCGATCAGTGCATAGCGCTGGACGATGCACATCGGGCAAGGCTCCAGCCCGACGACGTGTTGCAGGTACAAGCCAAAAGCCAGCATGGCGACACACGCCGCACAGACCAGCGCCAGAATCTTGCGCGGTTGCGCTCCAAAAATACCCATCAGAAAAATCCTTCCGGCGCCGACATGGTCGCCCTGCAATTGGTGCGGCGGGCCCTGGATAGGTTCCCGCCGCGGACGGGCGGTATTGTGGCCCGCGCCGGCGCGTTCCGGCGGGTCTGCCGATGCGTCAGCGCTTGTCGGTCACGAAGACACGCGCGCGTCGCGGTGTCACCAGCACCGTCTGGCCTTCGGCGAGGCCCAGCGCCCGGTATTGCTCGGCAGGCATCTGCGCTTCGATGATGTCCGGCGTCCTGGCGTCCGCGGTGCCCTGCGGATCGGTCGCCACCAGCTCCAGGCGTGCGGTCGGGCCGACGACGATGGCGCGGTCGAGCCGGGCGACGATGCCGCCGTGCGACGCACCGGCCGTGGCCGCGTCGTACGGCCGCACCTCCAGGTCGTGCGGCCGCACGTAGGCGAAAGCCGGCGCATCGCTGGCGGCATGGTGTTCGGGCGCGTCGATGCTGACGCCCTCGAAGCGCACCTGGCCTTGGTCGGCGCGCCCGTGGAACAGGTTGACGTCGCCCAGGAAACCATAGACGAACGGGCTGGCGGGATGGTCCCAGACCTCTTGCGGCGAGCCGCTCTGCTCGACCTGGCCCTTGTTCATCACCACCACCCGGTCGGCGACTTCAAGCGCCTCTTCCTGGTCGTGGGTGACGAAGATGGTGGTCACGTGCAACTCGTCGTGCAGACGGCGCAGCCAGCGGCGCAGTTCCTTGCGCACCTTGGCGTCGAGCGCGCCGAAAGGCTCGTCGAGCAGCAGCACCTTGGGCTCTACCGCCAGCGCACGCGCCAGGGCGATGCGCTGGCGCTGGCCGCCGGACAACTGCGCCGGATAGCGATCGGCCAGCCAGTCGAGCTGCACCAGCTTCAGCAGCGAGTGCACCTTTTCCTTGATGACCGCCTCGCTGGGCCGCTCCTTGCGCGGCTTGACGCGCAAGCCGAAGGCGACGTTCTCGAACACGCTCATGTGACGGAACAGCGCGTAGTGCTGGAACACGAAGCCGACCTGGCGGTCGCGCACGTGCACGTCGGTCGTGTCCTCGCCCGCGAACAGGATGGAGCCGGTGTCTGCGGTCTCCAGCCCGGCAATGATGCGCAGCAGGGTGGTCTTGCCGCAGCCGGAGGGGCCGAGCAGTGCGATGAGTTCGCCCGAGGCGATGTCGAGGTTGACGTCGCGCAGGGCCTGGAAGTCGCCGAACTGCTTGTCGACGTTGCGAATTTCGATACTCATGGGATTCTTTCTTAGGCGCCTGCGCCGGGCAGCGGCACGGCCGGCGGCTTTTCGGGCGGCAGGTCGGCTGCGGCATGCTCACGCTCGCTGCGCCATTCGACGACCGTCTTGATCACCAGGGTGACCAGCGCCAGCAGCGCCAGCAGGGACGCGGCGGCGAATGCGGCGACCGACTGGTATTCGTTGTAAAGGATCTCGACGTGCAAGGGCACGGTGTTGGTCTGGCCGCGGATATGGCCCGACACCACCGACACCGCGCCGAACTCGCCCATGGCGCGCGCGTTGCAGAGAATGACGCCGTAGACCAGTCCCCACTTGATGTTGGGCAGCGTGACATACCAGAAGGTCTGCCAGCCCGATGCGCCCAGCACGATGGCGGCCTGCTCCTCGTCGGTGCCCTGCGCCTGCATCAGCGGGATCAGTTCGCGCGCGATGAAGGGAAAGGTGACGAAAACCGTCGCCAGCACGATGCCGGGTACCGCGAAGATGATCTTGATGTCGTGGTCCGACAGCCATTGGCCGAACCAGCCGTTGGAGCCGAAGACCAGCACGTACATCAGGCCGGCCACCACCGGCGATACCGAAAACGGCAGGTCGATCAGCGTCGTCAGGAACGACTTCCCCTTGAACTCGAACTTGGCGATGCACCAGGCGGCCGACACGCCGAACACCAGGTTCAACGGCACGGCGATGGCCGCGGTGATCAGCGTGAGGCGGATCGCCGCCCAGGCGTCGGGCTCCTTCAGCGCGTCGAGGTAGGCATCGAGACCCTTGCGCAGCGCTTCGGTGAAAACCGCCGCCAGCGGCAGCAGCAGGAACAGGAACAGGAACACCAGCGAGATGCCGATGAGCGTGCGGCGTACCCAGGGCGACTCGGTGGTCACCGGACGGCGCGCCGGCACCAGGCGTTGCGGTGCGCCGCTCATTGGGACATCCCCGTGCGGCGGCGTTGCCAGGCCTGCAGACCGTTGATGACCAGCAGCAGGATGAAGGAGATGACCAGCATCACGACGGCCACCGCGGTGGCGCCGGCGTAGTCGTACTGCTCGAGCTTGCCGATGATGATCAGCGGCGTGATTTCAGAAATCATGGGCATGTTGCCGGCGATGAAGATGACCGATCCGTATTCGCCGATGGCACGCGCAAAGGCCATGGCGAAGCCGGTCAGCAAGGCGGGCGCGATGGACGGCAGGATCACCTTGGTGAAGGTCTGGAAGCGCGTGGCGCCCAGGCAGGTGGCGGCTTCTTCCAGTTCTTTTTCGGTGTCTTCCAGCACCGGCTGCACCGTGCGCACCACGAAGGGCAAGCCGATGAAGATCAGCGCGATGACGATGCCCGCCGGCGTGAACGCCAGCTTGATGCCCATCGGCTCCAGGTACTGGCCGACCCAGCCGTTGCCGGCCAGCAGCGCGGTCAGCGAAATGCCGGCGACGGCGGTAGGCAGCGCGAAGGGCAGGTCGACGAGGGCATCGACGATCTTCTTGCCCGGAAACTCGTATCGCACCAGCACCCAGGCCAGCAGCAGGCCGAAGAACAGGTTGACCGTGGCCGCGATGGCCGAGGCGCCGAACGTCAGCCGGTAGGAAGCCAGCACGCGGGGCGAGCTGACGGCGGCGATGAACTGCTCGCCCGTCAGGCTGAAGCTGCGCAGCACCAGTGCCGACAGCGGCACCAGCACGATGAGGCCGAGATAGAAAAGGGTGTAGCCGAGCGTCAGGTTGAAGCCCGGCAACACCCTTTTGCGGCCGCCGGTGCGACGCGGCGAGGCCGCGCCCGACGGCGCAAGGGAAGGAGCAGCCGACATTTAGCGGCCGACGGTGTAGAGCTTGTCGAACTGGCCGCCGTCGTTGAAGTGCACCTTCTGCGCTTCGCCGAGGCTGCCGAACAATTCCTGCACGGTAAACAGCGGGATCGGCTTGAAAACGTCGGCGTTCTTCTTCAGGATGGCCTGGTTGCGCGGCCGCAGCGCGTGCTTCACGGCGATCTGCTGGCCTTCGTCGGAGTAGAGCCAATCGAGATAGGCCTTGGCGGCGTCGGCGGTGCCCTTCTTGGCGACAGTGCGCTCGACCACGGCGACCGGGTTCTCGGCCACGATGCTGATCGACGGATACACCGCGTCGACCTTGCCCTCGCCGAACTCACGGTTGATCGACACGACCTCGGACTCGAAGGTGATCAGCACATCGCCGATATTGCGTTGCAGGAAGGTGGTGGTGGCATCGCGGCCGCCCTTGCCCAGCACCGGCACGTTCTTGTAGAGCTTGCCGACGAACTCGGCGGCCTGGGCGTCCGAGCCGCCCTTCTTCTTGATGTAGCCCCAGGCGGCCAGGTAAGCGTAGCGGCCGTTGCCGCCGGTCTTGGGGTTGACCACCACGACCTGGATGCCCGGCTTGATCAGGTCTTCCCAGTCCTTGATGCCCTTGGGGTTGCCGTTGCGCGTCAGGAACAGCATGGTCGAGGTGGTCGGCGATGCGTTGTCCGGAAAGCGCTTGTTCCAGTCCTTGGCCACCACGCCGCGCTCGGCCAGAAAGTCGACGTCGGTGGTGGTGTTCATGGTGACCACGTCGGCGTCCAGGCCGTCCGCGACCGCACGCGCCTGCGCGCTGGAGCCGCCATGAGACTGGTCGATCTTCAGATCCTTGCCGGTCGTCTTCTTGTAATGGGCGATGAAGGCCGCGTTGTAGTCCTTGTAGAACTCGCGGGCCACGTCGTAGGAAGCATTGAGCAAGGTCTGCGCCGAAACGGTGGCGGAGGCCAGGAATGCGGCGGCGGCGATGGCGGCCTTGAGGCGGGAGGTCATTCGGTGTCTTGGAAGGTCAGGAACTTGTAGAACGGGCCGGCACGCGGGTATGCGCGTGCCGGCCGGCGGGAGGTCAGGCGTTTTTCAGCGGTTGGGCTGAGGCGTGATCCGCAGGTACGGCCGCACGGCATCGAAGCCCTTGGGAAAGCGCTGCGCGAGTTCGGCCGGATCCTGGATGCTGGGCACGATCACCACGTCGTCGCCGTCTTTCCAGTTGGCGGGTGTGGCCACCTTGTGGCTGTCGGTGAGCTGCAGCGAATCGATGACCCGCAGGATCTCGTCGAAATTGCGGCCGGTACTCGCCGGGTAGGTGAAGGTGGTGCGCAGCACGTGCTTGGGATCGATGATGAACACGCTGCGAACCGTGGCGTTGGCCAGGGAGTTCGGGTGGATCATGTCGTAGAGGGTCGCGACTTTCTTGTCGGCGTCGGCCAGGATCGGGAAGTTGACTTCCGTGTTCTGCGTCTCGTTGATGTCAGGAATCCATTTGCCGTGCGATTCGACGGTGTCGACGCTGACGGCGATGGGCTTGACCTTTCGCTTGGCGAATTCGGTCGACAGGGCGGCGGTTTTGCCGAGCTCGGTGGTGCAGACCGGTGTGAAGTCGGCCGGGTGCGAGAACAGAACCACCCACGAATCGCCGGCCCATTCGTAGAAATGGATGGGACCTGCGGACGAATCCTGGGTGAAGTCAGGAACTGTGTCGCCGAGTCGAAGCGTAGCCATGGAGAGAGTCCTTCTTTTAGATGGACCGCCATTCTGCAAGCCCGCGCCTAATTCGAGAACTAACGTATTTTTTTATCTTTATTGCGTAAAACGCATAAGCCATAACGACAAAAGCGCCAAGTGGCGCTTTTTTGTCTAGCTACGAGGTTCGCCAGATGACGGCGAATCGTTTCAACCGTTGTTCTGACGCGCAGCCAGTGCGGTGGCGGCGGAAGACGACTCGACCCAGCGGCGAACGCGTTCGGCGTCTGCCACGCGGCTCAGCTTGCCGGCGGAATCCAGGAACACCATGATCAGCTTGCGACCGGCGATCTTGGCCTGCATCACCAGGCACTGCCCGGCTTCGTTGATGAAACCGGTCTTCTGCAGGCCGATATCCCAGGCGGGGTTGTGCACCAGTCGGTTGGTGTTGTTGTACTGGAGGGTACGGCGACCGATATCGACGGTGTAGTTGGGCGACGTGGTCAGTTCTCGCAGCAACGGATCCTGGTAAGCCGCGCCGACCAGCGTCGCCAGGTCGCGTGCGCTGGACTGGTTGCGGCTCGACAGTCCGGTCGGTTCCACGTAGTGGGTGTCGACCATGCCCAGCTGGCGCGCCTTGGCGTTCATCAGGGTGACGAAGGTGGTCAGGCCGCCCGGATAGGTGCGTCCCAGCGCGTGTGCAGCGCGGTTTTCGCTGGACATCAGTGCCAGGTGCAGCATTTCGCCGCGACTTAGCGTTGTACCGACGATCAGGCGCGAACTGCTGCCTTTTTCGGTATCCACATCGTCCTGGGTGATGGTGAGCATTTCTTCCATCGGCAGCTTGGCTTCGCTGATCAGCGTGCCGGTCATGAGCTTGGTGATGGACGCGATCGGCAGCACGGCGCTGTCGTTCTTGCTCAGCAAGACTTCATTGGTGTCCTGGTCGATGACGAAGGCCACGCTCGACTTCAGGTCGAGTGGGTCATTGGCACCATGCAGGCCGGCCAACTGACCATAGGAAGGGCGGGCAGGCACATAGGCGACGCGAGCGGGTGCCGCGGCCTTCTTGCCGGCTGTGAAAGTCTTGGAAACGCGGGCGCTGGCGACGGCTTTGCGAGGCGCTTTCGAAGCTGCCACCTTGCGGGGCGCCGCATTGCTGCTGGCGGACTGTTTCTTGGCGACGGGCGCCTTCTGGCGCTCAGCCGCCTGCACGCCCGAAACGTTTACCAACGCGACGCAGGCAGCGGCACTCAGCGCGCCCGCCAGACGGGCAGCGCGTTCTACCAAGAAATTGTTACGAATCGACATCGAAGATTCTCCGGAAAGCGGGGCCAGGGCCTAGCGGGAATAAAAATCCTGGGAAATCCGCATGAATTCAAGCACTTACGGGGGCTTTATCATGCACTGCCAAAATTATAAGCAGTTGTTTCCGCAGATAGCACCCAGATCGGAACTTTAGTTTGTAAACGATGCCCGATTAGCCCGGCAAAAAGGGGCTCACGCCCCCTTTTTCCGGTCTTAAGAGTGCCGATTCTGCTGGATCAAGCGGCGGTCACCTCTGGAGCAATCGATGCCTTGGCACCACCGGCGCGGGCCACGCCGGACAAAATGGCCTTGAGCGACGCGGACACGATATTTGCATCGATACCGGCGCCGAAGATGCCGCGGCTGCCATCCACCTGAACCTCGACATAGGCGACGGAGCGCGCATCCGCGCCGGCACCGATCGCATGCTGGTGATAGTCCAGCACCCGGACGCTGCTGCCGGTGATGGTCTGCAAGCCCGCCACGAATGCGTCGATAGGGCCGCTGCCCTGCCCCGTCAGCTGGCGCGACTCGCCATTCCATTCGATGGTCGCGTCGAGGTGCACCGCACTGCCGGCGGCGCCTGTGTCCTCGACCACGCGGTGGATCGGCGCCTGGACTTCGTCGATGCGGTATTCGCGCTCGAACAGCGCGAAGATGTCCTTGGCGGAGAACTCCTTGCCGGTCGCATCCATCTGCTGCTGCACCACCTGGCTGAACTCGATCTGCAGGCGGCGCGGCAACTCGAGGCCGTATTCGCTCTCGAGGAGGTAAGAGATACCGCCTTTGCCCGACTGGCTGTTGACGCGAATGACCGCCTCGTAGCTGCGGCCCAGATCCTTCGGATCGATCGGCAGGTAAGGCATGTCCCAGATTTCGTCTTCACGACGCGCTGCGAAGGCCTTCTTGATGGCGTCCTGGTGCGAGCCGGAGAAAGAGGTGTAGACCAGTTCGCCAACGTAGGGATGGCGCGGATGCACCGGCAACTGGTTGCAATGCTCCACGACGCGGCGGATCTCGTCGATGTTCGAGAAGTCCAGGCCCGGGGAAACGCCCTGCGTGTACAGGTTGAGGGCGACATTGACGATATCGAGGTTGCCGGTGCGCTCGCCGTTGCCGAACAGGCAACCTTCCAGACGGTCGGCGCCGGCCATCAGGGAAAGCTCGGCGGTCGCCGTGCCGGTGCCGCGGTCATTGTGCGGATGCACGCAGATCACGATGGCATCGCGGCGCTGCACGTTGCGGATGGTCCACTCCACCATGTCGGCGAAGATGTTGGGCGTCGAGCACTCGACGGTGGTCGGCAGGTTGATGATGCACTTGCGCTCGGGGGTGGGTTGCCACACCTCGGTCACCGCGTCGATCACACGGGTCGAAAAGGCCAGCTCGGTGTTGGAGTACATCTCCGGCGAATACTGGAAGGTCCATTCGGTGGCGGGCTGCTCGGCGGCCAGCTGGGCGAACAGGCCCGCGTTGGTCACGGCAAGCTGAACGATCTCGTCTTCGCTCATGTTGAGCACCACCCGGCGCATCACCGGCGCGGTGGCGTTATACAGATGGACGATCGCGCGCGGCACGCCCTGCAAGGCTTCGAAGGTGCGACGGATCAGCGGTTCGCGGGCCTGCGTCAGCACCTGCACGGTGACGTCGTCGGGAATGCGGTTTTCTTCGATCAGCTTGCGCATGAAGTCGAACTCGGTCTGCGACGCCGAAGGAAAACCGACCTCGATCTCCTTGAAGCCGATCGCCACCAGCATTTCGAACATCTTCAGCTTGCGCTCCAGGTCCATCGGTTCGATCAGGGCCTGGTTACCGTCCCGCAGGTCGACGCTGCACCAGATGGGAGCCTTGGACACGACCTGGTCGGGCCAGGTGCGGTCCTTCAAACCGACGGGAGGAAACGAGCGGTACTTGGAAGCGGGTTGCGACAGCATGGCGAATCTCTTTTTCAATGAATGTGGAACCAGCAACTCCCAAATACAAAACGGCCCGTTGCTGGAGCAAACGGGCCGTTGAGTAGGTTTGAAAGCGCGCGCGCGTTACCGTCTCTGCCCGTGAGGCAGAGCTAGTAGGGAAAGCGAAATTGCGTTCATGAGGGGCGAATCTAGCACAGGAAATCGCGGGGTGGCAACGGGTTTAACGATGCCAGCCGCGTTCGTCCGGCTCGTCGGTGGAGGTACTGATGACGCTCGTCTGCTCGCCCTTGAAACGGCGCAGTGCATAGATGACGTAGCCGCTCAGGCCGTAGAGCACGAACACCGAGAAAAGCACGGTCGGCGGGTGGATGTTGATGATGGCGATCACCAGCACCACCAGAATGATCGCAGCGAAGGGTACGCTGCGTTTCATGCGCAGATCCTTGAAACTGTAGAAGGGCACGTTGGTGACCATGGTCAGGCCGGCGTACAGGGTGAAAGCGAACGTCGCCCACGTCACGACGGTCCAGCTGATCCATTCGTTGCCGCTGCCGCGCACGCCAAACTCGTTCATCAGCCAGATGAAGCCGGTGACCAGGGCAGCGGCTGCTGGCGAAGGAAGTCCCTGGAAGTAACGCTTGTCCACCACTGCGGTATTGACGTTGAAGCGGGCCAGGCGCAGCGCGGCGCAGGCGCAATACACGAAGGCCGCGATCCAGCCCCAGCGACCCAGGCCGCGCAGGCCCCACTCGTAGGCGATCAGCGCGGGTGCGGCACCGAAGGAAACCATGTCGGACAGCGAATCCATCTGCTCGCCGAAGGCGCTTTGCGTGTTGGTCATGCGGGCGACGCGGCCGTCCAGGCTGTCCAGCACCATGGCGATGAATACACCTGCCGCCGCCAGGTCGAACTGGCCGTTCATGGCCATCACGATGGCATAGAAGCCACCGAACAATGCCGCCAGCGTGAACAGGTTGGGCAGTATGTAGATGCCCTTTCGGCGCTTGCGGACGACCACTCCGTCCTGGGTTGCTTGGGAGCCCTGAGGTAGTTGTGCCATGTGATTCCTTCGGGCGCACTCGAAGACGGCGGCCCCATTTTTCTTAAACCGGCAGTGTAGCCACCGCCTCGACGCGTCACAGAAAAAAACAGGGGCTATCGCCTGCGCGATAGCCCCCATTTCGGTGCGAAATTTCGCCTTAGTTGCGGGTCTGGTCGACCAGCTTGTTCTTGGCGATCCAGGGCATCATGGCGCGCAGCTTGGCGCCCACCTGCTCGATCTGGTGCTCGGCGCCCAGGCGGCGGCGGCTGATCAGCGTCGGCTGGCCAGCTTGTGCTTCGAGCACGAAGCTCTTGGCGTATTCACCGGTCTGGATGTCCTTCAGGCACTGCTTCATGGCCTTCTTGGTCTCTTCGGTCACGATGCGCGGGCCGGTGACGTACTCGCCGTACTCGGCGTTGTTCGAGATCGAGTAGTTCATGTTGGCGATACCGCCTTCATAGATCAGGTCGACGATGAGCTTCAGCTCGTGCAGGCACTCGAAATACGCCATTTCGGGGGCGTAACCGGCTTCCACCAGGGTCTCGAAACCGGCCTTGATCAGCTCGACGGTACCGCCGCACAGCACGGCTTGCTCGCCGAACAGATCGGTTTCGGTTTCTTCGCGGAAGTTGGTCTCGATGATGCCGGCCTTGCCGCCGCCGTTGGCCGAGGCGTAAGACAGGGCGAGGTCACGGGCCTTGCCGGACTTGTCCTGGTGCACAGCCACCAGGTGGGGCACGCCGCCGCCCTGGGCGTAGGTGCCGCGCACGGTGTGGCCGGGAGCCTTGGGGGCGACCATCCACACATCGAGGTCGGCGCGGGGGTTGACGAAACCGTAGTGCACATTGAAGCCGTGGGCGAAGACCAGCGAAGCGCCCTGCTTGATGTGCGGCTCGACGTCGTTCTTGTAGACGTTGGCGATCTGCTCGTCCGGCAGCAGGATCATGACGACGTCGGCGGCCTTGACGGCCTCGGCCACTTCAGCGACCTGCAGGCCGGCCTTGCCGACCTTGTCCCACGACGCGCCGCCCTTGCGCAGGCCGACCACGACCTTCACGCCACTGTCGTTCAGGTTCTGTGCATGGGCGTGGCCTTGCGAGCCGTAGCCGATGATCGCGACGGTCTTGCCCTTGATCAGGCTCAGGTCCGCGTCTTTGTCGTAGAAAACTTTCATTGGAGTGCTCCGGATTTAATTGGTCTGGTTGGCGAAAACGCCCATCGACAGGCTCGGGGCGAATGCGTTTTCAGCAGGATCGCCGGACATGAATCCGCCCATGCCGAGCCTGTCGAAGCCCGGGCGGAGTAAAAAAGCAGGAAGCCTAGACGCGCAGTACGCGTTCGCCGCGGCCGATACCGCTGGCGCCGGTGCGCACCGTCTCGAGGATGGCGCTGCGCTCGATGGCGTGCAGAAAGGCGTCGTTCTTGGACTGGTCGCCGGTGAGCTCGATGGTGTAGCTCTTGTCGGTGACGTCGATGATGCGGCCACGGAAGATATCCGCCATGCGCTTCATCTCTTCGCGTTCCTTGCCCACCGCGCGCACCTTCACCATCATGAGTTCACGCTCGGTGTAGGCGCCTTCGGTCAGGTCGACCACCTTCACCACTTCGATCAGGCGGTTGAGGTGTTTGGTGATCTGCTCGATGACATCCTCTGAGCCGGCGGTCTGGATGGTCATCCGCGACAGGCTGGGATCTTCGGTCGGCGCCACGTTGAGCGACTCGATGTTGTAGCCGCGGGCCGAAAAAAGGCCCACCACGCGCGACAAGGCGCCGGGCTCGTTCTCGAGCAGGACGGAGATGATGTGTTTCATGTGCGATTCCTCTTTTCGCCGCCCTCCCCCGCGCACGGTAATGCGCAGGCTCGGCGGACGATAGATTCTTCAGTTGCGGAAAAGGCGGCGGCCGTGAAATGCCGACCGCTTACAGGTCTTCGCTGCCCAGCAGCATCTCGGTGATGCCCTTGCCGGCCTGCACCATCGGGAACACGTTCTCGGTGGGATCGGTGCGGAAATCCATGAAGACCGTACGGTCCTTCAGACGACGCGCTTCGCGCAGCGCCGGCTCCACGTCGCGCGGATGTTCGATCAGCATGCCGACGTGGCCGTAGGCCTCGGCGAGCTTCACGAAGTCGGGCAACGAGTCCATGTAGCTATGGCTGTAGCGGCCGGAGTATTCGATCTCCTGCCACTGCCTCACCATGCCGAGATAGCGGTTGTTGAGTGCGCAGATCTTGATCGGCGTCTCGTACTGCCGGCAAGTGGCCAGTTCCTGGATGCACATCTGGACCGAGCCTTCGCCGGTGATACAGAACACTTCCGAGTCGGGCTTGGCCATCTTCACGCCCATGGCGTACGGAATGCCCACGCCCATGGTGCCCAGGCCGCCGGAGTTGATCCAGCGGTTGGGCTTGTCGAAGCGGTAGTACTGCGCGGCCCACATCTGGTGCTGGCCCACATCGGAGGTGATGTAGGTGTCGGCGTCCTTGGTCATGTTCCACAGGGTCTCGACGACGTACTGCGGCTTGATGACTTCGCCGTTGCCCATGCTGTAGTCCATGCACTTGCGGCTGCGCCACTCGGCGATGGTTTGCCACCAGGCCTGCAGCGCGCCGCCGTCAGGCTGTACGGACGACTCCTTGATCATGGTGATCAGCTCGGTGAGCACGTCTTTCACGTCGCCCACGATCGGCACGTCGACCTTCACCCGCTTGGAGATGGACGACGGATCGATATCGATGTGGATGATCTTGCGTTCGTTCTGCGCGAAGTGCTTGACGTTGCCGATCACGCGGTCGTCGAAACGTGCGCCCACCGCCAGCAACACGTCGCAGTGCTGCATCGCGTTGTTGGCTTCCCAGGTGCCGTGCATGCCGAGCATGCCCAGGAACTTCGGGTCGGAGGCCGGATACGCTCCCAGGCCCATCAGCGTGTTGGTGACGGGATAGCCGAGCAGATCGACCAGCGTGCGAAGTTCGTTCGAGGCGTTGCTCAGCAGCACGCCGCCGCCGGTGTAAATGTACGGACGCTTGGCGTTCAACAGCAGTTGCAGGGCCTTGCGAATCTGGCCGCCATGGCCCTTGCGCACCGGGTTGTACGAGCGCATTTCCACGCTCTGGGGATAGCCGGTGTACAGCGTCTTCTTGAAGGAGACATCCTTCGGGATGTCCACCACCACCGGGCCGGGACGGCCGGTGCGGGCGATATGGAAAGCCTTCTTCATCGTCATCGCGATGTCACGCGGATCCTTGACGAGGAAGTTGTGCTTGACGATGGGCCGGGTGATGCCGACCGTGTCGCATTCCTGGAACGCGTCCTGGCCGATGGCGGCAGTGGGCACCTGGCCGCTGATGATCACCATCGGGATCGAATCCATGTACGCAGTGGCGATGCCGGTGACCGCGTTGGTCAGCCCGGGGCCCGACGTCACGAGCGCCACGCCTACGTTGCCGGTGGCCCGTGCGTAGCCGTCGGCGGCATGCACCGCAGCCTGCTCATGGCGTACCAGCACGTGCTTGATGGATTCCTGCTTGTAGAGGGCGTCGTAGATATACAACACCGCACCGCCCGGGTAACCCCAAAGGAATTCAGTGCCTTCGGCCTGCAGGGCCTTCATCAGCACTTCGGAGCCCATGAGCTCGACGGATTCCTGACCAGGGGAGAGTTGTGCGCCGGCTGCGGCTGCCGAGATGATTTCGGCCTTGGAGATTTCCATGATGAACCTTTGAGATTTTCTCTAACGAAAAACCTTGGGTGCTCTTTCGCGAGACCCTTGTGAGGCTGCGTCAGAACTTTGGGCTAGGGCCATAAGCGCGAGGTGACACGCCGAACCGAAACCCGTTTGCTGTTTGAGTTGCAACGCGCATTATTGCATCTCCTGCCATCTCGCAACCCGAGCACGCAAATTTTAGGCATGGATAATGGCGCCGCGCAGGAGCACCGGCGCAGCGCAACGCCCCACCCACTCCGCCCTTGGCCTCAGACAAAGAACTCGCCGACTTCCTTCAGAGCGTTGAAACCCGCGCGTTCAAGCGTTCGGTCTACCACGTGCGAGATCAGGAAGCCGCCCTGGACATCGTCCAGGACAGCATGCTGCGCTTGTCCGAGCATTACGGCGACCGGCCGCCCGAAGAGCTTCCGATGCTGTTCCAGCGCATCCTCTCGAACTGCACGCTCGACTGGTTTCGCCGGCAGAAAACACGCAACGCGCTGTTTTCCAACCTCAGCGACTTCGAAGGTTCCGGTGAAGACGGTGACTTCGACCTTCTCGAGGCGCTGGTCGTCAACGACGGCAGTCAGCGCACCGAAAGCGCTGAAGAAACCACCAGCCGCGGTGAAATCCTGCACGAGATCGAAATAGAAATACAGGAACTGCCGACGCGTCAACGCGAGGCTTTCCTGATGCGTTACTGGGAGGAAATGGACGTTGCCGAAACCGCTGCGGCCATGGGCTGCTCCGAAGGCAGCGTCAAGACGCACTGCTCTCGCGCTGTTCGCGCGCTGGCTGCGGCGCTGAAGGCCAAGGGAATACAACTATGAACCGATCCATTCCAATCACCGAAGCGCATTTGGAAGACGAGTTTGGCGAGCGTGTCGCCGCCCGCCTGGAGGCGGGTGCGCGCACCTTGCCGGCAGATGTGAGCGCCAGGCTCCGGTCGATCCGGATGCAGGCCCTGAGCCGGCGCAAGGTGGCCAACGTCCGGGCACGCACGGCGTCCGCCGTGTTCGGATCAGGCCGCAGCGCCGTCATGACCATGGGCAACGGCAGCGGTCCGGGTTTTTGGGGCCGGATGGCCTCCGCGATCCCGCTGATCGCCCTGGTCGCCGGCTTGGTCACCATCCATTTGGTGCAGGCAGAAGATCACCTGCGTGAGCTTGCAGAGGTCGACAGCGACCTTCTCACCGACGACCTGCCGCCCTCTGCCTACACCGACCCGGGCTTCATCGAATTTCTCAAACACGGACTCCAGCAGCCCGAACGCTGAGATTCCTGCACCGTTGCGCATTCATGGTCCCCAATATCCAGAGTCCCCTGCTGCAAGCAGTGCGTCGTGCGCACAGCCGGCGCCTGCCGTTCTGGATGGTGGGCGCCGCCCTTCTCACGCTGGGTTGCAACGCTGCGCATGGACAGGCACCGGCATCCGGCAAAAACGCTGCATCGCCGATTACGAGCATTGCGCCTGCTCTATCGGTTTCCAGGCCGACCTGGAATGAATTGACCGCCAGCCAAAAAGGAGCGCTGGCCCCGCTTGCAACACATTGGAGCGAACTGACGGAGGGTCACAAGCGCAAATGGATCGCCTTGTCGCGCAACTTCAGCGACTGGCCACCTGAAGAACAGGCACGGGTCCACGGCCGGATGAGCGCATGGGCTGCGCTCAGCACCCCTGAAAGAAACCAGGCGCGGGTCAATTTCGCAGAGGCACGGAAGGTCGATCGCGACGAAAAGATGGCGCGGTGGGAGGCCTACCAGGCATTGAGCGACGAACAGCGCGACAAGCTCGCATCGGTCGTCGTGCCGAGGCGTCCCGGGGTCGCGGTCGCAGCCAAGCCACCACGCGCCCCGACGACCGTGAAGCTGTTGCCCACCGGGGCTGATCCCCGCGTGCTGCCCCGGGTGGGTTTGCCCGCATCGGGCGTCGATCACAATACGCTCCTCCCGCAGCCCGTGCCGGCCCCCTGAACCTGGCCGGGACGGCCGACCGGCCCGGTTCCGCCAAGCTCGCCGCACGATGATTTCCGATACTTCGCTCCCAGAAGACCGCTCACTCACGAGCGACGCACTGCTCGCGCCGGCCCTGCCACGCCGCATGGCGTGCTGGCTGTATGAAGGCGTTCTGCTGTTCGGTGTCGTCTTCATCGCCGGATACCTGTTCAGTGCGCTCAGCCAGAGCCGCAACGCACTCGACAATCGTCACCCCCTGATGGCCTTCCTGTTTGTCGTACTCGGCATTTATTTCGCCTGGTTCTGGACTCGAGGCCAGACCCTCGCCATGAAGACATGGCACATCCGCGTGGTGGATGCACAAGGGCGCCCGCTGAGCCAGCCACGCGCCCTGCTCCGCTACCTGGCGGCATGGCTGTGGTTTATCCCGCCGCTCGCCGGCAGTGTCGCCTTCGGCGCGTCCAGCGCCGAAGCGGCAGTGCTGACGGTCGGCTGGATCGTGTTCTGGTCGCTGACCAGTCGGCTGCATCCGCAGCGTCAGTTCCTCCATGACGCCCTGGCCGGCACGCGCCTCGTCACACACCACCCCGGCAAGCTGCGATGAGCGCAAAAGACATGTCGAAACCATCTCCTCATCGGCAGGCAGTGGCGGCCACGCGAGAGCCCACCGACGCCCAGAAGTCACGCCGCGGCATCAATCGTCTTTGGCACGCGCTGAAATATTCGATGGGCGGATTGAGCGCAGCCTGGCACCAGGCTGCTTTCCGCAGCGAAGTCATGGCGGCAGTCGTCATGCTGCCGGCAGCCTGGTGGGTGGGCCAGAGCTGGGTCGAGACAGGCATGCTCGCCGGAGCGGTGGTGCTGGTCATGATCGTCGAGTTGCTCAACACCGGAATCGAAGCTGCGATCGACCGGGTCGGCACCGACTGGCACCCCCTATCCAAGCAAGCCAAGGACGTGGGCAGCGCAGCCGTGCTGCTGTCGTTGCTGTTGTGCGGCGGCCTGTGGGCCGCAGCGTTGTACCAGCGTTTTGCCTGATGACCGAAAGATCAGCCTGATGACCCGCCCTTCATTTTCCCTGTGCGTGTACTGCGGCTCCCGCGAGGGCAACGACGAACGTTATGTCGCGGCGGCGCAGTTTGTGGGCGATTGGATCGGACGCCATGGTGGCCAGCTGGTCTACGGCGGCGGTCATGCCGGGCTGATGGGCCGGGTAGCCGACGCCACGCAAGCCGCGGGCGGACGTGTGATCGGCGTGATACCGCAGAGCCTGGTCGATCGGGAATCGGCCAATGTGCGCTGCGACGAACTGCACGTGGTCTCCACCATGCACGAACGCAAAGCCATGCTGGCCGAACGCGCCGACGCCTTCCTGGCGTTGCCGGGCGGCATCGGAACCTTCGAAGAACTCTTCGAAGCCTGGACCTGGCGTCAGCTGGGTTACCACGACAAGCCGATAGGCTTGCTCAACGTCGCCGGTTACTACGACGCCTTGCTGGCTTTCCTGGAGCAGACGGTCGAAAAAGGCTTCATGGGCGCATCGACTGCGGCGTTGCTGCAGGTTCAATCCGAGCCGGAAACGCTTCTGCGGTCGCTGGTAGAAGGCTCGCGCACGAGCGCAGGCGACAAGATGCCGCCGCGCAGCGTGATCTGACCGTTCAGACTGCGGAGTCGTCCTGCTCGCCGGTGCGAATACGCACGGCGGTTTCCACGGGCATGACAAAAATCTTGCCATCGCCGATCTTCCCGGTGCGTGCAGCTCCGACGATGGCTTCCACGCAACGGGCCGCATCACCGTCTGCCACGACAGCTTCGATTTTCATCTTCGGCAGAAAATCCACCTCGTATTCGGCGCCCCGATACAGCTCGGTATGACCCTTCTGACGGCCAAACCCCTTAACCTCGGTTACGGTCATGCCGCTGACGCCGCAAGCAGCCAGGGCCTCGCGCACTTCTTCCAGCTTGAACGGCTTGATGACGGCGGTGATCAATTTCATAGTCGGTTCCTGCTATATGGTTGGTCGTTGTCAGCGGTAAATTTGATCTTAGGGTAACGCAGCGTGAAGAATAATCACCAGGAAGTCGTGATCAGGATACATACCGACCCGACTTCGATCGAAGAGCGCGAGTGGGACGATCTTCTCGCACAACAAGCGCAGGGCAGCCCTTTCATGCGCCATGCCTACCTCGTGGCCCTGCATCGAAGCGGCAGCGCCATCGGGCGGACCGGATGGAATCCGGCATTCGTCACGCTCTGGCGCGACGACAAACTCCAGGCCGCGTGCGCGCTGTATCTCAAAACCCATTCATACGGGGAATACGTCTTCGACTGGGCATGGGCCAACGCCTATGCCGAACACGGCCTGGAGTATTACCCCAAGGCGGTCGTGGCGGCGCCTTTCACTCCGGTCCCGGGTGCCCGCCTGCTGGCCCGCACGCCCGAGGATCGACTGGAACTGGCGCGCGCCCTCGTCGCGTGGTGCGAGGCGCAGGGCCTGTCATCGCTGCACCTGCTATTTGCTGCATCGGAAGACGTGGACGCCTGCCGCGAGGCCGGGCTGATGCTGCGCCACACCGTGCAATTCCACTGGCATAACCGGTTGCCGCAACGCTATGCGGACTTCGATTCTTTCCTGGCGAGCCTTTCGCAGGAGAAACGAAAGAAGATTCGCCAGGAGCGCCGCAAGGTCACCGAAGCCGGGGTGGTATTCCGCTCCTTGCAAGGGCAGGCCATTCGAGATGCGGACTGGGATTTTTTCTATCGATGCTACGAACGCACCTACCTGGAACATGGCAACGCTCCCTATCTCACGCGCGATTTCTTTCGTCGCATGCAAAGTGAAATGGCCGAAAACTGGCTGTTGTTCATCGCCGAGCGCGACAACGCCCCGATCGCTGCCAGCCTGATCGCTCTCAGCAGTCCGAACGAGCGCGAGCGTGTCGCCTACGGTCGTTACTGGGGTGCACTCGAACGGGTGGACTGCCTGCATTTCGAGGCTTGCTATTACCAGCCGCTCGCCTGGTGCATCGCCCATGCGATCGACCGTTTCGAGGGCGGTGCGCAGGGGGAACACAAGATGGCACGCGCCCTGATGCCGGTATCGACGACCAGCGCACACTGGCTGGCCCGCGCAGACTTTTCCGACGCTGTCGAGCGTTTCCTGGAGCGAGAAGGCTCCGGCATTGCCGATTACATGGAACACCTCGAAGCGCGTTCTCCGTTTCGCCAGGAAAAGGCATCTGCTGCGCCCGGCGAGCCATGAAAAAAGGAGCCCGTGGGCTCCTTTTCGGTTTCAGGCAAACCTTATTCCGATTAGCAAGGCATTAGCCCTTCTGGTAATTGGCGATGCCTTCGGAGATTTCCTGGTGAGCGGCTTCCTTGCCCTCCCAACCCAGAACCTTCACCCACTTGCCGGCTTCGAGATCCTTGTAGTGCTCGAAGAAATGGCTGATTTGCTTGAGCAGGATCGGGTGCAGGTCTTCCGGCTTTTGATATTGCTCGTATAGCGGCAATATCTTGGTGGTTGGCACGGCCAGCACCTTGCCGTCCACGCCGGCTTCGTCTTCCATTTTCAGGATACCGATAGCGCGGCAAGGCACCACGACGCCGGGCGGCAGCGGGAAAGGCGTCATTACCAGGACATCGACCGGATCACCGTCACCCGACAAGGTCTGGGGCACATAACCGTAGTTGGTCGGGTAATGCATCGCGGTGGACAGGAAGCGGTCCACAAAAACGCAGCCAGATTCCTTGTCGACTTCGTACTTGACCGGATCGGCATTTGCCGAGATCTCGATCACGACGTTAAAGACTTCAGGAGGATTTTTGCCGGGGGAAACTTTGTCGAAGGACATGGATGGAAATTGGGTAATGAAATGGAAAAAACGGGCGGTGCTACGGGCACCGAACAAGCGCCGGCATTGTAGCCAGCGCCCGTCAGTCGACCGAGGTCACCCGAGGGCGGTATCCAGCAGCATCATCATGACGAAGCCGATCATCAAACCGCCGGTCGCCCAGGCTTCGTGCCCCTTGCGGTGCGATTCTGGAATGATCTCGTGGCTGATGACGAACAACATCGCGCCGCCGGCAAATCCCAGGCCCCACGGCAGCAATCCTTGCGAGTATTCGATGACTGCCGCGCCGATGACCGCGCCGACCGGCTCGACCAAACCCGAACCCATACCGACCAGCACCGAGAGCTTGCGGCTGTAACCGGCGGCAAGCAGCGCCACGGCTACCACCAATCCTTCCGGCAGATCCTGGATTGCGATGCCGGTCGCGAGCGCACTGGCCCGGACAGGGTCGGTACCGGCAAACCCGACACCGATGGCCAGGCCTTCCGGCAGGTTATGCAAGGCGATTGCGAATACAAAAAGCCAGCTCCGCCGCAATGTGTGCGAAGACTGCCCTTCCACGCCCTTGATGAAGTGCTCGTGCGGAACGAGCCGTTCCATCACCAGCAGCACCGCGCCACCCAGCAGGATCGACGTGCCGACGATGCCGCCGGCCGCCCATGGACCCATCCCGCCTTCGCGCGCTGCCGCGAGGCCCGGAATAATCAGCGAAAACGCGCTTGCCGCCAGCATCACGCCAGCGCCGAACCCGAAAAGCGTGTCCTGCGTTCGCTCGGAAAGACGCTGCGAGAACAGCACCGGCAAAGTGCCGAGCGCTGTCGCCAGCGCCGCCACCATGCCGCCGACGAACGCGTCTCGGACCACGGGGCTGGCAGCGATCAGCTGCCAGCCCTGTACCAGGGTCGCCCCAGCGGCCGCAAGGACAACCGCCAGGCTGAACCAGCGACGTGCGAAAGATGCCGAATTGGCCCCGCCGTTCATGAAATGGTGCTCAGCCCAATGCCGCTGCGTAACGGCGTGCCACTTCCTGCCAGTTCACGACGTTGTAAAACGCGGCGATGTAATCAGGACGGCGGTTTTGGTATTTGAGGTAATAAGCGTGTTCCCACACATCCAGTCCCAGGATCGGCGTATTGCCAGAGCCGATACCACTCATCAACGGGCTGTCTTGATTCGCGCTGCTTTCCACTGCGAGCTTGCCGTCCTTCGTGACCGACAGCCACGCCCATCCGCTGCCGAAACGCGTCAACGCCGCTTTTGTAAACGCTTCCTTGAACGCCGCCAGGCCACCCAGGTCGGTATCGATGGCCTTGGCCAACGCACCTTCGGGTTGAGTGGTCGCACCCGGCGCCATCACCGTCCAGAAAAGGCTGTGGTTGTAATGACCGCCACCGTTGTTGCGCACCGGAGCGCGCAAGGCTTCGGGCAACTGCTCAACACCTGACACCAGTTCTTCGATTGACTTGCCTTCGTGCGGCGTGTCCTTGAGTGCCGCATTCAGGTTATTGACGTAGGTCTGGTGATGTTTGGTGTAGTGAATCTCCATGGTTTGAGCGTCGATATTGGGCTCGAGCGCGTCGTAGGCATAGGGAAGCGAGGGAAGACTGAAGGCCATCGGAAATTCCTTAAATGAGTTTCAATTTCATTTAACCACGGTAGGTACCAGGTCGAGAACACATCAGTCTGATAGCGCTCGGTCGGGCGCATGTAACCCAAAGAATACGCAGCCCCTACGTTTTCATTCGGCGAACCCCATGAGCATTGGAAAAAGGGGAAGTCCTACACGGATTTGTCCCCTCGGTACCCGCGTTTTATCGCACCAGGGCGACAATTGGCACATGTCCACCGCTACTGCCGCCAAGGCGATTCCGCTGCTCGACCTGCGTCGCGCTCGCCCCGTGATTCCTGCCGGCATCACCGGGTCTTTGCTGATCGACCAGATGGGTCGTCCGCTGCGCGATCTACGCATCAGCGTCACCGATCGCTGCAATTTTCGCTGCAGTTATTGCATGCCGAAGGATGTGTTCGATAAGGATTACCCGTATCTGCCGCATTCGTCCCTCCTCAGTTTCGAAGAAATTGCCCGGCTCGCCGGTTTGTTCGTCGCCCAGGGTGTCCGAAAGCTGCGCCTGACCGGCGGCGAACCGCTGTTGCGCCGCAATCTCGAATCTCTGGTCGGCCAACTGGCCGAGTTGCGAACCGATGCGGGCCTGCCGCCAGACCTTACGCTGACCACCAACGGATCGTTGCTGGTACGCAAGGCCCGTGCGCTCAAGGACGCCGGGCTGGCCCGTGTGACGGTCAGCCTGGACGGCCTCGACGATGCGGTTTTCCGAAGCATGAACGATGTCGACTTCCCGGTCGCCGACGTCCTGCGTGGCATCGACGCGGCGCTGGCCGCCGGCCTCGGTCCGGTGAAGGTCAACATGGTGGTCAAACGAGGCACCAACGACAACCAGATTCTTCCCATGGCCCGTCATTTCCGCGGCACCGGTGTCGTGTTGCGGTTCATCGAATACATGGATGTCGGCGCCACCAACGGCTGGCGCATGGACGAAGTGCTGCCCTCCGCCCGGGTGCTCGAACTTCTCCGCAGCGAATTGCCGCTGGTCCCGCTGGCGCCGTCCGCAGCAGGCGAGACCGCCACGCGCTGGGCCTACGCAGACGCCAACGGCCTGCCCGACTCGGTCGCCGGCGAAATCGGGTTCATCAGCAGCGTCACCCAGGCGTTCTGCGGAGACTGCAACCGGGCGCGCCTGTCGACCGACGGCCGGATGTTCCTCTGCCTGTTCGCGCGCAGCGGCTACGACCTCCGTGCCTTCCTGCGCGGTGGCAACACCGACGCCGAGATCGCCCAAGCCATCGCCGGAATCTGGCAAGGCCGTGCCGACCGCTACTCCGACCTGCGTGCCAGCCTGCCCGCAGAGGCGGCCGGTCACGCGTCTGCGCCGCGTGTCGAGATGAGCTACATCGGCGGGTGACAGCGCCATCGCCCGCCAGCATCACCGGCCTGGTTCTGGCGGGCGGGCGCGGCACTCGCATGGGCGGAACCGACAAGGGTCTGGTCGACTGGCAAGGCCAGCCGCTGGCCGCCCATGCATTGGGTCGCCTGAGGCCCCAGGTGAGCCAGCTCGCGATCAACGCCAACCGCAATCAGACGCTGTATGGCGCGTGGGGTGTTTCGGTCTGGCCCGATGAAGACGAGAGCTATTCGGGTCCCCTCGCTGGTCTCCTCGCCGGGTTGACCCACTGCCGGACCGAATGGCTGACGACCGTGCCCTGCGACTGCCCGCTGTTTCCGCTAGACCTCGTCGCACGACTGGCGATGGCGGTGGAGAAAGCTGGTGCGCCGTTGGCGATGGCGGCCACCGGCACCGCCGGCCGGCCGGAACCCCAGCCGGTTTTCCTGCTGGTACACACTTCCCTGCGTGAACATTTGGCGACCGCGCTGGCACAGGGCGAGCGACGCGCCCGGCGTTGGGCTGCCCATCATGGCGCTGCAGTGGCCTTGTTCGACGAGGTACTCAGTTTCGCCAACGCCAATACTGCGGAAGACCTCGCTGCATTGCACCCGCCAAGTTGAGTTCCGGCCAGTCACCACGACCCGGAGCAGCACATAACCGGTGGAGCCGGGATCGAGTGTGCCGTCGCCGGCAGCGTGGCCGCGGAGGCGCCTGCAAAGCTGGTGTAGGCCAGGCCCGGAAACGTCGCAGGCCAGATGGTTCCAGCGGGTGCGCCCCTCCTGTCAACCTGCGTGGCTTCTGTCGACCTACAAGCGACCCAGCGCCATGTCCACACCGCGATTGGCCAGCTGGTCGGCCCGTTCGTTCCCTGGGTCGCCGTTATGCCCGCGCACCCATTTCCACTCGATCTTGTGGCCGCAGGTGGCGACCAGCTGGTCCAGCTGCTGCCATAACTCGACGTTCTTCACCGGCTCCTTGCTGGCGGTGCGCCAGCCGCGCGCCTTCCAGCCTTTCACCCATTCGGTGATGCCCTTCAGCACGTACTGGCTGTCGATGTAGAGCGTCACCTGGCAAGGCTTCTTCAGCGCCTGCAACCCCTGGATGACGGCCATCATTTCCATGCGGTTGTTCGTCGTCTGTTTCTCGCCGCCGAACAATTCCTTGGTGAGGTCGCCGGACTTCATCAATACGCCCCAGCCGCCGGGGCCGGGATTGCCTTTGCAGGCGCCGTCTGTGTAAATTTCTACGTGGTTCAAGGAAAAGCGCTTAAAAACTTCAGGGGATGAGAGGGGGAATCCGACGGCCCGCTACCGGCGCGGCACCGGGGCAGGCGTCGGGCCGGCCGAAGGCGCGCGGCGGGCGACATTGTCGCGCCCCGCTACCGGCATCGCGGCGGCTTCCTTCCGACCCGCCCGGGCTTTCCACCCCGGCGAGAGCAGGCGCATGGCGGCAACCCGCTTGGTCGCCACGACAAAATAGGCCGCCCCGAAAATAGGCCACCAGCGATCGCCCGCCGCATCGAGCCAGCGATAACGGTCGAGCCAGCGCTGCGTGCGTACCGCCGGGCGAAAACATCCGAACTGTGCGGACTCCACTTCGAAAGACAGCAGCCGCAGCCAGTCGCGAAGGCGCCAGTAGCCGATGCCATCCATGGCGTCGGGCAAGAATCCGTCCTGCAGGCCGAAGGCCCGCAGGGCCAGCGCACGCCGTTGATGCAAACCCCACAGGCTGGTGGGGTTGATGCCGCAGATCACCAGCTTGCCGTCGGGCATCAGCACCCGCTCGGCTTCGCGCAGCGCGGCATGAGGATCTTCGGCCAGGTCGAGGGTGTGCGGCATCAGCACCATGTCGAGGCTGCCGGAAGCAAAAGGCAGTGCCGAAAAATCGGTGACCAGCGCGTGGGCACGCACTGGTTCGACGCCCGGGTCGGGGTCTGCCGGCCGGAGATCGTAGGAAGCCGCCGCCAGCCAGTGGCGCCGCACCCGGCTGGCCGCCAGACCGTCCAGCTCGGACAGCCCCAGTTGAACACCGTGGTAGCCGAAGATGTCGTCCACCGCCGAATCGAAGCGCTGGCGCTCCCAATCCAGCAGATATCGGCCCGCCGGCGTGGCGAACCAGGAGTGCAAACCTATAATTTCGTCGCCCATGGTTCTGGATTCGCTCCCCGCCTTCTCCGACAACTACATCTGGATGCTGCGTGACGCGCAGCGGGCCGTGGTAGTCGACCCCGGCGAAACCGCACCCGTATTGGGTGCACTGCAGGCCCACGGCCTGACGCTCGAGGCGATTCTAGTCACCCACCACCATGCCGATCACACCGGCGGCGTCGCCGAACTGCAGGCCCTGACGGGCTGCCGCGTCATCGGCCCCGCCGCCGAAGCCGTGCCCGGAGACGCCGAACGCGTACGGGGCGGAGACACGGTGGCGGCTTTCGGCCTGCGCTTCGAGGTCGTCGACGTGCCCGGCCATACCGCCGGCCATATTGCGTTCTACTGCGCCGACGCCGGCGGCGAGCCGATTCTTTTCAGTGGCGACACCCTGTTTTCAGGCGGTTGCGGGCGCCTCTTCGAAGGCACGCCGGCGCAGATGCTTTCATCGCTCGACGCCCTGGCCGCCCTGCCCGGCACCACCCGCGTTTGCTGCGGCCACGAGTACACCTTGGCCAACCTCGCGTTTGCTCGCGCGGTCGAGCCCCACAATACGCCCCTGGCCGAACATGCCCGGCTGTGCCAGGAACTGCGAGACCAGGGACGCCCCACCCTGCCTTCGCGCCTGGCGACCGAACTCAGAATCAACCCCTTCCTGCGCAGCCGCGAGCCCGCCGTCATCGACGCCGTCCGCCGCCACTGCGCAGCTCCCGCCGCCACACCCGACGACGAGGCCGGCGTCTTCGCCGCCTTGCGCCAATGGAAGAACGAATTCCGATGAAGCTGCTGCTCGCCCTCTGGCTATCCGCAGGCGCCCTGCTCCTGACCGGCTGCGCCGCCCCCGGTACGCCGGGCTCCAACCGCGCCGGGATCGGCGCCGACGCCGCACTCGGTTCCCTCGACGCCACGCACAAACCCGTCTATCCGACCGGCGCGCTGCAACCCATCACCCCCGGCAGCGCGAACGGCATGGCCGTGGCACCGTTGGCCCCGCCGGCCGACCTGTGGGAACGCATCCGCCGGGGCTTCGCCATGCCCGACCTCGACAACGACCTGGTGCACGACCGCGAGCAGTGGTACGCCACGCGGCCGGACTACATCCAGCGCATGACCGAGAGATCGAGCAAATACCTGTTTCACATCGTCGAAGAGCTGGAGCGCCGGGGCATGCCGACCGAGCTGGCGCTGCTGCCCTACATCGAAAGCGCCTTCAACCCGCAGGCCGTCTCCAGCGCTAAAGCCGCCGGCATGTGGCAGTTCATGCCGGCCACGGGCAACGACTACCAGCTGCGCCAGAACATGTTCCGCGACGACCGCCGCGATGTGCTCGCCTCCACCCGCGCCGCGCTCGACTACCTGCAGCGCCTCTACGGCATGTTCGGCGACTGGCACCTGGCCTTGGCCGCGTACAACTGGGGCGAAGGCAGCGTGGGCCGCGCCATCGGCAAGAACCAGAAGCTGGGCCTGCCGACCGGCTACGAAGACATCACCATGCCGGCTGAGACACGCATGTACGTGCCCAAGCTGCAGGCGGTCAAGAACATCGTGGCACGGCCCGAGGCCTTCAACGCCGACCTGCCGGTGATCGAGAACCACCCCTACTTTCAGCAGGTCGAGATCAGCCGGGACATCGACGTCGCGCTGGCCGCCAAGCTGGCCGACGTCAAGCTGGACGACTTCAAGGCTCTCAACCCCTCGATGCGCCACCCGGTGATCCTGGCCTCCGGCACCGCCGGCATCCTGCTGCCCTGGGACAACGCCGCGGTGTTCCGCCGCAACCTCGCCGCCTACACAGACGGCCAATATGCCAGCTGGACCGCCTGGACCCTGCCGGCCACCATGACGGTCGGCGCTGCCGCAGCCAAGGCCGGCATGTCGGAGCAGGACCTGCGCGCCGTCAACGGCATCCCGCCGCGCATGGTCATCAAGGGCGGCTCGACGCTGGTGGTGCCGCGCACAGCCGCCATCCAGGAAGACGTCGCCGCCCAGACCGCGGACAGCGGCCGCCTGGCGCTGGCACCGGAGATCGTCACCAAGCGCACCGTCGTCAAGGCCGGCAAGCGCGACAGCGTCGATTCGGTCGCCCGCCGATATCGCGTCACGACCAGCGACGTCGCCAACTGGAATTCGGTCAGCACCTCGAGCACCTTCAAGGCGGGCCAGCAGCTGATCGTCTATCTGCCGGTACGGGCCAACACGCCGGGCGCCGCCCCGGTGAAGGGCCATGCCACGGTCCGGTCCGGCCCGCGTGCGCCTGCCGCTTCGGCCACCAGGACGGTCGCACCGCGCGCGGCGGCCAAAGCGCCGGCATCCCGTGCCAAGGCTGCTCCCGCCCGCAAGCGCTGATCGACACGATGCGCCGGATGCGGCCCGACCGCGGCAGCTGGCCGACTTTGTGAAACATGTGCGCTGGCGCACAGACGTCAGGATCCGGGCACGGCACATTCACGGCTGATCTCGCAACGACTGTCCCAACCCGAGGATTCGCACCATGAACATCGCCCCGGCTTCCCGCGCCACCGCCAGCAACATCTCCACCGTCCCGGCAACGGGCATTTCCAGCGAGGACATCGCCAAGTTCGTGTTGCGCCTGACCCTCGGTGTGCTGACGCTGCTGCACGGCATCAACAAGATCGAGACCGGCCCGGGCTTCGTGCTGGGCCTGGTGCAGCAGGCCGGCCTGCCGTCCTTTTTCGCCTACGGCGTGTATATCGGCGAGGTGATCGCGCCCCTGCTCCTGATCGTCGGCCTGTTTACCCGCCCTGCCGCGCTGATCATCGTGGTCAACATGCTGGTGGCCTTCGCGCTGGTGCATTCCAGCCAATTGTTCGGCCTCGGCAAGCAAGGCGGCTGGGCGCTGGAACTGCAGGGCTTCTTCCTGTTCACCGCCGTGGTGGTCGCGCTCCTGGGCGCCGGGCGCATCAGCGTGGGTGGCATCGGCGGACGATTCAACTGAAGCACTGAGACGCTGAAGTGCCTTCAGGCTCGTGCGCCGGACACCTGGCGCGCGAGCCTTTCCACATCCGTCACCACCCATGCGCCGGCCTCCTTGCGCAGCAGGCCGGCCCGGGTCAGCACCGCCAGTTCGCGCGTGACCTGCTCGCGGTTGGTGCTGATCCGGCTGGCCAACGGCGCGTGTAGGGGGGCAGGTTCCAGGCGCGCGATGTTGTCGGTTACGCCAGCCTCTTGTGCCAGTCGCAGCAGTTCCGCCCGCAGCCGCTCGGACACCGGCAGCGTGCTCAGTTCGACGACCCGATCGCTGAGCTGCCGCACCAGGGCGGCCAGGCGCCGCAGCATGCGTTCGGCGACCAGCGGCTCGTCGCGCAGAAGCGCCATGAAGCCGGTGCGCCCCAGGCTGGCGACCACGCTCGGCTCGAGGCTATGCACGTCGGCGGAGCGCGGTCCGGCGTCGATGGCCGCCAGGTCGCCGAAGAGGGCGCCCGCCCCGTGGTCCCGGAAAGTGACCTGGCGGCCGCCCGCCGAGTAGACCGCGACCCGCACGCTTCCCGAGACGATGAAGAACACTTCCGTCTCGGCTTGCAAGCTCCCTGCCTCGGCCGAACGCAGCAACAGAGGCTGGCGCGCGCCCACCGCATGCCAGGTACAGGCCTGGGCAAGCTGCTCCAGGCGGCTGTCGGACAGTCCGTCGAACAGTTCGATGGTGCGCAGCGCGAGGCTGGAACGGAGTGCGGGCATGGTCGGGTCGGGTCGGGTCGGGTCGGGTCGGGTCGGGTCGGGTCGCCTCAATTATGCTGACGCGCTACTCCCATGACGACTCGTCCGGCCCCCCGCATCCTCGGCATCACGCTGCCCTGGCCGCCCACCCAGCGCAACCTGCGCTGGTCCAGCGGCGTGGTCCTGCTGGCGTACGTGGCGCTGCACCTGATCGACCACGCGACGGGACTGGTATCGCTCGGTTTCGCGGAGCGCGCGCTGGCCTGGGCCCATGCCTTCTGGCACCGCCCCGCCGGGACGATGCTGCTGTACGGCGCGGCCTGCCTGCATCTGGCGTTGGCTTTCGTCGGCGTATGGGAGCGCCGCACCTTGCGCATGCCGGCCACCGAGACCGTGCGCTTGCTGCTGGGCTTCGTGCTGCCGGTGCTGCTCGCGGCTCACCTGGCCTCCATGCGCTGGGCGTACCACGCCTACGGGCTCGACCCCGACTACACCCGGGTGGTGCGCGGCCTGTGGAGCCCCGGTGCCGCGACCTTCCAGATGGCGATGATGGCCGCCGCCTGGGCACATGGATGCCTGGGCGTGCATCTGGCGATGCGCGCACGCGGCGTCTGGCGCCGGGTGTTTCCGGCTTTCCTGTGCGGCGCCGTACTGTTGCCGGTGCTGGCCGGCCTGGGCTTTTTGTCGATGGGCCGCGAGATCTCCGTGACCGGTGCCACGAGCACGATGCTGTCGGGCGAGCAATACCGCGCGGTCGATGCGGTAGCGCGCGACGCGGTAGCCGTGTACACCGGTCTGGTGGTGCTGCTGCTGGTGGCTCGCGGCCTGCGCAACCGCGGCCTGGCTCGCCTCGCGGGCGGCACCGTCACCCTCAGGTACCCGGCGCGCAAGGTGACGGTGCCGCGCGGCTGGACCGTTCTCGAGGCCAGCCGCGACCACCACGTCCCGCACCTCTCGGTCTGCGGCGGACGTGCCCGCTGCTCAACATGCCGGGTGCGGGTGGCCGGCTCGGCGTCCGCGTTGCCCGTCCCCGGTCCCGACGAGGCGCGCACCCTCGCGCGGGTCGGCGCCCCGGCCGGCGTCCGGCTGGCCTGCCAGTTGCGCCCGCAAGGGGACATCACCGTGTTGCCGCTGTTCGTGCCCGGCGCCCGCGAGGCCGCAGGGCGCGCCGGCCGGGAGTGCGACGTGGCGGTGCTTTTCGTCGACCTGCGACGCTGGTCGGGCCTGTCGGAGCGGCAGTGGCCCTTCGACCTGGTCTACACGCTGGACCGGTATTTCGAGATCGTCGGCGGAGCGGTGCGCGACAGCGGCGGTGTCGCCAACCAGTTCGTCGGCGACAGCGTGATGGCGATTTTCGGCCTGCAAACCGACCTGCCCGCCGCCTGCCGCCAGGCGACTGCCGCGGCCAGCCTGATCGCCCGCCGCCTGGACGCCTGGAACGACCGCTTCGAACTCGAGTTCGGCCAGCGCATCGCCTTCGGCATGGGCCTGCACGCAGGGCGCGCGGTGGTGGCCGAAGTCGGCTGGGAAGACCGCACCAGCTTTACTGCGGTGGGCGAGGTGGTCAACACGGCCAGCCGGCTCCAGGACCATTCAAAGACAAGCGCATCGCGCCTGGTCGTGTCCTGCTTCGTGGCCGCGCAGGCAGGGCTGGACGCCCGCTACGGCACCCTGGAGCGGGTGACGGTGCGCGGTCGCGCCGAGCCGCTCGACGTGCTGCACATCGCCGCACCGTGAGCCGCGACGCACTCCTTTTTTGTGGAGAAGTGCCGCGTCCCGGCTGGCGACGGCGCCATGCACGCGGGCGGCCCGATCTGCAGAAACCAGGCCAGCATCGGCGCGCAGGCGCACGCGGCTTGTCAGGCTTCGAAGTGTTCCTTGGCGCGCCTCGCGAACACATTGGTGAAGGTGCGGCGCACGTCGAGCTGTGCCGCGGCGATCTCGGGCTCGAAGCCGGCCGCCACCCGCAGCGCGGTCGCCGGGCCGTCTTCGGCCACCAGTCCGTCCGGCGAGATGGCCTCCCGCACTTTCTCGAATGCCGCCAGATACAGGGCGCGGTCGTCGCGCAGAAAAGCCGCGGGCACGGTTTTGACGAGATCGCCGGGACTGGCGGTCTGCAACCACTTGAGCGCGCGGACCATCGCGTCGGCCACCGCTTGCGTGGTCTGCGGCCGCCGCTGCACGAAGGCCTCCGGGGCATACAGGCATCCGGCCGGCATGGGGCCGCCGAAGATCGACTGCGTGTCCTTCAGCGTGCGCGTGTCGCTGATGACACGCACCTCGCCACGCTGCTCCAGCCGCGTGACCAGGGGATCGAAGGTGGCAATGGCGTCGACCTGGCCCGCCAGCAACGCCTGCCCCGCCGGGTCGCCCAGGCTGACCGGCACGAAGGTCACGTCTGACGACCGCAGATTGCCCCGGCTCAGTAACAGGCTGGCCGCGAGATGGGTGGTCGCCCCCAGCGCGGACACGCCGATGCGTTTGCCGCGCAGGTCTTCCACCGATCGGTAATGCGGCATCTGCCGCAAGGAAACCGCCGTGACCACCTGCGGCGCCCTGCCCTCCACCACGAAGGCGGTGCAGTATTGCTGGCGGCTCTGCAGGTTGAACAAATGCTTGAAGGCTCCCGCGCTGATGTCGGCGCGCCCAGACAGCAGCGCGTGCAGCGCAGCCGCGCCGGTCCCGTAATCGTCTATCTGCACCTGCAGGCCGGCGGCCGCGAAATACCCCATGCGATCGGCGATGCAGAGCGGCAGGTGATACAGGCTGCCGAGATCCCCCACGGAAATGCGCAGCGCCGGCTTTTCGGGCTTGGCCTGGGCACGCAGCATCGGCATGCCGAGCGTCGCCGCGGTGACGAGCGCGCCGGCGGTGAAAACGCGGCGGCCTGGGCGAAAGGGCTTGGATGCTGCCATGGACGGCCCAGCTTAAAGGCGCACCACGGCGGGGCGAATCCGGGACATCCCCGCTGGGGAAAGCCCGGAGCCCGGCCGTACCGAATCAGCGGTATCCGGCGAAGAGCAGCCCGACGTTGGCAAAAAATGCCAGGGCGTAGACCGCACTGCGCAAGCTGGCAAGGTTGGCGAGGTAACATGCGACATACGCCATGCGCAGCACGATGTAGGCCAGGGCCAGGCCGTCGACCCAGCCCTGCGGAGCCTGCAACTGGTGGGCGATCACCACCGCACCGATGAAGAAGGGCAGGTTTTCGAACGAGTTGGCCTGCGCCGCGTTGGCCCGCGCGCGGTAGCCGTGCTGGCCGGCGAGCCAGGCGCGCGGATCGTGGTTGTCGAACTTGCCGGCCTTGGCGATGCCGGCGCAGACGATGGGCAGCAGCACTGCCGCCATCACACACCAGTAGGCCAGGGTGAAGTGCGGTAACTGGACGGTATCGACGACAGGCATGGAGGCTCCCGGTGGGTGGTGTTCAGCGGCGGTCGGCCAGCGCGTGGGCGATGGTGCCCAAATCGACGTATTCGAGTTCGCTGCCCGCCGGCACGCCCCGTGCCAAACGGGTGGTGCGCAGTCCGCGCGCCTTCAGGCCTTCGGACACGACATGCGCAGTGGCCTCGCCTTCGGCCGTGAAATTGGTGGCCAGGATGACCTCGACCGTCGTGCCGTCTGTCGCACGATCGAACAGCGCCTGCAGGCCGATGTCCTTGGGGCCGATGCCGTCGAGCGGTGACAGGCGCCCCATCAGCACGAAGTACAGGCCATGGAATGCGCCGGTGCGCTCCAGCGCGGCCTGGTCGGCGGGGGTTTCGACCACGCAGAGCCGCGAACTATCGCGGGCGGGGTCGCTGCAGACCGAGCAGATTTCGCTCTCGGTGAAGGTGTGGCAACGCAGGCAGTGGCGCACGTTGCCGGCGGCGCGGTGCAGCGCCTGCGACAGCAATTCCGCGCCTGCGCGGTCGTGCTGCAGCAGGTGGAAAGCCATGCGCGAGGCCGATTTGGCCCCTACGCCGGGCAGCCGGCGCAGGGCCTCGACCAGGGCATCGAGCGACCCGGCGCCGCCAGCCGTGCGACGTTCCATCAGAACGGAAACTTCATGCCGCCCGGGAGGCCCGGCATGCCGGCGGTGATCTTGCCCATCTTCTCGGACGAGGTTTCCTCGGCCTTGCGCACGGCGGCGTTGAAGGCGGCAGCGACCAGGTCTTCGAGCATGTCCTTGTCCTCGGCCAGCAGGCTGGGGTCGATGGTGATGCGCTTGACGTCGTGCTTGCAGGTCATCAAGACCTTGACAAGGCCGGCACCGGATTCGCCTTCAACCTCGATGTTGCCCAGTTCGTCCTGGGCCTTCTTCATGTTGTCCTGCATGGCCTGGGCTTGCTTCATCAGGCCGGCGAGTTGTCCCTTGTTGAACATGATTCGAAAATCCTTGGAGATAAAAACTAAAAATCAGGCGGGAGTGCTGTCCTGCAGCGGCCGCACCTTGAGCGTACCGGGGACGATTTTCGCCCCGAAGTCCCGCATCATCGCCTGCACGAAGGGATCGCTGGTGACGACCTCCTCGGCCTTGCGCTGGCGGGCCGCCGCGGCGGCCGCGTTGCGGCGCGCCGGGCTGTCGACGACGGTGCCGACCTCGACCGAGAGCATATCGGCATGGCCCGCCGCCTCCAGCGCAGCGCGCAATCGCTCGCGGCTGTTGGGCTGGTTGAGCGAGGCGCTTTCCACCCGCAGCATCCAGTGGCTGCCGTCGCGGGCGATGAGTTGCGATTGCAAGGCGAGTTCACGTACCAGCGCGGTGACGGCTTCGGCCCGTACCAGCGAACGCACGGTGGTGAACCACACCTCGCCCTCCTCCGTCGGCGTGAAGGTGGCGGCAGCGGAGGCGTCCGGGCGAGGGCCGGTGCGACTGCCGGCCACGGGCTGCTGGCGCACCGGCACCGCGAGCACGTCGGCGCCGGACGCGTTCGTTTCGGACGGCCCGGCCGAAGCCTGCGGACGCGCGCCGGATTCGCGCACCGGCAGCGCCGCCAGCGGTGGGCGTGCAGCGCCAGAAGGGGCGGCTGACGGAGCGGATTCACGCGACTCGACCGCGCCGGGGTCTCCGTCGTCATAGAACGGCGGTGGTTCGGATTCGTCGCGAGGCTGCGGAGCCGGATCGACCGAGGCCCAATCGGGCGGGGATGCCGCTTCCGGCGTGGCGGCGTGCACCGGCTCGGGCAGGGGTGCCGCAGCGGGCGCCGGCTCGGGAGCCGGCGGCAGTTCGGGAGCGGTATCGGCGCCGGGCGGTATCAGCACCTCGCCGTCGCCGTCGGGATCGACAAGCACCTCGGGCGCTGGTGGCGGAGGCTGCGGAGGCGAAGGTGGAGGCGAGGCCGAGGCAGGCACGGCAACCGGAGTTTCTGCCGCAGCAGCCGAAGGCGCCGCAGCCGTTACCGGGACCGCGACCGGCGTTTCAACCGCCCGCGGCGCTGCTTTCAGAGTTTTTTTTTCAGCCGTGCCCGCGCCGGACGCCGGCTTGAAAGCCAGCAGCCGCAACAGCACCATCGTCAGGGCGGCGTATTCGTCGGGTGCCAGGCCCAGTTCGGCGCGGCCGTGCAGGCAGATGCTGTAGAGCAGCTGCGTTTCGTCGGCGGGCATCGAGTCGGCCAGGCGCACGGTTTCCGCGGCTTCCGCATCGGCCGGCGTCGCAGCACGCTGCGGCACCGCCTGCATCACCGCCATCGACTGCAGCACCGAGGCCATTTCTTCCAGCGTGGAGGCCGCCGACAGTCCGTTGGCCCGCAGCGCCTCGACGGTCTCGACAACCGTCAGGCCGTCGCCACCGGCCAGGGCCTCGATCAGCCGGAACACGTGCGAGCGATCGACGCTGCCCAGCATGCGGCGCACCGTGTCCTCGCGTACCTCGCCGCCGCCGAAGGCGATGGCCTGGTCGGTCAGCGAAAGCGCGTCGCGCATCGAGCCGCGTGCCGCCCGCGCCAAAAGCCGCATGGCCTGAGCGTCCGCCGGCACGCTTTCGCGGCCCAGGACGTCTGCGAGGTGGGTCTCGACGGTTTCCGGCGCCATCGGCCGCAGATTGAACTGCAGGCAGCGCGACAGCACCGTCACCGGCACCTTTTGGGGATCGGTCGTGGCCAGCACGAACTTCAGGTATTCCGGCGGTTCTTCCAGCGTCTTCAGCATCGCGTTGAAGGCGGTGTTGGTCAGCATGTGCACTTCGTCGATCATGAAGACCTTGAAGCGGCCGGCGACCGGCTTGTAGACCGCTTGTTCCAACAGCGACTGCACTTCGTCGACACCCCGGTTGGAGGCCGCGTCCAGCTCGGTGTAGTCGACGAACCGACCGGCGTCGATGTCCCGGCAGGCCTGGCAGACGCCGCAGGGCGAATCGGTGATGCCGCCAGTGCCGTCGGGCCCGGTGCAGTTGAGCGCCTTGGCCAGGATGCGCGAAACCGTGGTCTTGCCGACACCCCGGGTGCCGGTGAACAGATAGGCGTGGTGCAGGCGCTGCGTCTGCAGGGCGTTGGACAAGGCCTGCACGACGTGCTCCTGCCCCACCATTTCCGAGAAGTTCCGGGACCGGTATTTACGAGCGAGCACGAGATATGACATGCCGCCATTTTAAGGACCCGCGGGACGGCTTCCGGCTCCGGGGATAATCCGCGCCCATGACTTCTGCCTCCACCAACCCCGACACGCTCACCTACGACCAGGCCGGCGTGAATTACGACCAGATCGACCCGCTGAAGGTGAGCGCCCAGCGCGCCGCCGCCGCCACCGCCGTGCACCTCGGCGGCCACGGATTCACCGAGGTCACCGCATCGCGCGGCGAATCCGCCTACGTGGTCGATGTCGGCCCCTTCTACCTGGCCAGCATCGTCGAATGCCTGGGCAGCAAGGTGCTGGTCGCCGACGCCATGGCCGAGCTTACCGGCAAGAGCTGGTACGAAGGCATCGCGCAGGACACCATCGCCATGGCGGTCAACGACCTGATCACCGTCGGCGCCACGCCGCTGGTGGTGCAGGCCTACTGGGCGGCGGGCGGCAGCGACTGGTTCGGCGACAAGGTCCGCGCGCAGGCCCTGGTGGCCGGCTGGAAGAAGGCCTGCGATATCTGCAGCGTGGCCTGGGGCGGCGGTGAAACCCCGGCGCTGGCCGGCATCGTCGAGGGCGACCGCATCGACCTGGCGGCGTCGTGCACCGGCATCGTCAATCCCAAGTCGCGCCTGTCGGTGGGCGATGACCTGGCCGCCGGCGACGCCATCGTGCTGCTGGCCTCCAGCGGCATCCACGCCAACGGTTTGTCGCTGGCGCGCAAGCTGGTCGAACGCCTGCCGCAGGGTTACCTGACCGAAGTCGAGCCCGGCCTGAGCTACGGCGAAGCGCTGCTCGCGCCCACCGTGCTGTATTCGCCGGTGACCGAAGCGCTGGCCAAGGCCGGGATCGCCATGAAGTACTGCGCCAACATCACCGGCCACGGCTGGCGAAAGCTGCTGCGCCATCCTTCGGCGTTCACCTATCGCATCTCCAGGGTGCCGCCGGTGACGCCGGTACTGAAGTTCATCCAGGAACACGCCAGGCAGGACGACCGGGAGGCCTACAGCACCTTCAACATGGGCGCCGGCTTCGCGATCTTCGTGAAGGGCGAGGACGCGCAGCGCACGGTGGAAGTGGCCGAGGCTTTGGGTATTGCCGCCATCGTCGCCGGCCAGGTCGAGGCCGGTCCGAAGCAGGTGGTGATCGAACCGATCGACGTCACCTTCGGTACGGAAGACCTGCAACTGCGCTGAAATTGATCGGCCTGCAGTCTGAAAAAGGCTTTTTGTCCGGTTTAGAATGCAGGCTGACGGGCCTCCTCGCATGAGGAAGCGGCCAACTGGGTCAGGTGGGGAACCAAGCAGCCCTAACTGTGGAGTCAGTGCCGAGGGTAAGGCTCGTCAACCTCATTCTAGAAGCCTTGTGTTCCTCCCAAGCCGGCGCGTTCGGATCGTGGGACGTTACCAGGGCAAGCGTTTGCAGGCGTCTGCCACGCGATCGCATTCGGTTCCCGCAGTGCACCGACATTCGCGGGAACCCCCGGACGCCTCTCAACGTCCAGGCACCAATCCAATTCCCTGCCCGACTGCTCCAGGCCGTGGGCTGCTTGGCGTTCCTGACATCTCCGGAATGCTGGTGCCTGCACCTACGCCGACACCCGACACCGGCGCGCGCCCCAAGCTGGTTCCCGCGCCTACGCCGACACCCGAAACACCACGGCCTCCCAGGCCGCTTTCCGATGCCGGTCCCAGGCTGTCGCGAGGCGCCGAGGTCGTGCCGGACCCCGGCGGTTCATACCTGCTGATGCCACTGCCGTTGCGGAGTTCATAGCGACTGCCGGGGGTTTCCTGGGCGACCACCCGAGAGGCCGAAACGACTGCCAGGCAGGCTAAAACGGCGGATGCGAAGGCACGGTAATTCACGGCGATCCTTTTGGTTATCCCATCCGTGCAGGACGGGCGTAAACCTTGGACGCGCCAGCACGGGATAGTTCCAACACGCGGCTAAGCGGCGGTCCGTGGTCCGCGACGGCCAGGCGGATCGAACACAAGACATCTACCCGGCACCCTGCAGGCACACCGCCTTTACCTGGCCCCGCTACCCTGGCGCCATGGGACTCTGGGATACCTTGAAAGCACTCTGGGCGGCCATCGTGATGCTGGGCCGCTTTTTCGGCTGGCTGCTCAACCTGCTGCCGTGAGCCAGGCCGCCGCACCGACGCCTGCGACCACGCCGCTGGCCATGGCACCCGTCAGCAGGTAGCCCCCTGTGGGGGCCTCCCAGTCCAGCATTTCGCCGGCGCAGAACACGCCCGGCACGCTGCGCAGCATCAAGCGCTCGTCCATGGCTTCGAAAGCCACGCCGCCGGCCGTGCTGATGGCCTCGTCGATCGGCCGCGCCGCGCGCAAGGCGATCGGCAAGGCCTTGATGGCCGAGGCCAGCGCCTGAGGATCGCCCAGTGCCGTCTTGTCCAGCAACTCGTGCAGCAGCGCCGATTTGATGCCGTCCAGGCCGAGACGGCTCTTGAGATGGCTGGACAGCGAACGCGAGCCACGCGGGTGCCGCACGGCGGCCAGCACTTTCTCGTGGCTGAAATCGGGCAACAGGTCGAGCAGGAAGGTGGCGCTTCCGTCGCGAGCGATGGCGTCGCGCAGGAGTGCGGAAGCGGCGTAGACCAGGCTGCCCTCGACACCGGACGCGGTCGCGACGAATTCACCACGGCGCGAAAAATCACCGAAGGAAATCGCCACCGACTTGAGAGGCTGGCCGGCGAAACGCTCCTGAAAAAAGCTGCTCCATCCCGGCGCTGCGGCGTCGCGGCCGATGACGTCGAAACCGCAATTGGACGGCTGCAGCGGCGCGATCGCCACACCTCGCTCACCCAGCGGCGCGACCCAGGCGCCGTCCGACCCCAGGCGTGCCCAGCTCGCCCCGCCCAGGGCCAGCACCACGGCCGAAGCAGCCACCGTGCTTTCGCCCTCACCGGCCGCGAATCGCAGCGATACGGCGGCGCCGGCTTGCGCATCGCCGAAACCGAGCCAGCGATGGCGCATATGAAACGTGACGCCCGCCGCCCGCAGGCGTTGCAGCCAGGCGCGCAGCAGCGGTGCGGACTTCATGTCGGCGGGAAAGACCCGGCCCGATGTGCCGACGAAGGTGTCGACGCCCAGCCCCTTGGCCCACTCGCGCACGGCCTGTGCACCGAAGCGCTGCAGCAGGGGTTCGACATGCTCCCGGCGATCGGCATAGCGGCTGGCGAAAATGTCCGCCGGCTCTGAATGGGTCAGGTTGAGTCCGCCCTTTCCGGCCAGCAGGAACTTGCGGCCGACCGAGGGCATGCGGTCGTAGACCGCCACCCGCAGGCCGGCGGCCGCCAGGGTTTCTGCGGCCATCAGCCCGGCCGGGCCGGCGCCGATCACGACGACGGGCGCTTCGGCGGGAGAAAAATCAAGGGCTTGGGTCATTCGGGAAACGTCAAAAAAGCTCGGCCTGGACACTGCCTGCCGCCTGGGGTGGCGGGGGCGGGGCCGGCGGCGCCGGAGGCACCGTGGCGGGGGGCATATTCTGAGGGGTCGCGGCAGTGTCGTCCGACAGCATCGCCACCGAGCCCTGCCCGGTCAGAAACGCGGCGTGCACGATCTGGCCCGGCGACGCGGCGCGCACCGCTTCTCGATAGGCGGACAACTGCGCCCGCAACAAGGGCTGGCGTTCCGGGCGCACGGCCGATTTGTAATCCAGCACCCACCATTCGCCGCTGTCGCGCCGCCGCACCAGGCGGTCGATGCGCAGGGACATTCCGGCATGCGTCAGGGGCACCTCGCTGCCCTGCCAGTCGATCTCCGCGTCGTCCCACGCCCAGGCGCCTGCACCGTGGCGGATGCGGGCGGCCAGCGCGGCGGCCTGGGCGATCTGGCCGGCGTCGAGTCGGAACTCGAGTGCGGCCGCCGCCTGCTGGCCGGCGTCGTATCGGCCTTCGTCGGCAGGCGACCACTCGAGCAGCCGATGCATCGCCAGCCCGATGTCCGCGTCGGTGCGCTGGGCATCGGGCGGGATGTCGGCCTCGTCTTCGGCCAGGTCCGGCGGCAACGGCCAGTCGACCGGCACGCCGGCCGGCAGCAGCGGCAACTCGGGCAGCAGGAAATCGATCACCGGTACCGGCGGCGCCAGGTTGCCGGAGCCGGCGGCGATGTCTTCGTCGGCCGTCTCCTCCTCGATCCCGATCGGCTGGCACAGGCCGTCCATCCGGCGCCACCAGCTCAGCGGATTGGGCCGGTGCGGCTCGCAGGACGACAGCACCAGCCGCTTGCGCGCCCGCGTCGCCGCGACATAGAGGCCGTTGATTTCCTCGCGCTGGCGCTCCACCCGCTCCGCGGCGACCGCCGCCGCGACGCCGGGCGGCGGCGTGCTTTCGCTGGCCAGGAAAACAAAGGCGCGCGGGGCGCTTTCTTCGCCCGGCCAGTCGACCAGCACGCCCATGGTCTCGCTGCGGGTGGCCTGGCCGTCGGTGTCCAGCATCAGCACCAGGTCGGCCTCCAGGCCCTTGGCGCCATGCACGGTGAGCAGGCGCACGGCGTTCGGCTCGGTCCGCACCGGTGCCGGCACGCCGCCCGCCTTCAGGGCGCGGATGAACGCGTAAGGCGTGGCAAAGCGGCCGCCGTCGAGCTGCAAGGCGGTGCCGGGCAAGGCGCGCAGGCGGGCGATCATGGTGTCGCGCAAAGCGGCTGGCACCGCAGCGGCAAAACGCGCCAGCACGTTGCCGTCGTGAAAGACGGCGTCGATGGCGTCGTGCGGCGGCAGGCGGTTGACCCAGCGCTGCCAGCGCAGCAGCACCGGCGCGACGGCGGCGATGTGCGCCGGCAGGCCGGCATCGGCGTTCTGCAATACGGCGAACCAGTTGTGGTCGCCCAGCCCCGCATCGATCAGCCGCTGGCGCGCCAGGGCGATCTGCACCAGGTCGGCATCGTCCAGCCCGAACAGGGGCGAGCGCAGCGCCCGGGCCAGTGAGAGGTCGTGGCCGGTGGAGACCAGCGCGTCGAGCAGGGCGACGATGTCCTGCACTTCGGGGGCGTCGCACAGGTCGGATTTTTCGGGCTGCTGCGCCGGCACATGCACGTCACGCAGCGCGTCTTCCATGGCCGACAGCGCGGCGCGGCGGCGCGACAGCACCATGACCTCGCGCGGCGCGGTACCGGCCGCGATCTGCCCGGCCAGCCAGCGCGCGGCCTGGCGGCACTCGCGGTGGCGCAGGGTCTCCTCGGGCAGCACACGCGGCGTGGTGAGACTGTCGCGCCACTCCGGCATCAGGCGGGCGTCGTCGGCTTTTTCGTCGCGCGGCACGGCGGGCAGGCGCAGGACCGCGCCGGCTTCTTCGGATTCGGTGGTGTGGTCGCGGAAGCCTGCGTATTCGCCGGCCTGCTGCGCCGCGCCCATGACGGCGTTGACCGCCGCGATCACCGCCGGCGCATTGCGCCGGGTGTGGTCGCACGCCAGCCGGTCACCGCCCAGCCCTTCGACCACGAAAGCCTGGGCCGCGCGGAACACCTGGGGTTCGGCCCGGCGGAAGCGATAGATGCTTTGCTTGGGGTCACCCACCAGGAACACCCCCGGCGCCTGCGAACCGGCGCCGACGTAGCCCGAAAGCCAGGCCTGCAGCGCCTGCCATTGCAGAGGGTTGGTGTCCTGGAATTCGTCGACCAGGAGATGGCGCACATGGGCGTCGAGCCGCTGCTGCACCCAGCCCGACAGGACCGGATCGGAGAGCAGGATCTGCGCGGCCTGCTCGACATCGTTCATGTCGATCCAGCCGCGTTCGCGCTTGACCCGGGCGTATTCGGCCAGCAGCACGCGGGCGAGGCGCGCCATGCGCTGCTGGTGCTCCCACGCGTCCTGCTGGGCTTTGGCGGCGACGTAGCCCATGACCAGTTCCTGGGCGGCCTGCACCACCGGCAGGCCGACCAGTTTCTCGCTGAACTTGCGCGGCTCGCCCTTCTGGGTCAGGAGCGCGGCGCAGGCGGCTTCGGCATCGCCGCCAGTCACGGCCTGCTCCAGTTCGGAGCCTTTTGCGACGAAGGTCTTGGCGCTGGCGCCGCCGAGTGCGCGGGCTGCCGCGTACAGGCGCTGTGCGTGCGCCAGCAACGCGTCGGCGGGCGTGGCGGCAGCGGGGTCGGCTTCGGGCCAGGCGGAGGCCCAGGTGTCGACCGACGACTCGACCGCACCCCGGGCATCGGCGAGCGCGAACTCGATGCGGCGGCCGAGGGCGGATTCGAGGGCCTTCAGGGTCTGGCTGCGGCCGTGCGTGGCCACCGCCGACGCGAAATCGGCATGCAGTTGCGGCGCGGCCAGCACCGCCGCATAAAAAGGCCGCCAGGTGCGGGCGACGGCCTGGGCGTCGTTCTCGAGCAGCTCGTACTGGGCCGGCAGGCCCAGGCGTTCAAGCAGTGCCAGCGGCGCGGTGCGCAACAGCGCCGCGAACCAGCCGTGGAAGGTGCGGATCTGCACCGGCCGGCCGGCGGTCAGCACGGCGTGCTGCAAGGCCCGGAGGCGCAGCGCCAGGCTGCCATCGGCCAGGGCCGCTTCGCTCACGCCCCGCAGCAGCAATTGGCGATGCAGCTGTTCGGGTGTTTCCCGGGCGAAGTCGGCCAGCCACTCATGCAGGCGCTCGCGCATTTCGCCGGCCGCCTTCTTGGTGAAGGTGATCGCCAGGATCTCGTGCGGCGCGCAGCCGTCGAGCAGCGCCCGGACGATGCGCGAAACCAGCATCCAGGTCTTGCCGGCGCCGGCGCAGGCCTCGACCGCCACACTGCGCCGCGGGTCGCAGGCGATGGCGTAGAAATCGGCGCGCGGCACCCGGCGGCCGTTGTGTTCGTAGGCCAGTTCGCTGGCATTGCCCATCACGCGACGCTCCAGAAATCCTTGCGGCACATGCCACGCGCCGAACAGAAATCGCAGACCTGGCCCTCGCCCAGCGGCGGCATCGGCGTGCCCTCGCCGATGCGTTGCAGGTCGTGCAGGATGCCTTCGACCAGCATCTCGCGCGCGTCCAGCAGATCGACCTGCTCGACGGTGGTGGTCTTGCCGCGCTCGCCCACGTTCACGTAGGCGGCGCGCAGCGTGCCGTGGGGCAGCAGCGCGGCGTAGAAGGCGAGCTGGGTGTCTTCGTCGGCGCGCTTGATGCGTTCCTGCGTGACCGACAGGCTCTCGGTCTTGTAGTCGATGACGAAACTGCCCTCTTCCTCGACCAGGCCGGCGGCGCGGTCGATGCGGTCGAGCTGGCCGATGAGCGTCAGCCCACCCAGCGGCTGCTCCTGCCATTTTTCGGACACATCGAAACGCAGGCCCTGCGATTCGTGGGTGGCGAGCCATTCGAGGTAGCCGCTGCGCACCTGCGGCCAGGCGGCGGCGAAAGGCAGGAACTCTTCAGCCGACAGGCGCTGTTCTGCCAGCACGGCCTGGGCGGCACGCTCCATCAGGGCGTGACGCGCGGCGTCGTCGGTGGCGCCCTCCCCGGCCAGCAAGGCGTGGAACTTCGCCAGCACGGCATGCAGCCAGAGGCCGAAATCGCGTTTATCCAGTTCGGTATCCAGCTCGTCGGACTCCTGCAGCCGGAGTTGGCGCAGGGCGAAAAAACGGTAAGGGCAGCGGCGCAAGTCTTCGTACGCGCTGGCGGAGATGCGCCGCACCGGCAATTGGTCGGAGCGCGGTGCCGGCACCGGCGTGGCGCGCGCGACGATCGCCCGTACGGTGCGGGGGTCGGCGCCCGCCACGGCGGCGCCCGGCACCGCTTGCAGCGCCAGCAGCAAGGGGCTGGGCAGCACGGCCTCGCCGCCGTCGTCACCGCTGCGCCACAGCAGATCGACCTGCGGCGCCAGGAGCAGCTGGCGCCACTGGCCGGCCAGCGCCGCCTGGAGCTGCGCGCGATCCGGCAGGCCGAGGGCGGTGCGCTGCGGCTGGGTCCAGACACCGGGTGGATCGGGCGCTGCGGCCAGGCGGCGCTCGTCGCACCCCGGCGCCACCACCGCCGCGAACGGCCGCCCGGCCAACTGCGACATCGCGACCACCGTCACCTGGGTGGCGGCGGGTTCACCGTCGGCGGTGGCGGGGGCGAGCGGCACGAAGCTTTCCGCTTCGAGCGCCTGTTCGGCCCAGGAGGTGAACTCGGACAGCTCCAGCCGCCGCTGACCGCCCGGCACGGCCTCCAGGCTTCGACCCAGCAAGGCCTGTGCGGCGGATTCGAGGCGCAGGACCGCGATCACCTGACGCCCGGCGGCGTCGCGCTGGAGGGGTTTGAACTGGCCTGCCGCATCCAGCAGCGCCTGCATCGCCGCCAGCCACTCGGCAAGCGGTCGCGCGCGCTGCAGGGAGCTGCGCATGGCGTCGATCTGCTCGACCAGATCCGGCACGGCTGCGAAGGCCTTGCCGGACGGCACGGACCAGCCCTGCCACTGGCGGGCGCCGGCGCGGCGCAGTGCGGATTCGAGGGTGCGGACGGCCGCGGGTTCGAACACGGGTGACTGCTTCACCCAACCGAGCACCGCATCGCCAGAGGCCAGACGCCCGCAGGCGCGCAACGCGCCCATGGCCTGCGCCGCGGCGCGGGTGGTGGAGAGCTTCCAGCCGCTCTCGTCGTGCAGCGTGGCGCCCCGGGCACGAAGCATGGCGCTGATGCGTCGGGTGAGCGCCCGGTCTTGCGACACCAGCGCGACCGGCGTGCGGCCCTTCTCCACGTGGGTGAGTACGCAGGCGGCAGCGCGGCCTGCCTCGTCCTCGGCGTCGGCGCAGGCATGCAGGCGGGCGGACCGTCCGGCCACGGCCTGGGTCTCGGCCTGGGGCTCAAGCTCGGCCTCGACCGGCAGGCGCAGGATCAGGCAGTCGCCGGACCAGACCTGTGCGAGGGTGTCCGACAGGGGGTCGGGCGCGACGCCCTGGATCAACACCACGGAGCGCAGTCCGGCGACGGCGCGCGGCGTAAAAAGCAGGTCGTTGGCATGGGCCGACGACAGCACCCACTCGAGCGCGATGCGTGCCACGGCGGCTTCGTAGGCGAGCACAGGGCTGTCGATACCCGGGCCGACGACCTCCCGCGCCGCATCGCCCCAGGCGGTCCGGCGCTCCGGATGGACGGCCGCGCAGGCACGCGCCAATTGGTGCGCCGCTTCGACCAGTGGCGCCGCGAGCGCGCTGCGGCGATCCTGCAGGCCGGCTTGCTGCAACAGGCCGGCAGCGGTGACGAGGTCGCGTGCGGTGTCGCAGGTGACATCCGGCGCCTCCGGGGGCAGCGCGCCCAGCGAACGCGCCCAGCCGGAAAAAGTTTCGAAACGCGGCGTGAAGCCGGACGCCTGGGTAGCCGCCCACGCATCGCGCGCCAGCGGCAAGAGGGGCGCGTACGGAAGGATCACCAATGCCTGCGAGGCGTGCACGGAGTGCTCGTCCAGGAAGCGGCGGATGCGCGCGGCAAGGCCCTGCGCGGGGCCGCTCCAGTGCGCCTCTGCAGGATGCGGCGCCGCCCCGATGAAGTCGTTTTTGCCTATGTCAGCCATAGCGTTTGGATGCCCGACGAGAGGCCTTGGGTTCTGTCACAATGACCGCCACTTTAGCGGTACCAACATCCAACCAAGGACTCTCGCCATGGCAAGCGACCTCATCAAACATATCTCCGATTCTTCTTTCGAGACCGATGTGCTCCAGGCGGACAAGCCCGTGCTGGTGGACTACTGGGCCGAATGGTGCGGTCCCTGCAAAATGATCGCGCCGATCCTCGACGAAGTATCGGCGAGCTACAAGGACAAGCTGCAGATCGCCAAGATGAATGTCGACGAGAACCGCGACATCCCTGCCAAGTTCGGCATTCGCGGCATCCCCACCCTGATGCTCTTCAAGGGCGGCCAACTGGCGGCTACCAAGGTCGGCGCGCTCAGCAAGGCCCAGCTGACGGCATTCCTGGACGAACAACTGGCAGCCTGATGCGCCAGACAACGGCGGCCCGTTCGCAAATGAACGGGCCGCTGTTTTGTAACGATGCCCGAAGCAGCATCGGCAGCACGCAGAAACCCAACTTTTTTGCTGTCATAATCGCCTCTCGGTCCGCAAGCTAAAACAGTATTGCGCGACCAGCCTCCCGGCCCCGCGAGATACGCCTCGCACCCGCCGAAATCCCCCCGACAGATACGCACCTGACACTCCTCGCGGAGTCTTCACATGCACCTTAACGAACTCAAGGCACTTCACGTGTCCGAGGTCCTCAAGCAGGCCGAAGAACTCGAAATCGAAAACACCGGCCGCATGCGCAAGCAAGAGCTGATGTTCGCGATCATCAAGAAACGCGCGAAAGCCGGCGAACAGATCTTCGCCGACGGCGTGCTCGAGATCCTGCCCGACGGCTTCGGCTTCCTGCGAAGCCCGGACACCAGCTTCACCGCCAGCACGGACGACATCTACATCTCGCCCAGCCAGGTACGGCGCTTCAATCTGCACACCGGCGACATGATCGAAGGCGAAGTGCGGACGCCCAAGGACGGCGAGCGCTACTTCGCGCTGACGAAACTCGACATCGTCAACGGCAGCCCGGCCGAGAACAACAAGCACAAGGTGATGTTCGAGAACCTCACGCCCTTGTTCCCCAAGGAGCAGATGAAGCTCGAGCGGGACATGAAGGGCGAAGAGAACATCACCGGCCGCATCATCGACATCATCGCGCCCATCGGCCGCGGCCAGCGCGCCCTGATCGTCGCCCCGCCCAAGAGCGGCAAGACGATGATGATGCAGCACATCGCCCACGCCATTACCGCCAACAATCCGGACGTGCACCTGATGGTGTTGCTGGTCGACGAGCGGCCGGAAGAAGTGACGGAAATGCAGCGCACGGTGAAGGGCGAGATCATCGCGTCCACCTTCGACGAGCCGGCTGCCCGCCACGTGCACGTGGCCGAAATGGTCATCGAACGTGCCAAGCGGCTGGTCGAACTGAAGAAGGACGTGGTCATTCTTCTGGACTCCATCACCCGCCTCGCCCGTGCCTACAACAACGTCGTGCCCTCTTCGGGCAAGGTGCTGTCGGGCGGTGTCGATTCCAACGCCCTGCAGCGGCCCAAGCGCTTCTTCGGCGCGGCCCGCAAGGTCGAGGAAGGCGGCTCGCTGACCATCATCGCGACCGCCCTGGTAGACACCGGCAGCCGCATGGACGAAGTCATCTTCGAAGAGTTCAAGGGCACCGGCAACAGTGAAATCCACCTGAACCGCCGCCTGTATGAAAAACGCGTGTTCCCGGCGATCGAGCTGAACAAATCCGGCACCCGCCGCGAAGAGTTGCTGCTGGCTCCGGAAATTCTGCAGAAGACCCGCATCCTGCGTCAGTTCATGTACAACATGGACGAGATCGAGTCGATGGAACTCATGATCAAGAACATGCGCGCCACCAAGACCAACGTCGACTTCTTTGACATGATGCGCCGCGGCGGCTGAGCCTCCACGCTCCAAGACAAGCCGGGTTTCGACCCGGCTTTTTTGCGCCCTTTTCCCGGGCGAAGCGACAGGTTACATCGCGGCCCGAGCCCCGCCGCACCATGTCGCCAAGGAGCAAAACCATGGCACAGACAGTTGGTGACTTTTTCTGGGAACGTCTGCATCAGTGGGGCGTTCGGCGGGTGTTCGGCTATCCGGGCGACGGCATCAACGGCCTGCTCGGCGGCTTGCAGCGCTTTGGCGACAAGATCGAATTCGTCCAGGTGCGCCACGAGGAGATGGCTGCATTCATGGCGAGCGCCCATGCCAAGTTCACCGGCGAACTCGGGGTGTGTCTCGCCACTTCAGGGCCCGGGGCTTCGCATCTCGTCACCGGCATGTACGACGCTCGCCTGGACCACGTGCCGGTGCTGGCCATCGCGGGCCAGCAGGCGCGCACCGCCGTCGGTTCGCACTATCAACAGGAGGTCGACCTGCACACGCTGTTCAAGGACGTGGCAGGCGATTTTTGCGAAACGGCCATGGTGCCGTCGCAGGTGCGGCATTTGGTGGATCGCGCGGTGCGCATCGCGCTGGGCCGGCGCCGGGTGACGGCGATCATCGTGCCCAACGACCTGCAGGAAATGCCGATGGAACAGCCGCCGCGCCAGCATGGGTCGGTGCTGTCGGGTGTGGGATGGTCGGCCCCGGTCGTCATTCCGACTGCAGTGGACCTTCACCGGGCGGCCGAAGTGCTGAACTCCGGAAAGAAGGTCGCATTGCTCGTAGGCGCGGGCAGCAAGGGCGCGACCGACGACATCATCGCCATCGCAGACCGCCTGCAGGCCGGCGCCGCCAAGGCCCTGCTCGGCAAGGAGGTGCTACCCGACGACCTGCCCTGGGTGACCGGCTCCATCGGCTTGCTGGGTACCGAGCCCAGCTACAAGCTGATGATGGAATGCGACACGCTCCTGATGCTGGGTTCGGGCTTTCCGTATGCCGAGTTCCTGCCCAAGGAGGGCTCGGCGCGCGGCGTGCAAGTGGACCTCGATCCGGGAATGCTGTCGGTGCGTTATCCGATGGAAGTCAACCTGACCGGCGATGTATCGGCCACCTTGCGGGCACTTTTGCCGCTGCTGCACCAGAAGCAGGACGACCACTGGCGCGCCGCCATCGCAGACTGGAACACGGACTTCGATCGCATCCTGCAAGACAGGGCCATGGTCGATGCCAACCCGGTCAATCCCCAACGCGTGTTCACCGAGCTTTCGCCGCGCCTGCCGGACCTGTCCATCATCACCAGCGACTCCGGCTCCTGCGCCAACTGGTATGCACGCGACCTGAAAATGCGGCGCGGCATGATGGGCTCGCTTTCCGGCGGTCTGGCATCCATGGGCGCGGCGGTGCCGTACGCCATCGCCGCCAAGTTCGCGTATCCGGAACGCCCCGTCATCGCGCTGGTCGGCGACGGCGCCATGCAGATGAACAACATGGCGGAGCTGATCACCATCGCCAAGTACTGGCGCCAGTGGTCGAGCCCGCGACTGGTGGTCATGGTGCTGAACAACCAGGACCTGAACCAGGTCACCTGGGAGCAACGCATCATGGAAGGCAATCCCAAGTTCGACGCATCGCAGGTTTTGCCGGACGTGTCGTACCACCGTTTCGCGGAGATGATCGGCCTGCAGGGGATCTACGTCGATTCGCCCGAGTCCCTGGGCGCCGCGTGGGACCAGGCCTTGTCCGCCGACCGGCCGGTGGTGCTGGAAGTACGAACAGACCCCGAAGTGCCACCGCTGCCGCCGCACATCACGCTGGAACAGGCCCGGAACTTCGCCGAAACCTTGATCAAGGGCGATCCGCGCCAGGGATCCCTGATCGCCAACAGCATCAAGCAGTTGCTGAGCCGGTTCTTTGCCAAGAATTAAGGCTATGCGATAATCGAAGGCTTTTCGGCAGAAAGTGCTTCGCAATAGGTGTGGAGTGGCTACTGCAGCAGATACTCCCTACGAGTAGAAGGATCCAGAGCCATGAAAGAAGGCATTCACCCCAATTACCGCGAAGTGCTGTTCGTCGACCTGTCGAACGGTTTCAAGTTCGTGACCCGCTCCTGCGTCAACACCCGCGAAATGGGCACCACCGACGACGGCCGCGAACTGCCGCTGTACAAGCTGGACACCTCCAGCGAGTCGCACCCCTTCTACACCGGCACCCAGAAGTCGGTCGACAACATGGGCGGCCGCGTCGAGCGCTTCCGCAACCGTTTCGGCAAGACCACCGGCGCCGTTGCCGCCAAGTAATCAGGTTCTCCTGTCCGATAAAAAAAGCGCGGCTCGGTCCGCGCTTTTTTTTGCCTGCCCCACCAGCCTGATCCGCCAACGGCAGATATGCCAAACTCATCCGCGTGAATCTTCCGACCCCCGCCATCGTGGCGCAAAGCGCTGTTCGTCGACTGCCCCGCCCCTTGCTGCTGGCGTTTTGCATCGCCTGGGTGCTGGCGGGATTCGTCGGCCGCGGACCCTGGAAAAACACGGACATCACCGCCTTCGGCTACATGCTCGAACTGGCACGCGGAAAAACCAGCTGGCTGCATCCCACGCTCGGCGGATTCGAGCCCGAAACCGACGGTCTGCTGCCTTATTGGCTGGGTGCCTGGGCCATCCGCCTTGCGCCAGACTGGCTGCAGCCCGATCTCGCCGCCCGTATTCCCTTCGGCCTCTTGCTCGCCCTGACGCTGGCGGCTACCTGGTACGCCGTGTATGCACTGGCACGCCACCCGCGGGCGCAGCCGGTGGCATTCGCTTTCGGTGGCGAGGCGCTGCCCAAGGACTACGGGCGGGCCATTGCCGATGGTGGCCTGCTGGCCCTGGTGGCCTGCCTCGGCCTGGCGCAGCTGGCGCACGAAGGCACCGCCTACCTCACCCAACTGGCTTTCTCCACGCTGGCGTTTCTGGCGCTGGCATCGGCGCCGTGGCGGCCCATCCTGTCGATCGTCAGCCTGGCGCTCGGCCTCACCGGACTCGTGTTGTCCGGCGCCCCGGCGCTTGCCGTGCTGTTCGGAGCGGGCGGCGCACTGCTGGCCTGGCTCGAATCGCACGACACAGCCGACACACCGGAGCAATCGGCCCATTACCGCCGCACCGCCGCCATCGTCGCCGTCTTCGTGCTGCTGGCTGCCGCCCTGGCCTGGGCACTCGGCCTCTGGCGCTGGCGTGTCGTCGCTCCGCAGGATGGCGAATGGCGCAGCCTGACGCGGCTGCTCCTGTGGTTCACCTGGCCTTGCTGGCCGCTGGCGATCTGGACCCTCTGGCGCTGGCGCCGCCAATGGCTGAGCCGCACGCTGCACCGGCACCTGCTGCTGCCGATCGGTTTCACCGTCATCACCGTGGCCGCCACGCTTTCCACCCAGCCGGCAGACCGGGCGCTGCTGCTGGGGCTGCCTGCGCTGGCGGCCTTGGCGGCTTTCGCCTTGCCCACCCTGGGACGCAGCGTGTCCGCGCTCATCGACTGGTTCACGCTGCTGTTTTTCACCGGTGGCGCCATCGTGATCTGGGTCATCTACGCCGCCATGCAGACCGGATGGCCGCGCCAGCCGGCGGCCAACGTGGCCAAGCTGGCGCCGGGATTCGTCTCGGCTTTTTCCTGGCCTCTGTTGCTGGTCGCGCTGCTGGCCACGGTGGCCTGGGGCGCGCTGGTGACCTGGCGTGCCGGCCGCCATCGGGCCGCGCTCTGGAAAAGCATGGTGCTGCCGGCCGGCGGCGCAGGACTGGGCTGGCTGCTGCTGATGACCTTGTGGCTGCCGCTGCTCGACTATGCCCGCAGCTACGCGCCGCAGGTGGAACGGGTGGTCGCCATCACCGGATCGTCCGAATGCGTGGCCTTCCAGGGCTTCAATCGGGCGCAGATCGCTGCCTTCCAGTACCACGGCAAGATGCGATTGCAGGCGCTGCGAGAGGGCAGGTCTGCCTGCGCCTGGGCGCTGGTCGATTCCGACGGCGCGGCGCCCGCGCCTCAGCCGACACTCGCTCGCGCGGAACTGGCACGCGCCGGCTGGAAGCTGGTATCGGTGGTGCCGCGCCCGGCCGATCGCAACGACACGGTCGAGGTCTATCGGCGGGCCGCGGCGCCCTGAAGTCCGCATGTCGACGCATTCCGAGCCGGCACGCCCGTCGGGCGAGTTCAAGGCGATATCGCGCCACGCGCTGACGGTGCTGGCCGGCCAGCTGGCCGTCATGGCCTTCGGCCTGACCGACACCATCCTGGCGGGCCGCCACTCCGACGCCTCGCTGGCCGCCTTGTCCATCGGCTCGGCGGTGTACGTCAGCATCTATGTCGCCCTGACCGGTGTCATCCAGTCGCTGCTGCCGGTCTGGTCCGAATTGCACGGCGCCCGCCAACCCGAGGCGCTGGGCCGCTCGGTGCGGCAGTCGGCGTACCTGTGGTTGATCGCATCGGTCCTCGGCGTCGCACTATTGCTGGCGCCGGGGCCGCTGCTGCGCTGGGTCGAGGTTCCGCAAGCCATGCGGGCCGACGTCACCGCCTACCTATCCATCCTGGCAGCGGCACTGCCCTTCGCGCTGCTGTTCCGCATCTACGGCACGCTGAACCAGAGCCTGGGAAAACCGCAACTGGTGACCTGGCTGCAGCTCGGCTCGCTGCTGGTGAAACTGCCGCTGTCGGCCGTGCTCGCCCTGGGCTGGGGGCCGGTACCGGCGATGGGCGCGGCAGGCTGCGCCTGGGCGACGTTGGCGGTCTACATCGCGATGGCCGCCGTGTCGCTCGCGCTGCTGCGCTGGCAGGCGCTGTATCACGACTACGCCCTGTGGCAGCGGCTCGAGGCCCCGCACGGCGCGACGCTCGCGGCCTTTGCCCGCCTCGGCGTGCCGGCGGGCCTGTCCTACCTGGTCGATGTCACCTCCCTCACGTTGATGGCCCTGTTCATCGCGCGCCAGGGCATCGTGCCGACCGCGGCGCACCAGATCGCCGCCAGCATGGTCGGCATGCTCTACATGGTGCCGCTGTCGCTGGCCATCGCCACCAGCGCGCGCGTCGGCTACTGGCTGGGCGCGGGCCACCATGCCCAGGCGCGGCACGCCGTGGGAATCGGCCTGAAGACCACCGCCGGGCTGGCGCTGGTCCTGGCGTCGGTGTTGCTGCTCGGGCACCGGCAGATCGCCGCCTTGTACACCGGCAACCCCGCCGTGGCGGCACTGGCGGGCACGCTGCTGGGGTGGGTCGCCTTTTTCCACCTGGGCGACGCCATCCAGTGCTTTTGCGCCTTCGTGCTGCGCTGCTGGCGCATCACCATCTCGACCTTCGTGGTGTATGTGCTGATGCTGTGGGGCGTCGGCCTGGGCGGCGGCTACGCCCTGGCCTACGGCAGCGTGTTCGGCACGCCGTGGCAGTCCCCGCAGGCCTTCTGGCTGGCAGGCGGCAGTGCGCTGTGGCTCACCGCGCTCAGCTTCTGCGTAATGCTGGCCATCACGCTCAGGCGCCGCGCCTGAGCGTTTACAGGTCTTGTTCGACGGGCGACGCGCTGCGCACGCGGATGGCCGGAAACACCAGCCCGAAGGTAGAGCCCGCGCCCGGCTGGCTGACGATGCGCAGGCGGCCGCCATGGCGCTGCATCACATGCTTGACGATGGCCAGCCCCAGGCCCGTGCCGCCCGTCTCCCGCGAGCGGCTGCGGTCGATGCGGTAGAAACGTTCGGTGAGGCGCGGAATATGTTCGGAAGCGATGCCAGGGCCGGTATCACGCACGCTCAACTCACCTTCCCCCGCCGCACCGCGGCCGGCGTCGGTGCCGTCCAGCACCGTCCACGCCACCGTGATGGTGCCGCTGCCCGGCGTATAGCGCACCGCGTTGCCGACCAGGTTCGACAGCGCGCTGCGCAGTTCGGACAGCGCTCCCAGCAAGGAGGCATCCAGCACCGAATCCGGGTCCGGAAACACCAGGGTCTGCTTGCGACCCAAAACGGTCGAAAGCGCCTGCCCTTCCTGCTCGCACTGCGACAGCAGCAACCTGACCGGAACCGCCTCCGAGCGGCCGGGCGGCGGGCTGCCTTCCAGACGCGAGAGGGTCAGCAGGTCGCTCACCACGCCCTGCATGCGGCTGGCCTGTTGCGCCATCAGGCCCAGATAGTGGGAGCGCTCGCCCGCCTCCAGCGGCAGCGTCTGCAGGGTTTCGACGAAACCGGTGAGCACCGTCAGCGGCGTGCGGATCTCGTGCGAAACGTTGGCGACGAAATCGCGCCGCATGGCCTCGGCCTGCTCCACCGCCGTGACGTCGCGCGACAGGATCAAGGTGCGGCCCTCGCCGTACCGGTGCAGGTGCACCGCGACGCGCACCGGGCGCACTGCCGTGTTGCGGCTGCCCGGCATGGTGATGCCCTGGGCGAAGTCGCCTCCGGCCCAGTACGCCGCAAACGCGGGATCACGCACCAGGTTGCCGATCGACTGCATCAGGTCGCGCTGCGGCTCGATACCGAAATGCTCGGTCGCCATCTGGTTGCACCACTCGATATGGCCGTGGGCATCGAGCAGGATGACGCCGTTGGGCGAGGCTTGCAGTGCGGACAGGATGTCGTCCAGCCGCGACTGGCTTTGCTCCAGCGCGCGTTCTGCCTCGCGCGCGCGACGACGCGAGCGGTCGACCACCTCGCCCCACACGCCGCGCAAGGCCGGTGCCTCGACTGCGGGCGAGCCGGCGCGCAGCCAGGTCAGCGCGCGATGCGTGGGCCGCAATTCCCATCCGAAACGCAGCCAGCCGGCCACCAGCATGCCGGCGACCATACAAAAGCCGAGGTGCCAGCCGGGGCTGACACCCAGCACACTGAAAGCCATCCAGGCGCCCGCGACCAGGCCTGCCAGTTGCCACGCGACGAACGTCAATAACCTCGCGATCATCGGAAAATCGACATCACTGGGCAGCCTGGGCCGGGCTCATCGCGACGGCGGGCTGGGCGGTGGCGCGATAGCCTGCGCCACGCACCGTCTCGACCATCGTGCCGGCCGAGCCGAGCGCCTCGCGCAGGCGCTTGACGTGCACGTCGACCGTCCGCTCTTCGATGAAGACATGGTCGCCCCATACCTTGTCGAGCAGCTGGGTGCGGCTGTGCACCCGCTCGGCGTGGCGCATCAGGTAGTGCAGCAGCTTGAACTCGGTCGGCGCCACTTTGAGCGGGTTGCCGTCGAAGCTCACGCGGTGCGTGGCGGCGTCCAGCACCAGCGCGCCGAGCTTCACCGTGTCGGCCAGCTGTTCCGGCGCGCGGCGGCGCAGCACGGCGCGGATGCGGGCCAGCAGTTCCTGGGTGGAAAAGGGCTTGGTGACGTAGTCGTCGGCGCCGGCGTCCAGGCCGGCGACCTTGTCCGGTTCGTCGCCGCGTGCGGTGAGCATCAAGATGGGCACGCCCTTGGTCCGCGCATCGGCGCGCCACTTGCGCGCCAGCATCAGGCCGCTGGTGCCGGGCAGCATCCAGTCGAGCAGGATCACGTCCGGCAACACCGCGTCCAGCTCGCGCTGGGCGGCCTCGCCGTCTTCGGCCCAGACCGGCTGGAAGCCGTTGTGGCGCAGATTGACGGCGATGAGTTCGGCGATGGCCGATTCATCTTCGACGATCAGCACCAGTGGCAGTTTTTTCATGGATTGGAGGTCACTGGATCGCGGATTCGATGGCTTGCATCGAGGTGTGGCGAACGTCCGTGCCCTTGACGATGTAGATGATGAATTCGGCGATGTTCTTGGCGTGGTCGCCGATACGCTCGATGGCCTTGGCCAGGAACAGCAGATCGAGGCTGGCGGAGATGGTGCGGGGGTCTTCCATCATGTAGGTGACCAGCTTGCGCACGAAGCCGTCGAACTCGCGGTCGATCAGGTCGTCTTCCTTGAGGATGCTCACAGCCGCGTTGACGTCCAGGCGCGCGAACGCGTCCAGAGCCTTGCGCAGCAGGCCCGAGGCCAGGTCGCCGGCCACGCGCAGGTCGGACGACGGCAGCGTGCGCGCCGAACCGCTCTCGATGATCGACTTGGCCATGCGGGCGATCTTGTTGGCCTCGTCGCCCACGCGCTCCAGGTTGGCGGTCGTCTTGCTGATGGCGATCAGCAGGCGCAGGTCGCGCGCGGTCGGCTGGCGGCGCGCGATGATCGAAGAGAGTTCATGGTCGATCTGCACTTCCATGGCATTAACGCGAATCTCGGTCTCGACGACCTCGTCGGCGACTTCGATGCTGAAGGCCGACAGCGCATAGATGGCCTGGCGAATCTGCGATTCGACCAACCCGCCCAGCTCCATCACGCGCGAGGAGACGCCGTTGAGTTCGCTGTCGAACTGGGTCGATAGGTGTTTGTCTGGCATGTCCGTCTCCTGCTTAGCCGAAACGGCCGGTGATGTAGTCCTCGGTCTCTTTACGCTGCGGCTTGAAGAACATCTGTTCCGTCTCGCCGAACTCGACCAGGTCGCCCAGGTACATGTAGGCGGTGTAGTCGCTGCAGCGTGCGGCCTGCTGCATGTTGTGCGTCACGATGACCACCGTGTAGTCGTTCTTCAGTTCGGCGATGAGCTCTTCGACCTTGGCCGTGGAGATGGGATCCAGCGCGGAGCAGGGCTCGTCGAGCAGCAGCACTTCGGGCTTGATGGCGATGCCGCGTGCGATGCACAGGCGCTGCTGCTGGCCGCCGGACAGGCCCGAGCCGCTCTGGTGCAGCTTGTCCTTGACCTCGGTCCACAGCGCGGCCTTGCGCAGCGCCCATTCGATGCGCTCGTCCATGTCGGTGGCGTTCAGGTCGTCGAACAGCTTCACGCCGAAGGCGATGTTGTCGCGGATGGACATCGGGAACGGCGTCGGCTTCTGGAAGACCATGCCGATCTTGGCGCGGATCAGTGCCACGTCCTGCTTGGAGGTCAGCAGGTTTTCGCCGTCCAGCATGATCTGGCCTTCGGCGCGCTGCTCGGGGTACAGCTCGAACATGCGGTTGAAGGTGCGCAGCAGCGTCGATTTGCCGCAGCCCGACGGGCCGATGAAAGCGGTGACCTTCTTCTCCGGGATTTCCAGGTTGATGCCCTTGAGGGCGTGGAACTTGCCGTAGTAGAAATTGAGATCCTTGACCGAAATCTTGGACGCATTGGGAGTGGTCTGGGCGCCCTGGGCGCGGACCGGCGGGGGCGAAAGGGTTGCAGCAGCCATGTCTTTAACCTTGTTTCTTTACTTCTGCCGCGTCAGGACGCGGGCGAGGATGTTGAGGCCGAGCACCGCCACCGTGATCAGGAACACACCGGCCCAGGCCAGTTGTTGCCAGTTCTCGTAGGGGCTCATCGCGAACTTGAAGATGGTCACCGGCAGGCTCGCCATCGGCTTGCTCATGTCGCCGTTCCAGAACTGATTGGACAGCGCGGTGAACAGCAACGGTGCGGTTTCGCCGGCGATCCGCGCCACCGCCAGCAGCACGCCGGTGATGACACCCGCACGCGCCGCACGCAGCGTGACCAGCGTGATGACCTTCCACTTGGGCGTACCCAGGGCATACGCCGCCTCGCGCAGGCCGGACGGCACCAGCACCAGCATGTTCTCGGTGGTGCGGATGACCACCGGAATCACGATCAGCGCGAGGGCGATCACGCCGGCCCAGCCGGAATACGACTTGAAGGTGGAGACCACCACCGCGTAGACGAACAGGCCGATGACGATCGACGGCGCCGACAGCAGGATGTCGTTGACGAAACGCGTCACCGAAGCCAGCCAGCCGGTGGTGTCGTATTCGGCCAGGTAGACGCCCGCCATGATGCCGATCGGAGTGCCGACGAAGGTCGCCAGCATCACCATCATGAAAGATCCGAAGATGGCGTTGGCCAGGCCACCCACCTCGTTCGGCGGCGGAGTGGATTCGGTGAACAGCGCGATGTTCAGACCGCCGATGCCGAGCCAGATGGTCTGCCACAGGATCCAGACCAGGAAAAACACGCCGAAGGCCATGGCCGCCAGCGAGAGCGCCAGCGCAATCGTGTTGACCCACTTGCGCGAGGCGAACTTCGCCTGGCGTCTTTCGGCCTGTTCGGCGGCGTCGATCAGGCGTTTGCCGGTGTTGGGGGCGGTAATCACGATTTCGCTCCTTCGCTCTTCTTGAGGCGCGCCAGCAGCAGCTTGGACAGCGACAGCACGACGAAGGTGATGAAGAACAGCACCAGGCCGAGGTAGATCAGCGAGGCCTGGTGCAGCCCTTCGCCGGCTTCGGCGAATTCGTTGGCCAGGGCCGAGGTGATGCTGTTGGCGGCCTCGAAGACCGACAGCGAATTGAGTTGGTTCATGTTGCCGATGACGAAGGTCACGGCCATGGTTTCACCGAGGGCGCGGCCCAGGCCCAGCATGATGCCGCCCAGCACACCGGTCTTGGTGAAGGGCAGGACCACCTTGAAGACGACTTCCCAGGTGGTCGAGCCCAGGCCGTAGGCCGATTCCTTGAGCAGCGGCGGTGTCACCTCGAACACGTCGCGCATCACCGAGGCGATGAACGGGATGATCATGATCGCCAGGATGATGCCGGCCGCCAGGATGCCGATGCCGACCGGCGGGCCGGACACGAACGCACCCAGGAAAGGCACGCCGTTGAAGAGCTTCTGCAGCGGCTGCTGCACATACGTCGCCAGGATGGGGCCGAACACCATCAGGCCCCACATGCCGTAGACGATGGAGGGAACCGCCGCCAGCAATTCGATGGCGGTGCCGAGCGGGCGCTTGAGCCACGCTGGCGAGAGTTCGGTCAGGAACAGCGCAATGCCGAAGCTGACCGGCACGGCGATCAACAGGGCGATGAAGGACGTGGCCAGCGTGCCGTAGATCATGACCAGGCCGCCGTAGTCGTTCTGGACCGGGTCCCAGACGCTGCGGACCAGGAAGGTCAGGCCGTACTTGGAGATGGAAGGCCAGGCGCCGACGACCAGGGAGCCGAGGATGCCGAGGAGCAGCGCCAGGGTCAGCAGCGCGGCGCCGCGGGCGGCCCAACCGAACAGGCGGTCGATGACGGCGCCCGACAGGCGCGAGCGGGGGGCAGGAGATGGATTCATGGTGACTCCACGCCCCGACGAACGGGCGGGCGCATGGGTGACCGGCAGTGTAGAGGACACGTGATTTGCCTCGGATGTTCAGCAGTTCTGGTGCTGTGGATGCAGGGATGAGTCCGGAAAACCAGGAAAAAGGGATGGCGGTGCGGCCATCCCATTTTTCTTTTTTCTTAGTTGAAGGCCACTGCCTTGCCGGAGGTGTCCTTGATGTTGGACCAGGACTTGAGGATCTGGTCCTTGACGCTGGCGGGCATCGGCACGTATTCCAGGTCGGCGGCGGTCTTGTCACCGCTCTTGTAGGCCCATTCGAAGAACTTCAGGGCCGTCGTGGCCTGGGCGGGCTTGTCCTGCGACTTCTGCATCAGGATGAAGGTCGCCGAGGTAATGGGCCAGGCGGCCTTGCCGGGCTGGTTCGTCAGGATCTGGTAGAAGCTCTTGGCCCAATCGGCGCCGGCGGCAGCGGCCTTGAAGGTGTCGTCGTCCGGAGACACGAAAGCGCCATCCATGTTCTGCAGCTGGACATACGTCATCTTGTTCTGCTTGACGTAGGCGTACTCGACATAACCGATGGAATCAGGCAGGCGGTTCACGAAAGCGGCGACGCCTTCGTTGCCCTTGCCACCCGCGCCGGTGGGCCAGTTGACGGCGGTGCCTTCACCGACCTTGCTCTTCCAGTCGGCGTTGACCTTGCTCAGGTAGTTGGTGAAACCGAAGCTGGTGCCCGAACCGTCGGCGCGGCGAACCACGGCGATGGGCGCGTCGGGCAGCGTGACGCCGGAGTTCAGCGCCACGACGGCGGGGTCGTTCCACCGGGTGATCTTGCCCAGGTAGATGTCGCCCAGGACCTGACCGTTCAGCTTGAGCTGGCCGGGTGCGATGCCCTTGATGTTGACGACCGGCACGATGCCGCCGATGACGGTGGGGAACTGCACCAGGTTCTTGGCAGCCAGTTCTTCGTCCTTCAGGGGGGCGTCGGAAGCGCCGAAATCGACGGTCTTGGCTTCGATCTGCTTCAGGCCGGCGCCGGAGCCGACGGACTGGTAGTTGATCTTGACGCCGGTGGCCTTGTTGTAGTCGGAAGCCCACTTGGAATACAGCGGAGCGGGGAAGCTGGCGCCTGCGCCGGTGGCTTCGGACTGTGCGTTGGCGCTGGTAGCGCCGAACGCCGCCAGGGCGGCCAGTACGGCGATCAGGGTCTTGTTCATGCGTTCCTTCTTTCGGATGGGTAAGGGGACTGAAGCGAATGTAGGCAGCGTTAATGACAACTTCGTGACGTTCGTGACATCTTTCAGGGCCACCCTGCGGCGGTGTCATGGAAATGTCATAAGGCCGCCCTAGCCTCGCCCCACTCTGCCGGCGCCCGAGTGGGCCTACACTGCGCCCGCCCCTTCCATTCTCGTTTTCCCGCTACGCCATGCAAGACGGACTCCCACTCGCCGCCATCGACCTCGGCTCCAACAGCTTCCGGCTCGAAATCGGCCGCTTCGACGGTCAGGGCAGGCTCCAGCGCATGCAGTACCTCAAGGAAACCGTGCGCCTGGGTGGCGGGCTCGACGCCTCGGGCCGCATTTCCACCGAAGCGATGGAGCGCGGCTGGGCCTGCCTGGCCCGATTCGGCGAGCGCCTCGGCGAGTTCGCGCCGCGCCAGGTTCGTGCCGTCGCGACGCAGACGTTGCGCGAGGCATCCAACCGTGCCGAATTCATCGAACGCGGCGCGCAATTGCTCGGTTTTCCCATCGACGTGGTTTCCGGTCCCGAAGAAGCGCGGCTCATCTACCAGGGCGTGGCACACCTGCTACCGCCGTCGGACGAGCGTCGGCTGGTGGTGGACATCGGCGGGCGATCCACCGAACTGATCCTGGGCCAGGGCCTGGTCTCGCGCTCCGTGGCGTCTTTTCCGGTCGGTAGCGTGGCCTGGTCGCAGCGCTACTTTCCGGCCGGGCGCTTCACGGCCGACGCATTCGCCAATGCCGAAGTCGCCGCCAAGGCCGTGCTGGACGAAGCCTTGCAGGTCTTCAGCCGTGGCGCGTGGGACATCGCCTATGGATCGTCCGGCACGGCTGGCGCCGTCGGCTCGCTGGCCGCCGCGCTCGGCATGCCGGCAGGCGCCATCACCCGGGGCGGCCTGGAGGCGCTGCGCAAGCTGCTGCTGCAGGCCCGGTCGGTCGACAACCTGCGCATGGAAGGCATGAAGGAAGACCGGCGCCCGGTCATCGGCGGCGGCGTCGCGGTGCTGTGCGCGGTGTTCGACCTGCTCGATATCGACACCATGCAGGTCGCCCAGGGCGCATTGCGGCAGGGTGCCCTGTACGACTTGCTGGACCGGGAGCATCCGCACACCGACCTGCGTGCGGCCAGCGTCGATGCACTCGCACGGCGTTTCCAGGTAGACGAGGCACAGGCCGCGCGTGTCGCCCGCACCGCCGCGACGCTGCACCAGGCCCTGAAGCCCGACAGCGGCAGCGCGCAGGCCGAGCGCGACCTGCGCAAGCTGCGCTGGGCTGCCCGCCTGCACGAAGTCGGCTGCCTGGTGGCGCATGACGACGCCCACAAGCACGGCGCCTACATCCTGGCCAACGCCGATGCGCCCGGCTTTGCCCTGCCCGAACTGGAGCGGCTTTCGAATCTGGTGTTGGCGCAACGCGGCAAGCTGCGCAAGGTGGAGCAGTCGCTGGCCGACGATGCCTTCGCCCTGCAGACGCTCTGCCTGCGCCTGGCGGTCGCGCTTTGCCACGCACGCAAGGATCCCGACCTGAACGAACTGCGCCTGTCGGCCGCTGGCAAGCCGTCCAGCGGCTGGAACCTCGCATGGTCCGAGGCCTGGGAAAAGCGCTACCCCCAGTCGGCACATCTGCTGCGCGAAGAGTCGCAAGCCTGGCTCAAGACCAGCCGCGTGCTGTCGCTCGAAGCGTGACGTCGGGCCGCCAACGTGCGGCCCACCATTTCGCCCCCGCGCAAGGGGACGGCTACAGAAATTCCGGCGTCTGGACCGTGACCACCACGGTCTGTTCGGCCTGCTCGCCGTCGCGCGAACGGCTGCGGTGGCGCAGCCACCAGACAGCGCCCTTGCGGATGGCGCAGTCGCTGGCCTGCAGCCCCAGCAATTGCGAAATGGTGCGGCCCAGCATCGGCTGGTGTCCGACGACCAGCACCGCCCCACGCGCGTGCGGCCACTGCACCACGCTCAGCAGGTCTTCCGGTGTGCTTTCCGGCAATAGCTCGGCGCGAAGCTTGTATTTGCGACCCAGTGCGATGGCGGTCTGCTCGGTGCGGCGAGCCGGACTGGCCATCATGCGAACACCTTCGGGCAGCTGGCGATCGAGCCATTGCGCCATGCGCGCGGCCTGCTTCTCGCCACGCGAAGTCAGGGCGCGTTCCAGGTCCGAGATGTTCTCGTCGCGCTCTTCGGCTTCTGCGTGGCGCCAGAAGATCAAATCCATCATGCAGTTCTTTCTCGCCGGCGGGCCGGCGTACGGTAACGGTCCATGAGTGCCACCTGGGCGGCGTGGCCACCGTCGGGAGCAGGCTCGGCGCAGCGGTAGCGGCCGTCGGCGTCTAGCGTCCAGGCATCGCGGCTGTCGAACAGATAGGCGACCAGGCATTCGTCGACGATGCGGGAGCGCAGCACCGGGTCGCGTACCGGCCAGGCGAGTTCGATGCGGCGCAGCATGTTGCGGGTCATCCAGTCGGCGCTCGACAGGTACAGGTCTTCGACTTCGCCACAGCGGAAATAGAACACCCGGGTGTGCTCCAGAAAACGCCCGATGACCGAGCGCACCCGGATGTTGTCGGTCACGCCCGGCTGCTGCGCAGCCAGCATGCAGGCGCCGCGCACGATCAGGTCGATGTGCACCCCCGCCTGCCCGGCCGCGATCAGCGCACGGATCAGGCGTTCGTCGGTCAGGGCATTCATCTTGACGACGATGCGCCCGCCCTGCCCGTCACGCGCGGCCGCCGCCGTCTCCTCGATCTTCTGGACCATGTGGTCCTGCAGATGAAAAGGCGCCACCGCCAGCCGCTTCAGGCGCGGCAGCTGGCTCTGGCTGGCCAGGTGGGCGAAAACCGCGTCCATGTCGGCGGTCAGGGCGGCATCGGCCGTGAGATGGCTGAGGTCGGTGTACAGCCGCGCGGTGCGGGTGTTGTAGTTGCCGGTCGAGAGATGGCCGTAGCGACGCAGGCGGCTGCCTTCGCGCCGGGTGACCAGCAGCATCTTGGCGTGCGTCTTGAGGCCGACCACGCCGTAGACGACCTGCGCGCCGACCGACTCCAGCGCCTCGGCCCAGTTGATGTTGGCTTCCTCGTCGAAACGCGCCTTCAGTTCGACCACCGCGGTGACTTCCTTGCCCTGGCGCACCGCTTCGGTCAGCAGATCGATCAGCACCGACTCGGAACCCGTGCGGTAGATCGTCTGCTTGATGGCGAGCACCTGCGGGTCGTGCACGGCTTCGCGCAGGAAGTCGATGACGCCGTCGAAGCTCTCGAAGGGCTGGTGGATCAGGACGTCGCGTTCGCGCAGCTGCGAGAAGATGGAGACGCCATGGCGCAGTCCGGTCGGCTGCGCGGGCGTCCAGCGCGGGTACAGCATGGCCGGATCGTTGATCAGGTCGACCCACTGCATCAGCCGCACCAGGTTCACCGGCCCGTGTACCCGGTACAGCGCGGCGTCCGGCAGCCGGAACTGCTTCTGCAGGAAATCGAGCAGGTGTTGCGAACAGCCGGACGACACTTCCAGCCGAACCGCCTGGCCGTAATGGCGCAGCGTGAGGCCGCGGCGCAGTGCGGTGCGCAGGTTGAGCACCTCGTCCTCGTCCACGGCCAGGTCCGAATGGCGGGTGACGCGGAACTGCGAAAACTCCGTCATCTGCCGGCCGGGGAACAGCTCGCCCAGATGCGCCCGGATCACGCTGGAGAGCATGACAAAGGAAGCCCTGCCCTTCGCCACGCCAGCGGGCAGCCGGATGATGCGCGGCAGGACGCGCGGCACCTTGACGATGGCGATCTCGTTCTCGCGGCCGAAGGCGTCGCTGCCTTGCAGGCGAACGATGAAATTCAGGGACTTGTTGGCGACCTGCGGAAACGGATGGGCGGGGTCGAGCCCGATCGCCACCAGCAGCGGTGCCACCTCGCGGTGGAAATAGTCGCGCACCCATTTGCGCTGCGCATGGTTGCGAGCGCCGTGCGAAAGCAGGTGAATGCCGCCGGCGGCGAAGGCCGGTATGAGCGCATCGTTGTAAAGCGCGTACTGGCGCTCGACGAGTTCGTGGGCCGCACGGGCGAGCGCTTCGAAATTTTCGGTCGCGTCACCGGGCTTGTCGCCCTCGGCCAGAGCCGCCGCCAGGTGCGGGGCCGCCCTCACCTCGAAGAATTCATCGAGATTGGAAGACACGATGCACAGGTAGCGCAGGCGTTCCAGCAAGGGGATGTCGTCCCGGCGCGCCCAGTGAAACACGCGTTCGTTGAAAGCCAGGATGCTGCGGTCGCGGTCTAGCAGCAACGGCGACTCCGACGGTGCCGATGGCGTCGGCTGCACCGGCCACGCCGGGTCGCCCAAGACTGGCGGTGCGGGTGAATCGGTGAAGGAGGACGTGGTTTCCGGGACCGGCGGGACGACGGCGACCGCCTCGGGGCTTGTCGGGTCGGGGGCAACTTGAGAGGAAGGCGTCATCGCGAGAAAAGGATAGGCCGATTCGGATGATGGAGCACGGCAGTGCGCCGACCGTCATCCGCAGCATGCGTCGGAGCATGCACCTGCCGTATGACAGCGGGGTGACATTTTCATGACCGCATTTTGATGTGACGCCGACGCTGTCACCCCAGAAAATGTTTGCGGTAACGCGCTGGCAGGTCGGCGATACGCATGAGCATCGGCACATCGGCAGTATTGAAATCCGGGTCCCAGGCCGGCGCCCCCAGCACCTTTGCGCCCATGCGCAAATATCCGCGAATCAATGCGGGCGGCTCGATATCCAGGCTGTCGTCCAGCCGCTCCAGCGGCAACGGCAGCCGAGGCCACACCTGCAACTCGAGCGGTGCGAGTTTGGTGTCACGCAGCCGGCGCCAGATGCTCGCAGCGGCGTTACCGCTGACCACGCCGTTGTGCACCATCGGAATGCTGGCGCAGCCGATCATCGTGTCGAGCTGGTTTCGCACCATGAAGGCCGCCAGGGCACCCCAGAGCGCCATGATGACGCCGCCTCGTCGGTGGTCCGGATGCACGCAGCTGCGGCCGAGCTCCACCATGCGTTCGCGGACGCTGCGCAGGCGCACCAGGTCGAATTCGGTATCGCTGTAGGTGCTGCCGACGCGGCGCGCCTGCGCCGGGGTCAGCACCCGGTAGGTGCCCACCACCGGACCTCCGAAGCCACAGCGGACGAGCAGATGCTCACAATATTCGTCGAAGATATCGATGTCGTGGCCCGGCACGGGTGTGACGATGCGGGCGCCCATTTCACCGACGAAGACCTGGTAACGAAGCCGTTGGGCCTCGCGGATTTCGTCGAGGTTGCGCGCCCAGCAAACCTGCAAGTCCGAGTCCGCCTCGACGGGATGGATGGCCGCGGCGGCCTTTGCGGGCATGCGCGGTGCGGCCGGCGGCAGCCTTTCGAGATCGCCGGTCGCCGACCGCTGCAGGAAGGCTGCAAGCCGCTGCGCATTCGGTGGCGAAAAGGGAAAGGTGGGGCTCGGCAACTCGCGCATGCACACTCCTCGTTCACGGTGGATGAAGAGCAGTCTGTGGGCGCCCCATGACACCCCGGTGGCAGGGCCATGACGGCGCCATGACGCGGTCGGCGTGCGTTCTCAGGGTTGCGGGTACTCCCGCGCGATCAGTCGGAAGCGCTCGCTGCTGCGAGCGATTGTGCGCAACGCAGCGCCAGGTCGGCGTCTCGTGCCTCGACCATCACCCGCAGCAACGGCTCGGTGCCGCTCGCGCGGATCAACACCCGGCCTTCGTCACCCAGGTCCGCATCGATCTGCCGCCGCAAAGCGACAAACGATTCGCTCTCCCGCCAGGTGCGGCCCTTTTGGAGCGGAACATTCAGCAAGACCTGCGGATAAAGGGCGACGTCTGCCAGCAGGCCGGCCATGGTTCGGCCGCTGCGCAGGCATGCCTGCAACACTTGCAGCGCGCTGATCAGGCCGTCGCCGGTGGTGTGCTTGTCCAGGGCCAGCAGGTGGCCGGAGCCCTCGCCTCCCAGCAGCCATCCGCGCGCTTCGAGTTCTTCGAGCACGTAACGGTCGCCGACCCGGGCACGCACGAACTCGACGCCGCGCCGGCGAAGGGCGGTCTCGACGGCCATATTGGTCATGAGCGTTCCGACCACGCCGGGGCCGGCAACCCGGGCATCCGACGCCACCAATGGCTCGCCGCCATCGATGCGGGCGCTGGCCACCAGGTACAGCAACTCGTCGCCGTCGTAGAGGCGGCCGTCGCCATCGACCATCTTGAGCCGGTCGGCGTCGCCATCCAGGGCGATGCCGAAATCGGCGCCACGTGCCCGGACTTCGGCCACCAGCGCCTGCGGATGCGTCGCGCCGACCTCCCGATTGATGTTGAGCCCGTTGGGCGCGCAGCCGATCGAAAATACCTCGGCCCCCAGTTCGTGGAATACCAGGGGCGCGATGTGATAAGCCGCACCGTGCGCGGCATCGACCACGATCTTCATGCCGCGTAGCGTGAGGGAGCTGGCGAACGTGCTCTTGCAGAACTCGATGTAGCGGCCCGCCGCGTCGTCCAGGCGTCGCGCCTTGCCGATGACGGCCGAGTCGGCCCAGGCCGGCGGCTCTTCCAGCGCTTCTTCGACTGCCTGTTCCCAGGCATCGTCGAGCTTGGTGCCGTTGGCGCTGAAGAACTTGATGCCGTTGTCGTCGAACGGGTTGTGGCTGGCACTGATCACCACGCCCAGGCTGGCCCGCAACGCGCGGGTTAGGTACGCGACGCCGGGAGTGGGCAGCGGCCCGAGCAGCACCACGTCGACACCGGCCGAGTTGAACCCGGACTCGAGCGCGCTTTCGAGCATGTAGCCAGACACGCGGGTGTCCTTGCCGATCATCACTCGCGGGCGATTCTCCGTTCGCCTGAGCACGCGCCCGACAGCGTGGGCCAGGCGCAACACGAAGTCAGGGGTGATGGGCGGCTGGCCGACCGTGCCGCGAATGCCATCGGTGCCGAAATATTGACGTGCCATGTTGTCTTTGTCTTCCTTCTGAATTCTGGGCAGTTCTAAGCCACCGTTTGTTGTTCCATTGCGGCCAATACCTTCAGTGCGGCCACGGTTTCGGCGACGTCGTGGACCCGCACGATCTGCGCGCCCTGCTGCACCGCCAATACCGCGGCCACGACGCTCGGCGGCATACGCTGCTGCACCGCCAATCCCGTCACCGCACCGAGAGACGATTTTCGCGACCAGCCCGCAAGTATCGGATAGCCCGACGGCACCGCTTCGCGCTGCCGTGCCAGCAAGGCAAAATTCTGTTCGACCGTCTTTCCGAAACCGACTCCCGGGTCCAGAACGACGCGCTCGCGCGCAATGCCAGCGGCCTCGAGTCTCCGGGCCTGCTGCGTCAGGAAGCGATGCACCTCCGGGACGGCATCACCCGACATGGGTTGCTGTTGCATGGTTTGCGGTTGGCCGTGCATGTGCATCAGGCAAACTCCGCAAGCCGGATGCGCGGCTACCGCGTCCAGCGCGCCAGGCGCCAACAGGGCAAAAATGTCGTTGATGATGTCCGCGCCTTCATCCAGGCTGGCCTGCATCACTTCGGGCTTCATGGTGTCGACCGAGATGGGTACGCCCATGCGGGTGGCCTCGCGGACCAATGGCAAAACCCGTTTCAGCTCCTCGCCGACCGGTACCGGCGGGCTTCCCGGGCGGGTCGATTCGCCACCGATATCGAGGATGTGCGCGCCATCCGCCAGCATTTGTTCGCAATGGCGCAATGCCTGGGAAAGCTGGTCATGACGCCCGCCGTCCGCAAAGGAATCCGGCGTGACGTTGACGATGCCCATCACGCGGGGATGAGAAAGGTCAATGCGATAGCGAGAGGTTTGCCAGATCATCTGCGTCCAGGACCCTGGTAAATGTGCGATTGCGACAAACGCAAAAACGGGGCCGAAGCCCCGTCTGCGTTACCGCCGGTGATGACATCGCGCAATCAGGCTGCCGATGGTGCCGGATCGGTATTGACAGCTGCGTTGCCGCCGCCCGGCTTGTCGCCGCCATTGTTCGGCGGAATACGCGGAGTCCAGTCCTTCGGCGGACGGGGCTCGCGGCCGGCCATGATGTCGTCCAGCTGCTCGGTGTCGATGGTTTCCCACTCAAGCAGCGCCTTCGCCATGGCATGCATCTTGTCGCTATGTTCCTCGATAAGACGACGGGCCAGGGAGTATTGCTCGTCGATGATGCGGCGCACCGCGTCATCGACCTTCTGCATGGTCTGCTCACTCATGTTGGTCGTCTTGGTGACCGAGCGGCCCAGGAAAACTTCGCCTTCGTTTTCGGCGTAGACCATCGGGCCGAGGGCTTCGCTCATGCCGTACTTCATGACCATGTCGCGGGCCAGGTTGGTGGCTCGCTCGAAGTCGTTGGAAGCACCCGTCGTCATCTGGTGCATGAAGACCTCTTCGGCAATCCGGCCACCGAACAGCATGCTGATCTGATTGAGCATGTAGTCGCGGTCGTAGCTGTAGCGGTCTTGCGCCGGCAGGCTCATGGTGACGCCAAGCGCGCGGCCGCGCGGAATGATGGTGACCTTGTGCACCGGGTCGCACTTCGGCAGAAGCTTGCCGATAAGCGCATGGCCGGACTCGTGGTACGCGGTGTTTCGGCGTTCCTCCTCCGGCATCACCATGCTCTTGCGCTCGGGACCCATGAAGATCTTGTCCTTAGCCTTTTCAAAGTCGGCCATTTCGACGGTGCGCGCATTGCGGCGTGCAGCCATCAGGGCGGCTTCATTGCAAAGGTTCGCCAGGTCGGCTCCGCTCATGCCGGGAGTGCCGCGGGCGATGATGGACGGATTGACGTCCTGGCCCAGGGGAACCTTGCGCATGTGCACGTTCAGGATCTGCTCGCGGCCGCGGATGTCCGGCAGCGTGACATAGACCTGGCGGTCGAAACGGCCCGGGCGCAGCAAGGCGGCATCCAGGATGTCCGGACGGTTGGTGGCAGCCACCACGATCACGCCCAGGTTCGTTTCAAAACCATCCATCTCGACCAGCATCTGGTTGAGGGTCTGCTCGCGTTCGTCGTTACCGCCACCCAGCCCAGCGCCGCGCTGGCGTCCGACCGCATCGATTTCGTCGATGAAGATGATGCAGGGGGCGTTCTTCTTGGCGTTTTCGAACATGTCGCGGACACGGGCTGCACCCACGCCGACAAACATCTCGACGAAGTCGGAACCCGAGATGCTGAAGAAAGGAACCTTGGCTTCACCGGCGATCGACTTGGCGAGCAAGGTCTTGCCGGTGCCCGGAGGGCCGACCAGCAACAGGCCACGAGGAATACGGCCGCCGAGTTTCTGAAAGCGCTGCGGATCTTTCAGGAAGTCGACGACTTCCTTCACCTCTTCCTTCGCTTCATCGCACCCGGCTACGTCGGCGAAGGTGACCGTGTTGTTGTTCTCGTCCATCATGCGCGCCTTGCTCTTGCCGAAGCTGAAGGCACCGCCCTTGCCCCCGCCCTGCATCTGACGCATGAAATACACCCAGACGCCGATCAGCAGCAGCATCGGGCCCCAGCTGATCAGCAGGGACACCAGCAGCGAGCCTTCTTCGCGGGGCTTGACATCGAACTTGACGTTGTTGGCGATCAGGTCGCCGACGAGGCCGCGGTCGAGGTAGGTTGCGGTGGTACGGACCTTGCGATCGTCGTTAGTGGTGGCGAGAATTTCGCTACCGCCGCTCTGGCCTTCCTGGATGGTGGCCGATTTGATGCGGTTGCCGCGCACTTCTTCAAGAAAATCGGAATAACCGATGTAGCCGGCGCCGGCGTTGCCGCGCGCATCGAACTGTTTGAAGACAGTGAACAGCACCATGGCGATCACAAGCCATACGGCGATCTTGGAAAACCATTGATTGTTCAAGCAAAGCTCCGGTCGGGTACGTGAGGGGACATCAATGACCCATGTGTGACGCATTCTAGGGGTTTCAAGGTGGCCAACCGGCATTTCGGAAGGGCCTGTCCCCAGGATCAGCGCGGGTTTTAAATAAATTGAATCCGGTCGATAGCCAGGGAAATCGGGTCAAGAAACCACTGGCGACTTCAGGCCGATTCCCACCAGGAAAGTCTCCGACGATTTCACTCGCGAGGATTTCGGTTTGATCGGCTTTACGACCTTGAAGGTATCTTTGAACAGTTTCACGACATCGTTGTAACCGCCTCCGTGAAACACCTTCACGACCAAGGCGCCCTCGGGGATCATGTGCCTCTGCGTGAAGTCGACGGCCAGTTCGATCAGATGAAGGATCCGGGCGGCGTCGGCCGAACCGATGCCCGAGAGGTTTGGAGCCATGTCCGATACGACCAGGTCGACCATCTTCCCGTCGAGGGCCAGTTCGAGCTGCGCGAGCACCTCGGCCTCGCGAAAATCGCCCTGGATGAAGTGCACGCCCTCGATGGGCACCATCGGCAGCAGGTCGAGCGCGATGATTTTCCCGTTCAAGGCACCGACGGCAGCACCATCGGGCGAAAAACGCCGGCGCAGGTACTGGCTCCAGGCGCCGGGTGTCGACCCCAGGTCGACCACTGTCTGCCCGGGCCGGATCAGTCCCAGCATCTCGTCGATTTCTTTCAGCTTGTACGCCGCCCGGGCTCTGTAGCCCTCTTTCGCTGCCAATTTGACATAGGTGTCGTTGACGTGGTCGTTGAGCCAGGCCTTGTTGACCTTCTTTGAATTCGTTTTGACTTTCATCGCTTCTCCGGATGTGTTGCGGCAGCGCGAAAAGTCGAACTGGGAGACATATACATAAGCTTGGATAATACGGGCATGCCCCAGATTTCCCTGACCCCCGCCCAGCGGCGCGAAAAGCGCGCCGATGCCCACCACCTCAACGCCGTGGTGATCGTTGGCTCCGACGGCCTGACGCCTGCCGTGCAAAAAGAGATCGACTCCGCGTTGAACTCCCACGGCCTGATCAAGGTCCGTGTCGCCTCCGACGACCGCGCCGGCCGCGAACTGATGTTCCAGTCGCTTGCCGCCGATCTCAACGCAGCGCCTATCCAGCATATCGGCAAGCTGCTCGTGCTATGGCGCGAACCGGCTGAAAAAGTCCGCGGCCCGGGCGACGAAGACCGAATGCCCGGCCCGAAGGACGTGAAGGTGCTCAAGTACGGCCGTGGCGGCCAGCGCCCGGAAGTCAAGACCCTGCGAGTTCTCGGCAACCAGCGCCTCACGCCGGGCGGCCAGCTCAAGCGCGTGAAGGTTTTGCAGAAGTCCGTGAAGAAGCGCCAGTCCGACTGAGAAAGCGCATCCGATGGAAGCGACCGCGCGCCAGCGCTATGTGCTGTGCATGAAATGGGGCACGAAATACGGCCCCGAATACGTCAACAACCTGTACGGCATGGTGCGTCGCAATCTTGGCGGCGATTTCATCTTCGTTTGCCTCACCGACGACTCCGCTGGCATTCGCCCGGAAGTGCGCTGCCTGCCGATTCCGGCGATGCCGCTCAAACCCGAGAAGCCGGGCGTACCCGACAGGGCCTGGCGAAAGCTCAGCACGTTCACAGCCGACCTGCACGGCTTGAAAGGCACCGCCCTTTATCTGGACGTGGATGTCGTGGTGGTAGGCAGCCTGGATGGCTTCTTCACCCAACCCGGCGAGTTCCTGATCATCAAGGACTACAAACGGCCCTGGCGGGTTACCGGCAATTCGTCGGTTTACCGCTTCGAGATCGGCGCGCACGCCGATGTGCTGTCGTACTTCCACGAGCACGAAGACGATATCCGGATCAAGTTCCGCAACGAGCAGGCCTACCTGTCGGATTACCTGCACGGGCAGGGCAAGCTCGCCTATTGGCCCAGGCGTTGGTGCCCGAGCTTCAAGTACCACAGCATTCCGTCGTGGCCGTTCAACTACTGGATGGAGCCTTCCATTCCAGAAGACGCTCGGGTGGTGATCTTTCACGGCGAGTGCAATCCGCCGGACGCCCTCACGGGGCAGCGAAACCGCCGGTTCAGGTTCATCAAGCCGGCCGGCTGGGTAGCAAATTACTGGAGAGCTTGAGACCGGGGTTCGGAACCGGCCTCGGGTTTCGTAGGCGGCAGAAGCCGCCACAGGGCCAGCCCGGCGCACGCCCATTGCACCAGATAGAAAGCGGTGCCCACCGAATGCCACAGCTTCAGGTTGTCGCGTGCCACGATGCGAGGGGAAATCGCGAATTCCGATAGCAGCGCCAGCAGCATGCCGCCCAGCACCAGTGCGAACCATCCAGCCGCGGCGGACGACGGTGCCGCAGCCGCCAAATCGGATGCCACCCTGCCCCTTCCGCGCGAAGCGATCAGCAGCAGCAATGCGCACACCACCGAGATCCAGGCCTGGCCGCTAAACAAATGGGCCGCCGTCTGCCCGGCCAGCGCGGTCGGCTGCAGCTTTGCGAAAAGCGTCGGCACCACGTAGAAGCCGACCGTCGAAAGGCTACCCCACCACAGCGCGGCGGCCAGGATGCAGAAGCGACGGTTTTGGATCATGTCGGCAGCGCTTCTGCGATCAGGCGTAGCGGACCGCGGCGATCTCGTAGTTGCGCACGCCACCCGGGGCCTGCACGCTGACGCTGTCGCCCTCCTGCTTGCCGATCATGGCCCGGGCGATGGGGCTGGACACGTTGATCAGGCCCAGCTTCAGGTCGGCTTCGTCTTCGCCGACGATCTGGTAGGTGACCTTATCGCCGGAGTCTTCGTCTTCGAGTTCGACGGTCGCGCCGAACACCACGCGGCCGTCCGCGTCCAGCGCGGTCGGGTCGATGATCTGAGCCGCGGACAGCTTGCCTTCGACTTCCTGGATACGCCCTTCGATGAAGCCCTGGCGATCCTTGGCGGCATCGTATTCGGCGTTTTCGCTCAGGTCGCCCTGGGCACGTGCCTCGGCGATGGCCTGGATGATCGCCGGGCGCTCCACCGTCTTGAGCTGATGCAGTTCGTTCTTGAGTTTTTCGGACCCGCGCTTGGTAATCGGGATGGTTGCCATGGTGTTCTTCTCTCCAAAAACAAAACGCCGGACGGGATAGGTCCGGCGGTGAAATGAGTGAGGGCTCCGAGCCCCGGGCCGGGGCCTAGGGAATCAGGGGGTGCCCCGCCAGTCGCGTCAGGATCGCGAGCGGACTGGAAGCTGGATTGTATTGCGCCTCGGCAGGCAAATGCAGGGTCTGCTCCAGCATGAACTGTCCGCCCATCACCGCGTGCGGCGTCTGGTCGGAGAAGCACACCCAGGCCGAGCCGGCGGCAAACGGCATGGTGACCTGCGGAGCATCGGTCTGGTAGGCCGCATCGCTCTTCATGCCGTCGTGCAGCTGCAGCATCAGGTGGTCGTACTCGCTGCGCAGCGACTTCGTGATGCCCGCCTTGTGAAGCAGTTTTGCCTGCCAGCGCGAATAGGACCTGGCCTTGGGCAGGAAGCGCCGTGCCACGTCTTCGAACGGCTCGCCGACCCGCCAGGTGCGCGGCTGCCCTTCCGGGTTGATATTGGCGAACACCCGCAGGATGCGCTCCCCCCTATTGGGCCGGGACGGAAAAGCATCGACATGCAGGCGACGGTCGTCGGCGCGCCACGATTGGGTGCGGCTCTCGACCTGCGCCGGACGGAAGCTGGTGGGGGCCAGGCGCAGATGCGGTGTGTAGTCGGGCAGCAGTCCGTGGACCAGCGCCTGGGCGTCGGCCCGGAAACGGCCGACGAGGCCGGCGAGCGCCTTTTGTTCGTCCATATCGCCGGCCGCCCCTTTCAACGCACCCTGTGCATCCAGGCTGATGTTGCGCTTGCCCTCGGCAAGCAGGGTCGGCCGCAGCAGCGCCGCCTCCTGCGGCCAGAGGGTGAAATGCAGGCGAGGAAAGTACAGCACCTTGCCAGCCTCGACCGCGGCGATCAGGTCGGGATCGGGACTGGCGGCCCGCCAGTCCTGAAGCTCGCGCTGGACGATCTGCTGCGCCATGAATCGGCCCGCCTCAGGCGGTCAGCTGCGCGTGCATTTCCTGCACCGAGATGACACCCAATCCGTCGACGTGCGCCATGCCTTCCACCGCCGCCTCGGCACCCGAGATGGTGGTGAAGGTCGTGACACGGGCCAACAGCGACGAGGTACGGATGAGGCGCGAGTCGGAAATCGCATTGCGGCGCTCTTCGACCGTATTGACCACCATCACGATCTCGTTGTTCTTGATCATGTCGACCACGTGCGGGCGGCCTTCGGTGACCTTGTTGACCACCTCGACCGGAATGCCCGCGGCGGAAATCGCAGCGGCGGTGCCCTTGGTCGCGACCAGCGTGAAACCCAGCGCGACGAGCTGGCGAGCCACCTCGACGGTGCGCGGCTTGTCGTTGTTCTTGACGGTCAGGAACACCTTGCCATCGCGCGGCAACTTGGTACCGGCGCCGAGCTGGCTCTTGACGAAGGCTTCGCCGAAGGTCTTTCCCACGCCCATGACTTCGCCGGTCGACTTCATTTCCGGGCCGAGGATGGTGTCCACGCCCGGGAACTTGACGAACGGGAACACGGCCTCCTTCACGCTGAAGTACGGCGGGTTCACTTCCCGGGTGACACCTTGCGAAGCCAGCGACTGCCCGGCCATGCACCGCGCGGCCACCTTGGCCAGCTGTACGCCGGTCGCCTTGCTCACGAAAGGCACCGTGCGCGAGGCGCGCGGATTGACCTCGAGTACAAAAATCACGTCCTGGCCGTCGACCTGCTGGATGGCGAACTGCACGTTCATCAGCCCGACCACGTTCAGCGCGCCGGCCATCGCGGCCGACTGGCGCTTGAGCTCGTCGACCGTGGCCGCCGACAGGTAGTACGGCGGCAGCGAACAGGCGGAGTCGCCCGAGTGCACGCCGGCCTGTTCGATGTGCTCCATCACGCCGCCGATGAAGGTGGCGCCGGTGTTGTCGCGGATGCAGTCCACGTCGCACTCGATGGCGTCGTTGAGGAAGCGGTCCAGCAGCACCGGGGAGTCGTGGCTGACCTTGACGGCCTCGCGCATGTAGCGCTCCAGGTCGCGTTGCTCGTGCACGATTTCCATCGCCCGGCCGCCCAGCACATAGCTCGGGCGCACCACCAGCGGGTACCCCAGCGCGGCGGCCTTTTCCAGCGCTTCCGGCTCGGTTCGTGCAGTGGCGTTCGGCGGCTGGCGCAGGCCCAGTTCATGCAGCAGCTTCTGAAAGCGCTCGCGGTCTTCGGCGGCATCGATCATGTCCGGCGTGGTGCCGATGATCGGCACGCCTTCGGCCTCCAGGCCCAGGGCCAGCTTCAGCGGCGTCTGGCCGCCGTACTGCACGATCACGCCGACCGGCTTTTCCTTGTCGACGATCTCCAGCACGTCTTCGAGCGTCAGTGGCTCGAAGTACAGGCGGTCGGAGGTGTCGTAGTCGGTGGAAACCGTCTCGGGATTGCAGTTGACCATGATGGTTTCGTAGCCGTCTTCGCGCATGGCGAGGGCGGCGTGCACGCAGCAATAGTCGAACTCGATGCCCTGGCCGATACGGTTCGGGCCACCGCCCAGCACCATGATCTTCTTGTTGTTGGTGGGCGCGGCTTCGCACTCGTCCTCGTACGTGGAGTACATGTAGGCGGTGTCGGTGGCGAACTCGCCGGCGCAGGTGTCGACGCGCTTGTAGACCGGGCGCACGTTGAGGGCGCGGCGGGCTTCACGCACCGCCTTTTCGTTGGTCTTCAGCAGCTTTGCCAGGCGGCGGTCGGAGAAGCCCTTGGACTTCAGCTGGCGCAGCGTGAGGGCGTCGATGGCGGCCAGTGCGGCGTCGCCCTTGTCGATGGCGAGCTGGTCCAGTTCGAGTTCGATCTTCACGATCTCCTCGATCTGCACCAGGAACCACGGATCGATCTTGGTGAGCGCGAAGACTTCGTCCACGCTCATGCCCATGCCGAAGGCGTCGCCGACGTACCAGATGCGCTCGGGTCCGGGCTCGCCCAGTTCCTTCTCGAGCACTTCGCGGTCTTGCGTCTTCTGGTTCATGCCGTCCACGCCGACTTCCAGGCCGCGCAGGGCTTTCTGGAAGGACTCCTGGAAGGTACGGCCCATGGCCATGACTTCGCCGACGGACTTCATCTGGGTCGTCAGGCGGCTGTCGGCCGTGGGGAATTTTTCGAAGGCGAAACGCGGAATCTTGACGACCACGTAGTCGATGCTGGGCTCGAACGACGCCGGCGTGGCGCCGCCGGTGATGTCGTTGCGCAGCTCGTCGAGCGTGTAGCCGATGGCGAGCTTTGCCGCCACCTTGGCGATCGGGAAACCGGTCGCCTTGGAAGCCAGCGCGGACGACCGCGAGACCCGCGGGTTCATCTCGATGACGACCATGCGGCCGTCCTTGGGATTGATCGAGAACTGCACGTTCGAACCGCCGGTATCGACACCGATCTCGCGCAGCACGGCCAGCGAGGCGTTGCGCAGGATCTGGTATTCCTTGTCCGTCAGGGTCTGTGCGGGAGCGACGGTGATGGAGTCGCCGGTGTGCACGCCCATCGGGTCCAGGTTCTCGATGGAGCAGACGATGATGCAGTTGTCCGCCTTGTCGCGGACCACTTCCATCTCGTACTCTTTCCAGCCGAGGAGCGATTCTTCGATCAGCAGTTCGTTGGTCGGCGAGGCTTCCAGGCCGCGCTTGCAGATGACCTCGAATTCTTCCGCGTTGTAGGCGATGCCGCCGCCGGTGCCTCCCAGGGTGAAGCTGGGGCGGATGACGGTGGGGAAGCCCAGGCCCTTCTGCACCGACCAGGCTTCGTCCATGGTGTGCGCGATGCCGGAGCGGGCCGAACCCAGTCCGATCTTGGTCATCGCGTCCTTGAACTTCAGGCGGTCTTCGGCCTTGTCGATCGCCTCGGGCGTGGCGCCGATCAGCTCGACCTTGTATTTGTCGAGCACGCCGTGGTGCCACAGGTCGAGCGCGCAGTTGAGGGCGGTCTGGCCGCCCATGGTCGGCAGGATGGCGTCCGGCCGCTCCTTGGCGATGATCTTCTCGACCGTCTGCCAGGTGATGGGCTCGATGTAGGTGACATCGGCGGTGGCCGGGTCGGTCATGATCGTGGCGGGGTTGCTGTTGATCAGGATGACCTTGTAGCCCTCCTCGCGCAGCGCCTTGCAGGCCTGCACGCCAGAGTAGTCGAACTCACAGGCCTGGCCGATGACGATCGGGCCGGCGCCGATGATGAGGATCGATTTGAGGTCTGAACGCTTAGGCATTTTTCTGCTTGTCCATCAAGGCTGCGAAACGGTCGAACAGATAGGAAATATCGTGCGGACCAGGCGAGGCTTCCGGATGGCCCTGGAAGCAGAAAGCAGGCTTGGACGTATGCGCCAAACCTTGCAGCGTGTTGTCGAACAGGCTGATGTGCGTGGCGCGCAGCGACGCCGGCAACGAGTCGGCATCGACCGCGAAACCGTGGTTCTGGCTGGTGATGCTGACGCGGCCGTTATCCAGGTCTTTCACCGGATGGTTGGCACCGTGGTGGCCGAACTTCATCTTGTAGGTCTTGGCACCCATGGCCAGCGCCATGATCTGGTGGCCCAGGCAGATGCCGAAGGTGGGGATGCCCGCCTCGATCAGTTCGCGGGCCGCGGCCACGGCGTATTCGCAAGGCTGCGGGTCGCCCGGGCCGTTGGCCAGAAAGACCCCGTCCGGCGCCAGCTTCATGACCTCGGCGGCGCTGGTCTGCGCAGGCACCACCGTGATCTGCGCGCCGCGCTCGGCCATCATGCGAAGGATGTTCTTCTTGACGCCGTAGTCGAAAGCCACGACATGGTGGCGCGGCGCGATCTGCATGCCGTAGCCGTCGCCGAGCTTCCACTCGGACTGGGTCCACTCGTAGGGCGCTTTCACGCTGGCGACCTTGGCGAGGTCGAGGCCGGCCATGCTGGGCGCGCCCTTGGCCTGCGCGATGGCGCGGTCGATCTCGCCCTGCGTCGGCTCGGCGCCGGCTGCGAGGCCGACGATGCAGCCGTTCTGCGCGCCCTTGCTGCGCAGATGCCGGGTCAGCTTGCGGGTGTCGATACCGGCGATGGCGACGGTCTTTTCGCGCACGAGGTACTCGTCGAGGGTGACCGTCTTGCGGAAGTTGGATGCGACGAGAGGCAGGTCCTTGATGATGAGACCTGCGGCATAGACCTTGTCGGCTTCGATGTCCTCGTCGTTGACCCCGTAGTTGCCGATGTGCGGATACGTCAGGGTGACGATCTGCTGCATGTAGCTGGGGTCGGTGAGGATTTCCTGGTAGCCGGTCATCGCGGTGTTGAACACCACTTCACCGACGGTGGAGCCGGTGGCTCCGATCGATTGGCCGAGAAAGACTGTGCCGTCTGCAAGCGCCAGGATGGCGGAAGGGAATTTTCCCTGTAGAGACAAGAGCACGGGTTTCTCCGATTGGTTACGGTCGCCCGGCGCAACGCCCGGCCTGAAAGGCTGGGGAGTGGCTGCTCGTCAAAGGGAGGAGGCTTTTACGCGAAAGGGCGACGCGATTGAGGAAAGCTCCCGATTATAGCCGTCCAAAATGACGCATCCTCGCCGCCGAATGGCATGGAACCATGCGCGAGAGGCATGAAGATGCACCAGATCAGCGCATCGCGCCGCTGGCATGCAGGCAGATCGCCGCCGCTGCCGCCACGTTGAGGGACTCTTCCCCACCGGGCTGCGCGATGCGGATGCGCCGGGTCGCCAAGGCCTCCAGGCCGGCCGACACGCCCTGCCCTTCATGGCCCAGCAGCCACGCGCAAGGCCAGGGCAGCTCGGCACGGTGGAGGAAGTCGCCCGCGTGGGAGCTGGTCGCCAGGATGGGCACCCCGAGGCCGGCGATATCCTCCACCGCCAGGCCCTCCACCAGCTTCAGGCCGAAATGCGCACCCATGCCGGCGCGCAAGACCTTGGGCGCCCACAAGGCCGCCGTGCCCTTGATGGCCAGGATCTGGCCGAAGCCGAAGGCCGCCGCGCTGCGGATGATGGAGCCGACATTGCCTGCGTCCTGCACGCGGTCGAGCACCACGGCGGCCGTCGAAAGATCGATGCCCGGCGCGGCCGGCAGGTCCAGCAGAAAGCCCATGGGCGCGGGCGACTCCAGGCTGCTGATGTCGCCCAGCAGCTTGTCTGCGACGACCACGTTGCGAGCCGCGGAGCCACCGAATTCGCCGCGAAATCGCGCCCAGGCGCTTTCGCCGAATACCGCCGTCGCAGGCTGCCAGCCGCGTGCCAGCGAGGCACGGCACAGATGATCGCCCTCGATCCAGACCTGCCCGGCCTTGCGGTATGCATGGTTGTCTTGCGCCAGGCGGCGCAGTTCGCGCACCAGGGGGTTGTCGCGCGAGGCGATCTGCAGCGGTTCGTTCATGGTTTATTCGGTACGCACCGCGCGGGGCTCGCGGCGGCGCCTGGGCGGGATCACCGGGCGCAGCAAAGGATCGTCGATCGGCAGAAGCGCCGGCACCGGCAACGGCAGGGGCGAACGCGCCGCCAGATGGACCTGCGCCACCGGAGCAAAAGAGCGCCGGTGGTGCTCGCTCGCGCCGTGTTGCCGCAAGGCGGCCAGGTGCTCGGCCGTACCGTAGCCCTTGTGCCTGGCGAAGCCGTAGTGCGGGTACTGCCGATCGAGCGCCAGGCAGAGGCGGTCGCGGTGCACCTTGGCGAGGATGGACGCCGCGGAGATCGACGGCACGAGGGCGTCGCCCTTGACGATCGCTTCGGCCAACACGTCGAGCGTGGGCAGCCGGTTGCCGTCGACCAGCACCTTGACCGGCCTCAGGCGCAGGCCCTCCACCGCGCGGCGCATGGCGAGCATGGTGGCCTGCAGGATGTTGACGGCGTCGATCTCCTCGACGGTCGCCACGCCGATCGCGCAACATAGGGCGCGCTCCATGATCTGATCGTGCAGGCGCTCGCGCTGCAGCGCGGTGAGCACCTTCGAATCGGCCAGCCCGCGGATGCGGCTGGGATGGTCGAGGATGACCGCGGCGGCGACCACCGGGCCGGCCAGCGGACCCCGGCCGGCTTCGTCCACGCCCGCGACGAGGCCGGGCACGTCCCACACCAGCGGGGTCTGTTCAGGCAGCAAGAACTTGGGCGAGGGCATCGGCGCAAAGTGCGGGCGTATCGCGCTGCAACTCGTGGTGCAGCACGGTGAAACGATCGGTGAGTGCCGCCACTTTTTCAGGCGCGGCAAACCACGCCAGCACGGCATCGGCGAGCGCGCGCGGAGTGGCGGCATCCTGCAGGAGTTCGGGCACGACGAAATCGCGGCACAGGATGTTGGGCAAGCCGACCCACGGCTGCAGGCGCTTGGGCGCCATCAGCTTCCAGGACAGCCAGTGCATGTTGTAGGCAATGACCATCGGCCGCTTGAACAGCGCGGCCTCCAGCGTGGCGGTACCGCTGGCGATCAGGGTGACGTCGCAGGCGGCCAGTACCGCGTGAGAGCGGCCGTCCACGATGCGGATGGCGTCCGACATGCCGGCCTCGGCCGCCGCAGCCTCGATGCGCGAGCGCAATGCGGGTATGGCGGGCACCACGAAGAGCATATCCGGCCGCTCGGCGCGCAGCAGCCGACAGGCGTCGAAGAATCGCCGGGCCAGGTACTGAACCTCGGACGCGCGGCTGCCGGGCAGCACCGCCAGGACTGGCACGTCGTCGGGCAGGCGCAGCGCCGCGCGGGCGGCCTGGCGGTCGGGCACCAGGGGTATGACGTTGGCCAGGGGATGGCCGACATAGGTCGCGGCGATGCCGTGGCGCTGCAGCAATTCGGGCTCGAAGGGGAAGATGCAGAGCACATGGTCGGTGCTGCGCTGAATCTTCTCCACCCGCTTCGGGCGCCAGGCCCACACCGACGGTGCGACGAAGTGCACACACTTGATGCCGGCGGCACGCAGGTCGGCTTCGAGGTCGAGATTGAAATCAGGTGCGTCGACACCGATGAACACCGCCGGTTTCTCCGCCAGCAGGCGGTCGCGCAAGCGGCGGCGGATGCCGACGATCTCGCGGTAGTGGCGCAGCACTTCCACGTAACCGCGCACCGCCAGCTTGTCGCTGGGCCACCACGCCTGGAAGCCGCGCCGCGCCATGTGCGGGCCGCCGATACCGACGCAATCCATGGCGGGCCAGCGGGCCAGCAGGCCGTCGAGCAACAGGCCTGCGAGCAGGTCGCCGGAGGTCTCGCCCGCGACCAGCGCGACCTGCAGGGGCGCCGGTGGTGCGGTGACCATGGCGTTAACGGACGATGCCGCGCTGGGGCGGAACGCCGGCCAGGAAGCCGAGCATCATGTCGACGTCCGGCTGTGCGCCGTCGAAGCGCGCGGGCAACTCGGCGATGCGTTTCTGTGCCTCGTCGAGCGTCAGACCGTCGCGGTACAAGGCCTTGTGCATGGCCTTCACCGCGCTCACCCGCTCGGTGGAGAAACCACGACGCCGCAGCCCTTCGAAGTTCATCGACCGGGCACCGGCCGGCTGGCCCTGGCTCATGACAAACGGCGGCTGGTCGGCGAACAGCAGTGAGCACATGGCGGTCATGCCGTGCGCACCGATGCGCACGAACTGGTGGACGACCGTGAAGCCGCCCAGGATGACCCAGTCGCCCACTTCGACGTGCCCGGCCAGCTGGGAGTTGTTGGCGAAGATAGTGTGATTGCCCACCACTACGTCGTGCGCCAGGTGCACGTACGCCATGATCCAGTTGTCGTCGCCGACACGGGTGATCGCGGTGCCGCCGGGCGAGCCGATGTTGAAGGTGCAGAACTCGCGGATGGTGTTGCGGTCACCGATGACGAGTTCGCAGGGCTCGCCCGCGTATTTCTTGTCCTGCGGGATCGCGCCCAGCGAATTGAACTGGAAGATGCGGTTGTCGCGGCCGATGGTGGTGTGGCCCTCGATGACGCAGTGGGCACCGACGGTGGTGCCTGCGCCGATCTTCACGTGCGGGCCGATGACGGTGTATGGGCCGATCTCCACGCCCGGGTCGATCTGCGCACCCGGAGCGATCAGCGCCGTCGCATGGATGGATGAAGTCACGCGCAGGTCTTTCCGCGAAACGCGCTCAGGCGATGGTGCGCATGGTGCACATCAGCTCGGCTTCGCAGGCAAGCTCACCCGCCACGCGCGTGATGCCCTTGAACTTGAAAATGCCGGCCTTCATGCGCTCGAGCGTCACTTCCATCATGAGTTGGTCGCCCGGTTCCACCGGCCGCTTGAAGCGCGCGCCATCGATGCCGGCGAAGTAGTACACCGTCTTGTCGTCGGGCGTCACGCCCAGGGTGTCGAAAGCCAGCAGGGCCGCGGCCTGGGCCATGGCCTCGACGATCAGCACGCCGGGCATGACCGGATGATGCGGAAAATGGCCGTTGAAGAAGGGCTCGTTGATCGTGACGTTCTTCAGCGCGACGATGCGCTTGCCCTTTTCGATTTCCAGCACCCGGTCCACCAGCAGGATCGGATAACGGTGGGGCAGCTGCTTGAGGATCTGGTGGATGTCCAACATGGGATTCAGGATTCGTTGTTCTGGAGGTTGTGCTCGAGCGCCTTGATGCGGTCTCGCAGGCTGTGAAGTTGCCGCAGCGTGGCGGCATTTTTCTCCCAGCTCTTATTGTCGTCGATGGGAAACACGCCGCTGTACTGGCCTGGCTGGCGGATGGACCGCATCACGACCGATGCGGCCGAGATGTGCACGTTGTCCGCGAGCGTCAGGTGCCCCAGCACGACCGCACCGCCACCGACCGTGCAATGTGCGCCGATGGTGGCGCTGCCAGCGACACCGGCATTGCCGGCAAGCGCGCTGTGGCGGCCGATGCGCACGTTGTGGGCGATCTGCACCAGATTGTCGATCTTGACTCCGTCCTCGATCACCGTGTCTTCGAGTGCGCCGCGGTCGATACAGCTGTTGGCGCCGATCTCGACGTCGTTGCCGATCCGCACGGCTCCCAGCTGTTCGATCTTGATCCACTCCCCCTGATGCAGGGCGAAGCCGAAACCGTCGGCGCCGATCACCACGCCCGCATGCACGATGCAACGCTCGCCGATGCTGCAGTCCTCGCCCAGCGTGACCCGTGACGACAGCACGGTTCCGGCGCCCACCGAAGCGCCCGCCTCCACCACGCACTGCGGTCCGATAGAAGCAGTGGCATGGATGGTGGCCGTGGAATCGACGAACGCGCTCGGGTGGACGCCCATCGAACGGACACGGCCGTGCTGACGCTTCCACAACTGCGTGAGGCGAGCGAAATAGACGTAGGGTGAATCCGCGACGATGCATGCGCCGCGTGCGCGGGCGGCGTCGGCAAACAGCGGCGCCACGATGACGCAACCCGCCAATGATCCGGCGAGTTGCTGGGCATATCGAGGGTTGCTCAAGAAAGCGATTTCGCCCGGGCCGGCGGCTTCCAGGGGGGCGATGCCGGTAACGGCCTGGAGGCCGTCGCCGTGAAGCTCGCCACCGAGTTCGGTGACGATCTTATGCAGAGTCAGTTCAACGGCGCCGATGCCGCTTGCGGCACGTGCGCGCACCGCTTTACCGGGCCGGTGCCGTGGCCGACGTGTTCAGCGCCTTGATGACGCGATCGGTGATGTCGAACTTGGGGTTGATATAGACGGCTTCCTGAAGGATGACGTCGTACTTTTCGGTTTCAGCGACCTGCTTGACCACGCGGTTGGCGCGTTCGAGCACTTGCTGCAACTCTTCGTTCTTGCGCGAGTTCAGGTCTTCCTGAAATTCGCGGCGCTTGCGCTGGAAGTCGCGGTCTTGTTCGACCAACGCGCGCTGGCGGCTGGTGCGTTGCGCGTCGGGCAGCGTCGGCGCTTCCTTTTCGAACTTGTCGGAACCGGCCTTCAGCGTGTTGCCCAGGTCGAGCAGGTCTTTCTCGCGCTTGGAGAACTCCTGCTCCAGCTTGGACTGCGCCGCCTTGGCAGCGGTAGCCTCACGGAAGATACGGTCGGTATTGACGAAGCCGACCCGGAAATCGTCTGCCTGGGCAGGCGCCGCACAGGCTGCCGCCGCAAGCACGACGCCGATGGCGCCTTGGCGGAAAAAAGCGTTCATTAGAAAGAGCTTCCGATCTGAAATTGGAATTTTTGGATTCTATCGCCCGGTTCCTTGCGGACCGGATTGGCAATGGCAATACGCAGGGGACCCACAGGGGAAACCCAGCTCAGGCCCAAACCGACGGAAGCGCGCATTTCACCAAGATCGAAGCGCTGGTTTTCGCCGTAAACGTTGCCGACGTCGGTAAAGCCGAAGACGCGCAAGGTGCGGTCGTTGCCAGCACCGGGGAACGGCGCGGAAACCTCTGCATTGAGGGTGATCTTCTTGGCGCCGCCGATCGACGACCCGGTGACGTCGCGCGGGCCCAGCGTTCCCTGCTCGAAACCACGCACCGAGCCGAGACCGCCGGAATAGAAGTTCTTGAAAATCGGGAACGGCAGTCCGTTGAGGCCCTTGCCGGCGCCCAGTTCGCTGTTGAGCGCCAGGGTGTACTTCTTGGTGATCGGGTAGTACTGCTGGAACTGGTAGTTGCCGCGCACGTAGCGGGCATCTCCGGCAACGCCGATTTCGGAGTTGAAGCGTTGATAGCGGCCAGTGCTGGGCGACAAGGCGCTGTCGCGGCTGTCGCGAGCCCAACCAACGGTCAGCGGCACCGAATAGCTGGTGTATCCGACACGTTCGGCGTAGCTCAGGTAAGTCGCAGGAATGTTGGTACCCGGCTTGATCTCGGTGCGCTCGAGGCCGGCTCCGAAGAAGACCGTGTCAAGCTCACTGAACGGCACGCCGAAGCGCGTGCTGGCGCCGGATGTCAGCAAGCGGTAGTTGCCGCCCTGGTCCTGGTAGGGACGCGACGAACGATGGTAGACGTCGAAGGTGCGCGAGATACCGTCTGCCGTGAAATACGGGTTGGTCGTGCTGAGCACGATCGCGCGGTTGAACTTGCTGGTATTGACGTCGATACCCAGGTAGTTGCCGGTGCCGAAGACGTTTTCCTGCTTGATGCCGAACGTCAGCGCGATCTTTTCCGCACTGGAAAAACCGGCACCCAGCGACAGGCTGCCGGTCGGCTTTTCGACCACGTTCACCACCACGTCGACCTGGTCGGGCGAACCGGCCACATCCTGGGTTTCGACCTCGACCTGGCTGAAATAACCCAGGCGGTCGACCCGGTCGCGCGACAGCTTGATCTTGTCGCCGTTGAACCAGGACGACTCGAACTGCCGGAATTCGCGCCGGATGACTTCGTCGCGGGTGCGGTTGTTGCCGGCCACCGAAATACGGCGCACGTAGGCACGGCGAGCCGGCTCGGCCTGCAGCACCAGGGCTACGCGGTTGTTGGCGCGGTCAATCTCGGGCGTCGGTTCGACCCGGGCGAAAGCGAAACCGAAGGCGCTGAAGTAGTCGGTGAAGGCCTTGGTGGTCTGGGCGACTTCTTCGGAGTTGTAGGGCTCGCCCGGCACGATCTTGATCAGGGACTTGAACTCTTCCTCGCGGCCGAGGTAGTTGCCTTCCATGCGGACGCCGGACACCACGTAACGCTGGCCTTCGGTGACGTTGATCGTCACGCTGATGTCCTGCTTGTTGGGCGAGATGGCGACTTGCGTCGAGTCGACGCGGAACTCCATGTACCCGCGCTGCAGGTAGTACGAGCGCAGGGTTTCCAGGTCGGCGTTGAGCTTGGCGCGCGCGTAGCGATCGGACTTGGTGTACCAGCTCAGCCAGCCTCCGGTGTCCAGGTCGAACAACCCCTTGAGAGTGCCTTCGCTGAACGCCTTGTTGCCGGTGATGCGGATGTCCTTGATGCGGGCCGGCTCGCCTTCGGTCACGCTGAAGGTGAGGTTGACGCGGTTGCGCTCGATCGGCGTGACGGTGGTGACCACCTCAGCGCCGTACAGGCTGCGGTTGACATACTGGCGCTTGAGTTCCTGCTCGGCGCGGTCGGCCAGAGCCTTGTCGAAGGGGCGTCCTTCGGTCAGGCCGATGTCGCGCATCGCTTTCTTCAGGGTGTCCTTGTCGAACTCCTTGGTACCCGCGAAGTCGATGTCGGCAACCGTGGGACGCTCTTCGACGATGACCGTCAGCACGTTGCCACGGGCTTCCAGGCGCACGTCCTTGAACAGTCCGAGGGCGAACAGCGAACGAATGGCGCCGGAGCCCTTCTCGTCGTTGTAGTTGTCCCCCACCCGGAACGGCAGCGAGGCGAACACGGTGCCGGGCTCTACACGCTGCAGGCCTTCGACGCGGATATCGCCGAGGGTGAATGGATCGATGGCCCAGGCAGCCTGCGCGGCGAACAGCATGCTGGCCACCACCGAGACGGCCCGCAGGCGGAAACCGAAGATTTTTTGCTTCATGTACGCGGAATGAAAATGTGCCGGCAACCGCAACCCGGTCGCGGCCAACGCGGGATTATGACGGAGGCCGATGACGAGGCCCGCAGGCGGCCTCGTGACAGCGCGCCCGACATCGATATCAACCGAAGATCCGGCTGACGTCATTGAAGAGTGCGATGGACATCGCAAGCAGCAGCACCGCCACCCCGCCGCGCTGGAGATAGCCCAGCCAGGCCTCGGAAACGCCCTTGCCCGTAACGGCTTCCCAGGCGAAGAACACCAGGTGCCCGCCGTCGAGAACCGGCAACGGCAACAGGTTGAGCACCCCGAGGCTCACACTGATCAGGGCCAGAAACAGCAGGTACTGGACGAAGCCCAGGCTTGCCGAACGGCCGGCATAGTCGGCAATGGTCAGCGGCCCGCTCAGGTTCTTGAGCGACGCCTCGCCGATCACCATGCGGCCCATCATGCGCAGGCTCAGCGACGAGACCTCCCAGGTCTTGGTAACGCCGCGCCACAGGCCGTCGAGCACGCCGTAGCGCACCCGCACCGTTTCGGGCGGGCCACCCACATAGGCGCCGATTCGGCCGAAACTGGCGCCGTTTTCGGTGACCAGGGCGGGTGTCACCACGACTGCCAGGGATGCCCCGCCGCGCTCGATCGCCCAGGTCTGTGCCAGCGCCTGGCCGTCGCGTACCGAGGCGCGGATGGCGTCGCGCAACTGGCCGCCGTCGCCGATCGACGTATTGCCGATGCGCCGCACGGTGTCGCCACGCTGCAGCCCGGCAGCGGCAGCCGCGCCGGTGGGCTGGACATCGCCGACAACAGGTGCGGTCAGAGGCCCGCTGAGCCCGATTTCGCGGGTCATCGCGGCGTCGGCCTCGCGGTGGGTCAGGCGGTCGAGCGGGAGTTCGACGAGGCGTTGCGCGCCGTCACGCCCCGCGACCTGCAGCGACAAGGCCCGGCCTTCCAGTGCCGCGCGCGTCAGTTGCCAATGAAAATCGTCGAACGAACGCACCGCCGTGGGCTCTTCGTCCCGGGTTGCGACGGTCAATACCTCGTCGCCGGACCGCAGGCCCGCCTGCGCAGCGATGGAAGCGGCCAGGGGCTGCGCCAGACGGGCGCGAGGCTCGTCGGTGCCGATCCAGTTGACCGCCGCATACAGGGCGACGGCCAGCAGCAAGTTGGCGGCCGGCCCGGCAGCGACGATGGCGGCGCGCTTGCCGACCGACTGGTTGTTGAAGGCCAGATGCCGCTCGGCCGGGTCGACCGGTCCCTCGCGTTCGTCGAGCATCTTGACGTAGCCGCCGAGCGGCAGCATGCCGATGGCGAATTCGGTGGGCGATCCCGGCTTTTGCCAGCGCCAGAGGGTGCCGCCGAAGCCGATCGAAAAACGCAGCACCTTGACGCCGCAGGCGCGCGCGACACGGTAATGGCCGTATTCGTGGATGGCGATCAGCAGCGCCAGCGCCACGACGAAGGCGGCAATGGTCATGAGCATCGGAACTCCTCGAAACCCGCTTCGGGACGGTCAGTGAAAAACCTATTGTCGGCGGCAGTCAGCCGGCCGAGCGCACAACCGCCGCTTCGGCCTGCCTGCGCGCCAGGGCATCGAGGCCCAGCAGCGCCTCCAGCGAATCGGCCGATCCAGCAGGCACGGCTTCCAGCGTCTGCAGGTTGACCGCGTGGATCTGGTCGAAGCGGATGCGGCGGTCGAGAAAAGCCTGCACCGCGACCTCATTGGCGGCGTTGAGCACGGCCGTGGTGCCGTCGGGCCCCTCGAGCGCATCCCAGGCCAGTTGCAGGCCGGGGAAGCGCTCGGGCGAAGGCTTTTCGAAGGTCATGGCGGCGACACTTGAAAAATCCAGCCGCGGCGTACCGCTTTCGATGCGCTCCGGCCAGGCCAGGCCATAGGCGATCGGCACGCGCATGTCCGGCATGCCCAGTTGCGCCACCAGGGATCCGTCACGGTATTGCACCAGCGAATGCACGATGCTCTGCGGGTGAATCACCACCTCGATGCGCCGGGACGGCAGGCCGAACAGGTGGCGCGCCTCGATGACTTCGAGCGCCTTGTTCATCATCGTGGCCGAGTCGACCGAGATCTTGCGGCCCATCGACCAATTGGGGTGCGCGCAGGCTTCTTCCGGCGTCACCGACCTGAGGGTGGACGGATCCCGGCTGCGGAAGGGCCCACCCGAGGCGGTGAGGATGATCTTCTCGACCCGTCGATCCCAGGTCGCCGCGTCGTCCGGCAGCGACTGGAAGATGGCCGAATGTTCGCTGTCGATCGGCAGCAGGGTCGCACCGCCCTGCTCTACCGCATGCATGAAGAACCGGCCGCCGACGACGATGGCCTCCTTGTTGGCCAGCAGCAGGCGTTTGCCCGCCCGTGCGGCAGCCAGGCAGGGGCCGAGTCCGGCGGCGCCGACGATGGCGGCCATGACGGAATCGACCAGCGGATGGCAGGCGATCTCCTCGACGCCCGCATTGCCGCTCAGGACCCGCGTCTCCAGGCCGTGTGCGACCAGCTTGTCGCGCAACAGCGCGGCATGGGCTTCGGTCGCCATGGCGGCGAAAGCCGGACGAAATCGCTGGCAGAGTGCAAACAGTGCGTCCACCTGGCTGCCGGCGCATAAGGCGAAGACTTCGAAATGCTCGGGGTGGCGAGCCACGACGTCCAGGGTGCTGGCGCCGATGGAGCCGGTCGCCCCCAGCACCGCCAGGCGCTGCCGCGGCGACGTCGCCGGCAATATCACCGGAAGGGCCTTCGCGGAAGCGAGCACCGCGCTCATGCGCCCACCGCCGTCGCCAGCATCATGGCCAGCGGCACCGTCGGCAACAGCGCGTCGATGCGGTCGAGCACGCCGCCGTGGCCGGGCAGGAGCTGGCTGCTGTCCTTGGCGCCGGCACTGCGCTTGACCAGCGACTCGACCAGGTCGCCGGCGACGCTCATGGCCGCCAGGAAGATCACGGCCGGCACCAGCACCCACAGTCCGCGAGCGGCCAGCAGGCTATACAGGCTGACCGGCGCCAGTCCGTAGGCACGGTCGGCCCAGATCCACACGGCGGCGAGCAGCAGCACGCCGAGCATGCCGCCCCACACGCCCTCCCAGCTTTTGCCGGGGCTGATGGCAGGGGCCAGCTTGTTGCGGGTAAAGCGCAGGCCGAAAGCGCGACCGGCGAAATAGGCGGCGATATCGGCCACCCACACCAGCACCATCACCGACAGCAGAAAGTTGGTGCCGACAAAACGGGCCTGGGCAATCGCCAGCCAGGCGAGGAACAATGCGACGACGCCGCCGACCAGCCGCACCGGACGCGGCACCGTCGACCAGCCGGCGACGCCGCGGCGCAGCATCAACGCGGCGACCAGCACCCAGGCGCCACCGACGAGCATCCACAGGGTCGGCATGGGCTGCGCCATCAGCCCGACTTTCCACGCGGCCACACACAGCACCAGCACCACGATGGCGATGAGCAGCGCGCCGGTGTCTCGCAGGCCGTTGAGCCGCGCCCACTCCCAGGACGCCGCGGCGATGGCGGCGACGGCCACCGCACAGAAAGGCAGCGGCGACGGCACGATGAGCGCCGAAAGGATGATCGCCAGCAGGACGATGGCGGTAAGAATGCGCTGCTTGAGCATGGAATAGGTCCTTTACGGCGGATGCCGGTCAGTTGTACCGGGAATGCGGGTAGGTCGCGTAAACGGTTGAGGAATCGAAGACCCGCGCATCAGGCTTGCCGACCCGATGCGCCGCCGAAGCGGCGCTCGCGACGGCCGAAATCGGCAATGGCTTCGTCGAGTGCCGCTTCGTCGAAATCGGGCCAGAGACGGTCGCTGAAGAAAAGCTCGGCATAGGCGCATTGCCACAGCAGGAAATTGCTGATGCGCTGCTCGCCGCCGGTTCGGATCAGCAAGTCGGGATCGGGCACATGGGCCAGCGACAAAGACTGTCCGATGGCCTCCTCGGTGATGGCTTCGCCGCGCTCCGCGAGCCGGCGCGCGGCCTGCGCGATGTCCCAGCGGCCACCGTAGTTGAAACAGATATTGAGGACGAGCCTGCGATTGCTCGCCGTGAGCGCTTCGGCCTGGTCGAAGCCGTCGGCAACGTTGCGCGACAGCGCCAGCCGGTCGCCGATAAAAAACAGCCTGATGCCGTTCTGGTGCAGGCGCGGCACTTCGCGGGCCAGCGCCTTTGCCAGCAGCTCGAAAAGCCCACCAACCTCATCGGCGGGGCGACGCCAGTTCTCGGACGAAAACGCAAAGACGGTCAACACCTCGACGCCGCGCGCAGAACAGGCGTCGACGCAGCGCCTGAGCGATTCGACACCCTGGCGATGTCCGGCAAAGCGTGGCAACACCCGCCGCGAGGCCCACCGGCCGTTGCCGTCCATGACAACCGCGATGTGCCGGGGAACGAGGGGCGCGCCCATGATGGAGCGGCGAGGCGGGCTGCCTCAGACCGCCATGATTTCCTGTTCCTTTGCCGCGACCAGCTTGTCGATGTCGACAATGTGGCGGTCGGTGACCTTCTGCACGTCGGCTTCGGCGCGTTTCTGGTCGTCCTCGGAAGCTGCCTTGTCCTTGACCAGCTTCTTGACCGATTCGTTGGCATCGCGGCGCAGGTTGCGGACGGCGATCTTGGCGTTTTCGCCTTCCGAGCGGACCTGCTTGGTCATTTCCTTGCGGCGCTCTTCGCTCATGGCTGGCACCGGTACGCGGATCAGGTCGCCCATCGAGGCCGGATTCAGGCCCAGGTCGCTCTCGCGGATGGCCTTCTCGATCTTCACGCCCATGCCTTTTTCCCAGGGCTGGACGCTGATGGTGCGCGAATCGATGAGCGACAGGTTGGCGACCTGGCTCAGCGGCACGGGCGAACCGTAGTAGTCCACCTGGACCGAATCGAGCATCGCGGGATTGGCGCGGCCGGTGCGGATCTTGGTGAGGTTGTTCTGGAAGGCGGCGATGGACTGGTCCATCTTGCCTTCGACGGTTTTCTTGATGTCTGCAATGGTCATCTAACTTCTCCGACGAATTCGTGGACGCTTCAGGCGTGCACCAGCGTGCCCTCGTCCTCGCCCATCACGACCCGCTTGAGGGCGCCGTGCTTGATGATCGAAAAGACCCGGATCGGCAGCTTCTGGTCGCGGCACAGCGCAAAAGCGGTGGCATCCATGATGCCCAGATTCTGCGACATGGCGTCGTCGAAGCTGATGCGGGAATACCGGGTGGCGGTGGGATCCTTGTGGGGATCGGCGGTGTAGACACCGTCGACCTTGGTCGCCTTGAGGACCAGCTCGGCACCGATCTCGGCACCGCGCAGGGCGGCGGCGGTATCGGTGGTGAAAAACGGGTTGCCGGTGCCGGCGGCGAACACCACGACCTTGCCCTCTTCGAGGTACTGCAGCGCCTTGGGACGCACGTAGGGCTCGACCACCTGCTCGATGCCGATCGCCGACATCACCCGGGCGGTGAGGCCCTGCTTGTCCATGGCGTCGGCCAGCGCCAGCGCGTTCATCACGGTGGCCAGCATGCCCATGTAGTCGGCGGTGGCGCGGTCCATGCCGACCGCACCGCCCGCGACGCCGCGGAAGATGTTGCCGCCACCGATCACCACGGCCACCTGCACGCCCAGGCGCGAGACCTCGGCCACTTCCTGGACCATGCGCACGATGGTCTTCTGGTTGATACCGAAAGCATCGTCGCCCATGAGGGCCTCGCCGGACAGCTTGAGCAGGATTCGCTTGAGGGCTGGCCGCGGGGTATCTGTCATGGGTGACTCCTGGAATGGACTAAAAATGGGGAAGGGCTCTGGATAAAACGACGGCCGGTACCCGGCGAGCGGGTACCGGCCGTGCGCGGCAGGATCAGGCTGCGGCCTTGGCGGCAGCGACCTGTGCGGCAACTTCGGCTGCGAAGTCGTCGACCTTCTTCTCGATGCCTTCGCCGACCACGTACAGGGTGAAGCCCTTGATGGTGGTGTTGGTGGCCTTGAGCATCTGCTCGACGGTTTGCTTGCCGTCGGCGGCCTTCACAAAGACCTGGTTGAACAGCGAGACTTCCTTCAGGTACTTCTGCACGCCGCCTTCGATGCGCTTGGCAACGATTTCGTCGGATTGCACAGCCTTGCCTTCGGCTTCGGCCTTGGACTTGTCTTCCGCTGCCTTGGCGGCGGCAACCGAGCGCTCTTTTTCGATCAGCTCGGCAGGCACGTCGGCGCTGGTCAGGGCGACCGGCTTCATGGCGGCGATGTGCATCGCGACGTCCTTGGCGGCGACTTCGTCACCCTCGAACTCGACGACCACGCCGATACGCGCGCCGTGCAGATAGGAAGCCAGCTTGCTGCCACCGAAGTGCTTGAAGCGGCGGAAAGACATGTTTTCGCCGATCTTGCCGATCAGGCCCTTGCGCACGTCTTCCAGCGTGGGGCCGAAACCGTCTTGCTCGTACGACAGGGCGCCCAGGGCGGCCACATCGGCAGGGTTGTGCTTGGCCACCAGTTCGGCAGCTGCCTTGGCCAGTGCCATGAAGCTGTCGTTCTTGCTGACGAAGTCGGTCTCGCTGTTGACTTCGATCAGGCCGCCGGCCGAACCGTCGATGAAGCTGGAGACGACGCCTTCGGCGGTGATGCGCGAAGCGGCCTTGCCGGCCTTGGTGCCCAGCTTGACGCGCAGCAGCTCTTCGGCCTTTTCCATGTTGCCTTCGGCTTCGGTCAGAGCCTTCTTGCATTCCATCATGGGCGCGTCGGTCTTTGCGCGCAGTTCACCCACCATGCTTGCGGTAATAGCAGCCATCAGTTCATTCTCCGTATGCAGTTCAATTCTGTTTATCCAGGGGTGTCGCCTGGCCGTCGGCTAAAAAAAAGGGGCGACTAGGCCCCTTTTCGTGCGCCGATGCGGCGACGGTGCGACGCACTCAGGCGGACGCGCCCTCTTCGACTTCGACGAATTCGTCGCCGGCTTCGCCAGCGGGGGCAGTCTTCACGACTTCGTTGCCGGCGCTTGCGCGGCCTTCGAGGACGGCGTCGGCCATGCCCTTGGCGTACAGCGCCACGGCCTTGGCCGAGTCGTCGTTACCGGGGATGACGTAGTCGATACCTTCGGGCGAGTGGTTGGAGTCGACCACGCCGATCAGCGGAATGCCGAGCTTCTTGGCTTCCGAGATGGCGATCTTGTGGTAGCCGACGTCGATCACGAAGATGGCGTCCGGCAGGGCAGCCATGTCCTGAATGCCGCCGATGTCTTTTTCGAGCTTGGCGATTTCGCGCGAGAAGGTCAGTTGTTCCTTCTTGCTCAGGCTGCCGAGTCCGGCTTCCTGCTGGGCCTTCAGGTCCTTGAGACGCTTGATGGAGGTCTTGACCGTCTTGAAGTTGGTCAGCATGCCGCCGAGCCAGCGCTGGTCGACGAAAGGCACGCCGGCGCGCTGGGCTTCGGCAGACACCAGCTCACGGGCCTGGCGCTTGGTGCCGACGAACAGGATGGTGCCGCGGTTGGCAGCCAGCTGCTTGACGAACTTTTCAGCTTCCTGGAACAGCGGCAGCGACTTTTCCAGGTTGATGATGTGAATCTTGTTGCGATGACCGAAGATGTACGGGGCCATCTTGGGGTTCCAGAAGCGGGTTTGGTGACCGAAGTGGACACCGGCTTCCAGCATTTCGCGCATGGATACGGACATAGAAAATACTCCAAAAGGTTAAGTCTTAAACCGGACCGCTATCGCGACGCCCTTATCGAGCGACTGGAAAACCTGGGTTCACAGCCGCCGGATCGTGCATCGCAACACCTTGGTTGGCCCGGTTTGCGATTTGCTTCTACCCACGAAGGCATATCACAGCGATATGTCTTGGGGCGAAACCGCGAGATTGTAGCATTGCCTCCGCACCCAGCCTTGACAGCACCATGACCATCCGCCCAGAACCGTTCCAAACCCACCCGCTCTACGACGTCACGGCGACCAAGGTCCTGGAGCAGGCCGCCCTCGCGCACGGCGTGGCGCATGTCCTGATGGAGCGTGCAGGCGCGGCCACCGCGCGGCTCGCCGCCGCGCTGGCGCCCAACGCCCGCCACATCTGGATCGCCTGCGGACAGGGCAACAACGGCGGCGACGGCCTGGAGGCGGCGGTGCAGCTGCGCCGGTCGGGCCGGCCGGTGAGCGTCAGTTTCGGTGGCGACCCGGAGCGCCTGCCGAGCGATGCGCGATGGGCGCTCGACCGGGCGCATGACGAAGGCGTGGTCTTCAGCGACGGCCCCCCCGCCAATCTCGCGCCCCACGATTTGTGCATCGACGCCCTTCTGGGCATTGGCATCCGCGGTGCATCCCGCGCAGTGCCGCCCTGGATGGCCTCCGCTCTGGAGGCACTGCAACGAGCGCCCTGCCCCGTCCTGGCCGTGGACGTTCCGTCGGGCCTGGATGCGTCGACCGGGCAATACGCCGAAGGCTTCGTTGCAGCTCCCGCCAGCCAGGCCGATCGCCACACCCTGTCCCTCCTCACCCTCAAACCAGGGCTTTTCACCGGCCGTGGCCGGGATGCCGCCGGAACGATCTGGTTCGACTCGCTGGGCATCGACGCCTCCTGGTTCGTCCAGGCTACGCCTACCGCCTGGCTGAGCGCGCGGCCAACCACCCCGCCGCGTGCGCACGCTTCCCACAAGGGCAGCTTCGGCGACGTGGCCGTTCTGGGCGGCGAAAGCCTGGGCCGTCGCGGCATGGGCATGGGAGGTGCGGCCTTGCTCGCCGCCAGCGCCGCCCTGCATGCAGGCGCCGGCCGCGCACTGGTCGCATTGCTGGACGACGGAAGCAATCTGGGCATCGACCTGTCGCAGCCCGAGTTGATGCTGCGCTGGCCCGCCGCCCTGGATCTGGCCCAGGGTGCGGTCGTCTGCGGCTGCGGTGGAGGCCAAGCCGTGGCGGAACACCTCGATCGGGTGTTAGCCGAATCCAGGCGCCTGGTGCTGGACGCGGACGCGCTGAACAGCATCGCGGCCGACGCGGCGCTGCAGGATTTGTTGCGCAGCCGCGCCGACCGGGATGTCTGCACCATCCTGACGCCCCATCCACTCGAAGCCGCGCGCCTGCTCCAGACCGATGCAAAGGCGGTACAAGCCGACCGGCTGGCGGCTGCGCGCCAACTGGCCGATCGCTTCGGCTGCGTGGTGCTGGTGAAGGGTTCGGGCACCGTACTGGCCGCGCCGGGGCTGACGCCTTTGGTCAACCCGACCGGCAATGGCCGGCTGGCCACCGCCGGCACCGGCGACGTGCTGGCCGGCATGATCGGCGCGCGCCTGGCCGGCACCCGGGCCGGCCAGGTCTTGAACATGCTGGAGGTGTTGCACGTTGCTCGGGATGCGGTCTATCACCACGGCGCCCTGGCAGACGGCTGGCCCGACCACCTGCCGCTGAGCGCTGGGGCCCTGGCACGCCAGTCACCGGATCGTTGATCCGCCTTCAGCCGCGGCCGACGAAGGGCATCTTGGTCGCCATCACCGTATGGAACAACACGTTGGCGTCGAGCGGCATGTTCGCCATGTACAGCAGCGACTGACCAACCAGCGCGACGTCCATCAAGGGCTCCGGAGCGATCTGGCCGTTGGCTTGCGGCACGCCGTTGGCCATCCGGGATGCCAAGGGAGTCCCGGCGTTGCCGACGTCGATCTGACCCACCGCGATGTCGTACTTGCGACCGTCGAGCGAGCCGGTCTTGGTGAGGCCCGCCACCGCATGTTTGGTGGCCGTGTACGCCATCGAGTTGGGACGCGGCGTATGAGCAGAGATGGAGCCGTTGTTGATGATGCGGCCGCCGCGCGGAGATTGGTCGCGCATGGTGCGAAACGCCTGCTGCATGCAATAGAACATGCCGTTGAGGTTGATGTCGACGACACCCAGCCATTGCTCCGGCGTCCAGTCCTCGAAGGCGCCCGGTGGATTGCCCACACCGGCATTGTTGAAGAGCAGATCGACGCGGCCGAATCGTTCGACCACCGTGGAAAACAGTCGGCCGACCGACTCGGGACTTGCAACGTCCGTGGGCACGGCCAGCGAGCGCCCGGCCAGCCCGCTCTCGTCGATGACGGCCTGTAGCGGCTCGGCTCGGCGACCGGCGAGTGCCACGGTCCAGCCGTCCTGCAGCAAGGCGAGCGCGGCGGCCCGGCCGATGCCGCTGCCGGCCCCGGTCACGATGGCAACGCCGCGGGAAGAAGATCCAGTCTGCATAAGGTCTCTTTTTTCTCGGAATGGAAAATCGATTTTTGCGCGTCAACGTCGGGGCTTGCGAGACTTGCCCTTGGCGCCGCTGGCGGCCTTTTTCACCGATGCCTTCAAGGACTGGATGGGCGACAGGCCGTGTTCGGGCGCAGCTTCCGGCTTGTGTGGCTTGGCGCTTCGCGGGCTTTTCGCACCCTTCGATACGCCCGGACGGCTGTCGCGCTTGTCGGGGTACGCGGCGGGCGCGCTACCGACCGACTCGCGGACACCTTTCTCGCGCGGCGGCGCGGCGCGCACCGGCAGGTCTTCGCCCTCGCGAACCAGGCGGAAGTCGATCTTGCGGCCGTCCAGATCGACTCGGCTGACCTGCACCCGAAGCCGTGTTCCCACGGCATAACGAATGCCGGTGCGCTCGCCGCGCAACTCCTGGCGGGCTTCGTCGAAGCGGAAATATTCGCCACCCAGCTCGGTGATGTGCACCAGGCCTTCGACGTACATCGCATCGAGCGTGACGAAGATGCCGAAGGTGGTGCATGCGGTGACCACTCCGCCGAACTCCTCGCCCAGATGTTCGCGCATGTACTTGCACTTGAGCCAGGCCTCGACGTCTCGACTGGCTTCGTCGGCTCGGCGCTCGTTGGCGCTGCAGTGCAGGCCTGCGGCTTCCCAGGCCTGCATGTCCTTGGGAGACGCCGTCACCACCATCGGTTTCTGCGTCGGCGCCTTGACACGCTGCGCCAGCCGCTTGGCCAGTTTGGCGTGCGCTTCGCCTGGCGTCGGCAGTGGAGGCAACTGGTACTTGGAACCACCCAGGATCGCCTTGATGACCCGGTGCACCAGCAGGTCGGGGTAGCGCCGGATCGGGCTGGTGAAATGGGTGTAAGCCTCGTACGCCAGGCCGAAATGGCCGCTGTTGAACGGCGTGTAGATGGCCTGCTGCATGGAGCGCAGCAACATGTTGTGGATCTGCTGGGCGTCCGGGCGATCTTTGGTCGCCTTGGCGATCGCCTGGAACTCGCCCGGCGTGGGCTCGTCGCCGATCGTCATGCCGACGCCCATGGCCTTGAGGTAGCCGCGCAGGATTTCCTTCTTCTCGGGGGTCGGCCCCTCGTGCACCCGGTACAGGCCTGGCTGCTTGCCCTGCAGGATGAAATCGGCGCTGCAGACGTTGGCCGCCAGCATGGCCTCTTCGATCACCCGATGCGCTTCGTTGCGGGTCCGCGGCACGATCTTCTCGATACGGCCGTTTTCGTCGCAGACGATCTGGGTTTCGGTGGTTTCGAAATCGACCGCGCCGCGAACGCCGCGCGATGCCAGCAGCGCGCGGTACACATCGGCCAGGTTCAGCAGGTCACGGACGCGGTCCTTGCGTTTAGCGGCCTCCGGACCCCGGGTGTTCGACAGGATGGCGGCGACCTCGGTGTAGGTGAACCGGGCATGGCTGAACATGACCGCCGGGTAGAACTGGTACGCATGCACCTCGCCCTTGGCCGTCACGGTCATGTCGCACACCATGCACAGTCGCTCGACCTCGGGATTGAGCGAACACAGGCCATTGGAGAGCTTTTCCGGCAGCATCGGAATGACCCGCCGCGGAAAGTACACGCTGGTGGCGCGGTCGTAGGCGTCGATGTCGATGGCGTCGCCGGTCTTCACATAGTGGCTGACGTCTGCGATGGCCACCAGCAGCCGCCAGCCCTTGCCGCGACCGACACGGGCCGGCTCGCAATACACGGCATCGTCGAAATCGCGTGCATCCTCACCGTCGATGGTGACCAGCGGCACATCGCGCAGGTCGACCCGATTCTTGAGGTCTTGCGGGCGAACCTTGTCGGGCAAGGCCTTGGCGGCCGCCAGGCCATCGTCGGAGAACTCGTGCGGCACACCGTACTTGCGCACCGCGATCTCGATCTCCATGCCGGGGTCGTCCACCTCGCCCAACACCTCGACCACCCGGCCGACCGGCTGGCCGTAGAGCGCCGGCGGCTCGGTCAGCTGGATCACCACGACCTGCCCCGGCTTGGCGTCGCCGATGGCCGTCTTGGGCACCAGCACATCCTGGCCGTATCGCTTGTCCTCGGGCGCGACCAGCCAGATGCCGCTTTCCTGCAGAAGCCGTCCGATGATGGGTTGCGGCGGCCGTTCGAGGATCTCCAGGACCCGGCCTTCCGGGCGCCCCTTGCGATCGTGTCGCACGATGCGTGCCTTGACCCGATCCTTGTGCAGGACCGCACGCATTTCATTGGCGGGCAGGTAGACGTCGGCCTCGCCATCTTCGCGCTGCAGAAAACCGTGGCCGTCACGGTGCCCCTGGACGGAGGCGTTGAATTCATCCGAAGAGGTATTGATCAAACTCATTTTTTTGGTATAGAATCGTGTTTTCCCTGAAATGCCCAGGTGGCGGAATTGGTAGACGCACTAGTTTCAGGTACTAGCGAGTAACATCGTGGAGGTTCGAGTCCTCTCCTGGGCACCAAAATATTAAAAAGCCGCTGAATCATTTCAGCGGCTTTTTTGTTTTCCGGACGCGGAAGCTTGAAAAAAGCGCGCTCTCCGGTAATGGACGCGGGCACTGCGATTCCGGCACCGCCGAAGCGGCACGGGCGGATCGAGGCACCCGCGCGCAGGTTCATATCGGTTGGGCCACCAGGTCGTGCCCGTCGGTCGCCACGATGCGAGCCCGGGTAAATTCGCCCACCTTCAAGATCTTGCTGGCCTTTTCCGGGGGCAACAGGCGCACGACACCGTCGATCTCAGGGGCATCCGCATAGGTGCGGCCGATGCCACCCTTGCGACCCAGTCCGGGAGCCGAATCGATCAATACCTGCATGGTGGCGCCGATGCGCCGACGCAGACGTTCGGCCGAGACCTCTTCGGCCACCGCCATGAAACGCGAACGCCTTTCCTCGCGCAACTCCTTGGGCAGCATGCCTGGAATGTCGTTGGCCGCAGCGCCTTCGACGTCGCTGTAGGCAAAACAGCCTGCTCGGTCGATGCCGGCTTCGCGCACGAAGTCGAGCAGGTGCTGGAATTCGTCTTCCGTCTCACCCGGAAAACCGGCGATGAAAGTGCTGCGTACGACCAGTTCCGGACAGGCTTCGCGCCAGCGCTGGATGCGATCCAGATTTTTTTCGCCGCTGGCCGGTCGCTTCATGCGACGCAGCACATCCGGATGGCTGTGCTGGAAAGGCACGTCCAGGTACGGCAGGGCCAGGCCCTGCGCCATCAGGGGAATCACGTCGTCGACGCTCGGGTACGGATAGACGTAGTGCAGTCGCACCCAGGCGCCGTAGGGTTCGGCGATGTCGCCCAGTGCCTGCACCAGGTCGAGCATGCGGGTCTTGACCGGTCGGCCGTCGTAGAAACCGGTGCGGTACTTCACGTCGACGCCGTAGGCGGAGGTGTCCTGGCTGATCACCAGCAGCTCCTTCACGCCACCTTCGAACAGGGCTCGGGCCTCTTTCAGCACATCGCCGATCGGCCAGGAGACCAGGTCGCCACGCATGGATGGAATGATGCAGAAGGTGCAACGGTGGTTGCAGCCTTCGCTGATCTTCAGGTACGCGTAGTGGCGCGGAGTCAGCTTGACGCCCGCCTCGCCGAACGAGTTGGTGTTCGGCATCAGGTCGATGAACGGATCGTGCGGTTTTGGCAGGTTGAGGTGGATGGCATCCATCACCTCCTGCGTGGCGTGCGGGCCGGTCACGGCCAATACGCTGGGATGCATTTCCAGCACCAGGTTGCCGCCGTCCTTGCCGGTCCGCGCACCCAGGCAGCCGGTGACGATGACCTTGCCGTTGCCTGCAAGCGCCTCGCCGATGGTGTCGAGGCTTTCCTTGACCGCATCGTCGATGAAACCGCAGGTGTTCACGATGACGATGTCGGCGCCTTCGTAGGTCTTGGACGTCTGGTAGCCCTCGGCGCTGAGCTGGGTGAGGATCAGCTCGGAATCGGTGAGGGCCTTGGGGCAGCCGAGGCTGACGAATCCGACGCGCGGGGGCGTGGACGGGCTTGTTTTCGTGGGGGACAGGACTTCGCTCATGTGCGTATTGTCCCCCGGACGGGCCTGCGGCAAGAAGAACGGGTTTTCAGCGCTTCAACCCGAACGCGCCGAGCATCTGTTCGGCCTGCTTCTGCCACTGCTCCTGCATCTGCGCAAAGGTGCTGCTGGACTGCTCCACGTAATTGCCCATCATCCCCTGCAGCAGCGGCGATTGCATGTTCATGAACTTGGTCCACATCTCGGGCGTGATACCGCGCGATTGCTCGGTCAGCTTGCCCTGGATATCCGTGAAGGCCTGCATGTTTTTTTCGATGTAGGCGCCCATGAAGCCCTGCATCGCATGACCGTAGAAACGGATCAGGTTGGCCAGTGCCGGCTCGCTGAACATCGGCGCACCGCCCGCTTCCTCTTCCAGGATGATCTGCAGCAGGATGGTCCGGGTGAGGTCGTTACCGGTCTTGGCGTCGCGCACGACCAGACTCACATGGTCGATGACCAGCTGTCGAACCTCGGCCAGCGTGATGTAGCTCGACGTGGCAGTGTCGTAGAGCCGCCGATTGGGATATTTCTTGATGATGCGCAGGATGCCGGCATCGGGCGCTGCATCCGGAGCGGGCTCCGGCTCGGCGCTCTGAGCGCCCTTGTGGTGGCCGTCTACCAATTCCGAACCTCCTGAGCCTTTAAAGAAAGGCCTATTGCAGTGCAACACATTCTAGGCACTGAAGTTCGGACTGCGGCCAGAGACAAACCCCAGCCGCAAAAAAGACCGCCAAGGCGAATCAACCGCCCTTGCTGGGACGCTTGCCCGGATTCTTCTTGCTGCGGGTAGCGGTGCCACGCTCGAGGCTGATTTTCTGGCCACGGCCAGCGGTGCGCAGCGAAAAACCGGTAGGTGTCGGCAGGGGCGGGGTAGCTTTGCGGTCGGCTTCGGTAACGATCTTGTTGCCCATGATGGAGAGCTCCTGAATTGGATGGAAAAAAAGGGTTAACCGCCGATTAGGCCACAGGTGTCGGCCGGGCTTCCGGTCCGGGAAGATATGCTGCAGGGTTTACCCCCTGAAGGCCATCCGGCTACTAGCCCGGCGGCCTTCCCCTGCACATGCCCCTCGATCTCGCCGCTGCCGTTCAGAGCCCCTGGTTGACCTGGAGGTCCCTGACATGGTTCGGCGACAGCGCCTTGCTGCTGCCCGCCGGGGCAGCGGTCGGCTTCGCCCTGCTGTTCACACGAGGCTGGTTCATGCTGGCGTTTCGTTGGGCGCTGGCTTTCGGCGGCGTCGGCTTTGTCGTGCTGGCGACCAAAGTCGCGTTCGTCGGTTGGGGCATCGGCAGCGCGGCAGCCGACTTCACCGGAATCAGCGGCCACACGGCTTTGGCCTCGGTGTTTTGGCCTGCTGCCTGCTGGATGGCGACCGACAGCCGCAGCCGCTCGGTGCGCCGTGTGTGCATCGTATTCGGCGCGCTGCTGGCGGCAGCAGTGGGCTACTCGAGGCTGGTGCTGGATGCGCATTCGGCGTCCGAGGTCGCATCCGGGTTGACGCTGGGGTATCTCGCAAGCGCATGGTTCATCACAGGCGCAAGTCGCGTCATCCGCTCAGCCATCAGCCTCGCGCCGGTCGCGCTGCTTGTCACGGCTGCACTGGTCGTCTTGCTGCACGGCCGGCCTGCGCCCACCACACCCCTGATCGAGAGAGTGGTGGTGCGCATCCTGGGCATCAGCCAGCCATTCACCCGCCACGATCTCCATCGCCGTTACCGGTCGTGATGCCGCGGCGCAAGCCGTGTCCCGCCATGGCGGCGATTGCCCACCGCCGACAGATACCGGGCTGCCGATTTCCTATGGTTTCTCAGCGTTTAGCCTGATCCGGATTTGTGTAATTTCTTCTCTAATACACATGTGTATTTCATCTGTGTGACGGCATAAGCGAAAACCCTGGTTTGGGAAGAGCTGAAGCAACCTTACTTATCCATCAGCCACCGCGTGATTCCCAAGATCAGCAAGGAGAACGACATGACCCCGATTGCCCTGGCACTGCTTGCCCTCTACGTTCCCTTCGGCTTTCTGTTCTACGGCATGTCCAATGCCGCGCGCCGCGCCGACACCCTCGACGCTCGCGCCCGGGCTATCGCCAAGCAGAACCTCCGTCGCCGCAAGGCCGCGCTGGCGAGCGCACGGATCAGCTTCGTACCCGCTGGACTGGCGATCGTCTGAGACTGAATGCCGGTATGGCATGCTCGCCGCAGCATGCCTACCGACATCCTTGAAAAGCTCTGCGCCGGTCAGCTGACCGGCATCCGACGACTCGATCTCCGCCATTGCGGATTGACTGAATTTCCCCGCGAAATCTTTCAGCTGGCCGATTCACTCGAAGTTCTGGATCTTTCGGACAACCAGCTTTCGTCGCTCCCCGCCGATTTACATCGACTGGCGCTTTTACAGACTATTTTCTGTTCGGACAACCGCTTCACCGAGCTGCCGCCCGCGTTGGGAAAATGCGGCAGGCTCGACATGGTCGGGTTCAAGGCAAACCGGATTGTCGATGTCCCCGGGGCTTCCTTGCCACAGGCATTGCGCTGGCTGATCCTGACCGACAACCTCATCGAATCGTTGCCGGATGAACTGGGCAATCGGCCCAGGCTGCAGAAGCTGATGCTCGCCGGCAATCGATTACGTTCCTTGCCGCATGCCTTGGCCCGTTGCGAACGCCTCGAATTGCTGAGAATCGCCGCCAACCGCCTCGAGTCGCTGCCTGGGTGGCTGCTCAAATTACCTCGCCTGTCGTGGATCGCGTACGGCGGGAATCCGCTGACACCCCATATTGCCGGGCAGGCACAGGCGCCACGCCCCGATTTCGAGTGGCAGCAAATTCAGCTGGGCCAGGTCCTGGGCGAAGGCGCTTCCGGAGTGATCTACCAGGCGCAACTCTGCGAGGGCGACTCCTGCAGGCCGGTTGCCGTCAAGGTGTTCAAAGGTCGATTGACCAGCGACGGTCTTCCCGAAACCGAGATGGCCGCCTGCCTGGCTGCCGGTCGCCATGGCGCGTTGATCGGAGCAGAGGGGCGTGTGACCGGTCAGCCGGATGGCCGGCCCGCCTTGCTCATGCCGCTGGTGGCGCCGCACTGGCGGGTTCTGGCAGGCCCGCCCAGTTTGCAGTCTTGCACCCGTGACGTTTACCCGGAAACGTTGCGCCTCGATGCCGACAAGGCATTGCGAATTGCGGGCGCCATCGCTTCAGCCGTCGCGCATCTGCACCGCCAAGGTCTGCTCCACGGCGACCTGTACGCCCACAACATCCTGGTGGACGACCGCGGCAACGCAATGCTGGGAGATTTCGGCGCGGCTTCGTTCCTTGCACCGGGCTCCAGTGCCGATACAGAAAAACTTCAGCAGATCGAAGCGCGTGGCTTCGGCTGTTTGCTGGAAGAGCTGCGGCTACTTACCGACGAAAAATTGCACGGCTCCACGATGAATGGTTTGGCGACACTCGAATCGGCGTGCCTCGACATGGATCCGTCTCGGCGGCCCCTGTTCGGTGAAATCGATACGACGCTGCAGCGTCTGCGCTGCGCCCGGGCGTATTAGCCGTTTGCGACCGAGACTGGCATCCAGCCTTGTGGTGCCCCGTCACGCTGGTGAGTGGCGACCGCCTTGCGTATCGCCGTCACCAGTGCTGAGACCGCCTCGCCGTCGCGCGATTGCAGCACGGCGGTTTCGCCTTTTGCCGTCAGCAGATACACCGTATGCACCTGAAAGTCTCCAACCAGGCGGACGGCGCTAAACGACAAAAGTGCCAGCAGTGCGGCCACCCCGGCCCACCCATAACTCGCGGGAGCGTTGAGCACTTCGACCAACGCCCACAACACGAACCCTAAACCCATCACGAACGGTATCGATTTACCGCGATAGGCGGATGTCGAATCCACCCGCACGTCATGAACCGGCGCCAAGGGCATCGAAACCCCGCCCAAGACGATTTCCAGGCGGGTTACCAGCATGTCGTACTGGTTCAGATAAACAGTTTCGGGTGTAGGCATGGCGATCAGCTCGTAAAACGCGGAGACCCTTGGACGATAAAACCATGCCGAAGGCGTCGCTGTAGGCCCCGACCGTCAGTGCTTGCGGTCCTCGACTTTCCACTCGCACATGGTCGGCTGAAGCACATCCGGCCGGCGCGGCGCCTGCGTGCTTTCATTCCAGGCCGATGCCCAGACCGACTCCAGCGACCCGGTCCAGCCGCTGTTGTTGGCCAGCAGGACGGCGGCGACCAACCAAAGCGGCGGCAGCACGTACTGAAAAAACGTCGGACCGAACAGCAGCCTTGCCGACAGGCTGCGCACGACCAGCATCGACCACAGGAAACGGTTGATGCGGACGAAACCCTGCTCCACCACGTTCTGTGCCGGCCTCTCCGAGCCGTAGCCCCGCGATTGGGCCTCCGGTTCGAAATGTTTGTAGATTTCCACTTCGATATCCATCGGCCAGACAGAAACCTCGCCGCGGGCTTCGGTGCGCTGGGCCGCCCATCCGCTTCGTCGGCCCAGATGATGGAGGTAATGCCGCACGCCTTCGCGCTTGGCGTCCGAAAGGAAGACACTGAAGCCGGTCAGCCGCTCGGTATAGAAATAAACGACGAAGCCGAAGAAGGCATAGAGGCTGAATAGCCAGACCAGCGCGTAAAGCGCCCAGACGCGGCCCACCAGCGATGCGTTGCCCACCACGGGCGCGAGTTCCACACGAATGTCCGAACCGCCGAAAACGGCCAGAACGCTGCTGATAACCAGGAGGTAGCGCCTGAAATGGCTGAAGTTGTCGTTGTTATTGAATGGGGTCAAAACACTGCCTGCATCTGCAAATCGCTTCCGGATGAAATTCGGGAGTCATCCAAGACTTCATCCCGTTAAGGGCGGTTCTATCGTATCGGGCAGGCCAACGGCCCCGGATGGCCTCGAAAAGAGAAACCGCCGGTAACCGCTTCGACTCCCCGCTGGAATGTAAAAAGCCTCCCGGACGTCGGTCCGGGAGGCTGCTCGGCTGACGGAGCGACCGGCCCTGCGCTCAGGCAGTGCCGACCAGCGGAAAGATCGCAAACGCCAGGCAAGCCGCCATCAGCACCAGCGACACCAGCACCGCCCACTTCAGCGTAAAGCGCTGGTGATCGCCGAAATCGACCCCCGCCAGGCCCACCAGCAGATAGGTCGACGGCACCAGCGGGCTCAGCAGGTGTACCGGCTGGCCGATCAGGGAGGCACGCGCCATCTCCACCGGCGTCACGCCGTATTGCGCCGCTGCTTCGGTCAGGATCGGCAGCACGCCGAAGTAGAAGGCGTCGTTCGACATGAAGAAGGTGAACGGCATGCTCACCAACGCCGTGATCGGGGCGAAGTACGGCCCCATGGCCGGCGGAATCACCGCCAGCAGGCTGCGCGACATGGCTTCGACCATGCCGGTGCCCGAAAGGATGCCGGTGAAGATGCCCGCGGCGAAGATCAGGGACACCACCGCCAGCACGTTGCCGGCGTGGTTGGACAGCCGGCGACGCTGCTCGGCGAGGTCCGGGTAGTTGATCAGCAGCGCGATCGAGAACGCGATCATGAACAGCACCGGCAAAGGCAGCACGCCGATGACCAGGCACACCATCAGAACCACCGTCAGCAAGGCGTTGATCCAGCGCAGCTTGGGCCGGCGCACATCGTCTTCGGCAGGCTCGCCGGGCGGCATGTGGCGGTCTTCGTCCTCGGTGATGTCCGTCACGACCTGGCCGGGCGTACGCGACGCGCCGGTGATCAGCGAGTAGCCCAGGCGGCGACGCTCCTTCAGGCCCAGCCACACCGCTACCGCCAGCAGGCTGCAGATGGCCACGGCGATCGGTCCGACCAGCGGCACGAAGACATCGCCCACGTCCAGGTGCAGCGCGCTGGCAGCGCGGGCGGTCGGGCCGCCCCAGGGCGTGAGGTTCATCAGGCCGCTGGCGACCAGCGCGACGCAGGTCAGGTTGAGCGGGTTCATCCTGAGCCGCTTGTACAGGGGCAGCATGGACGCCACCGTGATCATGTAGGTGGTGGAGCCGTCGCCGTCGAGCGAGATGACCAGCGCCAGCACCGCCGTGCCGACGACGATTTTCAGCGGGTCGCCCTTCACCAGCCGCAGGATGAAATCGACGATGGGGTCGAACAAGCCGGCGTCGATCATCACGCCGAAGTAGAGAATCGCGAACATCAGCAAAATGCCGGTGGGCGCGATCTTGCGGATGCCGTCGAGCATCATCGGGCCCAGCCCGGCGTAGAACCCGCCGAGCAACGCGAACACGATAGGCACGAGGGTCAAAGCGACCAGGGGCGAGAGCCGCTTGGTCATGATGAGATACATGAATGTGATCACCATGCCGAAGCCGAGAATGGTCAACATGGGTTGCTTTGTCCTTGCATGGGGCGAATCTCCAGGAACGTGGCGCGCACATGCGAGCGCATGCCGTACGGCGAAAAGCCGGGAGCTTAAAAACCGAGTCTGTCGTGCCCTTGTCGTGAAACCCTGGGACAAACCCCATCAGGGCAAACCCTTAACGGCGGTCGGGTGGCCGGCACCGGCCTTTTTGGAGGCGCTTCGCTGATGCGTGTCCTGCTCGTGGAAGACACGCCCGACCTCGCCGACGCGGTGCTGCGCTGCCTCAAACGCATGGGGCACGCGGCCGATTGGCAAGCCGACGGCCAGGAGGCCGACGGAGTGCTGCAACACCATGCCTTCGATCTGGTGGTGCTGGACATCGGGCTGCCGCGCATGGACGGAACCGAAATCCTCTCCCGTATGCGCGAACGTGGCGACAAGACGCCGGTGCTGATGCTGACCGCGCGGGCCGACATCGAAGACCGCGTGGCCGCCCTCGACAGCGGAGCCGACGACTACCTGGGCAAACCTTTCGATTTCCGCGAATTCGAGGCCCGCTGCCGCGCCCTGCTACGACGCCAGCAAGGCCAGGCCGAATCGGTGCTCAGGATCGGCTCCCTGGTCATCGACACCGCCAGCCGCCAGGTCAGCCTCGACGGCATCCGCATCGAGCTGCCCAACCGGGAGTACAGCCTGCTCGACATCCTGGTCGGCAACCTCGGCCGGGTGGTGGCGCGCGACGAGATCGCCGCCAAGCTCTTCAGCTTCGACGACGAAGCCGGCCCCAACGCCATCGACCTGTACGTGGGCCGCCTGCGCAAGAAGCTGGGCGACGGCCCGTTGCGCATCACCACCGTGCGCAGCGTCGGCTACCTGGCCGAAGCCGCTGCGCCGGCCGCCGAAGCCCGCCTTGCCGGCAGCGACTGATCGGATGAGCGACGCGGCGACGAACACGCGCCGGGGCGGTGCCGTGGTGCACGGCACCATCCGCGGCCGTCTCCTGGCCTACATGGGCCTGCTCTTCCTGTGCGCCATGGTGCTCCTGGCGCTGGCGGCACAGGCCTACGGGCAGCGGGCCGCAAACCTGTCCTTCGACCGGCTGCTCGCCGCCTCCATCCTGGCGATGGGCGAAACCGTCGGCGCCAGCGGAAGCGGCTGGGACATGGACCTTCCCTATGCCTCGCTCGACATGCTGGCCATGGCGCCGGAGGACCGCGTCTTCTACAGCCTGCGCGACGCGTCCGGCCAGCTCGTCACCGGCTATGGCGACCTGCCCCAGCCGCCGGCCCGCCTGCGCGCCGAGGCAGAACGCCGCTCGGCTCGAAATGCCGGCGCCCAGGACAGCACGCCGGTGTTCTTCGATGCCGTCTACCGCGGCGAAAAAACACGATTCGCCCTGGCCGGCCGCTGGGCCGCCGGCATGCCGGGCCAGGGCCAGGCCTGGCTGCAGATCGGGCAGACCCGCCTGGCGCGTGACGCCCTGGCGACGGAAATCACCGGCACCGCGACCCTCGCCATCGCCCTGCTCACCCTGGCCGCCCTCGCGTTGTGCTGGTGGGCGGTGCGCCACGCCCTGGCACCGCTCGGCCGACTGGAAAAAGAGCTCGCCGCGCGCGAGGCGGCCGACCTCCAGCCGATCGCCGCCGCCGTACCGGCCGAGATGGCGCAGGCGGTCGGCGCGCTCAACCGGTTCATGGCACGCCTCGACGCCAACCTGGATACGCTGCGGGTCTTCATCGCCGAAGCCGCCCACCAGATGCGCACGCCGCTCGCCGCGCTGCGCGCGCAGGCCCAGATGGCGCAAGACGAACCGGACCCCGCCGAACAGCGTCGCGGCCTGGACGCGGTGGAGCGCAATGCGGCGCAGCTCACCCGCCTGCTGAACCAGTTGCTGGCCGATGCCAGCGTGGTGCATCGCGGCACCCTGCAGCGTTTCTCGCACGTCGATCTGGTGCGCACCGTCCGCGAGGCCTTGCACGAGGCCGTGCCGCGCGCCGAACCGCAGCCACGGGTGCATTTCGACTGCGACCTGGAAACCGCGCCCCTGCACGGCGACGCCCTGATGCTGCGAGAAGCCCTCAAGAACCTGATCGACAACGCCCTGCGACACGGCACGCTGATGACGCCGGAAGGAATGCCGTGCGTCGCGGCGGTCGACATCCGCCTGACGGCGACACCGGTGTCGACAGGCGAACCGGCCGGCGCCGACAGCTGGCGTCTCAGCGTGGCCGACCGTGGCCCCGGCATCGCGCCCGAGGAAACAGCCACGGTGTTCGACCGTTTCGGCCGCGGCAGCAACGCCGCATCGGGCGGCGCCGGGCTGGGACTGGCGATCGTGCGCAAGGTGGTGGACAGCCACGGCGGCCGCATCGCGCTGCTCCCGCGGCCCGGCGGCGGGCTGGTGGTGCAACTCGACCTGCCTGCGGGAGCCGGGTCATGAGGCGGCGCACGCTGGTCGCCGGTGCGGGCCTGCTCCTGTCGGTATCGGCCCGAACGGGCGCGCAGCCGATGCCGGCGGCCCAGGTCGCCGGCCTTGCCAACCCCCTGATCCTGCCGGCACCCGGCGGCCGGACGGCGGCGCTGTCGATCATCGGCTCCACCGATCTGCCGGTATTCGCACCTTTGCTGCGGGACTACCAGCGCCTGCATCCGGGCGTGGCGATTCGCTACGAGGAATTTTCAACCCAGGCGCTCTATCGGCAGGCCTCCCACGCCGCCTCGCCGGTCGGCGCCGACCTGCTGGTGAGCAGCAGCATGGACCTGCAGGTACAGCTGGTGAACGACGGCTTCGCGCAGGCCTACCGGTCGGAGCAGACCGCCGCCCTGCCCGCCTGGGCGCACTGGCGCGACGAAATTTTCGGCTTCAGCTACGAGCCCATGGTGATCGCCTACGACACCCGCCGATTTACCGCCGCTACCGCACCCGGCACCCGGCGCGAGCTGCTGCAACTCTTGCGCGACCCCGCGCGTCCGCTGGCCGGCCGGGTCGGCAGCTACGACCTGGCGGACAGCGGCATCGGTTACCTGGCCGCCACCCAGGACGCACGCTTCGACGGCAATGCCGGCGCTTTGCTGGCCGCACTGGGCGACAACCGCGCCCGCTGGGTGGCGCACGCCGGCGTAGTGCTGGATGGCATCGAACGCGGCACGCTTTCGCTCGCCTACAACGTACCGGGCTCCTATGTGCAGGGCCGCATCGCCGCCGGATCGCCCATCGGCATGGTGCTGCCGCGCGACTACACGCTGGTCATCTCGCGCACCGCGCTGATCCCGCGCAACGCACCCGATCCTGCCGAGGCGCGCCGTTTTCTCGATTACCTGCTGTCGCCGCGCGGCCAGGGCGTGCTGGCACGCGAGGCACGCATCCTGCCGATCCGCACCGACGTCGACCGCCACGCCCATCCAGTGGGCGCGCTACGGCCCATTCCGCTCGGGCCGGGGCTGCTGGTCTACCAGGACCGACTGAAGCGTGCGCGCTTCCTGGAGGCCTGGCGGGCGGTGCTGCCGCGGCCGGGCTGATCGCGCGTCGTATCGACGCCGGGCGGCTTATTTCTGCCGGATGAAATCGAGCTTGGTCAGCCAGGACGGCTCGTTGCGCTTGAAGCGCCAGAGAGCCGGGTTGTCCGGCGACTGCTCCAGGATGTGGTCCTGACCGTCCAGCGGGGCGAAGCGGGCGCAACTGGGAACGCGGGAGGCCGTGACCGAAATGGCGAACGACCGGGCAGTCAGCCGACGGGCTTTGCCATTCGTGAAGAACTCGAAGGGCTCGCCTTCGCGGATGCATTTTCCGTAGTACTGCATGCGGTACTCGTTTCCCGGCGCTTTCTCGATCACGAATTCCGCATCCTTGGCCACGTAGCGCCCCAAAATTTCTGCTTCGGCCGCGCCCGCCGTTGCGGTCGCGGTGAAGAGCGCCAGAGCCAGGCTCGACGATGACAGGGCCTGGCGTGGGTTCGGAAGGTAACGGCGCATGGAGAGCATCGGTCGAAAAAATGGCGGTCCGGTTCGGGTGGCGCAGTTTACTTTTTGCGCGCGTATCCGGGATCGACGGATGGGTCGCTGTTGCAATCACGCTCGATCCGGCTGCCTTCGGCGCAGGCATCGAAGCGGCCGCTCCCACCGGCCTGCAAGGCAGCCTCGCCCGAATTAGCACCGCTTTCAGTCCCTTTGCGACCGATTAAAAACCTCGCTGCGACAGATACTTAGGTCATGCACTTCCCGCTCCACGTTCATGGCATAACGCTCTTTCCAAGGGCCGTCTATCTGGATGACTGTTGGCGAGGCCACATCCGCATGGTGTCCGGCAACGGACAGATCACCGTGCACTGGTGTCTGGGCGGCCACCCGGCGGAGGCCATCGCGCTGGCTTTTGTCAGGCTGGAGATGCGCTCTCTCGCACGCACCTTGCGAGAGACCTGCGGCCACCTCGGCACGCACTGAGGCGCCCCGCCGACCGGCGGCATTTACCATGCCTGTTTCTGGTTGCCCCGTCCGCCCCATGAGCCCGAAGCCAAAGTCCGCAAAGCCCGATTCCTTCATCGACACCTATCTGCCCGCGATGCTGGGCAGAGCCGCGCACCTGATCTCGGCCGAATTTCATAAGGTCGCCCTGGCGCACGGTATTTCGGTCACCGAATGGCGGGTTCTGGGCTGCCTGGCGGACGGCCAGACTTTCAACATCGGCCAGCTGGCCACGCTTGCCCTGACCAAGCAGCCCACGCTGACACGGCTGCTGGCGCGCATGGAGGCACGCGGCGAGATCGAGCGCAAGGATGCCGTCGAAGACAAGCGCATCACCCTGGTCCGGCTGACGCCCAAAGGCGGCAAGCTGGCGAGGAAACTGGTCGGCCTGGCGCAGGACCATGAGGAAAAGGTGATGGCCGAACTCGGCTTTCACGGTTCGCACGATCTGAAGCGGGTGGTGCAGCAATTGATCGACCTGCACAGCCACGCACTGAGCGATTCGGACGAGGAATCCCCGGACCAAGACTGACGCCGATCAGCGTCCCCTGCCCCGCCACGTGCCCGGACGACCCGGAAAAAGCTCCCGTACATACGCGTTAATTGCAATTTAAATGCATTACTTTGGTGCTATCTCGCGCTGGATGCGCAATGCGGCGCAGGCATACATGTTGCTCCGGATTGTCAGACGAATGATTTTGAATACATTTATCCGACCCGGTTGCATCCAGGTCGGACGAGTCATTCGAAAGCCGGGAACGTCCCCTGACAGCCCCCGCGCCGCATCGGCTTCGGGGTGCCTATCCGGGCACCCCTGCCCGTCACCGCGCGCCGTCAATCCATCCAACTTCCACGAAAGAAGAACGCATGTCTCGTTTCAAGGCCCACGCCGTCGGCATCGCCGCCGCCATCGCACTCCTGGGCGCCGCCGGCTCCGCTGCCGCGCAGTCGAGCGTCAGCATCTACGGCGTGCAGGACGCGGGCATCACGCGGGTATCGAACGCCGGCGGCGGCAAGCTCAACCTGTTCGACGCGGGGATCATGCAGGCCGGCCGGCTGGGCTTTCGCGGCAGCGAAGACCTCGGCGGCGGCATGTCGGCGGTATTCCTGCTGGAGCAAGGCATTCTTCTCGACACCGGCGCCCTCGGCCAGGGCGGCCTGGCGTTCGGCCGGCAAAGCTGGGTCGGACTGTCGGACCGCAAGCTGGGCACGCTGACGCTGGGTCGCCAGTACGACTTCATGTTCGACGCGCTGGTCGGGTACATCAACTCGTCCATGTCGGGCGGCGGCTATGCCAACAACCCGCTCGACAACGACCGCATGAGCGGTCAGCGGGTGAACAACTCCATCAAGTACCAGAGCCCGGTCTGGAGCGGATTTTCAGCCGGCGCACTGGTCGCATTTTCGGAGGCCGCGAACACCGTGCGCGGTACCGGCTATTCGCGCAGCTTCGGCGCGAACTACAAGCAGGGTCCGCTGAGCCTGGGCGCGGCCTATACCTATCTGCAAAACGCCACACTCGACGTAAAAAGCCTGGTCGGCAGCACGACCGCCGTGGTGGCCGGTGGTGGCTACAACCGCGTCTACGGTGTCGGCGGCAGTTACCAGATCACCGAGACCGTCGTGCTGCACGGCACCGCCAACAACTCCAGATTCGAAGGCACCGCCTCGGCCGCGGGTGCCGAGTTCCGGAACTACCAGGCCGGCGTGGTGTTTTCCCCGGTGGCGCAGTGGCGTTTCGGTGTCGCGGGCAACGCCACGCAGCTGTACGACAACCACTACCGTCAACTGAACCTCACCGCCGATTACCTACTTTCCAAGCGCACGGATGTCTACGTTCAATTGATTCACCAGAAGGCGTCCGGCAACGGCGCGACGGCCAACATCTTCCTGCTGCCGGGCTCGTCGGACGCGACCCAGACGGCCGTGCGTAGCGGCGTCAGGGTTCGCTTTTAAACCGACTGCGGGGCGGCCAAGCCTAGGCGCCGCGGCCGTACATCTGGGCGAAGCCGCGTTCCATGCGCTGGCAGGCCTGGGTTTCGTCGGCCAGGCTGCGGCCCTCCGCCGACTTGCGCTCCAGCGCGTTCCAGCACTGGGCGACGATGAGCCGATGGTTGTCGATCTCGTTTCCGTTGCGCGCACCGGAAGCTGCCCAAAAAATCCCGGCAGACGCGGCCGCCACCAGCCAAACCCGCAGCACCTGCGAGGGCGAGCGGTGTTCGCGCCGGGTGCGGGGTGATGGCTTGGTTTCTTCGAACACGGAAGGCTTTCAGGAGATGGATCGACCCGGAACCAGGTCGATGAACGGCTTGGATGGGCGGCGAAATCTCGACAGCACCACCGTTTCGTAATCAGATGTCACGAAGTTCTCATAGCGTTTCGCGGGCGGCAATAGACCGATAGGACTAGCTCCGCGAGTTTGGGCGCCTCAAAACAGCTCGGATTGGCGAGGTACGGAAGGCGTGGCCGGAGCTTGAATTTGTGGCGCCGCATGCGCTCGTTCAGGTGCCACACGAGCTGCTCGGACTTCGAACCAGGCTGTGTGCGACTCGGAAAGGCTCTTCATGCCCTCTACCCTCGCCCGCTGCGTCGCGGCGACCCAGGCTGCCGCCAGGACACGTTCCTGCAGGGTCGTGGCACTGTTCTCGCCTTCGCTGCAGAGCATCCAGGCCCGCAAGGCGGCGGGCACCGCGAGAGGCCCGTGCAGCGCGCGTTCCAGTTCCTTGCGGTAGCGCCACTCGGCGTCGCCGGGATCGGCGCCCGGATAAGGCTGGTAGTCGTGCAAGGTGACCGAGATCTGCCGGCGCGCCGCGGCGATGGCCGCATCGCTGGCGGGATCGATCTTCTCCAGCGTTCGCCCCCCGGTTTCGGCCATGGCGGCCCCGATGGCGGCGAACACCTCGTCCATATTGCGTTTTTTGGGAGTCATGTCGGCGGCACTGCTAATACTGTTTAAATATACAGTATTTTCAGATGCACGCTAAAAACATGACTGATTACTTCGGCTTCGATATTTTCTTGTCGCCAACCAGCGCACGGTCGTCCGCGAATTGGTTTTGGAGTACCGAAAGCACCGGTCTCCCAGGTGCCATCCGCTAAGATGAGGATCGCGTATTCACTCTGTGCCGCGGCCGCAAAGGCCTCGCGGCGGTCCCTGCCGAACATGCCACCCCGTTCCTCCCGGCGGACCAGTCCGTCAGATCCCGAGTTTCACCGCGCCGACTGGCCTTTCTACTGGATCGCCCGGGTCAACACCCTCTACAGCCAGGAGATGGAGCGGGCGCTGAAGGCGGTCGATTGCGACATCCCCACCTACCGGGTGCTGGCCATCCTTCGGGAACAAGGTGTCTGCAGCGTTTCGGACATCGCCCAGCACGCGGTCGCCAAGTTGTCGACCACCACCAAGATCGTCTACCGCATGAAGGCCGACGACCTGGTGAGCACCGCTACTTCGGAGACCGACGGCCGCGTCACCATGGTGGCGCTGACCGATGCCGGCCGCGTGGCCTTGGGCCGGGTGAAAGACGCCACGCACGGGCTTTTCGAGCGCAGCTTCGACGGCCTGACGCCAGCCAAGCTGGAGCGCCTGAACGAATCGCTGCGGGTGGTTTTTCGCAACCTCAACGGCGGCGACCACCCCCTGCTGGACGCCGTCGAGCCGCACGACGCCTGAGCCCGCGGCTCGGCGCCCTCCCCGGCCGCCGTGCGTCGGGCGCGGGGATCTGTTTTTCAGCCCTCCGAAATCACCCCGTGCAGCGATTGCGCCACGGCCAGCAGCCTGCGCTCCTGGCCCGGTCGGCCGACCAGTTGCAGGCCCACCGGCAGCCCGCCCGGCCCGAACAGGCCCGGCACATTGACGCAGGGCATGCCCAGCAAGGTCCACACCCGGCTGAAGATCGGATCTCCGGTAGCGGCCAGGCCGGCGGGCGCCTCGCCTGGCGCGGCCGGCACCAGCAGCGCGTCGGCGTCCTGCATCAGGTCGAGCACCTGCGCCAGGCCCTGGGCGGCGAAGGTCATGGCGGCGGCGTATTCGTCGTTGCTCACCGTCCGGCCGACGCCGATCAGGTCGCGGATGTGCGGGCTGATGCGCTCGGCGTGCTGCTCGCCTTCCAGCGCCAGGTTGCGTGCCGCCTCGTAGGCCATCACGGTCTTCTGGGCCTGCATCAATCCGGCCAGCGAGGCCGGCAGGTCGAGGGTCTGCAAGGGAATGCCGGCAGCGCCGACCAGGCTGTGCGCCCGGTCCCATACCGCCAGGCCGCCGGCGTCGGTAAACGCCCATTCGTGGGTGCGACAGCCCATCAGCCGCATGCCGGCGGCATCGTGCAGCGGCTCGTGGTCTTCGCCGTCCAGCACGGCGCGCATCAGCTCCAGGTCCTCGGCGCTGTTGGCCAGCCAGCCCAGTGTGTCGAGCGAGGGCGCGAAGGGCTTCACGCCCTCGGTGGTGACGCTGTCGTGCGTGGGCTTCAGCGCGAACACCCCGCAGTAGGACGCCGGCCGTATCAGCGAACCCGCCGTCTGCGAACCGAACGCCAGCGGCACCATGCCGCTGGCCACCGCCGCCGCCGAGCCGCTGGACGATCCGCCGGGCGTGTGGCCGATGTTCCAGGGGTTGGCCGTCGGTCCGGGCGTGAAGTACGCGAACTCGGTGGTGACGGTCTTGCCGACGACCACCGCACCGGCCCGCTTCACCGTGCGCACCGAAACCGCGTCGGCCGCCGGCCGATGGCCTTCGTAGACGGCCGAGCCGTAGCCGGTCGGCATGTCGGCGGTATCGAAGATGTCCTTGACGGCGAGCGGCACGCCGCCCAGCGGCCCGATGTCGGCGCCGGTCGCCAGCCGGGCGTCCAGGGCGCGTGCGTTGGCCAGGGCGCCGTCGGGGTCCAGGAACTTCCAGGCCTGGAGCGCGGGTTCGAGTTCGGCGATGCGGGCCAGGGTGTCCTGCATCACTGCCTCGGCGCTGGTCTCGCCCCGGGCGACGGCCTGGTGAACGGCAACTGCGCCGGGGCGCTGGCGGATGAATCGGCTCATGGTCTTCGAGGTCTCTTCGTAAAAGCAAAAAAGGACGGGGCACCCCCCGGCGCCCCATCCAAACTCGCAATGTGACAACTGTCTGCCGTTCGCGGCGCAGGCCGCGAACGCTCCCGGGCGCTTCTTAGAAGCTGTGGCGCACGCCCGCTTCGACGGCGCTCGAATTGCCGCCCGCACGGATCGGCGCCAGGCTGGCGATACCGTCGGCCGACAGGCTTCGGGTACCGGCGCCCTTGTTGGTCAGGCGCGAAGCCGTGACATACAACTGGGTGCGCTTGGACAGCAGGTAGCCGTAGCCGATGGCGAACTTGTTGAAGTCGTTGGCGCTGTCCTTGACGTCGTAGCGGGCCACGGTGGCACGCAGTTCGCCCACGCCGATCGGCGCGGTGGCGCCCACCAGGTAGGAGTCGACGCGGCTGGCGCCGACGGTGCCGCCGGCGACCTTTTCCTGTCCGTAGAAGACGATCGGCTTGACCACGCCGAAGTCCCAGGTAGCGGCGATGTTGCCGATCTTCAGGTCGCGGCCGATGACCACCGGAACGGTGTCGGATGCGCCGATGATCTGCTTGATCTCGGTGTAGGCCGCGGCCACGTTCAACGCGCCCTTCTGGTAGCCCAGGCGGCCGCTGATCGAGTTGCCCTGCTTGTCGTTGGCGCTGGTCGAGGCCTTCTCGCCGAAGGCGTACTGGAACTGGCCGTAGACGCCGCCCAGGGTGGTCGGCAGCACATAGCCGATGGAGTTGTTGTTGTAGACGGCGTTGTAGCCCAGGTTGTTGGCCGCCTGGCTGGTGCCCACGCCACGCGCGCCGAACGGATCGAGCAGCGCCACGTTCCACCAGGTCGGCACGAAGTCGCGGCCCAGGCGCAGTTCGCCGTACTGGTTGGACAGGCTGACGGTGGAACGGCGGTTGAAGGACATGCCGCCGCCGGTGGCCGCGCCGGTGCCGGTGTCGAGGCTCAGGCCGGACTCCAGCCAGAAGCTGGCCGACAGGCCGCCGCCCAGGTCTTCGGTACCGCGAAAGCCGAGGCGGCTGGCGGCGTTGCTGCCGCTGGCGATGCCGGTGCGGTGGCCCGCGCCCGAACCGTTGACATAGGCCACGCCGAGGTCGGCCACGCCGAACAGCGTCACCGACGACTGCGCCATGGCGCCGGTCGACGCGGCCAGCACGGCCAGCGCTACAAGACTCTTCTTCATCATGCTTCTCTCTCGCTCTTGGTTGAAAAAATCAGGTGCTCAACATGGCCTGGTGCTTGCCCTGGCTGCCCAGGTAGGCCTCCACCACGCGCGGGTCGGCGGCCAGCTGGGAGGCCGGGCCTTCCATGGCGACGCGACCCAGCTCCAGCACGTAGGCGTAGTCGGCCACCTTCAGCGCGGCGCGGGCGTTCTGCTCCACCAGCAGGATGGAAACCCCGCGATCGCGCAGGTCGGAAATGATGCGGAAGATGTCGCGCACGATCAGCGGCGCCAGGCCCAGGCTGGGTTCGTCGAGCATCAGCAGGCGCGGCCGGCCCATCAGGGCCCGACCCAGGGCGAGCATCTGGCGCTCGCCCCCCGACAGGGTCGAGGCCTCCTGGCCGCGACGCTCCTTCAGGCGCGGGAACAGCGCAAAGACCTCCTCCAGCGCCTGCGCGTGGCGGGCCTTGGGTTCGCCGCGAAAACGGAAGGCGCCGAGGCGCAGGTTGTCCTCGACCGACATGCTGGAAAACAGCGCCCGGGTCTCGGGCACCAGGCCCAGGCCTCGCCGCACCCGGGCACCGACGTCGCGGCCGATGTCGGCCTCGTCGCCCGGCAGCGAGATGACGCCGCGCGAGGGCAACACGCCCATCAGGGCCGACATCAGCGTGGTCTTGCCGGCACCGTTGGGGCCGATGACCGTGACGATCTCGCCCTGGCGCACCCGCAGCGACACGCCCGTCACCGCGTCGATCTTGCCGTAGCTGACATGCAGTTCGGAGACCTCCAGCAGCAACGGCGATTCGGTCTTTTCGACCGGCTTCAATACGGCGCTCATTCGATTACCTCCGTGCTGCGCACTGCGGTGCGAGCTGGTTTGGGGCGGCCCGGCACAGCGCTCATCAAGCGGCTCCCAGGTAGGCTTCCAACACACGCGGATCGGCCTGCACCTCCGCCGGCAGCCCTTCGACGATTTTTTCGCCGAACACCACCACCACCACCCGGTCGACCAGGTTCATGACGAAGTCCATGTCGTGCTCGACCAGCAGCACGGCCATGCCCTCCTCGCGCAGCCGCGTCAGCAACGCCGCCAGCGCCTGCTTCTCGCCGTGGCGCAGGCCGGCGGCGGGCTCGTCGAGCAGCAGCACGCAGGGGTCGGCGCACAGGGCACGGGCGATCTCGACCAGCCGTTGCTGGCCCAGCGACAGGCTGCCGGCTTCGGTGTGCAGGTGCGCGCCGAGGCCGACACGCTCCAGCTGCCGGCACGCCTCGGCCAGCAGGCGCGCCTCTTCGCGGCGTTCCAGGCGCAGCACGCTGTGCAGCAGGCCCTGCTTGCCGCGCAGATGCGCACCGATGGCGACGTTCTCCAGAACCGACATCTTCGGCAACAGCTTCACGTGCTGGAAGGTGCGGCACAGGCCGGCCGCGGCGATGTCGCGGGCGCTGCTGCCCACCACCGGACGGCCCAGGAAACGGATTTCGCCGGAGGTCGGCGTGTCGCAGCAGGAAAGCTGGTTGAACAGCGTGCTCTTGCCGGCACCGTTGGGGCCGATCACCGCCAGCACCTCGCCCGCGTGCAGGTCGAAGCTGATGTCCTTGTTGGCGACCAGCCCGCCGAAGCGGCGGGTCACGCCCATGACCTGCATCACGACATCGCCACGCTGCGGCATGGCGCGGCGCGGCAGTGGCTCGACCGCGGTGTCCGGCGCCAATCGCGATCCCGCGCCGCGGCGTGCGAAACGCCCGGCGAACCAGCCCGCCACGCCGCCCGGCGCGCGGTGCATCAGCAGCACGATCAGCACGCCGAAGACGATGGCCTCGTAGTTGCCGGTGCTGCCGAAGAGCTTGGGCAGCAGGTCTTCCAGGCCATTCTTGGCCAGCACGAAAAGGCCCGCACCGACGATGGCGCCCCACAGCTGGCCGGCGCCGCCGATCAGCGCCATGAACAGGTAATCGATGCCAGCGTTGACGCTGAACGGGGCGGGGCTGACGAAGCGCTGCGTGTACACGTACAGCCAGCCCGACACGCTGGCCAGCACCGCCGCCAGCAGAAACGCGGTGAGCTTGGCGCGGAACACGTGCACGCCCATCGACGAAGCCATGGCCTGGCCGCCGTTCAGTGCGCGGATGGCGCGGCCGGAGCGCGAGTCGAGCAGGTTGCGGATGGCCCAGGCGGCCAGCAGCACCAGCGCCCAGATCAGGTAGAAGATTTCCTCGCCCCGGTCCAGCGTGAAGCCGGCCAGCTGCAGCGCCGGCAGATTGGACAGCCCGGTGTAGCCGCCCAGCGAGGTGAAGGTGCCGAACAGGTAGTACAGCGCGATGCCCCAGGCAATGGTGCCCAGCGGCAGGTAGTGGCCCGACAGGCGCAGCGTGATGGCGCCCAGCACGCCGGCGATGCACAGGGTGATCGCCAGGCCCAGCAGCAGTGCCGCGATCGGCGATCCGCCGGCCCAGCCCAGCCAGGCGGGCAGCCCGGTCGCGCTGGCCACCCAGGCGGTGCTGTAGGCGCCGACGCCGACGAACGCGGCCTGGCCGAAGCTGGTCATGCCGGCCACGCCGGTCATCAGCACCAGCCCCAGCACCACCAGCGCGGCGAGGCCGATGTTGTTGAACAGCGTGACGTAGAAACTGGGCAGCATCGGTGCCAGCGCCAGCAGCAGCACCGGCACGGCGACCAACAACCAGCGGGCGGAAGCTTTCTTCTGGGGCATGGAGGCCTGCATCGTGGGGTTGGGTATGGCGCTCATGCTCAGTCTTCTTCCGAATGGCGGGTGCTCAGGGAGCGCCACAGCAGGAAGGGCAGGATCAGCGTGAAGACGATCACTTCCTTGTAGTCGCTGGCCCAGAAGGTCGAGAAGGACTCCACCAGGCCGACGGAGGTGGCGCCCAGCGCAGCGACCGGGTAGCTCATCAGGCCGCCGGTGACGGCGCCGACGAAGCCCTTGAGGCTGATCAGGAAACCGCTGTCGAAATACAGCGTGGTCAGCGGCGCGATCAGCACGCCCGAAAGCGCGCCGATGAAAGCCGCCAGCGCGAAGCTGGCGCGGCCGGCGAAATCGGGCGAGATGCCCATCAGCTCGGCCCCCAGCCGGTTGACCGAGGTGGCGCGCAGCGCCTTGCCGTACAGCGTGCGATTGAAGAACCAGTACAGCCCGACGATCAACACCACCGACGCGGCGATCACCCACAGCGTCTGGGCCTTGAACATGACCGGCCCGATTTCCACCCCACCGTCGGAGAACGGCTCGCTGCGTGCACCCTCGGCGCCGAACATCAGCAGCGACAGCCCCACCAGCACGCCGTGCAGCGCGATCGACACGATCAGCAGCACCAGCGCATGGGCGGAAGCGATGGGCTTGAAGCAGATGTCGTACAGCAGCGGCCCCATGGGCACCACCAGCGCCAGCGTCAGCAGCGCCTGCACGCCCATCGGCAGGCTTTGCAGCGGCAACAGCCGCAGCACGAAGAACAGGACGACGGCATAGACCAGAAATCCCCAGACGCCCAGCGCGGGCGCACGGCGCTCGCGCCAGGCCGCGGGCAGCGCCATCGCGGCGCGCACCACCGCCAGCCCGAGCAGAAGCCAGGCCAGCATCAGCGGCTTGCCGGCCTGCATGGCGGCCATGGCCATGGCGCCGAAAGTGACGAACTCGCCTTGCGGCACCAGCAACACCCGTGTGACGCTGAACACCAGCACGATGGAGAGGGCGAGCAGCGCGTAGATCGCGCCGCTGGTGAGTCCGTCCTGCCCCAGGAGCAGAACGATTTGCAGATCCATGCTGTCGATTACCCGTTGATTGCCTGTCGATGGCCGTCGATTACTTCAGCGCGGCCCATTGGCCGTTCTTGACCGTGATGAGCTCGCGGCCGCGCTTGTCGAAACCGCTGTGGTCGGCGGCGCTCATGTTGTAGACGCCCTGCGTGGCGGCCAGCTCCCGGGTCTGCTCGACCGCATCGCGCAGCGCGGAACGGAACTCGGGCGTGCCCGGCTTGCCCTTCTTCAGCGCGGCGGGAATGGCGGCCTGCAGCAGCAGGCCGGCGTCGTACACGTTGGCGCCGAAGGTGGCCGGCTTGTTGCCGTACATCTTTTCGTAGTCGGCGACGTACTTGGCGGCGATGGCCCTGGTCGGGTTGCTGGCCGGCATCTCGTCGAGCACCAGCATGCCGCTGGCCGCCAGGATGGTGCCTTCGACCTTCTTGCCGCCGAGCTTCAGGAACTCGTCCAGCGCGGCGCCGTGGGTCTGGTAGACCTTGCCCTTGTAGCCCTGGTCGAACAGCGTGGTCTGCGGCAGCACGGCCGAGCTGCCCGGCGCGGCGATCAGTACCGCCTCGGGGCGGGCCGCCATGGTTTTCAGGCCCTGGGCGGTGAGCGAGGTGTCGCGGCGCTGGAAGCTCTCGGAAGACGCCAGCTTGATGCCGGCGGCCGACAGCAGGCCGGTCATGACCTTGGCCCAGTTCTCGCCGTAGGGGTCGGCGGTGCCGATCAGGCTCACGCTCTTGATGCCGGTGGCCTTCATGTGGTCGACCAGCGCGTTGGCGATCAGGTCGTCGTTCTGGGTGGTCTTGAAGACCCACTTCTTCTGGTCGGTCATGGGCAGCACCACGGCCGCGGTGCCCACCGGCGCGAACATCGGCACGCCGGCTTCGGCGGCGAACTGGATCACGCCCATGGCGTTGGGCGAGCCGCTCGGGCCGATGAAGGCGTCGACCTTGTCCTCGTTGATGAGCTTCTTGACGGCCGAGACGGAAGCCGTCGGGTCGGAGGCGTCGTCCAGCGAGAAGTACTCGATCTTCTGGCCGGCCACTTCCTTGGGCAGCAATGCCACGGTGTTTTTCTGCGGAATGCCGACCAGCGCGATCGGACCGCTCGACGAAGACACGACACCGATCTTGATCTGGGCGTGCGCGGCACCTGTGACACACACGGCAGCGGCGGCGGCGATCAACGCGGGAAACACGCTTTTCAGGGACATGGAAAAAACCTCGGGGGGAAGGACAGGTGAAAAGAAGGACCGACGCGGATCCACTCGGCTGAAGCGTGAGCAGATTTCGTGCCACGTTCACGTTTTTTTCTTGCAGCCGGAGCGAGCATCCTAGTGAGGAGACTTCGCCTTTTCTCTAGGGGAATACGCGCGATTTTTTATCCAGAGTGGTGCCAGTTGCATTCATTTGGTGCTTTTCCAGACGGTGGCACGCACACAAATAGATCGCTCAAATCTTTCACCATATTTAGTTGACTCGTCACGTATTTATGCGATACCTTTGCGGCCAATTCAGCGCCATCGACCCCGCTTCCAGCGATGCCGCCCAACTGCCGAAAGACACCGATGCTGACCCTCGAAACCGAACGCGCCACCGGCGCCGCACGCACCGTGGCGGGCACCGCCGCCCACCAGTCGTTCGACGATCTGCTGATCGACATCCGCGCCCGCAGCGCGGAGTTCGGCAAGCAGCGATTCATCTCGCCGGACATCATCGAGAGCTTCAAGGAACACGGCATCTACCGCGCCCTGGTGCCCAGGAGCCTGGGCGGCGACGAGCGTTCCCCGCGCCAGTTCTGCGAGCTGGTCGAGCGCATCTCGCAGGCCGACGGTTCGGCCGGCTGGGTGGCCAGCTTCGGCATGGGCGTCACCTATCTCGCATCGCTGCCGCCGGCCACGCTGAAAAAAATCTATGCCGACTCGCCCGACGTGGTGTTCGCCGGCGGCATCTTCCCGCCGCAGGCCGCCACCACCGTGGAAGGCGGCTTCGAGGTATCCGGGCGCTGGAGCTTTTCGAGCGGCTGCATGGGCGCGACGGTGGTCGGCGTCGGCATCATCCCGGCCGGCGGCGAAGGCCAGCCCCTGCCCCGCATGGCCGTCATGCCGGCGGCGCAGGCGCAGGTACATCCCAACTGGGACGTGATCGGCCTGGCCGGCACCGGCAGCCACGACCTGGTGGTCGACAAGGTCGTGGTGCCGGAAGACTGGACCTTCGTGCGCGGCAGCCCGGCGCAGATGGACGCTCCCATCTTCCGTTACCCCAGCCTGTCCTTCGCCACCCAGGTGCTGAGCGTGGTGTCGCTGGGCGTGGCACGCGGCGCCATCGAGGAACTGAAGAACCTGGCCACCGGCCGCACCTCTATCACCGGCGCGCCGCGCACCGCCGACCGGCCCCAGGTGCAGATGGAGATCGCCCGCGCCGAAGCCGCCCTGCGTTCGGCGCGCGCCTTTTTCTACGAGTCGATGGACGAGGTATGGAACGTGCTGCTGCAGGGCGACAAACCCACGCCGGACCAGATCAGCATGCTGCGCCTGTCTTCCACCCATGCCACCCGCACCGGCGCCGAGGTGACCCGCGCGGTGCAGATGCTCGCCGGCATGACCGGCATCTACCGCAACTGCGCGCTGGCCACCCAGGTGCAGGACAGCCTGGTGGTGACCCAGCACGCCTTCATGGGCGACATCACCTACCAGAACGCCGGCGCCATGCTGTTCGGCCTGAAGCCCCTGCCGGGCTACCTGTAAATTTTTTCCAGACTCACCGAGGATCCTGACATGACCACCGACAAGAAGCCCGCACTGCGCACCCTGTTCTGCATCGGCATCAACCAGAATTTCTTCGACTCGACCCAGGCCGAGATGAAGGACGTATGGACCGCCTTCGTGCAGATGATGCAGGGCATCGCCGCCCTGCCCGGCGTCACCGTGCTGGGCAACATGGACGACGACCGCGCCATGGTCGGCCCGTCCGACAGCTGGCCCTGGACCACCTACGTGCTGGCCGACTGCCCCGACCTGGACTCGGTGCACGCCGCCTGCAACCTGTTCCGCACCACGCCGGTCGGCGACGGCACCTACAAGCTCTGGAAGTACGCCAAGGTCGAGGCCCGCGTGGGCCGCGAGCTGACCATCCCCGCCTACGCAGCGTGAGCACGGCAATGACGCAGGACGAGAAGATCCAGGCCCTGGAGCTCCAGGTGAAACGCCTGCAGGCCGAAGGATCGATCCGGGCCTGCGTCACCCGCTACATGGCGCTGTGCGATCGGCTGGATGCGGCCACCCCGCTCGACGAACTGGCCGGCCTGTTCACCGAAGACGCGGTGTGGGAGGGCAAGGGAGCGCGCTATGCGGGCAGCTTCGGCGGCTACCGGGGCCGCGAGGCCATCGCCGCCATGTTCCGCACCTACATGCGCACGCCCGCGCACTTCGCGCTCAACGTGCACTTTCTCTGCTCCGAGACCATCGCCGTATCGGCCGACGCCGGCAGCGCCGCCGCCAGCTGGGTGATGCTGCAGACCTCGACTTTCGCCACCGGCGAATCGCACCTCAACGCCGCGCAGCTGAACCTGGCCCTGCGCGACGACGGCGGTACCTGGCGCATCGCGCACTTCCAGACCGAGAACCTCTTCAGTCGCCCCACCGGCGCCTGGAACGACAGCGCCGCCCTGCCGGTGCCCAGCCAAAACACCTGATCGAGGCCCCACGAGGACTCCCATGAACGCCCCCACGCAACCCGTCCATTTCCACCGTCCCTCCGCCCCCGTGGCCGACCTGGTGCAGCCCGACAAGGTCCACACCAGCCTGTACAACGACACGGCCATCTTCGAGGACGAGATGGAGAAGATCTTCCGCAACACCTGGGTCTGGGTGGCGCACGTCAGCGAGGTGCCGGAGGTCGGCAGCTACAAGACCCACTGGGTCGGCAAGGAACCGGTGATCGTGGTGCGCGACCGCAAGAAGCAGGTGCGTGTGCTGCTCAACCGCTGCCGCCACCGCGCCGCCACCGTCTGCGAACACAAGAAGGGCAAGGCCAATACCTTCGTCTGCCCGTACCACGGCTGGAGCTACGCGCTCGACGGCAGCCTGCGCGGCGTGCCCCACCCCGAGAGCTACGGCGACATCCTCGACAAGGCCGAACTCCCGCTGGTCAACCTGCGTGTCGAGGAATACGCCGGCATGGTCTTCGCCACCTTCAAGGACGACATCGAGCCGCTGGCCGACTACCTCGGCCCGGCGAAGAAATGGATGGACCTGTTCATGAAGCAGGGCGGCGGCTTCCCAATCAAGGTGGGCGGAGAACACCGCTTCACCTTCCCCGGCAACTGGAAGATCCAGCTCGAGAACACCACCGACGCCTATCACTTTCCCCTGGTGCACCGCAGCTTCCTGCACTCGGTCGACAAGCAGACCGAAGAGATGCTCGACTTCGTCGGCGGCACCGGTTTCGTGGAAGACCTGGGCAACGGCCACAGCGTGATGGTGATGATCCCGGACCTGATCGATCTGGAGGCCGAGCTGGAAAAGCCCATCCCCACCAAGTACGAGGAACTCGCCCGGCAACTGCGCGACGAAGGCCACGACGAAGCCCAGGTGCGCAAGATCGTCCGGGCCGTCGGCGGCTCGGGTTTCAACCTGAACCTGTTCCCCAACGTGGCCTGCTCGATGGCCTTTTTCCGGGTGCTGCAACCCATCTCGGCGACCGAGACCGAGATCCATCATTCGGTGATCCTGATGGACGGCGGCCCCGCCGCCGGCAACCGTGCGCGCCTGCGCATGCACGAACACTTCCAGGGCCCCATGGGCTTCGGCACGCCGGACGACTCGGAAGCCTGGGAGCGGGTGCAGGCCGGCGCCAATGCGGGTCGCGACCTGTGGGTGCTGCTCAACCGCGGCCTGCCCGGAGAGCAGAAGACGCCGGACGGCGTGGCCGGTGATGTCTCTGCCGAGACCGGCATGCGCGCTGCCTATCAGCAGTGGAAAAAGCTGATGACGGCTTGAGCGGAAGAACAAAAATGAACATCGAACTGCTGAACCGCGCCACCGCCTTCCTCTGGACCGAGAGCGACATGCTCGATCACAACGAGTACGCCGACTGGCTGAAGCTGTGGACCGAGACGGGCGTGTACATCATCCCGATCGACCCCACCGAGACGGACCACGAGAACACGCTGAACTACGCCTACGACGACGCCCACATGCGCGAGAAGCGGGTGGCGCGGCTGACCGGCGGCGAGGCGATTTCCTCGGCCCCGGTGGCGCGCACCGTGCGCAGCGTGTCGCGCCTGCGGCTGCTGGCCGAGGACGGCGAC